>Ga0181520_10000057_pt1 | contig 203864 bp, 142 predicted proteins | sample PEATcosm2014_Bin_29_FD_132451 | JGI IMG/M metagenome (GOLD analysis project Ga0181520, IMG submission 132451) | Peatland microbial communities from MTU Mesocosm Facility, Houghton, MI, USA - PEATcosm2014_Bin02_30_metaG | ecosystem: Environmental > Terrestrial > Soil > Wetlands > Peat | place...
CCACGTGCCGGGGACGGTCACGCCGCCGATGCCGGTGGCGATGCCGCCAGGAGAGCAATCCCGCGGTGCATTGTTGTAGGTCACCGAGTTGCAGCTAATCGCCAGCACTGGCGTAGCCGGCGTGATGACAACGTAGTAATCGGTGTTATCGGACCAGGCGTTGTGGTTGGCATCGCCGGCGCAGCTCAGAGTGATGGCGCCGCCCGGAACATCGGTTACGGTGCTGGAGGGGCAAGCGCCGATGCCGCCGGTAAGGGTGCAGCCATGTGCCTGGCCGTCATAAGACACCGGGCTGGCACAGGCCGCTGTTGGTGACTGATTGGCTTTGTCAATGATCAGGGTACCGCTTGCCGTGCCACCGCTGGCGTAATTGGGATCGGTGCTGGTAAACGTTCCGGTTACCGAATAGATGCCCGCCACCGTCCCCGTCGCCGGACTGAAGGCCCAGGTGCCGTTCACCGCCACACCACCCACGCCGGTCGCCGCCCCCGTGCAACCGTGCGCGCTGCCGTCGTACGTCACCTCCGCACAGCTCAGCGTCAGCGTCGGCGCCGCCGGATTTACTGTCAGCGAAACCGATGCGGTGGCCGTGGTGTAATCGGTAGTGTCCGTCGGTGTGAAGATCACCGACAGTGTCTGGCTTTCGGCACTCAGTACCGTGCCCGTCAGCGGACTGTAACTAAAGCCCCCCGGAACCGACGCCGTTGCGTCCAACTGCGTCGCCGACAACGGCGTACCGTAGGGGATCGCCGCCGGCGTTGGCCACGTGATGACAGGCGTAGCCGGCTCGACAGTAAAGCTAATACTTACCGGCGGGGCGGCGAAGTAGCTGCTATTGCCCGCCTGCGTGGCTTGTACGATCACCGCTCCCGCGCCGGTGATGGTCAGCGCGCTGCCGCTCACCGTCGCCGGACCCGAGGTCACCGTATAGCTCACTGTCAACCCCGACGATGCCGTCGCCGTGAGGGTGATAGGCGCCACCCCGTAAACCTGCGTCCCCGGGTTCGGGAAGGTAATCGTCTGGCTGCTTTGTACCGGCACTTCCACAAACGTGTAGGCCGTCATATTGCCAATTTCCGGAGAGTTCCCCGGTGCATTATCAGTACCGCTCTCGTCACCATAGACGGCGAACGCGTAAAGCGTGTGCAACCCTACCGCCACGCCGGATAACGAGAAGTTGTAGCCGGCCGGATTGCTGCCCGCGCCACCGGAGGCTGTAACCCTCTGCCACGCACCCTGGACCGTGTCCAACTGGTAGTAGAGTGCCGTGGGCGCCGGGGCGATGGGCGAGTAGCTGCTGGTTGCCGTAGCGGTGAACGAGGGGTTCGGATTCTTGGTACCGAATACCGCCAAGCCCGTTATCGTCTGGCTGTCCGCGACTCCGGCGACCTGCGCGCTCAGCGGGATGCTCTGCACCGTGTTGGGACTGATCACCGTCACCGTACCTTCCCCATTGTTGGCCACATACACCTGGTTGGTCACCGGGTTCACCACCACCGCCCAGGGATTGCTGCCCACACTGACTATCGTGGTGACGTTTGTCGCCCCGTCGATCACCGTCATGGTGCCGTCGCCTTTGTTGGCCACGTAGATCTGGTTGGTCACAGGGTTCGCTGTCACCGCCCAGGGATTGCTCCCCACGCTGACCGTGGTGGTGGCGTTCGTCGCTCCGTTGATCACCGTCATCGTGCCGTCGCCTTCGTTGGCCACGTAGATCTGGTTGGTCACCGGGTTCACCGCCACCGCCTTGGGACTGCCCCCTACGCTGACTGTGGTAGTGGCGTTCGTCGCTCCGTTGATCACCGTCATCGTGCCGTCGCCTTCGTTGGCCACGTAGATCTGGTTGGTCACCGGGTTCACCGCCACCGCCCAGGGATTGCTCCCCACGCCGACTGGGGTGGTGCTGTTCGTCGCCCCGTTGATCACCGTCACCGTACCGTCGCCTTGGTTGGCCACGTAGATCTGGTTGGTCACCGGGTTCACCGCCACCGCCCAGGGACTGTTCCCTACGCTGACCGTCGTGGTGTTGTTCGTCGCCCCGTCGATCACCGTCACGGTGTTGCTGCCGGAATTCGCGACGTACATCTGGTTGGTCACCGGGTTCACCGCCACCGCCTTGGGACTGTTCCCCACGCTGACCGTGGTGGTGGTGTTGTTCGTCGCCCCATCGATCACCGTCACGGTGTTGTCGCCGGAATTGGCCACGTACGTCTTACTCATTACCGGGTTCACCGCCACCGCGGTGGGTGTGATACCCACGCCGACCGTGCTCGTGCTGTTCGTGACTCCATCAACTACCGTAACGGTGTTGCTGCCGGAATTGGCTACGTACGTCTTATTGGCCACGGAGCCCACCGCCACCGCGGAAGGATTGCTTCCGGTGCTGACCGTGGTCGTGCTGTTCGCTGTACCATCGATCACCGTCACGGTGTTGTCGTTTAGATTGGCAACGTAGATCTTGTTGGTTACCGGGTTCACCGCCACATCCCAGGGTTTGTTCCCTACGCTGACTGTGGAGTTGGCGTTGGTCGCCCCGTCGACCACTGTCACGCTGGTACCGCCAATGTTGGCCAGGTAGATCTTGTTGGTCACGGAGTTCACCGCCACCGCCCCGGCCCCCCCGGAATTATTCCACGCGTAGACCGTGCTGGCGTTGGTCGCTCCGTCGATCACCGACCAGGTGTTGTAGCTCGCGACGTAGATCTTGTTGGTCACCGGGTTCACCGCCAACCAACCGGGATCGGCCCCAACATAAGCCGTACTCGTGGCATTCGTCGCTCCATCGATCACCGTCACGATCGTGGTGGTACTGCACGGGCCGGTCACGTAGATTTTGTTGGTCACCGGGTTCACCGCCACTGACTGAGGACAACTACTCCCCACGCTGACCGTGGTGGTGGCGTTGGTCGCCCCGTCGATTACCGTCACGGTGTCGTTGGATCCGTTGGCCACGTAAATCTTGTTCGTCACCACGTTCACCGCCACTGCATCGGGCCCGCTCTCAAGGCCCCCCGTGCTAACCGTGGTGGCGACATTCGTCCCCCCGTCGATCACCGCCACGGTGCCGTTGCCGGAATTCGCGACGTAGATCTTGTTGGTCACCGGGTTCACCGCCACCGCCGCCGCCCCCGACAAATTTTTGACCGTGCTGGTGGCGTTCGTTGCCCCGTCAATCACTGTCATGGTGTTGGCGCCGGAATTGGAGACGTAAATCTTGTTGGTCACCGCGTTCACCGCCACCGCCATGGGTCTGAGGCCCACGCTGACCGTGGTGGTGGTGTTGGTCGCCCCGTCGATCACTGTCACGTTATTGCTGTTTGAATCGACGACGTAGGTCTTGTTGGTCACCGGGTTCACCGCCACTGCCCAGGGATAGGTCCCCACACCGACCGTGGTAGCAGGGCTTCGATTGGTCTTGTCGATGATCAGAGTGCCGCTGGCGGGGGGCTGGCTGACATAGTAGTCTTGTGCCCCGCTGGTGAACGTACCGGTGACGCTGTAAGTTCCCGCGTTTGTGGGCGCAGTGCTGCTGGGGCCGTATGTGGTACTGCCGCTCCCGATATAAGTGTAGAGCCACGAGCTCCAGTTCAGCGTTGCAGCTTTCAAGCCTACCGCCATCCCCGTGCAGCTGTGCGGAGTGCCGTCGTACGCCATTTCCGGACAGCTCAGCGTCAGCGCCGCCGGAATGGCGTCGATCTTGAGCCTGCTGGTGATGGTGCCGCTGCTGTAGTTGGGATCACCGCTGGTAAACGTTCCGGCCACGGGCCAGTTCAAGGCATCCACAGGCACGGTTGTCATGCCGTCATACGTGATGGTCCACGTGCCGTTCACCGTCACACCGCCCACCCCCGTCGCCGTACCCGTGCAGCCGTGCGGGTTGCCGTCGTAGTTCACCTCCGGACAGCTCAGCGTCAGCGTCGGCGCAATGGTGATCGTCAGCGGAACCGAGGCGGTGGTAGTGGTGTAATCAGTCGTGTCCGTCGGCGTGAAGGTTACCGACAGCGTCTGCATTCCGGCACTCAGTACCGTGCCCGCCAGCGGATTGTAGCTAAAGTTCCCCGCAACAGAAGCCGTCGCATTCAACTGCGTCGCCGATAACGGCGTGCCATAGGTGATCGGCGCCGGCGTCGGCCAAGTGATGACGGGCGTTGCCTGGTTTACCGTCAGCGAAACCGACGCAGTGGCCGTGGTGTAATCGGTAGTGTCCGTCGGCGTGAAGGTTACCGTGAGTGGCTGCTTTCCAGCACTCAGTACCGTGCCCGCCAACGGATTGTAACTAAAGGTGCCCGCGACCGACGCCGTCGCATTCAACTGCGTCGCCGATAACGGCGTGCCATAGGTGATCGGCGCCGGTGTCGGCCAGGTGATCACGGGAGTCGCCTGGTTTACCATCAGCGAAACCGACGCGGTGGCCGTGGTGTAATCGGTAGTATCCGTCGGTGTGAAGGTTACCGAGAGTGGCTGCTTTCCAGCACCCAGTACCGTGCCCGCCAACGGATTGTAACTAAAGGTGCCCGCGACCGACGCCGTCGCATTCAACTGCGCCGCCGACAACGGCGTGCCATAGGTGATGGCAGCCGGCGGGGCCCAGGTTACGGTCGGCGTCGCCTGATTCACCGTTTCACTGAACGAGAGGCTGGTGGCGGGCAGGTAGTTTGTGTCACCGCTGTACACAGCCGCGATCGAATGCGTGCCCGCGCTGAGTTGTGCGAAGCCATCGGCGGCGGCACCCGCGGAAACCGCAACTGGCGCGCCCGAGTTAACCCCATCCACCTGGAATTGCACTGTTCCGGTCGCATTCGTGGGAACCTGCGCGGTGCAGGCAATCGACACGCCGTACAGCGCCGGCGATGGCCCGCAGGTCAATGTGACCGCGGATACGGCTTGGTTTACAGTTTGCGTTAGCGGTGCGGAAGTTCCGCCCGCGTAATTCGGATTGTTGCTGGAGTAGGTGGCGGTAATTGAATGCGTACCGACGCTCAGCCCGGGCACTGTAAGGGAGGCCACAGAACCGCTGACGTTCGCGGTGCCAAGCGTTGTCGAGCCGTCGCTGAAAGTGACAGTCCCCGTCTCTCCGCCGAAAGTCCAGACCGTGAACGTCACTGGCATTCCGTAAGCTGACGGGTTCGCGCTCGACATTAGTGTAACGTGAGTTATTCCCTGTTGAATGATCTGTGTCAATGCCGCCGAAGTCGAGCCGGCGTAGTTGGCATCGCCCGCGTAGGTGGCCACTAGCGTGTGGGTGCCAGCATCGAGCGTCTCCATGTTGTAGGCAGCCACAATCGCCGTGCCGGTGGCGGAGGTGCTTCCCGTGGCAATGTACGGCCCCGGGAACCCGCCGAAGAATGTTTCCTCGACCTGGGCGCCCCAAATGCTGACATCGGTCGCCGGATCGCCGGACTTTGTGCACGGCACAACACTTGCATACATCGCCTGGCTGCCGTTGGGAGTGGGGGATGTTATAGAGCACCGTTGCCAGTTGGAAGATACAGGGCATATCACGTCGAAAGCTGAACCATAGCTCGGCCATCCCAGCCAGATCTGGATTGTTTGATTGGCGCCGGTGTTTGATTTCAGCCAGATACTAAAAGTCAGATCGGTGCTTAGTGGCGGGACCGTAATATTCTGTTGCAGCCCCGGGCAGGTGCCATTTTCCCAGGTGCCACTTGCGGCGGTCAATCGGTACCCAGTCTCGTCTCCCACTGGACTACTCGTATAATCCGCAGTCACGCCAATGGCGCTTGCCGCCGTCCACGGCGCCTGATCGAATTGCGAAGAGTACAACAGCAGATTGGTCACCGACGCTGAGGTCGCTAAGGTTGCGCTTCCCAGTTGTGTTCCGGAATCGGTAAACGTCACAGTCCCCGTAGGATTCCCGGGCGCCCAGACTTGTGCGGTCACATTTCCACTCTGGTCATACAATGAGGGATTTCGCCAAGACCACAGCAAGGTGGCGGTGGGTGGCAGCACAATATTGAGCGCGAAGCTGGACGATGTGATGCCGGTGTAATTCGTGTCTCCGCTGTAAACAGCCGTGATGCTATGAGCGCCGAGTGCGAGATTCGAAGTGCTATAGGCCGCGCTCCCTCCGGCTACGCTCACCGCCGTACCGAGGTTTACGCCGGAGTCCTCAAACTGGACCGTTCCCGTGGCGTCGCCAGGAAGCTGGGCCGTGCAAACCACCGAACTGCCGTACACCGCCGGGGATGGCGCACAGCTTAGGGCCAACGACGGCGTTGCCTGGTTCACCGTCAGCGGAACCGAGGCGGTCGCCGTGGTGTAGTTGGTAGTATCGTTCGGTGTGAAGATTGCCCACAGCTTCTGCTGTCCGGCACTCAGTACCGTGCCCGCCTGCGGAACGTAACTAAAGGTACCCGGAACCGAAGCCGTCGCATTCAACTGCGTCCCCGATAACGGCGTGCCATAGGTAATTGCCGCCGGCGTCGGCCAAGTGATGACGGGCGTCGCTGGGTTGATGGTGAAGCCGGCCGTGTTGTACGTGATGTTGTAGTTGCCGAGCACGCCAGCCGGGCGGAGCGTGGCGCTGATGGTATAGGGACTACCCGCGACGGTTTCACCGGCCACGCGAGTATAGGTGGCGCTGATGGTATCGCTTGCCAGGAAGCCGGTCAGCGTGCCGGTGAGGGTCGGATCGCTGGTGCCATAGATCTTGCTGGCCGCGTTGGGCGTTACCGAAGCCGTCGCCGGGCTGATCTTCAGCGTGCCGGGGGCGGTCCCGCCGCTCGCGTAGTTTGGATAGGTGCTGGTGAAGGTGCCAACAGCGTTATAAGTGCCTGCGTTGGTGGGTGGCGTGGTGCTGCCGTTGTAGGTAATAACCCACGTGCCGGGTACGTCCACGCCGTCCACGCCGGTTGCCGTTCCCGTACAGCCATGCGGGTTGCCGTCGTACGTCACCTCCGGACAGTTCAGCGTCAAAATTGGCGACGGCGGTAGAACCGGGGGAACCTGCTCCACGAACGTATACGCTGTCAACTGGCCGATTACCGGAGAATAGCCGTTCACTCCGGCGCTATTCGAACCGGTTTCGTCGCCATCGACGGCGTAGGCATAAATCGTGTGCAGCCCCGCCGCCACGTTGGACAGCTCGAAAGTGTAGCCGGGCCAATTACACCCCGCGCAACTGCTGAGCGGCGCGGCCGCGAGCCACTGCCCCTGGGCCGTATCCAATTGGTAGTACAGCCCCGTGGGGGGCGGGGTGATGGGCGAGTAGCTGTCGGTTATGGCAGCCGTGAAGGATGGGGTCAGATTAGTGGTGGCGAAAATCGCAAAACCGGGAACGGTCTGACTATCGGGGTCCCCGGTCACCTGCGCGGTCAGCGGTATGCTCTGCAGTGCGTTCGGCGTAAGCACCGTGACGCTGGCGCCACCCCAGTCAGCTACGTAGACCACACCGGTCGCCGTGTTCACATCCAACCAGCGGGGCTCTGTCCCCACACTTATCGTGCTCGTGGAGTTCGTGGCCCCATCGACCACCGTCACGGTGTTGTCATTAAAGTTGCTGACGTATATCTTGTTCGTTACGGGGTTTACCGCCAGATAATCCGCGCTTACCCCCACCGCCACGCTGCTCACGGCGTTCGTGGCTCCGTCGATCACCGTCAGATTGTGAACGTAGTCCGGCATATAGATCTTGTTGGTCACCGAGTCGATCTGTATGCCACCGGGCCCGTTTGCGGCGTTGAGCGTATTGGTGACGGCGTTTGTGCCCCCGTAGATCACGCTCACTGTGTTGGTGCCCCCGTAGCTGGCGCCCCAGTTGCCAACGTAGATCTTGTTCGTCACCGGGTTCACCGCCACCCCGCGGGGACCGGTGCCCACGGTGATCGTACTGGTGGTGTTTGTTGACCCGTTGATGACCGTCACGGTGTTGCCAGGGTTGCTGGTGGTGCCATAATTGGTTACGTAAATCTGGTTGGTTACCGGGTTCACCGCCACCTCTGAGGGACCTGTTCCGACTGCCACGGTGCTGGTAGCGCTCGTGTCGCCGTCGATCACCGTTACGGTATTGCCAGGGTTGCTTTCTGTACCATAATTGGTCACGTAAATCTGGTTGGTTACTGGGTTCACCGCCACGCCGTGAGGGTTTGTCCCCACCACGACGGTGCTCGCCTCGTTCGTGACGCCATCGATTACCGTGACGGTATTACCGCCGTAATTGGTGACGTAGGCCTTGTTGGTCAGTGGGTTCACTGCCACTCCATAAGGCCCCGTCCCGGCATTGACCGTGGTCGGGAGGTTGGTCGCCCCGTCAATCACCGTCACCGTGTCGGCAGTATTATTGGTCACGTAGATCTTGTTGCTCGCCGAATTCACGGCCACCCCAAAAGGCGCCGTCCCGGCGGATACCGAAGTCGTGCTGTTAACCGCTCCGTCGATCACCGTCACCGTGCTGACGATGCCACTCACATAAGGGTTGTCGATGCTGTTATTCACATAAATCTTGTTGGTCACCGGGTTGACCACCACCGTCCAGGGAGCCTCTCCCACAGGGAGGGTGGCTGCGACGGTGGCTGCGACGGTGTTTGTGGCTCCTGCGAGCACCGTCACCGTGTTGCTTGCTACATTGGTCACGTAAATCTGGTTGGTTGCCGGGTTCACCGCCGTAAAGTAAGGGCCGTTTCCGACAGTGACCGGGGTCATAACGTTCGTTCCCCCGTCGATCACCGTCACGCTGTTGCTACCATTGTTGACCACGTAGATCTTGTTGGTGACCGGGTTCACCTCCACCGAACTGGGATGAGTCCCCACAGTTAATTGGGCGGCGGTGGTGTTGGTCGCCCCGTTAATCACCGTGACCGTCCCGCTGTCCCAGTTCGCCACATAGATCTTGTTGGTCACCGGGTTCACCGCCACTCTGAGGGGCCCGCTTCCGGCACTGAGCGGGCCGCCAATCGTGCTGTTAGTCGAGCCGTTGATCACCGACACATTGCCGCTACCATTGTTGGCTACGTAAATCGTGTTGGTCACCGGGTTGACCCCCACAGCATAGGGGTTCGTACCAACAGTGATCACGCCAATCGTGGTGTTGTTCGCCCCGTCGATCACCGTCACCGTACCGTCATTAAAGTTGGCCACGTAAATCGTGTTGGTCGTCGGATTCACCGCCAGCGCGGCGGGTTCGCTTCCGACACTGATCGGGTTGCCAATCGTGGTGTTGGTCGCCCCGTTAATCACCGTAACCGTGTTGCTGCCCCAGTTGGCCACGTAAATCCTGTTGGTCTCCGGATTCACGTCCACCGCCCTTGGATTCGTTCCGACACTGATCGGGGTCTGGATGTTGGTCGCCCCGTCGATCACCGTCACGGTACCGGCGTAGTAGTTCCCCACATAGATCTTGTTGGTCACCGGATTCACCACCATGGGAGCGCGCCAGGTACCCGCGGGCAGCGTAAGCGTATCGGTAACCGACTGCGCCCGCATGATGCCAAGGGCGCTCAGCAGGAAGAAGAAAGCCAGAATCATCAGGGAACGGAAGGACAATATGCCGGTCCAGCCAAGAGAAACACGGGTTGCGGTCTTCTGCATGACTATCTCCTGCCGCGCGCTGCTGGCGCGGGCGTTCGTTGAACTTAATAGTGCGTAGGGGCCGAATAGTGCGTAGGGCCGAATAGTGCGTAGGGCCGAATAGTGCGTAGGGCCGAATAGTGCGTAGGGCCGAATAGTGCGTAGGGCCGAATAGTGCGTAGGGGCCGAAAACCATCTATGCGTCGGCACGCGGGGCACACACGATCGTCACAATTCCGCGCCGACACACGTATAACGAAGCTGCACCTTACTGTGCGCTACCGCTGTATCGCTACTGGATATAAGCGGTCTACGACTCCGCGCTCCCTGAAGGCCCAATCTCCTTCAGTCATACGTTTCTGAGACGTTGATTGTTGTGCCCCAGTATCTTAGCCAGAGCTTCACATGTCAATAAAGGAATGGTCGATTGCATGAATGGTTGATGAATAAGAGGCGAGTGACACGGCAACATCCGTTGCCGGCCTTCAGCCGGAAAGCCGCCGCTTGTCGCTTTTCTCAAGGAAGTGGCCTGTAAGTATCGTGTCACGGCCGCATGTGGAACTGGAACGAAAAGATCTTGTGGCGATCCTAATTTAGGCTTGGCGCGTGATCGCCTCGTCGTCAAATCGCTTGTTCCGCTCCTCGCCGATCAAAACGAAGGCGTTGGTATCGACGGCGTGCCCGTTTTCCACGTTGGTGATTACATAAGAGCATCCGCTCCAGTGGGCGTCGGCAAGATCAGTATGCGACCAGCGGGCGTGACCGTCGGGATGGGAATGGTAGAAACCGATGACCGCTAGTTCGCGCTCGCGAGCCTCGCGTTGAATGCGGATCAGTTCGTCCGGCCCGATGCAATAGCGGTTGTGCGCGGAGTCGGTGCGCGCGTTGCGGCAGGGAATGGCGGCATGCACCGCCTTAATCTCATCCGCGCCGATCCGGCCCAGGAGCACTCCACAACACTCCTGAGGATAGGTCTCCTCCGCGTGCCGGCGAAGCTTTTGCCACTCCGATTCTGTGATCGTGAGAGCCACAGCCGCTTGTTGTTGGTGGCGGCGGACTAGTCGCCAATCCGGACTATTCCACAGTTACCGATTTGGCCAGGTTTCTGGGCTGATCGACGTCGCAACCGCGGCGTACGGCAATGTGGTAAGCCAGCAATTGCAAGGGCACGATCTCCAGAATCGGGGAGAGCAGTTCCGGCGCCGGCGGCACAAAAAATACGTGGTCGGCGCCTTCCATGATCTCTTCATCGCCTTCGGTGGCGATGGCGATTACTTTTCCGGAGCGGGCCTTCACTTCCTTCAAGTTCGATAAGGTCTTTTCATGCCGCAACACGGAAGTGGGATCATCCTTGTCGCAGGTGGCGATAATGACCACCGGCAGGTTCTCGTCGATGAGGGCATTGGGACCATGTTTCATCTCACCGGCGGGATAGCCTTCCGCGTGAATATAGGAAATCTCTTTCAGCTTGAGCGCGCCTTCCAAGGCGATGGGGTAATGAATTCCGCGGCCGAGGAACAGGAAATCCTGGGCACGCTGATACTGCTTGGCCAGATCTTCGGTCTCTTCTTCCCGTCCCAGGATCGTTTGCAGCTTGGCGGGGATGTGCGCGAGTTCCACAATCGCTTTGCGCGCCTGATCGGGCGTAAGTTGGCCTCGCTTTTCCGCCAGATAGAGGGCGAACAGGTACAACGCGGTCAACTGGGCGGTGAAGGCCTTGGTGGAAGCTACGCCAATCTCCGGGCCGGCGTGAGTATAGATGGTGCCCTGCGCCTCGCGCGTCACCATGGAGCCGACTACGTTGCAGATGCCGACGGTCTGGGAACCCTTGGCCTTGGCTTCCCGCTGGGCGGCAATGGTGTCGGCGGTTTCTCCCGACTGGGTGATGAGCATGGTCAGGGAATCGGAGCCCAGGATGGGATCGCGATAGCGAAATTCGCTGGCGTAATCCACGTCCACGGGAACCCGCGCCAGGCGTTCGATCATGAATTTGCCAGCCAGGGCGGCGTGCCAACTGGTGCCGCAAGCGGCAATATTGATCTTTTTCAGATCGCGGAAGGTGGCCTCGCTGATCTCCATCTCATCCAGAAAGATGGCGCCGCTATCCAGGGATACGCGTCCCAGGGTAGTATCGCGGACCGCGCGCGGCTGCTCGTAAATTTCCTTGAGCATGAAGTGCTTAAAGCCGCCTTTTTCCGCCATGATCGGATCCCACGTAATATGCTGCACTTCGCGCTGAATCGGCTGGCCGTCGAAATCGGTGAGGTTGACTCCGGCCGGGGTGAGCACCGCCAAGTCGCCGTCGGACATGAAAAACAGATCGCGCGTGTGATACAGAATCGCCGGGATATCGGAGGCGACGAAGTACTCGTCTTTCCCCAGGCCGATAACCGCGGGTGGCCCTAAGCGCGCCGCCACAATCTTGTTCGGTTCATCGATAGCGATGACCGCGAGGGCGAAGACTCCGGTGAGTTCTTTGACCGAGCGGCGTACCGCCTCTTCCAGGGGAATGGCGTGTCCATCTCGTTGTTCGCCCAGGTAATGCTTCTCCACCAGATGGGCAATCACTTCGGTATCGGTTTCGGTACAGAACTTATGGCCTTCCTCGCGCAACTTCTTCTTCAAGGAGACATAGTTCTCAATGATGCCGTTATGCACGACCACAATGCGGCCGGTGCAATCGCGGTGGGGGTGGGCATTCTCCTCGGTGGGACGCCCGTGTGTGGCCCAGCGGGTATGTCCGATGCCGTAGGTGCCGTCCAGCGGTTTTAAGCGGATTACCTCTTCCAGGTTGCGCAGCTTGCCTTCCGCCCGGCGAATCTGCAAACCGTCGCCATTGCCGGCTACCGCGATTCCCGCCGAGTCGTAACCGCGGTATTCCAACCGCCGCAGCCCGTCGATAATGACGGGAACCACCCGCTTTTTACCTACATATCCGACAATGCCACACATAGTTTTCGTCCTTCGCTGGATGGGCGAGCATCCGCCTGTTCTGGGAACAGGGAACTAGTCTTCGATCCGATAGGTATATTCTTCAATTACCGGATTGGTCAATACTTCCCGGGCGATTCGTTCCACTTCAGCTTGAGCCTGTGCCTGCTCCAAGCCGTCTAACTGGAACTCGAAATACTTGCCCTGCCGTAAATCACCCACGCCCTGATAACCCATCTTCTTCAGAGCGTTCTGAATGGTTTTTCCTTGAGGATCGAGCACACTCCTCTTAAGCGAGACATATACGTAAGCTTTCATCCTGAGTGGATTATAAACCCGGCAAATGGCAATTGGAAGGAGCTGGAACATCCACCACGGAGACACGGAGGCACGGAGGACACGGAGATTTGAGGGGAAATTTGCCCTTTTCCTCTGCGTCCTCCGTGACTCCGTGTCTCCGTGGTGGATGTGTTTGTTTCTCAGAAGCGCGATTGGCTGTTGGCAACAGCCGATCGCCAATTGCCAATTGCCAATTGCGGGTTAAAGCCCAAATAACTCGCGCAGGCGCTTGGTTTGGGCGCGGCTGACGGGAACTTCCGTCTGATTCTTGTCGCCCATGCGTAATTGATACGAGGACTTGAACCAGGGCACCACTTCCTTAATGCGGTTGATATTGACCAGGTAGGAACGATGGGCGCGCCAGAATAAATTCGGGTCCAGCGCCGCCAGTAATTCTTCCAGGGTACGGCAGTTCGATTGGCCCTCCGCGGTGGCGGTTACTACCGTAATCACGCCATCCTCGATGGAGGCAAAACAGATGTCTTTTTGATCGACCAGGAACAGCCGGCCGGTGGATTTGATCAGAATTTTGGAAGTCGGTTGCGGCTTCTGCGCCTCCAGCATTTTGACCAGCGTATCCAATTTATCGTCGGGAGCCGTGGATTGCAGCCGTTCCCGTGCTTTCTGCACAGCTTGCAGCACGCGTTTCTTGTCGAAGGGCTTTAACAGGTAATCGACGGCGTTTACTTCGAAGGCTTTGACCGCGTACTGATCGAAGGCGGTGGAAAAGATGATTTGCGGCAAGGTTAAACGCTTGTCGAGCAGCTTCTTGATCACACCGAAGCCATCCAATCCAGGCATCTGCACGTCGAGAAACACCAGATCCGGCGTGTGTTCCTTGATCTGATTCACCGCTTCTAAACCATTGCGCGCTTCGCCAACCACTTCGACGTCTCCCGCGTTCTTCAGCAGGTACGCCAGTTCTTCCCGCGCCAACTGTTCATCATCGACGATTACCGCTGTCAGCGACATTGCCCGTCCCCCGTTCCCCGTCTCCCGTTCCCCGCCAGCGGGTCGGTCGTCGGTCGTTGGTCCTTGGTCGTTGGCAGGAAAACCACAGTGGACCCGTCTCCCGCCACTCGTCACTCGTCTGCGCCATTATACTGGGGGAGATATCAGCGTAAGGCCTGACGGCCACAAAACGCCTATTGTCCCGATGTCATTGCCCGCCAGAAAAGACGGGGGACGGGGGACGGGGGACGGGGGACGTTTTTCATGGAGGTCATTTACGGCATTCACCCAGTGGAAGAGGCGGTCGCGTCGCGGGGGCGGGCGGTGGAATATGTCGGCGTGGCGCGCGAGCGGCACGATGCCAAGCTTCAGCGGGTGATCGACCGTTGCCGGGAGGCGGGAGTTTCGCTGCGTTTTATGCCGCGCGAAGAGCTGACGCGGTTGGCGCGCACCTCGTCGCATCAAGGCGTTGTAGCCGTGGCCAAGGAGCATAAGTACGTCGACGTTGACGATCTGCTAGGTGGTCGCCGCGGCAAGCACGCATTCCTGGTCGTGCTGGATGGGGTGGAAGATCCCCACAATCTGGGTGCGATCATTCGTACGGCGGATGGCGCCGGCGCCGACGGAATCGTCATTCCCGAACGCCGCGCCGTCGGCGTCACCGCGACGGTCGCCAAGACTGCGGCCGGCGCCATGGAATATCTGCCGGTGGCCCGTGTCACCAACATTGGACGTTCCGTGGAAGAGTTAAAGGCCAACAACATCTGGGTGGTTGGCGTCGACGAGCGCGGGAAGCAAACCTACGATACCCTCGATTACCTGATGGACTGCGCCATTGTGCTGGGAGCGGAAGGCGCCGGCCTGCATGAGCAGGTGCGCAAAAAATGCGATTTTCTGGTTTCCATTCCCATGCTGGGCAAAGTGCCGTCGTTGAACGTCTCGGTCGCCGCCGCGGTGATTATGTATGAAATCGCGCGCCAACGCCGAGCGAATTCACCACAGAGGGCACAGAGGACACAGAGGAGTTCCCAAGATTGAAACCGCTGATTTGCAATTTCTCTCAGAACCTCAATGTGGGAGGTCCTGCAATTTCAAATTTCAAATTTCAAATTAGAAATTTGCCCTGGTTTTTCCTCTGCGTCCTCTGCGTCCTCTGCGGTGAAACGGCTGTACAGGCGGCGGCGTTGGATCGCAGTGCCTTCACCTTTACCGCTTATGATTTGCGGGCTCAGGTGGTTCCGGCGGGGCAGGGCTTCGATGTAACCGGGCGCGTTACTTTGCGCAATGATTCCTCGGCCCCGCAACGTTTTATTGCCCTGCAGATTTCTTCCACGCTGGGCTGGAAGTCCATCGCCCTGGCGGGAAAGCCCGCGGCTTTTTCTTCCGGCCCCTATACGACGGACATCGACCATACCGGCAGTGTGTCGGAGGCGGTGGTCACTTTGTCCCAGGCGATTCCGCCAAAGGGCGCCATCGAACTTGAGGTTTCCTATGCGGGTACGATTCCATCCGACGCCACTCGCCTCACCCGCATTGGCGCGCCTCCCGTCGCCGCGGCCCAAAGCGATTGGGATCAGATCAGCGAGGCCTTCACCGGGGTGCGCGGCGTGGGATACGTGTGCTGGTATCCGGTAGCCCTGGAGGCCGCCAGCCTGAGTAATGGTTCAGAGCTCTCCGCCGTTATAGGGGCGTGGAGAGAGCGGCACGCCGCTTCAACCTTCCATCTTACGCTGGTTCTGGCCTCGGACAATTTAATCGCCACCAATGGGCGTTTGCTGGATCAGAAGGCCACGAATACCGCCGACGGCCCGGTGCACGCGCGGCAATACGACTTTTCGCCGATCGGGCTGGCCCCGCCAACCTTTACCATCGCTGACTACACGCTGCTGAACCGTCCCGCCATTAACGTGTTGCATCTGTCTGGCCATCAGGCTGGCGCCCAGGAGTATCAATTAGCGGCGGAGAAGTTGCTGCCGGCCATCTCGGATTGGTTCGGAGCGCCACGCGAGCGGGTGGTGGTGGTGGAACTGCCGGAGGGCTATGCGCCCTTCAATAGTGGCGCCATGCTGTTCACGCCCCTGGTGGATTCCGGCCGTCAGGCGGTGGAAGTTGCCGTGGCTCATCCTTTGGCGCGTGCCTGCCTCGATGCGCAGCGTCCCTGGATCGCCGAAGGCTTGGCCCACTTTGCTCAGGCTTTGGTGCGCGAACGTCAGGATGGACGCAAAGCTGCCTTAGCCTATTTGCAACAGTTTCGCCCGGCGCTTGCGGACGCGGAGCAGCAGGCGCGGGCCACTCCCGCCGGCAGCAGTATCCCGGCGGAAGGCGAACCCTTGGATCGAGCGACCGATGAAATCTACTATCGCGGCAAGGCGATGTTTGTCTGGTGGATGCTGCGCGATATGGTGGGCGATGCCGCCTTGCAGCGGGCTTTCCATCAATATCACGCCGCCGACGACAAGGAACCGGCTTATGTGCAGCGGTTGGTTGAGGCGGCCAGTCAGCGCAAACTGGAATGGTTTTTTGACGATTGGGTCTACCGCGACCGTGGCCTTCCCGACTTTCGCGTCGATTCGGTTTTTCCGCGCCAGACCTTGCCGGAGCCGGGGCCGGTCATCGTGACCGTTACTGTGCAGAATGATGGCGATGCCGGGGCGGAAGTGCCGATCATTATCCCGGTCGAAAAAGGGGAAGCGATGGAGCGCGTCCAAGTGGCAGCCCACTCCAAAAACAGTACCCGCCTTTCCATTCCCGCCATTCCCACCGAGGCAACAGTAAACGACGGCAGCGTGCCCGAATCGGATGTGAGCAATAACTCCTTCACGTTGAAAAAATAGGATTGGAACGCAGAGGACGCGGAGGACGCGGAGGAAAAAAGGAAAAAACAGCCGCAGATCAACGCAGAGAAACGCAGATTGGCCTGATATCAGCCTTAATTATTAATCTGTGTTCATCAGCGTTAATCTGCGGCTAGGGGTTATTCTTCCTTCTCTGCGTCCTTTGCGCCCTCTGCGTTCCATCCCTGGTACACGTCCGTAACTAAGTTCTTGCGAAAAGCGCGCTGCGAATTGAGAATTCAGCTTCACAATCGATCCGCGAGGTGTGATTTTGGCCTACATTCAATTTCTGGGCGCTGCCGGCACGGTTACGGGTTCCAAACATCTGATCAACACTTCCGACATCAATGGCAATGGCCTTAAGATTCTGGTCGATTGCGGCTTATTTCAGGGAGCCAAAGAATGGCGCGAACGGAACTGGCGGGATTTGCCCATTCCGGCGCGGGAATTTGCCGCCGTCATCCTGACGCATGCGCACCTCGATCACTGCGGATGGCTGCCACGTATGGTGAAGGAAGGCTTTACCGGACCCATCTATGCCACGCCTCCCACCATTGATTTGTGCGGGATTGTCCTGCCGGATAGCGGACACCTGCAGGAAGAAGATGCCTTGTTTCACAATAAGATCCACTCTTCCAAGCACGAGCCGGCGTTACCGCTTTACACCATGGATGAGGCGCAGAAGTGTCTGCAATATTTCCAGCCGGTTAACTTTGGCGAAGTCAAGCAGATTTCCCCGGACTTCAGCTTCCGCTTTGTGCATGCGGCTCACATCCTGGGCTCATCGATGGCGGAAATCACCGTACGCCAGAACGGCGGCACGCGGCGTCTGCTATTTACCGGCGATCTGGGCCGGGTGCAGGATGAAACCCTGGCCCCCGGCAAGGTGGTGCATCACACCCCGCAGGAGGGCGAAGCCGCCAATGTGCTGGTGATGGAATCCACTTACGGGAACCGGCTTCATCCCACGACCGATCCGCGCCCGGAATTGGCGCGCCTGATCCGCGAAACCGTGAAGCGCGGTGGCAGCGTTGTGGTTCCGTCCTTTGCCGTCGAGCGCACCCAGAAGTTCCTCTTCCTGTTGAAGGAACTGATGGAAGAGAATCAGATTCCGCGTCTGCCCGTATTCGCCGACAGCCCCATGGCGATTCATGCGGTACAGATTTTTTTGAAACACAGCGAAGAGTTTAGCGAAAGTTCGCGTGCATTGATCGACCGGTGGGGCTCGCCGCTGACTTGGGACGGTTTCAACTTCTGCACCAAGCCGGAAGAATCCAAGCTGATTAACGATCACCGGTATCCCTGTATCATCGTTTCGTCCAACGGCATGTGCATGGGCGGACGCATTCAACATCACCTGTTGTTACGACTGCCCGATCCCCGCAATATGGTCCTGTTTATCGGCTTCCAGGCTCCCGGAACGCGCGGCGCGCAAATCAAGGATGGCGGCAAGGACGTGAAGATCTTCGGGCAAATTGTTCCCGTACGCGCCCAGGTGGCCGCACTGGAACAATTCAGCGACCACGCCGACACCCCGGAAATGCTCAAGTGGCTGCGCACCTTCCCGCAGGCTCCGCAGACGACCTGGTTAGTCCACGGCGAACCGGATTCAGCCCAAGCCCTGCACGATTCGATCAACGCCACTTTCCATTGGAGCGTGCAAATCGCGCAGTACATGGGCAAAGTGCCGTTGAAATAGAACAAACATCCACCACGGAGACACGGAGACACAGAGATTCACGGAGGATGAAAGGGAAAGACAAAACCCGCCAATAGGTGAAAGCATACGGTTGTTTTTCGAGCTGCGCGAATCGGGTTTATCGTTGGCTCATTTTCAAGATTCTCCGTGATCCTCCGTGTCTCCGTGCCTCCGTGGTAGGTGTTCTTCCGGCGCTACTCGTTGGTAAATTTCACGAGCAATTCCAGTTTCCCCCGGGCATCGCCGGAGTCTAGGGAATAGGCGGCCAAGGGGATGGCGTCGCGAATGGAATCTACGCGGCCGGCTGCGACCAGGGCGGCGGCGGCATTCAACAACACAACATTACGGCGCGGGGAGCGGTCACCGGCCAGCAGAGACCGAATGATGTCGGCATTGGCGTTTACATCGCCGCCCAGGATCGACTCCATGGGCGCCCGTTCAAATCCAAACTCTTCCGGAGTCACTTCATAGACACCTACCACCCCGTCGCGCAACTCGGCCACTTTCGTGGGACCGGTGATGGTTATTTCGTCTAAGCCATCACTGCCGTGGACCACCAGAGCGCGTTTCAATCCGAGTTGCAGCAGCGCGTGCGCCAGCTTTTCTACCAGATCGGCGGAATAGACGCCAACCACCTGCGCCGAGGCCCGGGCGGGATTAGTCAGCGGTCCCAGCAGGTTAAATACGGTACGCAATCGCAATTCGCGCCGCGCTGGTTGCGCGTACTTCATCGCCGAGTGCATGGCCGGGGCAAAGAGAAACGCAATGCCGACCTGTTCCAGACATTGGGCCACACGCTCGGGAGGTAGCGTCAGCTTCACGCCTAGCGCCTCCACGACGTCGGCGGAGCCGCATTGCGAGGTCACACTGCGGTTGCCATGTTTGGCCACGCGCACGCCGGCGCCGGCCACGGTCAGCGCGGTGGCGGTGGAAATATTGAAGGTCCCGCTGGCGTCGCCCCCGGTCCCGCAGGTATCTACGAGGGCGTCGCGTTCCGTATCGCTCACATCCAGGGCATGATCTTCGACGAACGGCAAGGGTGTGGCCGCTGCACGGATGGCTTCGGCGAAGCCGACGATCTCGTCCACCGTTTCGCCCTTCATGTGCAGGGCAACCAGCAGGGCCGCAATTTGCGCGTCGGTGGCCTTGCCTGCCAGGATTTCCGCCATCACGGCACGCGCCTGCTCGCGCGAGAGCGACTCGCGATGATTGGCAATACTATGCAGGGCGTCAGTAATCATAGTGGTTGGGAGCGGAACAGAATTGATGGTAACAGAGGATACGTTCCCCGTCTCCCGTCCCCCGTCCCCCGCCCGACCTAGGTTCCGAGTTTCCCCGTCCCCTCGTCTCCGGCCCGACGTCACCCGTTTCACGATGTGCAGATTCGATGTCTTGCGCTCCAAGATCGTAGGCGCTAGGCGGACCAGTGGACGGAGGGCAGGAGACGAAAGGGCCGGGCTGGACTCGTTTTTTCGACCAGCGACAGCCCCGCTGGCGGGGGACAAGGGACGGGCGACGGGGGACGTAGGTCGGGCGGGGAACGGGAGACGGGGAACGTATCCTCTCCCATTTGCTCCCCCCCGCCCACATAGCTTACAATCCCGGAGTTTGAAGAGTACGGTGTTTCACCAATCTCTGGAGCCGGCGGGTGCAAGATCCGCCCACGCGTGAGCCATGAAAATTCACGAGTACCAGGCGAAAAGCATTCTCTCGAAATATGGCGTAGTCGTGCCCCGGGGCGAGATGGCCCAGACCCCCGAGGAAGCCGAACAGGCGGCACGGAATCTGTTGAATGCCGGCGCCGGCGGGGTGGTGGTGAAAGCCCAAATCCATGCCGGCGGCCGCGGCAAGGGGGGCGGCGTCAAATTGGCCAAGTCGGTCGATGAGGCCACGCAGTTGGCGCGCAAGATGCTCGGCATGACTCTGGTGACCCATCAGACGGGCCCCGAAGGGCGCGTGGTGGGCCGCTTGCTGATCGAGGAAACCCTTCCTATCGAGAAGGAGTTTTATCTCGGAGTCGTGCTGGACCGGCAAACCGCGAAGAATGTGTTCATGGCTTCGGCGGCCGGGGGCATGGAAATCGAGCAGGTGGCGGCGGAAAACCCCGACGCTATCGTAAAAGAGTATGTCGAGCCAGGCCTTGGCTTGCAGGCCTACCAGGCCCGCAAACTGGCCTTTGCCCTGGGCTTAAAGGCCGCCCAGATCAATCCGGCCGTCAAATTCATGATGGCGCTCTACAAGGCCGCCGAGGAAACCGACGCCTCGCTGGTGGAAATCAATCCTTTCATCTCCACCACCGACGGCAGGCTGCTGGCGCTGGATGCCAAGATGACTTTCGACGACAACGCGCTATACCGGCATCCCGATATTAAGGATTTGCGCGATGTTACGGAAGAAGATCCGCTGGAGGTCGAGGCCAGCAAATACGGGCTGAATTACATTAAGCTCGATGGCACCGTGGGCTGCATGGTGAACGGCGCCGGCTTGGCCATGGCCACCATGGATATCATCAAGTACGCGGGCGGCATGCCGGCGAACTTTCTTGATGTGGGCGGCGGCGCCAACGAAGACCAGGTAACGCACGCCTTTGAAATTCTGTTAAGCGATAAGAATGTTCGCGCGGTACTGATCAATATCTTTGGCGGCATTCTGCGCGTCGATACGTTGGCCAATGGCGTGGTGGCCGCCGCCCGGAAAACCAACATCCAGTTGCCGATCATCCTGCGCCTGGAAGGCACCAATGTTGAAGCCGGCCGCGAAATTCTGAAGAATTCGGGACTGAACTTCATCGTGGCCGAAACCATGAAGGACGCAGCCGAAAAGGTAGTGGCCGCAGCGAAGTAGTTGCGAGTTGCGAGTTGCGAGCGGTCGGGTTCGTCACTCGCAACTCGCAACTCACAACTCGCAACTTATATGCCCGGCCCAGGCATTAAGGGTTTCAGCGATTCGAGCGCAACGAGACTGTTGGCGGAGGAACAATGAGTATTTTGATTGATAAATCGACCAAAGTGCTGGTGCAAGGATTGACCGGCCGCGAAGGTACGTTTCACGCCAAGAACTGCGCCGCGTATGGAACCCAGGTGGTTGGCGGCGTCACGCCCGGGAAGGGTGGCAGCACCCATGAAGGCTGGCCGGTATTTAATACCGTCGAACAGGCGGTGCGCCAGACCGGAGCCAACGCGTGCATAATTTTCGTTCCGCCTCCGGTGGCTGCCGATGCCATCATGGAAGCCGCCGCTGCCGAGGTGCCCTTGATCGTCTGCATTACCGAAGGCATTCCCACCCTGGACATGGTCAAGGCCTGGGAATTCTTGAAGACCAGAAAGTCGCGGCTGATCGGGCCCAACTGTCCGGGTATTATCTCCCCGGGCAAGTGCAAGATGGGGATTATGCCGGGCCACATTCACAAGGAAGGCCATATCGGCATCGTCTCCCGCTCGGGAACGCTGACTTACGAAGCGGTGCACCAGCTCACGGTTCGAGGCATTGGACAATCGACGGCTCTGGGAATCGGGGGCGATCCGATCATCGGCACCAACTTTATCGATGCCCTGGCGCTTTTCCAAGCCGATCCGGAGACCCAGGCTATCATTATGATTGGGGAAATCGGCGGCAATGCCGAGGAAACCGCGGCGGAATTTATCCGCAAGAACGTGACCAAGCCGGTCGTATCGTTCATTGCCGGACAAACCGCGCCTCCGGGGCGGCGCATGGGCCATGCCGGCGCCATTATCAGCGGCGGTAAAGGCACAGCCGTCGAGAAGATCCGCGCCCTGGAAGCCGCCGGTGTCCATGTCGCCCAATCGCCGGCGGCCTTGGGCGAGACGCTGGTGCGGGCAATAAGCTGAAGTGCGCAATTAGCAATTGGCAATTAGCCAAAATCCGGGCCCTTTTGGCCGCAGATTAACGCTGATGGACGCTGATCCAAGCCTGGTTCAGTTAGGCTGATTGCTTCTATCTGCGTTGATCTGCGGCAATGGCCTTTAGGCTTTGGCTGATAGCCAATTGCCAATTGCGTCTTTTCTAGGTGCCCTGTAGCCGCATTATTTGCGGTAAAATGGCCCAGGTTCGAGCTAATCGCCAATTGCCAATTGCCAATTGCGACTTTTGCCTACCATGAGTTTTGAGATCTTCGCAGAAAGGGTACACACTCCAGCATGAAGACGTTGCAACGCACGTTCACTATTGTTAAACCGGATGCATTCGAGAAGGGCGTAACCGGCGAGATTATTGCCATGATCCAGCAGAAGGGGTTCCGGATCTTAGGCATGAAGATGCTGCACATCACCAAGCATCAAGCCGAGGGTTTCTACGCGGTACACGCGAGCCGCCCATTTTACGAGGCGCTGACCGATTTCATGTCGAGCGGGCCCATTGTGGTGATGGCTCTGGAAAAAGAGAATGCCATCGCCGACCTGCGCGAACTGATGGGCGCCACCGATTCCGCCAAAGCCGCGGAAGGTACCGTCCGCAAGAAATACGGTACCGATATCGAACGCAATGCCATTCACGGCAGCGATGCCGACGATACGGCACGTTTCGAGTTGAGCTATTTCTTCTCGGGGCATGAGCTGGCGAAATAGCAGTGGCTAGTGGTTAGTAGTTAGGGGCCCAGCGCGGGAGCAAGGCGCATCCTTGAGGTCTTGTCTTCCCGTACGCTATCAAATTTTTTGCCGAATGAGCTTTTCGAGTGCTGCGGGCTTTAGCTCCTGGGACCTTGCCGGGGCTAAAGCCCGTTGTTTCTGCTTTAGTAAAGTCACCGGTTCCGCTAAGCGGGACCGGTCCTTCCACCTTGGAGAGCCCCGCCCGGCCTCCTAGCTGCTAACTACCAGCTACTAGATCGTGCCGGAGGCCCCTAGCTACTAACTACAAGCTACTAACTCCTGCTAAGCCGCTTTCATTTTGGCGAAAAATTCCTTGGCGCGACGGTCGATTTCCTGGGCGTTAAGGTCCTCTTTGTGGGTAGCAATCGCCCATACTTGGCCGAAGGGGTCGATCAGGTTGCCATAGCGGTCTCCCCAGAACATGTCGGCCACCGCCTGGCGCGATTGGGCGCCGGCTTGCACGGCCCGGTCAAAGACCGCATCGACATCAGGTACATAAAGCATAAGTCCGCCAGTATTGCCTCCCAAGGTTTCCGGCGACTGGGCGTTGCCGTGGGGAAATTCATCGTTGAGCATGATGATGGAATCGCCGATCTTGAGTTCCGCGTGAGCTACTTTGCCTTCCGGAGAGGTCATGCGTGTCAGTTCTTCGGCGCCAAACACGCGCTTATAAAAATCGATGGCCGCCGAGGCATTGCGAACGGTAAGGGCGGGAGTGACGGTGTGCCATCCACGCGGCACCGGGGAAGTCTTAGGCATCGGACGTCTCCTTTTCGTAGGAGAGGATGCCGGGGGAGGCTGGTGGGTTGGCAGAGTGCAGAGGCGGATTGGTAATTAAGTAATTGAGTAATCGGGTAATTGACGGAGCTGATGGATTCGTCGAGGCCTAAATTACTCAATTACCCAATTACCCGATTCCTCAATCAAGGGTCTTCCTCTGTGTCCTCTGTGCCCTCTGTGGTGAAATTATCGGTAACTCTTATCGTCCACTTTGCTCAAATCCACGCCGTCATCCAGAACCCCGAGGGTGACGATGGCGAAAGTGAAGACGTTGGTGCCGGGTTCCAGATGGCCTCCAAAAGCCTTTTTCGGACTGGCCAGGGTCATGTGCGCGTGTACCCGGCCGTTGATCACGTAGCCGTTCATGCTGATCAAATCCGCCGGGCCGGTGGGGTTCTTTACGTACATGTCTTTGGAGGGGAATGTCCGGTTTGTGACCTGATGGAGGGAATAATTCCGCACCGAGCCGGCGGCCGATAGGATGACGGCATTCTTGATCCTTTCCTGCTTGACCATCTTCTCGATACCGGCCAGCAGGTCGGTATCGTATTTGAAGCGGAGAATCAGGATGCGATCAAAGTGTCCGCTGATGGCGTACACGTCAGGCACTTGGTCGCTACTGGCTTTGGCATCGTCGGCGGGAGTAGGAGCGTGATTGACCTCCTCATGACGCATTTCCTGGGCGGCCAGAACACCGGCCAAAACGAAGATCATCAGCAAAATGCCGAGTTTATGGTGCATGGTAATCCTCCAAATTGATAGGTGGAGCGCTCGCGTCGTCCGTCAATTTGAAATTTCAAATTTTAAATTTGAAATTTCAGAACTCCACCACGTTATTCATCTGCGTAATTTCCGGCAAATCGCCGCTGGACTCGATGGTCAGGCTGCCGCCCTTCCAATCTGCCTGTGGCGGCAAGGCCAGGGTCACTTGCGTGGTCTTCGGATACATGTCCAACGGCGCCTTCAGGGCGGGAACGTTGACCGTGGCCAGCACCTTCCCATTGCGATCGCGCAAGACTGCGCGCGAGGCCGGAGCATCCACGGCGCCGAGGCTGTGCACCGTTACCTTCATGCGATTGCCCTCGACGTGAACATCCTCCTGCGAGATGCCCAGATCGGGCCGCGACCAATAAGGGACGCCTTTGGCCACCAGCTTCATTTCGATGACGGTCAGCGACCGTGGTTCGAAGGTAAGCTCGATGCCTTTGCTGCGTTCAAAATCGACGGTGCGCGTGGTGACGTGCTTCAGTTCCGTCGCGCCATCGCTGGGCTGAACGCCTTGCGTGATCTCCCATTTGCCGGGTTCGACATCCCAGCCCGTCATAATCGCCTTGACGTCGAGCTGATCGAGGTTGTAGGCCTGAATCTTGACGTGCTCGGGCGTGGATTCGGGAACCAGAACGGCGACGCTTTGGTCATTGGCGGGCGCCTTGAAATTCCAGCTCACGACGTGCCCGGGGTAAGGATAATCGCGGACGAAGGCCACGCCGCCCAAACGGGCGCGTTGCAGTTCCGCGTGGTCGAAGGTGATGCGATCGATCCATATACTGCCTTCGGTATTCATGTACTCCCGTAGCGCCGCCTCTTCCATCTGCCGGCCATAGAGCCGGTCGAGGTAGTGCGTATCCCCGCTCATCTGCCAGGCAAAATGCAGATTGGCTTCGTCGCCGGAGGTCGCCGGGGTGGCCGCCAGAACCTGCTTGCCCCAGGTGTCGCGGAGCTTCAGCATGTCCAGGGCATTGGCGGTGAGCAGCTTCAGCATCGGCGGACCGCCATCCAGAAACGGCTGCAGATACTTGTCGTCTCCGGTCCAGCGATAAGCGGCCCACAGAATCTGCCAGCAACGTTCCAGTCCGCCTTCTTTATCCTCATCGGTGCGGAAGTTAATGGTGGTATGAATGGAGAACTTGCCGTTGGCATCCTGCTTGCGGTGGGCGAGCATGCCGTCGGCCAATTCAATAAACATCTGGCGAGGCAAGGGAGAGCCATTGAACTGCACCAGCGCCAACGGTGGATGCAAGACCAGATACGAGGCTTGTTTCGACCACTCCCACAAGCCCTCTTCCGACATCTTGGCCCCGTTGAAGTAGGAGGAGCGAATATGCCGGTGGCCGGCGCTGTTGATTCCGGTTAGCCATGACATGCGGCGTCCGGTTTCCATGGCGCGTTCCAATTGCTTGGGGCTCCCGAAGTCCAGGGTCATGGCTTCGCCCAGCGTGGAAATGCCCTCTTCGTAGCTGTGCAACTCGTCGGCCTGAATGGTATTCAGGCCATTGGTGAACATGCCTTCGTTATAGAAGGCATCCAGCTCCCGCAATAACGATTTCTTGATCTTCTCGGGATTGGCTCCCATCAGGGCGGCGGAGGGCCACCAGCTGGTGAAATCGCCATCGTCGGAAAGTCCGCCGCCGAATTCGCCGTTTTCAATCTGCCGGTTATCGATGTACCAGTTGACCACATATTTAAAGCGACGCAGGTCTTCCACTTGGCGGAAGGCCCACAGGGGAACTCCGTCGGGAGGCGTGGGCTGAATATACTCGGGCCGGGTTTGTTCCTTGTTGACGTCCCACCAATAGTACTGACCCAGGACATGGTTGGGGTTGACGCGCAGCAAATCGGTGACATCGGCTTCAAAGCGGTTATACAGATTGAGGCGCTTGCTGTTGACGTGTTCCTCAATCAGATTAGCGTAATTGTCCTTCACCTGGGTAAAGCGATCAATCTCGTGTTCCTTGGCCGCCTCTTTCCATGGTTTAAAAATCAGCCGCAGTTTGGCGCCTTCCAAAGTGTCGGGACCAAAGTCAGGACCCGCGCCGGTAATCGTGATGTAGAGACTCTTGCCATTGGGCAGAATCCGGTCGCGTGTGTCCAGCCAGAGGGTGTGCGGCTCGCCGGGCTTCACCGAGAAGCTGAAGTCGAGCATATCCCGCATCGGCCACAAGGGATCCTTCACTTGAATATTCAACGGGAAGTATTCCCCGTGGGTCGGCTTCACCTTGAGTGCCGGGAGATCGATGGCAATGCCGTCAAGGCCAGCCGGCATATTGTCCCAGGTATAGGAGTAGCCGTGATCGGTGGTCATCACCTCGCGGAAACCGGAGGGGATCAAAAGGTGAACAATCGGCAGGCCGGTCTGCGGCGTTTTGCGACGAGTTTGCGGAGCGCCAGTGGGGATCGCCACCATGTTCATGCGCTCGTCGGCGGCATAGCGACCATCGATGAACTGGAGCAGCGGCTTCAACGCCGGATAATTCGGCTCGATTTTTGCCGTGAGCTTGTATTCGAGTTGCCCAATCCCGGAGGGCTCCTTTCCCGGGTGCACATAGTAAGCCGAGAGTTCGCCGATGGGGGTTTCCTGTTCGACGTTGGTAAAGCGGATCTTCTGGCCGACAATCGGCTCAGCGAACTGGTGGAAGGTGCGCTCTTGTCCTTTGGGCCTCTCAAAGAGTGTCTTCTCGGTGTTCGCCTGCTTCTCCACGTTATAGCCGAGCAGCGTCATGGAACCCCAGGCGCCGCCGGAGATTTCCAGGTGGTTCCACGGTTCCTCCGGCATAAAGAAGGTTATGCTTTTGCCCGACAGGGAATAGCAGTCCCAATCCGGCAACTTGAAATAGTCGTTGCGATTGGGCAGTCGCGAGCGGTTGAACACTCCCGGCCAAGTGGTTTCGCGTATGCCGTCGGTGGCCTTCCACCACCAGCGCTTTAGATCGTAGGCGTCATGGATCTCCACTTTGCGGACGGTGGTGTAGGCGGAATCCAGCGGCGTGGGAATGTCGTTGGGACGGTTCCAGCCATAGCGGTACCACCACTCCTGAAGCCATGGCTTGGACTCCAGACTGCGGTCCAACTCGGGAATCGCTTGCGGGATCTCGCCCCGTGACAGCGAGGCGATGTTGTCATCGGAGAGCATCCGATCATAGATCCGGATTTCGTCGACGTCGCCGCCGCGGCCGAAGTTATAGCTGCTCTCCACTCCGGCGGGAGCGATGATGCGGGAATGTGGGCCAAACTGATCCAGCGCGGCATCGAACATGCCAGTGGCCGACTGTTCACCCACCAACTTGCCGTTCACGTAGAAGCGGATGCCGCGGTTCTCGTCCCAGGCCAACGCCAAATGCACCCACTGGTCGGGCTTGGGAAATTCCGGCATGGCATAGGAGACGCGCGTGCGTCCCAGATTGATGTCGGTGACGAAGGCATCGAAGCCGGGTTTGCCGTTGTAATCGATGCGGAGGAAGACCATGTCCCAGCTGGAGTGGTCCCCGTAGCCGACGCGGAACACAGGAAATTCAGTCTTGCCCACCGGGTCGCGCGAACGCCAGTAGAAGGAAATTGTCCCCCGTTGTGCGTAGATATTGCCCGGCGCCCACCAGGAAAACAGTTGCCGGTCGTCGCACTGGAAGTAGGAGCCCTTGACGCCGCCGGGCATAATCTTGACCTTATCGAGATAGTTCGGGACGGGATCGCCGCCCGCGGCATAGTCCGCATTGAACCCGTGATCGCCGGAGGCATAAAACAGCAGCCCGGGTTCTTTGGGCGCATTGCCCGCGGCGAACGTCATGCCGGCCAGGATCAGAAGGCAAACAAGAGAACTGAGGCAGGGGCGCAAAGCTGCCGCGCCGGTTTCGCGAACCGATCGAATTAGCTTCATAATTTTTAATCCAGAGTGCAAACGCAGAATTATCGTTCAACCGCGAGGAAATTGCGATGAGTTTTACGAAGAAAATCGAGCTATTTAGAGGGTGTTTCGGAGATGAGGGAAGAATGAAGGCTGGCTGAGGAAAGGCTGAAAGTGGAGCATTACGGGCTAACGATTATGTCTACCTGGGCAGTCAGACTTTCCCAATCAAAGCCGAGTGGAGCTTTTCCGGTGTGCACGAGGATTCCATCTTCCTTGATCAGTGCTGGCCGCCGGGCGATGGGCCGCAGCAGTAGGCCCTCCGCAGTTGCCGTAGCTTCTACGGGCTTGCCCGCGCTTAAGCCGAATCGGACCCGGAGGTTCTTAGGCCGGGTAATCCGGCCAGAGTTGTCGATATTCAATTTCATGGCATTTATTGTGGCATATCCAATTGGGTGGCGTTTTTGTTTTTACCGAGGTAGGGGCGCCGGCGTTGACGGTCGGTGCTGGACCGCATGCCCGGGAGATCTATTTGCGGACTTGGGAATCCGGGGTTTCCCTGGGTACGCGGGCTTCCCGCCCGCACCGGAATGCGGGCTGGAAGCCCGCGTACCCAGGCGTCTAATCTACTTTCCCGCGGCCTTTGCCGACTTCAATGCGGCCAGGAATTCGTCGATAAAGATGGTCTGTTCGCGGCCGGGGCCGGTGGAGACCATGCCAATGCGTGCGCCGCTCTCCCGCTCCAAAAAGGCCAGGTATTCGCGGGCCTTAACCGGCAGCTTGGCAAATTCGGTGATGCCCAAGGTGCTGGTCTGCCAGCCGGGCATTTTCGTATATACCGGTTCAATCTTGTCGTATCCGCTGGCTTGGGCCGGCGGATAAACGGTTACTTGTCCGTCTACCCGGTAGCCGGTGCATACGGAGATTTCTTTGCATTCATCCAGAACATCCAGCTTGGTGATGACCAGCCATGAAATTCCGTTGATCATGACGGAATAGCGCAGCAGCGGCATATCCAGCCAACCGCAGCGCCGGGGACGTCCGGTAACGGCGCCGTATTCGTGCCCGCGATCGCGCAGGGCCTGGCCGGTTTCCTCATGCAGTTCGGTGGGGAAGGGACCTTCGCCCACGCGGGTGCAATAGGCTTTGCTGACGCCGATGACCGCGTCAATCGCGGTCGGAGGTACGCCGGTGCCGGTAATCGCCCCTCCGGAGGTGGAATTCGAGGACGTCACGAACGGGAAGGTGCCGTGATCGATATCCAGCATGGTGCCCTGGGCGCCTTCAAACATTACTTGTTCGCCGTCGTGGATGGCCTGATTCAGCATGATGGCCGTGTCGGCGACAAAGGGACGAATCTTTTCCGCCGCTTGGGCGTATTCGCGATAGATTACGTCGGGATCGAGCGGTTCCTGATTGAACAAGGCGTGCACGATCTCGTTCTTCTCGCGGCAGGCATTGGTGATGTGCTGTTGCAGCAAGTCGGAATCCAGCAGATCGGCGACGCGCAGGCCGCGGCGGCTCATCTTATCCTCATACGCCGGACCGATACCGCGCGAGGTGGTGCCGATTTTGACCCGTCCCGGCGCGGTTTCCGCCGCCATCTCGATCATGCGATGGTAGGGCAGGATCACGTGGGCGCGGTTGCTGATAAACAGATTGCCGTCGATTTGCACGCCCGCGTCGCGCAGCTTTTGCACTTCCTTCAGGAAGGCGATGGGATCCAGCACAACTCCGTTGCCGATGATGGCCTTACAGCCGGGCCGTAAAACGCCGCAGGGGACCAACTGCAGCACGAAACGCTGATTGTTAATGGTCACCGTGTGGCCGGCGTTGTGGCCACCCGCGTAGCGCGCTACCACCGAAAAATTATCGGAAAGGACGTCGACGATTTTGCCCTTACCCTCGTCGCCCCATTGCGCACCTATCACTATTGCCGTGTTCAACCTGGTCAAATTGCATTCCCTTCAATTGGCACACTGTCCCCCCTGACGATATTGTGAGAAATCAGGAAGCTAACGGAGGGACGTCCTTTAAAATCTTATCGTGCCCGCTTATGAACGGCAATCGAAACTCCTGAAATAAATCTGCTACATTGAAGCCCATGGAATTCCCATGGAAAACGCAGCGAACGATTCTGCTGGTCCTGGTGGTAGTCGCCGCCATACGGCTGGGCTTTATTTACTATCAACGGCAGCAGCCGGGGGTGGGCCGCAAGCCGGAGGCCGGCACCTCGACGTACAGAATCACCACCGATGATTACGTGGCGCCGCACAAGATCTATGCCTACGACCTGAAGACGGCGGGCAGCGAATTGACCGGCAAAAAAGTATGGGTGCGTGGCGGTCTGCGGATTCCGTACTATGCCGCGGCGGCTGGGCACGCGGATATAAGGCGTGAACTCGGGTTGCTCGCTCCACTGGAGAAGCTGGAGATTAAGACTGTGTTGCTTCAGGATTCGCCTCGCCCAGGTGCGGGGAAGCAGGTGCTGGCGGTGTTTACCAAGGCGGGGGCGCCGGCCGAATATGCCATGGCCATCGGCGACGAAGCCGATGGAAATTACACCTTTTCCGTGAACGATACGCTGTTCATTGACGATCCCCATCAGTTGTACAAAGACTGGTCTCCGGAGACTTGGAAGGCGGTGGACAGTCACGACGTGAAGCCCGGCATGAGCGAACTGCAAGCCGGGTTTGCGCTGGGAGCCATTGTTCGGGCCAGCGCCGGCGATTATGGCAATCGCACTTTGACCTATGCCTATGGGGGAAAGCCCGTCACGATTACGTTTGCGGACAATCGAGCGGTTACGGTTGTCCCGGCAGGGAACTGATGCCTGAACTTCCCGAAGTGGAAACCGTCCGGCGCGGACTGGCGGAGCGGGTGCTTGGCGACCGCATCGAATCGGTGTGGTTGAGCAATAAGCCGCAGACCTTTCAGTCCAAGCCCGGGGAAATTGCGGGTGCGCTGGAAGGCGCGCGTATCCGCGATGTGCGCCGCATGGGCAAATATATCGTGATCTGCCTGATTCCTCCCGCCGGTGGCGATGCCCTGGAAGCTTCCATGGAACCGCAATGTATCGTACATCTCGGAATGACGGGAGCCTTGCAGGTAGCGCTTCCCGAGACGGAAGTGCGCAAACACACGCATCTGATTTTGCGGTTGGCCTCCGGGAAGGAGGTGCGTTTCGTCGATCCGCGGCGTTTTGGACGTATCCGTGTGACTCATGGATTCGCGCTGGAAGGGTTGGAGCCGCTGGAAACCGGCTCCGCCGACTTTGCCGCCTTGTTTCACAAACGCAAGACGCCGATTAAGAGCGCCTTGTTGAATCAGAAGCTCCTGCGCGGCCTGGGCAATATTTATGCGGATGAGTCGTTGTTTCGCGCGGGTATTCGGCCCCGCCGTCAGGCGGCTTCTTTACGGCAGGAGGAGTTGCACCGCCTGTGGGCGGCGGTGCGCAGGGTTTTACGCGAGGCCATTGCCGCGGGCGGCTCTTCGATCTCCGACTATGCGGACGTGGAGGGCGAGCCGGGTTGGTTTCAAACCCAGCATCGCGTGTATGGCCGGGCGAAACAACCCTGTGTGACCTGCGGCACACCCATTAAACGCATCGTATTGGCTGGCCGCAGCAGTCACTATTGCGCGGAATGTCAAAAATAGCAGGAGAGCCCTCGGCCCTCGGCCTTCGGCCAGCAGGGCGGCCGTTGGCCATTGGCCTCCGGCGAAGGCCGAAGACGGGTAGTTTGGCCGACGACCGAGAGCCGAAGGCCGAAGGCGCAGTGTGGTAGTTTGGCCGAAGGCCGAGAGCCGAAGGCCGAAGGCGGGTTTATATGCAATTTGCGATTGGCGTGGATTTAGGCGGCACGAATCTCCGGATTGCCGCCGTCAGCGAGCAAGGCGAACTGATGGAGAAGGTGACCACCGGCACCCGGTTGGTCACGGGACGGGACGCGGTGATTGACGAAATGGTGGCCGCGATCCGCGAGCTGAGCGCCAAGTTCAGTGCGTCACAACGTTTGTTGGGCGTTGGGATTGGCGTACCGGGCATCATCGATAAGCGCACCGGAATGCTCCGGCAATCACCCAACCTGCCGGGCTGGGGCGATTATCCGGTGCGGGATGAAATCGAGCGGCGGCTGGGGACGCCCGTGATTCTGGAAAACGATGCCAACTCCGCAGCCATGGGGGAGGCTTGGCTGGGCGCTGGGCGCGAGGTCGAGCATATGTGCATGATCACCCTGGGCACGGGCGTGGGAGGCGGTCTCATTCTCAATGGACGCATCTGGCAGGGCATGACCGGCATGGCCGGGGAACTGGGTCATATCAACGTGGACCCTAACGGCCACGCTTGCGGATGTGGCAGCCATGGATGCATCGAGCAGTTTGCTTCTGCCACCGCCATTGTGCGCATGGCGCGCGAGGCCATTGCCGGCGGCAATGCCCCCGCCTTGGCGCAGGCAGCCAAGAGTGACGCGGAGTTTAGCTCCGAGACGGTGTTCGACCTGGCCATGCGGGGCGATAAGGCGGCACAGGCCGTCTTTCAGAAGGCCGGCACGGCCCTGGGAATTTTAATGGCCGATCTTGTGAACGCCTTTAACTTGTACGTATATGTGATTGGAGGTGGCGTTTCCAGCGCTTGGGATGCGTTTGCGCCAGCCATGTTCGAAGAACTCCGAAGGCGTTCTTTTGTCTATGCCGCCACTGCGCCTGACGATATTTGGGCCGCTGTGGCCGAAGGCGCTGCCGCCGCGGTTAAGCCATTGGACTCCGGCCCGCGCACGCTGATCACACGGGCCTTGCTCGGCGGCGACGCCGGTTTGATCGGCGCCGCCAGATTGCCCATGTTTCAGGATTGAGTAATTGAGTAATCGGGTAATTGAGTAAATTCGGACCTCCCACACGTTTCTTGGTCGGGTTGAAATTACTCAATTGCTTAATTACCCAATTACTCAATTCTTATTACGGCTTCCTCGATGGTGAAAAGCGGGTCGTTTTCTTTTTCGTTCCGGTACGAGGGCGGGAGGAAGGCCCACTTCTGGCCGCGCCATCCCGCTGAGGGCGTTTCGTCGCGCTCTTCTCGAATCTTGGTGCAGAATCCGCTCTGACAGCGCGTGGACGGGATGAGGGTGGACGATCGCTTCCCGGAGCACCGGCCCAGCGCGGACGCTTTTCCGCACTCTTCTCAAATCTGGGAGCAGACTCCGCTCTGACAGCGCGTGGACGGGATGAGGGCGGACGATCGCTTCCCGGAGCACCGGCCCAATGCGGACGCGCACTCTTCTCAAATCGGGGACTGGCGGCTGTTCTGCCGGTGGTGGGGCGGGACGATGAGGGACGAGTACTTCCGAATGCGCCTTCCACGCGTGGGCGCTTTTCTACGCTTCTAGGAGCGGCATCCGTTCTGCCTGGACTCGGGCGGAAGGAAGAGGGACGAGCGCTTCTGGGCGCGGCGTCCGCACCTCGCTCAAACCTTGGACCAGTCGTGCTACGAGAGCTGGACGAAGGCGGTCGCGTGCCACCGGAGGCGAATCGCGAACCCGAAGACACCTCGCTCGTGACACGTGACTCGCGACTCGCATCTGATCCGGGGCGTTTTTCCACACGCCTGGGAGCCGCGTCGGCTCTGGCGGTGCGAGCAGCGGGCGAAAACGAACGAGTGCTGGTGCGGGTATCTGTATCCCGCTCGCCTCTTGAACCCAGGCTCGGTTTGCTGGCATAAGGGCGGGAGGATTGTGGACGGGAATTGGCGGGCACCGCGCTCCAGCGCGCGCGCTTGCCCGGTTTATCCGCTTTCAGCGCCACGTTGGGCCGGCTGGCATAGGGACGCGGAGCAAACTGGGGCCGGCGCACCGGCGTTGCTTGCCAGCGTTCCAGTTTTTCCACTTCCTGCGGCGTGAGTCGCCGGTATTCTCCAGGCATCACGTCGAGTTCCATCGGTCCGTAACGAACGCGTTTGATTTTTTCCACGCGATGGCCGATCTGCTCGAACATTCGGCGGATTTGTCGATTGCGGCCCTCGGTCAGCGTGACTTCGTACCAGGGGTTATCGGCTTCCCGGACGGGAAGAATGCGGGCGGGGGCTGTTTTCACCGGACGCTCTCCCGGATCTTCGCCGCGCAGATAGATCCCATCGCGCAGACGTTGCAGCGCTTCGGCGGCCGGTTGACCGGCGACCTTAACCAGATATGTCTTGGGAACGTGTGAAGCGGCGCGGGTTAGCTTTTGCGCCAAATCGCCGTCATTGGTGAGCAGCAACAGGCCTTCGCTGGCGTAGTCCAGTCTTCCCACAGGAAACAGGCGTACGCCCAAATTGCGCACCAGATGCATGACCGTGGGGCGGCCCTCGGGGTCGCTAACGGTGGTGACATATCCTACGGGCTTATTCAGCATCACGTAAACCTTGCGTTCCGGCCCGTGCAGCAGTTTGCCATCGACTCGGATATGATCGCTTTCCTCGTCGGCTTTGGCGCCCAACTCGGTGACCGCTTGTCCGTTGACCGAGACCCGTCCCGAGGTGATCAGTTCTTCGCTCTTGCGCCGCGAGGCTATGCCTGCCGCGGCCATGATTTTCTGTAATCTCTGTATTGTCATTACCTCCTAGAATACGCGAGTTCTTCCCGCGCATGGTTACTTTTGACGGATAACCCCGAGTGGCCCAGCGTAATGTTACATTTTCCCGCTAATTCAGGTACAAACGTTACGATAGCCTTCACAAATAGCATCACGCCGTGAGAACTTGCCGGGAAGAGGGCGCGGGAGAAAAAGCTGTGGCTGTGAATGTCCCCGTTGGTAATAAAGCTGATATGGATCTGCAGTCGACTCATGCCAAACTGCAGCAACTGGAACGTGGCGAATGGTATCGCTGGGGCGCCGCCCTTACCATTCCTGTGGTGCTGACCCTGGGGTTGCTGGCCCTGTCGCTGCCGATCAGCATGAATGAGGTCATTGCCGGCCAGAAGCAACTCTACCTGACGGTGCGCGGCCTGCTGGGCTTAGTCCTTTTGTTTGATGTGTTTGTGATCTATCAACAACTGATGATTACCCGGCTGCGACGTCAGCTGACGTCACAATTGGGGCTGATTGCCGCCCTGGATTTGATGAAACACCCGCAAGGGGAGCCGGTGCCGGAGGATGATCCCCAGAAGGAGCGGCGCCGTCTGGTGCGCGCCCACTTCGATCAGCAGCTAAAAGTGAAGTCGACGAGCCAGATGGGCAAGGAAGTCGTCAGTCAAGGCCGCATACGGGATATTACCGAGCATGGCATTGGCGCCGTGGTTCCGGTGTCGTTTAACCCCGGAGACGAAGTCACCCTGGAGTTTTCGGCGGACGGATGCCAATTGGCATTGAAGGCGGCCATTGTCCATCGCCGGGGATTTCGTTATGGCATGGAATTCGTCGGCCTCACCGAACCCGACGAGGATACTTTACGACGAATTCGTTTGCAGCAGCTGGCGACCGCGACGGCGAAATAAAGCGAAGAGTGAACGCGGAGGGCCTGAGAGCTTCGGTTGCCTCAGGGTGGAAGCACCGGGCTTTAGCCCGGTGAATTCAAGCGCACACGCGATGGGCTTTAGCCCCGGCAAGGACGAACACGAACCCGGGGCTAAAGCCCGCAACACCTTGTAGCTCATTTCGCTGGGCTAAAGCCCAGCGCTTCCACCCACGAGAATCGTGAATGATCCAGGCTAAGGACGCAGAGGATTTTAAATTTCAAATTTGTAATTTGAAATTGATACCCCCGCTTGCGGCATGGCTGGCGTTCAAATTTGAAATTTGAAATTACCAATTACAAATCCGCTTCGCTGTTCTGAGGTTCCTCCGCGTCCTTAGCGTCCTCCGCGTTCGATGTTTCCTCTGTGCCCTCCGTGTCCTCTGTGGTAAGAACAGGGAGTTCTGTGGCAAGCACCGGGGCTTCGGCGGGAGGTGCTTCCCGAGCCGAGGTGAACAAGTCCCCGGCCAGCGACTCGGCGGCCAGTTTTTCGAATTCCTCCATGCTGGGCAACTCGTTTACATCCTTTAGCCCGAAGCGCAGCAGAAACTCCTTGGTGGTCTTGTACAGGATGGGACGGCCAATCACCTGTTTGCGTCCGGCGGTGGTGATCAGTTTGCGATCCAGCAGCGTTCCCACCACGCCGCCGGTATCCACTCCGCGAATTTCGCCGATTTCCGGGGCCGTGATCGGTTGCTTATAGGCAATCACCGCCAAGGTTTCCAAGGCCGGGAGCGTGAGGCGCATGGGGGGCTTGAGGCTCTTGGAGAACGAGCGCACCGTGTCATGCTGTTCGGGTTTGGTGGCCATGCGATAGCCGCCGGCGATCTGCCGCACCTCGATGCCATGTTCGGGGGCGCCATAGGCGGCGATCAATTCCTCCAAAGCGGCGCGAATGGCTGCTTTAACTTCCGCGTCGCTGATCAACTGCCGCGGACCTTCGGAAACCTGGGCGACGGCGACATCCTCGACCGCTTCGGTCGCCTCGATGGCCGGCGAGGGCTGTTCCGTTTCGGCTTCCGCTTCCGTGTCCGCGGGGATGGAAGCTTCAGTGGCGGGCTGATCGATCGCGATCACCTTCAGTTCCGTGGCCGCTTCCGGCTCGGCTGCCGCTTCCATCTCGGGCTGAGACGGTTCGGCTTCGACCGGCGCGGGAACCTCCGCCGGCTCTTCACTGGAGATGATTTCGAGTTTGGCGGTTAATTCCTGCCGCGTTTCGTCTTTGACCAGTTTGAAAATCTGATCGAGTGTTACCGGCTCTTCGGCCGCGTAAATAATAGCTTCGATTTTGGCTTTGATAGACATTCTTACCCCACGAAACGTTTGTTGCCGCGTTCCGTCACTTTTCACCGCGGAGGACGCAGAGGCCGCGGAGGAAAACCGAAAGAACTAAAATAATGTTTTTCCTGGTTACCGCCAGTCGTCCCGCACCGGGGCGGTGTCGCTCCAATCGAAATCGGCATTCTTGCGGATCAGGATATCGCCGAACACGCGCTCCTGCCGCAACTGAATGGCTTGTAAACGTACCAATTCCAGCATGGCCAGGAAGGTGCAGACCAGAGCGTTTTGCGATTGTACCGACCGTAGGAGCTGCTTCAGCCGGACGGGCCGATCTTCCAGCATCAGGCGGCGACGCAGGTACTCAATCATCTGGCCTACTGTCACGCCTTCCTCGTTGACCGAGAAGACGGGTTTTTCTTTGGCGCGCTCCAAAACGCTGCGAAAGACGCGTACCAGATCGACCACGTCGGCGGCCATTTCGGGTTCGGTGCCTTCGGCGTTCTTGAATTCCTTGAGCGCCGCGTTGGTTACGACAGCCTCTTCAATCTGCTGCTTCTGGAAAAGCATTTGCGCGGCCGACTTGAATTTCTCGTGTTCGAGCAGGCGACTTACCAGTTCGGTGCGCGGATCGTCCGATTGATCGGCGGGCAAAGTCGGGTCGCGCGGCAACAGCATCTTCGACTTAATGTGGATCAGCACCGACGCCATATAAATGAATTCCGCCGCGATATCCACATCCAGGCCCTTGAAGCGCTCGATATAGAGGAGGTATTGCGACGTAATGGTGGCAATCGGAATGTCGTAAATGTTGATGTCCTGCTTGCGAATCAGATCGAGCAGCAGGTCGAGCGGGCCGTCATACACTTGTCCCACGGTGATGGCGAACGGGAATTCATTCGCCGTTTTGGCGTTGCCCTTACCGGCGGTGGTTTTAGGCGCTTCAGACATGATCAAAGCTTTGTGACAGATGCATGGCCTCACGCACTTCTTTCATCGTGGAGGCGGCAATGGTTTTGGCGTGGGCGGAGCCGGATTCCAGAATATCCCAGGCCAGCCGGGGATTCTCCTCGTACTTGTGGCGCCGTTCCTGAATGGGTTCCAATACCTTCCATAAACCGTCGGCCGCCCATTTTTTGCATTCGATACAACCGATGCCGGCGGTCTTGCAGCCGGGCCACACCTTGTCGATGGTTTCGCGGTCGCTGAAAATCTTGTGTAGATCGCCCACCGGGCAGATGTCGGGATTGCCGGTATCGGTGCGCCGCATACGTGCCGGATCGGTCACCATGGTCTTGAGCTTCTGCCGCAGGATGGCTTCCGGATCGGTCAACAGCACCGCATTCCCGTAGGATTTCGACATCTTCCGCCCATCGGTGCCCGGCAGTCTGGGGGATGGCGTTAACAGTGGCTGCGGCTCCGGAAGCACGGAAACGGTTTCATAGCTCACCAGCTTGCCTTCGCTATCTCCCGGTTTCAGGCCAAAGACCCGTTTCGGACTGGGCAAGGAATAGAACTGGTTGAAGCGGCGTGCCACCTCGCGGGTTAATTCCACGTGCGGCACCTGGTCTTCGCCTACCGGAACGTAGTCGGCCTGATAAATCAGGATGTCGGCCGATTGCAGCAGAGGATAGCCCAGGAAGCCGTAAGTCCCCAGATCTTTGTCCTTGATGTTCTCGCGTTGTTCCTTGTACGTAGGCACGCGCTCCAGCCAGCCCAAAGGGGTAATGAGCGAGAGCAGCAGATGCAGTTCGGCATGTTCCATCACGTGCGATTGCAGAAACAATGTGGCCTTTTCCGGATCGAGCCCGCAGGCCAGCCAATCCAGCGCCATCTCGATACAGTTCTGCTTCACATTCGTGGTGTCGGCGTAATCGGTGGTCAACGCATGCCAGTCGGCGACAAAAAAGAAGCAATCGAACTTCTCTTGCAGACGTATCCAGTTTTCCAACGCCCCGACGTAATGACCAACGTGCAATTTGCCCGTAGGCCTCATGCCGCTGAGCACGCGCGCCTGTTGTTTGTTCGTATGATCGGCCATGCCGGCTAAAATCTTCCCCCGAGAAAGGTATTTACCAGAAAACCTTGAACCATGCTGCTGAAAAAGCCAATCACCCGCCCGCCCAATAAGAACAGCAGCAATAACCCAAACATCCCCACGCGGTCGTAGATATTCCGTATGGAATCGGGCAGCATGTGTCGCAATACGTGGCTGCCGTCCAGGGGCGGAATGGGAATCAGGTTGAACACACCCAGCAAAACATTGATTCCCATGGATATAACTAACAACTGGGCTATCGGATTCCCCGCTAAGGCAGCCAGCCCTTCAAAAGTCAGAAGCACACGCAACGCCACGATGGAGAGAATGGCCACCAGAAAATTGCTGGCCGGTCCCGCCACCGAGGTCAGGATGTCATCCCGAACTTCGTGCTGAAAGTTGCGCGGATCCACCGGCGTAGGCTTGGCCCATCCGATCATGGGAAAGTGATAGAACAAGGCCAACGCCGGCAGCAATACAGTCCCAATCGGATCAATATGTTGCAGCGGATTCAGCGAGACCCTGCCTAACATCCGCGCCGTCGGGTCGCCCAAGCGCCAGGCCATCCAGGCGTGCGCCGACTCATGCACGCTGATGGCAAACAGGAAGACGATCACCTGGAAGAAGATATTGACGTAGTCCAAGGTCATGGCAAACTCTGATGGTAACACGCAGCTTGGCGCTAATGACCCTGGGTGCGCGGGCTTCCAGCCCGCACCGGAATGCGGGCTGGAAGCCCGCGCACCCAGATGCAAACTCTTACTGCAATTTCGCCGTTGCGGGCGCAGGGGCCGATACCGGCACGACCTTGGGCTTCTCCAGCGAGCCAAATATATCGTAGGAACGGCTGCCATTGTGCATCGTCATCGACAACTGCCGCGCCAGCGACGCCGTGCCCTTAACCTCATACGCGCCTGCCCCGGTGATCAGGCGGCTGGGCGCCAAGTCGAATTCGCCTTTACGCAATTCCATTTGGCCAGTGAAGCTCTTGAACTGTAGTGGCGCGGAATGGCTATCGAGCGCCACATGGCGCAATACCCCATTTCGCCAGGTGAAGTTGGCCGCGCCGCTCAAGCTGGAAACCAGTTGGCTGGCGGCGGCGCCCGACATGGCTACTCGATAGGTGGCATCCACCGTCCCGGTCGCCCAATTATCGTGCATCAAGGCCGCGAGTTGAGGCATGCCCACGCCCTTCAAGGTGCCGCTGCCTGTGTATTCAGGTTGTGTGGGGTTGAAATCGGCATGCCATTCGCCCTGATATTTCCCGTTCCAAAGGTCGGCATGCAAATTGGTAATTGTGAGTACCCCGGCCTGCAGTTGGACGTCGGCGCTCATGTGTTGCGCCAATAGCGACTTCACCGCCAACCGGGTGGCCGTGATGTGTCCGCTGGCATGCGCCTGCCCCAGCGTCGATCCGGGGCCGCGCAGCGAAAAAACGTCATACCAGGAGCGCTTGGCCAGCGCGGGATTTACCAGCCGGTTCAGCTCGTCCATCGAGAGTTGATCGGTTTGCAGGTCGAACGATAGGGAACATTCCCCGGGAGCCGCGCAGTTTCGCGGCAGATGCATTGAGCCGGTGAGCTGTAACGGAGACCCGGTAAATCGCAGGATGACATGCTGCAATGCGGCCATGGCCGGATCGAGTTGCAGATTGGCGCTGGCGATTTGCAACGGTGCATTCAAGCCGTGCATGGGCGCGACCAGATTGTGGATTTGTGCGCTTCCGGTGATCAGCGGGGGAGAGAACCCGGCCCAGTTGCCGGTAATTTGGAGATCCACCCGCGCCGTTCCGTCCATCTCGTAGGCGGGAACGCTCAAGCCCAGGGTTCGACCGACTTGCAGCAGGCGGGCAATCCATGTGTCGCCAGCCAGGTGTACCTGATAGTCGTCTTTGCCAAACCACGCCTCAGCGTCTGCCGGCGCGTTGGCCCCCAAGGGGAGATGGAACGATGTAAACGTCAGTCGAGGAATGGCCGGCGTGGCCGGCGCCGTCTGGCTGCCCCGCCGGGAAGATTGCCGTGTCTTCCACGAGGACGGTTTGGGCGCGGGATTGGCGAACGAGAAACCCAGCGAGGCCAGCTTCAATTCCGGGGTGAGCACGGATGAGGCCAGCGATATGTCGGAAGTGCGACCGCCCCCGGACCACGATCCGGAAGTCGCGGGCGGGTCTTTGCGAACTTCGAAGGCCGCGTCAACCGTGCCGCGCGCGGCGAGATCGCCTGGCAAATCTTTCTTTGTGTGCTGGGCGAAAATGACCAGCGGCTGAATTCCGGCATTCTGGGCGGTCAGACTCAGGTGGTAGGCCGTTGGCGCGATAATTCCCTGGGCATCGCCACTGATCCGTACAAGACCACTTCCCAGAGGGAACTGGCAGTCCACGGCAGATAAGGATTCAGTCGGCGAGCTGTACTTGGCCGAGCACTGTGCTTGCAAGGACAGAGGGCTCGTGGCCTGAATATCGTAACGGCGAAAATCGCGCACCGAGGCCTGCGTGGTGATATCCAATGCCATCGGGGTGCCCGTCAGGTGAGCGTCGGCTACGAAGGTTCCCCGCCAACCGCGGTCTCGTCCGTACAGCAAGGTAGTAAGCGCACCGAGTTGCGCATTATCGATGACAACACTTACGTCGAAAGGCGTGTCGCGCAGATTGCGGGCACGGCGGAATCGCCCGGTGACCTTCAAAATCCCCGTATCGTTAAGATTGAAATCGGTACGTATGGGCCGGGCGACCAGATGGAAGGCCCATTCATCCTCCGAGGCCAACCATAGGGTGAAATCCGCGTCGGTAAGAACGTGAACTTTCTTCTCCTGCCCGATTTTGAAATTTATGCGGCCCCCATCGATTTGAATATACGGAAAGCGGGGACGGGCTTCGGCTTTAGTGAGCGCCGTGGGCGCGCTGGGGGTTTGCGCCGTGCGCTGCAGCAGGGCCGCAATGTTCCAGCGGCCATCGGCGGCGCGTACCAGATTCAGGCTGGGGGGACTGATGTCTACCCCGGATTTCAGGTTCAGACTGGCTACTTCCAGCCGGCCACGCCACAAAGAAGAAAGACGCAGGCGGGCCGACACCTCGTCTGCCCGTAGCATGGGCTCGGCGCCGAAGGCCGGATCGTCGGCAATCACCAGATTATGCAACTCGAAGCCGGGCCGCGGGAGCAGTTGCAAATTGACGCTCTCGACCGTGACTTTCCGGCCCAGGGCCTCCTCCATATTGTGCACGATCCGCGCCCGGAAGCGGTTGACGTTGACAAAGGGAGGCGCAAACAACGCCAGCAGGGCCAGCGCAAGCACAGCCAGGGCGATACGCCGCCGGGACCACACCGCCATTACCGCACCACCTTGAGCATGCGCCGCCAGCGGGTCATATCAAAGAAATGGAGAACCACGTGACCCACGAAGCTCAGACGATCGGCAATTTCAGTTTTCTTGTATTGATTGTTCGGGGTTTCGAAGGACCAGTAAATGAATACCGGCCGGCCGATGATATTTTCCCGGGGAATAAAGCCCCAATAACGGCTGTCATAGCTGACGTCGCGGTTGTCGCCCATGGCATAGAACTCGTCCGCCGGGACCACCAGGTCGCCGTTCACGATGTGCGATCCCATCGTCAGGCGCCATTCCTCGGTGGGTGCGGCGCCGTAGTCATCGCTGGGACTGACGTCGGGGAAATTATCGCGATACGGATCGGAAGTCCCATTGTGAATGGCGTAAGGCTCAGCCAACGGCTGGCCGTTGCGATAGACCACGCCATCCCGCAAGTGAATGTGGTCGCCGGGGACGCCGATCACTCGCTTGACGACATACAATCCCGGCTCGGCCGGCGAGAGAAATACAACGATGTCGCCACGCTGGACGTTGCGATAGGGAATCAGCGGGCGAATCCAGTTGGCGCGCGGCGCTTCCAGCACGCGATCCACAAATACGTGGTCGCCGATCAGGAGCGTGTTTTCCATCGAACTCGAGGGTATCTCAAACGCCTGCAGACAAAAGGTGATGATAAACAGACCCACCACCAGAACCCCCGCCATCGACGCAATGAATTCGCTGGTGGTTTCGCGCTGCTTGACCGGTCCTTCGGTCTGGGCGAGTTGCTTCGTATCTTTCTTAGTCAATGTCATTTGCCTTGGTCCGGGAATTTTAAATTTCAAATTGGTAATTTGTTGAATCCATGATTCCCGGCGTGGCCCCGCTTCTCAATTTCAAATTACAAATTTCAAAATTACAAATTGGCTACATGGCTACTGGACCAGGCGGAAGGCGCGCTTCCACCGGATCTCGTGAAACATATGCGTAACGGTGTATGCGAAAGACCAAAGTTTATCACCCGCCGTCTCCCGTATGGGCTCCAACTGCTCGGGGCGGTGAATCGACCAATAAACCAGCAGCGGCCGGCCAATAATATTTTCGCGGGGAACGAAGCCCCAGTAGCGGCTGTCCAGGCTTTCGTCGCGATTGTCTCCCAGCACGAAATACTGGCCCGGCGGCACGATCAACTCTCCGTTCTGGATCATATGGGGCATTAGGTACCGCCAGCGCGCGTCCTGATTGGAATTGGGGACATCGAGCCGGGGAAAATCGTCGCGATAAGCGTCCTGCTCGGCCGAGCGATGGATCACATAGAGTTCCCGTAGCGGTTGGCCGTTGAGAAAGACCTGCTTATATTGCAGCCGTATCCGGTCACCGGGCACTCCGATTACTCGTTTTACAAAATGCTGTGCCGGATTGACGGGATAGCGAAATACGACGATATCTCCTCGCCGGATGGGAGCATAGGGCAGAACATGGCCCCAGCGTCCGCCCAGAGCGTCATGCACTTTGTCCACCAGCAGAAAATCGCCGACCAAAAGCGTGTTTTCCATCGATTCGGAAGGAATCTGGAAAGCTTGCACGATGAACGTGATGACGAAAACGGCAATCACGATAATTTCCGCCAGCGATTGCACGGTACCGAGCCAGCGGCCATGGTGATGCGGGGTGATGACCAAGCGCGTTGCGGCCGGAGTTTCCTCTCCTGCAGCCGGGGCGTTGCCGTCTGCCGGATCTTCCGCCGGTGCGGTCCCCTCGGCGGGAAGCTCTGGCGGGTCGGATTGCGGTTTGTTCAGATCCATTACGACTGCTTTGACTGCGATTTCGTGGTGCTCGTCGAAGGCTTGGCGCGGGCCGTCTTCGTCTTTGTCTTCGTCTTCGTCGTCGGTTCCGGTTTGTTGAGCGACCACAAGTATTGCAAGGCATTCTGCGCGGCGTCCTGTTCGGCCGACTTTTTGGTGGTGGCCTCGCCGGTGCCCGCATACTCGGGTTTGCCATGGCTGCCGGCGGCATAAATGCGGGCCTCCACCGTGAATTTCTTGCAGTGCTGTGGGCCCTCCTCCTTCACCAGTACGTAGGCGGGCTGCGGTCGCGATGCCGAGTGCAAGGCTTCCTGCAAGGCCGACTTATAGTCGGTGATGGGTAAGCCTTTGGCTAACTGCCTTTTGAGCCGCTTGAGCTCCGGTTCGAGGATCAGCTTAAGAATGATCCCGCGTGTTTTCTCCAAGCCGGCGTCCATGCATAACGCCGCCAGCAGGGCCTCCAGGGCATCCACTTGCAGCGCCGTCTTCTTGCGGCCGCCACTCTTTTCCTCGCCGCGTCCCAAGCGCACATAGCGGCCGACCTTGAGCTTATTGGCGGTCCGAATCAGATGCTTTTCGCTTACCAGATAGGCACGCAACTTGGAAAGCTGGCCTTCGCGATATTGCGGATACAGTTCGAAGAGTGCCTGGCTGGTCACAAAGCCCAGGACCGCGTCTCCGAGGAACTCCATTTGTTCGTTGTCGGCGCATTCCACCGCGTCGGCCGGGGCGTCGGCTTCCGCGTCCACCTCGGCGCTGGCCAGGGCTTCCTGTTCCCGCGCCATGGAACTATGGGTCAATGCCTGCTCCAGCAATTCCTTGCGGCGGAAGCGGTGCCCCAGCGCGCGTTCCAATTCCTTCGTGTCTTTCGGCTTCATGGCAATTAAGTAGAAGTTAGAAGTCAGGAGTTAGAAGTTAGAATTGTAGGTACCAAATTCTAACTCCTAACTCCTCACTCCTGAATTCTTGCCTCTCTACTTTCCCCCGCTTAAATTCAAAATGCGATCCCGTTCCTGCTTGGACCATGTGGCTTCCGGCGATCCGGCGGGCGCAAGTTCCACGGCCTTATTGGCGGCGACCAGCGCCTCAGCGTATTTCTTTTGCTGATCCAGGGCAATGGCATAGCGCAGCAGGAAGACCACGTCCGGACTGTTTGGAACCAGGTCGATGGCTTGCTTCAGGTTCTTTTCCGCCTCGGCATAGTCGTCTTGAACGAGATAGACGTTCCCGATGGTGCCATAAGCGGTGGAGCGCACCAGCTTCTTGATTTCTTCCACCCGCTCTGGCGGTGTGTTGGGCGGCAGCACCAGATCGGTGTCGATCTTCTGGATCGCCCGTTGCGAGTCTTGCAACGCCTCGTTCAGCCGATTGTTATGGTCCGGATCGGTGTCTTTGGTCTGTTCGGAAACCAGACTGCCCACTTGGGCCAGCGTGGCCGGATCGTCAGGGCTTACGGCCAGCGCCTTGCGCCCCATGGCGATGGCTTTTTCGGCCTGACCCAAGGTCTGGTATGCGGACATGGCACGGCAATACATCAGGAAACGCAGCTCGCTGTCCTTATATTTTCCGGCAAATGCATCGGCGGCGGCCTCAATGGCGGGCGCATCCTTAAGCTGGCTGGCGTCTTGATAGGCCTGGTACTCCGCCTGCGACTTGGCTTGCGGAGGGGTCTTGTAGGCCGGAACGGCAGGGGGAGTTGCGGCCGGGGACGCCGTCGGCGCTGCTGGCGTCGTTTGCACCGTTGGGGCCGGTGCCGGGGGCTGCTGTGCCGCCATCAGGCCGCCGGGAAGGATCATTGCCACTAGCAATACCGCAACTTGCCTCATTCTCTTTCTCCTTCATTAACGCTGCCAATTCGATGCCCGCGTATTATTTCTTGGAATCGGGTTCGGTCCCTTGGTCGTTCTCTTTGCCCTCGTTGCGCACACGGGCGGCGGGTGGTTCGTAGGGTTGTTTGATGCCGCGCTCGGCGGCTTGGCGGGTGGCGGGATTCGTATCCCCAGCCTGCAAGGCCGCGTGATAGTGCTCCAGCGCCTGATCGCGCTCCGCTCGGAGATCGGAAATACGGCCCAAGTAGATATGCGACCAGGCGATCAGCCGCGGCTCGTGCGCTACTTCCAAGACCTTCCCGAAGTAGCTGCGCGCTCCATTCATGTCCTTATTGAAGGTGGAAACTTGCGCCAGGATGAACAAGGCTTGCCCCGGATCTTCGTGCTTCCGGTCGAGCGCCTGTTGGGCCAGCTCGGCCGCGCCCTTGGTGTCGCCCGTCGCCAAACGCTTCTGGGCTTGCTGCAGTAGCGATATGCTGGGCAACGTGGCGTGAATGTCTTCCGGCGTGGCGCTGGCGGCAAACTGAATGTGATTGGCGAATTTCTTCTCGCTATCTACATCGATGTCGTGCAGCCAGTTCGGATAAGCGACGGAAAAACCCTCATCACTTTTTTCGTGCGCCGCCAATTGACGGTCGAAATAGGGCGTGAGCACGAATCCTTCTTCCGCCGCCTGGCGTGCCCGGCGAATCCGCTCCGCCTCCGCATCCTTGGTTTTTCCGGTTACGGTGATACGGCCTTCAATGGCGCGGATAAGCGATTCAGTTACCAGCAGCGGAATATCGGTTTTGAAGGCCTCGTCCATCGGCGCCCTCTGCACGGCGTCCATCACCGGGGCCAAGCGGCTTAGACTGGTCGCGCGCTCGGCTGCCAATGGGTCGAGGATGAAATGAAGATAGGTGTGGCGCAAGGCGTCCAGCCGCAACGTCTCGCTGGGGCCTATCACCATGTAGTAATTTGTGCCGTAATTGCGCGCGTTGACCTGTCCGGGACCGGCCATCGGATCCAGGAAGACGATCATGCGCCGGTCGGAATAATTATTCAGCGACATGCGCAAGTACAGATCGGTGTTCAAAAGAAGCTTGCTGACCGGCTCATGGAAGCGTGTCAGCAAGGCCTCGTAGGCGTCCTTATGACTCTCCCAAATCTGGTGCACACTGGCGCCAATGTAAAAACGTTGCAGCCGCGGCACGATGCCTACGATGTAGCTGGCGTCGGGCGGCAAATCCGCTTCCTTGATCGTCGGGGTAAAGGTAGGCGGCGGACCAAGATTGAGCGCCAGGGAGATGTACTGTGCCAATTCATGGGTCTGGTTGCCCTGGCGGTGATCGCGATAGAAGGTGCAGAGATCTTCCAGTGATGTCCGGGCCTGATCGGAAGACTGGGCCGCGTGCGCCACTTCACTGCGCACCTGCTGACGGAGCGGAGCTGAAATCGAAAGCTCCTGATCGTAACCGCAGGTATTGATGGCGGTCAGGACAGTGAAGATGGTCTCACTGGTGTCCAGCGAAACCTTCGGGGCCGCTTGCGATGCCGCGGAACCAGCCAGCAGCGTGCAACAGGCCAGGACGAACGAGAATCGATTTATGGAAGCCAGCGCAGCTCTCCTGCCTTTTCTGAAGGTCAAAATGCCAGTTTACCTTAGAACCTCGTTTCCCGTTCCCCGTCTCCCGTTCCCCGTTTTTCGTCAACTGATAGCAGAGCGGCTTTGGTCAGGCTTGGGTACGCGGGCTTCCAGCCCGCATTCCGGAGCGGGCTGGAAGCCCGCGCAACCAGGAGCATCAGTCAGTGCAGACTTGGGACACCGTCCCCGCAATCAGAAAGAGCAGCGCGGGCGCGGCAATCAAGCAAAAGTATGGTCCGCGGGGAAGATGCCCGGTACGATTCAGATCCCAGAACACAGAATTCAGGAGTTAGGAGTTAGAATTCGGAGCCGGACTTCTAACTCCTAACTCCTGAATTCTGTGTTCTGCCTTCCCTTGACAGCGATTTTGCGCATCGATAATACTATAGTGCGAAAAATTCCTACCGGGCTAGAGGTTGTTCCATGTCCACTGTCGAGAAGATCAGCATCGCCTTGCCGCCGGAGATGGTGGCGGCTGTGCGCCAAGCCGTCGAGACCGGAGAGTATGCGTCCAGCAGCGAAGTGGTGCGCGATGCCCTGCGTGATTGGACGCAGAAGCGCAACTTGCGGCGGCAGGGTCTCGACGAGTTGCGTCAGGTTTGGCGGGAAGCGATGGATGACAAGACTCCCGGGGTTCCGGTCGATGAGGTGTTGGATCGGCTGGAGCGGAAGTACCAAACCCTCGCGGACAAAGCAAAATAATGCGGGTCGAGCTTTCCAGCTTTGTTGAAGGCGACCTCGACGCGATCGCCGATTACATAGCGCAGGACAATCCTACGCGGGCGGTAAGCTTTATCCAGGAGATGCGCGCGCAGATCCGCAGGGTAGGACAGAATCCTTTGCTCCACCGGTTGCGGCCCGAGCTTGGCGAAGATGCACGGATGGCAATTGTGGGACGCTATGTGATCCTATTTCGCGTCATGGAGGAGGTCGTCAGGATCGAGCGCATAGTATATGGAGGACGCGATCTTCTGGCCCTGTTCCAGCAAGAGCAATAGCGAAAACTTTGGCAATTCACAGGGGAACAGCCGAGTGCGACTTCACTTAGTTCCGTCAGCGCCGTTTTGCCCCACTGTAATCGTTACGATATTTGATCTTACCCTTGGCAGATCCGCAAACGCCATGCCGTCTCCGGGCCTCCGATTCAGTTCGGCGATGCGTCCGACTTGTAACTTGTATCCGCCTGGCTTACTTAGATCGAAAATGCCAGCCAATGTGCTGGCCCCACATAGGCTATCCCCAGTCAAGACAGAGAGAGTCGTGTTCGAGCTGCCGCTGCCAAAACTGGCGCGTAAAATCCTGCCGTTATTCGTCAACGGTACAGGCTGCCCGAGGTTATCGAAAAGCTCAAAATAGTCCTGGGTGATGGCATTGTCGAGCTTGATCTCACGATCGGATATGTTGGTCAGGCATACGTCTACGGGGAGTCTGTTCCGGAACGAATCAGGGCCATCGTCTTCTTCTTTCTCGATGGCTCTGAGTGTGATAACAAAAGGCGGGCGCGTTCCCGTTTGGTCCGTCCCGTGCGAGGGGGCGGTTACATCAATGCTGATAATATTTGAGTTCACGAGAAGACCGGTCGAGGGATCTACAAGCGTTGTCCGAACGGTGTAGCGTCCGGGATGGCTAAGATCGGAGAGCTGTCCGATCGCTTTGGGCTCTTCCAAAATCTCGCCTGGCCGAATGGGAAGCAGTAGAAATCTCCCCCTGGCCCAACCGTCCCCAGCTAGGAAGTCACGCCCCCCAGCGGTGAGCGGCACGGTCACGTTCTTGGAGTCGCGAATCTCAATACCGGAACCAAACTCTTGCGCTTCGCGGGCATAACCGCCGGTAATATAGTTCGTCCCCTGCCATACAGCTAGGCGAAGGGTTTGCTTGGATAAATTCTTGACCGCGACATTGACCGGGACGCGCCACCCGGCGCTCACGGAATCCAAAGATGGTGTGATCGTGACTGCGAAGGCCGGCTTTGCCGACTGGGGGGGGCTCGGGGGGGCCCTAAACGTAACGATGTTGGATTTGACGGCGCCCCATTGCACTTGGACGCTGTATTGGCCGGGCTGGCTTAGTTCGTAAAGTCTATTCAAGACAACTTCTGTTTTTACCGTCTTGCCCGGCGCTAAAACAAAAAAGGGTCCGCTAGATCCATTCAGGGGAGAATGACCAATCGTTCGTGCTGCCGCTGTTTCTGCCAGCGCTGTTCCTGCGGCATCGCGAACATCAAAGCGGAAGCCTCTCCACATCGGCCCCCAACCTGCAGCCCAGATGTTGATCGGAGAATTCGAGGTGTTCGTCATTGAGATCGCCAACAATAGCTCTGACGGCGCTCTCACGACGTCCGCAGGGATGCTTGCGACAAGCGAAATCGGGGCCGGGGAAGTCTCCATCGGGGGCGATGGTTGGGCAAAGCTTTCAGTGGAGCACAGAAGCATGCAGAGAATCGGCAACCAGAGTCTCAGCGGAACACTTCCCGTTGACCAGATGGTGCGACGACGTGCCTTCTCATTCATTTTTACCATTCGATCTCACTCGATCTCTGTCAGGATCAGCTCTGTGTTCACGAGTCTCAGCAGATGGCGATGTCGGGCGCTGGCGTTTGCTCGTGACCTATTAGACACCGAAGGCGCCTAGAATTCCTCGATACTCACTATTTTTCCTTGATCCGGGAAGCTAGCTAGCAGCTTCCGGTATTGCCGCCCCTTCCGCAACCTCTCGAAACCTCCGAAACCTTGCCTCATGAACTTTGACCTTTGGAACCTGCAATCTCCCTTTTATACTGGAACGCATATGCTACGCGTCGGATTTGTCGGATGGGGAGGTATGGTCGGCAGCGTGCTCCTGCAGCGGATGCGCGAGGAGAACGATTTTGCCGGTCTGGAACCCATTTTCTTTACCACGTCGAATGTGGGCGGCGAGCCCCCCAGGGAGGCCGGTCCCGGCGAAACCCTGCGCGACGCCAAGGATTTAAAGGAATTGTCTCGCTGTGACGTGATCGTCACTTGCCAGGGCGGGGACTACACAAACTCCGTGTACCGTCCGTTGCTCGATAGCAAGTGGCGCGGGTATTGGATTGATGCCGCGTCCTCGTTACGCATGGACCCCGATGCGCTGATCGTTCTCGATCCGGTGAACGGAGAGGTCCTGCAGGATGGTCTGGCTAAGGGGATTCGTACCTTTGCCGGCGGCAACTGCACGGTCAGCCTGATGATGATGGCTATGGCCGGTCTGCTCAAAGCCGGCATGGTGGAGTGGATTACCACCATGACCTATCAGGCAGCTTCCGGCGCCGGCGCGGCCAAGATGCTGGAGTTGGTCCAGCAAATGGGCTATTTGGTCGATGCCACGCGGAATCATCCCTCCAAGAATGCTTTGGAAGTCGATCGCATGGTGGTGGAGGCGCAGCGCTCGGCGGGGATTCCGGTCGGTGAATTTGGCGCTCCCCTGGCCGGCAGTCTGTTGGCCTGGATCGACAAGGCTATGCCCGACGGCCAAACGCGGGAAGAATGGAAGGGCATGGCGGAGACCAATAAGATCCTGGGTCTGGCGCCGGGGGCGATTCCCGTTGATGGTATTTGCGTGCGCATCGGGACGATGCGTTGCCACAGTCAGGGATTGTGTATCAAGCTGAAGCGCGATATTCCGATGCCTGAGATTGAAAGTGTTTTAGCCGGAGCTAACCCCTGGGTGCGGGTGATTCCGAATGACAAGGATGCGACGCTACGTTGTTTGACGCCATCGGCGGTTTCGGGGCGGCTGGATGTTCCTATCGGCCGCCTCCACAAGTTGGCGCTAGGTCCGGAATTCCTGGGTGCCTTTACCGTGGGCGATCAACTGCTCTGGGGCGCGGCCGAACCGTTGCGGCGGATGCTGAATATTGTTCGTGAGCAGTAGCTAGTAGTTAGTGGCTAGTAGTTAGGGGCCGAACACCCACCACGGAGACACAGAGGCGCGGAGATACACGGAGAAGAAAAAATCAGAAAAAACTGTTTTGATTTCCTCCGTCTTGCTCCGTGTCTCCGTGGTGGAAATTGTTAGCTACTAACTACCGCCCACGGCCCCTAGCTACTAACTACTAGCCACTAACTACTTCTACCCCCTCACCACAATCTTCGAGAACGACAGGATCGCTTTGCCGGAAGTGGGCCGACCGAAGGACGTGGCGGGCCGGAATTCGGTAAAGATCAACATGTTTTTCAGCTGCGGCAGGTATTCCCCCACGTCGGTGGGAGCGGAAATCACGGTGTAGTCTTGCACGCGCCCGGCGGCGTCGATCGTGGCCTCGACCACGATGGATTCCCCATTGAGATTTACTCCCATGTCGAAGGGAGAGAATTTCAATTCCGGCGGCGTATAGAGAGCTGTGGGAACGTCAAATTGCGCTTCGAGTTGCGCCGGCACGGCAAAGAATCCGATTAACAGGCCAAAAGACAGTACGGCGCTCAGCGCGCCGGCGGTTGCTGGAACCATAAAGGCGCGCAGGGCATTCTGCCAGCGCATCCGCAAACCGTCCCAGGGCGAGCGGCGCGATTCGAGAGCTTCCCGGGAGACCGCAACCCGCAGGCGCAAGGCCAATTCCGCCGGCGCCGTTTTGCGGCCTAGCGCGGAAACCATACGCTGCGTCTCGGTTAACAGCGAATATTGATGATGACAGCCGCCGCAAGCGGCCAAATGTTCTTCCACTTCGTGCATTTGCCGGCCCGTTAAGGCCCGGTCCAGATACGAGGACAGCAATCGCCTTATATCCGCGCACATGGTTTTTCTGCACGCCCCGTAATTCATGGCATAACCTCAACTTCCCGGCCAGTGGCCACCGCGGACGGAGAATCGGATTCCGGCCGAAGCAATGGTTCCAAACGTTTGCGCAATGCGTCCCGGCCGCGCATCAGTCGCGATTTCACTGTCCCCAGAGTGGTTTCCATTACCTCCGCGATTTCCTCGTACGATAGTTCTTCCAAGTCGCGCAGAACCACCGTGGTGCGGTAGGGCTCCGGAACCTGGCGCAATTCCTCTTCCACGCGTTCCTGCAGTTCCCGTTGCCGCGCGGCTTCAAAGGGCGAAGCGGAATCGTCGACTAACGCGTCCTTTATCCCGCGACAAGGGCTTTCCTCGGTATCTGTATCCGCCGGTTCAATCGAGGTTTCGCGCGCTTTATGGCGAAACCACCAGCGGCGTTGGTTGGAGGCTTCATGCAGGGCAATGCGGTACATCCAGGTCTTCAGACTGGAGGCGCCGTTGAAATGGCGCATGCCGCGAAATACCTTAATGAACACCTCTTGCGTGGTGTCGGCGGCGTCCGCCGGGTCGTTCAGGACGCGATAGATCAGACTATAGATGGGTTGGTGATAGCGCTCGATAAGCCAGGCGTACGCTGATTCGGAGCCGGCCTTCAACTCGGCAATGACCGAAGCCTCTTCGCTTCGCCCGGCCAACGCACTTGCGAGTTCGCCCAAGGTTGTTGCTCCCGCCATCGTATTCATGGCGCTAACCCCCACAATAGCAGGAATATATTCTTGCAACAACATCCCAGAGTTGCGAATGGCGAGTGGTGAGTTGCCAGTCCATCCGCGCCAGCTCGTAAGCTCGATTTCTCACTCGTCCCCCAGAAACTCTGCTTCCACTCTGTCTGCAATAGACTCCGGGGGAAGGGAAAAGGTTCCCGAGGCGGCGTTTCCCGTCTCCCGTCCCCCGTTTCCCGCCCGAGTTTCTTGCAGCGAAGGCGCCGCAACAATGCCAATTGTTTTCCCGATCGTGGAACCCGGAACGAAGAATGTGAAACGTAAAACGGCGGGAATGTGAAAGGAGCATTGACGAAAGTTTGTCTCGTAGGCGACAATAGCTGTCAGTGGGCCTGTGGCGCAGCTGGGAGCGCGCTTCCATGGCATGGAAGAGGTCGCCGGTTCGATCCCGGCCAGGTCCACCAATCCCTTCAATAACTTAGACCGGGCGGGCGCTCACAGGCTGAGCGTTTGTGTCATGGTTTTTAGCCCCAGTTGCCTGCGGCTAAAGGAAAGGAGGCTGCCGGCTATCCCGCAGCCTGCCTCTCCGGTTCTCTCCACATGAGAAGTTGTTCCTTTTCTTCCTACTTACCCATACCGCTTAAGCTCACAACGTGGGGCGTGGCAGTGGTGTTGTCATTGATCGTTACCGTTACCGAAAGCGGCCCGGTCGCCGAGGGATGAAATTTGACCCTGATGTTGCAGTTGGCTCCCGGCACCAGTGTGGTGGAGGCCGCCGTCGTACAGGTGCCGGCCTGGTCGCTTAAATCGAAATCGGCCGAGTTCAGCGTCACCTTGGAGATCACAGCCGCCTGGTAGCCTGTGCTCTTGATGGTGATGTACTGTGCCGGCGCCAGCGCGCCCACACTCGTCGGGGCAAACGTGAGGCTGGTGGCATTCAGCGAGACTTGCATGCCGGGAATGGCGGCGCCGCTGATCGATATCTGTTGCGGCGCTCCGGTCAGGTTGTCATTGAAGGATAGGATCGCCGAGCGCGCACCTACCGTCGTGGGAACAAAGACGACCCGCAAGTTGCAGTTGGCGTGATACACCAGGCTGGCGCCCGTCGTGCACGTGCCCGCCTGATTGCTCACCAGGAAATCGCCCGGGTTCGCTCCCCCGATGGTCACGCCGCTCACGATCAGCGGTGCCGTGCCCGCGCTCATGACCGTCACGTACTGCGCGGGCGAAGACTGCCCAATCATGATCGGGTTGGCAAAGGTCAAGGCGGAGGCGCTGAAGCTGGCCGATACGGAACCGCTCGCCGAGGCGCGAATCACCAGCGTGCCCGAACCAGAGGCGTTGACGTAGTTCGGATCGCTACTGAGGAAGATTGCAGACACCGGATAGCTGCCCACGGTGGTGGCACTCGACGGATTAAAGCTGAAAGAACCTGCAACTGTCGCGCCCCCGATGCCCGTCGTCGTGCCGGAGCAGGAATGTGCTGCGCCGTCATAAATCACCGCAGGACAGGTTATGGCTACCGACGGCGTCACCGGATCGATTTGCAAGATCACGGTCGCCATTTCCCCGCTCAGGTAGTTCGGATCGGTACTGGTGAAGGTGCCCGCAATCGGATAGCTTCCGGCCGCAGTCGCGCTGGGCGGATTGAAAACAAATGACCCGGCCACTGGCGCGCCTCCCACGCCTAGCGTTGAACCGGTACAGGTGTGTGGAGTGCCGTCGTAGGCGGTCTCATTACATGTAACCGTCAGGAAGGGAGCGGCGGGATAGATCGTGGCCGTGGTGGCAGTCGAGGTAGCCGCAAGCGCATAGTTGCCGGCCGCCAGTCCGCTCAGACTGATACCTGTTGCCGTTACCACAACCGACGATCCGGCGCCGGCCGAAACGAAGGTTGCCCCCGCGACCGTGCAGGATACGTTGCCGATATCTCCCGGCAACACTCCGCTGAGCGAGCAACTGGTGATCACCGCCCGATTGCTTCCGTCGTAGATCTTGTTCGCCGCAACCACCGTTGCGGTGACGGGCGCCGGCCCGGAGGCGGTGATGGTCACGGCGGGAAAGGTGGGTAGCGAGGTCATCCCAGGATAGCCGGATCGCCAGACCGGATTGGTCGAGTAATTGGTATCGCCGGAGTATTGGGCGGTGTACGTGTGCTGGCCGGCAGTGACATTCGGGATCGTCAAATAGGTAAACGAACGAGGATTGGAACCGGGATAGGAGGTCAAGGCGCCCCCGGCAAGTTGCGGGCTTCCAATCTGCTTTTTGAATCCGTCCTGATCCACTTCGTACAGAGTGATGTTGCCGGTTGGGACCGGCGATCCGTAGACGATGGGCTGGAGAACCGCTGTCAGCGATACTGTTGTGCCGGTCACCGTAGCGCCGACGGGCGAAAATAGCTCAGCTGCCAGATCCACGTACCGGCCGGTGCAGTCGTACGGAGCCGCACCATTGGGATAACCTGGTGTCTGTGTCACGGTAATGCTCGCATTGGAAGTCGCCAGGCTGGAAAGCTCATAGTCGAAATTGACGGGTCCGGGCCCGAGGGTAAAGTTCGCATTATCAACAAACGCCGTTCCGTTATACATTCCGAAAAAGTCGCGGGAGGCTTGGCTGGAGTTCTGATCCCCAGCGAACACCACATTATCCAGCGTCAGGGATAAGGGATACGAACTGCCCGCCAGCATGCCCGGCGATGCGTACCTGTAACCGCGAAGATAATTGCTGCCGCCGGTTAGCGCGTGCACGTCGTGCAGGGTAATGTTCTGCATCTGTGGGATATTGGTCGTGCCATAGGTGCTGCTGTAATAGGGATCAAACGCCAGGTTATGTCCGCCATTCAGGATGCAGACGCTGTCGTATAAAACGTTCTGCACGAGCCCGCCGGAACCGGCGTCCGATTTGATCTTCAACGTATACTGCCCGCCGCCGTTGGTCCCGTCCGAGATTAGATCGGTGACCAGCATGTTATTCAGGCCGGTATTCGTCTGGCTGCCGACCGACATACCATGGCCCTGAAAAAAATGGTTGTGGGAGAACGTAAGATTCTGCATGAAGCCACCGCCGGCTTTCACCGCAACGTCGTCATCGCCATCACTGACCCAGGAGTTGGTCACCGTGAGATTGGTCGTAGTGCCGGTGGGGTCCAGTCCATCCGTGTTGGGAGCGTTACAGGGCAGGTTCGTTGTCTGCCAGCTGCAAATGGCAGAACCGGGCGCCGTGATCTTAACGCCCCAGATGGTCTGATTGCTGCCGCTGCCGGTGTAGTGGTACATGGGGGCGTTTTGCAGCGTCACTTTATAAAGAGTCAAACCGCTGCCGCTCGGGCCCACCAGACGGGGCCGCTCTCCTCCCGTGGCTACCCCATAAGCCCACCACGAAGCACACGGGCTGCCCAGACAACTGGGGACCTTGGTGGCATTGGGTGCGAACGCCCAACCACCGCGGCCATCGATGACGCCGTAGCCCATAATTCCCGAGCTGTTGGCGTTGCCTCCGGAAATCAGGGTACTGCCCGTGTTGGGATAATCGCCGGGATTGAGGGAAGCAAACAGCGTGACTTCGGCATCGATCAGCAGCACCACGCCAGCCTTGAGCGTGATGGGCTTGATGATAAAGGCGTTGTTCGCGCCATTGGCCTGCAACTCCACGGCCTGTACCGCCGGACAGGCGGAGGAAGTTTGGCAGGCCTGAACCGTGGTGTAGCAGCCGTTGATCGCGTTTTGGATGTTATTGGTATCGGTGGCGACAACCGTTTCGTCCATGGAGCTGCCGGCGGGCTGCGTAGCCGGCAACGTGGCACAAACCGGCGGAAATACCGGCTCGGTCACGGTTCGGCTGTCGCCGGTCACCTGAGAAAAGGCAAAGGACGCGGTCAACAGGACCACCCATAACAACCCGACAGAGCTGCCAAAGAACAAACTTAAGCGAGACTGCCGCCTTACCTGCTGGACACGGTTCATGGAATTCCTTTCTCTCTGCCAGGGACAGGAGCACACACTGCTCCCCGAACTATCGCCGGCAAGCTTCACCGGCTCGTGCACCAATTCCCGCAATTTACAGCGGACAGCTCACCGCCACAGGGCAGCGTCGATGCCTGGCCGCCACTGAAACTGTGAACGGTAAACCCGCCCACCGCAAGACTGCTGATTTAAGAACCCGAAATGATTCGCCGCCGGATTCGACGCCCAACTCGGGCGCCCGCCTGAGACGCGTTCACCCGTTGAATCCGGAGCTGGCCAATTCTGGCTTGGGGCGGGGAGGGATGTCAACGTAAAACGGGACGGCTAGACAGCCGCGAAAGTCACTCTGCCGACGCTCTCGCGCGAACAACGAGCTTGCAGGGCAAAGAGGGCTTTCAGTGGGCGCTTTAACAACAAGCAGCAGGATTTCCAGTAGAGCCCCAGGTTTTATCCAGCACTTGAGCAATGCGTATTGTCCTGGGAGGCAAAATTGCATCTGTCCGCCGTTCGGTTGGGGTACAATCACGGCATCGTTCCGCCTTGCTTAAGTAAGAACGTAAGACAACTCCACCCTACGCTCCCGGGAGAATGGGACCATGGATGAACCCAGGACGAAGACGAATGCGCTGGTCGCAGCGATCCTCGATGGCGATTGCGCAGAGTCGGTTTCTCAAGCCAAGCAGCTGCGCACCGGTGGAGCGAGTGCCCAACATATCGTAATGCGTGGAATCGAGCCGGCCATGTCGGCGTTGGACAGTAAATGTACCCTGGAACAATTCAATCTGCTTGAAATCATGTTGGCGGGCCGGGCCGTGACCGAGGTCATGAAGTTGCTCTATCCGGCCGGCAGCGCTATGGCGGTCACCAAGGCGACCATCATCATCGCCGCGTTGGAAGGGGATGTGCACGATTTAGGCAAGAACATCCTCAAAATGGTGCTCACCGGCAGCGGCTATCGAGTAGTGGATTGCGGCAAGGATTGCGCCCTGCCTAAACTCCTGGAAGCCGTCGAGAAAGAACAGCCTTTGGCCATCGGAATTAGTGGCCTGATTACGCATATTATCCCGCAGGTGAGAGAGGTGAAGGACCGGCTGCGGCTTCGAGGTCTGGAGCGGGTGAAGGTCATGGCGGGAGGCGCGGCCTTGAAGCAATCTTCTCCCGATAAACTGAATGTTGATTTTGTGGCCGAGTCGGCCTTCGATTGCCTTCACTACATCGAAGGGCTGGCCAAGGTGGGCTAATGAACAGCCTGCAGCGGGTAACCGCCACCATCCAACTCCAGGAGACCGACCGGGTGCCGGTCATAGCGCAGGTCTTCGGCCATGCCGCCCTGCTGGCCGGTTCCCCGCTGGATGACTATGCGCGGGAGGGCGAAACCCTCGCCCGCTGCCAGCTCGCGGCCTTGCGCCGGTATGGCTATGACGCCGTCTTCTCGTTTATGGACGCGAATGTGGAGACGGAAGCCGCCGGCTCTGTTTTACGGTATCCCGGCAATCAGTATTCCGTGATCGAGCGGTACGCATTATCCCCGGAAGCCGATTGGGATGACTTGCCTATTCCCGACCCGAAGTCGGCTGGCCGCATGCCGGAGATGCTCAAGGCCTTGGCTATCCTCAGACAGGAACTCACGGACGAGGTGGTCGTTGTTGGGTGTGTTCTTGGTCCATTCACCCTGGCTACCCAATTGCTTGGTCTGGAGCGCACTCTTTACCTGGCGGTCGACGATCCTCCACGATTGGCGCAGTTGATGGATTTTGCCACCGAAATTGTGATTCGATTTGGACAGGCCCAACTCCAGGCCGGCGCACATCTGGTGATGGTGTTTGACCCCTCCGCTTCGCCGGCGGTCATTCCCCCGAGCTTCTTCCGGGAGCTCGAGTTACCCAGACTCCAGCAGGTTTTCCGGGCATTTTCGGAGACGGGAACAACGGCCAACTGGCTCCATATTGCCGGTCCGGCGGCGCCAATTCTGTCTTATTATGGAACTCTCGGAGTCGATATCGCCAACTTTGATTATTTGGTGAGTGCCGCCGAGGCAAGACGCCGCCTTCCGGGCGCCTGCTTGGACGGAAATATTAAGTCGCTCCTGTTCCTGGAGGGAAGTCCCGCCGAGATCGAGAGGGAAGCCATCAGTCTGCTGCGTGCTTTTAGCGACTGTCGAGGTTTTATCCTCTCCTCAGGCTGCGAGATCCCCCCCGAAGCGAAGCCGGCGAACGTTGCCGCCATGGTAAAGGCGCCAAGCGCCATGTGCTAATACAATGCCGAACCTTATTGTGCTTGCCAGCGACGCCCCTCGGACAATCTCCTTTGTCCCGGGAGTATCCGTGCGAGAGATTCTCGAAGAGGCCGGCTTGCTGGTTCGTTCCGGTTGCCGGGGCGACGGGGCCTGCGGTCTCTGTCTGGTGCGGGTGGAAGCCGGGGAGGTCATCCCCCCGACAAAGAATGAATGCCTGATCTTGCCGCCCGAGCAGATCGCGCGGAAGTTTCGTCTGGCCTGCCAACTCCGACCGCAAAGCGATCTTCGCATAAGCATTCTCAATCCGGTCTCAAAATTCAGTTGGCGCAATCTGGCTCCGGAAAGTATCCCGTGTACCCCGTCACTGCTGCCTCCGCTGGCGGTGGGACTCGCAGAGGATCGCGCGTGCGGTTTGGCGATCGACTTGGGGACCACGCAGATCAGCTTTTCGCTCTGGGACCTGAAGCAGGGCCATCGCCTGTTCAGTCGCGTCGGTCCGAATCCGCAATTCTATTACGGCACCGACGTGGTGACGCGCCTGACCGCCGCGCGGGAATCGCCGGCCAACGCGCTGCGACTGGCACGTTTGCCTCTGGAAGCCGTGGCGGAAGCTTTACAGGAGATGTGCTCGCGCGACGGCGTGCGGCCACAGGATGTTACCCATGCGGCCATCGTGGGCAACACCGCCATGCTGGCTCTGTTAACCGAAGCCGATGCCCGGCAATTACTTCAGCCGCGAAATTGGACGCAGCCGATGGAGTGCCGGGTGGAGCACCCCCAAGCCTGGCTGAGTGTTCTGGGAATCCATCCGCAAGCCTCGGTGGAAGTGCACTCACCTTTGGCCGGATTCGTCGGCTCCGACCTGATGGCGGGAGTCGTGGCTACCCGGCTGACGGAGCACCCGGGCAGTCTATTGATCGACTTCGGAACCAACTCCGAAATGGCACTCTGGGATGGGCACACACTCAGGGTGACCTCCGCCGCGGGCGGCCCGGCTTTTGAAAGTTGCGGCATGCAATGTGGCATGCCCGCCGAGCCCGGCGCCATCTATCGCTGCGAAAGACCGCTCGGTTCCCAGACGCTACATTTTGAGGTGTTGGGCGGGGGCGAGGCCAAGGGGTTTTGCGGTTCCGGCCTAGTGGATTTGATTGCTTGCTTGCGCGACGACGAAGAGCTGACGTGCACGGGAGGCTTTGCCAACCCTCGGCATAAGGACGGGTATGTCATCCGGCCGGCGAATCCGGGCATTAGCCTCAGCAAGCGGGATGTGGATACTTTTCAGCGCGCGAAGGCCGCCATTGGCGCCGGGATCACTACCCTGCTCGCCCAGGCGCGGTTGACCGTGCCGGAGTTGAGCCGCGTTTGCGTGTGCGGCGTATTTGGCCAGAACCTGAATATCCGCCATGCCCAGCGCGTTGGCCTGCTGCCCACTCTTCCGCCGGGGCGAGTGGAACTCTGCGGGAATACCGCGCTGGCGGGATGCGAACGCCTGCTTCTGTTGCCGGCCCGAGCCGCGGAGATGCCGTTATTGCATAAACAGGCGGCTATCCTCAACCTCTCCCAAGCCTCCGATTTCGAGGAATTATTTTTGGAAAATCTTTACCTTCAGCCGCTGAAAGGGAAGCAGTCATGACCGGCCTTCCGTCCAGCGAAGCGCAATTGTTTGAGGCCTTCCTCAAGTCGGCCCAATATTTGGTTCGCCTCCAGAGCCAGCAAGATATATGGGAGCATGTGGGGAAGTTTGTGTTGACGCATTTTTCGGCCAACTGGCTTGCCCTGATCGAGCGCGACCCCGGCCAAGGCCTCGTGCTGGGCTACTGCACCCTGCCGGAGGAGTCCGCAGGACAGGCTATCCTGACCCCCGAGGTTCGAACGCTCATCGGCGAGGTGCTGGAAAGTGGATTCCTGGCCTCGCAAATCCTGTTCACCCCCAGCCCCTCGATGACCGCGTTTCTTCCCATTGTGGGGAATTACCAATCGAGCTCGGTCATGCTGGTCGGCCACCGGGATGCCCAGCCGTTGTCGAATGAGTTGCTCAATATCTATCTCGCCCTGGCCGGGCTGGCGGGAGCCACCACCGAGCGTAGACAAGCGGAAGATGCCACGCGTGTGGCCGGGGAGGAAGTGCGTCGCTTGAACGCGGACCTGGAAGGGCGCGTGGCCGAACGCACCGGGCAACTCCGGAAGGCCAACGGCGAATTGCTGAAGGAGATCGTCGAGCGCCAACGGGTGGAGGAAGAGCTTCGCCAAAATCGGGAATGGCTGCGGGTTACCTTGGCCAGCATTGGCGATGCGGTGTTGACCACCGATACCCGCGGACTGGTTACATTTCTTAATCCCGTTGCCGAGGCCCTTACAGGGTGGAGTGCCGAGGAGGCTCAAGGACAGCGCATCCAGAGCGTATTCCCGATCGTGAATGAACAGACACGAGTCTCGGCGGAAGATCTTGTGGCCGGCGTATTGAAGGAAGGGCGGGCGGTCGAGCTCGCGAATCACACCGTTCTAAGGACCCGCGACGGCCGGGAACTGCCTATCGAGGATAGCGCCGCGCCAATCTTGGACCGTTCCGGCGTGGCATTAGGGGTAGTGCTGGTTTTCCACGACGTCGCCGATCGCCGGCGTGCGCAGCAGGAGCGCGAAATCACCATTGAGTTTCTGCGTCTGGTAAACGAAAACGCGGGGACTCGCGATTTGATTCGTGCGGCGGCCTCGTTTTTTCAGGAACAGTCCGGCTGTCAGGCGGTCGGGATACGGCTCCGCGAGGAGGACGATTATCCCTATTACGAGGCGCGAGGATTCCCCAAAGAATTCATCCGGCTTGAAAACAGCCTTTGCGCCCGTGACGTCAACGGCGAGGTGGTCCGCGACCAACTTGGGGATTCGGTGGTGGAATGTATGTGCGGCAATGTGATTCGCGGACGATTCGACCCGGCAAAGCCTTTCTTTACCGAAAATGGAAGCTTCTGGACCAACAGCACGACGCACTTGCTGGCCACGACTAACGAGGCGAACCGTCAGTCGCCTACCCGCAATCGATGCAATGGCGAGGGCTACGAGTCGGTCGCGCTGATCCCCTTGCGTGTTGGCCAGCAACATCTTGGGCTTCTGCAATTAAACGATCATCAGCCCAATCGGTTCACGCCGCCGGTCCTCAGTCTGTGGGAAAGGCTGGCCGGTCACCTCGCCATTGCCTTGGCCAATTGCCGCGTCGAGGAAGCGCTCAAGCAAAGCGAGGGAAGGTACCGGGATCTGTTCAACACTTTGATCGAGGGCTTTTGCGTTATCGAGGTGATCTTCGACGTGGGCGGCTGCCCCGTTGATTATCGATTCCTGGAAATCAACCCGGCGTTTGAAAAGCAAACCGGACTGCACGACGCGGAGGGGAAGTTGATGCGCGATCTGGCTCCGGAGCATGAGGCCCATTGGTTTGAGATCTATGGAAAAATCGCTCAGACTGGCGAACCGGCGCGCTTTCAGAACGAAGCCAAAGCCTTGAATCGTTGGTTTGAGGTATTTGCCTATCGCGTCGGCGGCCCGGAAAGTCGAAAAGTAGCCATCCTGTTCAATGACATCACCGAGCGCAAGCAGGCTGAGCAAGCCCTGATCCGCAATGAGAAGCTGGCGTCGGTGGGGCGTATGGCGGCCGCCATCGCGCATGAGATCAACAACCCACTGGCGGCGGTGACCAATGTGCTGTATCTGGCTAAGGGAGCTCCGGATTTACCCGCATCCACGCGCGAGTATCTGGAGATAGCCGACGCGGAGTTAAAGCGGGTCGCCCATATCGCGCGACAGTCGCTGGGCTTTTATCGCGAATCCAATTTGCCGGCCACCACGTCGATCAATGCGGTGCTGGACTCGGCGGTGGACTTGCTGAAGAGCCGCATCAAAGCGAAGCACGCCGTGATCGAGAAGCAATGGCATGAGGAGGTCGAGGTCACCGCCGTGGCGGGTGAGCTGCGGCAGGTCTTTTCCAACCTGCTGGCCAACAGCCTGGATGCCATCGAAGAGGAAGGCACGATTAAGTTGCGGGTGTCCGCCGGCCTGACCTTTGGGAATGGCGATCCCCGCGTCCGAGTCACCGTCGCCGACAATGGCAACGGCATTAGCGAGGGTGCGCGGAGACATCTGTTCGAGCCGTTCTTTACCACGAAAGACACCACCGGAACCGGCCTCGGCCTCTGGGTCAGCAAGCAGCTGATTGATAAACACGGCGGGACAATCCGGATGCGTTCCCGCACGAATGGAGGGCGCAGGGGGACCGTATTCTCCGTGGTTCTGCCGTCCCAGCCAACCTCGCCGCATAGCCAATCCACCACCGCGTGATCCTCAAATTACCTTCAGGCCAGAAAACCCGGCCAGCCGGTTCCGTATCGAAACAGCGGTCCGATGAATTTCCGGTGAATTTCTCTTGAATTTTCGATGAATTATGGATATGCATCAGCGTAGTGAAGTCACCACGGCAAGTGCCGAATTCTCCACCATTGCATTTTCCGCCCCCGCCCAGTTTTGGCTTAGATGGCTGGAGGGTTTGCGCTCCCTGAAGGATGCGGCGCGGCCCGTTCTGTGGTGGACCCTGCCCGCCGCCCTTACCCTGTATGCCAAACACGTCGCTCTGGATCCGGATCGGGGAGGGGGGTATGTTCTTTCCGCCGCCTTGGCCGGCCAGGTTTACGGCGGCCAACCGATGCTCTCCCTCTGGGATAAATTCTCCTTTTATGCCGCGGACTTGCGGTATGGATGGGCGGTTATCCCGCTGTTGCTGATCCTGTTGAGTTGGGGGCTGCCGCGCGGCTGGCGCCTTCCGCTGTGTTTGTTGGTAAGTCTAGGGACGGCCCTGGCGGTCTTTGCGCAACTTCGTGCCTACGAGGCGGTGGGCCGTTTTGTCACGCTGCACATGTTCGTTACGGCGTTCAGTTGGGGATGGCAAGAGCCCTTGGCGAATCTGAACTATGTGGTTTCCAGAAAACTTTTGGGTGGGCTGCTTTTCCTGTTGCTGGCTGGGGCGGCGGCCTGGCTGTCCGTCCGCATCTGTGAGAAATACCCATTACGGCACTGGTGTAATCGATTTTTCGATCAGCTAAGCCTCGCCTGGTTTCCCGTGGCGATACTGGCGCTTTCCTTGTCGCTGGTGCCGGCGGCGATGCCGGCTACTTCTTTTCATCGCAGCGTGCTGCTTTCCGCCTTCCAGGCGTTTTGGCAGGAGGGGGAGATCGATAGCCGGGAGTTTGCCAACCTGCAACCCCCCGCCCTGCTCGATCGTTATCGGGCACTGGTCCATGCCCCCGCGCCCCGGAAGGACCCGCGGTACTGGGGGAAAGCGAAGGGCAGTAATCTGCTGATGATTGTGTTGGAAACGCTTCCCGCATGCTATCTTCGCGTCGATGGCCCGCTGGACGATCTTCCCAATTTGCGCCGCCTGCGGGAACGCTCCTTCGTGGCTACCAATCATTTCACCACCTATCCGAACACCAATCGCGCGATGTTCTCCATGCTTTCCTCCTGGTATCCCTCCGACCAGATGGAAGAGGATATTTATCTGCATCCGGATCTCGTGGCGCCGGGCATCATGCGGACCCTTTCCGGCCTGGGATACCGTACGGGGAACTTCGGCGCGTCGGAATGGGAGGGCGGGATGAGTTCCGAGCTGTACCGCTCGCTGGGAGTCCAGCGGTTGGTATTTCCCCGGCTCCAGCACCGCGCTTTCGTGCACAGCAACGAAAATCGTATGACCGGTTGGGAAGCCCGTCGCGTGGCCCTGGACGAGGATGCTTTGCAGCAGTTGGAAAGCGACCTGGTTCGCCAGGACAGGCCGCGGCAGCCTTTCGCCGACGTCTTTCTTCCTCAAATCAGCCATTTTCCCCTGCCTCAAATCGAGGCCACGGAAGACGATTGGAGTTTGGCCGCTCAGGAACACGCCATTCTGGTCAAAGAGGATGGGTGGATTGGCCAAATCATCCAGCTCCTCGAACAGCATCATCAGCTCGATAACACAATCATCGTGGTTACGGGGGACCATGGGGTGCGCACCCGCGAAGAGGATCCCACTCTGCCCGCCGGCATGATCGACGAATACTCCTTCCACGTGCCCATGCTGGTGTTCGCGCCGCAAGCGTTGCAACACCCCGTGACGATTCCCTGGGTAACCTCCCGCATTGATGACTCGCCGACGCTGCTCGATCTGCTGGGCGTCGATCGGGGGCGCGATCTGGAGCAGGGCGCTCCCATTTGGAACGCGGAACTCGCCCACCGCTCGACCTACTTCTTTAACTATTCGCAAAGCGGTGCGGACGGCTACTATTCCGGTGGAAAGTATTTTATGTGGAATCGCCTTTCCGACTCCGTTTATCAAAGCGATACGCCTCACTTCGGACCGCAAACTCTGGTCCCCAGAGGGTCGCCGATTTACTCGCAGGTGATCCTCTCCATCTCCCGTATGGCCGGCCTGCAACAAGTGTGGGAATCCCGTTTTTGCCGGGCGGATTCGCTGCGGAATCACCTCTATGACCGTCCTGACTCCCCGCATGATTAGCAGTTCAAACACCTACCACGGAGACACCGAGTCACGGAGGACACGGAGGAATAAAGGCAAAATTCGCCCCACCATCTCCGTGTCCTCCGTGACTCGGTGTCTCCGTGGTGGATGTTGGGGCTGCGGGCGTGCCGACCCGAGTGCTAAAAAACGAGGTCTTTAGATCAAAAGTTGAACTTGGCCGCCAACTGCACCTGCCTCGGCGCATCGGCACTCACGATCTTTCCGAAATTGCCGCTGCTGATATTTCCGTTGACGGCGGCGGCTCCGCAGAACTGTCCGTGATTGAAAACGTTGAACGCCTCAGCGCGGAATTCCAGCGCTCTCGATTCCTTCCACTTGAATCGCTTTTGCAAGGCCAAGTCGAAATTGGCCAGCCCCGGTCCATCGAAGAAGCGTCGAGGAACGTTTCCCATTTGTCCCAAGGCCGGAATGCTGAACAGAGCGGGGTTAAAGGCGGGTTGACCATTCCGTGGGCTGGAGTTGATCGCCAGTTTTCCCGCAGCAAGATCCAGGGTGTCGATGCCGTTATTGTTGATACCGTTGGGAATGGTGCCCAGCAACGAACTGTCGGTGTTGTTGTAGAGCGTTACGGGAAGCCCCGTGCTGAAGCGTGTAACCCCGGAGATGGACCATGCCTGGGTCCAGCGATTCTCGCGCCGGAGGAGCGTCGCCACCGGCAAGTTGTACTTATAGCTGGCCACAAAGTTATGACGCATATCGAAGGCGGAAACCGCGCGGCTCAGGCTGGGAGCGATAGGATTCACCGCTTCGGCCAGACTCGATGACTGGTCGATGGATTTGCTGTAGGTATAGCCAATCAAAAACTCGAGCCCGCCGCTCTGGTGACGCAGATTGACCTGCAGCGCGTTGTAGTTCGAGTTGCCGATGGTCTTCTGATAGGTAATGGCATCGAATTGCGAGCTGAATGGCCCTCTTGTGCCTTGTACGCTCTGGCCGTTAGGCAGTGTATAGCTCCCGCCTTCTCCGAAGGGTCCGCATACCGGACTGGCACCCGCCGCATTGAGCGCCAGACATTCCGCGGGATTGCCGGGATTGGCCGAGAGCAGAACCAGTTGATGATGTGCCTGGCTGCCGACATATCCCACGCTGAGCACTGTATTTGTCGCCAGTTGCCGCTGCAAAGTCAGCGTGTAGCTTTCCGAGTATGGCGGGACATTCCGATGATAGAACGCCGGAACGCCGGTGATCGGCGCATATTGGCTCCAGTGGATCGCCGCATTGGGATGGCTTGCCGATGCTCCATAAGCGGGAATCGGCTCGGGAAAGGGCTGCAGCACACTTTGTCCGGTGGCGGCATTGATGAAAGGATTGGCGAAGGTGGGCGGCGCCAGGCTGGTGTAATCGTAGCCGTACGGCGGATTGGCGCTCATAATGCCGGCGGAAAGCCCCTCAAAGGCCGTGTCGTACATGCCATAGCCGGCGCGAATACTCGTGGCGCCGGGGCGGCCCAAGAGCTGGCGCCATAGACCGTTGTCGAAGCTCGGCGCGTAGGCCAGCCCGAGCCGGGGCGCAAAGTTTGTGTACTTCGTCGGGGCTAGCGTGTCCGGCACCCCGGGATCGCCGGGAAATACCAATCCTTGCGGAGCTCCTGGATAGACCGCGGATTGCTCGCCCAGTACCAGCGTCTGCAGTTGGTTGTACTTTTCCCGCCACGGCGGTAGCAGATCCCAACGCACACCGTAGTTCAGTGTCAGCTTCGGTTTTACCCGCCAACTGTCCTGACCGTATAACCCAATGTATTTATTCCGCAGATAAAACCGGTTCGAATCTCCTTGGGAATAGGTACTGGGTAATCCGAGCAGGAAGTCCGCGAAGTCCGAACCGGTAGCGGAGCCGGTAAAGGCAAACGAACCGTTATAGATGGCGTCGGGGCTGATATTGATCTGGTCGAGGTGGAAACTGCCTCCCAGCCGCAGAGTATGTTGGCCGATGGTTTTGGAAAGGTCCTCTGTCCACTGATAGGTGTTGTTGGCCTCCGTCAACCCGGTGGTATCCACGCCCAGGGTGAAATCGTTGAAGACTACGTTCTCAATACCTGCAATCCGCGGTTCGAGGGTATAAATCGATGGATTCCCGGACGCATCGACGAAGCCCTGCGACGCAAGGCTCGGACCCACGCCTCCTTTTGGCGTGCCGACCACATTGGCGTCGCGGATGTAGCTGAAGTGAATCTCGTTCACCATGCTGGTTCCTATGGCCTTGGTGAGGCCGAAACTCAACAGCTGGCTGCGGCCGGAGGTGAGGGCATTGAAGCCGGGAATATCGGCTCCGCCTTGGGCTGTCGGATAGGGATTGTTCAAAGCGTAATCGTCCAGAAAGTAATAGGACGAAAACGTTCCCCAACGCGTATTGGCGTCAAGGCGCAGCGCCCCCTTGTCATCGCGCAGAGTCTGGTTTTCCGCCGAGGTGGAAAATAGATTGGCGCCTTGATCCGGCGCGGGAATGTATGGCAGCAAGCGCTTGGCGGGAGCAACCCAGGCGCTTTGCGGAATTACGGCATCGGGGAAGACGCACCGCGTGGTGCTGACGCAACCGGCCGCGTAGTAGCTCTCGCCGGGAGTGATGGCGTACCCCAGCCTGGTGGAAAGGGAAGCGGCCAAGGCTTGCCCATTGACCTGTCCGGTCAACTGACTGGCGATATCCGAGAGCTGGCCGCCGCGATCCTGGAGCGAGGGAACCGTGATCAGGCCGGTGTCGATGCCTTCGGTCAGACGCGTGCCCTGGTAATCGGCGAAGAAGAACACTTTGTCCTTCTTGATGGGGCCACCCAGCGTTCCGCCAAATTGGTTCTGATCGTACTTCGCGCGCTCCGCGGAGAAGTAGTTGCGGGCATCCAGTCCGGTATTGCGCAAAAACTCAAATCCGCTGCCGTGCAGCTGATTGGTTCCCGACTTGGTGGTGACCGTTACCTGCCCGCCGCTGAAGTTTCCGTATTGCGCATCGAAATTGCTGGTTAACACCCGGAACTCCTGTATCGAATCCAGATTCGGGACCACGGCTGTCCCCATACTGAAGGTCTCTTCCACATTGGCTCCATTCACCATGAAGCCATTTGCGGTTTCCCTTTGACCACTGACGGACATATTCCCGGGATTGAGATCTCCGGAAGGAGAGGTGTTTGTGCATCCCGACATCAGCACGGCATTGGGCTGTTGCGAGCTGACGGGCACAACCCCCGCTTGCAGCGCCAGCAGATCGGTAAAACTGCGGCCGTTCAGCGGGACGGTGGTCATTTTCTTTTCGGAGATCACTTCTCCCAATTCGGTCGAGGAGGTTTCCACCGCCACCGGGTCGACAGAAACTTCCACCGTTTGACTTTGGGAAGCCATCACCAAACGGATATCCAGCTTCAGCGTAGCGCCGGCGGCAAGTTCGATGCCGGTTTGCCGATAGGGCGAAAAGTCGGGGGAATCGACGGCAAGGTCATAATGCCCCGAGGGAAGATTCCGGAAGGTGTATGCCCCTACCGCGTCGCTCGTGACCGTCACTTGCTGGCCGGTGGCGGGGTTGCGAAGCACGACGGATATGCCCCTAACGACCGCGCCGCTGGGATCGAGCACGGTGCCCGATAGGCTCGTCTCCGCGCCGGACGCGGGGACAGGGAGGGCAAGAGCCGGCGCCGCGCTGGTGGCAAATAATATCCATAGGGCCGCCAGCAAAAAGAAAAAACGGATGGGGCGCTCCGGAAGAGAGCGGAAATGAGAGTCATAAGCGTTATAAGGGGACGCGGTGGAACCGATAGTGAAAATCATGTTCAAGTTCAAGAAGGTTCAGCATACCAGCAAAGCGCAATGCCACCAACGCCTTTTTTCCCGCAGCCGGGGATTTGGCAACACCGCATTCGCCTCCATCATCTGAATTCCACGTCTGACATTCTGGAGTAGGTACTGTTGATGAGACCCAAGGCCCCGTTGTTTCCCCTAGTGCTTTTCGTCCTTTCCTTAACCTCGCTTCTCCTTCTCTCCGCCTGTGGGGGTGACGCTGGCAGCACCAACAGCGGCGCCAGTACCAGCGGGAACAGCAGCGGAAATAGCAGCGGAACGGGAGCCGTAGCGGTTGCCGCCGTGCCGACCTTCTCCCCCGCGCCAGGAAGTTTTGCCGCGGCGCAAACCGTCTCCATTTCGGACGCGACCGCCGGGGCTGCGATTTACTACACCCTGGACGGCAGCACGCCGACCACATCCTCAACGCTCTATTCGGCTCCGATTACCGTGAGCGCGACAACTACCCTCACGGCGATTGCCGCCGCCAGTGGTCTAAGCCCGAGCAGCGCCGCCAATGGGACGTACACGATTGCGGCCAGCCTTAACTCGGTCAATCATGTGCTCATCATGTTTCAGGAGAACCGGTCGTTCGATCATTACTTCTGGGATATGACCAATTATCGGAAGCTCAATAACATTCCCATCGTCACCAGCACGGGAGATGGGCTTATCAAGGACGGGGCGGATCCCGCCGCGCAAAAGATGTTCACCAATAATATTTCTCCCGCCGCCGGGGCCATTGCGCCCCACGCCGCCGGTTCGCAATGCACCGAGGATCTGACTCCCGATTGGGCCGATGCCCACAATGAGATGGACGAGGGCAATGGCGCCGCCGCCGGTCCCAATTCGCCGATGAATGGCTTTGCCGATACCGCCGAAGGTTTGTCGCAATTTCTGGGGGTGCTGGTGGACACTGCCGGACGCCGGGCCATGGGCTATTTCACGGATACGATCCTGAATTACTACTACTTTATGGCCGCCAATTTCGGCATGGGCGATATGTTCTTTTCGCCGGTGCCCAGCCGTACCTCGGCCAACCGTCTCTATATTCACGCCGCCACTTCGGAAGGTTATGTTCATCCGGACACGGATTCGATTACCCAGTTGACCTCCAAAACCATCTGGGCCGAGTTGGATGCGGCTGGCCTGAGTTGGAAGATTTACATCTCCGACTGGGGCACCGTGGTTCCCGACGGCGTTCCGTCTTGCCCCATCAATACCACCTCGAACAAATGCTTCAGTTTTTTCAAGTTCTTTAGCGACTACGACACGCGGCAACAGCATTTGGTCCCGATCGACCAATACTTTAGCGACGTGCAAAACGGCACGCTGCCGGCGGTGGCTTTCATCGAAACCGGAATGCAAACCGGACAGGATGAGCATCCCACCAACAATCAGGGACCGGATATCGCCGTTCCCTCCAGTGTCGCCATTCGCGTGCAATCGGGCGCGGTGTGGAGTTCCCGGCTGGTCAATGCGCTGATGACCAGCCCCTCCTGGAAGGACAGCGTCTTCTTCCTGACCTGGGACGAGGGGGGCGGCGCCATGGACCACGTGCCGCCGCTCAGCGTCATGAATCCCGATGGCATTAAGCCCAGGGATTTGAGCGGAGACGACCCGCCGGGCGATTTCACCATTACTGGCTTCCGCGTCCCCAATATCGTTATTTCGCCGTTTGCCAAGAAGAACTACGTTTCCCATACGCCCGTGGATGTCACGGCGTTGCTGGCCTTTGTCGAAAAACGCTGGAATTTGCCGCCGCTCACGAAACGTGACGGCACTTGGTTGAGCACCGGCGCCGATATGACGGAGTTCTTCGATTTCACCAATGTACCCTGGGCCACACCACCCACCCCGCCCGTCCAACGACAGGACGCGCCCTGCGATTACTCGCTGCAATAGAGCAAAGTTCTTTGTCCGTCCTTACTCCGGGTCACGGGAGCAACGTGGCCCGGATTTTTTTTCGCCCGTACAAACGTCCCCCGTCTCCCGCCAAGCTGGATGTAAAATTGAGCTCGGATTTCGATGCCGATCTTTGGCACGCAGGATTGCCTGATGATCTCCCCGCGAATGATTCGGCCGGTACTGTTCTGGATTATGCTCTTGGCCCTGCAGCCGTTTGCTTGGGCGGCAAAAAACCGGGAATATTTCATCGCCGCCGAAGACGTTTCCTGGGATTATGCCCCGAGCGGGCGAAATCTGATGCACGGGCAACCCATCCCGCAGCCCTGGCTGCACCAGACACGCTGGAATAAAACCCGCTATTTCGAGTACACGGATGCGACCTTTTCGGTGCGCAAGGCCCAGCCCGAGTGGCAAGGCATTCTCGGGCCGATTCTCCGCGCCGAGGTGGGAGACACCATCGTCGTGCATTTCTTGAATCGCAGCCAGCAACCGCACAGCATGCATCCGCACGGACTGCGCTACAACAAAGCCAATGAAGGCGCCCACTACCTTCCAGCCGGCGCGGGGGCAATGGTGATGCCGGGAAGCAGCTTTACCTATCGCTGGCTGGCCGATAAGACCAGCGGACCAGGCCCGGACGGACCCAGTTCCCGAGTCTGGTGGTATCACTCGCACGTCGAGGCGGAGCGCGAAATCAATGCGGGCTTGTTGGGACCCATCATTGTTACCGCCGCGGGTAAGGCCAAGCCCAATGGCGAACCTAAGGACGTGGATCGCGAGTTTGTGGCGCTCTTCATGATCTTTACTGAGACCGGGGGGGAGCAGAAGAATCCGGCGGACAATACCGGCCTGTTCTACTCCATCAACGGCTATATTTTTAGCAACCTGCCCGGTCTGGTGATGAAGCAGGGAGCGAAGGTGCGCTGGTACATGCTGGGCATGGGCGGGGAACAGGATCTGCACACGCCGCACTGGCATGGACAGGTGGTGCGGCGGGGCAAGGAATTTACCGATGTGGTGGAACTGCTTCCCGGCAGCATGGTCACCGTGGATATGGTGGCCGACAATCCCGGTACCTGGATGTTGCATTGCCATGTTCTGGATCATATGGAAGCGGGGATGATGGCGACATATACCGTCTATCCGCCGCCCCGCTCCTGTCCGCTGGAGTTTGCCGAGAGCCAGGCGCCCATTGCCGAAGCCAAAGCGATTCGCATCCGGAATACCAGTTCCAGGCCGATTCGCTCGGTCAATTTTCTTCATGCGTCCCTGGTCACCCTACAGGACCTGGAGCCCACGTATAGCGTGATGTTCTCGGCCCAGCCGCTTGCGCCGGGCCAGGAGGAATCCCTTCCAACCAACACCTTCCTCAGCGACAAGGATCTAGGCTGGGCCTTTTTCCCCAGCAAAATTGTCTATGCGGACGGAAGCGAATGGAAACCGGAGCCCCTAGGCGAGTGCTTCCACATGTACTGGAAAGACAAAGATCATCCCTCGATGCCGGTGCTGCCGCCATTTCAAGTGGCGCACGTCACGGACTAGCCTGGGTAGCGCCGCCGTCCCGGCGGCTGTCCTGCCACGCTGTCATGGTGTTGGCTACGCAAACAGATCGACGGCACCACGGAAACACAACCGACACAATATTCGCGCTTGGAGCGTTCAGCCTCACGAGTGCAGGGGAATCTCCGCTTCCCCTTGACTTTTACCTATCATGGATGTCCTGTGGGTAAGTGGCATTAGCCGGGACGGCCGCACCGGCGCTGAAGTTCCAATATTTTCTGCAAGGAAATCAGGTGTTCTTAATCTGGCCTAACCTCCGTTCTACAACCGGTGGAAGCGTCGGGCTTTAGCCCGACGAACCAAACGTCCGTAAAACTTGGCTCGGTGGCGCGGGATACACCTCCAGCGCCCGGGATGCCGAACTGTAGGGATGCCTCGTGATGAGCCATCGGCAGAAACTGCTCGGAACAGCATACACCGGGCCTAAAGGCCCGTCTGCCAACGAACGTCGAGTCACCGGGCTAAAGCCCGGTGACTCCACCTGTGTGTGCCCGAACCCCGACTTCAAAATGTAGAAACTCGAAAGCCGGTCCCGCTTAGCGAGCCGGCGCTACGTTGGCGTTTTCTGCTCGTTGTGCCACTTTCCAGCAGCTTCTTGCATCGCACTGGAGGGACGGTCTAAGGTCCGACCGTTCGACTGTGAGGCGCAAATTATGTTTCACCAAATCCTGACTCCCACTGGCAGTATGTGGTCGACCATCGTTATGGCGCTGATACCCCTTGCGGTTCTGCTGTTCATGCTGGCGGTGCTCCGCCTGACCGCGTGGCTGGCGACCATCATCGCCGGGGCGGTTACCATTGCCATCGCCGTGCTGGGTTGGCACGCGCCGCTGGCCTTAACTATGCGTGCCTATCTTTATGGCGGCATGCAAGGGGCCTGGGTCATTGACTGGATTACCTTCTGGGGCCTGGTCATATTCAACACTCTGGTACTGACCGGCGACTTTGATCGCTTCAAGACCTGGATGATCAATCAGGCCACCATTGACGTGCGCATTCAGACCATCATGCTGGCCTGGGCCTTTGGCGCCCTGCTGGAAGGGTTGGTCGGGTTCGGCTATCCCTGGGCCGTCGTGGTGCCGATTTTGGTGGGCTTGGGAATTGCCGATCTGGAAGCTATCCGGGTAGCTGCCCTAGCCAATAATGCGCCGGTTTCCTATGGCGCTCTAGGTTCGCCGATTCTGGCTCTGGCGGCCGTAACCGGCCTGCCGTTGTTGTCGCTGTCTGCCTCGGTGGGCAATATCGTTGCGGTGCTGGCCTTGCTCCCGCCCTTTATCTTGATCTACCTGGTCAGTGGTTGGGACGGCATGGTGGAGGCCTGGCCTCTGGCGCTTGTCGGGTCGTTGTCGTACATTGCCGGGCAATGGCCGACGGCGCATTATCTGGGGCCGTACTTGCCGGATCTCAGCGGTGCGCTGGTGTCCTTTTGGGTTTTGTTCTTCTTCGTCAAGGTTTGGCGGCCCAAGAATATCCGTACCTACGGGGGCGCCATCATTACTCAGGCGGAAGCCGAAGCCGCCGATCCGCCTCAGTCGGTGGTCGAGGCCTTTCACGCATGGTTGCCTTACCTGATCCTGATTGTTGTAGTGGTCCTGTGGACCGGGCCATGGTCGCATTTGCCCGCCATCAGTTGGTACAAGTTGCAGGCCTCCGCGATTTCCTCGGTTACCAATAAGCCCATCGCCTCGATCTTTAATTTCAACCCGCTCAGCGGGGGAACCTCGATCCTGGCCTCGTGGATTCTGATCGCCCTGATGCTGCGGCCGACCCGGCAGGTGCTGCGGCAGGTCTTCGCGCGCACCTTCAAGCAGATGTGGGGCGCTCTCCTGGTGGCTTTCTTCATCTTTGCGGTGGCCTATGTGTTCGTCTTTGCCGGCATGGCTAACTCGCTGGCCTTTGGCTTCTCCAAGATCGGTTGGGCTTTCGTGATTTTTGCTCCTATCTTGGGCTGGATTGGCGTGGCCCTATCCGGCAGCAACACCTCGACCAACGCGATGTTTGGTCCCATTCAGGTGGTTACCGGAAGACTGTTACACCTGCCACTATTACTCACGCCTTCGCTCAACTCGGTGGGCGCGGAGGTCGGAAAGCCGATCGCCCCACAAACGGCCAGCGTGGGAGTTTCCACCAGCCGCTTCGTCCGTAGCGAGGGCGAAGTGATTCGCCATAATATGGCGTGGACCCTTGGGCTGTTAGCTTATTTGGTGTTGATTGGCCTGATGTTCTATTTCGTGTTCCCGAAGGCGATGGCGTAAGGGCCGGCGAAAAACACCCACCACGGAGGCACCGAGGTCACGGAGATTCGTGGGGAAGGAACCAGGCCGGGCTCTTGGTCGATCGCGTTGACCTTGTGAAAATAGATCGGCTGCCCTTGGGGCTTACCTGAAATACTCCGTGACCTCCGTGTCTCCGTGCCTCCGTGGTGGGTGTTTCCTGACCACTTATGCGGCCCGTATGCCATACGGAGGCTTTGCCGGGCTTTCCGGCACAATTGGACTGCCGAGTGGGATCACGGTGCGTCCAAAAGCGCCATTGGTCACCTCGGCAAAGGAAACATACAAAGCCGCAATTCCGGTCACCATGCCGACACAGCCGCCGATTGTCTTTCCCATGGCCCAGCCGTAATCGCCGGCCGCCAGCAGGAAGAACGTCACCCATAGCAGCAGGAAGACGGTAAACACGCCCTTATTGGCGCGGAATGTGGCCACCCACATATACATGGTGAAAACACCCCACAGCAACAATGCGGTGGCTACGCCGACCGCCGCGGGGGCCTTGATCCAGCCGGCTCCGATGGTCCACACCATAAAGGCATACCACCACCAGAACAGTCCGTAAGAGGTAAACGCCACTGTGCCGAAGGTGTTACCGTTCACAAACTCCAGCACGCCGGCGATGATTTGTGCGACTCCACCGAAGGCGAAGGCCAGGGGCACAACTGCCGTGACCGCCTCGGGTGGTAAAAGCCCGGCATTGATGCTACTCAGCAACACCGTGGTAAGTCCGAAGCCTGCCAGTCCCAAAGGCGCGGGATTGGCAATCTTCGGCAAAGTCTGGGGGGCGATGGATAGTTCCGGTCTCTGCAGGGAGGACATGGTCTACCTCTCAATTCTCGAATTCCAAACGCGGTGGGCGCCGCGCCAGGCGCGACGCAACAGCCGCGAAGTCATAAGGGGGAACCCTTGCGTATTACGATGCGCCATGCCGGGTGGCGTGTGGCCTTATGGGGGTGGAGGTCAGAGCAGCTCTTACTCGTGGTACCGTTTTTCCCCGGCTGTAATCGCTACCGGCAGCACATTCCCTTTGGGCGGCAGGGGGCAGGTCGTGAAGTGCGAATACGCGCAGGGAGGGTTTTCCGCCCGATTGAAGTCCAGCAGCAGCATTCCCGGCTGCGTTAGTCCGTGGTCGGGAAATTCCGTGTACAGGAAACGGGAGGCTTGATAGGTCTCCGTTTTGCTGGTGGCATCGCGTAGGATGAAGAACAGGTCCTTCTCCTCGGGACCCTCTAGCACCGGCTCCAGGCGAAACGTTTTTCCCTCCATTGTGAACTCGGCTACTCCGGGAACGTCGTACTTCTCTTCCGTGCCGATGACGGTGGGAACGGCAATCTGTTTGGGCGGAGTGTAGGGTATCCAGCGGGCTTGAATGCGGAATTGCGCAGCGGGCGGATACCAGCGCAGTCCGTGAAAGCCCGTCAAAGAGGGAGCCTGTGAATCCCGCGTACGCAACCCAATCCGGTCGCCGCGCCGGACGACGACCATGGCCAGCGTTCCGATGGTGATCTTGGAGGGCGGTCCGGGAACATCCAGCGCGAGCTTTTGCCCGGTGGAGGGAGTTCGGCCATCGACCAGCATTCCTTTGGGGAATCCCGATTCACCACCGGGAGGCAGTAATTCGACGGTATTTCCCTCCAGATGTAGTACGCCTAGATGTGCGGCGGTCTTTGCCGGCAGCGGAATCGCGTTGTCGGCGCCGGCGCCAAAGCTGTTATCCCCGGCTTTGAGCCAGTCCAACCCAATTAGCGCCAGCCATCCCTGTGGCGCCTGCAGATCTTTAGCGTGCTGCGCTCTCCAGGACGACAAGTCGGTCTGCCAGTTATCGCCGGCGGAAACTTTGCTCTGCGCGGCGGCCATGGCGGTCCAAGTCAAAAGCGTGCCTGCCAGCAGTAAACCAACCACCGCTCGTCTCATTACTTGCTCCTATCGTTTGTAGCCAATCTTTCTCAAAAAATCGTGCCTGGCCGTTACGTCCTCCGGGCCTTCCATGCCCTTGGGAGAGCTGCCATCGATCACGCCCATTACCCCGCGTCCCTGCTCGCTCTTGGCCACAATCACCTGTACCGGATTGGCCGTGGCGCAGAACAGGGTTACCACCTCGGGTGTGCGCCGAATGGCGTGCAGCAGGTTGACCGGATAGGCGTCGCGCATGATCAATACGAATACGTGTCCGGCGCCCACAGCCTGGGCATTGCGCACGGCGGCTTCTCGTAGCGCTTCGTCGTTGCCATCGGCCCGGGTCAGGCAAGGTCCGGAGCTCTCGTTGAAAGCAATGCCGAACTTGGCTCCGGGTACGCTGTTCACCATGGCCTCGTATAGGTCTTCGACAGTTTTGATGAAGTGCGATTGCCCCACGATGATGTTGGCGTCGGTTGGCACTTCCAAGGAAACGGATTCGAGTTCAAGCATGATAGAGCTCCAAAGAACGTCGTCGGCCTTCGGTCGTCGGTCGTCGGCCGGACAGCGCGGCTGTTGGTTTTCGGCCCTCGGCGGCCATCCTTCGGTCGGACAACGCGGCCAAGAGTCTTGCCATTAACCGGTTACATATTAAGCCCGCAAAGCGGGCGGAAAACGGTAGCCCACGGCGTGAGCCGTGGGTTACCATGCCTCAAATGCGGTGAGCCCCCAAAGGGGGCGAAAGAATAATCTTCTTACGATGATGGCGCACAAAACGAGCGTGACAAGTTTTCTTCTTTCCATCCGAACGTCCGGGATCTCCGAAACCTTCTATCCTGCGATGCCTGCCATTGTAGCTGGAATCACCCGATGTTCAATAGCTTCCACCGCTACTCCATCGCGTAACGCGACATATTTTCCGGAGAGTGCCGGGACGCGTTCGCCGGGAACCACAATGCCAATGAGGTTTAGAGGGTCGGCGGCGGAAAGGGTGATGGTCTCGCCGCTGGTTGGATGCTTGCGTTCCGCGCGCAACGATTCCACCGCCACCGGCAAGGCGAATTGTTCGCCTAGGAAGCCGGAGATGAAACGTCCGCCACGAATTTCGCCGCGATCTTCCAGCCGGCGAAAGGCCAACTGCAACTCCCGCCACTTTGGCGCTACCGCTTCCCGTGCCAATAGATCGCGGAAAACCACGCCGTAACGGCGCAGCAACATCCAGCAAGTAGATTCCACCATGGCGGCGCGGGCTTCGGCGGCGGAAGGGCTGGCGCTAATGGCAGGGTATAGGACAGACCAGCGTCCCGTGGAATGGCGAGGCCGCGCCATTCGGCCGTGGCCCTGGCCGGATCGGCGCTTGGGATCGATGAGGGCGCGCAAATTATCGAAGCCGTCGGCGGTGACCAAGCCAGCGGTTACTAACTCCCATAACCCGGTCTCAACCCCGGCCTTCAACTCAAAAGTTCCGCGAACAATATCGGTAAAAAACGACGCGCCTCGTTGCTGGAGGAAGTCGTAAATCTTATGGGCGGTGGCACTAAGCCCGGCCGGCGCCGTCGTGTCGGCGTGGGAGTTAGGCATCCAGCCGGCATCCTCGCGCACAAAGAAGGTGATCGGCGCCACACTGGTAGGAATCACGCGGCGAGTGGCGGGCGCGGACGCGTTGCCTTCGCCGGAGTCGAGGATTGCCGGATGCGGTGAGAGGCGACCCCACCCTACCGCTCCGGTCAGGCACAACCGGTCCAGGATTTCGGGGTCGTAGTCTGCGATTCGACGCGCCAGAATTTGCCGTTCCCAGGCATTGGCTGGGATCTCGAATCCCTGAAGCTGCTGCAACACTTCCAACGTGCCGCGTTCGCCATGCAATTGCGTGCCTGGCGCCAGATGCTGCCAATGCAGCAGCCAACGCATGAATTCCGCCGGGGTTACCGGTTCGATTTCCTTGCGCAATCGGCCGATGGTGAGTCGGTGAATACGCGCCAGCAAACGGCGCTCGCACCATTCCGTCGGCGATCCCGGCGCCGAACGCGTGAACTGTCCCCGCAGAATGGCCCCACTGGACTCGATCCGCAGCAATGCTTGATCGATATCACTGACGGGCAATCGCAACGTCTCCGCCAGTTGCTCAGCCGTGACCGGGCCGCAGTGCATAAGCCAGCCGGTGACGAGGGCAGTCAAAGCCTCGTCCCGTCTCCCGTCTCCCGTCCCCCGTCCCCCGCCAGCCCGCGTTACCGTTTCCCATTCAAAACCGTCTCCTACCTTCTTAACCTGCGTGGCCTCTAAAATCTTGCCTGGTTCGTGCAGCCAATGTGCGTCAGGGTACAGCGTCTCGAATGTGGCTGCGCGTTCCGCGGCAACCCAAAACTGAGCGTTCGCCGCCTCCGCAAGCCCGGCGCGTTTCGCAACCACCAGTGGGTCGAAGAATGGCTGCCAGTTTGCAGTGAAGCCCTCCACCATAAAGTCGTTGTCACTCGACGGAATGTCCTGCTGGCGGGAGACGGGGGACGGGGGACGGGGGACGCCTGGAATACTTGCAGGAACCGCCACCAGCGTTTGCAGCACATCCTGCAGTTCATCGGCGTCGCGCACGTCGGGCCAGGCTTCTTGACGCACTTGGGCGATGGCCTCGGGATCGAGCCAGCCGACTTCCTGGAGCACGCTTTCCGGCAACATGCGCCGCATCTCCACCGCACGCGCCCGGCGTTCTTCCAAGGGCGCGTCATCGAGATAAGCATAGGGATTGGCATTCAAGATTTCATGGGCAAATTGCGATGGCGCCGGAGTATCCACGGCTATGCAACGGATGTCGCCATTCTCGATTCCGCGCAGCACCTGTACCAGGGTGTCCAGATCCATGGCTTCGTGCAATACGTCTTTCATCACCTCTCGAACCAAAGGATGGTCCGGCACACGGATATCGCCTTCGATGTTTTCGAAGCAGGCGGCCACGTCGGGAAAGACCGAGGCCAGCAGGTCGTCGGCGCGGATGCGCTGAATCTGCGGAGGAACCTTCTTGCCATGCTGAAAGCGCAGCAAGGCCAGCGAACGCTCGGCATCCCAACGCCAACGAGAGGCGAAGATGGGCGACTGGGCCGTCAGAATGGCCTGTTCCAGCACCTCCTTCACCGTTTCCGGCGAAAGGTAATGAAAGACATCGGCCAGGGGGAAGCTGTGCTGCTCGGCCAGAGAAATATTCAAGCCATCGTCGGTCGCGGCGGCCTGTAGCTCGAAGTTGAAAGAACGGCAAAAGCGTTTGCGCAAAGCCAGCCCCCAAGCCTTGTTGACGCGTGCGCCAAAGGGGGCGTGAATCACCAGTTGCATCCCGCCGCCTTCGTCGAAAAACCGTTCGGCGACCACGGTCTTTTGGGTGGGAACCACGCCCAATACGGCGCGGCCCATCAGCACGTGGTCAATGGCCTGTTCGGCTCCGCTGTCATCCAGTCCGCATTCGCTCTTTAGCCAATCGATTGCCGCCAACACCTCGACCGGCTTGTTGATTTCCCGCGCCGCCAGTGCGCCGCTATGAGGGAGGAGGCCGGAAATCCGCTGCCGCAGATTGGCCACCGCCGCCGACAGTTCGGCGGTACGCGCCGGCGCCTCACCGCGCCAGAAGGGAACTGTAGGTGGTGCGCCGTGGGCGTCTTCCACCAGCACGCGTCCCGCCGAGCCTTCCACCCGCCGGATACGCCACGAGGTGTTGCCCAGCAGGATGATGTCGCCCGCATTGCTCTCGACGGCGAAATCCTCGTCCAGGGTGCCGACCATTGCGCCTTCCGGCAGGGAAATCATGGTGAACAGGCTATTGCCCGGAATAGCTCCGCCGCTGGTGATGGCCGCCAGTCGAGCGCCTCGGCGCGGCCGCACCACTCCATGCAATCGATCCCGATGCAGATAGGCGCCATACCGTCCGCGCCGGGCGGCCATACCGTCCGAAAGCATGGCGATGATCTGGTCAAAGTCGCCGCGCGCCAACCCGCGGTAGGGATAAGCGCGAGTGACAAGGGCGTAGAGGGACTCCTCGGAAACGCCGTCCCCCGTCTCCTGTCCCCCGTCTCTTGCTGTATCGTCGTTGGTCGTTGGTCGCCTGCCTCGGCGTGCCGTGGGTTGGTCGCTGGCCAGCGGTATAGCGCCGTTCGTAATCTGCCTAATGTTCGCCGTTACTCGCTTTATGCCAGAGCTTAGCTCCGGTGCCTGCGGGGGACGGGGGACGGAGGACGGGGAACGTTGGTTCGAAGCGCATTCCGCGACAATTTGCTGGGCCAATACGTCCAGGGGCGCTTCCGGAATCAGGATGCGGTCCAGTTCGCCATGATGGATGGCGCGTATCAGCGCGGCGCATTCCAATAACTCGTCGCGCGTGGTGACAAAGAGCCGCGCCTTGGGGATCGCGCCTTTCCAGTGGCCGCTACGTCCAAACCGTTGCAGGGCGACGGCAATCGATCTGGTCGAGCCGATTTGAACCGCGAGATCCACGAACCCGATGTCGATCCCCAATTCCAAAGAAGCAGTGGCCACCAGGACCGCGACTTCGCCGTGCTTGAGTTTGGCTTCCGCCGCCAACCGCAGTTTGCGGGAAAGCGATCCGTGATGCGCGGCTACTGCCTCTTCGCCCAAGCGCTCGGCCAAGTGCATGGCGACGCGCTCCGCCAGGCGCCGGGTATTGACGAAGACCAACGTGGAGCGATGTCCCCGCACCAGTTCGGCGAGACGATCGTAAATCTCTTCCCACATCTCGTTGGTGGCGACCGCTTCCAATTCGCTGCGCGGCACCTCAATACCTAGGTCCATCTGGCGATGGTGGCCGATATCGACGACGGCTATCGGCCCTCGGCTGTCGGCCTTCGGCCTGGGACAGCAAGTTTCTATTTCCAGACCGGCAGCCCTGGCCTCTGCTATATCCTCTCTCGACATCTCGCCAGCGTCGGCCGCTTCTTGCCGACGGCCGAGGGCCGAGGGCCGAAGGCCGCTCAGAAACCCTGCTATCTCATCCAGCGGCTTCTGTGTGGCGGAAAGGCCAATGCGTACCAGGGAACGGCCGGTGAGTTGCTCCAGGCGTTCCAGCGAAAGTGCCAGATGGGCGCCGCGCTTGCTGCCGGCGACGGCGTGGATCTCGTCGACAATTACCGTTTCCACGTCGCGCAGAAGGGCGCGGCTTTTTTCGGCGGTTAATAGAATGTATAGCGATTCAGGCGTGGTGACCAGAATGTGGGGTGGCCGCTTGAGCATGGCGCGGCGCTCGCTCATCAGCGTATCGCCCGTGCGCACCGCGGTGCGTATTTCCGGCATCAATAACCCTCGGCGGCCGGCCAGTTGCAGAATTTCGGCCAATGGAACTTCCAGATTCTTCTGGATATCGTTCCCTAAGGCCTTGAGGGGGGATACATATAGGACTTCGGTGCGATCTTCGAGCGTCCCGCTCAACGCCTTGCGGATCAGTCGATCGATGCAGGCCAGAAAAGCCGCCAGGGTCTTGCCCGAGCCGGTAGGCGCGGAAATCAAAGTCGTATGGCCGGCTAGGATATGCGGCCAGCCTTGCTCCTGCGGTTCGGTGGGGCTCCCGAACTTGGAGGTGAACCACTCCCGCACCAGCGGGTGCGCCCAACACAGGGCAGCATGAGTATCGGCTGTCATCTTGACTGATTAGATGAGCCAGAGGGCCAATGGTCGAGAAATCTGAAAATTTCAAATTTGAAATTTCAAATTTGAAATTTCCGAACCATTACCAATTAGAATGCTATTTCCTTCAAAGGACGGGCTTAATACATGTATCGATGGTCAGAGCTTTTCATTCCCACACTGCGCGAGGCTCCGGCGGACGCCGAGGTGGCCAGCCATAAATTCCTAGTGCGTGCCGGTTATGTGCGTCAACTGGGCGCCGGCATTTATTCCTACCTTTTCCTGGGACAGCGCGCGATCCAGAAGATTTCGAATATCGTTCGCAAAGAGATGGACAAAATTGCGCAGGAGTTCTATCTGCCCGCCATTCATCCCCGCGAAGTCTGGGAGGCCAGCGGCCGCTGGTCGGTGATGGGCGATAACATGTTCCGGCTCAAGGACCGCAAAGGCGCCGATCTGTGTCTGGGCATGACCGAAGAAGAGGTCATGACCGAAATTGCCCGCAAAGAGCTGCGCAGCTATAAGCAATTGCCGCAGATCTGGTACCAGATTCAGTCCAAGTTCCGCGATGAGCCGCGCCCCAAGTCCGGTTTGCTGCGTACCCGGCAATTCACCATGAAGGACGCATACTCGTTCGACATCGATGCCGCCGGACTCGACATCAGCTACCAAAAGCACTACGAAACCTATCGGCGTATTTTCAGCTATTGTGGTTTGCAATTCGTCGCCGTGGAGGCCCACTCCGGTTCCATGGGCGGATCGGCCTCGCACGAGTTTATGGTCTACACCGATGCCGGGGAAGATCTGGTAGCCAGCTGCCCGAAATGCGACTATGCGGCCAATCTGGAAAAGGCCACCTCGCAACTGGAGGTGGTGGAAGATTACGCCCCGGTGGGCGATGGTATGCCTTTGGAAGCTCATACCCCGCACATGAAGACCATTGAAGAGGTGGCCAGATATCTCGGGGTGTCGCCCAAGAACAAGATTAAAACTCTGGCGCTGATGGCGGTTTATCCCGCCGGGGCCGATGGCAAAATGAAGGACGTTCCGATCGTCGCCTTCGTGCGTGGCGATCACAGCGTGAATGAAGCCAAGTTGGCCGGGGTAGTACCCGGAGCCGAGTTTCGGCCTATGCAGGCCGACGAAATTCAACAGGTTTTCGATTCTCCCGCCGGCTTCCTGGGTCCCATTGGGGTGCAGGGTCGCGAATTCAAGGGCGTTAAGGCCATGGTTTTCGTCGATCGGGCTTTGGCCGGACGCAAGAACCTGATTGCCGGGGCCAACAAAGAGGACTATCACCTGCGCAATGTAACCCCGGGACGGGATTTTGAGGTGGCCGAATCACAGTGGGCCGATCTGCGTAGTGTCGTGGAAGGCGAAGGCTGCCCCAATTGCTGCGGGCCGCTAAAGCTCGGAAAAACAGTCGAAATCGGACATATCTTCAAGTTGGGCTATAAGTATTCCGACGCCATGGGGCTGCGCGTACTGGACAAGGATGGCAAGGAAATCACCCCCATCATGGGCAGCTATGGAATTGGGATTGAACGCATTTTGACCGCCCTGATCGAGCAGAACCATGACGACAATGGTTTCTGGCTGCCGCCGCATGTGGCGCCGTTCGAAGTGGTCGTAGTTCCCACCAACGTGGCGGACAAGAAACTGCTGGACGCCGCTATGGAAATTGCGCAGCGCTTGGAACAGAATGGCATGGATGTGATTCTGGACGATCGTGACGAACGTCCAGGGGTGAAATTCAAAGATGCGGATCTGGTGGGAATTCCGGTTCGCATTACCATCGGTAAGAAGTTGGCCGAAGGCAAAGTGGAAGTGCTCAACCGGAGCACGCGGGAATCCCGGGATGTCAGTGTCGAAGAGGTAACGGAGATCGTCGCGTCCATGGTGCGCGGAGCACAGTAATCTTCATGGATTGCGTGCAAACAGCCGGATGAAACTACTACGTTCACTGTTTGGCTTGTTTCTGGTCTTTGCCATTCTCTACGGAGGGGTGAAGATTTTGCCGCACTATGTCGCGAATTTTCAGCTGGAGAGCGATCTGGATGATGTGGCGCGGACGGGCGCGACCAATGCCAAAATTACCGACGACGAGCTGCGTCAAAACGTAATACGTCAGGCCCAGGCGTTGGGAATTCCCCTCACCGAGGAACAGGTTCTGATCGAACATATCCCCGGCGATGTCTTTGTGTCGGGCGAGTACACGGTTCACGTAGACCTTCTGTTGTACCCGTTGGATTTGCACTTCCATCCTATGTCGCGCAACAAGAAGCGCCTGATGGATTAAAATAACCGCAGTTCCGGCAAGCAGTAACGTCTACCTGACGTTTGGATGTGGCCATCAAGCTAAAAATTCCGCATCGAGTTTCCTCCGTGGGCCGAGCGCGCCCGCGGCCATCGGATGCCGTAATCAAGACGGTGGTCGCTTCCGTCATCATCCTCTGTTTAGGATTTTTTGGCTTATTTGCCTTTTTCTATATCAAGTATGAGCGCGTAATCGACGAGCGGATGAATAGTCCCATCTTCGGCAACTCGGCCAAGATCTATGCCCGGCCTCAGGCCTTGCGCGTCGGCCAAACCATCTCGTTGGGCGAAATTGCCGCCGAACTGCACCGCGCGGGCTATTCCGATACCGCCAAGGAAGCCTCTCCCATTGGGACCTATCGCATCACTGGCGATAGCATCGAGATTCGTCCCGGCGCGGAGTCCTATCACAATCAGGACATGGCTACCGCCTCGGTTTCCGGAGACAAAGTGTCGCGCATTATGGCCACCTCCGATGGAGGCAGCGGCGACGTTCCCGCCTACGAACTGGAGCCGCAACTGATTACCGCGTTATCCAGCGACGTGGAGCGTTCCAAGCGGCAGATCATTCACTTCGACGATATCCCTAAAGTATTGGTTGATGCTACCTTGGCGATTGAAGACCGCCGCTTCTTCGAACATGGGGGAGTCAATTATTTCCGGCTGCTGGAAGCGGCGTGGTCGGATGTGCGTACGGGGGGCAAAGGGCAGGGGGGCTCCACCATCACCATGCAGACGGCGCGGCTCTTTCATTTGGGCGGGCTGACGGCCGAAAAGAAGTTCACTCGCAAATTCCTGGAGATGCTGATTGCCGTGGAACTGGAGAATCGGCTGAGTAAGCGGCAGATTTTCGAGCTCTATGCCAATCAGGTACCGATGGGCCAGCGCGGATCGTTCACCATTTTGGGTTTTGCCGAGGCCTCCCGGGCATACTTCAATAAAGATTTGCAGAATCTGAACTTGTCCGAGGCGGCGATGTTGGCCGGCATCGTCCAGCGGCCCAGTTATCTGTCCCCCTATCGTCATCCCGAGCGGGCCTTGGATCGCCGTAACCTGGTACTGGATTCCATGTTCGATACGGGTGCGATTACCCGGGCGCAGGCCGATCAAGCCAAGGCCATGCCTTTGAAATTGGCGCCGCCAAATGTCGAGGCCAGCGACGCCCCTTACTTTATCGATCTGGTAAAGGACCAGGTTACCCAGCAATACAATGAGCGCGAACTGAACGAGAACGCGTATCGCATCTATACCACGATCGATCCCAATCTCCAGCGGGCCGCAGCCGAAGCGGTGGAGGAAGGCCTCAAAACCGTGGATGCTCAAGTTCTGAAGATGCGCACCCGGCGGCAGCAGATTGGCACCGGCAAATTGGCCAAGATGGAAACCACGGTAAAGTCCGGGCCGATGCCGCAGGTGGCGCTGGTGGCCATTGATCCGCATACCGGCGAGGTGCTGGCGCTGGTCGGCGGCCGCAATTACGGACTCAGTCAACTCGACCACGCCATCGCCAAGCGGCCCACCGGGTCGATTTTCAAACCCTTTGTATATGCCGCGGCCATGGCCACTGGCATTGATGGGGCGCCGGAACAGGCGACGACCCCGGTTTCCATGATCGACGATTCGCAGGCCACGTTTACTTACGACAATCAGGTGTACGAGCCGCGCAACTATAAGGGGGAATACCACGGTTCGGTGCCCTTGCGCTATGCGCTGGCCATGTCGCTGAACAATGCCACGGTGAAGGTGGCCGAGCAGATCGGCTACAGCCAGGTGGCGCAGTTGGCGCGGGCCGCCGGTATCAGCTCGGTAAAACCCACTCCCGCGATGGCCTTGGGGGCCTATGACGCCACTCCGCTGGAAATGGCGGGGGCGTATACCGTATTCGCCAACGGCGGGACTCGCATTTCGCCCTTAATGGTGCGTTCCATTCGCAATGCCCAAGGCGATGTGCTGCAGGACAAAGATGCGGATTCCAAGCCGGTGCTGGATCCGCGCGTCGCCTATGTGATGACCAGCATGATGCAAGGGGTGGTGAACTACGGCACCGGCTTCGAAGTACGCCGCCGGGGTTTTACCGCGCCCGCCGCCGGCAAGACCGGCACGTCGCATGATGCCTGGTTTGCCGGCTATACCAGCAATTTGCTCTGCATCGTCTGGGTCGGCAATGATGACTATAGTGATCTCCGATTGAGCGGTTCCCAATCCGCGGCGCCGATTTGGGGAGAGTTCATGAAGCGCGCGGTGAAGCTGCCGGAGTATCGCGACGTCCATGATTTCCCCCAGCCGGCCGGCGTGGTGGATGTTCGCATCGATAAAGAAACCAATCGCTTGTCCACCCCCACGTGCCCCGACGCCGTTACGGTAGCCTTTATTGCCGGTACGGAGCCGAAAGAAACCTGCGAGCAACAGCCCGGCGATCATCGCAATCTATTCCAGAAGATCCTGGGAATTGGCGGCGCCCCTTCGGCTATGGCCCCGGCCCCCGTTCGTACCGATCAAACGCCTGCGGAAGAGAAAAAGAAGGGAATCTTGGGCAAAATCGTAGGGATTTTAAAGGGTGACGAAAAGGACGATAAGGAACCACAAAAATGAGGTTTCAAGGTTTCAACGTTGCAAGGTTTCAAGGTTTGTGGGCGCCCGCGTTTGGGGGACCGAAGAGGTTTTCGTTCAGCAAGTTCGACAAATTTCAAAATTTGAAATTGGACCGCGGCCAACTTTGAAACTTTGAAACCTTGTATCGTTGAAACCTATTCTGTTATTGCTTTTGGCTTTGCGGTCATCAGTTCGGTGAAGCGCGGGTCCTTGCGTACGGCGGCGAACTCCTGGTCCTGGTAGACGTGATTGATCTCGCGGTAGCCGTCCTCCATCGCTTTTCTAAGGTACTCGAGGCTGCGATCATTGTCGCCGGCCTGGGCGTATGTCTTGGCCAACAGGTAGGCGAACAAGGCCCGGTCGTCGGGATTGGAGAGTTGCGCGGCAACGCCGACGCGGGACTTGTGATGGAAGATCTCGGGGTCCAGTTGAATGGCCCGGCGGTATTCCGCTAAGGCGCCGGTATAGTCCTTCCTTGCGAAATAGGCTGTGCCCAAATTATTGTGAAACGATGCCTCCATATCATTCAGCTTGATGGCTCTCTTGTACTCATCGATGGCATGCGTGTACTTTTTCAATAGATAGAAAACCGCGCCCAGATTATTGCGGGCCTCAGCGAAGTCCCGTTGTTTCTTAAGCGCCCGTCCAAAGTTCTTCTCCGCCTCCCGATAGTGCTGCAGCTGTAACTGCGCGATGCCTATCTTGTTGTACAAAGCAGCCTGCGCCGCCCGATCGGAGGCTTTTCTCAATGCCGCCAAGTAGTAATCGATGGCGTCCTGGTAGGCTTTTTCCTCACGCAGTTCGTCCGCTTGCTTATCCAATTGCTCCACGGTGGCCGTGGGCGAGGGCGGTTCATAAGGGGAGGGCATTGGCGCAGTGCGCAGACCTTCCGGCCTTTCGGGCGGACGAACGTTTTGGGCTGAAACAACAACCAACAGAACGGGCAGGCACAAGGAAACCGCAAACAGATTGTGGCGCATAGCACGCCCCCTCACCCAGCATGTGGGTCATCTGGTGCTTTCCAAGCCATTGTAGCGCGCTTGAGAGCTCCGGGTGGGACGGACAAATCGGGTAATTGAGTAATCGGGTAATTGAAAACCCGGCGGCGGCCTTCAATTTCAAATTTGAAATTTCAAATTTGAAATTGAAGGCCCAGATACCTTGTCATCGGACCGGGTCTTCAATTACGCAATTACCCGATTTTGCTCAATTACTCAATCTTCAGATCAGGACTGGTGTGACCGGGCCGCGATCGTGCAGGTAGGCGTCAACGGTGGCTTCCAGTTTGTTCTGGGCTTGCAGGATATATTCGATGGCGTCGCGAGCGGCTCCGAATCCGCCGGGATGATCGGTGACCACATGGGCCTCGTCCTTGACGCACTCCCGCGCATTGGGCACCGCGATAGCCAGGCCGCAAATGCGCATCGCCGGCAGATCGATGACATCATCGCCCACAAACGCGACTTCCTCGGCGCGCAGACCTTCCTTTTGCAGCAGCTCTTCCACCGCGCCACGCTTATCGGAAATGCCTTGTAACACGATATCGACGCGCAAGTCTCGTGCCCGCAAGCGTACGGTTTCCGAGATACGCTTGGTGACCAAGCCGGTGCGCAGTCCGCCGAGCTTGGCCAGGGAGAAGCCGGTGCCGTCATGCGCGTGGAAGCCCTTGGATTCCACCATGCCTTGGCTCACAATCCCGTAGCCGCCGGCATCGGCCTTATTGGTGACAGCCGATTGCATTGTCTGCTCGGCACCCGCCGGTGCCGGAAACAGCCAGATGGATCCATCGGTCAAGACGCCATCCACATCGAATAGGATCAGTTTGATTTTTTTTGCGCGTGCTTTGGACATCGGGGAACAATTTCTCCAGTTTCAAAATGAGTGCCAATAGAAGGCTGTAAAAGCATGATTTTACTAGGTAATGGGCTGGAAGCATAAGCAATAAATAGGCCCTCGGCTATCGGCCGTCGGCCCTTGGCCGGGAATCGGGGCGGTTGCTCCGTGGCTTTGCTTCCATTACAACTAATGCCGGAGGCGCTATGTCTATTTCGAGCTTCGTTCCTTTCTTCCTGTTGGCGACTGTCCTTTCTTTCTCCGCCCAGGAAATTGCGGGGTTTCACAAGGTGAAGGTGGGGGCAACCGAGGTGATCGCCATTCAGGATGGCGAGGTAAAACTGAAACCGGAACTCCTGCAAGGAATCAAGCCCGCCGACGCCCAGGCAATGCTCGGAAGCGGGGAACCGGTCCCTACCTCGGTGAATGCTTTCCTGGTTCGTACCGGAAAGCACCTGGTGCTGGTGGACGCGGGAGGGGCGGCTACAGCCGCTTATGGCAATAGCCTCGGCCATGTCGTCGAACATTTGCGGAAGGCGGGGGTGGAGCCCGAATCGATCGAGGCGGTACTGATTACCCATCTTCACTTCGATCATGTGGGCGGATTGATCACGCCCGATGGGCAGCGGGCGTTTCCCAAGGCGCAGATCCGATTGGCCCAAGCCGAATACGACTATTGGATGGATCCCGCTCTGGAAGCGCAGGCTGACGACCATCGGAAAGCGATGCTGAAGATCGTGAAGGCCGCTCTGGCGCCCTATATGCTCGCCGGCGCATTGCATCCTTTCGCGCCGGGCGAGGCGCCATTTCCCGGCGTGACGGCCATGCCGCTCCCGGGCCACACCCCCGGCCATACCGCATACGTCTTCGGCTCGGGAAAAGATGCCGTGTGGATGATCGGCGATAGCGTTCATTTCGCCAAGGTTCAGTTCCCCCATCCGGAAGTCAGCGTCTCGTTTGATACGGACAGCGCCAAGGCCATCGCCAGCCGAGAGGAGCTATTTGGTCGTGCCGCCAAGCAGGGCGTGGTGCTGGCGGGAGCTCATATTGCCTTTCCGGGAATGGGTCGCGTTGTGGCCCAGGGAAATGGATTCAAGTGGCTGCCGGTGAAATAAAGGCAGTCGTCGGCCTTCGGTCGTCGGCCATCGGCCAGACGGTGGGTGCCCTTGGCGTGAAACGTGGAAAGGGCGAACGGCCCGCGGTACCTGCAAAGGAATTGTATTCTCCACGCTGCCCGACTATGCTTTTCCGGTTATGTCCGTATTGATCGAATGTGTTCCGAACTTCTCCGAGGGCCGCGATAAGGCGAAGGTGGATGCCATCGTCGAGGCCATGAAGGTTCCCGGCGTGTATCTGCTCGACCGGGAGATGGATGCCGACCACAACCGTTGTGTCGTCACGCTGGTGGGCGACCGCGCGCCGTTGATGGAAGGCGTCATCCGCGGCGTGGGCAAAGCCGCCGAACTGATTGACCTTACCCAGCATACCGGCGCACATCCGCGGTTGGGCGCTACCGACGTGGTGCCCTTTATACCCATCGAAGGGGCTACGCTGGAAGATTGTGTGCAAATGGCGCAGCAGGTGGGCGAAGAAATTTGGCGGCGCTTCCGTATTCCGGTCTATCTGTACGAAGCTGCCGCCGCCATCCCTGAGCGCCAGAATTTGGAAAACATCCGCCGCGGCCAGTTTGAAGGTCTCTGCGCGGAGATCGCCACCAATCCGGCGCGTAAGCCCGATTGCGGCGAAGCCCGCATCCATCCCACGGCCGGCGCTACCGTGGTGGGCGCCCGCAAATTTCTCATTGCCTACAACATCTACCTGAATACGCCCGAGGTCGAAATTGCCAAGAAAATCGCCAAAACGGTGCGTTTTTCCAGTGGCGGGTTGCGCTATGTGAAAGCCATGGGCGTCCTGGTGCGCGGGTTGGCGCAGGTTTCGATGAATCTGACCGACTTCGAACAGACGCCGATTGCTCGCGTTTTTGAATCCGTTCGCCGGGAAGCGGCTCGGTATGGGTTGGCGCCGGTTTCCAGCGAGATTGTTGGACTTATCCCCAAGAAGGCCCTGGAAAGCGCCGCCGAATGGTTTTTGCAGATCGAGAACTTCAATTCAGCGCTGATCTTGGAAAATCGTCTGGCCGCGGTCACCAGCGGCAATCTTGCCGCCGGCAGCTTGCGTGAGGGCATAGAACCGTTCCTGGAAAAATTGGCCGCGCCTACGGGAACGCCCGGCGGGGGCAGCGCTTCGGCCGCCGCGGCCGCCATGGCGGCGGGCCTATGTTCCATGGTGGCCGGCATGTCCCGCGGAAAAAAGAATTATCTGGCCTTTGAGCGCGAATTGAGCGAGGCCTTGGCCCGATTAGCGGTTCTGCGCGAAGAACTCAAGACGGCCATCGATACCGATGCCGCGGCTTACGATGCGGTAGTAAAAGCCTACAAGCAGGCCAAAACCGTGCCGGATGACGCCGGCGCGATTACGGAAGCCTTGAAAAGCGCCACCCAGGTTCCCTTACAAGTGTTGGAGCGGGCGCGTGAAGTCAGGGAATGGGCTCAGCGCCTCATCCCCATCACGAATCCAAAGATGGCATCGGACCTGATTTCGGCGACCTCATTGGCGAATGCTGCCATGCAAGGCGCGTTGGCCAATGTGGAAATCAATCTGGAGTCGTTAGTCGAGGATGAATTTAGTCGCGAGGTCAGACTGCGGGTTGCGGAAATTTCAAATTTGAAATTTAAAATTTGAAATTGCGTCCAAGGGACGTCTTTTGTGCCGGATCTGCGTCTTTCAGCGTTTATCTGCGGCTGGTTGGTTTTCCTGAAGGCCGCACAGCCGGTGCGGTTGCTGGCCGACGGCCAACGACCAAAGACCAACGACTTTTGTGTACTCACGTTTTTCCTGGGAGCACGTCTTTTACCTTGGGCTCAGGTTAGTTAGAATGTAATTACTAGCTCACGAGGGCCAAATCGGCGTCTTCGGATGTAAAAAGTTAGCCAACGAGGTTTCATGAAACGTATTGCATTGCTCGCAACTGTTCTGTGTCTTATCAGTACCGCGGCCTTGGCCGCTCCTTTGGCGACGGCCGCTCGCAGCGTGATTCCCAAGTCAGCCCAGCAGATCATTAACGTGGACTATCGTGCCATGAAGGGTTCGACGACCGCCATGGCCCTGAAAGATCGCGTGATGCCGCCGGATTTGAAGTCCTTCGAAGATGGGTTGCGCGCGGTGGGGATCAATCCCGATAAGGACGTCGATACTCTAGCCTTCATTACCTATCGCACCGACAAGGGTCTGCGCATGATTGGAATCGCCCAAGGGCAATTTTCGGCGAAAAAGATTATCGCGCGTTTTACCACTAATAAGATCAAGCCGACCAAATACCACACCTCGAATTTGTATCCCAGCGGCGCCGGCCTGCAGATGACTTTTCTGGACGATTTCACCATGCTATTTGGCGATGATGGCGCCATTCGGGATTCCTTGGATGCCCGCAATGGCGACGCGGAAAGCTTGGCCAGCAACGCCCAAATGACCGATCTCATCAATGGCGCCAACGATGGGGCCATCTGGAGTGTCCTGGACCAGGAAGGCACGCAGAACATGATGCGTTCGGCGCTGGGCGATGCCGCGCAAGTGGCGGATTACGACGCGCTCAAGAAACGCATTTTGGGATCGCGCTATGCCATGGATTTCGCCAGTGGCGTCAAGTTTGACCTCGACGTGGTGACTGCCGACGCCATCACGGCCGGAACCCTGACCGCTTTGGTGAAGGGCGGTATGGCCTATCGCCGCATGACCACTACCGGCAACGATAAACTGGCGGTCGACAATCTCTCAGCGGATTCCGATGGCAATCGCCTGCGCGTACATTTCAAAGCGAACGATAACCAATTCCAATCGCTGCTCTCGTCGGACTTTTTCGCCGCCGTGTCGAAGTAGCCGTTTTACGTTTTTCGTTTCACGTTTCACGTCGCCAACGGCCCCGCTCCTGCGGGGCCGTTGACTTTTTGGCGCCTGGGTACGCGGGCTTCCAGCCCAATGCCACTTAGTTTTGCAAAATTGGAGTTCTCCGGGGAGATTCGGGGAGGCCAAATGTTATGGAAACATTGATTGCGTGCGAGAGACAGGAGTGTCAGGGCACGACTTCAGTCGTGCCGTTCGGCGCAATAAAATTGCCGGCTTTAGCCGCTGTTTGTATGAACGCAAGGAAAACTCGAAGCGCAGCGGCTAAAGCCGCCCTTCATAATGAACCGTTTACGGCACGACTAAAGTCGTGCCCTGACACGTTGCGCTCTTGGAAAGATCAAATCGCAAACCCCAAAACTAAGCAATCACCGCTTCACGATCGGGTTATATCCATCGGTAATCAGGCGGCTGCGGACTGCTTCCGCGTCCTTGGATTCGCCGAAGGGACCGATTTGAACGTGGAACAGGGTGTCGGCCGTCGAGGTGGCGGTGAAAACCTGATATTGCTTTCTGCGTAATGCGGCGACCAGAGCCTCGGCGTCCTGTTGCTTGCTGACAGCGGCCACCTGCACGATATAGCCGGCCGGATTATCCGTTCGGACCGCCTCCGGAGTCGGGGCCGCCGGCGGCGTGGTGTTCGTCGACACACCGGGGGCAGAACTCCCATCGGCCGGACTGCTTTCCGGCGTGGCCGAGGCGCAGCCCTCCGGTGTATTGGCGCAGTTCGGTTTGACGACCACTGTTCCCTGGGAGGCTGCCGGCTTCACTGCGGGCGAATCTGGGATAGCGGGAACGTCGGTTAGGGGGCGATTACTTCCCGGGGCATTCTTGCCCAAACGATACCCGGAGACGAAGAAAATCGCGCACACCACTACCAACCCAAAAAATAGGCCTAACAGGCGCCCCGCGCCCAATGTAATCTCGGTTTCTTGCTCAGCCATATGCTTAGGGCAACTCGCTCTTCGGGGTGGCTGCAATCGAATGATCGAGTAGCTTTTGCAAGCCGGAGAACATGTCCAAGGGCAAGGGGAATACGATCGTTGTGTTTTTTTCCACGCCGATTTCCGTCAAGGTCTGCAAATAGCGCAATTGGATGGCGACCGGTTCGGTTGCCAGCAGGTGAGCGGCGTCCACCAGGCGCTGCGCCGCGGAAAATTCGCCTTCGGCATGAATAATCTTCGAGCGCTTTTCGCGTTCCGCTTCCGCTTGCTTGGCCATGGCGCGTAACATGGACTCGGGCATATCGACCTGCTTCACTTCCACGTTGGACACCTTCACGCCCCAGGGATCGGTGTGTTGATCCAGAATCGCCTGTAAGCGCAGGTTGATTTTTTCGCGATGGGCCAGCAATTCATCCAATTCGACTTCGCCCAGTACCGAGCGTAGGGTCGTTTGCGCAAATTGCGAGGTCTGATACAGGTAGTTGGAAACTTCAATCACCGCCCGGCTGGGGTCGACCACGCGCAAGAAGATGACAGCGTTGACCTTTAGGGTCACGTTATCGCGGGTGATGATGTCTTGCGGCGGCACTTCCAGCGCCTCTTGCCGCAACGAGACGCGCACCATGGTGTCCAATGGGGCAAAGACGAAGATGAGTCCGGGGCCTTTGGCACTGGACAGCACCCGGCCGAGGCGGAAAATCACGCCTCGCTCGTACTCCTTCAAAATCTTGATGGAGTTCATAAGATAGAGCGCAATAATGACCAGCGGGACAATTACGACGAGTTCGCCCATGGCGTACACCTCCAGAGGCCAGTGCCGCCAGTCCGCGGAATGCCATTTCGGTCTGACAGTAGGTGGCTGCGCCGGATTGTAACAGCCGGGATGGCCCTTCGCCAGTGTCCACCGGGATGCCGGAGCGCTTTGGCCGGCCGAAAAGATGCTTTCAAGCCATGCCCCGTACGTGATAAAACTGATTGGCTTGCCAACGGCGGAAAACTGAGGATTAGGGCTCAAGGAATGGCGAAATACCTGATTACCGGAATAGCGGGTTTTGTGGGATCGGCGCTGGCCAGGGCGTTGCTCCAGCGCGGCGATGAGGTGCGTGGCATTGATAACCTGGCAACTGGGCGGATGGAGAATCTCGCGGAGTTGCGGGGCCAGATCGATTTCCGTCAAGCCGATCTGGTGGACGGCGAAGCCGCGCATGCGGCCTGCGCCGGGATGGATTATGTGCTGCATGAAGCGGCCATTCCCTCGGTCCCCAAGAGTGTGGCCGACCCGTGGAGCAGCAATCAGGCCAGCGTGGACGCTACCGTTAGCCTGTTGATTGCCGCCCGGGATGCCAAAGTTAAGCGCGTGGTCTATGCCGGCTCCTCTTCGGCCTATGGCGATCAGCCTTCCTTGCCCAAGCATGAAGGCATGACGCCCGATCCGATTTCTCCTTATGCCGTGGGCAAGCATGCGGGCGAGTTATACCTGACCTCTTTTTACCGGTGTTACGGCTTGCAGACGGTTACATTGCGCTATTTCAACGTGTTTGGCCCGCGCCAGGACCCGTCCTCCCCCTATTCCGGCGTGTTGGCCAAGTTCATCACGCTCATGCTCGAGGGCAAGCAACCCACCATCTTTGGCGATGGCGAGCAGAGCCGCGACTTTGCTTACGTCGATAATGTGGTGCAAGCCAATCTGAAAGCCTGTGTTGCTCCGGCGGAGGGGTGCGTGGGCCGGGTGTTCAATATCGCCTGTGGCCGGCGCATTACGCTCAACCAGACATACGAGTTGCTGCGGGAGCTGACGGGCTATAAGGGCACGGTGGGGTACGCCGAAGCGCGAACCGGGGACATTAAGCATTCGCTCGCCGATATCAGCGCCGCGCGTTCCGCCTTGGCTTACGAACCGGGGGTGTATTTCGAGGAAGGTTTGCGGCGCACCGTGGACTGGTACAAAGAAACCCGGCAGGCCAAAAGCGTCGTGTGATTACGTACTTTGTCGGTTGAAGTAAAGAGCAGGTGGGCCGCGGGTGCGGGACCAATGGCAAATAGCACCTGCGAATTTGCATTCCGCTGGGCGTCAACTCATTGATACAATGGCACATTAATGTTTGTGGAGCATAAGGATGGGAATGAAACCGGTTTTGGCCACATTGGCGGATAGCTTGAAGCAGAAGATTGAGACCCGGCAAGCCCGGGTTGGCGTGATTGGCATGGGTTATGTCGGTTTGCCCTTGGCACTGCTGTTTAGCGAACAAAAGTTCCCCATTACTGGGTTCGACATCGATTCGCGCAAAGTCGAAACCTTGACCAAGGGTGGGTCCTACATTGTTCGCATTGAGGCGGCCGAGATTCAGCAGGCCCGGGACCGCGGTTTCACCGCGACTTCCGACTACAACCAGATTACCGGGATGGACGCGATCATTATCTGTGTTCCTACGCCGTTGAACGAATATCGGGAACCCGATCTCAGCTACATCACCAGCACGGTGGAGTCGATCGCGCCCTATCTGCGGGCGGGACAGCTGATCATTTTGGAGAGCACAACTTATCCCGGCACTACCGAGGAAGTGGTGTTGCCCATCCTGGAGAAGGGCAATCGTGCCGGGTTGAAGGTTGCCCGTAACGACAATGCCGACACCAACGTCTATTATGTCGCGTTCTCTCCGGAGCGCGAGGACCCGGGCCGCACCGATATTGCCCGCCATGATATTCCCAAGGTGGTTGGCGGCGTGGACGTGCAGGCCAGCGCATTGGCGTCGACGCTCTACGGGTCGATCTTCCGGCATACGGTGAGCGTCTCTACTCCCGCCGCGGCGGAGATGACCAAGCTGCTGGAAAACATTTATCGCTGCGTGAATATTGCGCTGGTCAACGAATTGAAACAGTTATGCCTGCGCATGGGTATCGATATTTTCGAAGTCATCGAGGCGGCCAAGACCAAACCCTTTGGCTTCCAGGCCTTCTATCCCGGTCCCGGACTGGGCGGCCATTGCATTCCGATTGATCCTTACTATCTTTCCTGGAAGGCCAAACAATTCGATTTCCAGACTCGGTTTATCGAATTGGCCGGCGAAGTCAATTCCGCCATGCCCTATCATGTGGTGGCCGCGGTGGCCGGCGGGCTCAACGGACACAAGAAGGCCATCAATGGCTCCAAGGTGCTAGTGTTGGGCGTGGCCTACAAAAAAGATATCGATGACTTACGCGAGTCTCCTTCGCTGACCATCATCGAGTTGCTGCAGAAGGACGGAGCGGAGGTCAGCTATAACGACCCCTATTTCAAAACCGTCGGGCACGGACGCCATTACAACCTGAACATGCAGTGCGCTCCGCTGGAGAACCTGGGACAGTACGACTGCGTTCTGATTGTTACCGACCACTCCGATTACGACTACGCGAAGATCGTGGCCGAATCCAAACTGGTTGTGGATTCCCGCAATGCCACCCGGGGGATTAAGTCGGACAAAATCGTTCATTGCTAGTGTCGTGCGTCAGGCAAATGGACCTTTATGCTTAACCCAACGTTGGCTGATTTGAAAGGGCGCGGCTTCAGCCGCGCCGCGAGAAATGGCCATACGAGCGGCTTTAGCCGCTGAGGGACATCGACCCTCAGCCGCTAAAGCGGCAATAAGCAACAACCACTTCGGCGCGGCTAAAGCCGCGCCCTTTCAAACCCGCCAGCCTTAATGTTCTGCAATAATGGCTATATCGCTCTGGCCAGATGTACGGCGAAGTACCCGCAGCGATCCATCCAGGTGTGCTCCGGCTGAAATCCACTGCGGTGAAGGATCGAGTGCACGCTTTCGGTCGTGTGCTTATAACTGTTCTCCGTATGGATCGACTCCCCGGTGCGGAATGGAATCTGGAGACCGAGGCGGTCGATGGCAACGGTCTGTTCCTTCCCGCTTTCCAGATGCATTTCCATGCGCGAGCATTTGTCGTTCCATCGTGCGCGATGATGGAAGGCATGCAAGTCGAACTGCCCGTCCAGTTCGCGATTGATTCGCACTAAGAGGTTCTTGTTGAATCTGGCGGTAACCCCGGCACTATCGTCGTATGCGGGTAGCAGCAAGGACTCACTCTTAACCAGGTCCGTGCCCAGCAACAAAGCATCCCCGGAGCGCAGATGCGCCCGTAAGGTTTGCAGTACGACGGTGGCGGCCTCAGGTTCAAAATTGCCGATGCTGGAACCCAGGTACAGGGCCAGTTTGCGCCCGCGGAGTTGCGCCACGCCATCCAGTCCTTGGGTATAGTCGGCCACGATGGGGTGAACTTTAACCCGGTCGGAAATGGCCGTGAGCGACTGGCGAGCCACTTGTAACGCGCTGGCGCAGACGTCGACGGGATAGAACTCCACGCGCAGTTGCCGGCGCAGCAGGGCGCGAATAATGGTCCCGGTCTTAGCCGCTGTCCCGGCGCCCAGTTCGACCAGGGAAAGATTGCTGCCGGCGCGCTCGATCATCTCCCGGGCATAGCGGGCAAGGATCTCGCGCTCGCAACGGGTCAAGTAGTACTCGGGAAGACGCGTGATCTGCTCGAAAAGCCGCGACCCAGTGGCGTCATAGAAAAGCCAAGGCGGCAAGGTTTTGGGTTGGCGAAGGAGTCCCTCGGCAACGTCGGCCGCGATGGCTGGGAGTATGGGGGTGGTTAGCCTATACGAGCCCATTGGCCAACCTGATCCCCGAGAACTGCCAGCGCATTTGCGGCGCAAAAAAGTTCCGGTAGCTTGCGCGAATATGGGAACGCGGAGTTGCACACGAACCGCCGCGCAATACCAGCTGATTACACATAAATTTGCCGTTATATTCGCCTAATACGCCCTCGGCCGGCCGATAGTCGGGGTAAGGGCTGTAGGGGCTGGCGGTCCATTCCCAAACATCTCCGAACATCTGGCTCCCGTGGTCTTGGCGCGGAGCGGGAAGCGGATGCAAGCGGCGCTCTTCCATGAAATTTCCCTTTAAGGGAACATTGCGCGCGGCCACCTCCCATTCGCCTTCCCGCGGCAGGCGGGCCCCCGCCCAGCGGGCAAACGCATCCGCCTCGTAATAGCTCACGTGGCAAACCGGTTCGGCCGTCCGCAGGGTGCGAACCCCGCCCATGGTGAATACCGTCCAACCGGATTCGCCGCGCTCCCAATATAGCGGCGCTTGCCATTGCCCGGCCTGTACCGTGTCCCACCCGTCGGACAACCATAGTTCCGGACGGGTATATCCGCCATCCTCGATAAATTCCAGATATTCTCCGTTGGTGACTGAGCGCGAAGCCAGGCGAAACGCTTCCAGGTACTGCTTGTGCCGCGGCCCCTCATTATCGAAGGAGAAGCCGTTGCCGGAATGTCCGATTTCATAAAGGCCGGCATCGAATTCCCGCCAGCGCAACTCGTCTACCTGCCCTGTGGGTTCCTCCAAGGGACGGTTGAGATATCCCGGTTGCAAGGGATTGCTCCAGAACGCGTGCTTGATGTCGGTAAGCATGAGTTCCTGATGCTGCTGTTCGTGGTTCAGTCCGAGTTCCACTAACGCGCTTATCGCAGGCTCCAGTATGTCCGCGGCCAGCAATTGTTCCAGGTAGTGATCCACGTAACACCGGTATTCCTTAACCTGCTCCAAGCCGGGACGGGAAAAGGTACTGCGAATCGTACGCAAGGGATGCGCCCCCAGTTGTTTGTAATAGGAGTTGAACAAGAAGCGAAAAGCGGGATGGAAGGTCTGATAGTGCGGCAAGTACGGCAGCAGGATAAACGTTTCGAAGAACCACGTGGTATGCGCCTGGTGCCACTTTACCGGGCTCGCCTCCGGCGTCGATTGCACCATCTGATCGTCGGCCGACAGCGGCGCACAGAGGGAGTGCGTGGCGTTGCGTACCTCCAGGTATCGATCGAGCAATCCCGCGCCCGGGGGAGCCGCAAGAAACGAGGATGCCGCGCCGCTGAAACTCAAAGGGCCACCTCCGCGATTAAAGAATGGATGCCGGTGACGAACGCTATGATGCGGAGATTCCTGGAAATTTCAAATTTTCAAATTTCAAATTTGCAATCGAAAAACAGGTAATCTGTCAGGCGTATGGAAATGTCTCCCCTCTGGCGACTTGCAGGACGAACACGAAGTCGTACGGCGTTGCGGTTTTTGCTTGCCGCGGTACTGGTTTCTTCCCTGGTCGTGGCGGCGACCGGTGCTGCCTACGAGGCGCTGGCCGAATTTTACGGGCATCAGGCATTTCCGCAGCCGGGGCGATTGATTGCCGTCGACGGCTATCGTCTACATCTGGACTGTTCGGGGCAGGGCAGTCCCACCGTGATTCTGGACAGCGGGGCCGGAGAACCGGCGCTGGAATGGGCGCTGGTACAACCGCGCATCGCCCAATTCACCCAGGTCTGTTCTTACGACCGCGCCGGGTATGGCTGGAGCGATACCGGCCCCAAACCTCGCACCACTGCCCGCATTGTCGCCGAACTCCACACGCTGCTGGCCAATGCCGGAATCGCACCACCCTATATTCTGGTCGGCCATTCCTTCGGCGGGCTCAATATGCGCCTTTATGCCGCCGAACACCCGGAACAGGTGGCCGGACTGGTGTTGGTGGACGCATCGCATCCCGATCAGGAGTCCAGAGGTTTCCGCCCGGTCATTTCGCCTTTAGCCGCGTTGGAACCGGCCCTGTTGCGCCTCGGCGTTCTGCGGGCCTTTTTTGTTCTCGATGGTTCGCCTCGCCTGCCCTCCAAGTTGCGGGATGAGCTGGAATACCTCATGTTGCAAAGCAAAGCGATTGCCGCCGATCTGGATGAAGTGCGCGCGTTCTCGCGAAGTGCGGCGGAAGTTCGCGCCGCGGGCAACTTGGGCGATATGCCGCTGATCGTGCTGACCGCCGCATACTCTGCTCAGCGCCGGCCGGAGTTGCATGCCGCTTGGATCGATACGCTCCAGCCGGATTTGGTGCGTTTGTCGACTCGCGGCTGGCAAATCGTGATCAACAGCGGACACTACATCCCGTTCGAGCAACCGCAGGCGGTGGTGGACGCGGTAAGGACTCTCGTTCTTGCAAAATGATTCATCTTTCACCGCAGAGGACGCTGAGGGCGCAGAGGAAAACAAACAAAAAACTTATAGCCGCGGATCAACGCTGACAAACATCGATCACAAAAATCTTTTGTCTTGAGCAGTGTTCCTCTGCGTTGATCTGCGGCCTATTCTATGTTTTCCTCTGCGTCCTCTGCGTCCTCTGCGGTGAAAAGTCTGAAAAATCTTACCGCTTGTTCCACGCCGGGGTGGGGAGTATGGGTTTCGCCGTAGCCACTTCCGCAGGCCACACAACCTTGTACTGCCCTCCCTGAATTTGGGTCACCAGGACGGGGTGCGCGTTCTGGCCGCGCTGGTCGAACTTAATTGGGCCAAACGGCGTTTCGGGAAGGTTCAGTTGCCGCAGGGCATCGCGGAGGGCGGTCGGAGTAATTGTAGGTTGGGCATTCCGTAGCGCCTCGGCCGCAGCCAGCAACGTGACGTAGGCCTCCATCCCGTGATGCGCAGGATGGTCGCCGGTAATTTGATAATACTTCTGGTCGAATTCCTTGGCCCCGGCCCAAGCGGCCGAAGGCAGCCATTGTGAGGCCGAAAAGGTATATTCGGCATCTTTGCCCGCGCCTTTGTCCGGACGCGGGAATTCCGCTGCCGCGAATCCGGCGCCCGCCGAGGTGAAGTACTTGGGATTCAAATTGACCTGTTGCGCCTGCCGCATCAAACTGCTGGCATCCAGGAGATAGGACGCAAAGTAGATGACGTCGGGGTTCTTCGCTTTCACGCGGAGTAGCAGCGCTTTATAATCGGGCGAACTCGTCGGATAGGGCTCGCTGGCCACCACTTTTAGCCCCGCTTTTTGCGCTGCGGCGCTCATGGACTTGTTATTCGACTGTCCAAAGTTCGTGTTCTCGTAAATGATCGCCAGGGTCTTGGGATCGCCGTTATGCTTCAGGAAGTCCAGTATGGTATCCGCGTACGCTCCCGAACCGGCGCAAATGCGAAATACCCAGGGTGAACCCGTCTCCATCACATTGTCGGCGGTGGCGGTGGGCATGATGAGGGGGACCTGCTTTTGTGTGACCACCGGTTCAATGGCCCGAGTGCTTTCGGACGAATAAGCGCCGAGAATCAGAGGTACGTGGTCTTGATCGGCTAGTTTCGACACGCCCGGAATGGCCTTCTCTCCCGAGCTTTGATCATCGTAGTAATCGAGGTCGATCTTTTTCCCATGGATGCCGCCGGCCGCGTTAATTTGCTCCAGGGCGATGGTGTAGCCGGCTTTATGGGCTTGACCGAAGGCGGCATTTGCTCCGGTCAAGGACGTGATGACGCCAATGCGAATGGTGTTATTGGGTTGGTCGTCCGCGCTGAGATCTTTATGACAACCGGAAAACGACAAGATCGCCGCCAGCGCGCCCGCGACCAAGAATAAAAAATACCGCCGCATTACAATCCTCCTCCAGGATCAAATCGCCTTAAGAGGGCCGGACCAGTTGGCAAACAATTGTAGGGGAGTTGGCGGACGGCGCACAAGGTGGGATCTGAATTTGTTGGCGCTGGAGGTCATAAGTCTCAGCTCTCAGTGACGTACGTCACGGCCTGAAGTTCGATAAGACTTTAGGATTCTTACAGGTAAATCCAAGACAGGCGGCACGCCGCCGGATCTATCGCACCTTTTGCTGGAGAAAATGCCCAATGCCCCATGTAATTACCGATGACTGCATCAAGGATGCTCTTTGTGTCGATGCTTGCCCCACGGACTGTATTCATCCGAAGAAAGAGGATGGCAAATTCGAGAGTGAAACCCAGATGTATATCGATCCCAACGAGTGCATCGATTGCGGCGCCTGTATGTCCGCCTGCAACTCGAATTCGATTTTTCCGGCCGATGAACTGCCCGACGACAAAAAGGAATATGCCGAGAAAAACGGCGCCTATTACGCGTAAAGCGAGTGAACCCGGAAACACCTACCACGGAGACACGGAGTCACGGAGTACACGGAGGAATAAGGGTTTATTCTTCAAATCTCCGTGTACTCCGTGACTCCGTGTCTCCGTGGTAGGTGTTCCGGCCCGAACCCCGACTTTAAAGTGACTGTGCACTACTTGGGGTTCTGGTTGCTGCCCACGTTGCCCGTATTTCCGGTGCCGCTCTGCGGCGAGGTCTGCCGGTTGGTCGTGCTTCCGGATACTCCGCCACCAGTGCCTTGCGCCTTGGCCGATTCCCCGGTTTGAGCTGTGCTGAATTCTTTCGCTACTTCCCGCAGGAATGGCTTAGTGGCCGGCGGCGCCGGCACCTTGCCGGTCAGGATATTCTCGAAAGAAACATCCTTGCCGTACAGCGCCAGGGTATCGTCGGTGTCCTGCTTGATCACCGCTCCATTCAGGGTAATGCCGGCAAAAGCTCCACGCGCTCGCGAATAGGTAAGGACTTGGGCGCGCATCTTCCAGTCTGTGCTGGCGCTCGCGTGGCGGCCCACGGGGCCGGCTGCGGCGGAGGCATCCGCGCCAACCTTGAATTTACTGCGTAACAGATTCTGCATGCCGTCTTTGTTCATGATCAGCATTACCAAGTCAATCGCTTGCCCCCCGATCTGCAAGCCGTAGGAGCCACCCGTGATGCGGATGGGCGCCGGCGCGCTCCAATTAGCCGAGGTTCGGCAGGTCGCCACCCCCCGTCCATAGCGGCCGCCCACGACAAATCCGCCGTTCTTCATGGAAGGGATTACGGCCACGCATTCCGCACTCTTCAGAATTTCTTGCGGGATGCCTTTGTCGGGGGTGGACATGACTTCGCTGAGTACCTTTTGGGCCGCATTGACTCGCTCCACTTCCTTGGCGCGGGTTTCCGCTCCCCATAGGCTGGTGGACAGCAGGGCGATTCCCGCGCACCAGAAAACAATTTTTTTCACGCTTGTTTGTGCCGTATTCATGGTTATCCTTTCCCGCCACGTGCGAGAAACATCCGCAAGAACTTACGTGGCCCACGGGTTTCTCCAGGGTTTTGAAATGTGGGATGGAAAGACGGGGACGGAAGATGCCTCTTTTGGCAGAATGCAGAATTTAGGAGTTAGGAGTTAGAAGTGGGGCGGCTATTCTGACTCCTGATTCCTAAATGTTCTGCTCCTAACGTGAAAGCGGAACCCAGAAATTAGGGCGTAGGAGTTAAAATTTTGGAGCCAGACTTCTAGCTCCTAACTTCTAAATTCTGCGTTCTGCTTCTAACTCCTAACTCCTGAATTCTAGATTCTTGTAAGCCTCATTTGTTGTGCAATGCGTTTGATGGCCAAGATCAGCGCCGCTTGCCGGAAGGGAACTGCGTGTTCCCGCGCCGTCGCATCGATGGCTTCTCGCAGCCGTTGCATGCGTGCGGCGATGACCGTGGACAACTCCGGAGGTGCCGCCAGTTCGGAATGTACGTTCCAGGACCATTCCGCAAAGCCAGCCAAAACCGTTCCGGCGGTGGCGATAAGGTGGGGAACCAAGGAGATGCCACGTGCGAGAAGTGCCTGTTCCGCCGCGCGGGTTACGGAATTTCGAGTGGCTTCGATGACCAGTCGAGAGCGAACACGCGAGGCGTTGCCGATGGTAATTTGCCGTTCCGCAGCCGCCAATATAAGCACGTCGCATTCCGTCTCCAGAACCTCGGCGTTGCAAATGGCCTCGGCCTGAGGGTATCCGAAGAGCACTCCCTGATGTTGTACATGTTGCCGCAACGCTCCGGCATCCAGCCCGTTCGGGTTATGGAGTCCGCCAGAGACATCGGCCACCGATATCAGGCGGGCGCCAGTCGTGGCTAACAGACTGGCCAGAGCGCTGCCCGTCTCGCCAAAGCCTTGAAGGATGACGCGCTGTCCGGCAAGACTCTCCAGGCTTTGTTGTAACCAGCAAACGATGCCTTGCGCCGTAGCGGTATAGTAGCCCGGGATTCCCCAGAGCGTTTCCGGTTTGCCCACCGCCGCCGCTAACCGGTGGGGTTCGGGGGGAGCTTGGCTATCGAACATCCAGGCCATGGTCTGTTCATTGCATCCCGAACCGGGAGCCAGAATGTCACTGAGCGCCCCGCCAACTCCGCGCAATCCATGCGCATAGGCGTGCGCCAACTCCCGGGACTCGCGCTCGTTCAATTGGGCGGGATCAAACCATATTGCCCCCGCGGCGCCGCCCAAGGGCAACTCCAACAAGGCGGATTGCCAGGTGCGATCCATAGCTTGCGCTCGCAAGTATTGCGGATGCGCCGTGCGTGACCATTGCACCGGCCCCAGGGAGGGCTGGCCGCCGGTGTAATGTTGTACCCGCATGGCTCCCACCGTGATGGGATCGCCGTTATCGCGGCGCAGCGGAAGATTCAGCGTAAGTTCGCGCTCGCTGTGCCGCAGCCGTGCCACGATCCAGTCTTCCAGATCCAGGTGCTGGGCCACCTCTTCGAATTCGATCGTCGCCGCCAGTAGGGGATCGGATTCCTCCTCGAATTCCGCAATCTCGCGGGGGAGTAAATCGCTCGCTTGCATATGCTCCTTCTACGCTGTGCTGGGAACGCGGGCTGCCAGCCTAATGTCACTTAGTTTTGGGGCCTGCTAATTGCTCCTTCCAGGAGCGAAACGTGTCAGGGCACGACTTTAGTCGTGCCGTAAGCGGTTCATTATGAAGGGCGGCTTTAGCCGCTGCGCTTCGATTTTTCCTTGCGTTCACACACACAGCGGCTAAAGCCGGCAATTTTATTGCGCCGAACGGCACGACTGAAGTCGTGCCCTGACACTCCTGTCTCTCGCTCGCAATCAATGGTTCCATATTGTTTGGCCTCCCCGCGCCTTCCGGAGAACTCCAATCTTGCAAAACGAAGTGACATTAGGCTAGCAGCCCGCGGTCCCAACCTCCGAAACCTTGAAACCTTCCTATGCTCTTGCCGCGCGCGGGAACACGTCCAGGTACTTCACGCAGAGGCGGAACACGGACACCGCCACGGCGATCATCATCATGGTCATCAACATTTCAGGCCATTTCGGTACATAGTTGGCGTGGGTGGCAAATTCCATGCTGGTGATGGAAACATTGATGCGGTTGGCGATGAAGCCCATCACTAGAATGGCGCTGGTCCAGTAAAGGGCGGCCGGGTTATTGCGCACCCATGCCTGGCTGTAAAGGGCGATGGGGGCGATTACCAAGAGCAGAATTTCCAGCCAGAAGCATGCGGTTTCCATGCGCCATTGGAATAGGTAGGGCGCCGCTCCGCTGGTCAAAAGATTCACAAAACGGAAGATTCCATACATGCTCAACATGGGTACGATCACCTTGGCCAGATCGGTGAGGATGGAATAATCCAGCTTTACGTCCAGGGAACGCATGCTGAGGTACATTCCCATGATCACCACCGCCAGACCGGCCGGAATGGCGGACATGTAGAACAGCGTGTGCAGATACTGGCTATACCATAACGGATAAATGCGGCCCTTCATGATCAGGAACAGCCCGCCCAGAAACGACTGGTGCATCGAGGAGAGCAACACGCCGGCCAGAACCAGGCCGATGAGGATTTTATGATGCCAGCGCAAAAGTGTTTTACTCAGTCCCCAGGGCACTTTCTCCAGCACTTGTGGCATAAACTCCAGCGCCAATACGGAGGTGTAACACATCACGCAGAGCGAGACGTCGAAAAGCACGGAGCGATGATTCCAGTAAATCAGCGGGTGATAGATGCGCCAGGGCAAGCCCAGTTCGTATAACATTCCCGTGGTCACCGTCGAATAGCCGAGAAACGAGATCAGGATGGAAGCGCGCAATACCGGGCGATAACGCTCCATGCCGAGCAGATAGACGGCGGCGGCGATGGCGAATCCGCCGGCGGAAAGGCCGACCCCGCATAGCGTGCCAATGCCTACCCAGATGCCCCAGGGTTGCGCGTCGCTCAAGTTGGTGGCCACCTCCCACCCCTTAAAGAAACGCAAATATGAGCCATACAGGCCGGCGCCGACAATCAGCACCCAGATGACGCGCCATAGTGTAAGTTTTTTGACCAGGTTGAGCATGGCTAGCCCCTCTCTTTGTCTTCCGGTTTGACGGCGCTTTCGGCCAGCAATACTTCGCGCCGCCGTTGCGTGATCCAGTACAGTCCGGCCAATAACGAGCCGCCCACCAGCACCACCGTGGGGGTATCGCCCAAAGCCGCCTCGGAGAGCGTCGGCAAGGGCCGATCGCTGGGCGGCGTAATGAATCCCAGCTTTTCGAAGGGCACATCGGTGAGGTACAGGATGGAAGCTCCGCCCAATTCGCTCTCGCCGTACAGGTGCTGCACATAGGCCGGGTCCTGGTCCATGCGAACGTGGGCTTCGTGGAGCAGGTCGTCCCGATTGCCGAAGATCGTGGCGCCGGTGGGGCAAGCCTCCGCGCAACGCGTGGACTGTCCCTGGGAGACGCGTTCGTAGCACATATTGCACTTGCGCATGTAAGGCGCCAGCTTGGACCACTCGTACTTGGGTACCTGATACGGGCAGGCCACCATGCAATAGCGGCAACCCATGCACTTCTTGTCGTTGTAGACCACCGGGCCCAGTTCGCTTTTGGTCAGCGCCCCTACCAAGCAGGCCGAAACGCATGCCGGGTCGACGCAATGCTGGCACATCCGCCGGACATGCTTGTCGCCGTGGTCCTCAATGATGGTGAACGAAGTAGCGGAGAGCTTTTCCGGTTGTTGTTCCTGGGGCTGGCCGTGGCCGTCGCGACAGGCCTGCTCGCATAAGCGACAGCCGACGCATTTGGTGATATCGATCAGCATCCCTTTGGGCTTGATGCTCATATTCGAGCCTCCTCGATTGCGCTCGCGGGCGCCACGGCTACGTCAGAAAAAATTCTTTGATCAGGGCCTGTTGCGTCGCCGGATCCACTTGCGCCAGCACGCCGGGAACGGGCAGGCCGCCGTCCTGGGCGGTCGCACCGGCCAGTTGTGCTGTCATGGCTCCGAAGCGGCGGATCGTGTTCTGCATCCACGGACCAATAAAAGTTCCGCGCAGCAGATTGTTGACGTTGGTTGCCAACTCGGGCGCCTTGATCACGCATACCCAACCATCTTTGTAGGGGTCCTTGGTGGCCAGGCTGGGGTCCTTCTGGACCTCCTGGTTCACGGCGATCACCACGCCTTCCACCGGCGCCACCATGTCTACCGTCAGGCCGTCCCGCGTGACCGACCAGACTTTCTGGCCCTGCCGTACCCAGCGATTCAGGCCGGCGACCTCGATGCGATCGATTTTGCCGATCAAGTTCGTGGCGAACCCGTCCATGCCGATGCGGGCGTTCTGCCGTCCTTCATCCATGACCCAGGTATGGCCGGGGTGGAAACAATACCCATTGGGGATTTCAAAACCCATGTCCCGAGTGATTTGCGGTGCCGCTGGCCTGCCTACCATCACCGCTGGCCGAACCACCGGCTCGCCACGCTTGGTGTAGTAGGTAACCGATAAGATGACAAGAAATGTAAGTAGCACGAACAGTATGGTCATAACGTACCTCCGTCTATACCAACTTCCAATGGAAACTTCGCCCTTATATGTGCACGCGGAGGGCAAAACTCGACGTGCGCTACTAGTCGTTTAAAATGAGCAACTTAAGCGTTTTGCGGGTGGCCGGGAGGGGAAGGGAAGCGTGCGTTATGCGCGGGATCGCTGCATTTTGCAGCGCTGCATAACGCAGCGAGTCGCGAGTTGCTAGTTGCGAGTTGCGAGGGGCCTGCTCGATCTCGCCACTCGTAACTCGCCACTCGCAACTGTTCTCGCAACTGGCAACTCAGGAGGAGTATCCTATACGCAGGACCGTTTCAAGCGGGCCAAGTATACGTGTGTTGACCTGTCAAAAAACAGGAGGGTTTCGATGAAGTCGTTGACACTGGTGTTGCTGGTTCTCACCTTCGCCCTTACCTCTTTTGCTCAGACCGCGCCGCCCCAAGATGGCATAGCGGGTTTCCAAAACGCACAATTGCTCACGCCTACGACCGGATGGATATGGCTCGGTGACCGCGTACTGTGGACCTCCACCTCCGGAAACAACTGGCAAGAGATCAGTCCTTCGGCGTCGCAACAACAAATCAGCAGTGTATTCTTTCTGGACGAGAATAACGGATGGGCGCTGCTGACCGGCACTCCCGCCAGCGACGGGCAAGAGTCGGCGACGGTGGCTTATACCAATAGCGGCGGCGGCAATTGGACGACGCAGCCATTTTCCGTTTCCGAGCCTACGTCTCAATACGGACTTCCCACCGGTAGCGCGGCCATCACCTTTGCCGATGCGCAGCACGGTTGGATTACGGTGCGAACTTCCTCCGACTCGAATGCCGACGCGGGCACCCTTTATGCCACCTCCGATGGCGGACAGAATTGGCGCCAGTTACCGGCGCCGCCCTGCGGTGATCCGGTTCGCTTCGTGGATGCCCAGTTTGGCTGGCAAGCCGGCGGCGCCAGCGGACACGAGCTGTATGTAACCGAGAATGGCGGAGCTACCTGGCAGGCGGTTGCGATTGAGATTCCCTCCGGCCTTCCAATCCAGCAGATCAGTTTTGCCGACCCGGTGTTTTCCAGTCCCCAGCAGGGTATTCTTCCCGTGCGACTGGTGCTGCAAGATAAAGGATCGGTCCTGCTTGCCTATGTCACCGCCGATGGCGGGAATACTTGGACCGTTCACTATTCCGTGGGTACCTCGGCGCTCGGCGTTGGCCCCGGCGCGATTACGGATTCCCTGGTGGTTTGGAGCTACGGCGGCGACCACGAGATTACGTTTACCGATGGAGACGGAACGGTAACGGCGGTACCCGATACTTGGTTAGCGCCGACGGTGGCCTGGTCCGGGTTTGTCGATCGGACGCATGGCTGGATTGTTGCCGCCACCAGTGGCTGTACAACTCCCAATACCAACTGCTGGCAAAGGGCAAAGCTGCTTGCCACCGACGATGGCGGAGTTACGGCCAGCAATATTACGCCGAAATAATAAGCTTCAAGCTTTAAGTTTCAAGTTTCGAGTTTCAAGTTTCGGGCCCGCCAAACCCGAAACTTGAAACTCGAAACTATTCCGCTTCGCTCTTCTTCAATCTGCGCAAAATCGACGTGGGATGAATCCCGAGGATGCGCGCCGCTTGGGCTTTGTTCCAATGACACGCGGTCAAAACTTCGTTGAGATAGCGCTCCTCGAGTTCGTGTAAGGTGATCCATTGTTTGCCGGCGGGCAGGGAATCGTGAACCGCGGTATCGGTGGCTTCCTCCTCGACTGCCGGTTCGAACTCGCGAATCTCTTCCGGCAGGGAGTGGGCGTCAATGTCGCCCTCCGGCGCCAGAATCATGGTTCGTTCCACTAGATTGCGCAACTCGCGGATATTCCCCGGCCAGGGATAGCGCTCCAGCATCTCGGCGGCCGCCGGGGTAAAGCCCAAAAAATTCTTCTTCAGTTCGCGGTTGTACTTCTGCAACATTTCCAGGGCCAGCGGTACGATGTCTTCTTTGCGGTCGCGTAGCGGCGGCAGGAGAATGGGAACCACGTTAAGCCGGTAAAAAAGATCTTCCCGGAAAGCACCCTGCGCCACCGCCTTTTTCAGGTCGGAATTGGTGGCCGTGATCAGCCGGATATCCACCTTCAGCGGGCGCGTGCCGCCCAGGCGCATAAAGGCGCCCTCTTCCAATACGCGTAGCAGCTTGGCTTGCACATTGAGCGACATGTTGCCGATTTCATCGAGGAACAGCGTGCCCTTGTCCGCCTTCTCCAGTAGGCCTTCCTTGCGTCGCCGGGCATCGGTGAAGGCTCCGGGCTCATAGCCGAACAACTCGCTCTCCAGCAGGGTGTCGGGCAGGGCGGCGCAGTTCAGTTCGACCAGCGGCATAGCGGCGCGTGGCGAGTTGTAGTGGATCGACTTGGCCAGAACGCCTTTGCCGGTTCCACTTTCGCCCAGGATCAGGACGGTGGTCTTGTCGGAATCGGCTGTCTTGCGCGCCAGTTCCATCACCTCCCGTACTTTGGCGCTGAGCGAGGGAATACGCTGGAAGCCGTAACGTCCCTTGGCCGATTCCACCGTATCGCGGACACGAACCCGCAAGGCCAGCATCTCGGTTGCGTGCCGGATGGTGTTCACCATGTCGGCGATATGAAAGGGCTTGATCAGGTAATCGTAGGCGCCCAGTTTCATGGCTTCCACCGCCCGATCCACCATGTGATACGCGCTCATCATGAGCACCACGGCGGCAGGATTGAGGTGCTTGATTTGACGTAGCACTTCAATGCCGTCGATTCCCGGCAACACCACGTCCAGCATCGCCAAGTCGGGCTTTTCCTCGGCAAAGATCTTGAGGGCCTCGTCGCCCGTCATGGCTACGAAAACCTCGAAGCCTTCGTCGCGCAACGCCCGGCTCATTGTCCGCAGCGTTAACGCCTCATCGTCGAGAATCAGGATTGAATAGGCCATTTTCGGTCCAGTCGCGAGCCGCGAGCTGTGAGTTACGAGTCCAGGGCACTCGCCACACGCGACTCTCCCAGTTTACAGCCCAGAACATCCACCACGGAGGCACAGAGTCACGGAGGACACGGAGATTAAGGGGAATTTGCCCCTATTTCTCCGTGTCCTCCGTGACTCCGTGTCTCCGTGGTAGGTGTTCTGGCCGTGCCACCCCGCTACCCGCCACGCGTGTCTCGCGACTAACTAAGGACTTCCTCCATCCGCTCCGCCAGTTTGCCCTCCTGGCGAATCGGCAGTACGATGCGAATCGTGGTGCCGCGATTCGGTACGCTTTCCGCGGTGATCTCTCCCCGGTGGCGGCGCACATAGGTCTGGCTGATGCTCAGGCCCAGGCCGGTGCCCTTGCCTCGTTTCGTGGTAAAGAAGGGTTCGAAGACATGAGGCAGAATATCGGCGGGAATCCCTTGGCCGGTATCCTTTACTTTGATCTCTATCTTTTCCTCATACTTTATCTTCTCCGCCGTTACTTCGATTGCGCCACCCTCGGGCATGGCTTGGCTGGCATTCAATAATAAATTCATCAGCACCTGGGAAATCTGGTTGGCATCCGCGGTAATCGCCGGCAGCTCCGGGCCAATTCTCTTTTCCAGCTTGATATTGCGAAATAGCGGCTGATGACAGAGAAAGTTGAACATCTCTCCGGTGAGCCGGTCTAAGTTCAGCTTGGTCAATTGCAGTGGGCCGGGACGCGCATAGTCGATCAACCCGCGGATGGTGGACGAGATGCGCCGGGTTCCCTCGATGCATTGTTCAATTTCCATGCGTTCTTCGGAGTCCTGCGTGTCCTTCAATTCCAGTTCGAGGTGGGAGAGTATCCCCAGCAGGGGATTATTAATCTCGTGTGCCGCGCCCAGCGCCAACTGGGCCAAAGAGGCGAATTTTTCGTACTCCGCCAATTGCGCGTCGAACTGGAGCCGTTCCTTCACCAGTTCCCGCTCCTCCACCAGTCGCTTGATCAATTCCGCCTGAGCTTGATCGCGTTCCTGTTCGCGCTGGCTGACCGCGCGCAGGCTTTTCTCCAATTCGTCGGCTAAGTGCAATATGTGGTTGGAGACAAAGCGTCCAAAGCCCAAGGCTAAGACAATGCCCAGCAACACACAGAAGAGGAGCTGATAGAAAAGGGGAAAAGTCAGCCGGGTCGAAAACAACAGGAGATGCGCTTTCAATAGCAACAGAAACACGCAGAAGGGAGAGCCGAGCACTACGGCGGCCGCCAGCGTGGTGCGCCAGCGCGCTTGGCGATAGATCCCCAAGCCGCGTTGTGCGAGCTGCGAATCGTCGCGAGGCGAAACGATGGGAGATTCGGTCATTTTGCGCTCTAATAGTGTATCGCGAGTGCCCCGGCTTCGCTTCTTGCAGGATCAATGCATGGGTGCCCCACTCTTGCGCCCCATCGGGAATTTGGGCCTGACAGGACATCTTTGGCGCAAGGGTGGGATGCGACGTCGCATGCACGACCCTCCGGATTATCTTCCCGAACCGGAACCCCATTCGGGGTATACTGCGGATTTTTCGGGTTGTTTCCTCTGTGTCCCTCTGTGTCCCTCTGTGGTGAGAAAGGTCATCGCGTTTCCGGCCAACGACCAACGACCAAGGGCCAACGACTTCTTCACCTTGTCTGGTTCCCCGTCGTTGCCATTACCCGTTCCAGGCAGACATTGCACAGCCGCGAGGTCTTCTGATCGATCCACTCCACCGAGTGGGACGAGGCCATCACGCAATCGTAATCATCGCAATGGGTCAACTCCAAAGTATGTCCCAATTCGTGAATGGTTTCCTTCAGCAGCCGCTCCCGCAAGATTTCCGGATCGTGCGGTAAACCATAAAACTCCTGCCGCAGGCGGTGAGTGGAAACCAGGGCGCAGCGGCCGCCCATCTGCGCCTCGCCGAAAACAAAGGTGAGAATCGGTATATAAAGGTCGAACCCGGTGACGCCCAGTAAGCGCCAGCATTGTGGCGAAAGCTGTTGCTGCATGCGCGCTAGAATTTCGGAAGAATGATATTGCCGCCGCTCTGGATGGCGGGCGAAATCCACCGCCAGTCCCCGGTCCAGGGTCTCACAGGTCACGCGAAAGACCCGGCCGAGGCGTACCCGCAGGTCATCGAGCAGCTCGCGGTCCACCTCGCCGATGGCGACCAACTGCAGGTTCATTTGCTTTCGACCGTGGATTTACTCCAGCCGTATTTCTTGAGTTTGTTGTGCAGAGTCACCCGATCGATGGCGAGCACTTCGGCGGCCCGCGTCTGATTGCCGCCTAGCTCCTCGAGGACGCGCAGAATGTGCGCTTTTTCGATCTCGTCCAAGGACCGGCCCTCGGGGACACTGGTCGCGCGTGATTTCAAAATGAAATCCTGGTCGCGCAATTCCGGTTCCTGGGCCACCACCATGGCCCGCTCCACCGCGTTTTCCAGTTCCCGCACATTGCCGGGCCAGTCGTAGTCCTGCAAGGTGCGCATCGCGGCGGGCGCGACGCGGGTGATCTTCTTATTCATCTCCCGTGAGAACTTGCGAATAAAGTGATCGACCAGCAGCGGAATATCTTCGCGGCGCTCGCGCAGCGACGGCAATTCAATGCGGAATACGTTGAGGCGGTAGAAAAGGTCGGGCCGGAAGCGGCCTTCTTCAATCAGCACCTCCAGATCTTTATTGGTGGCGGCTACACAGCGGAAATCCACATGGATGTTCTGGTTGCCCCCAACGCGGACGATCTCCCGCTCCTGAATCACGCGCAGCAGGTCGGTTTGCGTTTTCAAGGAAATATCGCCAATCTCATCGAGAAACACGGTGCCGCCCTCGGCGATCTCGAACTTCCCCTTCTTGCGATATTGCGCGCCGGTAAAGGCGCCTTTTTCGTGACCGAACAGTTCGCTTTCCAGCAAGGTTTCGGTGAGCGCGCCGCAATGGATCACCACCAACGGGTGATAACGCCGAGTGCTGGCGGCGTGGATGGCGCGGCACACCAGTTCCTTGCCGGTGCCGCTCTCCCCGGTCACCAGCACGGTGGCATCGGTGGGGCCGACGGTTTCGATGGCGGCAAAAACCTTGTTCATCGCGGCGCTTTGCCCGATCAGGTCGGGAGAATGCGCGACTTCGGTCATTTCCTTCAGCCGCTCGTTTTCCTTCTGGGTATCGCGTTCCGCCAGCGCCTTCTTCACCTTGTGCGCGACCTCATCGGGGTCCAGTGGTTTGGTCAGATAGTCGTAGGCGCCGTTTTTCATGGCTTGCACGGCGGTATCCACCGACGCATAGCCGGTCATGATGATGGTGATCAGTTGGGGATCGATTTCATGCAGTTTGCCCTGCAACTCGATGCCATCGGTGCCGCGCATCTTGATGTCCAGCAGGGCGATGTCCCACTTCTGTTCGGCAATGCGGGTCAGCGCGTCATTGGCGCTCTCCGCCGTGCCGATCTCATAGCCCTCTTCGCGGAACCACTTGCCCAGCGAATCGCGTACGCTCAACTCATCGTCAACAATCAGTAGCTTGCCTTTAGCGCTCAATGTAGCTTCTCCTGAATAACTCGAATACTGGGCGGCTCTGGCAATTTCAAATTTGAAATTTCAAATTTGAAATTTAGGAGGCTCCAGCGGTGTTCGAATGGCCGCCCGAATGCGCCCCAGCGGCGTCCACCGGCAAGAACACATGGAAGCAAGTGCCGCGGCCGTATTCGGATTCCACTTCAATCTGCCCCTGATGGCGCGCCACAATACCCTTGCTGACCGCCAATCCCAGTCCCACGCCTTTGCCCACCTCTTTGGTGGTGACGAACGGCTCAAACAGCTTGGGGAGCAGCTCGGGATCAATGCCCGAACCATCGTCGCGGACCTGTAATTCCACTTTGCCGGCTGCGGCGAGGTAGCGGGTGCGCAGCAGCAGATTTCCGCCGCGGGGCATGGCGTCAATGGCGTTCATCACCAACACCAGCAACACCTGCTCCATCTGTGCTCCGTCGCAATGCACGGGTGGCAACTCGGGATCCAGATCCGCCTCCCATTGAATGTTGTTCATTTCCAGTTGCGGTTGCACCAGTAAAAGGCAGCGCTCGGCGATGGGATTTAAATCCGCCCAAGTCAGATTAATCGGGGAACTGCGCGAGTAGGTGAGCAGATTTCTCACCAGATCTCCGCAACGGCGGCTCTCCGATTCGATCAGGTCCAGGCATTGGCGGGCTTCTCCCAGCTTGTCCTCATTGTCTCCGCTGAGCTCCCCGCGGTCGATCCAGCGCTTGAGCAGCTTGGCATAGGTCAGGATGCCGGAAAGGGGATTGTTGACTTCATGCGCCACCACCGCCGCCAGCTTCCCGATGGAGGCCATCTTTTCGACCTGTACGATTTGTTCGTGGGCTTTATTCAACTCGGTGGCCTTCTGCTCCACGCGATCTTCCAGGGTACGCGCCCAGGAAGTAATCTCCTCGTTGGCATCGCGCAGGCGCAGGCTCATCAGGTTGAACGAATCGGCCAGTTCGCCCATTTCGTCGCCGGAAGTCAGCGGAATCTGAAATCCCAAATCGCCTTCCATCAGCCGTTCGGTACCGGCGGTAAGCGCGGCCACCGGACGGTATATCAGACGCCAGATAAAGGCCCAGCTCACCAGGGAAATGCCGATGACCGCCAAAAGCGTATAAATCGTCATCTTCCAGGTGCTTTCGCGGAGATTGGCGTCGGTCTGCTGCAACGAAAGGTTGGTATCCAGCACGCCCAGAATCTGCTGGCTGGCGGGATGGGCGTGGCACTCGGCGTTCGAACACGCCGGCCGGTTCTCGATGGGATTGATAATGCCCAGGACGCGCGAACCCGAGGCGCGATAGATGCGGAAGCGATCCGGCCGATTGAGGCGGCTCAGCGGTGCTGCCTGGCTGTGGCAAGCGTAGCAAGCCTCCTCTCTCATGTTCACCCGTCGGCCGATCTCGGCGGAATCGGTGGAGAAGCCAACGCGGCCACTGCTGTCGAAAATGCGTATGCTTACAATGCCCGGCTCGGCGGCTATCGTGCGCATGGTCGAGTAGAGCGCATCGCGGTCGTTGCGCAGCATGTGGTAGGAGGCGCTGTGCTTGATGGTGTCGCTGACGCGTTCGGCCGCCATCAGCGTGGCTCGCTCCAGATGTTGGCGATGCAGCCGGATGTTCGCGTATCCCAGCAACCCGAAAGTTATGAGCAGGGCTCCCAGCAATAGCGCGATCAACTTCAGACTAAGCGTGTGATGGAACTGCCGCGGGTCCCCCGGCGCTGGGCTGGGGTATCCCTTGGCGTTTCTCCCAAGCGGTTCCGCGCCGGGTTGGGGTTGGCGATGCTCAGTCTCCCGGTGCATAATCTGCGATCGTGCCGGCGGCCGTCACGGGTTGCGCCCCGGTTCTGGGCGCGGCGGGAGCATGCTCCGCCTCAAAAATCGGCAGATACTTTACCGCCACCGCGAAGATGGCGAAGCCGGCGGCGATAATGGCCGCGGTAATGCCGGCCTCCGTCCATTTGGGCACATAGCGAACTCCCGCCTGCGCTTCCATTCCCGTAATGCTGACATTCAGGCGATTGGTCACGAATCCCAGCAGGACCAACACCGCCGACAGGTAGAGTCCGCCGGCCGTCATGCGAACTCGCTTAAAGGACAGCATAATGAGCGGCGCGGCCAGCCCCATGATCACTTCCAGCAGGAACATGTTTCGTTCATAACTGTGCGTGCCCGGATCGATAATTTGCCGCAGCATTCCGCGGTGCAGGAGATCTTCAAACTTCAGGATGGAGTACACGCTCAGCGCCACCAGCAGCACCCGGCCCAACTCCTGCAAAATCGGCAATTCCAACTGTTTGTGAAAATACTTGGCGCTCAATGACGATTCGAAAATCGTCATGGCCAGGCCCACGCAAATGGCCGATAGAAAGAAGAACACCGGCAACAGCGGGCTATACCAGAACGGATGCAGCTTGTTGGGCATGATCAGGTAAACCGTGCCCAGCGAACTCTGGTGCAGGGTGGAGAGCAACACACCCAGGATCACTAAGGGAATCAGAATGCCGTGGATGACCTTTAGCGGTCTCCGCAGATTGAAGCGTTCCAGCACAATCGGCGAGAACTCCAGCGACAGTACGGTGGTGTACAGCATGACGCAGTAGGCCACCTCGAACATCACCGAATGCGGATTGCGCATGATCAGCGGATGCCAGATGTTATAGGGGCGGCCCAAGTCAAACATCAGCGCTACGCTGACCAGCACGTAGCCAAGAAACGCGGTCAGAATCGTGGGGCGAATGATCGGGTGCAGTCGTTTGATGTTCAGGATGTGTACGGCCGCGGTCAGGGTGAATCCGCCGGCCGCCAGCATGACGCCGCAAAGCACGTCGAAACCCACCCAAATGCCCCAGGGAAATTGGTCGCTCAGGTGTGTCGAAGGGCCTAGGCCATAGCGGAACCGTATGTAGGTGCCATAGGCGCCGATCACCATCAGTATCAGGAAAATGACCCGCCAGAGAGTGAGTTTGATCTTCATCGCGGGCCCCCGTTCTTCTTGCCGTTGTCTTTGTCTTTCGGCTTGCCTTCGGCCGCGGCCACTTCCTCGCGCCGATGCGTGATCCACCAGGTGCCGCCCAGCAGCGCTCCCGCCAGGGGCAGGAAATCGGGGATACGCGACAGCACGCGGTAGGTATACATGGGGAGCGGGTCTTTTACCAGGTCGGTACGGTATCCAAAGGTTTCAAACGGCACGGAGGACAACAACAGAATACTGGTGCCGCCTACCTCTTGTTCGCCGTAAATCTTATTGACGTAGCTTCCGGCGCCTTCGCGGATGCGTTTGTGCGCCTCTTCCAGCAGTTCGTCGCGCTCGCCAAACTTGGTGGCGCCGGTAGGACAGATCTCGGCGCACGCCGTTTTTTGTCCCGCCTGGACCAAGTCGGAGCACATCGTGCACTTGCGGATCTTGGGCGTCAGGTTATTGTTCCATTCGTACTTGGGGACGCTGAACGGGCAGGCCACCATGCAATAGCGGCAGCCCATACACTTGTCCGCATCGTAAGCCACGGGACCCAGCGCGGTCTTTTGCAGCGCGCCTACCGGACATACGGAAGCGCAGGCCGGTTCCTCGCAATTCATGCACAACCGCCGCATGAACTTTTCGTTGCGGGTGAGTACTACGGTGAACTTGTGTTCCGATTGCGTGTCTTCCTGCGCAATGGTGTCGCTATAGGGGAGTTTGTTCTTGTCCGCGCATGCCTGCTCGCATTGCTTACAGCAAATACAGAGCGTCGCGTCGTACAGAATCGCTTTACTCATGGAGTGTCTCTGCGTAGCGAGTAGCGAGCGGCAAGTTATGAGCTATTGGTGCTGTGCTCGCCACTCGCAACTCGCCACTCGCAACTATAGGTTTCGTTCGATTACTTCAAGCCCTTCAAGTAGTTGCCGATCGCCGTGATCTGATCGGCCGATAACTTGTTCTTGGCCATGGTGTGTTTCGGGTCGGTGGCGATGGCTTTCTTGACCTCATCGGGAGTCTTACCCTTTAAGGACGGGGATTTCATCCCCGGATTGCCGCTCGCATCCGGCTTATGGCACATGGCGCAATTCGTTTTGTATAATGCCGCACCGTCCTCGGCAGCCCATGATAGGACTGGCAGGGCGATAAACATCAATAAGGCCGCGGCTGCGATGGTCGCCGCGAATTTGCTCATCTTCATGTTCATTTGTCCTTTCCCTCGATAGTAATTGCTTGGACCTGTAAGAGTTTACTTCACGATTTCCGTGCTACCCCGTAAAAATCCACCCACCGGCCAGTGCCCGTCGGCGGTTGCCAATGTTAACTATTCTTGCAATTTCGCTTAGAGAGAGTTTCCCGCGACCCTGGCACCGTTGGATGTGATATTGCTCACTTGGCGGGGTGATGTGGTTTACGACAGGACGAAGCCCGTGGCCGCCGTCGGCGTGCCGGAGTTCGGGAGGTAGCTGTAAAAACCAACAGCGGTCCGGGCAAAAGCTGAAAATTGCAGCGGTTTTACGGCCAATACTCCTGAGGGGATGCGGCGAAAATAGCCTAAAGCCTAGCTCATGCCATTGAGGGTAGCGCCGGCGTCCCGGCGGCTGTCGGTGCGGCTGTCCCGGCCGCACCAGTACATGCGCCAAAACTCTGTGGGCGAGACGCCCACAGGACAGCCGGCGGGACGCCAGCGCTACATCGGCCGCTAATTGCCAATTGCGCTGTTCCCCCCCTAATGAATATGAAACGATGTAGCCGCCACCACAATCCCGGCGACGGCGACAACCGAGCCAAAAAACCAGAAGCGGCGGCGCCGGGTGAGCAAGGTGATCGAGGTGATCACCAGGGCGGCTTCCAGCAATCCTTCCGAGAAATCGAAGCGATCGGCCCGGCGTCGCGTGACTTCGATTTCATTCTCCATCTTGCGGGCTTCCGCCTGGATCTCCCCTTGCCGGTCGCGCTCTTTGTCCAGGGCCGCCTGGTACTTTTCCCGCGCTTTATCCACTGCCGGTTGGTTCTTGGCTTCGTTCAGGGCCAACTGATCCAGGAAGATCTGATAGCTGTCGCGGCGGATATTCTTGGCCTGGAAGTAGGCCCATTGATCGGTCACCTTCGATTGCAGTAAGAGTTCTTCCGTATGGGTGCGATGTCCCAGCAGGGTGACGATGGCCACCAGCACGGCCAACACCGCCATGGTCAGGGAAACCGGCGCCAGAGAGGGCGCGTGCTCGGCATGCTCGGCGTGTTCTTGCAGTTCTTGTAATTCTTCGTGCGGTTCCGCCATAAAACTCCTAAAAATTTAGTAATTGAGTAATCCGGTAATTGAGTAATTGCGAACTTCCGGCAATGTTCTCGTCGCGAGGAGATGCCAACGCTATCAAAAAAGTTTATCCGCGCTTTGCTACATTACCCAATTTCTTAATTACTCAATTACACATTACCCCCGCTTTGCTCAATTACCCGATTACTCAATTACCCAATTTCTCAATTACTCTTATTCGCCCATGACTTTGATGATTACCCGTTTGTCGCGTTGGCCATCGAATTCGGCGTAAAAGATGCGCTGCCAGGGACCAAAGTCGAGTCGGCCGTTGGTGATGGGAACGATGACCTGATGATGAACGATCATGCTCTTCAGGTGAGCGTCGGCGTTATCTTCCCCGGTTTGATGATGCTGGTATTCCGGACGGGCGGGAGCCAGTTCTTCCAGCCATTGCTCGATGTCATGAATCAGACCGCTCTCGTTGTCGTTTACGTATACGCCGGCGGTAATATGCATGGCCGAAACCAGCGCCATGCCTTCCTGAATGCCGCTTCGCTTGACGATAGACTCCACCTGCGGCGTCAGGTGCACGTATTCGTGCTGTTTTTTCGTGTGGATCGTAAGGTATTCAGTGTGAGATTTCATCGTGGGCTCTCCCATTGAGCAATTGAGTAATCGGGTAATTGAGAAATTGAAAACCACCGGCAATGTCTTCGTCGCGAAATGATTCAACGCTACCCGAAGGTGTAACCGCCCGCTTTGCTAAATTACTCAATTACCCGATTACTGAATTACAAATTCTTCTGCCGCTTTCCGTATTTCTTCCCACAGCTCATTGCGGCCGGCCGCGGTTTTAGCCGAGAACGGCAGTAGTCGATCGGTTCCAAATTCCTGCTTGAACTTCTGCAGTGCGGTATTCAACTGATTGTGCGAAAGACGATCCGATTTGGTGCAGACAATCAGGAAATTACGCTCGGCGAAGCGCAAGAACTCGACGAGTTGCTTGTCGCGCTCTTGCGGCGGGATACTGACGTCTACCAGGCAGATGCACAGCGCCAGGGCGAGTCGCTCCTGCAGATAGGGGTCGATGAAGCTGGGCCACTCCGCCGTAACTTCCCTCGACAATTTGGCATAACCGTAACCGGGAAGATCGGCAAAGATCACTTCCGGTTTGGGCGCGCCTTGGCGTCGCAAGAGGAAGAAATTGATGGTGCGAGTGCGGCCCGGGGTGGAGCTGGTTTTGGCCACTTTTTCGCCGAGCAGGGAATTGATGACACTGGACTTTCCCACATTCGATCGCCCTAAGAACGCAACTTCAGGCACGGTCGGCGGAGGGAATTGCCGAGCATCGCCGGCGGAGGTCAAAAACTTGCAAAGATAGCGTACCAAGATAGTTTCCAGTTTCCCGTTTCGAGTTTCGAATAGCCCGAATTCAAGTGTAGAGGATTTTTGTCCACGGTGCATGAGGGCAGAGTCGCGAGACGCGAGTCACGAGCCGACACCAAAAATTCAACAGCCCGCCATGCGGCGGGCTGTTGAAACTAGAAGCTCGCGTCTCGTGACTCGCTTACTGCCTTGCTTCCGTTTCCGGCTGAGCCGAGGGCAGGGGCGCGGGCAGGAACTGAGGTTTAGACTCGCTGAGAGGCCGTTCCAAGGCGATTTGCAGAACGTCGTCCATCGTCTCCACGAAGTGCAGCTTCATCGCGGCCCGGAGATTTTCGGGAAGATCGGCGAGGTCTTTTTCGTTGTCCTTGGGCAATAGGGCTTCGAAGATGCCGGCGCGGTGAGCGGCCAACAGCTTCTCTTTCAATCCGCCAATCGCCAACACCTTACCCCGAAGAGTGATTTCGCCGGTCATGGCGATGTCCCGGCGTACCGCAATCCCGCTCAGCGCGCTGGCGATAGCCGTGGCGATGGTTATGCCGGCCGAAGGGCCGTCTTTCGGGATCGCCCCTTCGGGCACGTGAACATGGATGTCAATATTGCGATAGAAGTCGCGGGGCAAGCCCAACTGCTTCCAGCGCGAGCGAACATAAGTGATTGCCGCCTGCGCCGACTCCTGCATGACGTCGCCCAGTTTGCCGGTAAGGATCGGCTTTCCGCCCTTGCCTTCCACCACGGAAACCTCGGTGGACATAATGCAGCCGCCGACTTCCGTCCACGCCAAACCGGTCACCAGTCCGACTTCGCTCTTTTCGGCCGCCAGGGTATCGCGGAACTTGATGACGCCCAGGAATTCCGGCAGATTCTGCGCCGTGATCACGATGTTGTAATCCGCTCCCTGTTTGACCACCTTGCGCGCCACTTTGCGGCAGACGTTGCCGATTTCCCGTTCCAGATTGCGCACGCCGGCTTCCCGCGTGTAGGAGCGGATCACTTCCACCAGGGCTTCGTCGGTGAAGGAGATATTCTTGTCCGTCAGGCCGGCATCCACCAGTTGCTTCCGCACCAGGAAATGCTTGGCGATCTCCAGCTTTTCCTGTTCGGTATAGCCGTGCAGGCGCAGAACTTCCATGCGGTCTTGCAAGGCCGGAGGTATGGAATGAATCACATTCGCGGTGGCAATAAAAAACACCTGTGACAGGTCGTACTCGACGTCCAGATAATGGTCGACGAACATGTAATTCTGTTCGGGATCAAGCACTTCCAGCAGTGCCGCGCTGGGGTCGCCACGGAAATCCATCGACATCTTTTCCACTTCATCCAGCATGAATACCGGATTCTTGGTGCCGGCCTTTTTCATCATCTGGATGATCTGGCCGGGCAAGGCTCCGATATACGTGCGGCGATGTCCGCGGATTTCAGCCTCGTCGCGCACTCCGCCCAGCGACATACGGACAAACTTGCGTCCTGTGGCCTTGGCGATGGACATGCCGAGCGAGGTCTTGCCTACGCCGGGAGGCCCGACAAAGCACAGGATCGAGCCTTTTGGATTCTTGACCAACTGCCGCACCGCCAAAAATTCCAGGATGCGTTCCTTGATCTTCTCCAGCCCATAATGGTCTTCGTTCAGGACCTTTTCGGCGCGATCGATATTGCGGATTTCCTTCGAGCGCTTCTTCCAGGGAACCGCCAACAGCCAGTCCAGGTAGTTGCGCGAGACCGTCGATTCGGCCGACATCGGCGGCATGGCTTCCAGCTTCTTAAGCTCGTTTAAAGCCTTGTCGCGAGCTTCCTTGGGCATCCCCGCGGCTTCGACCTTCTTCTTGAGTTCGTCGAATTCGCTCTTTTCGCCGCGGCCCAATTCCTTCTGGATCGCCTTGATCTTCTCGTTCAGGTAATACTCTTTTTGGGCGCGCTCCATCTGTCGCTTTACGCGGGACTGGATGGTGCGATCCATATTCAGCTTCTCGATCTCCACATCCAGTACGTCGGCCACGCGATTCAGGCGTTCGGCGGCGTCGAAGATTTCCAGCAATTCCTGCTTTTCCTCAATCGAGAGTTGCAGGTTCGCGGCAATGGTATCGGTCAGCTTCGCCGGGTCTTCCATGCGCACGGCGGCAATCATGGTCTCATAATTCAGGGACTGGCAAAGCTTTACATACTGCTCGAACAACTGGGTGACCCGTTGCATGGACTGATCCAGCGGTTGCGAGGCTTCCAGGTTGACTTTGGCGGTTCGAATGACCGCCAGCATATATCCATCGGCATCGGCGACCTGCAGGATTTTCCCGCGTTCGATGCCTTCCACCAGCACTTTGATATTGCCGTCCGGCAGTTTGAGCGATTGCACGATGTTGACGATGGTCCCGACCTGATAGATCTCATTGGCCTTGGGTTCGTCTACGCTGGCGTCGTGCTGGGTAGCGAGAAAGATCTTCTTGTCGCCCCCCAACGCCGCTTCCAGGGCGCGTACGCTGGATTCCCGGCCCACAACAAAGGGGGTCATCATATACGGAAAAATGACGACGTCCCGGATGGGCATCATGGGCAACTTCTTGGTTTCGAATTTTTCCTTTTGGCTCACTTTACGATTCTAAATCCTGGCGGCCTGTTTGCGGCGCAGTGAAAAGTGACACGTCCCTGAAAGGTCACTTGACTGATGAGTTGCGGGTGCCCGGCGTTTCTTCAGGGAAACGCCGGGTAAACACCTTAGCCGGCTTTTTCCATCGCGGCCAGCGAGACATCGCGCTTTTCGACCATCTCGTGGGTGACCTCGAATTCCTTGAGCCGCTTTTGGCTCGGAAGGTGGTACATCAGGTCCAGCATCAGTTCTTCCAGGATCATGCGCAAACCGCGCGCTCCCACTTTGCGATTCATGGCTTCGCGCGCGATGGATTGCAGGGCGTCCGGAGTGAAGGTGAGCTTCACGTTCTCGAACTCGAACAAGCGCTGGTACTGTTTGGTGATGGCATTCCGCGGACGGGTCAGGATTTCCATTAAGGCCACTTCGTCCAGGTCGTTCAGCATGCCGATTACCGGGATGCGTCCGACAAATTCGGGAATCAGTCCGAACTTCATCAAGTCCTGGGGTTGGACCTGTTGCAGCAACTCGTCATCGCGGCCCTTGGCGGCGGGAACGAATTCCGGCTCGGCCTCGCCTTGCGGAGTGCTGCGGAAGCCCAGTTGCTTCTTCCCGATGCGGCGCCCGATGATTTTTTCCAAGCCTACAAACGCCCCGCCGCAGATGAACAGGATATTCGTGGTGTCGACCGGCGTAAATTCCTGGTGGGGATGTTTGCGTCCGCCTTGCGGCGGCACATTGGCCACCGTGCCCTCCAGAATCTTAAGCAGTGCCTGTTGCACGCCTTCCCCGCTGACGTCGCGGGTAATCGAGGGATTTTCGTCCTTGCGGCCGATCTTGTCGATCTCGTCGATATAAATAATGCCCGTCTGTGCCCGGCCCACATCGCCATCGGCGGCCTGCAGCAGTTTAAGAATGATGTTCTCCACGTCCTCGCCCACATACCCGGCTTCCGTTAACGTCGTGGCATCCACGATGGCAAACGGCACGTCGAGCATCTTGGCCAGGGTTTGGGCCAACAACGTCTTCCCGGTTCCCGTCGGTCCGATCAGGAGAATGTTGGATTTGGTCAGTTCCACTTCGCCGGAACGCTGCCGGTTCATGTAGATCCGCTTGTAGTGGTTGTACACCGCTACCGCCAATTTTTTCTTGGTCTGTTCCTGCCCAATGACGTACTCGTCCAGGAAGGTCTTTACCTCCAGGGGCTTGGGCAAGTGATTGGGCGCCGCCGTGGTATGGGCCTCAGTCCGATCATCCTCGAGGATGGAATTACAGACTGCCACACATTCGTCGCAAATGTATGCCCGGGGATAGTCGCTGGGTGAGGAAATGAGTTTGGCCACTGCATCCTGCGACTTGTGGCAGAAGGAACAGCGTAGGACCTCGTCCGAACCTGACCTGGATTTCACTGTCGTGACTCCTTTTTTTTAGCCCGTACGTTGCAACACCCCTGGTCCCGCCGCCGGCCACGCCCGCTGTCAGCATGGAAACCGCGTTCCAGAAACTCGCTACGCGCCCCAGCGCCGGCGAGGAAAGAAAGACGACACCCATTTCACCGGGGTTTATCGATGATGTCGTCGATGATTCCGTATTCCTTGGCTTGCTGCGAATTCATGATGAAATCGCGTTCCACGTCTTTTTCCACTTTATCCAGCCGCTGGCCTGTGTGTTTTGCCAGCAACTGGTTCAAAATTTCGCGCATGCGCAGGATTTCGCGCGCATGAATATCGATGTCGGTCGCCTGCCCGCTGATGCCGCCGCCCATGATGAGCGGCTGGTGGATCAAAATTCGCGACGTGGGCAGGGCATAGCGCTTGCCCTTGGTTCCGGCCGTCAGCAACATGGCGCCCATGCTGGCCGCCTGTCCGATGCAGATGGTCATTACATCGTTCTTGATGTACTGCATCGTGTCGTAAATGGCCATGCCGGCGGTAATGGAGCCACCGGGGGAATTGACGTAAAGCTGAATATCTTTCTCCGGATCTTCGGCGGAAAGAAACAGCAATTGCGCAATGATCAGGTTGGCGACGTTGTCGTCGATCGGCGTGCCGAGGAAAATAATATTGTCGCGCAGCAGCCGGGAGTATATGTCATACGCCCGTTCCCCCCGCCCGGTCTGCTCGATTACCATCGGAACTAACATCCCGCTCCGGTCCTTTCACACGCATCGGCCCTTTTGCTTTCCCAGGGCTGCGTGCTGCGATGGGAAAGTCGATTGAAGCCCGCGAAACGCTATCGCTTACGCGGACCGGCGATACAGGAAATCGAGGGTCTTCTCGTTCCGGAGCCGGCTCCGAATCCTGCTGAGCACTCCGTCGTGTGCCAAGCGCGCCCTCAATTCCTCGACGGGCTGCCGCGACTGCTGCGACAACGCCTCTAACTCCTGATTTACTTCTTCGTCCGTCGCCTCGATTTTCTCTAGTTCGGCGATGCGATCCAAAATCAACGAAACCTTTACTTCCTTGACTGCCGATTCACGCTGCCCGGCGCGCAATCGCGTCATGTCCATCTTCTTCAGGTCTTCCGCCCGCATGCCTTGGGCCGCCAAGGCCCGCAAACCACGCGATAGCCGCAAGTCGATCTGCCGGTCAATCAGCGCTTCCGGGATCGGGAACTCGTGCTGTTGGGCCAGCTCTTCGACGATCTTATTCTTCGCCTCATGCTCGGCCTCATGTTCCTTTTCAGATTTGATTCCTTCCCGCACGCGTTGCTTCAAGGCGTCGAAGGTCTCAAAATCGCCCACCTGCTTGGCCAACTCGTCGTTCAACTCCGGCAGGTTCTTCTGTTTTACGCCCTTCACTGTTACCGCATAGGTGAAAGAACTACCTGCTAGTCTCTGATCGGCAAAATCCGCCGGATAGATTACCTCAAAAGTACGTTGGTCACCAGGAGCCGAGCCGCGCAGGTTTTCCGTGAACTCCCGGACGGTGTTGGACCCGCCGATCTCGACCATCACGTCATCCACATTCACCGGCTTTCCCACACTGCCTTCTTCGCCGTGCGGGGTTCCGGTAAAGGCCACCTGGGCGTAATCTCCATCCTGCAAAGGACGGTTTTCCAGGGCCGTGTACGTCGCCTGTTGCTCCTGAATATTCTCCAACGCCTTATTCACATCTTCGTCGCTTACCTGTATCTCGACGGGTTCGGGGCGCAAGGCCTCATATCCGGAGATTTCGATTTCGGGCAAAACTTCGAAAATAGCCGTAAAACGCAATGGCTCGCCATCGCCAACGTTCAAATCGCTTACCCGCGGTTCCGATATGGGCTTCAGACCTTGCTTGTCGGCTTCGTCCAGAAAATACTTCGGCACCAGATGCTCCACCAGTTCGCTCTTCAGTTCTTCTCCGAAGCGCTGGCGGATTACCGAGGATGGCACCTTGCCCTGGCGGAATCCGGGCACCTTGGCCAGACGGGTGTATTTCTGGAGCAGGATTTCGGCCTCTTTTGCCACAATATCGGCGGGAACCTCAACCTGCAACTCGCGGGTACAGCTAGATTTGGCTTCAGTGGAGTTCAATACGAGACAACCTGAACATTAGATTCGACTCCGTCGCAGACGACTCTGGCAACTTGATCATTGTAGAAGTCCAATCGAAAGGTGGTCAAACCGCCGGCGCCCCCAAAGGTAACCAAAAACTTCTTTCCGATGGCGGCTGGCTTTCGGCCTTGGCCCATCCACCGGTGGTCGAGAACTTTCATCGTGGCTCTCCAGCGACCCCGGAGATGGAGACGCAGCGGACACCAAAGGATTTAGCGGCGATTAGCGAAGGCTTCAGGCGATCCTGCTCCGTCATTCTGCCGAGTCCTAAGCGTTCTCGGCGTTCTATATTTTTTCTGAAGTTTTCAGACGGGCCAGGTTTATTTATTTGCCGCTGCGGCATATTGGTAGATGCCGCGCCCCGATTTTCGTCCCAGACGCCCCGCCTTAACGTATTGCTCCAGCAATGGCGCGGGGCGATACTTTTCTCCCAAAGCCTTGTGCAGGGCTTCGAGTACGTGCAGGCGGGTATCGAGACCGATCTCATCCATCAATTCAAAGGGGCCCTTCGGGTGGTTCAGCCCTAATTTGATCGCCTTATCGATGTCGCTGGCCGAAGCCACGCCCTCCTGCAATAACCAAAAGGCTTCGTTGCCGATCAGGGCGTTAATCCGGCCGGTAATAAATCCCGGCGATTCGGCAATGACGACCACTTCCTTACCCATTCGCTGACCCACCGCAACGGCAGTGGCCAAGCTTTCCGCATCCGTCTCCAGCGCGCGCACCACTTCCAGCAACTTCATCTTGGGAACCGGCGGATAGAAGTGCATTCCCAGGCATTTGGAGGCGCGGTAGGTGACGGAGGCGATTTCGGTGACGCTCAACGAGGAGGTATTGGACACGATAATGGTGTCCGGTTTGCAGACTTTGTCCAGCAAGGTGAAAATTTCGAGCTTGGACTCCATCTCTTCCGGTACCGCTTCGATGACCAAATCAGCGGCCCGGGCCGCCTCTTCCGGACTGGCCGCATATTCCAAATTACCCAGCGCTGTCTCCGCCTGCTCTCGGGTGAGGTCCCCGGATTCCACGTCCTGCTCAAGATAAGCTCGGATTTCGTTTTGGGCGCGGTGCAACGAGGCCGGCAAAATATCTTCCAGAATCGTACGGAAGCCGCCCAAGGCTGCCGCATGCGCAATCCCGCGACCCATGACGCCTGCGCCAATTACCGCGATGCTTTGCACGGGCCGGGGCAAGGCCATTATTTGCCTCCGTCGAGCTGCTGTACCACGTTGCCGTAATTCGGCTCGACCTTTTTCATGTAGTCGGCCAAGCGCTTCCGTTCTTCCGTGGTCATGGTGGAACACCCGGTGAGAATGCGGCGCAAGGTGATCGCGATATCGTCAACGTAATTGCTCATTCGAATATATTCGCCAGTGGCGGCCATATTGATTCCTCCCCATAGGGACGGCGCGAACGCCGAAAGTAAGATTCCAATCCGTAACAGCTTATTCTCAACGCTGAGTCGCTTTTAGTAAAGCGCGCGAGTGGCGAGTTGTGAGTGGCGAGTTGCGAGCCGGCCACGAAAGAGTCGCGCGTGGCGAGTGGCGAGCAGAAGCGAGATCGCGTTTGGCGGGTTACCGTGTGCAGCTCGCTGGCGCCCCTGCTCGCAACTCGCAACTCGCAACTCGCGACTCGCTGGAGGCACGCGCGCGGGCGGTGGCATCTAAGTACGGCGAATGAGTGTACGCTCCAGTCCAACCGTGCTGGCGCCGCAGTACAGCGGGTTATGGGAGTGCCTCGACCGCTTGGCGGCCCAACGGCGATTCAATCGCCCCCTCTCCTGCTACCGGCTGCAATTTCACCGGGGTTTTCGCTTCGAGGATGCCCGCCGGTTAATTCCTTATCTGCACGCTCTGGGCGTCACCCATCTTTACGCCTCGCCCATTCTGAAGGCTCGCGCCGGCAGCACCCACGGTTACGACATTGTCGACCACAGTCAAATCAATCCCGAACTCGGCGGGGAACCGGAATTCCAGGCCCTGGTGCGGGAGTTGAAAGCCTATGAGATGGGCATGCTCCTCGATATTGTGCCCAACCATATGGGGGTCAGTTATGGCGACAATTCGTGGTGGAGCGACGTGCTGGAGAACGGTAGAGCTTCGGAATACGCCGATTATTTCGATATCGATTGGCAGCCGTTTAAGTCGGAGTTGCGGGATAAAGTGCTGATCCCCGTCCTGGGCGATACCTATGGCGCCGAATTGGAGGCCGGCCGCATTCAACTGGAGGATGGCGGGGGGCGGCTTCGCGTGAACTACTACGACAAGCAGTTGCCCGTCGATCCCCAAACCATACCCATGGTTTTCGAGACGCTGGGCGATCTACGGGAACAGCCCGCGGCGATTGCTCCCAGTGATACCGAGCGCGTGGAACTGGAAAATATACTCTGGGAAATGCGGGAGCTGCCGCCACACACCATCAGCGACCCGGAGCGAATCCAATACCGGCAGCGGCAAATTCCAGAATTGAAGCGACGCTTCTGTGATCTGCTGCGGCGCTCGCGCCAGGTCCATGCGCTGGTGCGGGAAGCGGTGCGCCGTTGTAACGGGCGACCCGGCGAGGCCCGCAGCTTCGATGCTTTGCACCGGCTGCTGGAAGCGCAAGCCTATCGTCTCGCCTACTGGCGGGTTTCGGTGCAGGAAATCAATTACCGGCGCTTCTTCGATATCAACGACTTGGCCGGGCTTCGCTTGGAGAACCCCCATGTCTTCGCGGCCACCCACCAGTTGATCCGCCGTCTGCTGGCCGACGGGAGTGTCAACGGCTTGCGTGTGGACCATCCCGACGGGCTGCTCAACCCGATTCAGTACTTCACCCGCTTACAAACGCTTTATGCCGCGAGCCAGTATGCGGGGCCGGAGCCCCAGGGACCGCTCTCGGAAAGCGGAATTGAAATTGATGTGCAAGAGGTGGTTGGCCGGCACGAAGCGATGAGCCGGCAGGCGCCCTTATACCTGTTGCTAGAGAAAATTCTCGGGCCGGGAGAGATCTTGCCGCCGGATTGGCCGGTCGATGGGACCGTAGGTTACGACTTCGTACGGCTGGTCAATGGCATTTTTATCGATTTCCGCAATGAACGGGCGCTGACCAACCTGTATCGGCGCTTTGTCGATGCCTCTCCGGACTTCGATACCCTGCTTTACGAGAGTAAGAAACTGATCATGAGTACGGCCTTGTCCAGCGAATTGACCGTGCTCAGCCATATCCTGGAGGAAATCAGCGGCGCCGACCGTCGCGCCCGCGATTTTACCCGGCCGGCACTGACTGAGGCGATTCGCGAAACCATCGCCTGCTTTCCCGTTTACCGCACCTATGTGGACGAACGCGGCAACATCAGTGAACAAGACCAGCCCATCATTCAAGAAGCCATTGCGCGGGCCAAACGGCGGAACCCTGGCACGGCGACGGCGCTTTTCGATTGGTTGCGCGAAATCCTGCTGTTACGGGCGCACGCGCTGGCCGGAGCGGAATGGCAACGCCGGTGCCTGCGCTTCGCTCTGAAATTCCAGCAGTTGACCGGACCGGTGATGGCCAAGGGCCTCGAAGACACCGTCTGCTATGTGTATAACCGCTTTCTCGCGGTGAATGAGGTGGGTTGTACCCCGGCGGAACTCGGTATTCCGGCGGACGAGTTTCATCGCGGCAACCAGCGGCGAAATGAGGCGTGGCCGTTTTCCATGCTGGAGACCTCGACGCATGACAGCAAACGCAGCGAGGACGTGCGCGCGCGCCTGGATGTCCTCTCCGAAATGCCGCGGGAGTGGAGTGCGCAGGTGATGCGCTGGCGCCGGTTGAACCGAACGCGCAAACGGCCAGTCGCGGATGGCCGTTTAGTCCCCGACGCCAATGAGGAGTACTTCCTGTATCAAACGCTCGTCGGCGCTTGGCCGTTGGCTCCCCAGAGCGAAGCGGACGAACCGGTCTTCTTGCGCCGCATGCAACAATACATGGCGAAGGCGGCCCACGAGGCGAAAGTCAACCTGAGTTGGGTCAATCCAGATCCCGAGTACGTGGCGCAGTTAGAGGGGTTTCTGGAGCGCATTCTCGCGCCGGTGCATCATGGCCGAAAAAACTTCTTTCGCCTGGAGATCGAGCGCTTTCTGCCGGCGGTGATGTACTTTGGGGCCATCAACTCGGTGGCTCAGGCGTTGCTCAAAATCACGGTTCCGGGCGTGCCCGATATTTATCAGGGCAATGAAATATGGGATTTCAGCCTGGTTGATCCCGATAATCGCCGGCCGGTGGATTTCGCAACCCGCCGGGAGTTGTGGGAAGAACTCATCGCGGCCGCCTCCGGCGAACCGCCCTGGCTGTCCTTGACCGCGGATATTCTGGAAAATTGGCGAAACGGCAAAGTGAAACTGTGGACGACGCTACGCGCGCTGCGCTTTCGCCGGGAACACCGGGAGCTTTTTCAGTTTGGAAGTTATATGCCGCTGCCCGCCACAGGCGGAAAGTCCGAACATGTCGTGGCTTTTGCCCGGGAGTATATGGGCGAAGCCGTCATGGTGGTAATCCCGCGCCTGTCGTATACGTTGATGCGCGGACAATTGGCGCCGCCCCTCGGGGAGGTGTGGGGAGCAACGGAGTTGACGCTGCCGGCCGGGTATGACGAACTGGTCAATGTGTTGACCGGGGAGAGATTTACGATCTCGGGCGAACGTCCGCTCCTATGCCGAGAAATCTTCGCGCACTTCCCGGTAGCCTTGCTGGTCGCGGGAGGATGCCGGGATGTCCCGGTCGGTGATGTCCGCCAGTAGCGCCAAGGCTTCCGCCGCCTGTGGCTGGAGTGCTCCGGGAAGATAGCGCCAGCCCCAGTTGCCGTTGATTCGGCTGGGCGTATTCATCCGCGCCTCGCTTCCCAGTGACAGCACGTCCTGCAACGGCACGATGGCATAACGAGCCACCGAGGCCATGGCGCTGCGCAGGAAGGCCCAGGAGGCATTCGCGGCCTTGGCCCCGAGATACCCGCCGGCATAACGCCGCTCCTGCGCCGTAGCTTGCGAGTGCCACCAGCCCATGGTCGTGTCATTGTCGTGGGTGCCAGTGTAAACCGTGGTATTCCATTCAAACCGGTGCGGCAAATAAACGTGAGCGCCGGGATCGCCGAAGCCAAACTGCATGACCCGCATACCCGGTATCCCCAGATATTCGCGCAGGGCGTGCACTTCGGGAGTGATATACCCGAGGTCCTCGGCAATCAGCGGTAAGGAGCCCAGTTCGCGGTGCAGGACGTCGAAGAGTGCTTTTCCCGGTCCTTTGACCCACTTGCCGTTTACCGCCGTGGCCTCGGTGGCGGGTATTTCCCAATAGGCCTCGAAACCCCGGAAATGATCGAGACGAACAATATCGCAGGTCGTCAGGACCGAACGCATGCGCTGCACCCACCAGCGAAAGCCGCCTTGCTCGAGCACATCCCAGCGATACAGCGGATTCCCCCATCGTTGGCCGGTTTCGCTGAAAACATCCGGCGGCACTCCCGCAACGGCTTCCGGTTCCAGGTCGTCGTTCAGCCGGAAAATATCGCGCTGGGTCCAAACGTCGGCACTATCGTAGTTTACAAAGATGGCAATATCGCCGACGATGCGAATCCCGTGGTGGGCGCAATGCGCGCGCAACGCTCGCCATTGCTCGAAAAAAATGAATTGTAGCGCCCGGGCCGCGTCCAATTGGAAGCCGGCTTCGGCCCGCAGTCGTTCCAGCGCCTCCGGCTCCCGGTGCGAAAACTCACGCGGCCACTGATGCCAGCTCTGACCGCCAAATTGCTGGCGCAAGGCGCCGAAAAGCACGAAATCGTCGAGCCACCAGGCTTGCTCCCGGCAGAATCGTTCGAAACGCTCCCGATCGGTGCCGCTGGCATTCTGGACGAAATTGGCAGCCGCTTCCAGCAGTAATGGAGTTTTGGTCGCGCGAACCCGATCGTAATCCACGTCGCCTTGGCTCTCCGGCAGCACCGCCAGCCGCCCCGGATCGATCCAACCGCGCTCGGCCAACCGCTCCAGGCTGATCAGCAGGGGACTACCGGCAAAGGCCGAAAACGAAGAATAGGGAGAGTTGCCGAAGCCTACCGGGTTCAGGGGCAGTACCTGCCACAGCCGCTGTCGCGCGGCCGCCAGAAACTCCACAAACTCGTGAGCCGCAATACCGAAATCACCAATGCCGCCGCGCGAAGGCAGCGACGTGGGATGCAACAGAATTCCAGAGGCGCGATCTAGCATGGGTTGGGATTGTGAATTCTTGATTTCAACCGGGGTCCGTTCTCGTTGCGGATAACGGCGCCTCGGTTCGTCATTACCAGCTTACACCTTACTTTGCTTGCCGCGCTCTTAATGTGGAGGCCCGCCGCCACGGATTTGCAGCGCGGTTACGGCCTGTGGGCCGTTGCTGCAAATCCGTGGCGAATGACGTCTTATCCGGCTCGCTGTTTAGGCGTCAACTTGTCCATCTCTTCCTTGTTGATGCGGATCTTGCCTTGTTTTTCCAAACGTTGTTGGAGGTTCTCGGTGAATTCACTGACCGCCTCCGAGCGCCTTTTGCTGAGCAGACTATCGCGCAGTTCGTCCTTCTGCTTGGCGTAGTCGGCGGGGCTGGGCTCCTGCTTATCCACCACTGCCAGAACCACACCATTGGGTCCGCTGTTGATCGGGGCACTGACGTCCCCCGGCTTCATGTCAAAGACGATCGCGGCCGGTCCGGTTAAAGCTCCAAGGTCGGGCACCTGGGAACTGGCGGTCACTAATTCGCTGGTTTCGAATTTGGCGCCCACTTCCGCCGCCGCCTTCTTCAGATTGTGGTCCGCCTTGGCTCGATCCGAGAGCTCCTGGAGTTTCTGGGTCCGCAGCTGCGCGGCGCGGTACTGTTTGAAATCTCCTTCGACGCGGGCTTTGATCTGGTCGAACGAGGGGGTAGCGGCGGGCGTGACCCCGGTGACCTGGAACACGGCGTAGCCTTGGGCCAGCTTGCTCATTTGTGGTGGATTATTTACCGGCGCGCCAAACACGGCGGTCATGAGTTCGGGAGCGCTGCCAATACCCGGCAGCACGTCTGCCCGGCCGACGGCGGCGGGCGTAATCAGTTGCAGGCCATTCTTGGCGGCCGCGCTGGCCATACCGCCGGCAACGGCGTCGGCTTGTACCTTCTTGGCCACATTTTCGGTCATGGCCGTTGCGTCTTGCTGGGCGACGATGGGTTCAATTTCGGCCTTTACCTCGTCCAGAGACTTCAGTCGCGGGGCATGCTTTTCTTCCGTTTGAATGATGTGGAACCCGTAGCTGCTTTGCACTAAATCGCTGGTTTGTCCCGGGGCCAAGCCAAATGCCGCCTTTTCAAATTCCGGTACCGTGCGGCCTTTCCCGATCCAGCCCAACTCGCCACCGGCCTGGGCGCTGCCCAGATCCTCGGAAGACTTCTTGGCCAGATCCGCAAAATCGCCGCCTCCGCGAATCTTATTTAAAATGTCTTGCGCCTTGGCTCGGGCGGCCTCCAGACCCTTGGGATCGACCTTCCCGTCCGGTCCGGGCGTTGGTGTCTTGATCAGAATGTGGCGAACCTTGACTTCTTCGGGAACCCGGAACTGATCGCCGTGCCCATCATAAAATTGCTTAAGTTCCGCCGGGGTAACGTGAACTCTGTCCTTAATGCTGGCGGCATCGATGATGGCATAGCTGAGTTGGCGTTTTTCCGGAATGGAATTCTCGTACCGCTTCTGGTTCTGGTCGTAATACGTCTTCAGTTCGGTGTCGCTGGGATGAAGCTGCTTCATCACGTCATCCGTGGTTAGCACGGCGTAGTCGAACTTGACTTTGACGTTCTGCTTGACGTACTCCTGGCGCACTTCCTGATCGGAAACCGTGGCGCTGCCTTCGACCACACTTCGCAATTTTCCGGAAAGCAGATCCTGCTTCACGGCCTGCTCGAACTGGGGCACCGTCATATTAAGTTGCCGCTCGACAAACTCTTCATAACGGTCGTTGCCAATGAATTGTCCGTGGGGAAAGAAATAGGGGGAGTACGGGCCGTGCTGTAGCCACTCGGCCAATTCCTGGTCGGTAACGACCAGGCCGAGTTGCTCGGCGGCCAGCAGTAGCGACTTCTGCGTGATCAGTTGCCGCGCCGCCTGTCCACGGAAATAGGGCATGAATTGCGACAGGTTCAGGCTGCGGGCCGCCATCTGCTGTTGCTGCTGTTGCATGATGCGGTGCGCGGTCTGCTCCACTTCGTCGGTCGTGACCTCTTGATCGCCGACCTTGGCTACCACTCCCGCTCCGGGTCCGCCGAAGAAAGAGCCGCTAAGGGTTGGGGTGAGGCTGATCACCATGGCGCCACAAATCACGAGCAGAAGCCCGCCCAAGACAATCTTCTTGAGGGGGCCGGGGGTTTGCAGGAATCGAATCATCGCGTTATAGACTCCAGAAAATTTGACCAGAATTTTTGATTATAGATCAGGGCCGAGCCGGGAGCCATAAACATATAAACATTAGTAACCAGAAACCCAGGAGCCCAGTTTCAGGTTTCGAGTTTCAAGTTTCAAGTTCCGAACGGGTACTCGGGGCGGCCCACTTGAAACTCGAAACTGGGAACTTTGCCTCTCTCGGTGTTGAATAATAATAGAGCCATGCCGGAGTTGGACAATTCGCGTTTGCCCCGACTGCTTCAGCAGTTGCGTCTTTACGAGCATCCCCTGTTATGCTTCGACGCCCGGGAACAGGGCGAAGGCGTGGAGGTGGTGATTACCCTGCGCGAACCGCGACCGGGAATCGAAGCCTATTGCTTTGCCGTGCATCCGCGCGATTTGGATAGCCCGCAATTTGAGTGGCAATTTCAGCGGCAACTGTATGATTGCCTGCACGACTATCTGATCGAGATGTTTGTCCGCACTCCACAAGATAAGAAGGAGCGGCGCAAGCTGGAACGCTGATGGACCTACGGCAACGCATCGCCGAAGAAATTCGCCGCCACGGCCCCATCCCGTTTTCGCGGTATATGGAGTTGTGTCTCTACGATCCGATCCAGGGATATTACTCCCGGACCAAGGAGCAATTTGGCAAGGCCGGCGATTTCTATACCGCCAGCGACGTCCATGCGGTCTTCGGGAGATTGTTGGCGCGCCAGTTCGACGAGATGTGGCGTGCTCTGGATGCTCCTCCCCGCCTCGACATCATTGAATTGGGGCCGGGCCGCGGGCTATTTGCTCAGGATGTGCTCGCCTGGTCGCGTAAGAAATTCCCTGATTTTCTCGATGCGATTCATTACACGTGTGTGGAGAGTTCCGCCCACTTGCGGGCGCGCTTGCACGACCGTTTTTCCGGGGACGCCGGGAAATTCACTATCGTGAGCAGCCTGGATGAGGTGCCCTCTTCGCTGGAGGCTGCCATCGTTTTTGCCAATGAATTTTTTGACGCGCTGCCGGTGGAGGTGCTTGGCCCTCACGGAGCACTGCGCGTCGGCTTGGCGGGCGACCGGCTGGTTGAAACCTTTGCCGAGCCATCGCCGGAGGAATTGGAGTTTCTGGATAGCTATGGCATTGTTCCCAAAACCGGCCGGGCCGAAGCCACTCTGGTTGGCCTGGAATACATGCGCCGCATCAGCGACCTTCCGCAGCATGGTTTCGTGGTGGCCATCGACTATGGATACACGCGCCCGGAATTATTCGCCGGCCGGGCGGCTAGCACCGTGCGAGCTTTCCACCAGCACTCCCTCTCGGATTCGCCATACGAGAACCCCGGCGAGCAGGACATCACCGCGCATGTAAATTTCACGGCCCTGCGGCAGACGGCCCTGGCGGCGGGCATGGAGGCCGGCCAAATCCTGACGCAAGCGCAATTCTTAATGGGAATCGGCGAGGGCAACGAGTTCGCCGATGCTTTCGCGGATGTTCAGTCTCCGCAAGAACACGCGAAGGTCGCCCTCCAGTTGAAAAACCTGGTGACCCCGGCGGGCATGGGTGAGATTTTTCAAGTGCTGCTGCTGCGCCGTGGCGTGGACAAAGATAAGGCACAACGTTTAGCAGGACTGCGCTACGGACGCGGGTAGCCCCGGGCCCCTAGCTACCAGCCCCTAGCTACCAGCTACTGCTTTTACTAGCCACTGGTTTTCTCTTTCGCATAAGGCGTCTGCAAAAACTTGCGGGCTTCGTCCTGGGCGCCTTGGGTATTGTCGTTGGTCTGCATGGCTTGGCGGTATTCGTTGACCGCGCGTTCGCGCTGTCCGGTGATATCGAAGATCTTGCCCAATTGGATGTGACTCCACACCTCGGTCCAGCGCGGGTCGTCGTTGCCGTTAAGCGCTTCGCGATACTCATTGGCCGCCGACTGATAGTTGTGCTGCAGGAAGAATACCTCGGCGATACGATAATGCGCCAGGGAACTATTGTGGTTGGCCTCTAAAGCCTTCTGGAATTCCTTCAAGGCTTCGGCGAGGTCGCCCTGCTGCTGCAATTGTTGTCCGCGCATGATATTGGTGCGCATCTTCAATTCCGGAGAATTCTCCAGCACATGCCCATCGGGATCGAGGGTGATGCGGCGCGGTTTGCCGAAGGTCTCGACGGTAAAAGGTGAATTCGTGCCTACCACTTCGATTCGCTTGTTTTCGGTCCTGCCGTCGGTATCGATTCTTAACTCCACCGGCATGCGAAACAGGTCCAGATCCTGCGAAATCTCTCCCACTACGCGGAACCCCTTGGCCGTGCGATAAACCGTGTACTTGTCTTTAAACGCCGGTGCGCCGGTGGAATCGAGCCATTGGGTAAAGAACCAGGTGAGCTGCTGACCAAAGTTCCGCTCGGCAAGCGCCTGGAAATCTTCTACCCGGGCCGGCTTGCCGGCGTATTGTTTGGCAAAGTCGCGCATGGTTTTATCAAAGGCCTCTTCCCCGATCACCCAGCGCAACATGTGCAGGATCATCGCGCCTTTATCGGTGACCATGGATTGGAACTCCGGCGAGAACATGTCCAGAGTACTTACCCGCGATAGGGGAATGGTGTCATAGGCCAGGGCGCCGACGGCCATATCCTTCACCGCCTGTTCCAATCCGCCCTGTCCAGCTACCGATTGCACGTACATGGCTTCCGAATAACGGGCGAATCCGTCGCTCAACCACCAATCGTCTTTGCTTGCCGGGTTCACGGTGGCGCCCCACCACTGGTGAGCGATGCTATTGGCCAGCAGCCGGTAGTTCACCCGATCGGTGATGGTAGGGGAAGCCAAAGCGGCAATCCCGGGAGCCCACGTCGTTTCCACCGTGTCGTCGGGTAGTTCCACCACTTTGAGCGTATTGGTAATCGGCAGACCGAATTGCAAGGTAAAGAACTGAAATTCCTTAGTGGCGGTTTCCGCGTAGGCCTGGATCTGGTTCTTATGCGCGGCGGTGAAATACACCTGCAGCGTCAATCCGCCTTCATTGAAATTGGCGGGGAGAAAATGGCCGATGAAGATGCTGCCGGGAAAACTCGGCTTGTTCCACGCGTAGGTGCTGGTGGTCATGCCGGCTGCCGGCGGAGCGGCCGCCGGCTTTCGCTGCCTGCGACTCAGAACCGGGGAGGCGGGCTCATTCTGATCGGCCACTTTGCCGGGCTTCTCGTCTCCACTACCCACTACCGTGTAGCCCATAGGCGCCGTCACGCTAATGGTTGCCGTGAAGCGATTGATGCCATAGCCGACTACCGGGAACCAGCGGCCGGCATAGAGCAGATAGGAGGTTTCGGTGTCGATTTTGGCTAAATTTAACCCTGGGACCGGGCTTTCGTCCGCGTTCAACAGGATGCCTTCGTATTCGAACGTCAAAGTGCTGGTGGTGCCCTTGGCTAATACCCCGGGCAAGGAGATGCGCACCGTCGAGTCCTGGGTGACCCGCTCGACCGGCAAATTATGACCCGCGGCATCGGTAACGCGGCTGATGCGGAGATCGTTGTGCAGTTCAAAGATCGCCAGCGCGGTGTCTTCCAGCGTCGTGAATTTTACTCGTGTCCGCGCCGTCAATTTATGCTCGCTGGGCGCCACGGTGGCGTCGATGGCGTAGTCGTCAACCTGGATTCGTTGCTTTTCGGCTGACCAGCCTGGCAGTGCGGCTAATAGCACTAGGAGGAAGGCGGCCAAGCAACGCGCGAAAAAATATCCGCTTCCGTGCTTAGGATGAGGCAGTGACATACATTGATCTGTGAAATCCGTATCCGTTTCCACAGAGAGTCTCCCGTTCCTTTTGGATGTGGCTCTCGGGCAAAAGGATAGCAGCTTTGGACTTTCGGCGGCGTAAAGGGACGGTAAAGTTTCAAGGTTTCAAAGGTTTCAAGGTTTCAAAGTGGGCCGGGGCGAGATTCCCGCGCTGCCTGATGGTCTATTAGCGCGAGATACTCGCGGGGGGCGGGCCTACTTTGAAACTCTGAAACTTTGAAACCTTGTTTAGGATTACTTTCGCCACCCGTTCCGTCGCGGAGCGGCCTTGAAGTCCGGTGCTGATCGGGCCTTGCAGGGCATGCCGTACCGAGGCCAGATCGGCCAGCATTTGCTCCCGCGCCGGGCCATCCGCAATGATCGCGGCCAGTGCCGAAGTCACCCGTTCCGCCCGAAATTCGTGCTGGATCAGCTCCGGCACCACCAAGCGGCCGGCAATCAGGTTCACCATGCCATAAAAGGGCACCTTGACCAGCGGCCGGCCGATGGCAAAGGTCAGGGGCGCTACGCGATAAACCATCACAAACGGCAGGCCCAGCAGTGCGGCCTCTACCGTGGCGGTGCCGCTGGCCACAATGCCGGCTCGGGCGTGGTGCAGCGTGCCGCGCGCATCCCCGGTGAAGATGACCGGGAGGCCGCTGTCCCGGGTCAATCCCTCCACCCAGGAGCGGTCCAGAGTTGGGGCTACGGGCAGAAGAAACTGATATCCCGGCCCCAGTTGGCGTGCCGCTTCCAGCATGGCGGGAAGATTCATGCTGACCTCTCTCCGCCGGCTTCCCGGAAGTAGGGCAATCCACCATTTCTCCGGGTCCAGGCCACATTGACGCCCGAACGCCTCGCGCGAAATCGTAGGCGCCGGAAGATCCGCCAGCGGATGGCCGACATAGATGGCGTCCACGCCGCGCTCGCGATACCACTCTTGCTCAAAGGGGAAAATCACAAGCATCTGCCGCACGTAGCGCCGGACCAACTCAATGCGCCCTGGCCGCCAAGCCCACATTTGCGGGCTGATGTAATAAAAGACCGGAATGCCGCGGCGGTGCAGTTGCCGCGCCAGACGAAAGTTGAAATCGGGAAAATCGATCAGGATGGCCGCATCCGGTCGACGGGCATCCACTGCCCGCAACAGGGTTTTGTATTGGCGGTAAATATAGGGCAGGTGGCGGACGACCTCAGCCAGACCGACCACGGCGATATCGGCGGCGTTAACCACCGTATCGCAGCCGGCGGCGCGCATGGCGTCACCGCCCAAGCCGAAAAACTCGCCGTCGGGAAGGCCTTGCCGCAGCGTTGTGATCAGCTGGGCGCCATAAGCCTCGCCGGATGCTTCGCCGGCTGAAAAGAAAAAACGCATAGAAGAGTCGCGAGTCGCCCAAAGAACAGTTGCGAGTTTCGAGTACCGGCCCCAACGGTGGAAGCACCGGGCTTTAGCCCGGTGGATTCGCGCGCAGAGGCAATGGGCTTTAGCCCCGGCGAGGACGAACCGGGGCTAAAGCCCGCAACCCCTTTACTTCATTTCGGTGGGCTAAAACCCAGCGCTTCCACCCTGATATCGCTTTCCGGTCTACCACGATAAATCTTCATAAACAATCCAAGTTAAAGACCATTGCGAGTCTCAAGTTGCGAGTACCGGCCCCGCGTTTTGTAAGTTTACAGCTTACAACCCCAACTCGCGACTATGTTGCGACCAGCTCGCCACTCGCGACTCGCAACTAAGTCGTGGCTGGCTCGCAACTCGCAACTCGCAACTCGCCACTCTGCGATACTTCCTGGTCCTTGTACTGCAATTGATACAGCTTCCAGTACAGGCCGCGTTTGGCCAGCAATTCCTGATGGGTGCCCATTTCGCGGAGTTTGCCCTTATGCATCACTACGATATTGCTGGCGCGCTGTACGGTGGACAGGCGGTGCGCGATGATCAGAGAGGTTCGACCTTCCACCATGCGGTTCAAAGCCTCGCGAACGCGAAATTCGGTATCCGTATCGACGCTGGAGGTCGCTTCATCGAGTACCAGAATCTTGGGATTATGGGCCAGGGCGCGGGCAAAGGAAATCAGCTGCTTCTGGCCGGTGGAGAGGGTGCTGCCCCGTTCGCGCATTTTTTCTTGAAATCCACCGGGTAAGCTGCGGATAAAGTCGGCCACATTCACCTCTTCGGCGGCCTGCTCGACTTCCTCTCCGCCAATCCACTCCGTGCCCAGTTTGATGTTCTGTTCGATGGTGCCGGAAAACAGGAACGGGTCTTGCAACACCACGCCGAAGCGACGGCGCAACTCGCCCAGGGCCATCTCGCGGATATCAATGCCATCAATGCGGACCGCGCCACGCTGCACATCGTAAAAACGCAGGAGCAGCGAGATCAGCGTAGTCTTGCCGGCGCCGGTATGCCCGACAATCGCCACCGTCTGACCGGGGTCGATGGCGAAACTCACATCGCGCAATACCCACTCGGGTTTGGTCGGTGCCTCGGCGGATGGCTTAGGCTGCCCGTGCGCCGGATAAGCAAACCAGACATGGTCGAACTCGATACGTCCCGGCCCCCCAGGCGATTTGGGATGAACGGGCGAGGTGACCTCCGCTGGGGTGTCCAGCAGTTTGAAAATCCGCTCGCTGGAAGCCATAGCCGACTGCAGGATGTTGTATTTCTCGCTCAAGTCCTGGATAGGACGGAAGAAGCGTTGCGCATACTGAATGAAAGCGGCCAATACTCCGATCGTCGTGAGATTTCGCAGCGATTGGCTGCCGCCGAACCAGATGACCATGGCGATCGCCACCGAGGAGAGGATTTCCACCACCGGGTAATAGAGCGAGTAGGCGAAAATGGCGTCCTTGAACGCATCCATGTGCGAACGGTTGATCTTCTCGAAATCCGCGTGGGCGCGCTGCTCGCGGTTGAACAACTGCACCACCACCATGCCGCTGACGTGTTCTTGTAAATAAGAGTTGATGCGGGCGATGGCCACGCGAATTCGCCGATAGGAATCGCGTACGGCGTCGCGGAACATGCGGGTGGCGATGGCGATGAAGGGCAATACGGCAAACGTAATCAGGGCCAGCCGCCAGTTCATCCGCAACATGATGATCATGATCCCGGCCAGCACAAACACGTCTTCAAAAATGGAAACCACGCCGGAGGTGAACATCTCGTTCAGCGCGTCCACGTCGGTGGTGACCCGGGTGACCAGCCGGCCCACCGGATTCCGGTCGAAAAATCCGATATGCATGCCCTGCAGGTGCCCGAAAATCTGGGAGCGCAGGTCGAACATCACCTTTTGACCCGTCCATTGCATGAAGTAGGTCTGGGTAAACTCCAGCACGAAGATGAAGGCCAAGGCGCCGCAATACAAGCCCGCCAGCTGGGTGATCCCGGCCAGGGGATGCGGCGAAAGCCAGTGGCCCAGAAACGAGTGTGCCCCCTTGCTGGGAGCCAGATACCGGTCAATGGCTACCTTGGTTAAATACGGAGTAAGGACATCGAGCCCCGATTTGAGGATGATGGCCACCAGCGCCAAAACTACGTGGGCTCTATACGGGCGCAAATAAGTCAGCAGCCGTTTCATTAACCGGCTGTCGTACGCTTTGCCCAGGATTTCTTCTTCGTGCGACGCTTTGGCTGCCATCGGTTCCTATTTTAGATGGCCGAGCCGAGTTTCGCGACGCAACCAAACAAAACCGCAATGCGAGTTTCAAGTTTCGAGTTTCGAGAGTCCGGCGGTGGCCTTGCCACTTGAAACTCGAAACTCGAAACCTTCACAATAGGTCCATGCCCCTCGGCATTTACATCTCGGTTCCGTTTTGCCGCTCCAAATGCAGCTACTGCAATTTCGCGTCCGGCGTATTCTCCAGGGCCGTGTACGACAACTACGCCGAACGCGTTTGTGCGGATATCCGGCGGGCGGAAACGACGGTGTGCGAAATGGGAGGGGTATTTGAACCCACGGTGGACTCGCTCTATCTGGGTGGCGGCACGCCTACTCTGCTCGAAGGGGAGCAATTGCGGCGCATTTTTGCGGCGCTCCGCGAGACCTTTGCTTTTGTGCCGCAGGCGGAAGTTACGGTGGAATGTGCGCCGGGTGCTTTATCTCCCGAAATGTTGGATGTGCTGGTCGAGGCAGGCGTGAACCGCGTAAGCCTGGGGGTTCAATCGCTAGTGGATCAGGAATCGCGGGCCGTCGGGCGCTTGCACACCCGGGCCACGACGTTGGACGATATCCGCCGTCTGAGGGCCGCCGGTATCGCTAACCTCAATATTGATCTGATTGCCGGATTGCCCCATCAGACCACGGAGAGCTGGGACTTTTCCCTGACGGAAGCGATCGCCGCCGACCCCCCCCATGTCAGTGTGTATATGCTGGAAGTCGATGAAGACTCGCGCCTGGGCCGGGAAGTCCTGGCCGGCGGCACGCGCTATCATGCGCATTCCGTACCCAATGAGGAACTGATCACCGATCTCTACGTCCAGGCCTGCGAGCGCCTGGAAGCCGCGGGGATTCAGCAGTATGAAATCTCCAATTTCGCCCGGCCCGGCCGCGAATCCCAACACAATTTGAAGTACTGGCTTCGCCAGCCGTATCTGGGCTTTGGCGTCGAGGCCCACTCCTTTGTCCCGGCTACAAACACCGCAAAGCAGACGAAAGCCGACACAATTTCAAATTTGAAATTTGAAATTCCAAATTCCACGGAGGAGTCGGTTCGGTTTGCCGCCGCCGATTCGCTTGACGGCTATCTGGCCGGCACCCTCCTTGTGCGTACTCCTGTGCCGGTTGCGGCGGCGCGCGAGGAATGTTTTTTCCTCGGGTTACGTCTTACCCGGGGCGTGAAGCTGTCCGAAATAACGCGGCACTTCGGACTCGATCCGCACACGGGTCCCGCGATTACCGAACTGCGGGATGCCGGATTGCTCGTGTATGACCGGAAACGCGAGGTGATTTCCTTAAGCCCTAAGGGACGGCTGCTTTCCAATGAAGTGTTCGAGCGTTTTCTGAGTTAACCGGGGTTGAAAGAATCGCTATTTACTACTTGAGTACTATGCTTGGGAGTATTCAGACCATAAATATACGGCGGCGTAGTTTTGGTTGGGAACTGGGCGCGGTTGCGTTACAATCACGTGCTTGGCTTAGATTTTCAAGTCTATTGCCGTAGTTTTTCGTTAGGGCCCCTTTAAATTCAGGATTTGGTATGTGTACGGAGGATTGTGCATGTTGAGAAATAAGTCTTTTAACGTTCGAGTTGCAATACTGCTCGTAGCGCTGGTCGCTGTAGTTACGCTAACTTCCTCCATCGCGCCGGCGCAAGAAACCACTCCTCGAGTGGACATTTTTGGCGGTTATTCGTGGATGCGTCCCGGTGGCAGTGTAGCGGCCTCTGGGACCCCTGGGCAGTTGAGCAATGCGCCCACCCTCCAACTCGGCAACAGTAATCGTGGATGGGATGCTGCGGTGGCTTACAACTTCAACAAATGGATGGCCCTGGAAGGCGACGCGGGCAAACACTATTGCTCGAACTCGACTATTAAGGAAACCTTTCCGCCGCTTTCCAATGCGCCCCTGGCGTCCGGCAGTTGCCTGTCGCCCACCATTGGTACGCTCATGGCCGGTCCGCGTTTGGCGATCCGGACACAACACTTTACGCCCTTCGCCCATATCCTGGTAGGGACTTCGCGGTTTACCCCGAAGACCATCGGATTGGATTCGGTCAACGGCTTTAGCGGCGCCATCGGCGGCGGCCTCGATCTGTGGCTGCTGCGCAACCGCATCGCGGTACGCTTGTTCCAAGGCGACTTCATGTACGAGGCGCTGCGGACCAGTCGCATCGGTGGCAGCGGTACTCTCGAAGGTGGACGCGTACAAGGGGGCTTAATCGTCGGGCTGGGCGCCATTAAACCGCCCGTGGCTCCCACGGGAACCTGTTCCTTGCAACCGACCGCGGTTATGGCCGGCGAACCGGTTACCGCCACCATGAATACCCAGAACTTCAATCCGAAGCACAAGATCGCCTACGACTGGAATACCACGGGCGGCAAGCTGACCCCCAAGGACCAGACCGCCACTGTCGATACTACCGGTCTGGCGCCGGGCAGCTATACCGTCGGGGCAACCGCCACCGATCCTAAAGCGAACAAGAAGTTCAATACGGTCAAGTGCGATGGCCAGGCGTTTACCATCAACGAACCGCCCAAGCATCCCCCGACCATCTCTTGCAGTCCCAATCCCAAGACCGTCAAGTCCGGGGATACGGTCACCATTACTTGCGAAGCCACCAATCCGGACAATCGCACGTTGACCTATGACTGGAAGTCGTCGGGCGGGCATCTTTCCGGTACCGGGACCACCAATACTCTCGATACGGCCGGCGCCGCGGCGGGTCCGATTACCATCAGCACCACGGTGACCGATGACCGCGCCTTGAGCGCTTCCACCGACACTTCCGTCAACGTGGAAGTTCCTCCCCCGCCGCCGCAGGCCAGCAAGATCGGGGAAATCTCTTTCCCGAACACCAAGAAACCGTGGCGCGTCGATAACACGGCCAAGGCCATTCTGGACGACGTAGCCTTACGCCTCCAGCGGGAACCTGACGCCCAGGCGGTTGTGGTTGGCTACTTCGATCCTGCGGAGAAGGGCGGCATCAACCTGGCCCAGCAGCGCGCCGTGAATACCAAGGCCTATCTGACCGAAGAGAAGGGAATCGATGCCAAGCGGATCGAAGTCCGAACCGGTACGGCGGGCGGCAATCGAGCCGAGATTTACGTGGTCCCGGCCGGCGCTACCTTTGCCGTAGCCGGAACCCAGACCTTCGATGCCAGCAAAGTAAAGACGGTCCCCGAAAAGAAAATGCCGATGCACCATAAGAGCGCCAAAGCCAAGAAGTCAGCGGAATAACTTAAGCTGAAACAAATAAGATGGGCCGGTCGGGTAATTCCGATCGGCCCATTCTTTTGGCAACAAGCAATAAGCAACAAGCAATAAGCCAGACCGGCGTGCGTCGACTGGTACGCCAAACGGTTCTCCGCGCGCCTTGCAGGGGCATGCTCCATTTGCTGCGGCTTCCGGGCGGGGGACTGGAGACGGGGGACGGGGGACGGGGGCGACGGCCGGTCTGGCTTATTGCTGATTGCTTGTTGCTTATTGCTTTGCTTGCTTATTGCTCATTACTTATTACTTGCTACTTGCCGCGGGGCCTCCTGCCCATTCGTTACTTTCGGGAGACCGGGGTTTCGAGGATACTGGCCGTACGTTATCCTAAAATGAATGTGCAAGCTCCGGAGGGCCATCGATCTTATGTCGAGCATCGCAAAACGCCTGTTTCCCTTACTGCTCTTGTTGTTCAGCTTGGGTTTGAACCGGTCGGCCAACGCACAGTGGGTTCCCCTGGGACCTGACGGCGGAGACGTACGCAGTCTCAGCTATGACATGCATACGCCGGCGCGTATTTATTTGGGCACCAGTTCCGGCCAGTTATTTGTCTCCAATGACAATGGCGGCAGTTGGACGCGGTTTGCTCATTTGGGCAGCGGCAACGATTACGTGCTCGACCACATACAGATGGATCCGGACTCCCGTACGATTTATGTCTCCGCGTGGAGCGTGGAGCAGGAGACGGGAGATCTGTTTCGCTCCACGGATGGCGGGCTAACCTGGCAAACGTTGCCCGATATGCATGGCAAATCGATCCGGGCCATGGCCTTGGCGCCTTCCGATCCGAAGGTCATGATTGTGGGAGCGCTCGATGGCGTATTTCGCAGCCGCGATGGCGGCAATGCCTGGGAGCGTATTTCGCCTTTAAATCACGCGGAAATCAAAAATATCGAATCCATCGCCATCGATCCGCATAATCCCGAGGTCGTGTACGCCGGCACTTGGCATTTGCCCTGGAAGACCGAGGACGGCGGGCGTAACTGGCATTCCATCAAAAATGGTGTGGTGGACGATTCCGACGTATTTTCCATCATTGTCGATCACCATAATGCGCAGAATGTGTATTTGAGTGCGTGTTCCGGAATTTACAGAAGCACCAACGCGGCCGGTCTGTTCCATAAAGTGCAGGGGATTCCGTTCTCCGCCCGCCGAACCCGGGTGCTGAAACAAGATCCCGCCGATCCCGCCGTCGTCTTTGCCGGCACCACCGAAGGTTTGTGGAAATCCATGGATGCCGGTGTGACGTGGAAGCGCGTTTCGGCCGCCAATGTGATTGTGAACGACGTGCATATCGATCCCCGCAATCCCCAGCACCTGTTATTGGCGACCGATCGCAGCGGTGTGCTGGCCAGCGAGGATGCGGGCCAGAGCTTTCGGGCCTCCAATCGCGGTTTTGCTCATCGCCAGGTAGCCAGCCTGTTGGTCGATCGCTTCGATCCGGAGACCATTTATGCCGGCTTGGTCAATGATAAGGAGTTTGGCGGGGTCTTTCTTTCGCATGATGCCGGGCAGTCCTGGCAACAGGTGAACAGTGGAATCCAGAGGTTGGATGTATTCGCGCTGGCGCAGCCGGATGTTCAGCACATCTTAGCCGGCACCAATCACGGCATTTTCGAGCTGATGCGCGGCTCCGGGCAGTGGCAACCCATCAATGTGATCTTGCGGGAACGTGTGCTTCCCGCCGTCGCCACTAAGACGAAGGTGAAGTCCAAGAAGCCTGCCGGGCCCCGAACGGAGTGGGTGAAGTCTGAGTTGGACGGGCGGGTGGCCCAATTGGAAGTAACTCCGGCCAAGTGGTTTGCCGCGACCTCCTCGGGCATTTTTACCTCTTCCGATGAGGGTAAGAGCTGGCGCGGGGGAGCCGTGCTCGAACATAAGGATTTCCTTGCCGTCAGAGTTTCCGGACAAACCGTGCTGGCGGCCAGCCCGCGGGACGCCGTGGTGTCGCGGAATGGCGGTGATACCTGGACCTCGGCCCAACTGCCGTCCTTTGTCACCACTTTGTACGGCGCCGCCGTTACTCCCGACGACGTACTCTGGCTGGCGACCCGGGAAGGCGCCTTCCGCAGCGCCGATTTCGGCGCTCACTGGGAACACGTCTTAGCCGGGCTTCCTGCTCGTCATCTGATCAGTATCAATTACGACGCGGAAGGGCATCGCTTAGTCGCTGTCTCCGGACAAGGCACAGTCTACGTCAGCTCCAGCGACGGACAATGGCAGGAACAGGACGCCGGATTCACGGCTCGCACTCTGACCGCGGCTCATGGACGCCTGTTTGCCACCACCGCCTTCGACGGCGTGATTGCCCAACCGGAACATGCCGGCGCACAACGCGCTCCCGCCATGATCCAAGACGCGGCCGGAAGGTAAAGAGCAACGTTTCGGAGGTTTCGGAAGTTTCGGAGGTTTCGACAATCCAGGCGATATCCTCCAAAACCTCCGAAACCTCCGAAACCTCGCAGTTGAACACGATTTTCAATATCACATGTGCGACAGGGGGCTGCGATTGTCTCAGAATGTGCTGCGCCTATTTCCCCTTTCGGGATAAGTGTTCCATTTCGGGCTAGGGCCTCCGGAGCTGCGCTCCATGCGGGTTTGCGCGATTTTTCATGGCCCACTTTGGCGGTAGTCCAACCATCCCCCGGTCCGCGCAGGGTCCTCTATTCCTGCCATCATTAGAAAACTTCCTCTTGGAATCAGCAACTTAGGCGTTCATTTTTAACCCATATGCGGTTATGCTATGCAGGTAAGTAGCTGGTTCGCTTTTGGAATTGTCTTGTCTCGCTGCTTGTGCAAGGGAGTTTGCTATGAGTGGTGCGGCGACGACGGCAATGCTAGACCTGGTTCCCCGGGCTTCCGCCGTGTGGAACTTATTGGTCGTCGATGACGAACGGGCGATTCGCGAAGGTTGCCGCGAAGCGGCCCAGGCGGTTGGCTTTAATGCCTTCGTCGCCGATAGCGCGGAGCACGCTTATCGCCTCCTGGAACTGCATAACATCGATGTCGTGCTTCTGGATTTGCGCTTGCCGGGAGCCAACGGGCTGGAAGCTCTACGGCACATCAAGGCGAGACGTCCCGAGACGTCCGTCATCATCATTACCGGCTTTGCCACCATTCACTCGGCGGTGCAGGCCATGAAACTGGGCGCGTATGAGTACCTGACGAAGCCTTTCAGCCCGGAGGACCTAAAAACGGTGCTGCAGCATCTCAGTGAAGAACTCAAAAGTACAGCGGAACAGCGTTTGCTCCGGGAGAAATTGCACGCCAAGCAGAGCGATAGTGGATTGGTGGGCCGCTCGCCGGAGATGGAAAAGCTCTATCGCATCATCGCCAAGGCGGCGCAGAGCGCGCATCCCGTTCTGATATTCGGGGAAAGCGGTACCGGCAAGGAACTGGTCGCACGCTCCATTCATTTTGCGGGACCTTTCCGCGATAAGCCGTTCATGCCCTTGGACTGTGGTTCGCTGTTGCCCTCGGTGATCGAAAGTGAACTGTTTGGGTATGTGCGGGGAGCCTTCCCCGGTGCACAACGTGCCAAGGACGGGCTGTTGGCTCTGCCCGAGGGCGGCACGATTTTTCTCGATGAAGTCGGCGAATTGTCCCTCGAGCTGCAGGGAAAGCTGCTGCGCGCGATTCAGGACCGCGAAATCCTGCCCATGGGGAGCGGGAAGCGTTTGCCGGTGAATGTACGTATCTTAGCGGCCACCAATCGCGACTTGGAGCAGGCGGTGAGTGAAGGCCGTTTTCGGCGCGATCTGTTCTTCCGCTTGAATGTTCTCACCCTGCGCATTCCTCCGCTGCGCGAACGCAAACAGGATATTTCCTTACTGGCCCAGAACATCCTGGATCGTTTAGGCCGGAATACCGGGACTCAGCATGTGCTTAGCGAAGAGGTCTTAAAGGCCATGTTGGTCTATGACTGGCCGGGCAATATTCGAGAATTGGAAAACTGCCTGGAACGCGCTTGTACCATGAGTGCCGGCCCTGTCCTGCGCACCGCCGACTTGTCCACTTCGGTTCAAGACGCCATGATCGAGACGCCGCGGGGAGTGCCGGCCGGTTTGCGGATTATGCCTCTGGCCGACATGGAGAAACATGCCATTCTCAGCACCATCGACCGGTTGAATGGCGATAAGCTGCTCGCCGCCCGGTTGCTCGGTATCGGCAAAACCACGCTGTACCGCAAACTGAAAGAGTATGGCCGCGATTAGAGTCCGGCAGCCTTAACCACGGAAAGCACGGAAGAACACGGAAATCGGCAGAGAAAAATCAGTAGCAGGAAGCTTTTAAAGAGTAATTCTTCTCGTGTATTTCGCGGTTAAGCTTCTGAATGCGGAGCGGCAAAAAAGATCAGCATTAAGGGAACTTCGATAGGATTCTCTTCAAGTGCTTTCCGTGTCTTCTGTGGTTAAATTCTTCCGTGGTCCAGAGAGCCCGTGAAATATCTTTTTATCTTCAATGATTCCCCTCATGGTTCTCAGCGGGCTTTTAATGGGCTGCGCTTGGCCGCCGCACTGGCCCGCAAAGCCACCATTTGCGTCTTCTTGTTGGGCGACGGGGTGATCTGCGGACTGGCGGGATTTGCGCCTGCCCATGCCGATTACAACCCGCAGGAACTGTTGCGCCAGATCGCCGCCGCGGGCACGGCCATAGCGGCCTGCGGCACTTGCCTGGAAGCTCGCGGCATTGCCTCCGAAGCGCTCATTCCGGAAGTGCGCCGCGGCACCATGGAGGAACTCGTGACTTGGGTCGAGGAGAGCGGCCAGGTCCTCAGTTTCTAAGCCGGATTTTTTCTTGTCAGTGCTGGGAGCCGTCTGCTATAAAGTAGGGCGCAGTCCAAGACCACGATTGGTGCCTTAGGCGGGGCTTCCTCGGAATCGTATGTTCTGGGCGAGTGGCTTCTTGCCTGTCGAAATCGGGATTGCCCGCCTCCGCCTTGCACTTCGTCGGTCGGATCGTAACTATCGAACTCAAACTTGCCCTCAAGAGGATATCGAATGAAGCGTTTGGTCTTGCTGCCTTTTTTTCTCGTCTTGGCGAATTCTGTTTTCGGCCTGGCCCAAGTCACCGTGAAGATTACTGTTACTCACGCCAACAAAACGGTATCTACCTACACGGGCACGGACGCCACGGTGGGGGATGCCTGTGGCAAAGCTTTTTCGGACGCGACCTTGACTCCGCAAGGCACCACCAGTTTATCGCCGGGCGATGTGGTTCAGCTTCCGGCGGTAGCCTCCTGCAACATTAAAGGGCATCCCGTGACGGACGGACTGGACTGGCCCTCCGACCTCCAAATCGTAGGCATGGGGCCCAAACTCACCACCTTAAATCCCTCGGACGGCCTTGCTCTCAGTGGTGTGAATCAAGTGTTTCAGGACCTGACGATGGAGTTTGGCAAGTCCTGCTGCACCGACGGCGCCGCGCTTGGCGCTTCGCCCACCAGCAGCGGAAGCTTCACCTTGAAGAACGTCAACCTTACCACGGAGCTCCGTTGCAATGGTCCCGGGGGAATCTCGATCGGTTCCGGAAACGTGTTGCTGGATCACGTGAATCTGGCGAGTGCGACCAATGCGATATACGTCGGAGCCACTGGCAAGGTGACGGTGCGCAACTCAACCGTGAGCACCTTCTGCGACAGCGCGCTCGGGGGAGGGGGAGTCGTGGATGTCTATGATTCCTTGATTACCAACAGCGCCGATATCGACGATAGTACCTTGTATCCCATGGGTAAGGTGAATCTTTATGCCGGAGCCTCCGTGGTTGCGGCTCCCGGTTCCCGAGCCATTGGTTGCTCCGGCGTCGCGATCGTCAACATCTATCCCGGCGCGCACATTACCGGCTCGATCGATAAGAAGGGCGACTGTAGCATCAATACCGTACCGCCCAAGAAGTAGAATTCAGGAGTCGGAAGAGCAGAATTTAGGAGTTAGAAGTTAGGAGTCGGAAAAGCAGAATTGAGGAGTTAGAAGTTAGGAGTTAGAATACGGACTCCTGGCTACCGACTCCTGATTCCCGGCTCCTAGCCCGGATTATTCACGAAGCCCGAGAGCCTCGGTTGCCTCAAGGTGGAATTCGGTTGCCTCAGGGTGGAAGCACCGGGCTTTAGCCCGGTGAATTTAAGCGTACGCGCGATGGGGCTTTAGCCCCGGCCAGGCCGAACCCACACCCGCCGGGTCCGTATTCTAACTCCTAACTTCTAACTCCTAAATTCTGCTCTTGATTCTTTCCAGCCCGTGGAAGTACCTTCTTGCCTTATGTACATCCCTGGCAATCTGATCCCGCAACTCCTCGATGGTCGGGAATTTGATCTCGGGACGCAAGCGCTTCAGAAACGAAATTTCCACTTCAGTTTCCGCCGTCAAGGGCAGGGGATGGAAGTTGAATAAGTGCGTCTCAATCGCAAAGGACTCGTTTTCGAAGGTGGGCCGCTGGCCGACATTGGTAACGGAATCGAAGCACTCCTCGCCCACGCGTGTCCACGTGATATAAACGCCGTCGGCCGGCGTCAATTCCGGGTAAGGCGCCAGATTGATAGTGGGGACGGTGTACTGATGGCCGTAACCGCGCCCACGGGCGGCATGGGCCAGTAGACTGAAAGGCCGCGCCAATAAAGCTCGGGCGCGTTCCACCTGCCCTGCGGCTACCAATTCGCGGATGCGGGAACTGGAGACCATCTCTCCCCGGAACGCCAGCTGCGGGTAGATCTCCACATGGAAGCCAAATTTGCGGCCGTAATCGGCTAATTTATATACGTTGCCTTCCGCGTGATGTCCGAAGTGAAAGCTTGAGCCTTCGTGAACTTCTTTGGCGTGTAAGCGCCCAGCCAGCACCTGCTCGGCGAATTGCTTGGGCGACATGAGCGACAAATCGCGGTCGAAACTCAGCACCAGCACCGATTCCAGCCCCATTTGCTCCAAAATGCGCAATTTGGCGGGCAGGGGAGTCAATAACTGCTTGGGCACATCGGGCTGCAGGACGCGGACCGGATGGGGATCAAAGGTGACCGCCATGGAGGTGGCGCCCAATTCCCGCGCCCGCCGCATCGTTTGACGAAAAACATGTTGATGAGCGCGATGCACACCGTCGAAATTGCCGGCGCTGAGCACGGTCGTGATATTGGCAGGGACCTCGACTAGCTTCCGATAAACGTTCACAGTTCGAATTCCAATTTCATCCCGTCGTACGCCAGTCGCACGTTTGGGGGCAATACCGCGTTGGTCTCTTCGTGCGGCAGATCATGACAGATGTGCGTGAAGAAAGTGCGCTGTGGTTTCAGCTCCTCCACTACGCGCAGGGAATTCTCCACTGTCGAGTGCGTCGGATGGGGTTTGTGACGCAAGGCATCCAGAAACAATACATCCAGTCCATGTAATCGAGCCATGGACGCGGCGGGGATGTCGCTGAAATCCGTCAAGTAGGCGGCCGATCCGAAGCGAAAGCCAAAGATTTCGGCATCCCCATGCAACACCGGAATGGGTTCAAAAGTGACGCCAAATAAGCTGACGGCCCCGTCGATCTCATGTAACTCCACTTGCGCCAAGCCGCCGTATTTGTAGCTGGGCTCGAAAATATAGCGAAACACCGAGCGCAGCAGTTGACCGGTAGGTTCGTTCGCATACAAGGGGATTTTGCCGTCCGGCCGATGGAAGCTGAGCGGGCGCAAGTCGTCGAGTCCCAGAATGTGATCGGCGTGTCCATGGGTATAGAGCACGGCGTCCAGACGACGCACATTCTCGCGAATGGCTTGCTCGCGAAAATCCGGCGTGGTATCGATCAGCACCAGCTTGCCGCCATATTCCAGCAGAATAGACGGACGGGTACGACGGTCATGGGGATCGGCGGACACGCAGACGCGACAGTCGCAACCGATCGTCGGCACTCCCATGGAAGTGCCGCTGCCCATCACTGTAAGTTTGACCTTCATACCCGGTGAATGCCGCCGGGGGAATTCTCGGGTGGATTTTGCACGGCGCGGGCCAGCGCGTTGGTGATCTCCAGATACTTCATGCGTAGATCGTAGACGACATCTTCCAGCAGCGTGTTTTCCGCCGCCGTCAGATTGCCCTTGGTCTTCTCCTGGAGCAACGAAAGCGCATCGATGGACTGGCGAGCGCCGATGATATCGATGCGGCGCTGGTTCTGTCCCTCTTGGCCCATGAAGCCCATCTGCACCAGCGCGGTCACGTACAACGGTTCGACCACACGATCGAATCCCGCCTTAAGATCGTCGGAAGCCAGCTGGCCCCCGAGTTCCCGGCGAATCTGTTCATCCATGGCGGCGGTCGAGGCCTGGTAGGCGCGGGTATTCTCGGCTCGTTCCGAGGCGGTGGGCGGGGCCGGGCGATCTTCCGGCGGGGCGCCGCTGGGCGGCGAGTCGACCAGCGCTTCGCGAGCCTCATCTACCGGCATGGGGCGGAGCACTTCCGTTTCCGCGGCTGGCGGCGTTTCATTCCGCTCCTCGCCTTCGTCCGAGAAACGGCGACGATCGTTGACGGTGAATTCGGGTTCGTTCTTCTTTGGGTTAGTCATATTTTTAAAATCTCTTCCATTACAGGATATCGTGGAACGGCAAACTGCTGACGGTCGCAATCGCGTCCCCGGCCTGCAATCGGGTGCCCGGAGCGGCATGCTCCCGCCGTACATACCCCAGCGCCAGCGTGATCCAGTCCTGGCCCTCCGGTTGGGGAATTCTACGCGCGCTGGTGATTTCTCCGGCGTCCTTGCCTTCCACTTGAAGCTTGGTGCCCGGCGCCGGCAAGGCTCCGTCGATTTTGAATCCCGTAAACGTGCGATGCACGTTGCCGCGGGCGCGAATGCGCTCCACAATCTCTTGTCCTATATAGCATCCCTTGCCGAAATGTAGCGCTTGCGTCTGCGCCGTTTCCTGGGGCAACTCGCGGTCGCCAATATCCACGCCGACGCGCGGCAGGCCGGCCGCCACACGGAACATTTCTATCGCCTCGGCGCCCACCGGCACGGCGCCGGAGGTGACCAAGGCATCCCAAATCGCCGGCGCCTCCTCCGGGGCCATCCATATCTCGTAGGTTCCTAATCGCCCGCCAGCCCGTTGGGCCAGGGAAAGCGCGCGGCTCCGCCAGTTGATCTCCACCAGGGACATAGCTTCGGGAAATGCGCCTTGAAATTCCGCCCGTTGCAGTACTTCGCCCGCCCGCGGTCCCTGGACGCCAATGCTTGTGTGCTCGGGGACTGTCAGTTCCACCTGATCCATGATGATGTATTTGCGCAGCGCTTTTAGGATGGGTTCCAATTGCGCCCGTTCGGTTGTGGCCACAAAATCTTCGCCGCGGTTATAGATCCATAGGTCGCCCAGAATGTGGCCCTGCGCGGAGAGCAGAAAGTTGTAGTTTCCGCTGCCGGGAGCCAGATCCCGTACATTATTGCTGACCATGCCATTCAACCAGCGTACCCGATCGCGTCCCGTGATCAGGAACTGCGCGCGCCACCCAAGATCGTAAACGCCGCCGCTATTTACCAGGGCGGCGAATTCCGCGCCAGGATTGCCGAAGCTGAGGACTGTCTCCGCCCCACAATAGTCGCCCGTGTTTGCCCCGGGTCGGTTCAGATAGTCGCTTAATGGAGTTCCGCTCATGGCTTGAACGTTTGATTATAACGAACCAGCACATGTGGGATGGTTTATCGTTCCGGGGCTCCCGAAGTTGTCCCTCGCAACTCGCAACTCGTCACTCGCAACTCCCGCTGCTACACTCGAAACGTATGAAACTGCGTTTGCTCGCTGCTGGTTGCGTGCTCTTTTGTGTTGCGGCATTTGCCCAGAGTCCCGCGCCGCAGCCTTTGCCCTCACCTCCGCCCGCCGTCAATCCTGCCGCGCCGCCTCCGTCCTCGCCGTCAACGGCGGTGGCCAAGCCGGGAACCAAGATCACGCCGCAACAAGCCCAGGAATTGTTTCGTTCCGTCGATAAAATTCTTAAATTTGTAAGCCAAGACACCGGTTTGCCGATCAAGCATCGGGTGAAGCGCCAATTAGCCGATCGCAGTCAAGTCGAGAACTATATCGGGTCGCGCACCAAGCAGGACCAAGACACGGCGCGTTTAGAGCACGATGCGGTGGTATTGAAGAAATTTGGCCTCATTCCCCGGGATTTCGATCTGCGCGAGTTCCTGATTGCCCTGTTGCGCGAGCAGGTGGCTGGCTACTACGACGCCAAGACCAAGACGGTCTATTTGCTCGACTGGGTGGAACCTGACGATCAGAAACCGGTATTGGCGCATGAACTGACGCACGCTCTACAAGATCAAAACTTTGGGCTGGAGCGATTGTCGAAGAACGCCGCCAAGCACGACCCCACCGGATTGGAAGCCGACGAGCGACTGGAAGCGCGGCAGGCGGTGGTCGAGGGTCAAGCCATGATCGTCTCCATGGATTATCTTTTGGCGGAAGCCGGCAGCTCCGTGGCCAAACAGCCCGAGTTAGTGGAAGCCATGCAGGCCGGGTTAAGCTCCAACGCACCGGGAAATGCCGTCTTCGATCGTGCCCCCATTTTTTTAAAGCAGGTATTGCTGTTTCCCTATAGTTATGGCGCTCTGTTTGAACGCGATGTGCTGGTAGCCAAGGGCAAGCAGACGGCTTTTGCCGGAACCTTAAAGCACCCGCCGGAAGACACGCGGCAGATCATGCTCCCCTCCACCTATCTGAAAGGCCAATTGATCCCGCCCTTGGCGCCGATCGATTTCAAAAAATTGGCTGGCCAATACCCCGAATGGGAGCTCAGTAACATGGGCGAATTCGACGTTGACCTGCTGCTCCAGCAGTACGCCACGCCGGAAGTCGCCGGCGATCTTAGCCAGATGTGGCGGGGCGGCTACTATTGGGCAGCCAAGACCCCGGGGGCGCCAAAGGATGACCATGCTCTGGCCACTCCCGACTTGGCGGTGGCCTATGTTTCGCGCTGGGCCAATGCCGATGCGGCCACCGAATTTGCCGGCATCTATTCGGAAAATGTGCTCAAACGTTATCCCGCTGCCCGGCAGACCGCCGGCTTGGTGACCCCCACACTGGAGGCGCCCGTCATCGATGGCGTTCAGGTCACCATCTCTCCCCGTTTACCCGGACCCATCCTCTGGCAAACCAATGAAGGGCAAGTCAGTATCGAGGCCCGCGGCGATACCGTATTGGTAATGGAAACTTTCGATCCCCAAACGGCAAAAGCAATTCATGATGCGGTATTTCCATGAAACAGGTTTCAAGGTTTCAAAGCTTCAAGGTTTCAAGGCTCCCGATCACCGCTAGCACGCGCCACTCTGAAACCTTGAAACCTTGAAACTTTGAAACCTCGGACATTGAAGCTTTGGAAACCTTGAACCCTTCCCCTATAATTCTCCTTCCGCATAAATTGTGAAGGAGAACAGGCTTGGAACAGGCTGAGATAGGCATTATCGGGGGCAGTGGCTTGTATTCGATGCCGGGTTTGGCCGATGCCCGGGAAGTTGTTATTCATACGCCCTTTGGCGACCCCTCGGACGCTTACGTTCTAGGGACATTGGAAGGCCGCAGCGTAGCTTTTCTCTCGCGGCATGGGCGGGGGCATCGGATTCTGCCGCACGAACTGAATTTCCGCGCCAATATCCATGGATTTAAACAGTTGGGCGTGGAACGGATTTTATCGGCCTCCGCCGTCGGCTCGCTCAAGGAAGAGCACAGGCCCACCGAATTCATGATTCCCGACCAGTTTGTGGACCGTACCAAATCCCGAATTTCCACCTTCTTTGGGCAGGGGGTGGTTGGCCATGTTGCCTTTGCCGATCCGGTGTGCCCGGAGGTGGCGGGTATTTTCGACGCGGCCTGCAACCGCGTCGGGGTCATGCACAAGTTGGGCGGAACTTACATTTGCATCGAAGGCCCTCAGTTTTCCACCAAGGCGGAGTCGAATCTGTACCGCGGCTGGGGCATGGACGTGATCGGCATGACCGGGATTCAGGAAGCCAAATTGGCCCGGGAAGCCGAAATCTGTTATGCCTCGCTGGCCATGGTGACCGACTATGACTGCTGGCATCCATCTCACGACTCCGTGACGGTGGAACAGATCATTGCCGTACTTACGCAGAACGCGCAAAACGCCACCAACGTGGTCCGGCAAGCGGTGGCCACTCTTCCCAAGGCCCGTTCCTGCAAGTGCGGCTCCGCATTACAGTACGCAATTATGACCGAACCGGCTAAGATTCCGGTCGAGACGCGAGAACGGCTGCGCCTGCTGCTGGATAAATACCTGGCGCCGCTCAATCCGGATTCACAAGCTGCAGAAGAAAAGGCGGGTGCATAGATGGCGATTGTGGCAGTGGGATCGGTTGCGTTTGACGCAATCAAAACTCAATACGGCAAAGTCGATAAGATCATGGGCGGTTCGGCAACCTATTTTTCGCTGGCGGCCAGCTACTTTACGCAAGTGCGGGTGGTGGCGGTAGTCGGCGAAGATTTCACCGCGGAGCACGAGGACGTGTTGAAACGCCGTGGCGTCTGCACCAAGGGCATCGAGCATGCCAAGGGGCAGAGCTTCTTCTGGTCCGGCGAGTATGGCGAGAATCTCAACGAAGCCAAGACCAACCGAACCGACTTGAATGTTTTCGAAACCTTCAATCCCCGCGTCCCCGCGGAGTATTTGGATAGCGAATTCCTGTTTCTAGCCAACATCGATCCGGTCCTGCAGGCGAACGTGCGCGGTCAGATGAAAAACGCGCGCTTGGTTGGCGGCGATACCATGAATTTCTGGATCAACGGCAAACAGCCGGAACTTAAAGCAACGCTTAAGCTGATTGATGTGATGCTGATCAATGATGGCGAGGCCAAAGCGCTGGCGGGCGAATCCAATTTGCCGCGTGCCGCCAACAAAGTGCTGGCCATGGGGCCGAAGGCCTTGGTGATCAAGCATGGCGAGTACGGCGCCACAGTTTTCTTCCGCGACGGCGCCTTCGGCATCGGCCATCACCCATTTCGTGCGCCGGCCTTGCCCATCGAAGAGGTGGTCGATCCGACTGGCGCGGGAGACAGCTTTGCCGGCGGGTTTATGGGGTATCTGGCTTCGCAAGACGAACTGAATCGCGAGGTGTTCAAGCGGGCCATGTTCTATGGCGGCGTAATGGGTTCTTTTGCCGTTGAACGTTTCGGCCCTGAGCGCCTGACCCAGCTTACGCGGGAAGAGATCGATGCGCGGTTTCAGATCTTCCGCGAGCTGACGCATTTGGACTGACACAACACACTGTGTCTTCCAGCAAAACAAATCGCGCGGCCTCAGCGGGCTCATCCGCTGAGGTTTTCGTCTGGAACGAGGCGGCCTACGTCGGGATGCTCGCGGCTGTCGCCTCGTTGCTGGCGTTTGCCTATTTCTTCCGGCACGGCACCATTTTGTTGTATGGTGACGCCACCGCGCATATTCATATCGCCCGCCGGGTCTTCGATTCGCGCACGCCCGGGCTGACGCAGTTAGGCACGGTGTGGCTACCGTTGCCACACCTCTTGATTTTGCCATTCATCCTGTCGCTTCCGTTCTGGCAAAGTGGCGTGGGCGGCTCCATTCCCTCGATGATTGCCTATGTTGCGGGAACGGTAGGCATTTTTCACCTGGTGCGAGGCCTACTACCCTCCCGCGGGCTGGCCAGGCTTGCTGCCTGGGGAGCGGCTCTCATTTACGCCGGCAATCCCAGCCTGCTCTATTTGCAAGCCACTGCCATGACGGAACCGTTATACCTGGCGCTGTTTATTTGGGCGACGGTGTTCTTCAGCGAGTTCGTGCAGGCGGCGCGATCCACCAGCGTGGAGGATAAGGGGCGCCGAGAGCGCGCGCTACGGCAATGCGGATGGGTGCTGGCCGCCGCCATGCTGACTCGCTACGATGGCTGGTTCGCGACGGTAGCCTTCGCCGGGGCGGCCTTTGTCGTGTTGTGGAAATGGACCGGCGGTCGCATTGCGCTATGGCGTTCTCCGCTACGTCCCGCCTTTACGCGATTCCTGCTGATCTTAGCTATTGCGCCTGTTCTCTGGTTCACATACAACGGCTGGAATTGGGGGAATCCGCTGGAATTTGCCACCGGTCCCTATTCGGCGCGGGCCATCGAGTCCCGAGCGCAACGGCCTGGTGGTTGGCATCATCCCGGTTGGCATTCTCCCAAAACGGCGGCCACTTATTTCCTGAAAGCGGCCAAGCTGAATATGGCGGGGGGAGTCGTCAAACCGGAGACCAAGGATGCGCCGGCCTCTCCCTGGCGCCTGCAGAATGTTTGGTTTCCCCTGGCGCTGCTCGGAACCATGTTTTTACTGATCTGCGCTCGCGGGTTATGGCCCTGTTTGCTGCTCTGGCTTCCGTTGCCTTTCTACACGCTCAGCATCGCCTGGGGGGATGTGCCGATCTTTGTTCCTACATGGTGGCCTTTCTCCTATTACAACGTCCGCTATGGCTTGCAAATGCTGCCGGTCTTTGCGGTATTCACCGCGTTGGCCATCTACTTCCTGGCGGTAGCGCTGACCTTCGAGCACGGAGCCGGGGGATGCCCCATTGGCTCTTGCTGGGGCGCCAAACCCTCGATGCCTGTCGAGAACGGAAGCGCGGAAAGGCAGCGGGCGTCCGATGCTTCGGCCCAGCTCTCCCGCTTGTCGCCCTGGCGCCTAAGCACACTCGTCGTCGTGGTGCTGGGTTTTGCCAGCTTGGCGGTAGGTAGCTACATCGTGGCTTGGCGCGCCGTCCCGCTCTGTTTGCGGGAAGCGCAATCCAATTCCACCGGCCGCGTCTTATTTGATCACCAGCTCGGGATTCAATTGCAGAAACTTCCCGCCGGAGCCAGCGTGCTGATGTATACGGCCAGCCACGCGGCGGCGCTCGAGTTTGCCGGCTTCCCCTTGCGCCGCACGATCAATGAGACCAATAACAAGTTTTGGCGTGCCGCCCTGGCCGCTCCCGCCCAATCCGCCGATTATGTGGTGGCCTTCGAGACTCCCGATGATCCGGTCTGGCACTCGGTGCGGCAACACTCCGATGATCTGACCTTGCTGACGATCCTCAGTTCGCCCGAGCTGCCTAGGGCACTGATATATCGCAGAAAATAAAGACGCGATTGGCAATTGGCACCGCCCCGGAAAACCCTCAGCCGCAGATTAGCGCAGATGAACACTGATCAGGCGGGCCGGGCGCGTACATAGAGACGCCTGCGCCGAATGGCACCTTGCGCTATCTGCGTTTATCAGCGTTGATCTGCGGCTATGCGGTTCTGGGGTTTCAAATGCTGGGCCAAGAGCCAATCGCCAATTGCCAATAGCGCTTCACTTGCCACTACCATTTGCTAAGCTCGAACTGTTAAAATCCGCGCCAACGATGAAATATCTGGCTGATGTGCTCACGCAACCCCAGCAGTGGTCTCTCCTGGTTTCCCACACGGCCGGGCGCCTGGTGCTGGCCGCCATACTCGGTGGAGTCATCGGCTTAGAGCGGGAAATGCGGCATAAGCCGGCCGGTTTGCGCACCCAGATGTTCATCTGTATCGGGTCGGCGTTTTTTACCATTCTTTCCTGGCAGTTGGCCGGAGAGATGGGCGGAGATCATACCCGGGTGGCGGCGCAGATTATTCCCGGCATCGGCTTCATTGGCGCCGGGTCCATTCTTCACTCCCGCGGATCGGTCTCCGGCTTGACCACGGCCGCCACTCTGTTTGTGGTGGCTAGTATCGGTATGGCCACGGGCGGCGGCCTGTATATGTCCGCCGTGTTTGCGACCATACTGGTGCTGGTGGCGCTAATCATTCTCGGCCTTGTGGAAACTCGTTTTAGCCTGAAACCGTTGGTCCAAATGTATGAGGTGGTGGGGCCTAGCCTGGAAGACGTGATGAACTCGGTGAATGGAATTCTCGCGCAAGAACGGCATGCGATGCGGACGGTCCAGGTCTCCCACCCGGATCATACCGCGCGGGTGCAGTTCACCATTGATGCCTCCCATAAGGAACACGAAGTGATTCTCCGGCGGCTTCACCAATCGCCGGTATTTACGCGGGTACAGTCCTTAGGGACGACCGAACAAGAATAGGGAAAAAGTCATTGATTCCATTTTTTAAAGCAAGCGCATGTGGCAACGATTTTCTATTGGTCGAATTGGACACGGTGCCGCCGGGCAGTAACCTGCCCGAGTTAACGCGGCGTATGTGCGATCGTCATGAAGGGGTGGGCGCCGATGGCGTCGAGTGGCTCTCCGCCGATCTGGAGAGCGACGTAAGCATTCGCCTGATCAATGCCGATGGCTCGCCGGCCGAGATTTCCGGCAACGGCACGCGGTGCGTCGCCGCGCATCTGGTTTCTCGCTTGGGCAAAGAACGCATCAGCATTCGCACCGATGCCGGCGTGAAGCTATGTACCCTGAAAGGGCGTGCCGGGAATCGCTACGATTTTGAAGCCCAGATGGGGGAACCGCAGATCGGTAATGCTTTCTCGATTCCGTTGAATTTTAGCGAACCGATGGGCATTCCGGTTTCCATGGGCAACCCGCATTTTGTGATTTTCGTGAATGACTTTCAAGAGGGATGGCAAGCCGAAGCCGCCGAAATCGGGCGTCATCAAAATTTCAAGCAGGGTGTGAACGTCGAATTCGTTCGGGTTGAGAATAAACACGCGCTTTCCGCCTTGTTCTTTGAACGTGGCGCCGGCGAAACCCAATCTTCCGGCACCGGCTCCTGCGCTTCGGCGGTGGCCGCGATTTCTTCCGGGCGGGCCGAATCTCCCATCGAAATCCGCACTTCCGGAGGAACTCAACTGGTGCGCTGGGAGGGAGAAGTTTTCCTCACCGGCTCGGCTCAGATCGTTTGTCAGGGAGAATTCTTCGAATAAAATCCTGCAATTGTAGTGGAGTGCGTCAGGCAGATGGGCATTATGTTTAACTTAACGCTGGCTAGATTTGAAAGGGCGCGGCTTCGGCCGCGCCGAAGTGGTTGTGGCTTATTGCCGCTTTAGCGGCTGAGGGCACATGTCCCTCAGCGGCTAAAGCCGCTCGTATGGCCGTCTCTCGCGGCGCGGCTGAAGCCGCGCCCTTTCAAAGATGCCAGCCTTGATGGCTTGGATTTACGACGCAATACGCTAATGGCCAATTAACCGGTGACCTTTGGAAACTCGGAACTCAATCATGAAACCGCCAGCTCTTCGTCCGGGAGACCGTATTGGAATTGTGGCCCCGGCCAGCGCTATCCAGAACGACGAACTCTTGCGGGGCTGCGAGGCGCTGCGATCGCTGGGATACGAGCCGGTTTACGACGAGTCGATCCTGGATCGGAGGTTCTATTTCGCGGGGAGCACCGAACGTCGTGCTCGCGAGCTACAGACTATGTTTGCCCGCGATGATGTGCGGGCGATTATTTGTGCTCGCGGCGGCTACGGCTGCAATTACCTGCTGCCATTCCTCGATCTCGAAACGATCCGTCGTCATCCCAAGATTTTTGCCGGCTATAGCGATGTCACCACGTTGTTGACCTGGTTTCATGACACCACCGGACTGGTCACCTTCCACGCGCCCATGGTGGCCAAAGACTTCGCAACCGCGAACGGCGCGGACGTTGCTTCGTGGCAAGCCCAGATGACAGGACAGACGCCAGCTCAACCTGTTCACCTGTCTCCGCTCATCCCGGGAAAGGCCAAGGGTAGACTCTACGGCGGCTGTCTTTCGATGCTGGCCGCCTCGCTGGGCACGCCCTACGAGATTCACACCGAAGGCACCATTCTGTTAATCGAGGATGTAGCTGCTAAGCCATACCAGATCGATCGCATGCTCATGCAACTCAAGCTGGCGGGTAAACTAGAAGGTGTAAGGGGAATCGTGTTCGGACAGATGCTTGCTTGCGAGGCTCCGCCGGAGTGCGGTTATTCGCTGCTCGACATACTGCGCAGTTTGGTCGCCAATTTGGGCATTCCTGTGGGCTTCGGCATCAACTCCGGCCACGTCGAGAGCGGCAATATAACGCTGCCTCTGGGCGTACAAGCGTCCCTCGATGTTGAGCAGAATGCCGCCGTGCTGACCATGCTTGAAGCCGCGGTTAGCATGTGAAGGATTTGTAATTTGGCAATTTTAAATTTGTAATTTGAAAACCGGGGTGCACCGGAACTCATGGGCCAAACGATAAATTTCAAATTTGAAATTTCAAATTTGAAATCAACGCTGCCTCGTTTGCGTTCTTCTCAAGGCTATTGATGAATAAACGTCACATCCATTTAATCGGCATTTGCGGCACGGCGATGGCTTCGCTGGCGGGTATGCTGAAACAACGGGGCTTCCACGTCACTGGCTCCGATACGGCGGCGTATCCGCCGATGTCCGATTTCCTTGCCGAGTTGGGTATTCCTGTAGGCCAGCCGTTCGGGGAAAGCAATCTCGATCCGCGTCCTGATCTGGTGATTGTCGGCAACGCCATCTCGCGCGGCAATCCCGAACTCGAATACCTGCTGGATACGCGCATTCCGTTTCGCTCCATGCCACAGGTGCTGTACGACGAATTCCTTGCCGGTCACGAGCCCATCGCCATAGCCGGCACCCATGGCAAGACCACCACCACTTCGATGTTGAGTTGGATTTTCCAGGCCTGCGGACGGGATCCGTCGTTCCTGGTAGGTGGCATTGCCGAAAACTTCGGCAGCAGTTTCCGCCTGGGCGCGGGAGCGCAATTTATCGTGGAAGCCGACGAATACGACACCGCGTTCTTCGATAAGGGACCAAAGTTCCTGCACTACTTTCCCGATGCGGCGATTCTTACCTCCGTCGAGTTCGATCATGGAGACATCTATCGTGACCTTGAAGCGGTGAAAATTGCCTTCAAACGTCTGGTGAACCTGGTGCCGCGACGGGGACGGATCATTGCCTGGGATGGCGGAGAGCAGGAGCAGTTAAAGGCCAATCTGGACGAATCCCTGGTCCGCGCCTTCTGTCCGGTCGAGCGGTATGGTATGCAGGCCGGTTCCACCTGGCAGATTGTGGATCTGCGCTTCGAGCGGGCACGCACCGTATGGACGGTATTGCGGGAAGGGACGCGTTGGCAGGAATTCGAGTTCTCCCTGGCCGGGGAATACAACGTGCTGAATGCCACCGCCGCCGTTGCCATGGCTGCCGCCTACGGCATCCCCTCGCAGGAGATCGCAGCCGCGTTGCGCGATTTCCGCAGCGTCAAGCGCCGCCTGGAGGTTCGCGCCGAAATCGATGGCATCACCATCATCGACGACTTTGCCCATCATCCCACGGCGATCACTGAAACTTTGCGGGCTTTGCGTACCCGCTATCCCCAGCGCCGTTTGTGGGCGGTGCTGGAGCCGCGCTCCAATACTTTGGCCCGTAATGTTCTTCAGAATGAATTGACCCAAAGCCTGACGCTGGCCGACCAAGTGGTAATTGCGGACGTATTCCGCGCCTCCCGCTACACCGATGGCGAACGCCTCGACGTCGAGGCCGTCGTCGCCTCTCTGAACCAGCACGGACGCCACGCCCGCCATTTGGCCGATGCCGACGCCATCGTTGCAGGAATTACTCCCGAACTCCGCTCCGGCGATGTGGTGGCCCTGCTCTCCAATGGCGGCTTCGGAGGGATTTACGAGAAGTTGCCAGAGGGGCTGAAAAAAGTAATAAGTAACAAGTAATAGGTAATAAGCCAGCCGGGGTGAGGCTCCCCGCTTGTTCTGGGGATGCGGTCGGACTTCGCGCCAGAGCTGGCAAGTTCCCCTCAATGGTTTTCTTGACACGGGGCGGGCGATTCCGCATACTCTTTCTGAACTAATTAATTAGTTCGTAAGCCCAAAGGGGGTGTCATGAGCAAGACGGGAAATGCTATGCCGAAATCGATCAGCGCTCTGGCCGCCCGCACGCAGTTCGGACAGATCATGCGCCGCGCTGCAGGCGAGAAGCAGGAGCGTTTTATCGTGGACAAGCGGGGCGAACCCAAGGTGGTTATTTTGGGGTTCCAGGACTTTTTCGAGAACATCGCCCCGGAACCGGAAGTGCTTGCCGCTATCCGTGCCGAGTCCAAGAGAAATAAGACCGACAAGCTGGCGATGCGTGAAATCGATCGCGAAATTGCAGCTTACCGGAAAGAGCGGTTGCTGAAGAATGCCACGTCCAAGCGTCGTTCTTGATACCAACGTCGTGGTTTCGGCGCACCTCTGCCCTCGCGGCCTGGAACGATTCGTCTATGATCTTGGCCTCAACGGGACGCTCGAACTTTTTTGCACAACGATGATCTTCGAGGAATATGAGGGTGTATTGAGCCGAGCGAAGTTCAGAATTTCTCCTGCGAAGCTCGCCGAATCACTTGCTTTGATTCGCCAAACCGCGCGGTTCGTCGTTCCCAAAAGGCGGCTTCAGGTGGCTATCGATCCGGGCGACAATATCTTTCTGGAATGTGCCGAAGAAGCACGCACTCAGTATCTGGTCACGGGGAACAAGAAACACTTTCCTACTGTTTGGAAAACGACGCAGATTGTGAACAGCCGGGAGTTGATCGACGAAATCATTGCTGATCTGAAGCGCTGATCGCACGGCGCTCGCCTACTCTCCGCCGCTTCCGCCCAGAATCTCTGCCAGATGAAAAACCCGTGTTCCCGGACAGAAATGGCGAATCTGCGAGCGGCAAGAGAAGCCATCGGTGATCACCATCGTCTCCGGGCCGCTACGCGCAATGGCTGGCATTAGTACGCGTTGTGCCAGGGCGCGGGAGAGCTCGAACTTATCTTTTTCGTAGCCGAACGCCCCCGCCATTCCGCAACAGCCGGCATCGAGAACTTCCAATTCCAATCCAGGCACCTTTTTCAGCAGCGCAACTTCCGGTTCTGTTCCGCTAATTGCTTTCTGATGGCAGTGACCGTGAAATAAGGCACGTCCGGAGCAGTGCACTGGCTTAAATCCAGGGGCTTCGCGGTTCAGAAACTCATCCAGCATCAGCGAATTTTCCGCCAGCAGACGCGCCCGTGACTCTCCCGGAAACAACTTGGGCAGTTCGTCGCGGAAGGTCAGGATGCAGCCAGGCTCCAATCCTACGACGCGGACACCGCGCTCCACATACGGCCCCAGCACGCGCATGACCTGACGTAGTCGCTCTTTGGCCAAGTCGAGCATTCCCTGGTCATAGAGAGGCCGGCCGCAACACAGCGATTCTGGCGGAAGGATTACGCGGAAACCAGCCGCTTCCAGCACGCCCACCCCGGCTATGGCTACGCGCGGCTCAAAGTAATTGGTGAAGCAATCCGGAAACAGCAGCACCTCTACGCCGTCCGGATTGGCGATGGGATGGCCGGCGAACCACTTTTTGAACGTCTCGCCCGCGAACAGAGGCAGGGGGCGTTCCGCATGAATTCCGGCCACGCGCTTCAGTAAGTTACCCAGCGGGGACTGCGACATCGCGTTCACCACCGCTGGCATACGTGCGGCCAGTGGCGCCCACTGATTGATCCGCCCGAAGAAATGCGCGGTTAAGGGCCGGCGATGGGAGCGGTGGTAATGCGCCAGGAATTCCGCCTTATACAGCGCCATGTCCACCGTGGCGGGGCATTCACTCTTACAGGCTTTGCACCCCAGGCAAAACTGGAGGGCGTCATACACTGCCCGGTCCTGCATGCCATCCGGCAGCACGCCGCCGTTACTGAGGGCATCGAAGAGCAGGCGTGCCCGCCCGCGGGTGGAATAAAGCTCCTCGCCCGTGACCATATAAGACGGGCACATGGTTCCACTCTCCACCTTGCGGCACTTGCCGATACCGATGCAGCGTCCCGCAGCTCCGGCAAATCCGCCATCGGCGCTGAAATCAAAATGGGTAGAGACCATTTGCGGACGATACTGCGGACCTAAGCGCAGATGGGCATCAATTGGATTCGGATCGACGATATTGCCCGGATTCATGCGCCCCTCGGGATCGAAGAGCTGCTTAAAGTCGCGGAAGGCGCCGATCAGCTCGGGACCGAAGATGCTGGGCAGCAGCTCCGAACGAGCCGCGCCGTCGCCGTGCTCCCCGGAAATCGATCCTCCGAACTCTCCTACTAGCGCGGCAATCTCGATCATGGTGGCGCGAAAGATCTCCACTCCCTGGGAAGTGGAGAAGTCAAAATTAATGCGACAGTGTACGCAGCCTTCGCCGAAATGGCCGTAGTACATGAAAACCTGCAAGCCTCGATCCGTAAGCAGTTGATTGAACCGGCGCAGGTACTCGCCCAGCCTTTGTGGAGGCACGGCGGCATCTTCGGCGCCGGGCCAGCAGCGTGGATGACCGGGACGAGGCGCGCCCGTCCCTAGCCCCGATTCCCGCAAGCGCCACACCGTATCGCGTTCGACGGGATCAACCAGAACCTTGGCTCCCATGCAGGCTCGCGAGTTCCGCGCCTGTTGCAGCAATGCTTCGCCGCGCGCGCGAGCCTCGTCGACCGTGGCGCCACCCAATTCCGCGATCAGGAAGGCGGTTCCTTCGGGCAGTAGACGAATTGCCGTGTAGCCTTTCTCCCGTCCAAAATCCACCAAGTTGTGGTCAAAAGCCTCCAGTGCTTCCGGCAGATGTTCCAGAATCCATGGAACCTGATCGGCTGCGGTATAGATGTCGGCAAAACCGAGGACTACCAGCACCAACTCCTTGGGCCGGAGTGCGAGTTTCAGTGTCGCTCCCAGCACCAGGCCCAAAGTACCTTCGGAGCCGACCAAGGCTCGCGCCAGATTGAATCCATTCTCCGGCAACAATTCGTCCAGGTTGTAACCGGAGACGCGCCGGGGAATGTGGGGAAAGCGCGTGCGCACCAGTTCGCCGTAACGATTGGCGATAGCGCGAGCACCGGCATGGATTTCCGCCTCGCGACCGCCCACAGAAGTGCCGGGAAATTCCTGAGGTCCCAACTGTAGCCGCGTGCCGTCGTAGAGCAGAACCTCGAGAGCATTCAGGTTGTCGACGGTCTTGCCGTAGGCGGCGGAATGCGCGCCGCAGGAATTATTGCCGATCATTCCGCCCAAGGTGCAGCGGTCCTTCGTCGCGGGATCGGGAGGGAAGAACAGGCCGTGAGGCGCCAGCGCGGCATTCAGTTGACTCTGGATCACTCCCGGTTCGACAACTACCAGGCGATTGTCGGCGTCGATGGTGCGAATCGCCGTCATGTATCGGGAGAAGTCCAGCACCAAAGCGGCATTGCAGGTCTGCCCCGCCAAACTTGTACCGCCCCCGCGCGCCAACAACGGCACACCATTTTCCCGGGCCAGCGCTACCGTGCGTATAACATCTTCAATATGACGGGGCCGCACCAAGCCGACCGGCACGCGCCGATAATTGGAGGCATCCGTGGAATAGGCCGCCAGCGCGCCCAGATCGAAGCGCACGTCGCCTTCGATGACGCGCCGCAACTCGTTCTCGAAGGAAGAAACCCGCAACTGGCGATTGGCAATTGGCATTTAGCCCAACCTGCGTAACCGAAAGGCTTACGGCTTACAGTTTACAGTTTGCCGCCGAAACAGAACCCACATCGCCGCAGATTAACGCAGATGAACGCTGATAGAATTCCAGGCTTTTTACCGCAGAGGACGCAGAGATCGCAGAGGAACACTAAAGACTCGGATGAAGCTGTTTTCGCTGAGTTGCAGTTTCACTTTTCTTTGATCTGCGTTCATCTGCGTTTATCTGCGGCGGATGTTGTTTCTCCTCCGCGTCCTCTGCGCCCTCTGCGGTGAAAAAGTTCGAGATTAGTCTTTCCGGAAAAATTCCAGGATTGCCTCCGCTTGCGGCTTGGTCACTACGGCGGAAAGAGCGGCGGCGTCGGCGTTCTTTACGGCCTGAAGCGAGCCGAAGTGTTCCAGCAGGCGGCGGGTGGTTTGTTCTCCGATGCCGGGGATCTCGCGCAGGGTCGTCACGCGATCGCGGATTTGGCGGCGCTTGCGATGGAAGGTGACGGCGAAACGGTGCGCCTCATCGCGAATTACCTGCACCAGATGCAGAACCGGCGAATGATGATCGAGCACCGCCGGATCGGCCTCTTGTCCGAGCACGTAAATAATCTCTTCGCGCTTGGCGATGGAGGCCACCGCCTGATTGGTGATTTCCAGCGCTTCCAGAGCCTCGGCGGCCGAGTGGAGTTGGCCTAACCCGCCGTCGACCAGGATCAGGCTGGGGAAAGGCTTGTTCTCTTCTTTCAGGCGTTGATACCGTCGCGTGATTACCTCCCGCATGGACTTGAAGTCGTCCACACCCTCGACTGTGCGGATGATGAATTTGCGGTAGTCGGCTTTCTTCATCTGGCCGTCTTCCCAGACCACCATGGAAGCAACGGTCTCCGCGCCCTGAATATGGGAGATGTCGAAACATTCGATGCGGGTAGGAAGTTCCGGCAAGGTGAGCGCATCTTGCAGCGCTTCGGCAATCATGCGCGCGTTGGGCTTGAGCACGCGGAAACGCTGATCGTAGGATTGTTTGGCGTTGGTGGCTGCCAGGTCCACCAGGGAGCGTTTTTCGCCGCGCTGGGGCGCCAGGATATGGACGTGTCGGCCGCGCAATTCGGCCAGCAGTTGCTCCAGCGTCTCCCGATCTTCGAAGTCGGTGGGTACCAGGATGTTGTGCGGAACATACTGTTGGTCGATATAAATCTGCTTCAGCAGGGAAGAGAAGAATTCCCCAGGCGAAAACTCGTCGCCCTCGTTGAGCCCGGGAATATCCTCCCAGAAGAACTCCCGCCGATCCAAAATGCGGCCCCCGCGCATGTGAAACAAGTTCACGGCGAGCATTTTATTTTCGAAGTGATAGCCCAGCACATCGGCGTCCTCGCCATCGCCGGTGTCCATGCGCTGTCTGCCGCCCAGTTGTTCGACCGTGGAGATCAGGTCACGATACTTCGCCGCCAATTCGTATTGCTCGGCTTCGGCCGCCCGCTGCATGCGTTCTTTCAGCGAGCCGGTTAAATCCGCCGGCTTGCCCTCCAAAAACAACTTCACATCGCGCACCCGCTCGGCGTAGGCTTCCGGCGTGGTCAGGGTCTCGACACACGGCCCCAGGCAGCGTCCGATGTAGTACTGAAGACAGGCCCGTGGATGATAACGACGCAAGTCCACATAGCAGGAGGGAAGCAGAAAATGACGATGAATCAGTTCCACCACCCGATACGCCAGGCTGGCCGGCAGATAGGGGCCAAAATAGGCGCTGCCGTCTTTCTTTAAACGCCGCGTAACGTACACTCGCGGAAAACGTTCGCCCAGCGTGAGCTTTACGTAAGGATAGGTTTTATCATCGCGCAGGAGAATGTTGAAGCGCGGCTGCTTTTGCTTGATCAGGTTATTTTCAAGAGCAAGCGCTTCCTTCTCATTGTCGACCACGATGTACTCGAGATCGACCGCCTCGCGCAGCAGGGAACCCGTCTTGGCGTTCTCCCCCGCACTCTCCAGGAAGTAGGAGCGCACCCGCGCCCGCAGGTTCTTGGCCTTGCCTACATAAATGACTTCGCCTTCCGGATTCTTGTACAGGTACACCCCCGGCGAAGTGGGCAGCGTACGAATTTTCTCGTGAAGGTCCATGGGAACCGGAAGTTACTTTAATGGTAGCAGAGCGTTTCCCGCGGGTTTGTGGTTTTCAATTTCAAATTTCAAATTTCAAATTTGAAATTTCGCGAAGCCCACAAAGACCGGTTCGGGTTGGAGTTCGAGGCCGAAGCGGGCGCGGACGGCGGCTTGAATCTCGTCTTTGAGGGCCAGCACGTCGGCGGCTTTAGCGCCGCCCCGGTTTACGATAGCCAGCGCGTGTTTATGCGACAGACCGATGGGGCCGCGTTCATATCCTTTGTGAAAGCCGGAGTGTTCCACCAGCCACGCCGCCGGTATTTTGTGCTTCGAGGAAAGGCCCGGGTAGTTGGGAACCGACATGCCCAGTTCGTAGGTCAGCCGTTCCAACTCCGAATACTGTTCGGGGGTGAGTAGGGGATTCCGGAAAAACGAACCCGCACTACGGCAATCCTGGTCCCCGTCGGTCAACAACATGCCCTTGTCGGCGCGAATTTTGCGTACCGTATCACAAGCTTCCACCAAGCTGGGGGAGCGGTCGCCGAAGCGCTTCTTCAGATCCGCATAGGCAATGCGGGCGGCACCGCCTGGGTTGAGGGCGAAGGTGACCCGCAGAATTATGTAACGGCCGCGCGCGCTGGTGTTGAAAATACTGGTGCGATAACCAAAGCCGCAGCGGGCATTATCCAACTGCTCGATCGTTCCCGTGGTGGTATCCAGAACCTCGACGCGGCAGATCGATTCGCTGACTTCCTGTCCGTAGGCGCCCACGTTCTGCACTGGAGTACCGCCCACGGTCCCCGGAATCCCGCTCAGGCATTCCACCCCGGCACAGTTGCGTACCACCGCGTAGCTGACAAAGGAATCCCACTCCTCGCCCGCGCCGGCGGTAAACAGGAGCTTCTTCCCCGCCGAGTGTTCCGCCACTCCGAGAATATTGATCTTTACGACCAGCCCGGGAAAGCCGGTATCGGCAATCACCAGGTTGCTGCCGCCGCCTAGAACAAACAGCGGCAGACGATTTTCCGCAGCCCACGCGGCGGCCTCTCGCACTTGCTCTGCAGTCGTCGCTTCCAGGAAATAGCGCGCCGAACCGCCGACTCCTAAGGTCGTCAGTGGAGCCAGCGGGATATGTTCTAGAAGCAGCATAAGCAGTAGTTGGCGGCTAGTAGTTAGTAGCTAGGGGCCGGCTTCGCCCCTCGCCAGTCCCTTTAGTCTAAACAAACCAGATAGGCGCTAGTGGTTAGCTTTTAGTAGCTAATCGTTACGGTTAGTAGCCAGGCCCTGGCGTTTTCATTTGGTCGGTGCTCGAAGAGCCACACGCCTAAATGGATTGGCCGAGAGCAAAACCGGCCCCTAGCTACTAACTACTAACTGCTAGCTACTGCTTATTCCCACTCAATCGTCCCGGGAGGCTTCGACGTGGTGTCGTACACCACGCGATTGATTCCCTTAATCTCGTTGACGATGCGGGTGGACATGCGCTTAAGCACCTCCCAGGGCAACTCGGCTACATCGGCGGTCATGCCATCATCGGAATGAACAGCGCGGATGGCACAGGTATAGGCGTAGGTGCGCTGGTCGCCCATTACTCCTACCGACATCACCGGCAACAGCACGGCGAAGGATTGCCAAATCTTCGTATAGAGTCCCGCACGCTTGATTTCGTCGACCACGATTTCATCGGCGGCCTGCAGCAGGGCGATCCGGTCGGCCGTCACTTCACCCACGATGCGTACCGCCAATCCCGGTCCGGGGAAGGGTTGCCGTTGCAGGATCTCTTCCGGCATGTGCAGGTCGCGACCGATGCGCCGGACTTCGTCCTTAAACAGATCCTTTAACGGTTCGATGAGCTTCAGCTTCATCTTTTCGGGGAGTCCACCCACGTTGTGATGGCTCTTGATGGTCTGCGAGGGGCCGCGTACCGAGCGTGATTCGATCACGTCCGGATAGAGCGTTCCTTGCACCAGGAATTCGACGTGGCTCTGCTCTTTGGCGATGCGCAGGGCTTCTTCTTCAAAGATGACAATGAATTCATTGCCGATAATGCGGCGCTTCTTTTCGGGGTCGGTGACTCCGGCCAGTTTGGTAAGGAAGCTCTCGGTGGCATCCACGGCCACCAGATGCAGGCCAAGGTTGTCCCGTAGATTTTGCTGGACCTTGGTGAATTCGTCCTTGCGCAGCACGCCGTTATTCACGAAGACGCAGGTCAGGCGGTCGCCAATGGCCTGATGCACCAGGGTTGCCGCCACGCTGGAGTCCACTCCACCCGACAGGGCACAGATCACGCGGCCATCGGGGCCCACCGTTTGGCGAACTTGAGCAATGGTCTCGTCAATAAAACGTTGTGGCGTCCAGTTGGGCTGGGCGCAGCAGATATCGAATACAAAGTTGCGCAGAATCTGCGTGCCCAAGGGCGTGTGCCGCACCTCGGGATGGAATTGCACCGCCCATATACGGCGGACTGGATCTTCGATGGCCGCCACGGCATTGGAAGTTCGCGCCACCAACTGGAAGCCCGAAGGCAGTTCCAGGGCCTCGTCTCCGTGGGACATCCAAACCGAAGTGGTTTGGGGAACATCGCGAAACAGCGGCGATAGGGCGGCCAGTTCGATCTGCGCATGGCCGTACTCCCGGCGAGGCGCCGGGCTCACCTTCCCGCCCAAGGTATGGGCGATGAACTGCAGTCCGTAGCAGATGCCGAGCACCGGTACGCCCATGTGGAGCAAGCCGGCATCGGCCGGCGGAGCATCCGCGTCGTAGACCGAGCAGGGTCCGCCGGACAGGATTATTCCGGCCGGGTTATAGCTGCGCACTTCGTCCAGGGAAGCGGTGCAGGGCAGTACTGCCGAAAACACGTTCTGCTCGCGGACCCGCCGCGCGATAAGCTGCGTGTATTGCGAGCCGAAATCCAGGATAACGATGGAATTGGGTTCCAAATTAAGCTCTTGATGTTGGATTTGTTAGCCTACCCCTTAGCTTATCAGGAACTTGCCGACGATTTCAGCAACTCTGCGCATCGGCAGTTTGCGCGCGCGCATCTAAGGTGTATAGGAATAACGGCTATACACACCCGCAGGGCGGCGAACCTGCCGCCCTACGGGATTCAGAAACTCGCCGGGCCGGGGCCAGAGTAAAGGGCGCCGGCGCCAAGAAGGAGCAGGATTCTGAAACCGCTTTCTACACCTTACAATCGCTCGCTTCATCGTTTCGCTATTTTTACCGCTGGAGCCACTTTCCTGCTGATCGCGGCAGGTGCGTTGGTCACCAGCAATGACGCCGGTTTGTCGGTGCCCGACTGGCCCACTTCCTTCGGTTCGCTTTACCGCATGCCTCCCATGATCGGAGGCGTGAAGTTCGAGCATGGGCATCGCATGTTCGCCGAGTTTATCGGCCTTCTCACTATTGCTCTTGCGGTATGGACCACTCGTGCCGACCGCCGGCCATGGATGCGTAAACTGGGATTCGCCGCGCTAGCCACAGTGATTATCCAGGGAATTCTGGGCGGTTTGACCGTGTTGAACGGACTTCCACCTGCGATTTCCACCGCCCATGCGGCCGTCGGACAGGCGTTTTTCTGTATTGCCGTAGCCATCGCATTATTCACCGGGCGCCGCCGCTCGGCCGAGGAACCGCGGTTGCAATTGGATCTGCGGCGGCCCGCGCTGGTCAGCTTGGCGTGGCTGTCGGTGGCCGTAATCTACTTGCAACTCATCCTGGGCGGGATGTTCCGGCACCACGGAATGAGGCTGCTGCCGCATTTGGTGACCGCCGTGGCGGTCACAGTCCTGACCTTGTGGACCGTCACCCGCGTGCTCTCCCGATACGGACAGATCGAGTCTTTACGCCGGCCCGCTCTGGTCCTGCTGCTGTTGCTGATTACTCAATTATGTCTCGGCTTCCTCGCCTACCTGACTCGTGTCGTCTGGAACCCGAACGCCGCGCAACCCACCGCGCTGATGGTTGGTGTTACCGTGGCCCACGTTTCGGTGGGCGCCTTGGTGCTGGCCACCGCTGTAGTGTTGGCGATTCAGGTGGTGCGCTATGTGCCGCTCGTACGTGAAGAAACGGTTCAGGGCAGCGAGGGGGTAGTCCCCGCATGAGCAGCATTTCAACAACTCTGGTCACGTCCCGCGGCAGCTTTACCCTGCTGCTGCGGGACTATTTCGAACTGGTGAAGGCGCGGATCACCACGCTGATCATGATGACCACCTGGTGCGGCTATTATCTCGGCGCGTCCAAAGCCGGCGTGAGCCCGGTCTCCTGGACGCTCCTGCATAGCCTGCTGGGGGTCGGATTAGCCGCCGGGGGCACGGCGGCGCTCAATGAAGCCATGGAGCGCGATCTCGACGCTCGCATGCATCGCACGGCCGCGCGTCCTCTGGTCACCGGTCGTATGGGGATGGCGCAGGGCGTATGTCTGGGGCTGGCCATGGTTCTGGGCGGCTGCTTGTATCTTGCTATGGCGGCGAATTGGCTGACGGCGGCGCTAACCTTGGCCACCTCGGCCGTCTATCTGCTTGCCTATACCCCCATGAAGCAGGTTCATCCGGTGTGTACCTTTATCGGCGCCTTTCCCGGCGCCATGCCTCCGTTGCTGGGGTGGGCGGCGGCGCGTGGCCGGCTGGATGGGCAGGCCTTTGTCTTGTTTGCCATCGTCTTCTTTTGGCAGTTCCCCCACTTCCATTCCATCGCGTGGCTGTATCGCGACGACTATGAACGGGCTGGTATTCGTATGTTGCCCGTCGTGGAACCCGACGGCCGCTCCACCGGTCGTGAGATTGTCGGCTATTTGGGCGCCCTGGTTCTGACTACGGTGGCCGCGGCAGCCGCGGGACTCGCCGGGCGTGTCTACCTGGGAGGTGCGTTGCTGTTGGGCTTGGTCTTCTGCTGGTTCGGCTGGCGCTTGGTGGCCGGTAACCGGCCTTCGCAAAAAGCCGAATCCCGGCGTAGAGCTCGGCATCTATTGCAAGCGAGCGTTATTTATCTCCCTCTTTTGCTGGCGTTATTAATCCTGAATGCGACGGTGTCATAATTGACTGTGGCCTTAGATCCTAATGTGCTTGTCCCCCCGGCTGCTGGTGGAAGTAACTCCACGGCTCGTCCCGTAATACAGATTCAAAACCTGCGTCACCTTTACGGCGACCGGAGGGCGCTGGACGGCGTTTCTTTCGATGTCTTACCGGCGGAGATCTTCGGCCTGCTCGGTCCCAACGGCAGCGGCAAGACGACAATGTTTCGTATCTTGTCTACCCTGATGCTGCCGACGGAGGGAAGCGCCGTAATCCGCGGCTACGATTTGGCGCGGGATCCCGGCGGAGTGCGGCGCGAGATCGGCGTCGTCTTCCAGGCCACAAGTATCGACGTCAAACTAACCGCCGCTGAAAACCTGCGGCATGTGGGCCATCTTTATGGTCTGCGCGGCGCCGCTTTGGGTGCGCGCATTCGCGAGATGCTGGAGCGCGTTGGTCTGGCGGATCGCGCCCATGAACGTGCCGAGACCTTTTCCGGCGGTATGCAGCGCCGTCTGGAATTGGCCAAAGGACTACTCCATCATCCGTCGGTATTGCTTTTGGATGAGCCTACGACGGGACTGGATCCCGGTGCGCGCCGCGACCTGTGGCAGTATCTGGCGCTGTTGCGCGATCAGGAGCGTGTCACCGTAATCGTCACCACCCACCTGATGGAAGAAGCGGAACGCTGCGACCGATTAGCGATTCTCAGCCACGGGAAACTGGTAGGGCTGGGAACGCCCGCGGAACTGAAAAAGGAAATTGGCGGTGACGTGATCCTGCTGGAAACCCGCCAGTCTCCGGAAGCGTTGGCGGAGAAAGTATTCAACCGCTTTGGCCTGGCCGCGCAGGTAGTCGGCGAGAGAGTACGGCTGGAAACCGAGCAAGGCCATCGCTTCGTCACTGAAGTCATGGAAGCGTTTCCCGGCGAAATCGAATCGATTTCCGTCAGCAAACCGAATCTTGAAGACGTGTTCATTCACCGCACTGGACATCGGTTCTGGAATGAAATTGAGGCAGGTTCACCGCAGAGGACGCTGAGGGCGCAGAGGAAGAAAAAGGGCTCAGCCCCGATCGATGCGGATGAACGCTGATAGAAGTATCGTTATTTGATTTGATCCGCGTTGATCTGCGCAATTCTGCGGCTGTGGGGCTAGGTTTTGTTTCCTCCGCGTCCTCTGCGCCCTCTGCGGTGAAATGAATATGTCTTACGGGAAAACTAATTAATGGCGACTCAAACACAATCTCTTCCCGCTCCTCACGCTCCGGCCACAACCGGCTTGCTGGTGCCTACGATTTCCTTGTGGTGGCGCGAGGTCGTGCGCTTCTATCGCAATCGCGGGCGCGTTGCCGGAGTTATTCTCTCGCCGCTGTTGTTCTGGCTGGTCCTGGGCTCCGGCTTTGGCACCTCGTTTCGCGGCGCCGGCGATGCGAATACGCATTATCTGGAATATTTCTTTCCCGGCGCGCTGACCATGATCGTCCTGTTTACCTCGATTTTTGCCATGATGTCGGTGATCGAGGATCGCAAAGAGGGCTTTCTGCTATCTGTGCTGGTGGCGCCCGTACATCGCTCGGTGATTGTGTTGGGTAAGGTACTGGGCGGAGCTTCGTTGGCGACGGCCCAAGGCCTCATCTTTTTGATCTTTGTGCCGCTGCTGCATGGCGCCCATCTGGGGCTGGCTAATATCTTACCCATCGTTCTCACCGTATTCCTGGTGGCGTTTTCGCTGACCTCGTTGGGCTTTGCCATCGCCTGGCCCATGGACTCCTCGCAGGCCTTTCATGCCATTGTGAATCTGTTTCTGATTCCTCTATGGCTGGTTTCCGGGGCGTTGTTCCCGCTGAGCGGCGCCTCCGGCTGGATGCGCGTCATCATGCGCGTGAATCCGTTGACCTATGGAAATGAAGCACTGCGCCAGCTGCTTTTTCCCGGCGCCACTTCGATTCTCCCGGTGCCCGAGTCGCTGGTGATTTTGGGAGCGTTTTCCGCGATTATGTTCGCCTTGGCATTCATCATCGCCAACCGCAAAGCGCGATAGCAAGGTTTCAAAGTTAGGCGGGACTGGGGTCAATGGTTTTGCTGATTGTTGGAGCTGAACTTAACTCTATGAAGCTGCGTTAGAGCATGTACGGGTTTCGAAACCTTGAAACTTTGAAACCTTCTAATTTTGGTGCAACTATGATTGTGAGTGGTGCACAGATTCTCCCCACCGTTAATGCTGTTCTCAACTCCCTCAGCGCCATCTTGATTGCTACTGGAATTGTACTGATCCGGCAGGGGCATCGTAGGGCGCATAAGCGGGTGATGCTGGCGGCGGTGGCGACTTCTTCGATATTTCTCTGCGGCTATCTCTGGTACCACGCGCATGCCGGGGTAATTCGTTTCATGGCCCATGGCTGGCCGCGACCGGTTTATTTCGCGATCCTGATCACGCATACGATCCTGGCCGTCGCGGTGGTGCCGATGGTGCTGGTGACAGCCATCCGCGGGCTGCGCGGCCGTTTCGAGCGTCATCGCGCCAGCGCCCGCTGGACCTATCCCGTCTGGCTCTATGTCTCAGTCACCGGCGTCGTCATCTACGTGATGCTGTATCACGTGTATGCGGTTTAGCCGCGCGGCTATTTCGTTTGTCCATTCAATTCCTGATCCAGAAGCACCATTTCATCTTGTGCGCGAGGGTCTGGGGCGATAGCCAATTCCGCTCGAATCTCCTCGCGAGCTTCCCGCAGCCTTCCCTGGCGCTCCAGTAGCGACGCCAAATGAAGATGGGCGCCTTCGGGCACAGGCGACTTGGCGCAGGAGCGCCGGAATGACGCTTCCGCCTCCGGCATCTTGCCGGCGGCCGCTTGTACGAGGGCCAATCCGAAGAAAAGACAGGGCTCATGCGGTTGCAACTCGGTCACCTTTACTAAGCTTCGTTCAGCATCTTCCCACTGCTGCGCGTGGGCCTGAAAGAATCCCAGGGAATAGTAGGTCCGAAAATCTTCCGGATCCGAGGCGATTGCCCGCCGGTAAAAATCCCGGGCGGCCTGCGGTTGCTCCTCGGCGGAAAGTTCCTGTGCCCAGGCAACATTGGCCGGGGCGCTATTCGGAGCCACAGCTATAGCATGGCCGTACAAGGTCTGATTGCTGGCCCAGGTGTCCGTTTGCGCTACGGTGGCGATTCCAAAGATACATACGAGAACAGACAGAACCGCAACTTGAGCCAGCGGCACTGCGAAGAGCAAGCGTTCGAATAGCCGTAGTTGTCGCACGGCCATCGCCCCCAACATCGAAGCTCCCACCAGCGGCAAGTACAAGTAACGGTCGTGTACCAGTTGTCCACGGTCGAAATAGGCCACAGATGTCATCACCGGCAGCAGGGGAAGCAAGACCCACGCGCAAGCCAGACCTACTTGCGGCATCCGCCTGGACCACAGCGCTAGACCACCGCCGATGGCTAGAATTCCCAGCAGCGGCAACAGGAAATTGCCTATCCGGTAGTGAGTGACCAAAGGTAGAGCGTGGTAAAGGCCGAGGGGCCAGGGAATAAGAATCTCTTTGAGATAGAAGCACAGAACCGCAGGCCAGGTGGAAATCACCGTGAGCATGGTTGCCCCGTTGCGGTGCGCCGGCGCCAATCCGCGCAGCGCCAACCCGCGTGCGCTCAGATATACCAGAAGCGCTACCGCATAAGGCGTGATGGTAGCCGCCAGCCTCCGCGGGAAGTCACGTGTCGTCTTGGCCTGCCCAGTCGTCTTAAGAGAACGACCATGGTCCTGAACGTTCCTGGCCGAAGGCCGACGGCCAAAGGCCGATGACGCCTCGTTTATCGCAATCAGCGCTGGCAATATGATCGCTGTTTCCTTAACCAATAACGCCGTCAGAAACCACAAGACGGAAATCCAGAGCCAGAGTTGCTGGCCGCGCTCCCGGCTGTGAACGTAGCACCATAAGGAAAGTAAAAAGGCCACGGTCATTAAGGGTTCATTGGCGCCGGACACCCAGGCCACGCCTTCCACCGCCACCGGGTGCACCGCAAATAGCACGGCGGCAAAGCTCGCGGTCAGGGGATTCTTCCATAGCTTTACCGCGAGCAGGTATACCAGGGTGGTTGCCAACGCATGCACCAGCAATACGCCGGCATGCCATCCCATTGGTTCGAGGCCGAAGAAGGTATAGTTCAACAGCATCCAGGTGAGAAAGAGTGGCCGATAGTAGTTGCTCCCGCACTTGTGCAGCCAGATATCCTGCGTGAAGTACTGGGAGAAGAAATGCCAGGACTGTATATGCGGTTCTCCGACGATTTGCGTTGTGTCGTCGTCTACAAAGGAGAAGCCCAAGGCGGCAATATGAGTCAGTACCGCCAACGCCAGAGCCAACACGAGTAAGACCCGAGCCGGAGTGATCAGGGAGGCCGCAGCCTGCCGCTTGTCCGTTCGTCGGGAAAGAGCCTTTTGTCCGGCTCGCATGGGGAGCCTCCATCGGAAAAGTTAGCGCATGGTCGTACAGAGCCGGCTTCGTACACGAATGCTTGGTGGAATGCGTGACTCAGACTATCACTGAACGGCGTTTTGTTCACCGTTCTTGCATCAACACGTTCTCGCAGCAACTCGCACCGTTTTCGGGGTCGATTTTTTCAGCAATCCTTAATTGTCTTGTGCTACGCTGACAGATATTAGCTGCCAATTGCGGTGCCATCTACGTGTGTGCTCGCATGTAGTGAGCTGGGAGGCCTGAGGGGTACTCCCGCCCTAAGTGATTGGCTGCTTCCGTTCGTATCAGGGGCTTTGTACCTTCGCGGAGGAAGACCCGGGATGGGAATCGCAGGGACAATCCTGTTCATACTCATCGTCATCCTTGATGGCGCCTTATTCACTTACATCTATGGGAAGAGTTGGCCGGTAGCCGCCCGCTTGTGTGCCGGGGCCTGCACGGGCTTCGCCTTGATCGCTACCATTGGATTTCTGGGGGCGTCGGCCTGCGGATTGCTCAATTCGGCGGTGGTTTGGCTCTCGCTCGCCCTGGTCACCGCTCCGGCGCTGGCGGTGGCGTCGGCCTTTCGTCAGCAAGTGGGGCAAGAGTTCGCCCAGACGGGGCGCGAAATACGGCAGGCTGTGCTGCATCCCAGTTGGACCGGCGCTGGAGTGAGTGCATTCTATGTCGGCGTCGCGGTCTTGCTGGGCCCTGTGTTCGGCAAGGCGGTCTATCGGGGTGCCGACGGCATTTATACGGGCGTAGCCAATAATTTAGGGGACCTGCCCTTCCATTTGCAGATCATTTCCAGCTTTGCCCAGGGACATAATTTCCCTCCGCAGGATCCGGGCTTTGCCGGCGTTCGCTTTGCCTATCCCTTCCTGGTCGATTTCCTGGCCGCAATGATGAATCGGGCCGGCGCCTCCCTGATCGCCGCCATGGGAATCGAAAGCCTGGTGCTGGCCATCGCGCTCGTGGGCCTGCTGCATTACTGGACGCTGCAACTGACGAAGGACCGCTTGGCCGGATTGCTGGCGCCGGTGCTGGTCCTTTTCAGCGGTGGTCTGGGCTGGTGGGCCTTGTTTCAAGACGTGCGTAATAGTGATTCCGGCCTTGTCGGATTGATCGGGCATTTGCCCCACGGCTACACCATCGGCTCCGACGCTCTCTGGCGCTGGGGGAATTCCTTTACGACGCTCTTCGTTCCTCAGCGCAGTATTTTGCTGGGGGTACCGCTGGCTATCGTGGTATTTACTGTTTGGTGGCAGACCTTGACCCCTGACGACTCTGGGAACGCGGGCAGACTGCCCGCCCTGGAGCACAGGGCCATGTTTGCCGCGGGATGTTTGGCGGGAATACTGCCGTTGATTCACGCGCATACCTACCTCGTGGTCATGATGGCGGCCGGATGTTTGCTCTTTTTGTTTCTGAAGTGGCGAGCCTGGGCGGCGTTCTTCCCCCCGGCGATCATCATTGCCGTACCCGAGATGCTATGGACCCGGCATGGCAGCGCAGTTGATCCGCAAACTTTCTTCGGCTGGTATGTGGGTTGGGATCACGGCGCCGCCAATGCGCTCTGGTTCTGGTTCGCCAATACCGGCGCATTCATTCCCTTGCTGTTGACCGCGGTTCTGTGGCGCAAGCAGGAAGACAGCCTGGTTCCACCGAAGTTGCTGCGCTTCTATCTGCCGTTCCTGCTCTGTTTCATTGCGCCTAATCTTATGAAGTTTGCGCCTTGGGGATGGGACAATATCAAAGTGCTGTTTTACTGGTATGTGGCTTCGGCTCCTCTGGTGGCGTTGTTGCTGGCTTCCTGGTGGAAGACTCCGGGAAAACTGCGCGGGGCCTCCGTCGTATTGCTGGTTTCGCTGACCTTGGCGGGCGCCTTGGATCTGGCCCGCGTGGTAAGCGGGGGAGAAGCGAATCGCGAATTCGATCCCGATGGTGTGGCCATCGCCCGGTTGATTGCCGAACGCACCGATCCTCAGGCTGTGGTGTTGCACGCTCCCACCTACAACCCGCCCGTCTTTTTGACCGGTAGGCGTTCTCTATTGGGCTATCCCGGCCAGGCTTGGTCCCGGGGATTGGCCTATCTTGGACGCGAAAGCGATATTCATCAGATTTATGCGGGTTCCCCACAGGCGGCGGCCCTTCTCCAGAAATACCAGGTTGCTTATGTCCTGGTGAGCCCGGAGGAGCGGACTAGCCTTACGGTAAACGATGCCTTTTGGAACCAATTTCCGGTGGTCGCGCAATCCGGGGACTACCGCGTTTATAAAGTCGAGTTCGCCCGATGAGCACAGTTGAAAATCCCAAGGTTGCCGCGGGGGACGCAAAGCCTCGGTGCCAGAAGTCTGCCCGGCCCCAGCGCAGTCCCGATGAGTGGGAACCACTGCAGGGAAGCCGATGGCAATGGGCGGCGGGAATCATCCTGCTGCTGGCTGCGGTACTTCGCTTCTATGACCTTTCCCTGGTGCCGTTACACCATGACGAAGGCGTAAATGGATCGTTTTTGACCGCCATGTTTCGCGGCGGCGTCTACCATTATGATCCGGCCAACTACCATGGACCAACGCTCTACTACTTTGCCCTGATCATTAGCACCCTCAATGCCTTTGTCTTTGGGAAGGCGGGATTGAGCACGCTTGCCATCCGCTCCGTGCCGGCGATCTTTGGGACTGCCACGGTGTGGCTGGTTTTGCGGCTACGTCGCTATCTGGGTGATTACGGCGCGCTGGCCGCCGCGCTGCTGGTGGCCTTCTCTCCCGGCATGGTTTACTTCTCGCGCTATTTCATCCACGAAATGCTGCTGGTGTTCTTCACCCTGGGACCTGTTGTGGCGGTGCTGGAATACTATGAGACGGCGCGTCCCTGGTATTTGATGCTGGCTTCGGTATCAGCCGCCCTGATGTTTGCTACCAAGGAAACAGCGGTGTTTTCAGCCATTGTGCTGGTGCTGGCCTGGATTTTGGCCACGGTCTATCAGCGTTTGACCGGCAACTGGAAGCGGAAATATGAGGGAATCCGCGCGGCTAAAGAAGGCGCACCCTCGTCCGAGCCGTTTCTGGTGCGCGCCGGCGGCGGCGATAAGTTGATGTTTCTTCTGGCGGGCGCTGGCGGACTTTTTGCGGCGGTGTATTGTTCGCTGTACTCATCGTTTGGCGGCAACTTCCCCAAAGGGATTTACGATTCCTTTGCCACTTTCAGTTATTGGGCGACGACGAGTTCCAGTAACCATACTCATGATGCGCTAACCTGCCTGAGGTGGCTGGGGAAGGAGGAATGGCCCGCCCTTTGCTTGGGGGCTCTGGGGTGGGTGTTTGCGATCTGTCGGGGGCGTAACCGGTTTGCGCTATTTAGCGGACTGTGGGCGATCGGAATCACGGCTGCCTACTCACTGATTCCCTATAAGACGCCTTGGCTGAACCTCAATATCATTCTTCCGTTGGTTCTTATCGCCGGATACGGAGCCGAGGAGGTCTTCGCTTTGGCCCAGCGGAGTTCCAATAGGCGTGCCCGGGTGATTTGGCTATTACCGGTAGTCGTGGTGCTGATTGTTCCCTTGTTCTATACGGTCGACCTGAATTTCTTTCGTTACGACGATGATTCCATTCCCTATGTCTATGCGCATACCCGCCGTGGCTTCCTGGACTTGATCAAGCAAGTGGAAGAGATTTCCACCCGCAACGGCACGGGCACGGATACCGGCATTACGGTGGCTTCCCCCAACCACTGGCCGATGCCCTGGTATTTGCGTGATTATAAGAAGGCCGGCTATTGGGGAAAGGTAGTACCCACGCAGGAGCCTATTGTGATCGGACAAAGCGATCAAGAAACCGAACTCCGGAATACTTTGGGCGATGGCTATCAACGGGTAGGTTTTTACGACCTTCGGCCAGGGGTAGTGCTGGTCCTGTATGCGCGCCGCAATCTGGTGCAGTGAGCTCTGCCTCAGGGGTTAGGACCTTCTTTTGCCTATCTGCCGCCTGCGGCCGAGTCGTCGACAGGCGCGGCTCGGGATTCGGAGTAGGGCGATAACTGTGGGTCCCTGAGGTCGGCATCGAGGGACCATACCGTGCGGCCGGGCAGTTGCTTCAACAGCAGGCGATTGTGCTGGGCGCCTAAATCGCGAGCCCAAACCACCTTCGCATGCGGCAGGTCGGCGTCATTGTTCACCCATTCCAAAGCCACATGATGGGATGGCCCATATTTCACCAAGACTAGCTGCGGACCGGTTTGCCCCTCCAGCCAATCCTTCATCCCGGCACGCCTTAAGCCCCACTCCCTTTTGTCCATAACCAGGGTCTCCCAGTCGGGCAAAACGTCCAACCGGGCCATACCGGCCCTGCGTAAGGCAATCCGTCCCACCAAGGACAGCGCACAGAGAACCGGGAACAGGTACACCAAATTGCGCAACCCTAAACGCAACGTCGCGCCATTCCACTGGGCCGGGTTACTGTTTGCGGCTACCCGGCGGCGCTCGCGGTGAGAAGGATGCTTGCTTTGAGTAACCACGCCGGAGCGCCAATGCCACATTCTCCGCAAGCCGTCAATTTGCAGGAACCAGCACAAACAGGCGACCGGCGCGGTGTAATGTGCGAACCACCACTTTGACGTGAAGCCAACAAGCAGCGTCATAGCGATGATAGCGATGGTGAACCGCGGCCAAAACCCGTCAAACGCGATCCATAGAAGCGCAAGCTGAGCTATCGCCAGCAGATCAATGATCACCAGCACGGCGTACAAACTGTCCTGTCCGAGGTCCGGAATTTGGGAAATAGCCGCGAACGCAATTAGTCCGGCCAGCACGGCCATTTGCCCATAGCGAATCCAACCGCGGCGCAAGAAAACCGGAATCAGCAAGGGCAGGCTGAACAGGACGCCACAATAAAAACTCCAACACTCCCCCAGTTTGAACGCCACTGAACAGGGCCAAAAACGGCGATCATATTCATAACGATAAATCTCCACGTCCTCGTAGAAGCTCTTCAAAACTGGATTGCTGTATGCGATGCTTGGGCGCACAGGAAGAAAAATGAAAGGAGGGGTTTCTTGATATTGCCGTTCGTGCTCGACATAAGGCGACCGAAGATATGAGCCGGTGACGGCATGGTTATAAGCCACAGTAGCCGCCGCGCCCAGCAGCAGAACGGCTGCCGCGGGAACGACCAAGCCATGCCAGAACCGAGCTGTACCCCACTGCCGGGTCTGCCGTATCCGGTACAAGAAAACCGCCCCAGCAGCGCCGCTTGCCAGAAGACCTTCGACGGGGCGGCTGTTCACCAGGATAACCAGGCCCACGCCCAGGCCGATGGCGCTGGACCATGACGAGCGGTCCCAGAGCCGGCGCAACGCTCCAAAAAATAACGCTCCGCCCAGAGCCGCAACCATGCCGCCCCAGTATGTTTGACTCCAATAACTGAAGATGCCGAACTGGATCATTACCAACAAGCCGCCCACCAGTCCCCACACCGGGCCCGCCCAAGCCTGCAGCATCCAGCATGTAGCCGCACAGGCTAAGGCGGAGCTTAGCCAGACGCCCACCGCCGGATGGCGGGTAAGCCTTTCGCCGATGGCCAGGAAGATCCCCTGTGCGGGATAGTACTTGGAGACATAAGCGGGACGGACGAGAACATGGAAGGTCTCGAAGAATTCAGGCAAGCCCGGCGTAGGATTGGCGACGTGTCCGTTGGCAAAGGTATTGGACATGAGGAGATAACTGAACTCATCCTGTACTCGGGGTACCGGTTCATGCAGGACCCCGGCCACCATCAGGCATCCGAGGAAGGTTGCGCAAGCCAGGCCGGAGATCGCCAGCCATCGCCTTTCCCCAATCTGGCGAATCCACCTTCCGGGCTCGGAGTGCTGCTTGAACCCCAGCACATCGATCAGAGACAGAATTACCGCGAGCGCCAATAAGGCTATTTGCAAGGACGCAATCATGATCTTCTAAGGAATTTCCGGTTTAGTTTACCGCGTAATCGGCGGGAACCATAGAGTTATGACGGCTCTTCAAAGTGGAATAAGCAAGATAAAGCTACGTTAACGTTAACGTAACTTAGTCTGGCTAAGCGTCACTTTTCTTGTGTTACTCTAAGCTCGAAAATCGATTCAATTTGAAGCATCGGGGGAGGAAGTGACTCAATGCAAGCACCACAGGGCAGGCGGTTCAGGCAATCCCGGCGCAATAGGATGCTGGCATTGGGTTTCACTTGTCTCTTCGCCGCCGGTCTCGCCGGTTGCCGGGACAAGAGTTCCACCTCGGCTGTAGTTTCTCCGCCCAGAATCACGAGTTTCACCGCGTCTGCACCGGCAATAATGGCGGGGGAAATGGTGACGCTCGCGTGGTCGGTAGATGGCGCCACCGCGGTGAACATCGATCCCGGGGTGGGCGCGATCACTGGAGACCATCTGATCGTGAAACCTGCGGAGACCACGGCTTATACCCTGATGGCCTCCAACCGCGCGGGAGAAGCGATTGGCGCGAGGTTGATGCTGGTGGTGCTGAATTGCAGCGGCTTGTGCCGTAAAATGCACGAAGCTGTCATGGGCAACGACTTACCGGGCATCAGAGCGCTGTTGAGAGACAAACCTGATTTAGCTTTCCGTAAAGATGGCCATGGCCTCACGCCCTTACACACGGCGGCGGTAACTGGTCGCGCGGATATAGCGCGGCTGTTACTGGCCAACCATGCCGGGATCAATGCCAAGGCCGAGAACGGCGAGATGCCATTGCACCTGGCGGCGGCGTTTGACCGTAAAGACGTGGTGGAATTGCTGCTGGCCGGGAAAGCCCAGGTCAACGCGAGGGCCGATAACGGTACGACGCCATTACATTCCGCGGCAGCTTTTGGCCATCGGGACTTGGCGGAATTACTGCTGGTCCATCAGGCCGAGGTCAACGCCAAAGATATTAACGGCGCAACGCCTTTGCACTTGGCCGCCCAGGAGGGCCACAAAGACGTGGCGGAACTGCTGCTAGCCCATCACGCCGAAGTCAATGCCAAGGCCAACGATGGTTGGAATCCTTTGATCTCCGCCGCGGCCTTCGGCCGCCAGGACGTGGCGGAACTGCTGCTGGCGGCCCACGCCGACGTCAATGCCATATCCAACAACGGCATTACTCCCTTGCATGCCGCCGCCGCCAGCGGCCACTTGGAACTGGCGAAACTGTTGCTGGCCAAACAAGCTAATGTAAATGCCAGGAAGAATGACGGCGTCACTTCCTTGCACCTAGCGGCGTGGGGGGGACGCACGGATATTGCGGAATTGCTTTTAGCCAACCACGCCGAGGTCAATGCCAAGGACAACGATGGTCATACGCCTGTCTCATGGGCGCTGCATGATGGCCACCAGGACCTGGCGGACCTGCTCCGCCGCCACGGCGGTCAAGAATAAAGGAGTGCGCCAGCGTTGTTCCGGCGCACTCCTTGAAGGTTGGTCCAATTTACTGTTAACGTGCCCAGGTTAAGATGCTCTCCGGCTGGGAAGCGCGGCGGGGTTATGCCGACGCACTTCCCAGGAATGCCCGGTTCACTGTCGGTTATGGGGCAAACGATGCCACCGACTGCGCCATCGGCTTCGAAGCCGTGCTCGTCCAGCTCATCGTGGTTGCTCCTGCCGTGGCCATTGACTTAATGCTGCCTCCTCCGGAGCTATTGCTGGTGCCGTCCTTGGTCTCCTGCGACCACTCCTTCGTCTGCCCGCTGCCCGCCGTCACCGAGCTCTGCGAGGCGCCGAAACCAAAGACATCTACGATCATCGCCCCATTCGTTTTCGTTGTGATCGAGGTCGAAATCGAACTGGTGTTACTATTTACGGCATCAGTAGCGACCGCTTCTGGAGCGCCCTGTGCCACGTTTGACATCGTGATTGCTCCCGCCATCGCGTCAGTTACCGCGGCGCTGAACGTCACCGCGACTGTGTAGCTGCCGGCGGAAGGCAAAGGCTCCGGCAGGTAGAACAACTCGGTCTGGTAGACCCCGCTGCCCTTGGTGGCGCAGGCGATCGAACTGGGCGCCGCTGTGGCCGCCAAGCTGTTGTACGTCACGCTGCTCACCGTCTGGTTCCCCGAAGAGCAGGAGGTTCCACTGCTGTAATACCAGCCGACTTCAATCGCGAGCATGCGGTTGGAGCCGCTAGCGATGGTGTGGGTCCACGACAGGGAAGTGGGACTGGTGGTGGTGGTGGCGGCGGAGCTGGCCGCGCTAAAGGTGACCGTACCGCCGGGCGTCGGCGTCGGTGTAGGCGTAGGAGTTGGCGTCGGTGTAGGTGTCGGCGTTGGCGTAGGAGTGGGCGTCGGCGTTGGTGTCGGAGTTGGAGTGGGCGTTGGCGTTGGCGTTGGCGTAGGTGTAGGTGTAGGCGTCGGCGTCGGCGTCGGTGTAGGTGTAGGCGTCGGTGTCGGCGTTGGCGTAGGAGTAGGCGTCGGCGTTGGTGTCGGAGTTGGAGTGGGCGTTGGCGAGCCGTTGGTGGTGACGGTGAACGAGCCGAAGCTCATGGCCGCATAGTTGCTATCCCCGGAATACGCCGCGGTATAGGTATGGGTGCCGGCGCTTACGCTCGGAATCGTGACATTGGTGAGCGAACGTTGATTGGAGTTCGTATAGGTGGTGCCCGCCGCGGCTACCGTCGCGGTAGCTACCTGTGTTCCATTGTCGGCAATCGTGATCGTTCCAGTGGGAGTGGCAAACGGGCCGGCGCTGGCCGCCTCTCCCTCGTAAGTCTCACTGGCGATGATTGGCTGCAGAATTGCCGTCAATGGCAGCGAACTCCCGGGCGCAATGGAGGTAGTCGTCGAGAACAACTCGGGCGCCAGATACGGGATGGTCGAGGTGGTACACGGGTAAGGCGCCGCGCCATTCGGATAACCGGAAGCATAGGCAAAGGTGGAATTGGTGCAGCCGGCGGTCAGCAACGAGAGGGCATCCACCGGTCCCGGTCCAATGGTGAAGTTCACGTCGTCGCACTTCGATACCTTAATCTTGTCGGCGGTGCTATTGAGAACGACGTTGTTAAGCGTGAGACCCAGCGGATAGCTGACGCCGCCGCTGTCATAGCCGGCGATGTACAGATCTTTGTTGATCCAGGCCAACTGGGTGATGTTCTGCACCAGGATGTCTTGAAAATTCGGGTACATGGTGCCGGAACTGGAGTCGTAATACGGATCGAAGTAAAGGGTATCTCCGCCGTTGTTGATGCAGATGTTCTGGTAAGTGATGTTCTGGACCAGATTGCCGCGGTCGGCTGCGGATTTGATGCGCAGACCGTACATCGAAGTGCCGCTTACATCGTCGATGGTGTCATTGGTGACCAGAACATTGTTGTCTCCCGCGCTGGTCTGGCTGCCCATGGAGAAGCCGTGGCCGGTATAGGCATGGACGTGCGAAATGGTGGTGTTCGTGCTCGGAGCGGTGCCGAGCAGCAGATTCGCGTCGTTTCCGCCGTTCTTCAACGAGATGAAGTCGTCGCCATCGGAGATATACGAGTTGGTAATAGTGACGTTGCTGGAACCCAAGGGATCAATCCCGTCGGTATTGGGCGAATCCGACGGAGCGGTGATCTTCGCATCCCAGACAATCAGATTGTCGGCGAAGCCGGTGAGTTCGTACATGGGGGAGTTCTGAAGCGTGGTCTTGTAGAGAGTAAAGTTCTCGGCTGGGGCCGCAGTGGTGGTGTCGCCCAAAAAGACCAGGCGTGGACGCGGATTGCCGCCCTTCGACCACCAGCTCTCGGTTTCGCCGTCCTGCAGGGCCCAACCGCCGCGGCCGTCGATGATGCCATAGCCCATGATGGCCGAGCCTGGGGTAGCGGTGTTGGGCGCCACGGTAATCAGAGGCGTGCACCAGTCATACGTATTAACAACCGTTTTGCAGGCATAATCCCCATACTGGATGGACCCGAAGATGATGACTTGGGCATCCACCTGCATGGCCACCCCGGCCGGCAGGGTAATCGGCGCGATCAAAAAGGCATTGTCGCTGCCGGACGCCGAAAATTCCACGGCCTCGCCCACCGGGCAGGCGTTGAGCGCAGCCTGCACGCGAGCGGTATCGGTAGTAGTTTCGACCAGACTTCCGGCCACTTGCTCGGCCGCGAGCACCGTGCATACGGGGCGGAATGTTGGTTCGGTGATAGTGCGCGGATCGCCTGTGGCCTGGGCAAACCCGGGCAGCGAGATTGCGGACAGGAAAATCAGTACGAGGATCACCGGAAGGGCAATCCTGGCGAGTCGTGATGCTGTGTTTGGCATTATTATTTTTCTCCTAAAAGGAATTATTGACTGGAGCCGAATGCGTGATGCAGGATGAGTGTCCCCGTTAGCCTGGATAATTTATCAGATCCATTGAAACGGAGTGCGCCGGTATCGTACCGGCGCACTTTCCGCGGCGGTTGCTAATTCACGGTTAAAGTTCCTAAATTAAGGTTCTCTCCCAGTACCGCCCCGGAAGAGTTCGTCGCGATGCCCTGAACCGTATAGGTCCCGGTAGCCGTGGGTTTGAAGGTCAGGATGTAATCCTTGGTGCTTCCATTCTTCATACTCAGGCTGGTGCTGCCCGTGAATACCACGGTTCCCGACGAGTTCACGATGTTATTCGTGCACTTGACGGTAATGCTGCTGCTCCCGGTGCTGACATCCGCAAAATGCACGCTGGCGCTGGTCGATGTCCCTACCGCACTCGGATTAGGGGAAACCGAATTCAGAGTGACGGTAACCTCACTTGAAGGCGTCGGCGTCGGAGTCGGCGTCGGTGTAGGAGTCGGAGTCGGAGTCGGCGTCGGCGTTGGTGTAGGCGTTGGTGTCGGAGTCGGAGTCGGAGTCGGAGTCGGCGTCGGAGTCGGCGTTGGCGTTGGTGTAGGCGTTGGTGTCGGAGTCGGAGTCGGAGTCGGAGTCGGAGTAGGCGTTGGCGTCGGTGTAGGAGTAGGTGTCGGCGTTGGTGTCGGCGTCGGCGAGCCGTTGGTCGTGACCGTGAAGGAGCCGAAGCTCATAGCCGCGAAGTTGCTATCGCCGGAGTACGAGGCCGTATAGGTATGTGTTCCGGCGCTGACGCTGGGCACGGTGATGTAATTTACGGATCGGTTATTGGCTCGGGCATAGGTGTTTACCGGCGCGGCCAGGGTTGTAGTCGTCACCGTGTTTCCGTTGTCGTACACCGTAACGGTGCCGGTGGGGGCGCTGGACACAGTGTAGCCGCCGGACTTGGCGACGATCGGCTGGAGGATGGCCGTCAGGGGAAGCGAGGAGCCAGCCGCGACGGACTTGCTCTTGGCGAAGAGCTCGCCCGCCAGGTACACGAACGAAGACGTGCTACAGGGATAGTAAGGGTTGCTATCGCTGATGTCGTTAATGACGGTAATGCCGGAGAGCGTCGCCAGGTCAGCGGCGAAGTTGACCGGGTCCGGGCCCAGGGTAAAGGTGGCATCGGTAACGGGGTTGAAGTCGTCGATTTTGTAGGCGAAGTTGACGTTGTCGAAGGTCATGGTCAGCGGGTAATTGACGCCGTTACTGTCATAGCCCTCCATGATGATCTTCTGGCTGCGATTGAGCATGGCCGCGTTCTGGACCGTGATGTCGTGGAAGTTCGGGTACAGCGTTCCGGAGGAGGAGTCGTAGTAAGGGTTGAACTCCAGCGGATGGCCGGCGTTCTGCATGCAAATGTTCCGGTAGAGCACGTCGTAGACTTCACCGCCACGGCTGGAGTCGGACTTGATGCGCAAGCCGGCCGGGGCCGAGCTGCCGAAATTATTGTCCAGCACCACGCCGTCGACCAGGATGTTGTTGCCGCCGGCATTGGTTTCGCTGCCGACGGAGATGCCGTGGCCGGCGAAGAAGTGATTATTCTTGATGGTCGTGTTCGAGCAGTGTCCGACCCCGCACTTCAGGGCGATGTGATCGTCGCCGTCGGAGATCCAGGAATTGGTGATGGTCACGTTGCTGGAGGCCGAAGGGTCGAATCCGTCGGTGTTGACCGGCGAGCCGGCATCGGCGGTGATCTTGATGCCCCAGATGGTCATGTTGTTGCCGATGCCGGAGAGATGGAACTTCGCGCCGTTCTGCAACGTGATCTTATAGGCGGTAAAGTTGTCCGCTCCCAGATTGTTGACATAGTTCCCCAAATACAGAAGGCGGGGGTGAGCGCTCAACTGGTCGCCGCGGCCGTCGATGACCCCGTAGCCCATGACCGACGAGCCGGGTGCCGGTGCCGTATTGGGGGCCACCGTGATCAGCGGGGTCCACCAGTCGGTTCCAGAAAGATTAGGGTAATCGGCGCTGTTGACGGAGCCGAAAATCGTCACTTCGGCATCTACGATCATGCCGACGCCCGCGTTGAGGGTGATCGGTTGAATCAGAAAGGCGTTGTCCGCGCCCGACGCCGAGAACTCTACGGATTGACCCACGGGGCAGGCGTTGATGGCCGCCTGGACACGGGCGGTATCAGTGGCGCTTTCGTTGATACTGTTGGCCGTCTGTTGCGCCGTCAGTATGGTGCATACCGGCGGGAAAGTGGGTTCAGTGACGGTGCGCGAATCGCCGGTAACCGGCGTTTGCGCAACGGCCGTCAAGGTGGCTGCGCCAATCACCGCCAGCAGCAGACCTAGGGCTAGGATGGTTCTCGTTTTCATGGTGTTCTCCTGAAAAAAATTCATTTGAGCCGAATGCCGGTATGCCGAGTTTTCCGATTCTTTGAAAGGGCGCTGTTTTAGCGGCGCCGAAAGTTGTTTGCCTTCAGTCGCCGCTTTAGCGGCTGAGGCGTGTCATGTTCACCTTCGCGCCCTCGGCGGCTAAAGCCGCAATTCGAAGGCCCGTGACGGCGCGGCTGAAGCCGCGCCCTTTCAAGGCATTGCTTTTGCCGAAGGCGTGCGCCGAGTCTAAACTTCGGCGCACGCTCGCATGGAAATGCCTAGTTCACGGTTAGCGTTCCCAGGTTAAGATTCTGGCCCAGCACCGTCCCCGAAGAATTGGTGGCGATGCCCTGAATCGTGTAGCTTCCGGTCGCGGTCGGCTTGAAGGACAAAATGTAGTCCTTTGTGCTGCCGTTCTTCATGCTCAAGCTAGTGCTGCCGGTGAAGGAAACCGTGCCCGACGAGTTCACCACGTTAATCGCGCACTTCACGCTGATACTGGTCGCCCCGGTGCTGACATCGGCGAAGTGCACGCTGGCGCTGGTCGAAGTGCCCACCGTGCTCGGATTCGGCGAAATCGAATTCAGCGTAACCGTTACCTGATTGCCTGGCGTCGGCGTCGGCGTCGGCGTCGGCGTCGGAGTAGGAGTAGGCGTGGGCGTCGGCGTCGGAGTAGGCGTGGGCGTCGGCGTCGGAGTAGGCGTGGGCGTGGGCGTGGGCGTCGGCGTGGGCGTGGGCGTCGGCGTAGGCGCGGGCGTCGGAGTAGGCGTGGGCGTCGGAGTCGGAGTCGGAGTCGGCGACCCGCCCGTGGTAATCGTGAACGAACCGAAGCTCAGCGCCGCGTAATTAGTATCTCCGGAGTATTGAGCCGTGTAGGTGTGAGTGCCGGCACTTACGCTCGGGACCGTAATGTAATTAACCGACCGGGTCGTGGCATCGGTGTAGGAAACCGCGGGTGCAACCAGGGTGGCGGTAGCGATCGAGGATCCATTGTCGTAGATCGTGACCGTGCCGGTAGGCGCCTTCGACTGGGCTTTCCCCGAAGCGCTGGACACAATCGGCTGGACGATGGCGGTCAGGGGCAGGCTCTGTCCCGCGGCCAGCGAGGTGGTCTTGGAAAATAGCTCGCCGGCCAGATAGACAAAGGCATTGGTGCAGTCGTAAGCCGGGTTGCTGTCGCTGATATTATCGACCACCGTTACGCTGCTGGTCAGCGCCTGCAAGGTGGACGCAAAGTTGACGGGATCCGGTCCCAACGTGAATACGGCATTGTTGACCGAACTGGAAGGGAAATCGGCCGGTTTAAAGGCAAAGTTGACATTGTCCAGGGTCATCGTCAGGGGATGAACGATACCGCTGGAGTTGTAGCCTTCCAACTCGGAATTATCTTCTTCGTTCGACAGGGTGACATTCTGCAAGGTAATGTCGTGGAAGTTCGGATAAAGGGTCCCCGTCGACGAAGAGTAGTAGGGATTGAATACCAGCGGTTTGCCGGAATTCTTCAGGCAAACGTTATAGTACTTGACGTCATAGACCTCGCCGCCGCGGCTGGAATCGGACTTGATGCGGAGGCCGTTCTCCGACGATCCGCCAAAGCCGTCATCCAGAGCGATATTGGTCACCAAAATGTTGTTGCCGCCGGCGTTGGTCTCGCTGCCGATCGATACGCCGTGTCCAGAATAGAAGTGGTTGTTGGAAATCGTGGTATTGGAGCAATGCGCCACCCCGCACTTTAAGGCAATGTGATCGTCGCCGTCGGATACATACGAGTTGGTAATCGTGATATTCGCCGAGCCCGAAGGGTCGATGCCATCGGTGTTGGGCGACTCGGGCGGTGCGGTAATCTTGACATCCCACACGGTGAGATCGTTGCCGATGCCGGAGAAGTGGAACTTCGCCGAATTCATCAGCGTGATCTTATACAGGGTGAAATCGTCGGCGCCTGCGTTGGTGGACTCGTTGCCAAGATAGACCAGGCGAGGCCGGGCATCGGAGGCGCAGCAGGACCACCAGCTGCTGGTTTCCCCATTGGTCAGACTGGACCAACCGCGGCCATCGATAATGCCATATCCCATCAAACCCGAGCCGGGCGCGGGCGCGGTATTGGGCGCAATCGTAATCAGCGGCGTGCACCAGTTGTTGGTGTTGCTGCAGTTGTAATCGGCATACGAGATGGAGCCGAAGACCGTAATTTCCGCGTCCACCAACAATGTGACTCCGGCCGGAATCGTGATCGGCTGGATGAGGAAGGCGTTATAGGCGCCGGAGGCCTCCAGTTCCACCGCTTGGCCGGAAGGACAACTGTTCAAAGCCGCCTGAATCCGCGAGGTATCGGGCGATGATTCCACCAGGCTGCCGGCCACCTGCGTGGCGGTCAGTACCGTGCAGGCGGAAGGAAACTTTGGCTCGCTAACGGTGCGCGGGTCGCCGGTAACCTGGGCACTCAGGGACAGTGAGACAGCAAAGACGATCGCCAGCATAAGACATAGCGGGACGACAATCATCGTGGATGACAGGGTTTTCTTCAGCATGGTGGTCTCCTGGAAAAAAGGTGGTTCGAGCGCGGGATTGCCGGCGCTACGACGAAACAGTTGCGGATGCGCTGGGTGTTCACTCGTCCCGGAATCATCATGGATGAGCTGTGGCGCTGGTGCCGGGCCTCAGCCTTGCACCATTCCGTCAGGAACCGCAGGGGCGCGGCAAGAAGAAAGCCAACGGCCTGCAGATGGTTCTGCAGGGCACAACCAAGCACCCACCACTTGACAGAACAATAGGTTGTGTTCATTTCCCGGAGAATCCTTTGTATTGGCATGCCCTGCCCCCTATGGGTTTGGCCCCGCCCAGCGAATCGCCTGGGGCGCGCGCCGCTGTTGTCCCGGCGCGCTCCCCAAGTTGTCTGCCTAGTTCACTGTTAGTTTGCCCAGGTTAAGGTTCTCTCCGAGTACTGTCCCGGAGGAGTTCGTTGCTATGCCCTGAACCGTGTACGTCCCTGTAGCCGTGGGTTTGAAGGTCAGGATGTAATCCTTGGTGCTTCCGTTCTTCATGCTCAGACTCGTGCTGCCGGTAAATACTACGGTTCCCGAGGAGTTCACGATGTTATTCGTACACTTCACGGTAATGCTGCTGCTGCCAGTGCTGACATCCGCAAAATGAACGCTGGCGCTGGTTGATGTCCCCACAGTGCTCGGATTGGGAGAGATCGAATTCAGCGTCACGGTGACCTCACTTGAAGGCGTAGGCGTTGGCGTCGGCGTCGGCGTTGGCGTTGGCGTCGGCGTTGGAGTAGGCGTCGGCGTCGGCGTCGGCGTCGGAGTTGGAGTCGGCGTCGGAGTTGGAGTCGGAGTCGGAGTTGGAGTCGGCGTCGGAGTCGGAGTCGGAGTCGGAGTTGGAGTCGGAGTTGGAGTCGGAGTCGGAGTCGGAGTTGGGGTCGGAGTCGGGGTCGGCGTTGGCGAGCCGTTGGTGGTGACAGTAAACGACCCAAAGCTCATCGCCGCATAGTTGGTATCGCCAGAGTACTGCGCCGTATAGGTGTGAGTACCGGAACTTACGCTTGGAATCGTGACATAGGTCAGCGAGCGCTTGGATGAGTTCTGGTAGGTCACGGTGGGCGCCGCCAGGGACGCGCTGGCCACCGCGGTTCCATTATCACTGATCGTGAGGGTGCCGGTGGGAGCGGTGGTGAGGCCGACTCCGAGGGATGCTCCGGTTTCGTCTTCACTGGCGATAATCGGCTGCACAATGGCGGTCAAAGTCAGGGCTGACCCGGGCGTAGGCGAGGTGGTCTTGGAGAACAGTTCGCCGGCGGCATATACGAACGCCGGACAAGTGTAGTAAGGGTTGCTGTTGCTGACATTGTTGGTCACGGTCACCAGGGTATCGGAAGGCGCAGCCGTAACCAGAGCCGCCCCAAAATTGACCGGGTCCGGTCCCAGCGTGAACTGGGCGTTGTTGATCTGAGTGGAGTCCCAATCGTCGGTCTTGTAGGCCATGGTTACGTTGTCGAACGTCACCGTTAGCGGATACACAAAGCCACCGGTGTTATAGCCGGCAAAGGTGATGCTTTCGTCCCGGTTCAGTACGTTGACATCCTGGAAAGTGATGTCGTGGAAGTTGGGATAGAGAGTGCCGGTCGAGGAGGAATAGTAAGGGTCGAAAACAAACGTATGTCCGCCGTTCTGAATGCAGAGGTCCTTGTACAGGATGTCGTATACTTCGCCGCCGCGGCTGGAGTCGGACTTGACGCGAATGGAGTCGCGGGAGGAGGCGCCCCAGGTCGCGCTGTTGTCGATCATGTCGCCAATCACCAGCATGTTATTGAGGCCGGCATTGGTCTCGCTGCCGACCGAGATACCATGGCCGGAGAACAGGTGATTATTAGAGACGGTCACATTCGAGACGTGGCCCACGCCCGCCTTCATGGCGATGTGATCGTCGCCGTCGGAAATCCACGAGTTGGTAATGGTGAAGTTGCTCATGGCCGAGGGGTCCATGCCATCGGTATTGGGCGAATCGGCGGGCGCCGTGATCTTGACGTCCCAGGCCGTCATGTCGTTGCTCATTCCGGAATAGTGGAACTTGGGCGAGTTCTGCAGAGTGATCTTGTATAGCGTGAAGTCGTCGGCGCTGATGTTATTCGTGTAGTCGCCCAGATAGACCAGACGGGGACGGGCATCGGATCCACCTTTCCACCAGGAGTCGCCTCCACTGGTCGGCGTCCAGCCACCGCGTCCGTCGATAATGCCGTAGCCCATAAGCCCGGAGCCGGGGTTCGGCGCGGTATTGTCGGCGGCGGTAATCACCGCGGTACACCAGTTCTTGGCCGGACAGGTATAGTCGGCGGGATTAATCGAGGCAAAGACGATTACCTCGGCATCCACCAGCAAGGTGACTCCGGCCGGGATGGTGATCGGTTGAATGAGGAAGGCGTTGTAGCTGCCGCTGGCTTCCAGTTCCACCGCGTGTCCGGATGCGCAGCTATTGAGCGCTGCTTGGATGCGCGAGGTGTCCGGTGCGCTTTCATTAAGGCTGCCCGCTGTTTGCTCGGCCAGAAGGGTCGTGCACACCGGGGGAAATGAGGGTTCGGTGACGGTGCGGGAGTCGCCGGTGACCTGTGCGGTTGCCGGAAGGGCAAAAGACAGGATCGCGATCATCGCCAGCACCAGACCGGTGAGCACTACCTGCGATCGTTGATGAGCTCGCAACATTCTAGTTCTCTCCTTCGATTACGATTTCGGGATGCGATTGGACTGCAAAGAAATGACGGAAACGGGCAGAAGCCGTAGGCAGGGAACGGCATGCCACCGCGTCATTCGGCGCACGGTACTGCCGTCGGCAAATCAAGGCAAAAGAAGGCACTGTCGCGCGCCTCACGCAAAAGTATCTTCAGGAATGTTCTGGATCAAGCCGCGGTGTTTCCCGCTATCAGGCAGAGCGCCCGCATGGGGCATTGGTCTTGAAAAGCTGCTTTCAAGTCCCCATTCGAAACGCAAGGACGCCGCACGGCTCCCACACCGATCTGAGGTTCCTGCAATTCTGTATGCTTACTGCACTTGAGTTCGGCCCAAAAGAATCGTGTTTCTTATCGAAACCAGAACGATTGCGCCCTGACGATGAGCGTTCCATCTCCAGGGAAGTGCCCCGGAAAAGTGCGCTTGCCAAGGGGACTACTCATTTATGGCTGTATGAATCGTGAGACTTTCGCTTACCGAGAAGAGGTTATGGCAGAGCTTTTTATCTGTCAAAATATTCCGTGCAAATTGAGGGAGTTATTCCCGTTATCGCTAACGTAAACGTTAACGTTAGCTTAAGGCAAGGCAACAGCGATCCAGGCAAGTCTACTTGGTCCTTACACGTTTGATTGGTTGCTTTTGTGTCGAGGCGCGGACGACCAGATGCGGCGCCAGTACGATGTGTTTGGGCGGTGGCGGGGTCTTGGCTTCCATCAGTGAAAGGGCCAGATTCGCGGCCGTCTCTCCGATAAGATCGCTATGTTGATCGATGCTGGAGAGGGGAACTCGCAGCGAGGAATCGAAGTGAACATTCCCACAGCCGATTACGGCGATGTCTTGGGGAATCCGCAGTCCTGCCGCCAGGATGGCGTCCATGGCGCCGGTGGCCAGCGCGTCGTTATAGCAGAAGATGCCATCCGGCCGTGGCCGCAACCTTAATAGATGCTTGGCGGCGGTAATGCCGCTCTCGCGGCTGTTGATCGGATCCGCCGCGTCTTGACTGATCACGTATTTAGCGGGAACATCCAGTCCATACTTCGCCAGCGTTCGGCGATAGCCGGCCAGTCGCCCGAGTGCGGTGCTGGTCTCCATCCCGCGTATATGCGCCACTCGTTTGCAGCCCACCGCAATCAGATGTTCGGTGGCCAGCGTGGCAATGGTGGCGTCGTGTACGGCCACGGTATTGGCGGGCAATCCGGGGAATACCCGGTCGATCAACACATAAGGCGTCTTCACTTGTTCCATCTTCAGAAAGCAATCCGGGCTGGATTGCGACGAGGCCACAATAATTGCGTCCAAGCGGTGAGTCAGCAGTCGCTCCAGTTGTTGCAACTCCAACGCCGGATCTTCTTCCGAAGAGGCGATAAGCAGGCAATAGCCCTTCGTCCTTAAGGTTCGCGATAGGGCCGTGGCGACCTGGGCAAAGAAAGGATGGATCAGATCGGGAACGATCAGACCGACTATAAAGCTATGTCCGGTGATCAAGGCTCGAGCGGTGAAGTCGGGCGAGTAGTGTAACTCTGCCACTCGCTTGAGTACCCGTTGGCGGGTCTCCTCACTGAGATCGCTGTGTTCCCGCAGCGCCTTGGAGACAGTCATCACGGATAACCCCAGATCCAGGGCGATATCCTTCATCCGTATGGCCATATGGGGGAATATAACATGAGTTTGCGAAATCACTAATAGGGGTGAGTGTGAAAAGGGAATCGCCTGCTTAAGCTTCAGGAAAACTTCAGGAATGCTTGTCGGCTTCTAGCCTTCCCCGTAATTTGTGTCTATCGATCTCAGCTCGACACTGGCGGAACTACATTGCCCATAAAACCGGCTTCAACTCCTGGGGGAGGTAGAGCGGATGGAAAGGTGTGCCATCCTTAGTCAGGCGCAGCACATAGGGCGTGATGTGGGCCTTAGTCTTCAAAAGCCGGGCCAAGACCAGGCCGCGGGCTTGCAGCGTCCTATGGGGCTTGCCGTAGGCGAAGATTACAACCGCGGCAGCCTTCGCCATCGCGATCAGATGCTTGTCATTGTCCGGTCCGATCGGGTCGGCGACCTGTATCAGTTGCTTCTGATTGGTCGCTCGATAGGCGAAAGTGTTTCCGACGAAAATTCCACCATATCCCCAGCCTCGAGCAAACTTGCAGCACTTGGCGACCGTGGGGTCGTCGAAAGACGGGTCGGCCGTGCTCGGATTCATGAGCACGAACAACGCGCGCGGTTTCGTGGCATCCCAAGTCCGCTCCAATCGGTAACGATACCGTTGGTCGACGCCGCCAAATTTAGCGGAACCGATGACCCCGTCCTTAAGCGCGCGGCGCACTTTGCCTCCCGGGTCGTGCGTCGGTGCGGATTTGGTAGAAGCAGCCATCTGATTTCCTGGATTTCAGGATAAACGATTGCCCTCGGTAAGCCCACCTCTGGCAGGCGGAAGCATTGAGGTGCCAAGTCCGCAAAACTGGGAGGCTGGCTAATACAAGCGGTTGATGCGAGCCGCTGAAGTGCTGGAGCCAGCATCCAAATGCCAGAGAGCTGCGTCGAAGTAATTAAAGAGTTGCGTCGAAAAAGCTAGGTGGCGGCAACGCTTCGAGGAGGTTCCTATGAGAGCATTGCAGATCGCATTACTCTCACTCGTGTTCGCCGCGTGCCCCTGCTATGCCCAGCGGGGTGGCGGAGGCGGACATGGTGGCGGATTCCATGGAGGCGGAGGTTTTCATGGAGGCGTCGTGAGCGGCGGCTTCCGTGGGGGCGGAGGTTCCCATGGAGGCGGCTTCCCAGGCGGCGGCTTTTATGGCCGTGGCTCCCGTGGCAGATACTACGGGGGATATGGTGGCGGCTACGGGTACTGGGGCGGATTGGGATATGGGTTTGGATTTGGAGTTGGCTACTATCCCTGGTACGGCTACCATGGTTATCCGTACTATCCGTACGCGTATAGTGGGTATCCGTATTACCCCTATTACTATCCTTGTACTTACGGCTGGGGTGGCTATTACTGCCCGTCTCCGCCTGCAACCCGTTGACCAAAGACGGGATTCAATCAGGCCGGCAGACCGGCTGGGATCGTCCGGTTGCGGGTGATCCCAACATTTGTGATCACAGCTAGCGAGTTTCTTCTTTGATCCTCTTATGCGCTGCGCATTGAGACGAAGAAAGGCGCAGACTGCCCTAGAATGACCGTTATTGAAGGCTTAGGCCTGAAAGGTTTGTGAATGAGTCGGGCAACCGGAACGTCCGGAGGTGGATTCGGCTGCCCTCTGCCGTCAATCAGAAGCAATTCACTTCATGCCCGCCGCCCGAAGGAAAACTGGGGTGAGTGGTGAGACACGAGGCAAGATGCGTGAAAAGCGATGCGCTCGCCGGGTATGCGCGAAAATTTACCTGCGTGAGGCCGAAACTGATGTTGCTGACGCCGGATTCAACGGGGCTGCACCCGCCTTCGATGGTGACTGTGTCATTGTTGCCGGCACCTTGCGTAATAGATATATTGCCCCCGACCGAGAAGCAATCTACTTGCTGGCTGAAAAAAACGCCACCTCCTCAATTTCCTGGCTTCTTGCAACGGAAGCCCAAAAGATTTCGACCGACTATCAGCGCGGCAAACGTAGCGCAGGCGCCCCGCCTGCGGGCCCTGTGTGGTGGTAGATCAACGTTGTGATTGAGTCAGGTTTGGACACACGCTAGGCCATGCGCTATTGCGAATCCTACGATCACTTGATTCGCGATGAGGCGGAGTTCACTCACGCAGTCGAG
>Ga0181520_10000058_pt1 | contig 202754 bp, 166 predicted proteins | sample PEATcosm2014_Bin_29_FD_132451 | JGI IMG/M metagenome (GOLD analysis project Ga0181520, IMG submission 132451) | Peatland microbial communities from MTU Mesocosm Facility, Houghton, MI, USA - PEATcosm2014_Bin02_30_metaG | ecosystem: Environmental > Terrestrial > Soil > Wetlands > Peat | place...
AGGCCGCAATCCAATATCCTCAGCTCCTATCGCCGAACAGCTAGAATTGCTGTGAATATGTATCATGTCCCCTTATTCCGCAGTTAACCACGGAAGAGCGGCAAGGTGAACTGTTTGACTAACGGCGGGAGTTTTTACATGGGGAACGTCCCGTCTGTCCCCAGGTTTTGAAGGTGAACTCTCATGAAGATGCACATTTCACGAAGGCATTACGGGCCACTTCTCGCGTGTCTCTGCATAGGGGGTGTATTTATAACAACCTGGAGTCAGCACGGTCTTTGCAATCGGGACACAGCAATTACGGGCGCCTTCTTCGTCATCGCCGTGTTCCTGCTGCTGGGACTTATTTGCTCGCGGCGTGGGCCCAACGATTCACGAAAAGGCGGACAGGGCACCAGGGTTCCAGGAGCAGCGAGTTTAACCTCTGAACATGAACATGAATACCCGGTGCCTCCACTTGGGGACCTGGAAGAGCACGAGCGAAACCACGGCATACATTTATAGCGACACCGGTTTACGGCAGGCCGCTCTTCGGAAATAGGGGGACATGATACCTAATCCCTCAACAATGGCGGGCGGCACGGCCTAAGCTTTTGAAATCCTATCCGGCGACCACGGAGGGTGGGCTGGCAAGAGGCCCGACCATCGGTCTTCCTGAGCAGCTAGAATTTCTGGGAATAGGTATCATGTCCCCCTATTCTCCCCTATTCTCCCCCATCCATAAGGCAGCAAGGGAACGAGGCCCTCACCTTGTTCCCTCGTTCCCTCGCTCCCTTGCTCCCTGCTCTCTAATACACCCCGTGATAGTTGGGATACGCCGGATGCTCGGGCGTTGGCGGCGGCGGATTTTTCTTCAGCTCATCGAGCGCCAGCGAAACCGCCTTCTCCAATTGCGGATCGTGGCCTTCGCTTACCAGCTTCGGATCCTGCTCCACTTCGTAGTCGGGATCGACGCCGTGATTCTCAACGTCCCACTCTCCCTTGGGCGAGAAGAATGCAACGCTCGGCGAAGTTACCTGGCCGCCATCCATCAGCGGAGGAATTCCACCGATGCCAACCAGCCCGCCCCAGGTGCGCTTGCCCACCAGCGGTCCCAGCTTGGCCTGCTTGAAGAGCCACGGCAGCGCATCGCCGCCTGAGCCCGACTGCTCGTTGGCCAGCATCACTTTGGGTCCGTAGATGGCGGCATTCGGTGTGTGCTCAATGAGCCCGTAGCGCGGCAACCAGTAGCTCTCAATCTGGCGCTTCATCACTTCAATAAAGTAGTCGGCCACCTGCCCGCCGCCGTTGAAGCGCTCGTCGATGATGGCTCCTTTTTTGTCAGTCTGGGCAAAGTAATAACGGTTGAAATTGGTGAATCCGCCGCCGCCGGTATCGGGCAGGTACACGTAGGCAAGCTGGCCGTTCGAAAGCTTGTCAACCTTGCGGCGATTGCTCTCGATCCAGTCAACGTTGCGCAGCGCGTACTCGCTCCCCGCTGGAACGACCGAAATGTCGCGCGGGCTTTTGCCGTCGGCCGAGGCAATGCGCAGGCTGATCACCTGCCCGGCGGTGCCTTCGAGCGGCTGTTGAATGTCGGTTTCAGCGGTCAGGTCGGCCCCGTTGATGGCCAGAATGCAGTCGCCCACCTTCACGTTGAGCCCCGGCTGTGCCAAAGGCGCTTTGATCTGCGGGTTGAAGTCTTCGCCGGTATAGATCCTGGCAAAGCAGTAGCGATCGTTCTTCACCTCGTAATCGGCGCCGAGCAATCCGCCAGCAACGTGTTCGGGCGAGGGAATGTGGCCACCGAATCCACGCAGATGCCCCACTGAAAATGCGCCCAGCATCTCCTGGAAGATGTAGTTGAGGTCGGCACGGGCCGCGATGGAAGCGACGTACGGTTCGTATTTCTTTTCCTGCGCCTCGGTGTCGGTGCCGTTGAAGTGCGGATTGTAGAAAAATGCGCGCTCGATGCGCCACACTTCGCGATACATCTGCGCCCACTCCGCCTTGGGTTCCACGCGCACCTTCAGCCCGCCGAAGTTGAGGCCGCCTTCACCCGGCTTCACCGGTTGATCTGCCGGAACTACGACCCATGACGGCGGACCGCCCCCGCCGTCGTCGCTGTGAGGCGGCGCCATGGCCAGCAACATCTTGTTGCCGTCGGCTGAGAGCTCAAAGCTGCCGACGCGATCGGCAAGTTTTTCGGTCTTGCGCTCTTCAGGCGTCCAGCGGCTCAGCGTGGCTGCCCCGTCAAAATCGCGTGAGGGCGGCGCGTACAAGTAGTAAAGCGACCCCTTCAATCCGGTGTCCAGCGCAAGATAAATTCCATCCGGCATGGGCATGGCCACAATGCGCGACTGAATCCCGTCAAGATCGATCTTGACCGGTTTGGGCGCTTCAGGTTTCTTGTTTCCTTCGTCGCCCGAATCCTTTGCGTCAGGCTTCTTGTCGGTTGCGCCGGCCGCTGCGGCGTCTTTCTTGTCGTCTTTCTTATCGTCCTTTTTCTCGTCTTTCTTGTCGGCCGGTTTTTCGTCACCCAGCTCCGGCGCCAACGGTGACGCACCATCTGCCTGCAGCACGGCCGCATACACCTTTGAGGTCGCAATGTAGAGATCGCTGGTCATGTCGAGCCCGTCAGAGGTGGCTCCGCCGTTGGTGCTGGTGGTGAAGTACAGATACTTGCCGTCGCGGTCGAAGGCCGGGTTGTCGGCGTCTGCCATGGGGTCGGTAATCTCAGTCGATTTGCCGCTATCCACCGAATAAAGCGTCATGGCGTGCAGGTGGTTGGCAAGCGAGCGCTCATACGCGAGCCACTTTGAATCGGGCGACCACGCGAAGTCGAACGCCTGGTTTGAGAATCCGCCGTACTCGTTCTGGTCGCAGACCACCGTCGCCTTGCCCGTGGTCGTATCCAGCATCCAAACCTTGTTCCGGTTGTCGTTGAAGACGATGAGTTTTGAATCGGGCGACCACTTGGGATTGAAGTAATACGAACTATCGGTCGAGATGGGGAATTTTTTCACTGGCGCTGCGCCGGCAACGGCATTTCCTGTTTGCGGCGCAACGTCGAGCGTGTACAACCCCGACTCGTCAGAGAAATATGCGATCGATTGCCCATCGGGCGACCACGCCGGCGTCCGCTCCTCGATGCCCGGTGTGTTGGTAATGTCGCGCGTCGGTCCCTTCTTGACGGCGACGGTCAGGATTTCTCCATGCGCCTCGACCGCGACGCGCACGCCAGTTGCAGAAAGCGTCACGTCGTGCACTTCGTCGCCAACGCTCTGGATGCGCGGCCTCACCTCGGGCAGGTCGGCATCCACATCGATGGGCACAATGCTGTCTTTGCCGGTTGCGGTGTCAAAAGTGTGAATCTCGCCAAGCTGGTCGTAGACGAGCGTGCCGTCCGCGCCGGCGAGAGTGTGGATGTCGGGACCCTTGTTGTTGTAGGCCTTGGTCACGGCCTTGGTGGCCGGATCGTACTTGAAGATCGTGATTGGCCCATCGCGGCCGGAGAGAAAATATATCTTCCCATTCACGTAAACCGGATCGAAGTCCGATGCCTTTTCATGGGGAATTTCAATCGAGTTAAGACCGGGCAGCGTGGTAATCCAGATGGTGCTGGCAGTGCCGCCATGGTAATTGCCCCACGCAACGTAAGAGTTGTAATTAAAGCCGAAGGCAAGCGAGAGGGGAGAATATGCGATTTCGTTGCCATCGGGCGAGAACTGGCCTTGATAGGCCATCGGCAGCGGCAACGCTTTGGCAAAGCCGCCCTGCGCGGGTACCGTGTAGAGCTGCGTATAACGGCTCGCAGCATTGCGATTCGAGCGGAAAAGAATCTCCTTGCCGTCGGGGCTCCAGTCCACCGCGTTATCGGCCGCCGGGTGATACGTCACGCGGAAGGGAATGCCGCCGGTGACAGGAATCGTAAACACGTCGATGTTGCCGTCGTACTCGCCGGTGAAGGCGATGGTCTTGCCGTCTGGCGAGAAGATGGGCGCAGTCTCAATGCCCACCCCGGTGGTGAGGCGTGTGGCGCGGCCGCCGGCGCGCGGCACCACCCACAAATCGTCGGCGTAGCCAAAGGCAATCATGTCGTTGCTGATGGCGGGCCGCTGAAAGATATGCGGGCCTGACGATGCGTGGGCAGCAAGAGCGGTGCTTATCGCGAAAACTGCAGCGATAAACGCGAAGAGATATCTGGCAGTGTTTTTAGGGATCGCAGGCATGCGAGCCTCCAGAAAAGGATGGGGCAATCTTAAACGATGGACGTGGGTTGTGTGGGAAAGAGAGCGGGGCGGTCTGCAGACTCGCTATTCTTTCAGCGTCACCGTGATCTTGCGCGCGTCGCCGCCCTCAGCGGTGATGACAATTTCGCCGGTGGCGCGCTTGCGGATGCTCTTGAACTTGTCGCCCCACTCCACCAGTACCAGTGAATCGGGCGTGAGCAGTTCTTCAAGGCCGAGAGTCTCAAGCTGGCGCTCGCCCTCGAGCCGGTATACATCCAGATGGAAGAGCTTGATTGGCTTGCCCTCACGCGTGCCGTCGTACTCGTGAATCAGCGTGAAGGTGGGGCTGGTAACCTCGTCGGGCTCTGCCGCATCCAGCGCCTGCGCAATTCCCTTCACCAGCGTGGTCTTGCCGGTTCCCAGTTCGCCACGCAGCAGCAACAGTTGCGGCGGCTTGAGAATCTTCACCAGCTTGCGCCCCACTTCAATGGTGTCGGGACCACTCTTCGTCGTGAACTCGTACGTCTTGCCTTCGGCGGTGGGTGCGGCGTTGGTCATTGCTCAACCTCGCGCGGCGCCTCTGGTTTGCGCGCCCTGTATCCAAACATACCCGTTTGTGCCGCGGGATTGAAAGCGAAAAGCCTGTGAAAGATGTTGGAGCGCATCTGTCGCAAGCAAAGTGTGCTCATTTTGCACACTCACAGCCAGGTCGGCGGCAAGCCCGTGCAGATAGACCGCGGCCTCGACTGCCCGAGCCGAGTCATTCGGGTACTGCGCCAGGAGTCCGGCAATCATTCCTGTGAGCAGGTCGCCGCTGCCGCCCTTGGCCATGCCGGGGTTGCCGGTGGTATTAACGGCCACGCGCCCATCGGGATGAGCGATAAGGGTCCGCGCGCCCTTAAGAACAACGGTTACGCCAATTCTTGTGGCAAAGCTGCGGGCAGCTTCAAGGCGGTTGGCCTGGATTTCAGCAATCGTTGTCCCGGCCAGCCGCGCCATTTCTCCCGGATGCGGCGTGAGCACCATCGTGCGTTTGCCTTTGCGCGCCAGCTTGGCCAGCAGTACGGGCTTTGCGGCCAGAATATTGAGAGCATCGGCGTCAAGCACGGTGGGCAGTTCAATGGATGAAAGCAGCCCCGCGGTGAATTTGATTGTTTCGGGACTCTGGCCGAGTCCCGGACCCACTGCCAGCACAGTTTTACCTGCCATGAGCGCGGAAAGACGCGCCGGCTCCAGGTTGCCATCGGAGATGGTGCCCGCGGAAGTTGCTTCGAGTTGCCAGGTCATGAGCTCGGGGGCTATGGCAGAGACCACCGGCATTGCGGGCGCGGGTACCGCAGCCGTCACCAGCCCGGCTCCAACGCGCATGGCTGCCAGCGATGTCATGGCAGGTGCGCCGGCCTTGCCGCCGGCCGGCCCAAAGGTGCCGCCCACTACCAGGACGTGACCGAAGCTGCCTTTGTTGGCAGCGGGGGCGCGCGGCGCTTGCACCAGGTTGATTGAAGAACCATTCCAATCGATCCCCAACTCTGAAATCAACAGCGCATCGGGCGAGCCGATGGACGCCACCACAATCGGCTGGTCCCAGGCGCGCGTCAACGCTCCAAAAACGTGCGCGGGCTTGGGAGCGGTGAATGTGATGACCGCGTCGGCGGGGAAAACCGGCACATCGACGGTTGCGCTGGTTGCGTCGGCCGGCCAGCCTGACGGTAGATCGACCGCGAGAATTGGCCCGCGCCTTTTCTTGATCCACTTGAGAGCATCGAGCGCCAATCCCTCGATCGGTGGCTTGAATCCCGTGCCCAGCAGCGCATCGATTACCAGGTCCGCATCGCGTGCGGGGTTGAGCTGCGCCAGATCGGCCGCAGTTTCGACAACGTGTATTGAAACTCCTGGAACCGCCGCAAGCTCGCGCCAGGCCTCCGCTGCATCACCCTTCAGGCCGTCCGCGGCGCCCAGCAGAACTACCGCAACCTCGAGCCCCGCCTGGTGCAGAAGCCGCGCGGCCGCCATGCCGTCGCCGCCATTATTGCCGCGCCCGCAAAGCACGGCGATCCTCCGCGCAAGGGGAAACTGATCCTGTGCGAAGGCTGCCACGGCCGCTGCCGCGTTGCGCATGAGTTCGAACGAGGGTTTTCCGAAGCGCTCCGTGGTAGCGCGGTCGCAGGCCTGCATCTCGGCTGCTGATAGAACCCGCATGGCTTCTATTTCATCAGACGGGCCGTCACCGCGCCTGAAGCCCCTGCACGGGTGAGTATGCAGTTGGACCTCACATCGCAGTGGAAGTGGATGGCTGCGGGAAAAAATCCCCAGCCCTGGCCGCGTGTGCTCAGTCCGCCCAGTCCCACAAAGAATTCCCGCCCGGCGCGCGTTTCCACTATTCCCCGCGAGGGGTTGTCGCCCACAATCACGTCGTCGCCGTCGATGGGCGCCGGCAGCGTGCGATACAAAGGCCCTGGCGCTGCCTTCTTCGCAGCCACCTGCTTGTGCGTAACTTTCTCAAGATTCTTGACCCAGTCGTCCTGATCGCCTCTCACCGGATAAGTGGTTGTAAAATTCCAGGCGGCGATGTGTTCGTAGAAGTTCTCAGAACAGGTCATCGGGCCCTTCATCTCAATGCGAACAATTTCTCCCTGGTCGCCGTGGTCGTAGCTAATCACGTCACCGTCCATGGTTCTCTCAGGGGGGCCTTGCGTCGGTACTGCGCTTCCACCCTCCGGCGCCTTGAACGGAAAGACGATCTCCTTTTCGCAGATGGTGATTCCCGCAGCGTCTTTCAAATGGATGGTGAACTCGATTTGACGCGGCGGATTGGCTGCAACCGCGGCAAAACCCGCCAGGTCGTCTGCAGAAAGTGGATTGACATAAAACACGTAGTTGGCTTTGTCTGTCCAGCGCGCGACAAAATCGCCGCTGAGTCCGGAATTTGCAACGTTGCTGTTGCCCAGATCGACGTAGGGCGGGGGCGGTGGACCCTGCTGCAGTTTCCAGATCGCAAGTGTCGCCAGAACGAGGCAGCCAATCGTCGCTAAAACAATCAGCGTTACCGGCTTTTTCTTTTCAACCGGCGCAACTGGCTGGCCATCGACGAGTACCGCCTCAGGCTGCTGAGCCTCCAAGCCAGTCAATGCTTCGCGGTAGGCGTAGAGATCTTCCTCGTGTCTCACATCGTAAGGCACGGTGTCGTAACGCAGTTTCTCTTCGCGAGGCTCTTCGGCCTCGTTGTCTTCTTTCTCTCTCAGGTCCGAGTCGTCCATCAAAGACTACCTTCGATTCTCCTCCGGGCGTTACGTTTACAACCAACAGCAAATGGGGAAGCCCCGCTGAATTGGGGATATGCCGGAATTGCGCGCTCCGGAAACGCTGATTCTACTGAATGACTGACATTGAAACACGATGAACTCAATGTGGCAAGCCAACGGTGCGGTATCCGAGCAATGTTGATTAGGCGATTTCACCGGTGCAACTCAGAATTCGATTCGCGCTTGAAAGGCAACCATGCGTGGTGAACTGTCTCCTCCCAACCCCACGCCCAGGAGCCCCGTCGGCGGTGAGATGGCGCTTTGCAGGGTTCCAAATGCAGGCGGAATGTACTCGCCGGGAACGCCGGCTTCAACGCTGCCTGGCAATGCAAAGTTCGGATGGTTGAAAGCATTGAACATCTGCACGTCAAAGCGCAGAGAGGTCTGTTCCCAGAGGTGAAAACGGCGCGTGATGTAGATGTCGGACTCGGTGAAGTGCGGGCCACGCACGCTGTTGCGGCCAGCGTCGCCGAACTGGCAGAGGGCGGGCGTATCGCCGCCGGTGCAGGCGCCCGTGGTGGGGTCCACTACAGAGACAAATGCATTGGGATTAAGCCACTGCCTGGTTCCGGCAACTGTGACTCCCGCGACTGGAGTTTTCTGATAGAGCGGCTGGCCCGGAACGCGGCTGGCAAGCTGCGGTCCATTGGCTTGAAAGACGCCATTGCCGTTGGCAGTGTAAGGCTGGCTGAGGACGGAGAACGGCAGCCCGGAGTGCAGAAAAGCCGTTTCAGAGATCGACCAGTTGCGGAACAGGGCGCGCAACAGAAGATGTCTGGAAGCAAAAGGGATCTGGTAGATGCCGTAGGCTGAGAGGTTATGGCGCACATCGTAGTCGCAGTTGCTGTATTGGCGGGTTAGTTCGCCGGGCAGTGGGGTGAGAATGCCCTGCGTGGAAAAGGGTAGCAAGCCGCCGTTGGAGATTTCGTCGAGGCAATGACTGAGCGTGTAATTTGCGCTCAGCGTGAGGGAGTGAAGCTGTTCTGTGAGGCTGGTCTGCAGGCCGGAGTAATTACTGCTGGCGTCGGTGCGGAATTCGTTGACGCTTCCGAAGCGCTGGTCGAGAGGCCGCGCGTAGGGGTAAGGCGCAAAACATCCGGGGCAGACGGTCTGGTAGCCGTTCAAGCCGACCTGAAACGGCTCATGGAGGCCACGCGTACCGACATAACTAATACGAATGGCCCCATCCACACCCATTTTTTGCTCGATACCGAGGTTGTACTGGTAGTAATACGGCGTCTTGAGTGTGCCGGTGGGGAAGGTATTGAGGCTGACTGCGAAGGGACAGGTTGGCGATCCGGAGACCAAGCCTGTGCAAGGCGGCCCACCGGTGCTGAAGAGTGACTGGAATCGCGCGTTGGCGCTCGCGACCGCATCGGCAGCGCTGTTGGCCACGTTGGGCGCAATAGCAAGGCCGCCCACCTGGCCACCGATGCCGCCAACGAAGGTGGGCGCATAGGGAGGATTGGTGGCAGCAAGGTCGGCGATCTGGGCGGGAATGATGTCGTTGAAGACGCCGAAGCCGAGGTGGACCACGGTTGCGGGTCCGATCTGGTAGGCAACGGAGACGCGCGGCTGCCAGACAAAGAGCGGGGTTGATGGAAACAGGGGCCGGAGCCTGGTTTGAATCGCCTCATCGAGCGGTTGATTCACGTTGTGTGAAAGATCGAGGAACGATCCGGCGGGGCGCGCGAAGAGGTGTTGCTGATTCATCGGGTCCGTGTTCCAAGTCGCCCTTATTCCCATGTTGAACGTGGCCTTCGGCGTGGGCTTGCAGGTGTCCATTGCATACAGATCCAGATTGCCCAGCGCGATTCTCTCTTTGAACGAAATGGGGAACGTCTGGCTTTCTGTGTAGGCCGCCCCATAAGTGAACTCGGCAAGATCGTTATAGAAGGCGACGGGCACGCTGCCCTCGCCCAGATCGTAGTCGCTCACGTCGACGCGGCGCGTATTCATGCCGAAGCGGTATTCCTGCTTGCCGCGGATCCAGTCCAGGTTGTCGTTGACCTGCCATTGCGTAACGTTGCGGCCCTGAGGATAGATGTTGTCATCGCCGCCGATGGCGGTAAAAGGGGCTTGATTGCTGCCCGCTGCGAGCAAGATTGGAAAAGTCTGCAGAACCTTGGAGAAGTTGTTGGGCGCAAAGATGCTGCCGTACCAGCTCGCGCCGGGATTGAACTGGTTGACCAGATTGGGGCGGAAGATGTGGGTGAATCCGGCGACCAAGGTACGCTGCGGCTGTGGAGAGTAAGAGTTAAAGATGATGTTGATGGGATCGGTGTATGCGGCCTGGAGGCCGGTGTCCGATTGAAAGCGGTACCAGACGGTGTTGGCGCTGTTGACGGTTTCGTCGATCTTGACCACCACCAGGTTTTCGTGGTCGCTGTTTTCGAGCGACTCTTCGCGCCGGTTAGCGCAGCCCAAGCCGTTAGCGAGGGGGCAAGTATTGACTGGGATGGGGGTTCCCGCAGTGTTGGTATAAAGGGCGAACATTTTCTGGTAGAACGGCACCTCGGCAGGCTCAGCGGGGAACACAATTCCGGTGATGGGATCCGTCCCTCCGACGGGGAGTTGGCTGAGCACATACTGCTGGTAGGCGGGCGATGGCACCACGGCCTGGCTCACGATCGGAAGCGCAATGCGCACGCCCTCATAGGCGGTGAAGAAGAACAGCTTGTCCTTACGGACGGGCCCGCCCACCGCGAAGCCGAAGTGGTTCACATTGGAGCGGGGCTTGGGAGTAATGTTGCCCGGCGTGTCGTTGGCATGGAGAAAGTAATCTTCGGCGCTGAAGAGCGAGCCGTCCCATAGCTCGTAGACGTCGCCGTGATATTGGTTCGTTCCGGATTTGGTGAAGTAGTTCACCTGCGATGCGCCGTAACGGCCCTGATCGACGGAATAGGAATTGGTGTTGACCGTGGACTCAGCAAGCGCATCGAGACCGATGACCAGATTTGTCGAGAGGCCAATATTCAAACCCAGCCAGGGATCGTTGGAATCGTAACCGTCGAGAATATAACCGTTCGAGGTAGCGGGAAGGCCGTTGTACTCGACGTTGCCATAGCCGCCGGGGCTCTTGTTGTCGTTAGAGGATCCGGCGGTGTTCATCAGCGCGCCCGGGGTGAACTGGGCAATGAAGGTTATGTCTGAGCCGGCGTTGGGCAGGTTGGCGATGGTCTTCGACTCGATAGTGGTGGTGGTATTGGGATTGTCGAGGCTCAACAGGGCCTGATTCGCAGTCACCTCCACAGTTTGAGTTGCGGCTGAGATCGTAAGCCTGAAATTCAGCGCCACGGTACGGCCGACTTCAACGGCAAAGGGGCCTGAAGTTTGGCGTGTAAACCCTCGTGCGTCCATTACAACTACGTAGCTGCCCGGATTTACTTCAGAGAAAAGTACGCGCCCATTCTCATCGGTTCGCGCCGTACGCGTTGCGCGAGTTGCAACGTCGATTGCAGTTACCTCCACCTCATTGATTACCGAGCCGGAGATATCAACGACAGTAACCGAGATGGCGCAACTGGTGCCGCTTTGCGCCGGTAAATGAATTGAGTTAGCAATGATTAACGCCAAAAGACAGGGAATCGCCTGCGTGAACTTGTTGATTCGCATTTGCGATCACCTCCGCGGGGAAGACGGGGAACAATCAGCGGCCTAGCGCAGTTTGTATGAGCAGCCACGCATTCAGCACGGCGATAAGCCCGGCCGTAAACCAGGCCAGTATCTTCAGGCCGCGTCCATTCACGAACTGGCCCATCAACGCGCGATTGCCGGTGAAAAGAACCAGTGGAACCACGGCAAAGCTCAGTTGCAGCGAAAGAATCACCTGGCTGAGAATGAGCAGCTTTTCAGTGCCGGCCTCGCCGGTGATGGCTACCACGATAATGGTGGGGATAATAGCCAGCGAACGAGTGATGAGACGGCGCAGCCATGGCGCCACGCGCAGGTTGATGAATCCTTCCATCACCACCTGGCCGGCGAGCGTCCCGGTAATGGAAGAGTTTTGTCCCGAGGCCAGCAGGGCGATGGCGAATACGGTGCTGGCGCTGGCCGCTCCCACCAGCGGGCTCAAGAGCTTGAAAGCATCCTGAATGGCCGCAACCTCAAAATGGCCGCTGCGATAAAAGACTGCTGCGGCAACAATGAGAATGGCTGCGTTCACAAACAGCGCGATGGTGAGCGCCAGCGCTGAATCCACATTGGCCATGTGAATGGCTTCGCGCTTGCCTTTAGGCGTGCGCTTGTAGTTGCGGCTCTGCACAATGGACGAATGCAGGTAGAGGTTATGCGGCATCACCGTTGCGCCCAGAATGCCGATGGCGATGTACAGCATGTCGGGGTTGGTGACGATTGAAGCCGACGGGATAAACAGGCAGCGCAGAGCGGGCAGATAGTCGGGCCGCGAGAAGAACATCTGCAAGCCGAACATGGCGATGATGGTGCCGATGAGGGCGATCACCAACGATTCAACGTAGCGGAATCCCCAGCGCTGCAACAGCAGGATCAGCAGCACATCGAGACTGGTAATCAGCACACCGTAGAAGAGCGGAATGTGAAACAGCAGATTCAGCGCAATGGCCGAACCGATGACCTCAGCCAGGTCGCAGGCGGCAATCGCAATCTCGGCGCCAATCCACAGCGCGAAGCTGGTCCGTTTGCCATACCGCTCGCGGCATAGCTGGGCCAGGTCGCGCTCCGTGGCCACGCCCAGCTTGAGCGACAGGCTCTGCAGCAGGATGGCGATCAGGTTCGAGGCCATGACGACGAAGAGCAGCGTATAGCCGAAGCGCGATCCGCCGGCAATGTCGGTGGCCCAGTTGCCGGGATCCATATATCCAACCGAGATAAGGAAGCCGGGGCCCATGAACCCGAGCACGCGGCGCCAGTAGAGCCGCGAGTGCGATACCTGCACGCTCGAGTGCACCTCGGGCAGCGAAGGTTCAGTAGCAACAGTTCGGGTGATGGCTTCGGTGGACATTGGCTTTGTCAGTGGAAAGAGAACGCCGTGCTCCCTCAACGACAGTATGCCACAGATTGTTAACCATAGTTAATAAATTTGTTTATATTAAATTATCAAAAATATGTAGCGCCGGTCTAATGTGTCGCCGGGCTCCTACCGGCCGTTCGGGTTCGGCAGTTCAGCAAATGCATTGACGTTTACGGCAAGTCAACTTCCGGATTGGCGGGGATACGCCAGTTGGCTCCTTGGGGCTGCTCAAGCCCCAGGGGAAGCAACCAGTTCGAGATATTGGCGATATGATTCCGGTTTGACGATTGCAGCGCTAAACTAGGTCGAATGGCCAGCAGCAGTAATGACAAAAAGAGAATTGAATCGTGGTTCCTCGCGGAAGCCCGGAATGCGGGTGTACCTATTCCTTCCGGTGAGGTTCCCGGCGAGAACCCTGATTTCAGATTTCAGACCGCGACTGGCGCCTTGGGAATAGAGCTCAGCGAGGTGCTGCGACCCCCCAGTAGCAACTTTGGCATTCTTCCGGTTGAGGAAGAATCGTTTCATAGAGAAATCATCGAAATAGCCCAAAATGACTACTACGCTGTGCCGAATGCCATTCCGGTTCATGTGAGTGTGTATTTCACGAAGACAAGGGGAAAAAAGCGTAGTAAGCATGAACTGGCCTGCGCATTGGCAATGTTCGTCCTGACGAATGTTCATCGTGCGATGCCGATAGCTGCTTTTAGGCGCAAGGACGCGCCGGATGGTTTCGATTCAGTCGTTATCGCGGCAGAGTCAAATCCCGGCGATTGGTGGAGTGGCGAAGTCGGTGGCGTCACGGTGGCTGACATCCCGCCTCAAGTTGAAGCCCGAATAACCGCGAAAAACAGCCTCGTCGAGACGTACCGCTCGAACTTGCCCGATGGCGCGGAGGTGTGGCTTCTGCTTCACACAGGGGTGACGGTGGCGCGAAGTATGCCTATTCCGCATGGGATAGAGGACTGGCGGATTTCGTTTCGGTTCGACAGGGTGTTTTGGTTTGCAGCGCTGGAAGGCCAGTTTGCGGAGATTCAGAACAGGTAACAATAGAATGTCTTTCCAGTCACTTTAGGGATGCTGCGATTTCGTCGAGCTTGTTCTTGGCGGCCCGCAATTCGTCTCTGATCCGTTGCCCCTGCTGCGCCACGGCAGGTACGCGGGTTAGACCTAGATTGCCATTCGTTTGGTCAACGGCCATATCGAGCAAGTGTGCGTAGAAACCAAGGCGATTCTGAAGCACAGTCTTAGCGAGATTCTTGTCTTCGTCGCATTGCATTCTATCGTATATTCCGACGAACCAATAAATCGCATCCAAGTACATCATTCCTTGCTGTGCGTGGTCGACTATTGTCCCTGCGGTATTGAAGTCGAAGCCATTCAACGATTTCTCTATTGAGTTCATGTCGTCCGACTGAGCAACGAGGTTCTTCTTGCGCGTGTCGAGGTCGACTAAAACAGCTTTGTTTGCAGCGATTTCGGAAACACCTTGTTGGTCAGACTTCGACGCGGCATCTTGCGAATAACAGCAAGCTGCAAACAGGGCAAGCATGATGGTTATTACGAATTTGCGCATAGACACTCGTTTCCTTGTGAAGATTTCAGAAAGTCGAGGGCAATGCTAAAGAGAGGCGGCATCAGCGGTCAATGAAGTTGCGAACGGTTTGTCGCCGATCCGGAAGTTACATGTTGGTAATCACGCTGTTCAGAGCTTTCAGCCGTCCAGAATTTTTGCAGGTAATTTCGCCTCTCTGCGCTACATTCAAAGCGTGGAAATAAGGCGAGAGCAGAGACGCGCGACAAGAGGCGCCCAAAGCGAGCCCATAAATCCTTATTTATGAATCTTTTACGATCTAACTCCTTTGTTTGCAGAATTTTGCGGCCGGTTATGACAGAAAAACCAGATGTAAGTGCATTAAAAACTTATACTTAACTAAGAATCAGGGGGGAGGGGGGGTACCCCGCAAAAGCTAGCTCAGATCCTTGAGCCAGACCGCTTCCGCCGCAGGCCGGCCGAGAATCGAATTGCCCGACTTGAGTTCGATGGAGACAGTCTGGTCGTAGTTCTGGCTCACGACTTTGACCCGCTCGCCCGGCCCGATGCCGGCGCGATGTAAAAACAGCAGCAGCTTGGTGTCGCGTTCCTGCAGGCTGGCCACAGTATACGAACGGCCCTCTTGAGCCTCAGACAGCGGCGTTTCGCCGCGGCGCTTGCGTTCCTCTGACCGTATTGGCAAAACCGCGTTGCCATGCGGACAGGCGCCGCCTTCGCCCAGCTTCTCGCGCAGCTTGGCTTCAAAAGCCGGCGAAACAGCGTGCTCCAGCCGCTCGGCTTCTTCGTGGATCTCGTACCACTCCATGCCGAAGACCTCGCTCAGCATGCGCTCAATGAGGTGGTGACGCAGAGCCGTGTGGTAGGCAGTTTCGCGGCCCGTTTCGGTGAGGCGCACAATGCCGTCCTCGCCAACATTGACGAAGCCATCACGCTTTAGCCGCTTGAGCGCCATAGTAACGGCCGGCGGCGAAACCTCAAGCCAGTGCGCAAGCAACGCGGGAATCACTTCGCGGCCTTCGGCCTCAGCCTCAAGAATGGCCTTGAGGTAGTTCTCCTTCGAAACATAGATCGAATCTTTCATGGATGCGCTTTATCCACTTTAAATCGTCGGCGCCACGAGTCGATGCTAGACTCTCGGGCATGGTCGTTACCGAAAGAATTTTCCTTGTCCTTGGCGTGGCCTCGTTCCTCTTCTCCGGATTGATTCTTATGCTGAAGGCTAACGTTGACAACAGCAGCGGATGGGGCAACGGCATCGCCGACCCTATACTTCTGATCGGATCGGCAGCGTTCGCAGTGATTGGGTTATGCCTGACGCTGTTCGGACTCTACCAACGCAAGCAAGCTCGGGAGGCACGAGAGTTCGAAAAGGCGTTGGAGGAAGCGAACCGGCCGCGTGAGAGCAAATGACGAACCTCCGAGTCGCTCGGCAGGCTTCAAACTATGCCACCGTTCAAGTGACCGGGCCTTAGAAAAATCAAGCCCCCAGCCTTGATCCCAGGGCCGGGGGCTGATCACTGACCAATGACCACTGTATTTACTTGACCTTCACCTTTGGCTCGACTGACAGCCCGGGGCGAAGTTCGTGGTTCGGGTCTTCGTGGGCCAGGTCAGTGAAGTCGATGCGCACCGGCACGCGCTGCACCACCTTCACGTAGTTGCCGGTTGCATTCTCGGGTGGGAAGAGCGAAAGCACTGAGCCGGTTGCGCCGCCGATCTGCGTCACCTTGCCGCTGTAGTCCTTGCCGGTCGAGTCGACGTGGACTACAACCTTTTGCCCGGCCACCATGTGCCTGAGCTGCGTCTCCTTGAAGTTGGCGGTTATCCAAAGATCCTCAAGCGAAACGAGCGTAAGCAGGTTCTGTCCCGGCGACACGTTCTGATTGATCTCAACGCTCTTGCGGGTAATGATTCCATCTTCGGGAGCGACGATTGTGCAGTAACTCCGGTTAAGTTTGGCCTGATCGAGCTGGGCCTTGGCCTGCTCCACCTGCGCCTGCGCCTGCTTGTAGCGCGCGCTCTGCAACGCAACCTGCTGCGGGCCGGTGAGCGCGTATTTCTGCGAGGCCTGGGACTGCTTCTCGCGCTCGGTTGCCACGCGGATGCCGTCACGCGCCGCCTCGTCGTTGGCTTCGGCATCGGCGAGAGCAGCGGCGGTGGATTGCGCGGCGGCCACCGCAGCGTCGAATTGCTGCTTGCTGATCACGTCTTTCTCTACCAGCGGCGTGTAGCGCTTCAGGTCGGCCTGGGCCTTGTTGTTATTGGCAATGGCCTCGGCCACGCGCGCATCGGCCGCGGCCTGTTGCTTCTGGGCCTGCTGCACCGAGGCGTGCGCGCCGCTCACATCGGCATTGGCAGAAGTCAGATTGCTTCCCGTGTTGACCTCGGTGAGTGGCACATTCACGCCGGCCGCCTGGGCAAAAGCCTGCGCGCTGTCGAGAGCCGCCTGCGCGTTCTCAACCGCAACCTGGTAGTCGCCGGGGTCGAGCTCGGCGATCACGTCGCCCCTCTTCACCAATTGGTTCTCTTCCACGTCGACCTTCACCACCTGCCCTGAGATGCGCGCGCTCACCTGGATGAGATGGCCGTTCACCTGGGCATCGTCAGTGTCTTCTGAGTAGGTGGAGCGCCACCACAGCTCCAGGCCCAGCAGCACCAGCAGCACCACCACCGCGATTACAAAGCCTCTGCGGCGTCTTGGCGCCGGCGTGACCTCAGTCTCCTCTACCGGTTCGGCTTGCGCCGCTGCTTGATTCGTCTCCGCCACGTTACTTCCCTCCAATTGCAAATCCAGCTGTGAATTGCCGAAACGTGCTTCATCGGCCTTTTCGCCAGCCAGCTTGGAATCCCTCAGGGGCTAAAGCCCCAAATCAATTCTGGGCCACTTTCGGCACGGCTAAAGCCATGCCCTGATACAAACCAACCTATTGCCACGCCCTGATACAAACCGACCTAAAGACATGCCCTGATACAAACCGACCTAAAGACATGCCCTGATACAAACCAACCTATTGCCACGCCCTGATACAAACCGACCTAAAGACATGCCCTGATGCAAACCAACCTAATGCGATGCCCTGATACAAACCGACCTAAAGACATACCCTGACACAAACCAACTTATTGCCACGCCCTGATGCAAACCGAATTAAAGCCATCCCCTGATACAAACCAACCTAATGCGATGCCCTGATGCAAACCGAATTAAAGCCATCCCCTGATACAAACCAACCTAATGCGATGCCCTGATACAAACCGACCTAAAGACATGCCCTGATACAAACCAACCTAATGCCACGCCCTGATGCAAACCGAATTAAAGCCATCCCCTGATACAAACCAACCTACTGAGTTTGCTTCACGTAATTCCTGTAACTTTCGCCGGTTCCCAGCGCACGCGCCAGGGTCAGCTTGGCCACGTTGTGCCGGTAAAGGCTGGCGACATACTGCGCATTCGCCTGTGCCACCGATTGCTGCGCCTGGCTTACGGCCAGGTTGTCGCTTACGCCGTTGGCGTAACGCTGCTGTGCCTCGCTCAAAGCTTCATTGGCCAGATCCACGCTGGAATGCGCCACTTCAACCTGTTTCTGCGCGGCCTCGATATCGAGCAGCGCGTCGCGCACATCTGCGTCCACCTGGGCTTTCCTGTCGCTCAACTGCGCCTGCGCGGTATCCAACTGCGCCTGCGCCTGCTCGGCGTCGCCGCGCAGTCCGTACTCTTTGAACACCGGAAAACTCACCGTTCCGGTCGCATCCACGGTGCCGTGCGAGTGCGCCAGCGTGGTGCCGATGTCACCGTAATCCGCATTGGCCTTGAACGTGGGCAAACGCTCGTCGGTGGCTGCCTTGCGCTGTTCGGCTGCCGCTGCCGCCTGCTCAACCAGGGCGGCCAGATCTTTGCGGTTGGCCTGGGCCTGGGCGATCAGCGCATTCACATCCACCCGGTCGAATGCAGCGTACGGCGCTTTGTCGGTGAGCGTGAACTTCTGCTCCAGCGGAAGTCCGATGGTGCGCGCCAGCGCCAGCTTGTCTTTCTCCAGTGCCGTCTGCGCGGCGATCAGTTGCTGCTCCTGCTGCTGATAGTCAACGCGGGCCCGCAGTTCATCCAGCCTGGGCGCGGTGCCGGCGTCATGGTTGGCGACGGCCTGGTTGAGTGAAACTTTTGAAGTGTCTACCTGGGCCTGCACGCTTTCAACCTCGGTCTCATCGGCCAGCACCAGCAGGTAGGCGTTACCCACAGTCAAAACCACCAGGTCGCGCGCGTCCTGGGCTGAGAGCTGGGCCGCCGCAAAGTTGTGCCGGGCGGCCAGGTAATTCCTCAGCGAAGAGAGATCGACGAGCGACCAGCTCAACGAGGCCCGCACGTCCGTGTACCCGAACGGTCCGATGACGGTGGGGAAGCCCGGAAACCGAAACCCCTGGGCGGGAAGGTCGACCTGGCTCACCGTCTCCCTGGCCGCGAATTCCACGGACGGCAGCAACGATTGCAACTGGCTCAACCGCTGGCCGCGCGCTGTCGAAGTCTGATTCTGGCTCAAAATGATGCCCAGGTTCGCGGTCAAACCACGCTGAATAGCGTCGTCGAGCGAGAGCCCGATCGGTTCGGCAGAAGCGTTTCCCTTGATCACGCTGCCCTGGAACGAGCCGGCAGTGGGCGCGGCAGCCTGTGGGGCCGTTTGCCCCTCGGCTTCCGGGCCGACGAGAAGCGTGAGACTCAAAAGAAAGACGGCCAGACAGGGACAGATTGCGTTCTTTTGGATGTACTTTTGCAAATTCGACCTTGCCCGATTAGCGGCCAAAGATTCCGCCAAAATTGCGGTTAATAAATGGATGCGCACTCAATGCGAGACGCTTCTAAAAGTAGTGTATCGAAGAAGAAGGCCGAAAGCGCAGGTTGGCCGTCACAGTAGCCAATAGCCAGGAGCCAATAGCCAGTAGTTCTGGCTCGAAGCTGGCCGCCGGCTGACTCGCCGCCCCGCTGTTTTCCAGAACGGGGCTGCCTGCCGGCTATTGGCTACTGGCTACTGGCTTGTTCCCTAACTCCTGGTCCCTGTCGTTTCGTGAATCAGTTGCGAGGCGAGCGAGCAGAGTCCCTGTCGGAAGACGTCGCGGACGGCGCTCGAGGTCCAGGCCTGGGCGCCCGGTCCCCCGTGCTCTGCGAGCAGTGCCGCCGTCTCTTCCGAGCTGAATCCTGCAACAGCGCGCAGCACGAAGACAGTTCGAAGCGGGGTGGCCAGATTTGCCAGCCATTCGCGGACGCGGTCGCGATCGGGGCCGGCGATCATTTGCTCGAGCTCTTTGGCGGAGACGCCGGCAGAATCCAGATCGTCGTCTTCGATGCAAGTCAAAGGGCTCGCTGCACCCTCGGGAGCGGCCAGGCTGCCGGGTTGGCGGCGGGCGATGGTCTCAAGCGCAGCTTTGGCCAACGCCAACCGGCTGCTGCGGCGCGCCTCAAAGTGGTCGCCGCACCGGGTAACCTCGGCGGTGGAAACCGTGTGCTCAACCAACCGCACGCTCTCTTCGCCCTCGCCCACCAGCATTGAGGCCAGGCTGTAGAGGCCGGCGGCAATAAGGTCGAGCATCTCGTCGAGACCGGTGAGCGCCTGCTTCACCTCGACATCGTCTTTGGCGCGGCCATCGAGCAGGCCTTGCACGCTGCGGGTAAACGCCTCGGCCCCCTCGGGCATCGGCTTGGGAGGAATCAGGCTCGCGTGCTCGTTTCCAGGCGTCTCAGACATGTCGAAAATCTCCCTTCAGGCGAAAAGGCCACCCACCTTCATCCTCAAACCGGGCCGGGTTGCGCGTCAACCAGAGGAAAAACCGGGCAGACGAAAAACCGGGGACTCGTCGCGCAAGCGGGAATTGGCTTGCAAACATATACGTTCAAGCTGCCCCGCGGGTTTCAAAACGATCGCTTCCCTTTTTTGCACCCCCTTAACACCGCGCAAGCCCCTGTTGCTGTATGAGTTCAAGATGGGACGCCGGCCGTTCCAGGCGGGCGCAACGGGATGCCACATCCCGCAAAAACGCGATAGACTTCCAACACGGCATCGGAAAGCCACATGGCCAAGACATCGCAGAAACAAAAGCTCTTCAATGGACGCGACTACTCGTGGATGCAGTTCAATCGCCGCGTGCTGGAAGAGGCCGAGGACCCTGCCAATCCCTTACTTGAGAGGGTCAAGTTTCTGGCTATTACGGGTTCGAACCTGGACGAGTATGTGGAAATCCGCCAGGCCGGCCTGTTGCAACGCATTGAAGACGGCTACCGGGAGCCCGGTTACGACGGCCTGCGCCCCGATGAATCGCTTGCGGTCTTGACCGCCGATATCCACGACTTTGTGGCCGCCCAGTACCGCTGCTGGAATGAGAAGTTGCTGCCGGAGATGCGCAAGCACGGCATCAGGCTGCTGGAGTGGGATGAGCTGAGCGACGAGGCCCGCGCCTATGCCAAAGATTATTTCCAGCGCGAAGTGGATCCGCTGCTGACGCCTATTTCGATTGACCCGGCGCATCCATTTCCGCGGGTGCTGAACAAGGCGCTGTGCCTGGCGCTGCTGCTGCGCGCCAAGCGGCGCAGCTCGGGCCCGCAGGTACTGGGAGTGGTGACGGTTCCGCGCGCTTTGCCAAGATTTGTCCGGCTGCCGGCGAGCGAAGGAGCCTACGACTATCTGCTGCTGCAGGACCTGATCGCGCAGCACCTGGCCGGCATGTACCGCGGCTACGAGGTGCTGGCCCACGGATCGTTCCGCGTGACGCGCAACTCAAACCTCTACTTCGAGGAGGAAGAGGCGCGGTCGCTGCTTGAAACCATCCGCGTGGAGTTGCACAACCGGCGCAAGGGCGATTCGGTGCGGCTGGAGATTGAGACCGGCGCCGACCCTGAAATTGTTGAGCGCCTGCGCGTGAATTTCGAGCTCGACGAAGACCAGGTCTTCCGCAGCGATGGACCGGTGAACCTGTCGCGCGTGATGTTCTTCTGCGACGACGTGAAGCGGCCGGACCTCAAGTTCCAGCCCTTTACGCCCAAGCCGCTGCATCTGAGCCGTAAATCGACCGGCATCTTCGACGAGCTGCGCCACCGCGACATTCTGCTGCATCACCCCTACGACAGCTATGACCCGGTGGTGGAGTTTGTGCAGCAGGGCGCGCAGGATCCGGCGGTGGTGACGCTGAAGCAGACGCTCTACCGCACCAGCCATGACTCGCCCATGTTCCAGGCTCTGACCGAGGCCGGAGCGACCAAGGAAGCAACGGTTGTGGTGGAGCTGATGGCACGGTTCGATGAGGCTTCGAACATATACTGGGCCCGCTCGATGGAAGACGCGGGCGTGCAGGTGTTCCACGGCGTAGTTGGACTCAAGACGCATTGCAAGCTGGCCTTGCTGGTGCGCCGCGACGAGGACGGCGTAACGCGCCGCTACTGCCACCTGGGCACCGGCAACTACAACCCGGTGACGGCGCGGTTCTATACCGACCTGAGTTTGCTTACCAGCGATCCGCAGATTACCGAGCGCGTGCACATGGTGTTCAACTACCTCACCGCGCATGCCGAGATCGACGACTACAGCCCGTTGCTGGTGGCGCCGCTGACCATGGCCGAGAGTTTCTTGAGACTGATCCGGCGCGAGGCCGAACACGCACAGGCAGGGCGGCCCGCGCACATTATCGCCAAGATGAATGCGCTGCTGGAGCCGTCGGTGATTGAGGCGCTCTACCAGGCATCGCAGGCCGGCGTTCAGATCGACCTGATAGTGCGCGGACTGTCGATCCTGCGCCCCGGCGTGAAGGGATTGAGCGAGAACATTCGAGTGCGATCGATTGTGGGCCGGTTCCTGGAGCACTCGCGCATCTTCCACTTTGACAACGGCGGCGAAAACGAAATCTACCTGGGTTCGGCCGACTGGATGCCCCGCAATCTGTTCGAGCGCTGCGAGGTGGTATTTCCGGTGCGCGACCCGGCTGCCGTCGAACGCATCCACAATGAGATTCTGCCGGCCTACCTTGCCGACACCGTAAAGGCGCGGTTGCAGCAGCCCGACGGCAGCTATGTGCGGGCCAGCAAGCTCGTCAAGGATGCGACGGCCTTCTCGAGCCAGGACTTTCTGATGCAGCTTGCCGAAGGCAAGGCGGATCTGGACGCGCTTCCCGCGCTGCCGGAGCAAAAGCCGGCAGCAAAACCCGCGGCAAAGAAGGCTAAAGCGGCGGATTGAAAAGTGCGAAAGCTCTCGTCAAATCTCGCGTCGGTTGCAATCATTACCGCGGTAGCGCTGGCTAAGTGCTTCGCTCAAGTTCCGCCGCCCAATCAAAACTACCCAAGCCATCTTCCTTACGCATTCAGCAATCTTGTGTGGTGGAGCGACAACGAACTCCGAACCATCCTGAAACAGCGCATCAAGGGGCTGGGAGACGAGATTGTTCCCGATAGCCCTGCGCTTGGCCAAATTCGCAACACCCTGAAGTCGTTGCTGCAGCAAAAAGGCATTGACGCCGACATTCAGAGTCAAGAACCTTCGACATTCTCTCTTACGGCTCAAAGGGATCCGGATTCGCCGGGACCCGCGATCGTTTTCAGTGTGCTCTCGCCGAAGGTGCTGGTCGACAGGGTTGTAATTATTGGGGCTCCCGACAAGGTAAAAGACGATATGATCGGTGGCCTGCATTCGCTCGAAGGGCGGGATTACGCCGGTGAGGAATGGATCGTAAGATCAAGCGCGCGGAGAACATTGGAGCCTCGGGGTTATCTTTCTCCCCATGTGGAAGTGACGCATGATTCGCCACGCAAGTCAGGCGATCGCTATCTGGTAAACGTTCTGATCTCCTTGGAAGTGGGGGTGCAATATCGGGTAGCGTCCATCAGCGCTGACGGTGGACCGCTTCTGGAGGGCAGAGACTTGTCGGAGTACTTTTCAAAGAAGGCTGGAGATATTGCGGGAAGCGATCCCCTTCGTATGCTCGCCGGCTCGATCCAGGCGCTCTACCAACACTATGGATTTGCCGACGTCCTGGTCGAAGATCCGCCGCAGCTCGATCCTGCACACGCCGCCGTTTCATATCACCTGACAGTGACGCCTGGACCGCTTTATCACGTGCGCAACCTCACCATCCAGAATTTGAACGCTGAGCAGGAATCCAAGGTACGTGATTTACTCGGAATGAAATCCGGCGATGTTTACGACCAATCCCACCTCACCGAGCTTTATCGAAAAGTCGCAAATGAGCCGGCTCTGTCTTCACTAAAATTTGGATACAAGTTCAAAGAGGATGCGGCTGCCAGCGCCGTAGATTTATCGCTGGACTTCTATAAAGAAGGCGGAGCTGTTAAAGCGACTGTGCAATGAAGGTTGCCAGCCAAGGCCTCTTCCGGGGCTAGCTTTGAGTCTTCTACAATAAGAAAAGTGCCGCTAACTTCCCTTCATCCCACGGCCACTGAGCACAAAGTTGAACGCAGGAACGCTGCAAGTGGCGCCGGCGCTGCGCTTACGCCACTGCATCTGTGGCATCTGGCCAGCTTTGACGCGCCCACCGTTGCGCTGGTGTGGGCGTCGAGCTTTACCTGGGCTGTGGGAACACATCTTCCACCGCAGGCGGCCGCGGTTATCGCGCTGGGCGTGTGGACTGTTTACGTGGCCGACCGGCTGCTGGATGCGCGTTCTGCGCTGCGCCATGACGCCGAATATCGACTGCGCGAGAGGCATTACTTTCATTGGCGCCACCGGAAGGTTCTAGTGCCCTTCGCGCTGGTGGCCGGAGTTGCCGTTGCCATCCTGGTGCTGGCCTGCATTCCTGTTGTCGCTCGCGAGCGCGATTCGGTGCTGGCCGTGGCTTCGCTCGCCTACTTTGCCCGCGTACACCAGAGGGAATTGTCGGCAGTTCGAGGCAGACGGCCGTTTTTCCCGCCGATGATTACAAAGGAGCTTTTAGTGGGCGTGCTTTTTGCGGTGGGATGCGCGCTGCCCGCGCTGGGCGCCGCGTGGGCAGCGGCCGCAATTTCGCGCTGGGTGTTGATGGGCTGCGTCGCATTCTTCGCCGCGCTGGCCTGGCTCAACTGCCACGCAATCGAGCAATGGGAGTCGGAAGCGGGACCGGAGCCGGGAACGCTTGGCGGAAGCGATCTTTCGCTCGCACGCCTTGCCTTCGGGCTAGCGTCCATCAGTTTGCTGGCTGCGGTGCTGCTCTGTCGAGCACATCCCCGGCCGGCGCTTCTGCTGGCGGCGGCCGCGATTAGTGCGCTTCTGATTGCGCTTCTCGATCGTATGCGCACACGGCTTAATCCGCTCACATTGCGCGCCGCGGCCGATGTTGTGCTGCTGGCGCCGGCGCTGGTCATTTTGGTCGCCGGGCCTATTGCAGGACTGGTGCGATGATGGCTGCATCTTTCCCGCTGCTCCAATTCCAAGCGCAAAAGGGCGAAGCACCCCAGTTCGACAAGCTGGCGCGCGCCTATCGCTGGATGGAGTACCTGAGTTTCGGCCCTGCGCTCGGCCGCTGCCGTAATCAGTTCCTCGCCGATCTGGCACATTGCCGCAAAGCGCTGGTGATAGGCGACGGCGACGGCCGGTTTACAGCTCAACTTCTCGAGAGCCACCCAGCGATAAGGGTGGACGCCATCGACGCGAGCCCGGCAATGCTGCGGTCCCTTTTGCGCCGCGCCGGCATGGCGGCCGATCGGGTTCGCGCGGAAGTTGCCGATGCCCGCGCATGGCAGCCGGCAAACGGCGAGCCTTATGACCTTGTCGTCACTCACTTCTTTCTCGATTGCCTGACTACCGTTGAAGTCCGGTCGCTTGCCGAAAGGATTCGTTCAGCTTCGGCTCCCGATTCGGTTTGGGTGGTGTCTGATTTCGCTATACCACGCGGCTTTTTCGGACGGATCGTGGCGCGGCCGCTGGTTTCGGCGCTTTACGTCGCATTTGGGCTCCTGACCGGACTCAAGATCCGCTCGCTTCCGGACCATGCGGACGCCCTTTCCGAGGCTGGATTCCGGCTTTCCCGCCGAAGAACGCGGCTCTGGGGGCTGCTGGTGAGCGAGTTGTGGGTATCCAGGCAGGCTGGCGTCTTGTGAGTGCAAATGTTACAAATCTGTTAAAATGGAACGTGTAGAAAGCTCGGCATTCCCTCATAAGTCCCGCCGAAACAAAACCATGATCCTCTACCTCATGCGCCACGCCAATGCCGGAGTTTATCGCGGCAACCCTCTCCTTGACACCAAACGGGGCCTGATCAAGGAGGGTAAGGAGCAGTGCATGCTGATGGCGAGGGTGCTGAGCGCGCTCAAAGTCCAGGTGGATGTGATTGTCTCAAGCCCGCTGAAACGCGCCCTGCAAACGGCGCAGTTTGTGGGTACCGAGATGGGCTACGAATCAAAGGTCGAGGTGAGCCCCGCGCTTGGGCTCAACGCCAGCTACTCTGACTTTCAGGCTCTGCTGGCAAAATATGCCGACCGCGACGGCGTGCTGATGGTGGGCCACAATCCCAACTGCTTTCAGTTTCTAGGTCACATGATTACGGGCAACGGCGGCGCGGCCATCCGCATGCGCAAGGGGTCGATTGCCCGGGTCGATATGGACAACCATCCGCCGCGGCTGCAGTGGCTCATCGATCCACGTACGGCGCGCTCAATCTACGCCAGCGTCACAAAGAGTTCGCGCCCAAAGACCTCGCGGAAGTAGCCGGCCTCCCGGCGCAGCGACCATATTTCAAGCTCCGCACCGGTGCGTCCCGGCTCGACCTCAAGGTAGACCCGCTTGGGGTAAACCTTCACCATTACGCGCAGCACGTCGCTGGCGCGGTCCTGGTTAAGCGCCACGGCGAGCCGCAGCAGCACCACGGCGCGATCCACATTCTGGTGTTCCTGGGCGGGAATGTTGCGCAGCGCGCGATCACCAGGCTGCGGACGGCTCTTGCCCAGGTAGCGCGCGATGGCGGAGACGATGGTTCGCTGGGTCTGCGTATAGCCGTAAATCTCGGTGCTGGAAACAATGTATTGCGTGTGCCGGTGATGCCCCTGGTGATTGATGAATTTGCCGGTATCGCGGAGGATGGCGGCAGCCGCAATCCAGCTTTCGTAATCCGCTGGAAGATCGTGCAGGTGCCTGAGCTCGGTGAAGAGTTGCATGGCGTGGGCGCGCACCGGCTCAGCCTGCTTTGTATCCACGCCGTAACGCCGCGCGGTGGCCAGCACGCTCTCCCAGCGTTCATGCTCAAACTCGCGATGCGCCTTGGCGCGCGCGTCTTGCCCGGCCAGCATCTGCGCCAGGATGCCGTCGCGCAGGCCAAGCGGCGAATAACGGAACCCGCGCAGCCCGAAGCTCTCAAGCAACTCGGCGTAGACCTCGGTGCCGGCCACAATAATTTCGGCGCGGCGTGGGCCAATGCCCTGGATTGCCTCGCGCTCGGGCAGAGACATCTTGCCGAGTTTGCGCGCCAGCTTGCGCACCGCGACTGCAGGAACCACACCCGGCGCGGTGGAGTTTGCCCGGCCCCGTTGAGCAGAAGATTTCCCTGCGCCTTTGCCCCCTGCCCCTTTTCCCCCAGCCCCTTTTCCATCGATAGAACCCGCCATCCACGCATCGAATAGCGCAGCCGCCGTACCCGAGGTGGCGATCACCTGCGTCGTCCGCCCCGGTTGAATTTTGCGATGCGCGCGGCGCAGTTCGCGCCCAATCAACTGGCGCATGCGCGCAAGACCATCTTTGGTCGGCGGTTCCGCGCTCAGGAACTGTTCAGTAAGCCGGACCGCGCCCAGCGGCAGGCTGATGGTCTCCACAATCCGCTTGTGCTCAGAGAGCGTGATCTCGCAACTGCCGCCGCCAAGGTCGAGCAGCAGGATGCGGCCGCCTGTCCCCGGCTCGTTGCTCGTCACTCCCAGATGAATGAGGCGGCCTTCTTCGAGCCCAGAGATGATTTCAAGATTCCATCCCGTTTCGGCCTTCACCCAGGCCTGGAACGCGGCTCCGTTGCGCGCGTCGCGCATGGCCGAAGTTGCGACCACGCGGATCTGGTCGACGCCGTGCGATTGCACCGAGCGTTGAAAGCGCTTGAGGGCGCGCAGCGTGGCTGCCATGGCTTCGGGCGACACCAGGCCCGATTCGAAAACGCTCGCCCCCAGCCTCGTCACTTCGCGATCTTCGGCCACCGCTTTCAACTGGTGCGCTACAACTCGCGCGATCTTGAGCCTGCATGAATTGGAACCGATATCGATGGCGGCAAAGGTGGGCATGGCGGCTGGCGTTGCGCTCCGTGGGGTGAGAGTCGACCCTTCGCCAAGATACACGACGAGGGTACGCGGGCGAAGTGAGGCGGAGGACAACTGCGCGCCGCTGTTGAATCGCAGGCGGCTTAAGGGACGGTTACGCTGATGGTGGTGGTCACGATCTGGACTGGCGGCGAGGTATCGGGGACTTGGTTGGCCGCAGTGAGCGTGTAGGGATAGGTTCCCGGCGTCATGCCGCTACCGTTGCCACAGGCCGAGATTACGGGCAGAATTGCGAAAGCGCAGAGGGCGATGAGCAGCGCCAGGAGACTGTGCCTGAATCTGCGCCGGAAGCCGAGCCCGAACAGCATGGCGCCGGCCAAAGACAGAATCGCCGTTGAAGAGCCTTTGCGGCCGGTTCGATGTCCATTGACCGGTTCGACCGAGTTCCAGGGAGTGAAATACCACGTGCCTGTATACGTTTCGCCCGCGGTCACGGGAATGGAAGCGACGGGGCCTCCGTCGCAATAAGGAATCTTCAGCTTGGCAGTTTGTGAGCCGGAATACTGGCACGACATGATCAGCGTGCCGGTCAGGGGAATTCCTGTGACGGAGAAGGAACTGGCGCCGTCTCCGCTGGCCGGCATGGTGACGTTGGTAGCGGTGATGGCGAAGGGCGTGGAAGCGCCGGCGCGTGGAGTGAATGCAAATGAGAAGAACGCTAAAACGACTGCAAGCGCAGGAATCGAAATCCGCCGACGGAATCTCATGGTTCAAGCCTCCCGCTGGAAACGAAAAAAGTTGTCGATCAATTTGACGCCGAATCACACTAGCTGTAAACAGGATTTGCAAATCTTAGCCGGGAAAACGATTGGACCGGCGCACTCTTGAAGCAGCGTTCCGCGCTAAACCACGCATCTTCATGAACTTCTCATGCTGAAACGCACCATCTACGCGGCTGATATCCTTGAATTGATGCCTACAGAAAAGACAATGAACGACACAACTACTTACCATCGCCCGCAGCAGAAGTCCTCCGCGCGGGCTGCCTGGGTGCTTTTTTTCGCTATCTTCATTGCGGTTTACTTTGCGTCTTTGTTTACTCCCCCATTGCTTGACGATGTTGACGCTTCGCACGCCGAGGCAGCGCAGTATATCGCACGCACCGGCGACTGGATCAGTCCCAGGACCGACGGCATCCGTTACATTGAAAAACCGCCGCTGCCTTACTGGATCATCGCCGGCATTTATCGCGTATCGGGAGTGGAAAACGCCTTCACCACGCATCTTCCCAACGCGCTGGCCATGCTGGCGCTCACGTGGATCGCGTGGCTGTGGAGCTGCCGAGCGTGGGGTCCGCGAGCCGGGCTCTATGCCGGACTCGGTGTGCTCACTTCGGTGGGGCCGTTTCTGTTTACGCGATTCATCATTCCCGAATCGCTGCTCGCGTTTTTTCTGCTGGCCGCGCTCTACGCCATGATCGAAAGCCTCGAAACCGGCCGCGCAAACCTGATGTACTGGGCCTGGGCATGCGTGGCGCTGGCGCTGCTCACCAAGGGGTTGATCGCGCCGGTATTTTTTGCGGGAGCCGCAATCCCCTATCTGGCGTTCACGGGCCAATGGCGCCGCTGGCGTTCGCTCAAACCGATTACCGGATTTCTGCTGTTCCTGGCCATAGCCGCGCCATGGCATATTCTGTGCGGGCTGAATAATCCTGACCAGGGCCACCCCGTGGGCAATCACCCCACCCTTGGCAATGTGCATGGATTTTTCTATTTCTACTTTGTCAACGAGCACTTTCTGCGCTTTTTTGGCCAGCGCTATCCGCACGACTACAACAAGATGCCTGGCCTCTTGTACTGGTTCGGTCATTTTGCCTGGCTATTTCCGTGGAGCCTGTTTTTGCCCGCGGCCTTTGCGCTGGCATGGAAGACGCGCCGTCATTGGCTCACGCACCTGCGCCCCGACGCGGGACAGACCGTGGACTTTTATCTCGACAACGCGCTGCGCGAAGATGTGGCTACATACGTTTTGCGGCTCAAGTTCCGGGTGCGCACCATCTGGCTGCTCAGCTTGTTTTCGGCGTGGACGCTGCTGTTCTTTTCGATCTCGACCAACCAGGAGTACTACACATTCCCGGTGTGGCCGCCGCTCATTATGCTTACGGCCGGCGTGATGGCAGGCATTGAAGAAGGGCGCGGCGTCGACGAAGAGAATCCGAGACTCTCGACCCGGTGGCTCACCGGCGCGCATGTGGCATTCGCGCTCATCGGCGTGCTTTCGGCCGCCGCGCTGGGCTGGGGATTGTGGGAGTCGCGCAACCTGCCTTTTGTCGCCGATATCGGTACGCTGCTGGCGCATCGCGGCGTTGGCGATTACACGCTCTCGATGTCGCACCTCTTCGACTTGACCGGGCCGTCGTTTGCCGCGCTGCGGCTTCCCGCTGTTCTCGCCATGGTGGCCCTGCTCATTGGGCCGTTGATCGGACTGGCGCTCAGGCTCAAGACCAGGCACATGGCCGCGACCATCAGCGTGGCGCTTACCATGACGGTGTTCTTCATCGCAGCGCATATTGCGTTTGCGCGCTTTGAGCCCATGCTCAGCTCTAAGCAGCTTGCCGACGTGATCATGGCCAAGGGCACGCCCAACGACACGTTCATCATCTACGGCGAACAGTCTTCAGGTTCTTCGGTCATCTTCTACACCGACCGTTTCTTTAACCATCACCCGGCGCTGCTGGTATTACCTCGCTGCGGCCAGAACGGCGAGGGCACCACGCTGCTGTGGGGTTCCTGCTACAAGGACGCGCCCGAAATCTTTCTTACCGACGACGAGCTGGCAAAGACATGGGGCACGGGCGAGCGCAAGTGGATATTTGCCGAGGATCCGGACCAGTCGAAAGTGGAGCAGATACTGGCGGGAAAACTCTACGCTGCGGGGTCAATTGCAGACAAGGCGCTGTGGACCGACCGGCCGCTGCAGTAAGGCAGGGAACAAGGGGACAAGGGAACATGGCCGGTGGCTTTAAGCACTAAGGCCGAAATGGGTATTCGTTCCAGCGACCAATCACATCTTCAATGTCCTGCGGTGCGATCACGACGGCTGAGGACTCAACGGCTCCGGCGTTTTTCAGCAGCGCGCGAAGATTCTCCCTTTGCTTGCGTTCCTCTTCAGAATAGAAGCGCGCCTTTTCGAACTCGTGGTTCTGAATGCTGGCTTCGATCTTGCGGGAGATGAATCGGATCTTATTCTCGATTTCGGCGACCTCGGGCGATTGCGCCGCCCGGTGCAGTTTGGCCCGAGCTCCAGCCGCATCAATCAGCTCGAGCGCCTTGCCGGGCAAAACGCGTTGAGGCAGGTAACGGCTCGCGGAGTTTGCGGCCAACTCGAGCGCCTCGGCGCCGTAAGCCACTTGGTGGAACTCCTCATAGATCTGTTTGCGCGCTTTCAAAACCTCAAGCGTCTCCGCTTCGTTAAAGGGGCAAACATGGATCGTCCGGAAAAGATCGCGTATCCATGGCGACTCGCGCAGGTACTGTTCGAGTTCGCCGGGAGTGGATGTGGCGATGCAGCGCATCTTGCCCTGGAGCGGCGATTGCCTCAGAACCTTGCCGGGGCCCCACGGAAACAGGAAAGAAGAGGGCGCGAGGAGGGAGCCCAGGTCGCCGACAAACAGAATCGTCTCCTCATTTTCCAAAATCGTTTTTGAAGCAGCTTGCAGTTTTTCTTGAAAGAAGTGGCGGCCAGAAGCGACGCCAGGGGCAGCAAGGTGCGGGTCAATGAGCAGAATGCGCTTCTCGGCGAGGAACGGCGGTACGTCGCCGTCGGCAATGCGCTGCGCAAGAGCGGAAACGATGGCTGATTTTCCGGCGCCCGGCTCGCCTACCAGCAACGCGTTGCCGTTGCGGAAGCTGGCGAGAACCTCAATCAACGCGTCGAGCTCGCTTTCCCGGCCGATGACCGGTTCAAGCAGCTTCTCGGTTGCGGCCTGGGTAAGGTCCTGGCTGAAATCCAAAGTCGAAGTGGAAACGGGTCCGCCAATTTGCTCTGTCACATGCGGGATGCGTGCGAGCTCTTCGCGCACTTTATTGAGCTCGATGCCGCGCTCTCTCAGCAAATTGGCTGCAAAGCACTGCTCTTCGCGCAGCAGGCCCAGAAGCAGATGCTCCGTGCCGAGGTGCTTGTGCCCCATCCGCTCAGCTTCCTCGGCAGCGTAAGCAAGCACCCGCTTCGACTCGTTGGAGAGCGGCAGATCGACGCTGGTAGAGGTTTTCTCGCGAATCGTGGTGTGCTCTTCGATCTGTTTACGGATCGTTTCAACGTTACTGTGGGCGTGGAAGAAACGGTTGGTCAACGCCTTGTCCTCGCGCAGCAGGCCCATGAGCAGATGCTCGGTCTCGATATAGGGTGAGCCGAACTGGCTGGCCTCGTAGCGGGCGAAGAAGATGACTCGGCGGGCTTTCTCGGTATATCTCTCAAACATGGCGGGGGCGCTCCATTGCCTTCAATGCTAACTGCTTCAGTTTGCCGTGAAGGTTTGGCTTTCGCAACGGGCGAGGTGCGAATTTCGGTCAGGACGCGTCTCCTGGCCCATCGAGGAAGGTTTCGTGGCCGGTGCGCTGCCAGTACACCCATAAATAGAAGGCTCCCAGAACCGCAATCACGATCGGCGCAAACATGATTCCCACCTGCAGCGACGGCTGCGAATACTTTGTGAGGTGGAAGACAACGACCCATAGTATGTCGCCGGTGACAATAATTCCCGCCAGCGTGAGTCCCAGCGCGTACCATCGCACCGGGCTGCGCCTCAGCCACAAATCGACACAAGCAGGCACGGCCAGCAGCAGCAGGCGGCAATCGTAGTAGCGGTGATAAACCGCCAGCATTTCGAACGGAACGGCGGCGGCCAGGGCGTACCAGGCCTGCGCCGGCGAATACCTCAGTCGCAGAGTTTTGAAAATCCACAGCGCGAGCGGCACAACGCAAATCAGATACACAACCGGATTGTAGAAGGCTGGATCGTCTTTGATGCGGCTGAAGATGACCTGCAGGTTGACGGTCATCATGATTCCGAAGGCTCCGCCGCTGTGCGGTCCCGGATCGTTTTGCCCGCCCCGCGAGGAAATTGCGTGCAGGTTGGCGCTGAGTTCCTGGGGCCAGTGGGGAACTGCATGCGAGATCCATAACACCGCGGGCAGGGCGATCAATACGGTGACTGCCAGCGTTTGCAAAGCGCGCTTGCGTGCCACTCCGCCGGCCAGCAGAAAGTAGAGCCAGATGACGCCCGCATCGTGCGGCTTGTTGGCCAGGCTCAGGGCAAGGCACAGAATCCCCAGCCAGACAAAGCGCTCATTGACAAAGCACCACACGGCGATGACGCAAAAGCCCACTACCAGCGAGGCGGTGTTGCCGATGGAAAGGCCAGCCCCGCTGGTGAGGAAGATGAGACATACGAGCACGGCTGCGTATCGCGGCGCGGCATCTGCGCACACGCGCCATACCAGAAAACCGGCGACCAGAAAGCTGGCCGCGATCATGGCCATCCACACACTCACCGCAACGTTCCACGGCAGCAGCGACAGCGGCACAAAAAGCATCATCGTAGTGGGAATGTTGGGAGCAAGCAGAATCTCATGCAGCCATTTGACCGTCTCGGGATCGGTGGGCACGGTCTTTACTTCGGCCTTGTAGACCGTCCACAACTGGCTTTCCTGGTAAGGGTCGTGGTGCTGGAGGAGGCAGCGAGGGGCATAGTACGACTGGATGAAATCCGACATGCCCTGGGGGTTCGCCCGCGCCAGGATTGCGCCGATCAGGAACACCAGCAAGCCGCCTAACAGCACGATTTGCAGGCCATCGAGGCGTTCTCTCGTCATGCGTGTCTCCTGAAATTATCGCAATCCCACCCTGGCCGCAAAAACAAGAACGTGGCGCAGATCCGCCCCACGAACGAAGACCTGTTCGTGGGGACCCCGGAGGATGAGGCACCCAACGTCTCACCCATCGCTGCCCGGAAACGCCGATGGATGTTGCTGCCGCGCAGCGCGCATCTTGCCGCCGGGCAATAGTTCGTAAAGCTGGCCGCGCCACAGGATGGTGTTACCGGCGTAGCTGGCCAGCCAGAAGAAGAATCCCATGAGATCGCGGATGGGGTAAAGCACGAGCAGCCCAAACCAGCTTGGGTCGTGCACCACTTGGCGGCCCACTGCAATCGAGAGCACCAACCGCGTGGCCAGCCCCCAGGCAAACAGCGCAAGGCCGAGCCACGGATGATGAAACCATGCAGCCTCAGCCCATGCCAGCAGCGCAAACGGCATGCTGAACGTGAGCGCAGTTCCAAAGTGTCCCTTGGGGCGCGAAAAACGGGTCGACTTCATCCAGCGAACCTGGTGCTTCATTGAATCGCCAAAGCGCGAGTTCAGAACCATGTGATCGATGGCGTGATGACTCAGCACCACCGTTTCGCCCAGCTTGAATGTTTCGTTGCCGAGAACGAAATCGTCGGCGCAATAGTCGGCCGTTACCTTGAAGCCGCCCATTTTCCCGATGGTCTCGCGGCGAAAGGCCATAGTTGGCCCCAGGGTGAACTGCATGCCCTCCATCATGCGCGCCACCAGCACGCCCGCGGTCATCTCCACGCTCATACCTACAGCCTCAAGCCGTGCCCACAATCCGCCTTGGCCTGCAACGCCGCGGTAAGGGCAGCACATGCCGCCCACGCGCTCCTGTACAAAAGGCATGGCCACAGCGCGCAGGTAATCGGGCGTTACGCGAACGTCGCTGTCGCTGATGACGAGTATGCCGTACGCGGCTGCGGTCTCCATCAGCTCCATCGATGCAGCCTTGGCGTTGATGTAGGGCGGCTGGCCGCCGGTCGAGAAGAATTTGGCGGGAATGTGCGGATAACGCGCGGCCACGCGGCGCGCAATGGCCAGGCCCGCGTCATCGGCCGAGCGCGCGCAAAAAAGGATCTCGTACTGCGGATAATCCTGCTCAAAGAAACTGGCCAGATGCGCCTCGAGATCCGGCTCCGCGCCGTGCACGGGCTTGAGCAGGCTCAGCGGAGGTGTGAAGCCCTGCGCAGGCATGCCCGCCAGCACGCGGCGCTCGCGCAGATAGCCGGCCACGGCTACCAGCACCATGCTGGTAAAGACCGTAGACGTGATAAGGCCGAACACCCCCAGGCCAAGAACGATGAAGTACATACCCGTAACAGCATATCGTTCCCGGGCGAGGCGCGGCCTGCGCTGCGGTCGGCACCGCGCAGGAGGCGCAGCGGTTGTTAGCGCCGCGCCTTGGCGTGGGTAGTCACGCGCTACAACGGAAGTCTGAATCCCGCAGGGACGTCGCGGGATAAAGCGTTCAAGCCTGTGTCTCTCAAATGAATTCTCGCTACGCCAGCGACCCGGCAGCCCATTTGGCTTGCAGCGTTGCCGGCGTGTCGCAATAGTAGTCGCGGTCGCAAGGCGAGATGCCGGGAATTGGATTCGGATCCGTCACTACGGCGCCGTCGAGGTACTGCCAGAGAGTCCAGTTAGCCCAACCCGGCGGCAGCACCGCAGTGGGACCATATTGCGCCAGCCAGAGCCAGCAGTTCTGCAATATCGGGTCGGGCGTGCTGCCCAACTGCTCTTTCAAATACGATCCGCCATATAGCCCCGGCCAGATGCCGGTCACGGCCTGGATGTGCGAAACAAAATCCTTTGCTTCCTGCAGCGACATGGTTGAGCTCGCCGGGTTCGATTCAAAGTCCAGCACCAGCACAGTGCCCGCCGCCGGCTGAACTGTATTTAGAAAAAAGGTGGCCTGGGCCACGCCGTCGTCACCGTTGCCAAAGTGATATGCGCCCCACAGCAGGCCCAGTTGCTGTGCCTGCGCCAGGTTGGCCTGGTACATGGGATCGGCGAACGTGGTACCCTGCGTGGCTTTGTGAAAGACGCCAAGAATGCCTGCCTGCTGCGCGTTGGCCAGGTTGATGTTTCCGTTGTTGTGCGAGATGTCGATTACCGCGTTGGTGTTCGGCATGGAATCCTCCTCAGTGCAATCTTTTTGGGATTCAACGGAGACGGGAAAAAGAGCCCTGATTCAGGAAGGGTGATTCTTGTTTTCGCGAAAGGAACGAAGAAGAAATGAGTCAGTGGAACGGATGATGAGGAAAGATTGGCCCGGATGAGGAGGATTATACGGCCCGGAGCGGCTGTTCGAGGTTAACTGCTTTTGCGGGTACCGTTGGTGCGCGGCGTAACCACCGGCCGCCGAATGGGGACGATGGCGCCGGTTGAGGCCTGCGTGGCCTGCTGCATGCGAGTCACCATCTCGGTGCGAACGTACTCCACAAAGCTCTGCATCTGCCGGTTCATCTCTTCCATGCGCTCGCGCATCTGCAACACAATGGCGATGCCGGCGATGTTCACGCCCATGTCGCGCGCCAGGTTCAGGATGAACTCCAGCCGCTCGAGATCCTCGTCGGTGTAGAGGCGCGTGTTGCCCTCGGTACGCGAAGGCTTGAGCAGCCCCTCGCGCTCGTAGAGTCGCAGGGTCTGAGGATGAATCTCATACATCTCGGCAACTGCCGAGATCATGTACGCGCCTTTTGATTTTCGTCTTGCCATCATGGCGATTTCCCCTCAAATCTTGCTGAACAGCGCCTCGCGCGGGTCGCTTGGATTCAGCTTGGCCAGCTCGCGCATAATTTCGCGGCTGCGCTCGTCGTTCAGGTGCGGCACCACCACGTCCACCATCACAATCTGGTCGCCGCGCTGGCCCGGGTTCTGCGCGTTCTCAACGCCGCGCTCGCGCATGCGCAGCTTTTGCCCGCTCTGCGTGCCGGGAGGAATCTTCAACTGCGCGCGGCCGTCGATAGTCGGCACGTCAACCTTGGCGCCCAGCGAAGCCTCGGCCACCGTGACCGGTACCTTGATGTGAATATCGTCGCCGGTGCGGCTAAAAACCGGGTGCTCGCTGGTGCGCACGATCAGGTACAAATCTCCCGCCGCTCCGCCGTTCATCCCCGCATTGCCTTTGCCCTGCAGCCGTATGCGCTGGCCGTCGCGCGTGCCCGCCTTGATGCGAAATTCGACCGACTCGGCGCGATCGACAACACCTTCACCGTGGCAGGTGGGGCAATCGTTGGTAATTTTCCCTGAGCCTCCGCAGCGCGGGCACTGCAGGTTGAACTTCATTTGCCCGCCCATCTGCGTTACCTGGCCGGTGCCACCGCACTCCGGGCAGGTCGTGGCCCCGCCCATCGACGCCTGGCCGTGGCAGGTGGGGCACGTCTCCTGGCGGTGGATCTGGATGCGCGCCTGGCCGCCGCGTATCGCTGTCCAGAAGTCGACCGTGGCCTGGTACTCGAGATCGGTGCCGGGCTGCGGCCCGCGCGGATGATGCTGCTGGTGTTGCGCACCCGAAAAAATCCCCGAGAAGATGTCTTTGAAGCTGCCCCAGGATGTTGATCCGGCGCCGGCCTGCGGCCCGTTGTTGAACTCAGAGAAGTCGAAGCCGCCAAAGTCAACTGGTCCGCGTCCGCCTGCCTGCTGCTGGCGCGCGTAGGCCTCGGCCTGGGCGGGATCGATCTGGTCGGAGTAGAAACCCACCTGGTCGTAGATCTTGCGCTTCTTCTCGTCGCTCAGTACATCGTTGGCTTCTGAAATCTCCTTGAACTTTTCTTCGGCGCGCTTGTCGTTGGGATTCACATCGGGATGGTATTTGCGCGCAGCTTTCCTGAAGGCCTTGCGGATCTCCTCCGGTGTGGCCGTCTTCTTAACGCCTAGCGTCGCGTAATAGTCTTTGTTCGCTGTGGGCATGTTTTCGTATCTCAGCTCATGCTAAATGGCTCAACTTGAGGGGCTGACTTTCTCCCCGATTTCCTGGAGGCGCTCGTAGAATCTTGCGCCTTCTTGAAGAAGCAAATAAGGTTCTCGCCCAACCTCGGAATTACTAAATGTGACTTGTTGAATCATTCCATGTGATTGCAATCTGGCAAAAGAACCTCGATATTCAAGCTGTTCGGCAGGATTCAACGAACGACCAAAGTTATGCCATATATTTTGGATTTCATTATGCAGGTTTGGTGTCGATTCAGGACGACCTCGCTTAGCTCGCTCCATCCTATCTAGCAGAGGTTTGTAGAGTGGGTAGAGCCTGCCGAGCATGAGTATATCGGCATCCTTAAGTTCCACCGCGGCTCGCATCATGTCGTCAGTGCTCTCAGGGTTAAGGTCGTTCTCTTTTAAGCCGTTCGCGAGTACGAGCGAGAGTCTCACTAGTCGATCTTTCTGCGTAGTGCGCAAGGCCTGAAGCGAGGCGCTCGCCATCGCGTCCTTGAGTTCCTTGCTTTCGAGCCGCAGCCTGATTTCGTCAATCGACGTGCCTTGCTTCCGAAGGGCACTCTCCAATCGGTTCAGTGCGTCTTCCGTGGCCTGGCCGAGTGCTTCAAGATTCTCGCTGACTTTTGATGTACCCAGTTTCCGAAGCCAGTCGACGATGCCCGATGCAGCAACAATTGAGCCTGCTAAAACCAGACCCGTCGGACCGCCTGCTGTCAGCGCTGTTCCCAGGCTCACGGCGGCGCCGGCAATAGGAAGTCCGGACTCGATCAGTCCGCCTACAGGAGAGTTGGAAAGCTCCTCGTCGCGTCGGGCTTGGTTCGCAACCTCAACTTCGTTTCCGGTTATCGCCATTCGGAGTGCCTTTCACGAAAATCGCTAAAAGCAACCGCAGATCCTTCGACTCGTCGCCGCGGCGACTCGCTCAGGATGACAATGCAGAAGTGAAGCAAGCAATTGGAATGGGCGACATTGAGTCGCCCACCAAAATCCCTTTCAGAGTTGTGCTATCCCAGGTCTCAAAATCGAGACCTGGGGCACCCAGTTTTCGTGGCGCGTTCATAATGCCAGAACGCCCAATCCTACTTCTTCTCTTCCACGTCCACATACTCTGCGTCGATCACGCCCTCGTCTTTCTTCTTGTCCTGCTTGGCCTGCTCGGGCGCGTGCGGAGCCGGCGTTTCGCCCTGTGCCTCCGCTTGCACCTTGTACATGATCTCGGCCAGCTTGTGGCTCGCCGTGGTCAGCTTCTCGTAAGCCGCCTTGAGCTCGCGTGTATTGGCCGTGCCCGTGGTTTCGAGCGTGGTCTTGGCCTCGGCCAGCCGCGCCTCAACGTCGGCCTTGTCAGCAGCGGCAACTTTCTCGCCGGCCTCCTTCAGCATCTTTTCGATGTTGTAGACCAGCGCGTCGAGCGAATTGCGCGCTTCGATCTCCTCGCGCTTCTCCCTGTCCTCGTTGGCGTGCGCATCGGCGTCCTTGGCCATGCGCTCCACCTCTTCCTTGCTCAAACCCGAGCTTGAAGTAATGGTGATGCGTGTGTCCTTGCCGGTGGCATGGTCTTTGGCCGTCACGTTCAGAATTCCGTTGGCGTCGATGTCAAAGGTGACCTCGATCTGCGGAACTCCACGCGGCGCGGGCATAATGCCGCCCAGCTTGAACTTGCCCAGGGTACGGTTCTGCGCCGCCATGGGCCGCTCGCCCTGCAGCACGTGCACTTCAACCTCGGTTTGCGAGTCGGCTGCCGTAGAGAACGTCTCGCTCTTCTTGGTCGGGATGGTAGTGTTGCGCGGAATCATTGGCGTAGCCACGCCGCCCAGCGTCTCAATCGACAGCGTGAGCGGAGTTACGTCGAGCAGCAGCAGATCTTTCACGTCGCCTGAAAGCACGCCAGCCTGTACCGCAGCGCCCACGGCAACCACTTCATCGGGGTTTACGCCGCGATGCGGTTCCCTGCCGAACATCTGCTTTACCAGTTCCTGAATCCTGGGCATGCGCGTCTGGCCGCCCACCAGTACCACCTCGTTGATGTCCTTGGTGGTCATGCCGGCATCGGTCAATGCCTTGCGGCAGGGATCGAGCGAACGCTCCAGCAGATCTTCAACAAGCTGCTCCAGCTTGGCGCGGGTCAGCTTGCGCACCAGGTGCTTGGGGCCTGAGGCGTCGGCCGTGACGAACGGCAAGTTGATTTCGGTCTCGAGCGTGGTCGAGAGCTCGATCTTGGCTTTTTCTGCCGCGTCCTTCAAACGCTGCAGCGCCATCTCGTTGCCCTTCGAGCCCAGGTCCAGGCCCTCTTCCTGCTTGAACTCTGCAATGAGCCAGTCCACAATGCGCTGGTCGAGGTTGTCGCCGCCCAGGTGGGTATCGCCGTTGGTCGACTTCACTTCAATCACGCCCTCACCCACCTCGAGAATCGAGATGTCGAAGGTGCCGCCGCCGAAGTCGTACACGGCGATGGTCTCATCTTTCTTTTTGTCGAGCCCGTAGGCCAGCGCGGCCGCTGTTGGCTCGTTCACAATGCGCTTTACGTCAAGGCCGGCAATGCGGCCTGCGTCTTTGGTAGCCTGGCGCTGCGCGTCGTTAAAGTACGCCGGGACGGTAATCACGGCCTCGCTCACGCTCTCTCCCAGGTACGACTCGGCGCTCTTTTTCAGCTTTTGCAGAATCATGGCCGAAATTTCAGGCGGGGTGTACTCGTGGCCCTGCGCGATCACGGCCACGTGGTCGCCCTGTTCCACAACCTTGTAAGGCACCATCTTCAGTTCGGTGTTAACTTCGTTGTAGCGTCGGCCCATGAACCGCTTGATTGAGAAAATAGTGTTCTCAGGGTTGGTAATGGCCTGCCGCTTGGCCACCTGGCCAACCAGCCGCTCGCCGCTCTTTGAGAACGCAACAATCGAGGGCGTCGTGCGCGCACCCTCTTCATTTGCAATCACTTTGGGTTCGCCACCCTCAAGAACAGCAACGCAAGAGTTGGTCGTTCCCAAGTCAATTCCGATAATCTTTGCCATGAAATCCGCCTTTAGAAAGAGATACTGCCGGGGACAGAATCTCAGATTGAGTCACTTACTGTCAACTTGTTTGATGTATTTGCCCTAAAGAAGATGCAAAATCCCAACCTAAAAGGGGCGTGGTGCCAGTTTTGGAGTCCCGTTCCCGTCCGCGTTGGTTCTCAAGGCTTTAGATGGGCAAGACGCTATGGGACCCGGCTGGGTTTTAGCCCCGGGGAGCGTATTGGACGGGACTGCCGTTCTTCACCGCCCCTCGCCGCGCAGCCCGCAGGCGGCCGCCAGTGCCTCTTCCGGCTCGGGGCGGACGCGGAAGTCGGCGTAGGCTTCAGCGAGGACAACGCGCCCGGCCGGGCTGATGACGTAGGTTGCCGGTAAAGTCATCCGCCAGCTCTCATCGCCATTCACAAAGGGGATATTGACCAGGATGGAGCGGAAGTAGTCGCGAAAGAACTCGGGCACGGTGTAGGCCAGTCCGAACTTCTCGGCCAGTGCGCAACCGGGGTCGCTCAGAATAGGAAACGGCAGCATATGCTGGCCGACCATAAAGTCGCTCTGGCGGACGGTCTGCGGGCTGACGGCCACCAGCAGCGCCCCGCCCTCGCGCAGCCGGCCGTGCAGCTCGCGCCAGGCCTCGAGCTCGGTGATGCAGTAGGGGCACCAGCGCCCGCGGAAGAACTTGATGACGAGAGGACCGAGTGCTAGAAGGTCGGTCGAGCGAACTGGCCGGCCTGAGGCGTCTTTGAGCGTAAACTCCGGCGCCTGGGCGCCAACGGGCAGGATTTGATCTTCGATGCCGGTGTTGAATAGCTCCCGAACCGCGCGCTCGCTCACGGCCAGCCGCTCCGCCTGGACGAGGCGCCGCGTGTTGGCGGTGATCTCGTCGAGCTGGTCCTGGAGGGCGGTCATTATAGAAACGCAGGCTTGAGTGATACTTCAGATTCTATCTCTGCTTCAATTGGCTAAGCGGTTACACCGAGAGCTTATTGGAGAGCCCTGCATTGCCTCCGGCTTCGTCTTCTCGGTAAGGAAGCTGGATTTTGCACTTGGGATACTCCGGGCATCCCCAAAAGGTCTTGTACCGAGTCCGTACGGCTCTCATTAGGAGCTTATGCTCAGGGCAAACGGGCGTGTTCAACGACGTCACGACTTCTAAATCTTCGAGCTTGATGTTGCTGGAGACTTCGTGTGAGTTCTTGCAGGCTTTCGAGCCCTCAGACACTGCGAATACATCGAAGGTCACTGTTTCGCCGCATTCCTCACACATGACTTCGGCAAAGGGCATCGTCGACTCTTTGGGGTATGCCTGATTCACCAGAATTGGAAGGTGATCGCCGTCGTAAAGGATGATTCCGTTCTCGTTTGCGTACTCACTGGCTGTTTTTGCGAATTTGCCTGTGGTTATAAAAATCGCCTCATCTGCTTGCACATCGTGTTTGGCGGCGAGCAAAATCTGAAGGTCGCGCCGACCGCTGACGCCGGTCGCCTCGTAGCGTTTGCACTCGACGACGTATTTCCTCCCGCCTTTCTTCAGAACTGCGTCTTTTCCTCCGTCGTTGCTAAATGGTGTCTGCTCGACTTCGTAGCCAAGTTTTCGAAAAATGGCCGCGACCGCGTTCTCGAATTCACGAGGTTCCATCGACGAAATCCGACCAGATTGGAGCTTCCATGCTAATGCAAGACGCTTAATCTCTGACCGGCGCAGGCTCTGGCATGCCATTTGCAGACGGCGCTTCGCATTCCATCTTCTGGCCTCCCTTCTATCTCCAAGCGCCCTCTCTCTAACCTCTGCCAGGCACGAAGCACAGTAATTCCTGTTTGATACCTCAACGCCGTGTGGGCACTTTGGCGGGCCTTCGATCCATCCCACCTTGATGAATAGCTCCCTTAGCCAAAAGCTCGCGATAAGAAGCGCACCTGCTACTGAAAGGAATACAAACAGATGCTGCAGGATGAAGGCAATGAGAAGGGCGAATCCGGAGATTACCCCTAAATAAAGCGCTAAGGTCACGACCGAAACCAAGAGGAAAAAAACGACCATTACAGTCATTTTTAAGGTTTGCATCGGTAGTCCTCGCGTCTAGGCGAACGTTCCGCCCCGCTTGTTCGCAGCCCCTTTACCGCCCAAACTTCTGCCGCTGCCCTAGCCCGCTCAGCCCGCCGCGCAGCATCTGCTTGGCTAACCCGCCGCGGCCCATTTGCTTGAACATCTTGGCCATTTGGGCGTACTGGCGCAGAAGCTGGTTCACGTCCTGCACGCTGGTGCCTGAGCCGGCGGCAATGCGCTTGCGCCGCGAGCCGGAGATGATCTCGTGGTTGCGCCGTTCAATGGGCGTCATGGAGTTGATAATCGCTTCGAGCCGCGTGAACTGCTTCTCGTCGATGTTCTCGCGCGCCTGCTTGAGGCCGGCGAACGGGCCCACGCTGGGCATCATCTTCAAAATCGATTCCATCGAGCCCATCTTCATAATCTGGCGCAACTGCTCGCGAAAGTCCTCGAGCGAGAAGCCATCGCCGAGCAGCGCCTTCTTGGCCAGTTCCTCGCTCTTCTTGCGGTCGAGCGTGGATTCGGCTTTTTCGATGAGCGAGAGCATGTCGCCCATGCCCAGGATGCGGCCGACAATTCGATCGGGATGAAACGGCTCGAAGGCGTCGGGCTTTTCGCCCACGCCGATAAACTTGATGGGCTGCCCGGTTACATGGCGGATGGAGAGCGCCGCGCCGCCGCGCGCATCGCCGTCCATCTTGGTGAGCACCACGCCGGTGAGCCCGAGCCGCTTGTGAAAATCCTCTGCTGAGTTTACGGCGTCCTGCCCGGTCATGGCGTCAGCGATGAACAGAATCTCCTGCGGGTTGAGCAGTTTCTTGAGCCGGGCCATTTCATCCATTAAGCCTTCGTCAATGTGCAGGCGGCCGGCGGTGTCGACGATGAGCGTGTCGCAACCCATGATGACGGCCTCGCGGCGCGCTTCTTTGGCCAGCCTCTCGACCAGCGCCGATCCGGGCGCTTCGCCCTTCAGATCGCCCTCGTAGAGCCGCGTCTCAATAGACTTGGCAACGACTTTGAGCTGCTCGCGCGCGGCGGGGCGATAGACGTCGACCGAGACCAGCATGGGCCGATGGCCGCCCTTTTTTAGCCAGGCGGCCAGCTTGCCTGAAGTGGTGGTTTTGCCCGAGCCCTGCAATCCGGCCATCAGGATCACGGTCGGAGGCTGCGAGGCGAACTTGAAACGCGCGGTATCGCGGCCGAGTATCTCAACCAGTTCGTCGCGCACAATCTTGATGACCTGCTCTGAGGGCGATAGAGCGGTAAGCACCTCGGCGCCGATGGCCTTGGCGCGAATGTGCTCGATGAGGTCCTTGACCACGCCGAGGTTGACGTCGGCTTCAAGCAGCGCCACGCGAATTTCGCCGAGCGCCTCGCCGATGTTTTCCTCGGTGAGCGTCCCCTGGCCGCGCAGGTTCTTGAATACCCGTTGTAATTTGTCGGTTAAGTTATCAAACATAGGTCCAATTCAAGTGTATCGCGAGGCTTCGCTACGGGTGCTGATAGCGCCTTACTGCTTCTGGGTTGGCGCGCGCGCCAATTGGACTTGGACGAGCCGCACTTCGCTGGTGAAGGGAGTGGGCAAAGACGGGGAGTAGCTTACAAAGATGGTCTGGCCGCCGTTGGCGTCGTATTCAGAGTGCGCGTGGGCATCGTAGGTGTTGCCCTGGGCGGGCTGCATAGCAGTGAAGGCCTTCACCGGCTGCGACCAGGGACCTTCGGGCGCGGGCGCGGTACGCAGCATTACGTCCTGCGAAAACGGCTCGCTATAGACGGCAAGATATAGCTGCAGGTAGTTGTTCCATGCAACGCTGACGATGCTGGCGGCCGAGAACGTGGAGATCGCATCGCCAATGTTTGAGGACCAGTTGCCGTTGCCCGCGTAATAGCTCCAGGCGCTGCGGCTCAGCACATTTTCCGGCGCAACCTTGCCCAGTCGGCATCCCTCGTCGAAGCTGCTGGTGAATATTCCGCAGCCGTAGACGTACAGCACTCCGCCGCTGATGAGTGAAGCAGTACCGAACGCAGGTTCATTTTGATTGAAGAGCAAATCTGGGTGAGCGGTCACCACGGGTGGGCTGATGTTGGGACGCTGTGGCTGAGTGGAAAGGTTCTGCCACGAAGCTACCGAGTAGCCGACAGCCTGGAAGTTGAAAGCTCCGGGCTGCGCAGAGATCAGCGAGTAGAACACGAGCGCCTGATTATTCGCGGGGTTAACCACCACTGAGGCGGGCCAGAGAGCCCATCGCGCGCCGCACGGCTGCTGGCAGTTGTTGCCGTTGTGGGCGGAATTGAAAGCCTGCTCGGCCTGCGTTTCAGGCAGCAGCATTACGGGCGCGCCCGCCGCATCAAGCTGCTCTTTGAAACCGGTGATGCCGCCCCGCGCGGTAAGGTCACTGGTGTAAGACCACGAGTCGCTGATCAGTGTAAAGTTTTGCGCGTTGGGCTGTGCGAGAAAAGTGTCTCCGTATACCCACACCGACTGGCCTTGAAATAGGGTGCTGTATCCGCCGTCGCGACCCAGGATGTCAGGATTGGTGGGGATGGTGCCCAGGTCCTGGGCGCTCACCACAGTTACTACGGGCGGAGTGCCGATAAACGCATTGCATCCTGAAATTGCAATGCATGCCAGCGCGAGGAGCAGAATGTGGCACAGAGGTTGCAGCCACCCGCTGGGATGAGATGGGTGGTGATGGCGGTATGTTCGAACGCGGCGGAGGAAGAATGCCATTTTTCCGCTCCGGACAGGAGGCCGTGCACAAACACGTGCATGTCACATTTAACGCTTAGACGAGCTGGATCGTGCAAGAGAAAGCTGAAAAGGGTGGTCGGACTTGTTTTTCCGCGATAAGGCGCGGGCGCGCTACGCGCCATCCGGCCAAAATGAATAAACTGAAGCCGGGGAGCATTGCATGGCGGACGGACACGAGGAGCGCGAGGAGGAGAGAAAACGCCGCGAACTGGAAGAGCGCGAAGACCGCCGGGGCAATTTGGATCGAGATTGGGTGGATCGCGATCGGCTGACAGAACGCCGCGATGAATGGGCGCCGGAGCGCGGCGGCTCATAGCGCCTGCTGCACTGCTGCACTGTGCGCGCTCGCCCCAACTGACTTGCGCACCCCTACTGCGCAGGTGCGATCAAGTACTGTTCCAGCTTGCCATCGGGATAGGTGTACGTCGTCAGCCGCAAACGCCGGTCGGGATACGTAATCGTGAACGAGCGGAACGTCATGCCGCCACGCAACTCCTCGGCGACCTGGCGGAGGCTCAGCGGCTCGCCCAGCGGCGCAAGGCTCTTTTCATAATCCAGGATCGCTTCCGGCGTAAAGTAATCGCTCAGGTTGGGCGCCAGCAGGCTGCGATCGATCGTGCCTTTCTGCAGTCCGCGATAGATATCGAGCGCCTGCTGCTCGGTGGGCTTGAGCGGAAGATCGGCCACCAGCGGCGCAGCGAGACGCGCAATCACCGACGCCGCGCCCACCGCATCCTGGTTGGTCAGCACGGTAACGGCCGCGCCATCGTCAACCAATACTTCATTGTCTGAAACGAATCCCGACACTTCGCCGGAGTGTTCAATTTCGCGGTGCCCGTTGACGTCATGAACGCCGACGCCAAGGCCGTACTGCGTTCCCTTACCGTCTTTCAGTTTCACCTCGGTAAACATCTGCTTGTAGCTTTCGGGTTTCAGCACCGATGCTGCGATCAGCGACTCATTCCACAGCGCCAGATCGTGCGCGGTCATGGCCAACTCACCCGCGGCAAACATCCAGCCAATGCCTTCCTTGGGAGCAACGCGCAATGGGCCCAACGCATGGCGATAATAGGCCGTCGCATCTACGTCGGTCAGTTTATGCTCATCGGAATTCCATACCGACTTCATCTCCAGCGGATGAAACACATGCTCGCCCAGGAATTGCCACAGCGATTCGCCCGAGACCACTTCGACGATTCGCCCGGCGATCACAAAGTTGGTATTGGAGTACTGCCACTGCGTGCCCGGCTCAAAGTCGAGCGGCTTCTTGGCCCATGTGTCGATGATCTGCTGTGCGGTTTCAGGGTGCAGCATCGGAGTCATCACGTAGTCCTCGGGCCAGTAGTCCTGGTAGCCGGAAGTGTGCGAAAGAATCTGGCGGATGGTCACCTCGTCGCCACGGGTGAGGCCGGGAACATACTTGCCCACGGGATCGTCGATGGAGAGCTTCCCTTCTTCCTGCAGCAGCAAAATGGCGGTCGCCGTAAATTGTTTCGAGATCGACCCGATGGAGTAGCGCATATCGGTCGTGGCCTTCTTCGGCGGATCGAGGCGCGCCAGCCCGTAGGCATGCGTGTAGACCAGTTTGCCGTGCTGCACGACCGCAACCGAGGCCGATGGAACGCCGGTCTGCTGCAAGACCTGTTCGGCGATGCGATCGATTTTTGCGCGCAGATCGGGCGAGATGGTATCGACGGTTTGCGCGGCGACAGCGAACGGCAACGCCACCAGAAGTACAGCAAGGAGGTTGCGGGATGATTTAAGGCTCATGGCGGGAACGAAATTCTCCTTCAGCCGCATGGTAACCGATCGCGTCAGGCAGTGCGGGCAAGAGTCACTACGGTGATGTCGTCCTCCTGTCCGAATTCCTGCGCCGCCTGCGCAATGGCCTCGGCGGGCTGGATGCTGATTTGCGCCGTGCGTTCAAAACCAAGGAGCGAGCCGGCCTTGTCGCGTGCCTCCACTACGCCATCGGTGAGCAGGGTAAGCTGCTGTCCGGCAGCGAGCTGAAAGGTGGATTCGGCATAAGTAGTTTCAGCCGAGATTCCGAGGGGAAGGCCATTTTCCAGCGGAAGCTCATTGCCGGCAAGATAAGGGGCGATGTGTCCGGCGTTGGCAACGGTGAGTTTTCCTTCGGGGTCGGCGCGCAGAACGAGGCAGGTGGTGAATCCGCCGCGGCTGCGGCCCAGCATGCGCTGGTTCATCGCCGCCAAAGTCTCGCCGGGACTTTGCGTGTAATAGGCGAGCGTGCGCACCGTGCCCACCAACAGCGATACGGTCATGGCAGCGGGCATTCCCTTGCCGCTGACGTCGCCAATCACGGCCAGCACTCCGCCACCGCTCAGAGGAAGAATCTGAAAGAAATCCCCGCCCACCTCCCCGGCCGGCTTGTACACGCTATGAATGGTGAATCCCGGTGTGGAGGGAATCTCCTCCGGGATCAGCACATGCTGGACATTCCGCGCAGCCTCAAGTTCTGTCGCGGCCTGGGCGCGCTCGTGGGCGATGCCGAAGGTGCGCTGGACGAGGAACAGCAGCAAAGCGATGTAAAAGACGAAATTGGTGATCGCCCAAAAATCTAACACATAGCTTCCCAAGTGAACGGTCGGCTGGGGAAGACGCCGCAGGGTCAGATGCGCGACATAGGCCAGGTTGAGGATGGAGTTAAAGTAGTCGGCAAGGGAGCAGAGGAGAATCGCGGGCAGGAGCATACCGGCTTCCCGGTTGCCGCGCAGCCAACCTCTCAGCAGCAGCACGGGCAGAAGGGCTTTCACGACCAGAACAGTAAGAGAGAATTCAATGACGTCGAGATAGAACGGTCCGATTCCCAGTTCGAAGATTGGTTCCACGATGTAGGCGAGGGAAGAGACAACTTCCAGTGCGAGGATCCAGCGTGTGCGCGGCAGACGCAGCACCAGGCGAACGAGTTCGACCAGCGCAAACATCTCCACGGCCAGCAATCCCCAGATCAAGATGAGGGTAAGGGTGTTGAGGCTGAACCAGATACCAATCGCCGTTGCGAGGCTTGAGACGAGCAGGTAGATGGCGACTGCGAGATACTCCGTTTGACTGCGGAGCGCGAGATAGAGGACGAACGAGATCAAGCCTGCGATCAGGCTGAGGCCAAAAAGGAGGAGTCCTGCTCCGGCGTTGTGAGCCGCGACATAGCTGGCCTCGCGCGGAGCCGACTCCCGACTGACGAGAAAAACGGAATCGGCGTGGAGGGGGGTGCAGGTGCCGTGGCCCGTGTAAGCTCCCCAGTTGATCGCAATACGAATGGCAAGCGTCAGATCGCCCCGCGGAGAAATCAGGCCGTCTGGAACGGCATAGGCTGCCAACGCACTGTGCTCGGAGATCAGCACGCCGGTCATTTTGCCGCTGCCTCCAATGCGGACGCCATTGGCGTAGACCTCATAATTGCCCTCGACATCTTTCATGCCAACCATCAGGTTGCGCGTGCCGGGGCGCAACTGGACGTGCAGGCGATACCAAGCATAGGGCAAATCGCGATATCCGAAGTCGAGCAGATCCTTTTCCGTGGAAATGGTCTTCCAGCCGCTATCGACGAATTCGGGCGAGGCGTAAGCGGGGTTGTCGCCGGGGGCGAAGAGCCAGTCGGGGCCGAGAGTAATGCGTTCGCCAAAACTGGTTGCGTCAAAGTTGCGCGGGTTGCCGGCCGCGATGCCGGGCGCGGCCATCTGGGCCCGCGCGGCAGGCACACAGCCGGCGGCGAGGAGCAGAAATACAAAAGCCAGGCACTTGCGGGAGAGCATCGAGCTAACTATATAGGAGGATTGGTGCGATAGGCTGGAACAGATGGAAATTGGCCCTCCTGACGGAGCGCGAAAGGCAGAAATGGACAGGTTGATCGAGGGGCACAAAAAGTTTCTGGCAGAAGTATTTCCGGCGCGGAAGAATCAATTCAAGTTGCTGGCTGATTCACAGCATCCCGAGTACCTGTTCATCACCTGCTCCGACTCGCGCATCGTTCCAGACCTGATTCTCGGCACCGGCCCGGGCGACCTGTTTATCACCCGCAACGCCGGCAACGTGGTGCCGGTAACCGGGCACGAGGTGGACGGCTGCACGGCCACCATCGAGTACGCGGTTGAGGTGCTCAAGGTGAAGCAAGCTATCCTCTGCGGCCACTCCGACTGCGGCGCGATGAAAGCCGCGCTCAACCGCAAAGAGCTCGAGACTCTGCCCAAGGCAAAGCGCTGGCTGGAGCATGTCGAGGCAGCATTCAACTACCAACAGCCGCTGAACCCGCTCGACGGAACCCATGTCGAACTGGCCTCGCTCATTCGCGGCAACGTGGTGGCGCAGTTGATGAACCTGCACGCGCAGGCCGCAGTGCGCCGCGCCGAGGCCGAGGGCCGGTTAATCGTTCATGGCTGGTACTACGACATCATGTCGGGGCGCATCGAGGAGTATGACGAGAAGCAGAAGCGCTTTGTGACGCTGGTATGAAATCGAGCGGCAATTGAGGCAGGATGCAGTCGGTTTTAAGAGGCTGCGGAAAAACTCGTTCAGGCGCAAGCAAAGGGAGCTTTGTAACCGGGCACGACTGGTAGGTCAGGGCTTTAGCCCTTGAGGGATGCTCTTTTCGCAAAACCCGCCGCTCTCGATGAGTTTTTCCGCAGCCTCTTTAGATCGAGAACCAGCAACTGGAATTCAAAAACGAAAACGGGTGGAAGATCCAGGATCTTCCGCCCGTTTATTGTTGTCACATTGTGTCGTCCACCCAGGGGTGGCCCCGACACCCATCTAAAGATCGGTCATGCCGTCCGCCCAGGGGCGACCCCGGCAGGCACATTCACTTGGATGAGATTCAGGCTGCCGGGTTGCCACAAAAGTTGTATTGCGAAGAGTCGGGGTTGAGTGGCCGAGTACTCTGCGGAACCGGTGCGAATCGGAAAAACTGAGCGCCTGCGGAAAAGCTCCGGCAGATGAGCGGGTTAGCAGTTGCCGGTTGCCCAATGGAAGAAGTGGATTAGACGCTCAGTCCTAGGGTTGCATAAATATGCCTGATGGAACCCTCAACCATCCCTCAGGGGCTAAAGCCCAGAGTTTTTGCGGCTTTTGCGGCACGGCTAAAGCCGTGCCCTTTCAAAGCCGGGTTTATGCAACCAGTTCTAGTCCGTCCGACGAAATGCCGGATCAGTCTGCAGTATTTTCAGCTCCGACTTCACCAGATCAGGCGTGTCAGGTGAAGCGATCATATCCTCAATGTAGTCGGCGGCCAGAGGATCCGTTTGTTGAAATGAGCTCAGCGACCATCCGGCGGCCCCATACGCAACCGCACGCCCAATTGCAGGAGTCCATTCATGTGGCGGGTTTGCCGATTTCCGCGCTTTGTCAAAATCTTCCCAGTCGCCCCGCCAGGCGAGCGCGGTTGCAATCTTCTGAATGGGCGAAAACTCCCCGGTCGTCGCAAACATTCCCCACAGCATGTCGAAGCGCTTGGCCACATCTTCAGGATGCGAGAAGTCGTACGGGTCAGGAAACTCAGGGTTTCCGAACAGTTTCTTGTCGTCCTCGCTCATGGCATTGCGAACCGGGCCGATGTCGTAGCCGCCCACTTGAAGCGCGACCATCCCTATGGCTCGAACCGGGAAACTGTTTTCATTCGTGAGCCTGGCGATGAAGTCTTTCGCGGCATCTGGATTGGTCTTCAACGCGGCCCCAATCGTGGCAGCAAAGCTGAGCAGATTCTCAGGATGCTCGTGGAGTTTTGGGTCTGCCGCGAAAAGCTTTACCGCCGCATAAAGATGTGCCGGGAAGGGCTGATAGTGGTAGCCCATCATGAGTTGCTCAAACTCCTCAGGACTCTTGAACGTCCACTTGCTTCCCGTTTCGAAGCTCTCGATGGGGATGGTGGCCGGCGCCAGCTTCTGGAGGCCACTGGGAGTTTTGATTTCAGCCTCAATAGCGGCTGTACCGTCCTTTGCATCGGCTGGGACGCACCAGTTGTCTTTAGCGGCTCCCAATGAAGCCATGGTCTTGAGCGGGTTGTCGACGTTCGCTGCCGCCAGCGCCTGAGTAACGAAATCGCCGCCTTCAGGCTTGATTTGCTTAATGGCCGAAAGGGGCGCAAGCGCATGGTCTTGCATTTGTCCTGCGAACTGAACTCGGAAAGAGATTTGAGTTTTCTCGAGAAAGCTATCGCGGCCGTCTCCGGTGGCGACGACTCCTATGCGGATACATTGGCCGGGGTTGAGCAACTTAAGATTCTGCGGAGGATTGACCAGGTTCAGCGTATGGGTCCATTGCTCCGACACAACCGACTCCGGAAATAGAAGCAGATGCTGGTCGATCTTCGCGGGTGCGTGCTTTTCCGGCGGATTTGCAGCGGGCTGGGCTGATAGCGGGGCAACCAGCATTGCGAATGCGAGCAGGGAGAACCCCCGCGCGAATCGCGTTGCTGCGAGAAACCACTTGGATTGCATGATGCCAGCAAGTATACCGCCGGCTCTCAGTGCGCCCCCGGCGGCGCCTTCAGATTCGCGGGCGGCTTCTTAAAGAGCCATGTGCAGACCGCGCAGATCACGGCCAGCACCGCGGTCCAGCGGAAGACATCGATGTAGGCAAGCTGCGCGGCCTGCTGTTGCATGAGGCCGTAGATGAATCCGTAGCTGCCGGGCGTGGCCGCCCGCGGACCGATTCTGTGACCCAGGTACATTGCGATGCCATGTGCGTTCTGTTGCAGCGCGGCGGTTGACGGCGTGAGCTGGCCGCTGAGGTAAGTCTGGTGCAGATCTTCGCGGCGGATGAGCGCCGTTGTGGCCATGGCAATGCCGATCGACCCGCCGATGTTGCGCAGCATGTTGAAGAGGCCGGTGGCGTTTCCCATCTCGCGATTGGGAATGGTGCGCGTACTCATGGTGGCGAGCGGCACAAACACAAAGCTCAGCGCAAAGCCGGTAAGCATGATGGGGAACAGCAGCGTATAGGGTCCGATGGCCAGGTTGACCTCACCAAAAATGAAGGAGCAGACCGCGAAGCCGAGGAATCCCGCGCATAGCAGCTTGCGATTGTCGATGCGCGAACCCAGGAATCCGATAATGGGCGAGCCAATGAACGATCCAATGCCGCGCGGCCCCACCACCAGCCCGGCAGTGAAGGCCGTGTAGCCCAGAATCTCCTGGTAATAGAGCGGCAGAATGGCGATGGTGATGTAGATGCACATGCCCAGCATGGCGATCATGAAGCAGCCGGTGCGGAAGTTGCGGTCCTTGAGGATGTGCAGGTCCACCAGGCCTTTTGGATTGGCCCACGATCGCCAGATCCAGAGGATGAACGCCACCACGAGTGCCGCTACGGCCCAGCGCACCCACAGCGCACCAAACCAGTCGTCCTCCTGTCCTTTGTCGAGGACGATTTGCAGGCAGCCGGACCAAACAATCAGCAGGCCGAAGCCAATGTTGTCAAAGGGCCCCACCTTGGCGTTTTTGATGTGCGGTGGGTCGTGGACGAAGCGGCTGATCATGATGACAGCCAGGATGCCCACCGGAATGTTGATGTAGAAGGCGTAGCGCCAACTGAAAGTGTCGGTGAGCCATCCTCCCAGTGTGGGACCGAGCACGGGCGCCACCACGATGCCCAGGCCGTAAGCGGCCATCGACTTCGATCGTTCGGCGGGCGGGAAGCTCTCAAGCAAAATCGACTGGGAGAGCGGTTGCAGCGCTCCGCCTCCGGCTCCCTGCATGACGCGGGCCAGCAGAATGACGGCCAGCGAAGGCGCAGCACCGCAAAAAAACGAGGCAATGGTGAAGATGATGACGCAGGTAAGCAGGAACCGCTTGCGCCCGAAGCGCCGCGCGAACCAATTCGACGCCGGCAGAATAACGGCGTTGGCCACCAGGTAGCTGGTCAGCACCCAGGTGGCTTCGGAGTTCGAGGCCGAGAGCGATCCGGCAATGTAGGGCAACGCCACCGACGCAATGGCGGTGTCGAGCACTTCCATGAACGTGGGCAGCATGACGGAGCAGGTAACCAGCCACGGGTTCACGCCCTGTGTGAGCGGATATCGAGCGTGGGCAGCGTCCGTCGTCATTGCCGGGAACGTATAAGGGTAAATGATCGGCGACTGGCCCGCCAGTGACGCATTGCACGCGGTGCGACCCATCTCATGGGATTGGAGACCTTGACACAATGAGCCGCGCCCTTGATGCTAAACAGTTCCGGTATATGAGCTTTTTCTCCCGTTACAGGGAGTGAGGGAGTGACGGATTTGCGGGTTCGCGTCTTTTATCACGACAAATGCTTTGACGGAGCTTGCTCAGCCTCCCTTTTTACGCGCTTTCACCGTGAGCGCATCGCACCGGGCGCGAGCTACGAGTACCACGGCCTAGTGCACCGTGCGGGGGCTCTCTTCGATGAGAGCGAATTTACCGGCGACCAGAACGCCATCGTCGATTTCAAGTACTCCACGTCGCCGCGGATCACATGGTGGTTCGATCACCATCTTTCCGCATTCCTCACGGCTGAAGATCAAGAGCACTTCCGGGCCTGCCAGCGTGACGCCGATTGCGCCGCGCGCAAATTCTTCGACCCCACCTACACCTCGTGCACCAGCTTTCTGGCGCACATCGCGGCAACCAGATTCGGCTTCGCCACCGAACCGGTCAAAGACCTCATCCACTGGGCCGACATTGTGGACGGCGCAAAGTACGAGAGTCCCGAAGCCGCGGTTGAAATGGCTGCGCCGGCCATGAAGCTCACCCTCATTATTGAGTCCACGCAGGACCCCGAGTTTATTCCGCGGCTGATCCCGCTTCTGACGGAGATGCCGCTCGGCGAGGTGCTTGAACAGCCCTTCGTGGCGCCGCTGTTGCCGCCGCTGCTCGAACGCCATCAGCAGTCGCTCGAGTTGATTCGCAGCCGCGCCGAGGAGCGCGACGGCACCATCTTCTTCGACATCACCGATCACCCGCTCGAGGGTTTTAACAAGTTCATCCCGTATTACCTCTACCCTGGGGCCACGTATTCCATCGGCTTGTCGAAGTCGAGCTTCCGCACCAAGGTTGCCGTCGGATCCAATCCCTGGACCAAGGCCGACCCGGAGAAAATGGTGAATCTCGCCGCCATCTGCGAGCGCTACGGGGGAGGCGGCCATGCGCGCGTAGGCGCCATCAGCTTTTCTCCTGACAAGGAAGTGCAGGCCCGCGCAGCGGCTCTTGAGATCGTGGCTGAATTGCGCGCCAAGAATCCGCTCGCGTAAAGCCGCCAGCGCTCCCGAACCACCAAAAACGACACTCTTGGTGCCCCATCCATCGAGCGTCTTTTGCTCGATGGGTGGGAGACCACAAAGACCAGCCATCGGCAACATCCGGGGTGTTTCTTCCTAACCGCTTACCGAATATGCGGGCGGTCAAGCAACCACAGCAAAGCCGCTCCCGCGATGTGCAACATGGCGAGCCTGCTCATGGTTGACCGCAGCGGCGTGTGCCTGCGCAGATTCAGCATTGCCAGCGCGCCTTCAATGGGGAATTGCACGTAGAGAGCGATGGTCGACAAGACATTTGCCACCGCAGAGCCGTACCCGAACTCAGGTCGCGCGGCCAGCAGCGTGAATGGGAAAAAGAATTTACCGCCCCAGTGGCCCAGCCGGTCGGCAAGATTAAGTGCTTCGGGGGCCAGAAAGCCCAGGCACAGACCCACCACCAGCGGCCAAACAATCTTGTCCCAGGCGGGCGGTGGCAGCGGCTTCCGCCTATCGCCAAATCGCCGGTCGGCGAGCGGAGGTGGCGGCGCAGGTGGCCTTTGGGTCACCAGTTGCGGCCGACCTTTTGTGATGGGTATGGTGCGTTGATCGTTGGGCATAGCTCAGGGATTGGCCAATTGAGGTCCTTAAGTGATTGATCCCCGGCTTGCAGGCGTCGAAGGAAGCTCAGTTTGGATTGACGATTCTGAACGGATTGCGAATCAGAGTCTCCTGATGATTGAGCCCCCGGAGAAGATTTCACCATCATGGGCCAGACGGCACGAGGATGCAAGCGGATTTAAGCGAATTCGATCAGAACGGTTCCCAATTCTTGTGAATTCGAGGCGCCGCCGTCTTAATACCGCTCTAAGCGCGACAAGACAAAAACCCGGGCCTTGCGATCGCTTCTTCTATAGAAAGATGCCAACCATTTGCGATGACAGAACGTGGGCCGGGAGGCCCACATTACAGCCGGTCAGGAGACCGGCGGTACTCTTCACAGTCCCAACACTTCCGCCCTCATCTTCATCGCCTCAATGCAGAACGCGATGTGCGCATCCAGTTCCACACCCAGCTCTGCCGCACCCTGAATCACGTCCTGCCGATTGACGCCTTTGGCGAATGCCTTGTCTTTCATCTTTTTGCGCACACTTGGCACTTCTACATCTCTGATCGCTTTGGTCGGCTTCACCAGTGCGCACGCAGTTAAAAACCCGGCCAGCTCGTCGCAGGCGAAGAGCGCCTTGGCCAGGTGGCATTCGCGCGGAACTCCCGAGTATTGCGCGTGGCCCAGGATTGCAGTCCGCATGGTGTCGGGCCAGCCCAGTCGTTCCAATTCGCGCACGCCTACAAACGGGTGCTCTTCGGCCGTCGGGTGCCGCTCGTAATCAAAGTCGTGCAGCAGCGCAGTGGTTGAGTAGAGCTCGACGAATGCCGCGCGCTCCTCGCCGGCCAGTGCTAAACGGTCAGCCTCGGCCTGGCCGCATGCCACCACGCACGCCTCAACCGCCAGCGCATGCTTGCGGAGATTTTCGCTCGCCGTCCACTCCGTCAACAGCTTCCAGGCAGCGTCGCGATTGTGGGCCTCATTTGCACCATTCAACATTTATTTTTCTCCGTGTTGCACAACTTGGTTCGTGATTTCCCGAGATTTATCGGGTATGATCCGTGTGTCATCGGTTTGACACCAAGTTTCTACTTGACAATTATGGTTCCTTTCCCCGAGAGTATCACCAGTCGTGGTGCAAAAAAAGATGCACCCGGAGAGTCGGCTCTGGCACTCCGCAACGGCCCCATGGATACAACTCCAGTCAGCGTGGAAGCGCGTGAAATTGTGCGCTGCGCGTATCGTAACTGCCGCTTGATCCAGTACCGGACAAGCAATTCCCTTTGCAGAAGGTGCCATAAGCCCCTCGATATTGAGGAGCCGGTCAAGCTTGCGCCTCAGCTTGTGACCAGCCAGGCCGACCAGTCAGCCGAGGCCGGGCTGCAGGTTGCCGCGCAGGTACGTGACATTCGCCGTGCCCGTCATTTGAGCCAGCGCCAGCTTGCCGGCCGCATGCAGGTGCCCCGCACTTACATTTCAAAGATCGAGAACGGCAAGGCCATTCCGACCCTCGGATCGCTCGAACGGCTGGCCAGGGCGCTGGAGGTGGACGTTTGCCAGCTCGTTCGCGACGCGCGCAGCCGCCGCGAAGAGGAAGTGACCGCCATCTTCAACGATGCGTTCCTGGCGGAGATCGCCGCAGCGCTGCCGATGCTTGACTCGCTGCACCGCACGCTGCTTATGAGCGCGGCTCGCGATGCTTCGATGGGCCAACGCCGGACCGCCTGATCTTCGATTCGATTTCCAGCAATCAACGTTGCCGGCATTCTGACCCCGACCGGCAACGTTGAGAAGTTTTGCGCACAACCTGTCACGTGTTCAACAGCTTCTAATTCTTTATGCGGGTCAGAAGCATCTCGCCACGACGGCCACATCATTACCCAGGGTCTTGCCGGCGACAAACTCATTGAACATGCCCGCTCCAGCCTCCGTATAATCGAAAGCAAGGCGGATTCATTGCAATCTTCTTCCACGCTTCGAATCCATGAACTGACCCCGGAAGAGCGCGCGGTCTACGCGACGCTCAAGCCTGAGGCGCTGCCCCAGCACGTGGCTATCATCATGGATGGAAACGGCCGCTGGGCCGGGCGTCGCTCGCTCAAGCGATTCCTGGGTCACCAGCGGGGCGCGCGCAGCGTGCAGCTGGTCACTGAAACGGCCTCGCGCATCGGCCTTCCCTGGCTCACTCTCTACGCCTTCTCACTCGAAAACAACCTTCGGCGGCCGCGCGCAGAAGTCAGCTTCCTGATGCGCCTGCTGAAGAGCTACCTTGAGAGCAATTTGCAGCGCATGATGGACAACAACGTGCGCATGCGGTATATCGGCCGCACTCACGAACTGCCTCCCGAGGTGCAGGACAAGATGCGCTGGGTTGAAGAAACAACGGCGCGCAACACCGGCACGACGCTAACTCTGGCGCTCAACTATGGCGGGCGCAGCGAACTGGTGGATGCTTTTCGGGCGCTGGCCGCCGAGGCGCGCCAGAAGCGGCTGCCTCTCGACCACATTACCGAACAGGACATTCACCGCCATCTCTACACGGCGCACATGCCCGACCCCGACCTGCTCATCCGGACCTCGGGCGAGCTGCGCATCTCCAACTTCCTGCTCTGGCAGATCGCGTACGCTGAGATCTTTGTCACGGAGCGCCTGTGGCCCGACTTCGGCGGGATTCACTTGCTGGAGGCGATTGCGGCCTTCCAGCAACGCGAGCGCCGTTACGGCGGCCTCGGCGGAGATGGCGGCGAAGTTGAGGAGAACCCCGAGCACATCCACATCGCGGCAAGCTGAGCGGGCTTCAACTGGAACGCCGAACGTAATTCCTACAAAATCGGCGTATTGAACTCTGCGATGAATTGAATCCCTGGTACATCGAGCCTGGTGAGTTGCGTGTCTCCGGTGAGGAATAAATCAATACCGGCTGACGCCGCGCATGCCAGGTGAATTGCATCGGCAATCTTCAACTTGTCTCTCCCGCGCAGTAGACCAAATTGGCGCATCGAGCCCGCGTCGAACGGCAGGTATCGAAATCCTATCTCGTCCAGAGTCCTTCGAACCGTTGAGGCCTTAACCGGGTTATCGAACCGCGCCACTCCTGCCATCAATTCCCCGACTGCCAGGCAGGTTGTAAAGAGAGAATCGCCGCGTGCCCGGGAGCGCGCCAGAAGCGCCTCAGCCCGTGGCCGAAACGCTGGATTGCCTTCAAGCAGGTAAATCAGAAGCATCGTGTCCCAGCAAACACGGCTCATGCAGCTTCATCCTCGTCTTCAGACCGCACCCAGCGGAGGAAAGCTTCGCCTCCGCCAAACGCAGCGAGTTCCTCCTTCATCAGGCCAAACAACTTTCCAGTCATCCGGTGTGCCCACTCTTCGGGTGTCTCGTCGCTGAGCTCGATGCGCTGCTCCTCCGTCCCATTGGCCGGGGCCTCTGCAGACGTCCCTGAACCAACGACGCGATAATGGACAATCACCTTCGGGCTCTGCTTCTTCGGAGGACCATCGATCGCTTCGATTTCCAGACCATTCGATCTCAGAAACTTATGCGCCTGAATCGCAGTGCAGATTTGCGGCCAGTTCCTGGCGGGAAATCCAAGAGGTTCGAGGTCGCGCATCAAGTCCCGAACGGCAACGGAAACCTTCTTTCGACCATCCCGAATCGCCGGCTCAATATATCTTTGAGCTGCAACTTGCCGAACCTGATCGCTCAACCCATAATTCATGGCTCTCCTTTGCCTACCTATGGCACCTTTGACGTTCTAATAATCTCAGAATCTAGACAGTTTGTCAAAAAACAAACAAACTGTCTACAATAATCTGCGTCGAAATAACCCTCCGATTCGCCACGGATTTGTTCCTTAACCACTTAGCCCCCACCCCGCCCCGGCAGTGTATTCTCAACCCTGAATGAAACGAATCATCACTGCTGCATTACTTGTTCCACTGGTCCTTATTCTGGTGTTTCTCGGGCCTCGTTGGCACGTGCTATTTGTAGCTGCCATTGCAGTTGTGGCCGCGCTGGCCGGGTGGGAGTTTCTGGGACTGACCCAGATGCGGGGCGCCAAGCCACCGCGTATTGCGGTCGCGGTTGCCCTGGTGTTGCTGTTTGCCGGCAATTACGAGTGGCCTGACTTCACGCCCGCCATCTTCGGCGCGCTCAACCTTTGCCTGCTCATCCTGTGTACTTTCCGGGGTCCGGTGGAACAGGTGATGGCCGATGCTTCGGCATCGATCTTCTGCATGTTTTACCTGGGATCCACAATGCTGGCTCTGCCGGCGCTTCACGATCAGGCCAACGGACCCTCGCTGGTGGCGTTTCTTTTTTGCGTGGTCTGGGCGGGCGACACCGCTGCGTATTATGTGGGCAGCACCTTTGGCCGTCACAAGCTGGCGCCACGGCTCAGCCCCGGCAAAAGCTGGGAGGGCTCTGTGGGCTCGGTAGCCGGCAGTCTTGTTGCCGCCGGCGTTCTGCTCGTTCTGGCTCACTACCTTCAGGCTCACGACTCGGCGGTGCTCTCATTTCCTGACGAAACCATCTACTGGATGGGGCTGGCCGTGGTGGTCAACGTTGCGGCCCAGGTGGGCGACCTTGTGGAGTCGGCCATCAAGCGCTCCGCAGGGGTCAAGGACTCCGGCAGTCTGCTGCCCGGCCACGGCGGCGTTCTCGACCGTATCGACGCGCTGCTGCTGGCTGGTCCGGCGCTATGGTATGCGCAGATGCTTCATCAGAGGTTTTAAAATAGCTTCTAGCTGTTAGCTTCTAGCCTCTAGCTCTATCGAGATGATGCAACCTTTCGCGGGCTTCCGCCGTGGATCCATGCTGAGCTTGTCTTTGGGTTTTTGGCGCAATCGGACGGCATTCATGATGGGCCTCCCGGCTAGAAGCTAGTAGCTAGAAGCCAGGAGCTGTTTTTTGAAGCATCTCGCCATTCTCGGTTCCACCGGTTCCATCGGCCAAAGCACTCTTTCCATCGTTGAGCAGTTTCCCGATCGCTACTCCGTAGCCACGCTGGCCTGCGGACGCAACATCGATGAGGCCTACGCCCAGGCGGTTCGCTGGCGCCCCAAACTGGTCTCCATTGCGACGGAAGAACTCGCATCCCAGCTTTCCGTCCGTCTTCAGCACGCCGGCATCACTGGAGTCGACGTGGTCCACGGCACCGAAGGCACGGTCGCCGCCTCAACGCACCCCGATGCCGATTTTGTGGTTTCGGCCATCGTGGGCGTGGCCGGGCTTGAGGCTACCCATGCCGCAATCCTGGCCGGCAAGCCCGTGGGTCTGGCCAACAAGGAATGCATGGTTGCCGCGGGCGAAATCCTGACCGCAGCGGCGCGCGAGAACAATGTGCCCATCCTCCCCATCGACAGTGAGCACAACGCAGTGCACCAGTGCCTGCGGGTAGGCGCGCACAAGGAAGTAAGAACCATCTGGCTCACCGCGTCGGGGGGGCCGTTCCGTAAAACCCCGCTCGCAGAGTTCGCGGCGATCACCCCGGCACAGGCGCTCAAGCATCCCACCTGGGTGATGGGCCGCCGCATCACCATCGACTCAGCCACCATGCTCAATAAGGGCCTTGAGATTATCGAAGCCTGCCGCCTCTTCGACGTGCCGCCCAGCCAGGTGCGCGTCATCGTGCATCCGCAATCCACGGTTCACTCCATGGTGGAGTACGTCGACGGCTCGATCCTGGCGCAGATTTCGGTCACCGACATGCGGCTGCCGATTCTTTACGCGCTGGCTTATCCTGAGCGCCCGGCCTCCACGCTCACCTTCGATCTGGCTGCGTTACGGCACCTCGAATTTGAGGAGCCCGATTTCGAGCGTTTTCCCTGTCTGCGTTTGGCCTTTGAGGCGGCGGAAAAAGGCGGCGCACATGCCATTGCTCTCAATGCCGCCGACGAGGTTGCCGTGGAGGCGTTTCTTGACGGGAAAATTCCCTTTATGGGTATCCCGCGTACAATTGAAAAAGTGCTCGCATCCACGGCCGAGGCGCATCCAACTACCATTAGGCAGGTGCTCGCCGCAGACCGGGAGGCGCGTCAAAAGGCTCATGCGATCATTGCAATCTAAGTTTTATGATTGCTGGCTTCTGACTCAGACACCTTCCTTGCTGTCCGCCCTGGCGGTTTCCCCATGGAAAGGCTTGGAACGTTAATTTTCCCGGAATTCTCGAAGGATCTGCAGTAAAGTTATGCACGCTTTTCTCGTTTCAGCCGTTGCTTTCATCGTCCTGGTCGGCATCATGGTCGTGGTGCACGAAGCGGGACACTTCTTCGTCGCCAAGGCCTGCAGGGTGCGCGTCGAAGCGTTCTCGATCGGTTTCGGTCCGCGGCTCTTCGGCTTCAAATGGGGGGAGACGGATTACAAGGTCTGCCTTTTGCCGTTCGGCGGCTTTGTGAAAATGACCGGCGAGAATCCCGAGCAAAATCTTCAGGTTCCCGGCACCCCTGTTGTGGTCCAGGCGTACGAAAAGCTGCCGGGCCAAGACCAGGCGAATGGTTCCAATCAGTACGGCGGAGTCGACGACCCCGGCTCATTTCTGGCCCACCCCCGCTGGCAGCGCATGCTTATCGGGCTGGCGGGACCTATAGCCAACTTCATACTGGCCTTTGTGCTGATGCTGTTTTATTTCGCCGTGTTCAACGAAGTACCGGCGATCGAGGTTAAGACACCTACCGTTGAGTGGGTTATGCCTGATTCGCCAGCCGCCGAGGCTGGTTTTCATCCCGGCGATCAGATTCTGCGCTATGACGTTTTCAACAAGCCTGATTGGGGCCAGATCGATGCGCAATCGCGGATCAACGCCAATCAAATAGTGCCGGTTACCATTCAGCGCGGCAGCCAGACCCTGGTGCTCAATCTTAAGATTCTCCCTTCTGCGAAGACTGACAGTTTTGACCTCGGCGACGAAGGGTTTCTGCCCCAGTTTTATTACGGCCCCATCAAGGTTGACGACGTTGTAGCCGGTTTGCCGGCGGACCAGGCCGGCCTGCGCTCAGGCGATGCTATTGAAGCTGTTGACGGCCATCCGTTCCACACGGTTTCATCCCTGCTGGTTTACATGCAGGAGGGGCAGGGCAAGCCGATCACCCTGACAGTGCTGCGCGATGGCCAGACTCTCAACCTGGTCGGGCATCCCACCAAGCTTGATACCGGATACAAACTCGGCTTTTCTGTGGCGCCCGTAGCGGTTCGAAATCAGCCGCTGCCATTCGGGCAGGCAGTAGCCAAATCGAACCAGTTTTTTGGCCAGAATGCCTTCATGATTCTTGAGGTCCTGCAGCGCCTGTTCACGCATAAGGTTGCAATCTCACAGCTACAGGGTCCAGTAGGCATTGCGCGAATGGCCGGCGAAGCCGCCGAGATCAAGGGGTGGGACGCCAAATTTACCCTGGCTGCTGAAATCAGCATCAATCTCGGCATCCTCAACCTGCTTCCCTTCCCTATCCTCGATGGCGGCATGATCATGTTTCTCATCATCGAGAGTTTCATGAAGCGCGACATCAACTTCATGGTGAAGGAGCGCATTTATCAGGCTGCCTTCGTTTTGCTGCTGGTCTTCTTCGCGTTTATCATGTTCAGCGACGTTACCAAGCTGCCGATTTTTACCCACATCAAACCGTAAAGCAGAGAGACAGTTGAACAGACGAACAGCTGAACAGAAGCTTTGAGCGAGCCTCGGCCCAGCTGTCCAAATGTTGCACTGTTCAACTGCTCAACCGTTTCGCTGTTCAACTCCACGCCCATGCCCGTCACTACCCAAGTCCGCGTCCGCTACGCTGAAACCGATCAGATGGGTATTGTGTACTATGCCAACTACCTGGTCTGGTTTGAGCTGGGCCGCGTTGAAGTACTTCGTACCGTGGGCTACTCCTACAACGAGCTGGAAGTAAAGCACGGCTGCATTCTGCCGGTGATTGAGGCGCGTTGCCGTTATCGCTCGCCGGCGAAGTACGACGATGAAATCCTCATCGAGACGTGGCCCTCAATGGTTCGGAACAGCGTAATCAAGTTCGCTTACCGGATCCTGCGCAAGGCCCACGAGGGCGGCGAAAATACACTCCTGGCCGAGGGCGAAACCGTGCACGTGGTCTGCGACGACCAGTTGCAGCGCAAGCCTTTGCCCACGCACTACGCGGAAGCGCTCAAGGCACTGATGGTCGGGGAGTAGCTTCTAGCTTCTAGCTCGCAGCGCCCTTGAACCTCACCCCATGTCACGCCCGGACGCGGGCTGTTCGATTATGCTGTTGCGCATGGAAATCATCTTTGAAGTGCGAGAGCAGGAGTCGGGCGGCTTTGTTGCGCGTGCGCCAGGGTACTCGATCGTAGCCGAAGCGCTCACTTGGCAAGAGCTCCGCGGCCGCGTGAAGGAAACAGTCAATCACTACTTTCGGAACTCCCCGCAACCACCCGATTCCATATGGCTGCATCTCGTCAAAGACGACCTGGTTCGAATGCACGACAGCGACCCGGCACCGACGCACACGGATGCATCGTGGATTCGCAAGCTGGAACCTGAACGCATTACTCCGCCCGAACTCGCCGGGGTCGTCGCCGAACTCTCCAGCCGCGAGCCAATCTTCCATCGCCCCGAATTTGGAACCTCACGCGCCGAGTTCGACCGCCTGATGGCCAGCGATTATTGGGAGACCGGAGCCTCAGGCCGCCGCTACGCGCGCGAGCCCATTTTGGATGAGATGGACCGGCGCTACGCCAGCGGCCCATACGAAGATGTTTGGGAGACGAGCGACTTCCACTGCCGTCAGCTTGCCGATAATGTCTATCTGCTCACTTACACCCTGTTGCAGGACAAGCAGCGCCTGACGCGCCGCACTACAATCTGGCAGCGCACGCCCGACGGCTGGAAGATTGTCTATCACCAGGGAACAATTGTGCAGGATGCGTAAAACCCTTATAAAGGCTGACTGTTTTGAAAGGGCACGACTTCAGTCGTGCCGATGAAAGCCAGCAAAATGAGTTGGGCTTTAGCCCCTGAGGGACGGTTTTCGGAAATCTCGCTCGGCTGAAGCCGTGCCTTTTCAAACTAGATCAGTTCATTCAATGAAGGAGCTTACAAGCAGGTCGAGAGAGAGCAATCAGCTCACCACAACCGCCAGCAGAAACCCGTCGTAGCCCTTGGCACCGACATTCTGCATCACGGTTGCGCTGAGTCGTGGTTCCGTGGAGATCAGTTCTGCCATGCGGCGCGTGCCAACAATGTCAGGGTCCTTGCTTTTGCCATCGGTGACTTTGCCGTCCCGCACCACGTTGTCAACGACAATGGTTGTTCCCACGTGCGAGAGCCTGAGCGCCCACTTCACATACTCGGCATTCGATTGCTTGTCGGCGTCGATAAAGATGAAATCGAAGGGCCCGGCGCCTTCGCTTTGCAGCATGGGCAGAATGTGCAGCGCAGGTCCCATGCGCAGATCCACGCGGTCGAGCACTCCGGCAGTCTTCAGGTTCTTGCGCGCTACCTCGGCGTGCCTGGGGCTGAATTCGATGGTGACGATGCGTCCGTCCACGGGCAGCGCGCGCGCCATGCAGATTGTGGAGTAGCCGCCCAGCGTGCCGATCTCAAGCACGCGTTTGGGTTGCGTCAATCGCACCAGGATATTGAGGTGTTGGCCCTGCAGAGGTGAAACATCGATGGCCGGAAGGCCGGCCTTGCGATTGGCTTTGGCGGCTGCCTCAAGATATTTATCCGGCGGCGCAAGCAGCCCGCGAAAATACTCGTCAACTGCGGTCCAAAGCTGTCTGCCCGATTTGAGCGGCGCCATCTATTTCTCCCGCGCCACCACAAAGTCGGGAACCCACAAAAGGGCCCTCTTGAAATCGGTATCGGCCATGGGCGCCAGCGCCTGGCGCGACTGCTCCGCGTAGCGATCGGCCGCGGCCATTGCATACTCCACCGATCCGTTGCGCTCCAGGATCTCCCTGATCTGCTGCCGGCTGACATTCTCAAAGCTGCGGTCGTCGAGCACGCGCTGAATGGCGCGGCGATCCACGGCCGTACCGTGATCGTAGGCATGAACCACGGCCAGGGTCGCCTTGCCCTCGCGCAGATCACTCGCCACCGGCTTGCCCAGCACCTCTTCGGTCGCGGTCAGGTCAAGCACATCGTCGACAATCTGGAAGGCCAGGCCCACCGCGCGGCCATAAGTGGCCAGGCTCGTCTCTTCAGCTTCAGTGGCGCCGGCCAGCACCGAACCCAGCCGCATTGAAACCGAAAACAGGCACGCGGTCTTGCGGAAGATGAGGTCGTAGTATTCGGCCTCTGAGACCGCCTTGCCCAGCTTTTGAATCTGCAGCAGTTCGCCCTCGACCATCTGCTGCGTAAGCCCGATGAGCAGGTCGAGCACGCGCAGGTTTCTTTCTTCAAGCGCGACCTTGAAGGCCTGCATATAAAGCCAGTCGCCGGCCAGCACGCATTTTTCGTTGCCCCAGGTGGTGTTGGCTGAAGGGCGGCCGCGGCGCGTGTCGGCGCCGTCGATAATGTCGTCGTGCACCAGCGTTGCGGTGTGTACCATCTCAACCACCGCGCCCAGCCTGATGGCGCTGTGCCCCTGGTAACCAAGCTGGTGCGCAGCCAGCAGCAGCAGCGACGGCCTGATACGCTTGCCGCCGCCTTCGCGCAGATACTCGGCAATCTCGGTGATTGTGCTTACGCTTGAGGCCGCGTCGCGTCCGAGCTCCTGCTCGATCGCCACAAGGTCTTCCCGCAGCAGTTCAAAAATCTCCCGCGCCGACGCTATGGTAAATGTGCTCAATCATCTCCGATTCTACGGCCTTATACCTTGCCGCGGGCTTTCACGAGCAGCACCACAGCTTTCGATCGCAAGCGGGTGCGGCCGAAGAGCAGGCCGCACGCTACGCTCAAAACTCAGTTGGTGCGATAGTTCGTGAATTGTAAATCCACGCCCATATCCCTGGCCCGCAACATGGCAATAATCGATTGCAGCTCGTCGCGGTCCTTGCTTGAAACCCGCACCGTGTCGCCCTGGATGGAGGCCTGCGCCTTCTTCTTTGCGTCCTTGATCAGCCTGACGATTTCCTTGGCTTTTTCTATCGGGATGCCCTGCTGCAGGCTGACCTTTTGACGCACGCTCTGGCCCGCGGCGGGCTCAATTTTGCCATAGGTCAGGTTCTTGAGCGACCCGCCCCGCTTTACCAGCTTCTGGCTCAAAATGTCTTTCACCGCCTCCAGCTTGTACTCGTTCGCCGAGGCCAGTTGAATCTCCTTGTCGTCCTCGGCAAGCTTTACCTCGGAGTGCGAGTCTTTCAGATCGAAGCGCTGGCGAATTTCTTTGAGCGCCTGGTCAATTGCGTTGCGGACCTCTTGCATGTCCACCTTGCTGACGATGTCGAATGAGTTGTCCTGTGCCATATTGGTTTCTTCCGTAATGTGTTAAGCCGTTGGGCCGCACCCGTGCGGCACGCCGCTTTCAGTTTCCCACGTCTCACCCGGCCGGGAACAGCCGGAAAAAGTTTGCCGTGGTGGCCAGGGCCAGCTCGCCGGCCGTTACTCCCATCGAGGTGGCCACGACCTGCGCGGTCAAAGCCACCATGGCCGGCTCATTGCGCTGGCCGCGATTGGGCGCCGGAGCCAGCCAGGGGGCGTCGGTCTCAACCAGCACCCCGTCCAGCGGCATTTTGGACGCCACGTCGCGCAACGGCTGCGCCTTGGGATAGGTGACATTGCCTGCAAACGACACCAGGAACCCCATTTCGAGCGAACGCCGCGCCTCGTCCCACCCCGCGCCGAAGCAGTGCATCACGCCGCCCAGGCCAGTTGGACGCCAATGTTCCTCCAGCACGCCGAAGAGGTCCGTCCAGGCGTCGGTTGACTCGTTGGTTCCCCGGCAATGGATGAGGATGGGGCGCTTGCGACCTGCCGCAACCTCAAGCTGCCGGATGAGCATGGCTCGCTGCACGTCGCGAGGCGCACCCTCGTGGTAGTAGTCGAGGCCGATTTCGCCGCAGGCAATTACATCAGGGTCGGCCAGCAACCCATCGAGTTTGGCCAGAACCGCGTCGTCGATTTCGGGCGTCACGTGCGGATAAACGCCTGCGCTAGCGAGTAGGCGCGGCAGCTTGGCCCCGGCCTCGCGCTTCAAGTTGAACTCGCGGCAGAGGTCGCGGGCCTGGTGCATCTCCGCCGGCCCTTCGCCAATGCCGATCGAAAGCACGGCACCCACGCCCGCCTCGAAAGCGCGCCCCAGCATTGCTTCGCGGTCTTCGTTGTAGCGCGGGCTGTCTAAATGTGCGTGGGAATCGATGAGCAATGCAGTCTCCTGAATGTGCCACTGCGTTCGCGCACAAGCCCTGGAAAAAGGCAGTCGCAGATGGACTGCTCAACGCAACGATTACTTGAGCCTCGCCCCCAGCGGGACATCTTCAAGAAAGCCTGCCAGCACCGGCGCTCCGTCCGTAGGCAGCGAGGCTGCGAGCAGCATTCCGTTCGACTCCAGGCCGCGCATCTTGCGCGGAGCCAGGTTGGCCACAATCACAATCTTGCGTCCGACAAGCTTTTCGGGCTCGTAGTACTGGGCGATACCCGCCAGGATTTGGCGCTTCTCGTAGCCCAGGTCGACCTCGAGCCGCAGCAGTTTGTCGGCCTTGGGAATTCGCTCGGCCACCAGCACCTGCGCCACGCGCAAATCGACCTTGGCAAAGTCGTCGATGGTGATGTACTGCTTCTCTGCGGCAGAGGCAGTTTGGGCGGATGAGGCGGCGGGCTGGCCCGGGGCCGCGGGCGCAGCAGGCGTGCCAGGCGCGGCGGGTTCCTTTTCAGTTCCAATCTCCCTTGGCTCAGGGTGCTTCAGATACGAGTGAACGCCTTCGGGCTTCCGGTCTTCATGCGCTTCCGATTCGGTTTTGGGAGCGGCGGGAGCAACGTCCAGCCGGCTGCTGGCATGCTCGGCGGGGACCGCGTGGACCTTTGCCGTTTCAAGCGGCTTGCCGGGGTCGTGCGGGACCACCGAGGTCTGTGTCAACGATTCATTCCCGTGTGCGTCCGCGACATTTGTGGCCGCGGTCGGCACCACAGAGGGCGATGCGGTTGCCGGGCCCGGCGCAACCGTCTCGCCTTGGCCGCCGGCCGCTTCCACCGCGCTCTTATTGTTCTCGTCTTCAAGATTCTGCATACGTTCCACCGCGTCTTTCTCCGCGCGAGGGAAGAGCGGCGCGGGCTCGCCAAATTTGGTTCCTGCGTTCAATCCACCCCAAGCGAGTCTGGTCAAAAATGCTTGTCTCGCGGCATCGGAAATCTCGCGCTGCCCCAACTGCCGCCACACTTTGGATGCGGCATCGGGCAGAATGGGATACACAAGCGCTGTGACAACGCGAATGGCCTCGGCTGCCGTGGCCAGCACGCGCGCCTGCAGCGCCGCGTGATCGGCCTCAGACCGATCGGCCGGCCGTTTCCACGGAGCATTCGAAGTCAGGTAGCCATCTGTTTCGGCAACTATCGCCCACAGGCTCTTGAGGGCGTCGGAGAAATTCATGCCGTCGAAAGCCGGCCCGAACGCGGCAATCGCAGCTTCGGTGTTCGCACGCAGCGCCGCTTCGGCTTGCGTTTCATCGCCTGCCTCAGGCACCACTCCGCCAAAGAACTTGTGCACCATGTTCACCACGCGGCTCACCAGGTTGCCGTAGCCGTTGGCGAGGTCCCCGTTGAAACGCTGCACCAGCGCGTCGAAAGTGAAGTTGCCGTCCTGCCCGAAGGGGATTTCGCGCAGCAGGAAGTAGCGAAGCGCATCCGCGCCCAGCACCGCTTGAACGGTTTCGGCGCGCACTATATTGCCGCGCGACTTCGACATCTTGCTCTGGTCAAACATCAGCCAGCCGTTGGCGCGCACGCTCTTGGGCACGGGCAGTCCCGCGGCCATCAGAAATGCCGGCCAATAAACGCAATGGAAACGGCTGATCTCCTTGCCGATGAGGTGAATGTCGGCCGGCCAGAATTTTTTGAATTTCTCTTCGTCATCCGAGCCGTAGCCAAGAGCAGTAATGTAATTGGCCAGCGCGTCGAGCCAAACGTACACTACGTGTTTCTCATCGCCCGGCACGGGCACACCCCACTCAAACGTGGTTCGGCTGACGGACAGATCCTTGAGCCCGCTGCGCACAAAACTGATGACTTCGCGCCGCGTCGACTCGGGCCCCATGAATCCCGGATTTGCCTCGTAAAACTCAAGCAGTTTCTTCTCAAAAGCCGAGAGTTTGAAGAAGTAGTTTTCTTCGCTCACCGTCTCAGTCAGGCGGCCGCAATCGGGGCACAGCGTTCCTGGAGGCCCATCGACAAACGCTTCGTCTGACACGCAGTACTGGCCACGGTACGAGCCTTTGTAGATGTAGCCGCGATCGCGCAGCGAGGCAAACAGGTGTTGCACACCGCGGATATGACGAGGCTCGGTGGTACGGATAAAGTCGTCGTACGTCAGGCCGAGTTTGTCCCAGAGTCCACGGAACTCGGCGGCGATGCGATCCGCAAACTCCTGCGGCGTGCAGCCGGCTTGCTGGGCGCTACGCTCAATCTTTTGCCCATGCTCGTCGGTGCCGGTGAGGAACCATGTCTCAATGCCCAGCGCCCGCTTGCGCCGCGCAATGGCGTCGCAGACGATTGTGGAATAGGCATGGCCGAGGTGCGGCCGCGCGTTCACGTAGTAGATGGGCGTGGTGATGTAAAAGCGCTTTGTATCGGAGCCGGATTGGGTCATGGATGGCGTATTCCGTTCGCGCTCGCAGTAGAGGCAGCGGGATCGGCGATCTGATTTCATTTTACGTTATCGTGTTCAACGCACAGCGGTTGTGACGATGTATGTACACCTTAAAGCGCGCGGGTCTGGCCCGCCGCAGGTGATAGAATCACCCTGTAAAATCGAGGATTTTTGAGGCCTCAACCCTGTGTATCTTGAACTGCAGCAACGGCTCGGCAGCGCCATTCGCGCGCTGCTCAAAGAGAAATATTCGCTCGATATTGAAAGCGTGCCGATGGAGACGCCGCCCGATCTGCGGTTTGGCGAAATCGCGTCGCCAGTCGCCCTGCAACTGGCGCGCGCGCTGCGCAAGGCTCCCAAAATCATTGCGCAGGAAATTGTTGCGGCGCTGGGTTCGGTTGAGGGATTCGCGGGGTTTGAAGTCGCTGGGGCTGGATATCTCAATGCGCGCATTGACCGTGGCGCCGCAGTCCGGCTGGTAGTTGCCGCTGAGAGCCACGCCTCTGCCACTGGCCATGTGCTGGTGGAGCACACCAGCATAAATCCCAACAAGGCAGCGCACATTGGCCACTTGCGCAACGCCATCCTGGGCGACACATTTGTGCGCCTGCTGCGCGCCGCCGGTTACAAGGTCGACGTGCAGAACTACATCGATAACACCGGCGTGCAGGTTGCCGATGTGGTTGTGGGCTTTCTGCATCTCGAAGGCAAGACGGTCAACGAAGTTCGCGCGCTGATTGCTGCCTGCGAAGAGCGCGCCAAGGCTTCAGGCCGCCCGGCCGACGCTATCGATTACTACTGCTGGGATCTCTACGCGCACACCTCGGCGTGGTACAGCGAGGGCAGCGACGAAGAAAAAGCCGCGCGCAAGAGACTCAGGCTGGATACGCTGCACCTGATCGAGGAAGGCGGCAACGAAACCGCCGAGATTGCCGAGGTGATCTCGACTGCTGTTTTGCGCCGCCATCTTGAAACCATGGAGCGGCTGGACATCGAGTACGACTTTCTGCCGCGCGAGAGCGAGATTCTTCACCTCAGGTTCTGGGACGCGGCATTCGAACAGCTTAAGGCAACCGGCGTTCTCTACTTTGAAAATGAAGGCAAGAACAAGGGCTGCTGGGTGATGACGCGGCCGGGTGCGAAGGGCGATGCCGGCGTGGACGCCGACATGACAACCGGCCAGGAGGCCGGCGCTACCCCTTCAGCCCAGAGCTCAACCGATGAAGACGCGAAAGTGATTGTCCGCTCCAATGGAACGGTCACTTACGTCGGCAAAGATATTGCCTATCACCTTTGGAAGTTTGGCCTGCTGGGCAAGGACTTCGGCTACAAACGGTTCTTCAGTTATCCGTCGCACGAGTGCTGGATCTCGACTGTCCATGGCGAGGAAAAGCATCCGCACTTTGGTGGCGCCACCGCCATCTATAACGTGATTGATTCGCGCCAGGCGGACCCGCAGGCGAATGTCATCCAGGCGCTGCGGGGCATGGGCTACACCGATCAGGCCGACCACTACACGCACTTCGGGTACGAGATGGTGGCACTCACCCCGCGCTGCGCTGCCGAACTGGGGTACGAGGTTGCCGAAGAGGATCTGGGCCGGCCATATATCGAAGTCTCCGGACGCAAGGGCTTCGGCGTGAAGGCCGACGACCTGATCGACAAGCTCATTGCCGCGGTTGAGCCGCTCGTGGATGAAAAACAGGCCGCCAGCCCGGAACCCGTCCGCCAGCGGATCGCCCGGCAGATCGCCATCGGCGCGCTGCGCTACTTCATGCTCAAGTACACGCGCAATTCGGTCATCGCCTTCGACTTCAAAGACGCGCTCAGCTTCGAAGGCGAAACCGGCCCCTACATTCAGTACGCGGTAGTGCGCATTCGCAATATTTTCCGCAAGGGGGGAACGAGTCCTGAAGCCGCGTTAGCGGAGCTGGCGGGGCTAGCGGAGTCAGGCACGAACCTCGCTGGCGAGAGCAATGAAGACATCTGGGCGTTGTGGCTCCGCGCGGGCCGCTTTTCTCTGGTTTTGGATCAGTGCATCGCGGCGTCAGAGCCGGCGTACCTGGCCAAGCACGCCTTCCAGCTTGCGCAGGAGTTCGCCAACTTCTACCACAAGCACCACATCCTCACTGAAGAGGACGCTGCGCGGAAGACATTCCTGCTGGCCACGGCTGCCGTAACACTGCGAGAGCTGGTGCGGTCGCTGGAATTGCTTGGGATAGAGAGCCCGGAAGCGATGTAAGTACAGTGATCAGTTGTCAGTGGTCAGAAACTGACGCCGCCTATTCGCGTCTGCGCCGCTGGTGGGTCGACGGAATATTCATGTCTTCGCGGTATTTGGCCACGGTACGGCGGGTGAGCTGGATGCCCTGCGCCTGCAGCATCGCCGCAAGCTGATCGTCGGTGAGCGGATGGCGCGGATCTTCATCCTCAATGAACTTTTTTACCTTGCGCTTCAGTACCAGCAGCGGCGTATCGGCTCCCTCAGGCCCGTTCGCGCCTTCAGAAAAGAAGAACCTCAGCTCAAGCACGCCCTGCGGCGTGTGCGCATATTTGTTGGCCACGGCGCGGCTCACCGTCGAGGGGTGCACGCCAATCTCTTCCGCCACTTCCTTGATCATCATGGGGCGCAGCGCTTCGATTCCCTGATCGAGAAAATCGAACTGCCGGCGAACAATCACTTCACAGACCCTGAGGATGGTGCTCTTGCGCTGCGCGATATTTCGCATCAACTGCATGGCCGAGCGGAAGCGCTCCTTGACGTACTCCTTCACTTCCTTGTCGGTAGTGTCAGAGACCAGCATGCGCCGGTAGCGCTGGCTGAGCCGCAGACTGGGCAACTCCTCCTCGTTCATGCTTACAACCCACTCGCCGCCGCGCTTTACAAACACCACGTCGGGCTCAATGAGCCGCGTCTGGTCGCGGTTGTAAAGCCGCCCGGGGCGCGGATCGAGCGTGCGAATGAAATCTGTCCCGGCCTGCGTCTCTTCAATTGAAAGCTGCGCAGCGCGCGCCAGTTCCTTCAAGTCGCGCTTCTGCATCAGTGGCAAGTGGTGATCCACAATCAGCGCCGCCACATCCATTGCCCGGCGCCGCTCTTCAATCTTGGCGTCGGCTTCGTCTCTAAAGCCACGATGCGGATCATCGCCTGTCTCCACAAACGCTGTGCCATACAACTCGTCAAATTCGCGCTGCTGCGCTCTTATCTGCAATAACAGGCACTCGCGCAAATCGTGCGCTGCCACCCCGGCCGGGTCAAGCCCTTGCACAAGCGCGATGGCGCCCTTTACAACCTCAAGCGCGTGGCCTGCATCCGGCACGTGGCCGTTCCCATTGCCATTCAGATTTGCCTGGGCCGAAGCGGCGCGGTACTGCAGGTAAGCCGAGGCCAATTCCTCGTCGCCCGCCTCCAGATAACCGCATTCATCAAGGTTGCCGATGATATATTCGGCCACCTCATACTGCTCTTTGTCGACGCTCAGCGACCCCAGTTGCCACGCCAGGTGATCGGAGAGAGTTGTAGGCTGGGAGAGAAAGTTTTCAAACGAGGGCTTTTCGCTCTCTTCATACTCAGGCTGCGTGCGATAGCCCGGGTCAAGATAATCCTGGAAGTACGATCCGAAGTCGATCTCGCTGAATACGTCCTTGGGAGGGGCCGCCGCCTCTTCAACACTGCGTTCCAGGCGTTCCTCGCGTCCCGCAACCTGATCCAGCATTGGAACCGATTCGTCAATCTCTTCCAGGACGGGATTTTCAACCATCTCGGCATCGATCATCTCCTTCAGCTCAAGCTTGTTCAACGCCAGAACGCTCACCATCTGCATCAGGCCCGGTGTGAGCACCTGGCGTTGCGAGACTTTGAGGTTCAATCTTGGCTGCAGTAGCGCCATCGTTGGAACTCGTTCCTCGATCTGCACTCAGCGCGAGTGTAATCGCGTAGTTAGAAGCTTAAGAGAGAAAGTGTCCGAAGTCGAATCACCCGTTTGAGGGAGTTGTCCCAAATTGGGTAACTTCCCTTCCCGATACTATCGTCCGGCAATTGCATTCATGCATTTAGAGCGCCGGCATTTAGAACTCCGGCTTTGAGAACGCCGGCATTAGAAATCAGCTCAACGAGAAACCCTCGCCGAGGTAGACGCGCCGCACCTCCATGTCGTTACCCAGCTCATGCGGCGTCCCAGAGCGAAAGATCTTGCCTTCCGCGATAATGTAGGCCCGGTCGGTTACACTCAGCGTCTCACGAACATTATGATCCGTAATCAACACGCCTATGCCGCCGGCCTTTAAATCAAAGATAATCTTTTGCAGTTCCAGTACGGCAATGGGATCGATGCCGCTGAAAGGTTCGTCGAGGAGAATGAAATTGGGCTGAATGCACAACGCGCGCGCAATCTCAACGCGCCGCCGTTCCCCGCCCGAAAGCGCGTAACCGCGGGTGGTGCGGATGTGCCCCAGATTCAACTGGTTGATCAACCGGTCGGCCCGTGTGCGGCGTTCCCGGTTGCCCAGCGGCTGCGCTTCAAGCACGGCCAGAATATTCTCTTCCACTGTAAGCTTGCGAAAGACCGAGGGCTCCTGAGGAAGATAACTGATGCCGAAGTTGCGCGCCCGCAGGTACATAGGGACGCGCGTGATGTCAGTCTCGTCAACCAGCACGCGGCCGGTTTCAGGCTGCACCAGTCCCACGATCATGTAGAAGCTGGTGGTTTTGCCGGCGCCATTCGGACCCAGCAGCCCCACTACTTCGCCGCGCGAAATCTTCAGGTTCACGCTGCGGACAACCTGCCGTCCCTTGTAGCTCTTGCCAATTCCCTCGGCGAAAAGTGTCTCCATTTATTTTTCTTGCTCGCTTCCGCTGCCCTGTTGTGCCCGGGCCTGTTTCCCCTTGGGTTGACTGGCACGCTGCGTTCCTTTTTCGTTTCCCGGTTCCGTTCCCAGCCGCAGCTTCGGGGCGGTCGTATGTGTCTCGGTCTGGTGTCCCCCGCCTTCGATACTGACGCTATCATCGCGGCTATTGAAAATCAAAGCCTCACCCGTTGCCGTTCCCCGTTCCGGATCGCTCATTTGCGGTAGAGCTTCAGGTGTTCCGGTTAAAACGTAGCTGCCAGTCGCGCCGGTATACACCAGTTTCTCGCCGATTCCGCGACGCCCCTGCGAAGTAACCACCTCGTGCCCGCTGGCCGTCATGGATTCAACCTGCGATTGACCGTTCGCGTGGCTGGCGGCCGGCGCAAGCTGCAATTCAACTTTATCGGAGGTTGAGACTGCGGTGCCCGTCTTTGCGGTAACCGCGCCAAGCTCGCCGGCGTTCATCACTGCTTTGCGGTCGACGTCGGAATAGAAAAGGTCGCCCCCGCTCACGCGAATCACCGTGGACGCCGTCGGCTTGCTGGCGTGCCCGTCAGCGCCGCCCTGGGCCTTGCCTGGTGCGGCGCTACCCGAGCTCAACAAAACCACTGTCACCGGAGCTGCCGCGCTCGCACTCCGCGCGGTCAGCGTCCGCTTGTCGCGATCAAGCACAATCACCGGACCCTCAACCGAGTTTGCATCCTGCCACAGCCGCGCGTTGCCGTCGAACTCTGCCTGGCCGGTGGGCTGATGCAGATGCGCCTCCTCGGCAATCACATGCGCGGGGTCCTGGCCACCCAGCGCGATAGTGCTTTGCTGCGCCTGGTTGCCGGTGCTCTTTGCGTTGGTCCACGTCGCCTTCACGTTGCCGTGCGCAACCGCGTCGCCGGTAGCCTGGGTCACGTCGATCTTGGTGGCCGTCAGTTCCAATCCGCCGTCAACCACGTGCGGATTCACCGTCAGATGCAGCCATTGCCCCTCGCCCTCATACGTCGCGTGGCCTGAGGTAGCCCGCAGCTCCGGCTGCGGCTGCGCGCCCGGCTTTGCCGCGGGCTTTTGGAGCAGCACCACGTGGCCATCGAACACTGCCGTCTGCACGTCAAGTCCGTCGCCGCCAGTTCCCCGGCTCTCTTCTTCCCTGGTTCCCTTGTTCCCCTGCTCCCTGTTTTCTGCTAGCTGTGCCTCAATCTGGTCTCCGCTGGCCGATTGCCACGTGCCGTTGGCCGCAGTCTGCTCCATGGTGGCGTGGCCCGTGCCTTTGAACGATTTCAATGCCGAATCGGCGCCGAACTCGCCGTTTGCCTCGTCGGCAACCAGCTTTGACGGCACCGGCGCTGCATCGCCCCGCTGCGTGGAGCTGTCAATGGTCACGCCACCAAAACCATGTATCGTTGCCGGCTCAACCTGGCCTTTGCCCGCGTCGCGAAACTCCACATCCGCCACCGGCGAACGCCAGGTCCGGCTTGCGCGCGTATTCACTTGCCGGCCTTTGACCATCTGCTCGCCTGACGCGACACTCTCCATGGTCACGCCGCGTTGAAGATGTGCATGGCGCAGTTGGCCCTGCGCAGTAAACTCAATTTCCGCGGTCGGCGCCGTTCCATGCACAGTGCGCGCGCCCCTGACTGAATCCATCACCACGCCGCCTTCAAGGTGCCCGTGCCGCGGGTGATTGTTCTCATCCAGGTCCATGGCCGCTGTGGGTGCCTGCAAATGGCCGCCCGTCGCCGTAGTCGCGCTGAACCCGCCCGCCGCGTCAAGATGCTGGGCCGTTCCATCCGGGCGAAACAGCACCTTTGCTTCGAGTGCCGACGCCTGGCCGCCGCGATACTCAGCCGTAGCCGTTTGCAGCGCGCAGATATTCGTATCGCGCGTGAATTCCAGGTGCGCCGCGTGAATCGTCACCGGCTCATTGTTTCGTTTTCCGCTCAGTTCCACGCTGCGATCAAGCACCAGGAAGCCCTGTTGCGAGTCGTAGGTAGCGCCCATCGAGCTGCCACTGGCCTGCTCCGTCGAAAAGTCGACGTGCTCGGCCGTCGTTGCCACTCCGGTTTTCTGATTGAAGCTGAGTCCGCTGGTCTTCACGTGGATCACGTCATTAGGACCCGCGTGCGCCGCTGTCACAGGGGCCAGGTCCTTGGCCAGCCGTTTGTCCTTCGGCGCGGCCTCCTGCACTTCCTTAGCCTGCTCCGGGCCTGGACGCATAAGCGTAATCTCAACCGGCCCAACGGCGGTCGCCGTTCCGGCATTCTCGTCGTAGTTAAACTCGTCGCCCGCAATCCGGTCTACGCGCTTGCCGTCGTCGCTGTAGAGCTCAATCAAGACCTCATGCAACTCCACACGATTGTCTCTAAGCCGCACTTCTTTCGACGCATGAATCTTGTACTGTGCGTGGGCGCCTAACGCGTGAGACAGGGTAAAACCATTGGCCTCCTGCTGGATGTTCAGCCCCAGTTTCTGCGGCAGGTCGCGAAGTTTGAATGGATTCCTGAACTTGGCGGAAGCGAGGAAGACGCCGAGCGCGGCAACCAGCAGCACGCCCGCTGCAATCACCAGCGTCCGCATCCGTTCGATTGTGAATCGCAAACTAATTCCTCATTCCCAACAGTGGGTGCCCCATCCTCGCGACGTTCTTGTTTTGTCGCTGGGGTGAGAGACCTTGGCACAACACAAGTCGTCCACTCGCGGCACTAATTGCTCACTCCCAAGCGCGCCGCCAAGCGTTGCGCCAGGCTCTCGCCCAACTCGCTCCACAACAGGCGCGCCGTGGCGCCGCTGGCCTTTTCCACGGCAGCCGTCAGTTCCACAAGCTGGCGTACGTTCTCTTCCACGTGGCGCGCGCCCACAACATTCAGCTCCGCGTCCTCTTCAAGAAACGGCGCGTCCGATCCAAAATCGATGCGGATATGCCCATCCTGCTCGTAAGCGCCCTCGTCGAAGAGCGGCCCGTAGCCGGTGACACGCACCAGGCGCGGCTCGCGCACCCAGCGACCTATCAAATTGCCATCCTGGGCGGAGCTTGTACCGCGGGCCTCCTGACCCGCACTCCCCGCCTCAAACTCCCACAGACTCCAGCCGATCTGGAATTCGTAGGCATAATCTTCGTGGAGCAGCTCCAGAGCCGCTTCAACGGTGAATTTGGGGTCGGCGCCGCGCTCGGCGTAGCCATAAATCTGCTGAAAGACCGGCGCCTCAGTCCAGTCGACAGGCCACACCGTGGCTGCATAGACGCTCGGCTCGCCGCCATGCGCGGCAAAAGCGCCCAGCACCTGGATCAGCTTGTCAGCCAGCGCCTCAAGGCGCAGATTGGGATACCACAGGCTCAGATAAAGCGTGTCTGCCATTACCTTGAATTTTAGACGTTTGAGGTGCGAGGAAGCGGATTCAGGGGCCTGAAAGCCTCCGCTGCCTCCGTTCCCAATCCCAAAAACTCAAAACCCCCGGCGTTTGGGCCGAGGGCTCTGGTTGGAAAGGGGTTTTGGCCGGGAGCCTTTTTGAAGCTCAGGCGCGGACTTTGCCGGTCTCGCGATCGATTTCCTTGAGGCGGGCTGCCTTGCCACGCAGGCCGCGGATATAGAACAACTTGGCACGGCGGACCTTGTAGCTGCGGATCTTTTCGACCTTGTCGACGACCTTGGAGTTGAAGGGGAAGATGCGCTCGACGCCCTGGCCGAAGCTCATTTTGCGGACGGTAAAGGTACCCTGGGGGCCGCGATTGACGGCGATCACCAGGCCCTCAAAGGCCTGCAGGCGCTCTTTATCGCCTTCCTTGATCTTGACTTGGACGCGAACCTGGTCGCCGGGCACAAACGCTGGTAGATCGGTGCGCTTGAGCTTGTCGGCCAGGCGCTGCATTACGGGATGGATTGACATGGTGACTTCCTGCTATTGAACTCAGAACTTTGATTTTAGCAGAGAACGGGGCCCAATTCCTAGAGCCCGCAACCCAAGTGGCTGGCGACAAAGGAGAGAGAGGCTCGCGGGCAGCTTTAAAACCATTGAGCTAGACTGCTCAGACCATCGTCGTATGCCAATGCAATGCTTGACTATGCTCGAAAAACGCGAGGGACAATTCGATATAGACAAGTACCTCGCAACCCCGGGGCCGGGACGGCAAATTATTCGGCTCAAGGCGAGACAGGTTTTTTCTTCCCAGGGGGGGCCAGCCAATTGTCTTTTTTATCTTCGAGTGGGCCACGCTAAACTCACGATCGTATCCAAAGCCGGCAAAGAAGCCACGGTCACGCTTCTCGCTCCGGGGGACTTTTTCGGTGAGGAGTGCCTGGCAGGACCAAACGAGTTCCGCACCACCAGTGCCACCGCGATCACCGTCTGCGTGGTGCTCAAGATCGCTTCCGATGAGTTGGCAAGGGTCCTCCATCAGGAAAATGGTTTCTCAGATTTCTTTGTTCAGTTCCTCGCCCACCGGAGCGCCAGAACCCAGGCGGATCTCGTCGATCAGCTATTCAACAACAGCGAACGGCGTCTGGCGCGAACCCTTCTGATAATGGCGGACTATGGTAATGCGGCGGGCCCGGAGACGCTTATTCCGCCGGTGACCCAGGAAACCCTCGCAAATATGATCGGCACAACTCGCTCGCGCGTCAGCTTCTTTATGAATCGCTTTAGAAAGCTCGGCTATATCAGCTACAAGAACCGCATCCGCGTGCACAGATCACTGCTGATGATGGTGTTGGAAGATCAGTTACCGGAGCAGAACGCGTCACGTCCCAAACTCTTCAATCCCCTGCCCAGCCGGGGACGAACCTCCAGGCGAGCCAAGCTCCTGGGTACCTCTGGGCACTAGAACGCCGCTCCTGCATAAATGGGTGATTGTCCAAAAGCTCAGAGTATTGCGCGAAGAACGCGCGCGTCCGGGCGAACAGAAAACAAGACTAGAACTGGTTGCGTAAATGCAGTTTTGAAAGGGCACGGCTTCAGCCGTGCCGCAAAAACATTGGGTTTTAGCCCCGGAGGGATGTTCCGGCCGCCCTCAGGCATATTTATGCAACCAGCTCTAAAGTATTCAGGGTGTTAATTCAAGAGCAACTACCGGAATACCGGCGACCCAAAAGTAATTATCCAGCGTACTCCCAAGGCATAAATTCGGTGGCTTCTGAGGCGTAGAAGGCGTACTATCCTCACCTCACCAAAAGGGGGTGCCCCCCATGAATCCTGCATCTGAAATCATTTCAGGCAAGCAGTGTTGCCTGCGCGCCTGCTTTTTCCTGCTTGCGCTGACTCTGCCTGGGCTGCTGCTGCCCGCAGTGGCGCTGGCGCAAGTAACCTACACCGGAACCAGCGCCGCCCAAAACTTCGGCTCGGTGGCCATTGGCACGCCCAGCGCGGCGACGACTTTCAGCTTTTCCGTCGCTGCCGGCACCGCGGTGGGCAGCATCACAGTGGTAACCCAGGGCGTACCCAACATGGACTTCAACAATGCTGCGGGAGGCACCTGCACCGCGACGGAGTACGCCTCGTCGACGACCTGCACCGTCAACGTGACGTTCACGCCGAAATTGGCCGGGACTCGCTATGGAGCCGTGGTGTTCAGCGACGACTCTGGAAATGTGCTGGCGACGGCCTACCTTCAGGGCACGGGAACAGGGCCGCAGGTGAACTACCTGCCCGGCACGGAAAGCACCATAGGCAGCGGCTTCAATGAAACAGGCGCGTTGACGGTGGATGGGAGCGGGAATCTCTATGTCGAAGACATAAACAACAGCCGGGTGCTCAAAGAGACATGGACGGGGAGCGGTTATACCCAAAGCACCTTCTTGAGCGGCGGGAACTTGTTTTATCCGACTTCAGTAGACGGGGCCGGCAATCTTTACATGGTCTCGAACTCCCTGAACCAGGTCCAAAAATGGACATGGACGGGGAGCGGCTATGTCCAGACCACGATAGGCAGCGGCTTTTACGGCCCCAGTCCCGCCGTGGCGGATGGCGCGGGCAATGTCTATATCGCCGATCACTTCAATGGCCGGGTGGTGAAAGAGACTCTGTCGGCGGGCAGCTATACCCAGTCCGTCATCCTCACCTGCGGGACCTACGACGAACTTATTTGGGTTTGTCCTTCCTCGGTCGCGGTTGACGGAAGCGGCAACGTCTATGTATCGGCTTGGTCCAGTAGCTCGACATTCGACAGCAGCAAGATATTGAAGATGACCCCGTCCGCAGGCGGCTATACCCAGAGCACGATCGGCAGCGGAATGGATTGGGCTAACCAGGTCGTGGTGGACGGGAGCGGCAACCTATTTGTGGCAGATGACAACAACAGTAGGATACTCAGGGAGACGCTCGTTGACGGCAGCTATATCCAGAGCACGGTGACAACGAGTGCGCTGGAAGGTATCTATGGGATCGCTGTGGACGGGAGCGGCAACCTCTATATAGCCAATACTTTCTATAGCGACGTTTTGAAGGAAGATCTCGCGGATGCGCCGAGCCTGAGTTTCCCGACAGCGACACCAGTGGGCTCAACTGATACCACCGACGGCACGCAGACGGTGCAGGTTCAGAACATTGGCAACGAGGCGCTGGTCCTCACGTCCCTCAGCTATCCGGCTGATTTCCCTGAGGCCAGCGGGGACGCAAACGCATGCGCTGGCTCAACCAGCTTGAGCCCAGGCCTTATGTGCGATCTGCCGATTGAGTTCGCTCCCGAGCGGACTGGCACGCTGAGCGAGGACGTGACGCTCACTGACAACGCGCTGAACGTGACCGGAGCGCAGCAGTCGGTAGCAGTGAGCGGCACGGCTACGGGGAGCATTGTGGCTACGCACCTCTCCGTGTCTGCTCCTGCCAACGTGGGCGCGGACGCGCCGTTCACAATGACCGTTACGGCGCTGGATGCGAGTGGAGGGACTGCGACCGGCTACGCCGGTACCGTGAGTTTCACGAGCACGGATTCAAGCGCGGTGCTACCGGCGGCGTCGACGCTGACGGCGGGGGTGGGAACGTTTCAAGTAACGCTGAAGACGCTGGGAGATCAGACCATTACCGCAACGGATGCGGCGAATTCGTTTACCGCTACGTCCGGGACGATCGATGTGAGTTCGACCCCGCCGGGGGTGTTCCCCGGGCAGGCCAGTGCGAATCTCGGCTCGCAGGCGATCGGTTCGGCGACGGGCGCGCAGACGCTGAGCTTCACCATCGGGGCCGGCACAACGGTGGGCAGTATCGGGGTGGTGACGCAGGGCGCGCCCAACCTGGACTTTACCAGCGCCACCGGCGGCACCTGCACGGCCACGACCTACGCGTCGGCCACTACCTGCACCGTCGACGTGACGTTCGCGCCGAAGTTTGCGGGCGTGCGGAAGGGCGCAGTGGTGTTCTTTTCCTCGGCTAACAGCACAGGGATAATCCTGGGCAGCGTGCCGGTTTATGGAGTTGGAACGGGGCCGCAGATCGCGTATGGTCCCGGCGTGGCGACTGCTATTACTCCCACGGCGAATGGCCAATCAATCTCTAATCCCACAGGCGTGGCGGTGGACGGCGCGGGGGATCTGTTCATATCGATTTGGGACCAGAATCGCGTGGTCGAAGTGCCTGCCGGTGGCGGCGCGGCCACTGTTATTGACCCCACCGCGAATGGCATATCGATAGCCAACAACCACGGCGTGGCGGTGGATGGTGCAGGCGATCTGTTCATCGCGGATTTAGGCAACAATCGCGTGGTGGAGGTGCCTGCCGGCGGCGGCACGGCGACCGCCATCGACCCCATAGTGAATGGGGAAGGGTTGAATAGTCCCACCGCCGTGGCGATTGATGGCGTCGGCGGTCTCTTTATCGCGGATACCTCCAATGACCGCGTGCTGGAGATTCCGGCCGGTGGCGGCGCGCCCATTGTTATCGACCCCACGGTGAATGGCAAAACACTGGATCTCCCCTATCGACTGGCGTTTGACGCGGCGGGCGATCTGTTCATCGCGGACGCCAATAACAACCGCGTGGTGGAGGTGCCGGCCGGCGGCGGCACGCCGATCGCTATCGACCCCACGGTGAATGGCGAAGGATTGCAGAATCCCACCGGCGTGGCGGTTGATGGAGCGGGGGATCTGTTCATCGCGGACAACGGTAATAGCCGGATTGTGGATGTACCGGCCGGGGGCGGAGCGGCAACCGCCATCGACCCCACGGTAAATGGCGCATCGCTGTCCAAGCCCTGGGATATAACGTTTGACGGGGCAGGCGATCTGTTCATCGCAGATTTCAACAACTCCCGCATTGTGGAGATTCATCGCTCGCAGCCCCCCGCGGTGAACTTTCCAACGGCGACGGGTGTGGGCTCAATTGACATTATCGACGGCCCGCTAACTGCGCAGGTTCAGAATGTCGGTAACGAGGCGCTCACTTTTACCGCCATCAGCTACCCCGCAGATTTTATCGAGGCGAGTGGAGATCCAAGCTCATGCACTGGCACGACCAGCCTGAGCGCGGGGCAGCAGTGCGATATCCCGGTCGAGTTTGCGCCTGAGCAAAGCGGAGCACTGAGCGAGAGCGTGACCCTGACCGATAACGCGCTGGATGTTGCCGGCACAGAACAATCAATCGGCGTATCGGGCAACGGCGTTGCCGTAACCGGCGTCACGCACTTCACCCTCACGACGACGGCCTCGGTGGTTGCCGGCATTCCTTTCAACATTTCGATTACGGCTTTGAACAGCATCAACCAGACCTTGGCCGGCTACGACGGCACGGTGACTTTCACGAGTTCCGATGCGGGATTTGTCAATCCGGGCCCTGTGACCCTGAAAGGCGGCGTAGCGCAGATACAGGCGACGCTGGGAACTGGAGGAACGCAGACCATCGCTGCCACCGATACAGAGCACTCCTCATGGACGGGGTCGGGGAGTTTTGCGGTGACTGTTGTGTCACACCTCTCCATCACGCCCCTCTCCATCGCGCCGACGGCCCCGGTTGTCTCCGGCCTACCAATCGCTATTGCAGTTACGGCGCAGACCAGTACGAACCAGACAGTCATCGGAGATAACGACACGGTGAGCTTTACCAGCTCCGATCCCGCGTTTGTCAATCCGGGGCCGCTCACCTTGTCGAGCGGAACGGGGGTGACAACGGTTACCCTTGAGACAGCGGGAACACAGACCATTACAGCCACTGACACTACACACTCTGCGTGGACGGCCTCGTCGAGCTACACAGTGCTCGGTGCGGTGAAATTCAACGGGACCGCTGCGAACCAGAACTTCGGCTCGGTGGCGATCGGCTCAACCAGCGCGGCGCAAACTTTCAACTTCTCCATCCTTGCCGGCACCACGGTGGGTAGCATTTCAGTGGTAACGCAGGGAGCGCCCAATCTCGACTTCAACAGCGCGAGCGGCGGCACCTGCACGGCCACGACCTACACGTCGGCCACTACCTGCACCGTCGACGTGACGTTCACGCCGAAGTTTGCGGGCGTGCGGAAGGGCGCAGTGGTGTTCTTTTCCTCGGCTAACAGCACAGGGATAATCCTGGGCAGCGTGCCGGTTTATGGAGTTGGAAGCGGGCCGCAGATGGCGTATGGTCCCGGCGTGGCGACTGCTATCGTCCCCTTCGTAATGTTTGTCTGGGGAGACGCTAATCCCACAGGCGTGGCGGTGGACGGTGCGGGGGATCTGTTCATATCGATTGGGGAGGAAGACCGTGTGGCGGAGGTGCCGGCCAGCAGCGCTGTGGCTTCCATCGACCCCACAGTGAATGGGGAAGGGTTGAATAGTCCCACCGCCGTGGCGATTGATGGCGTGGGCGACCTCTTCATCGTGGATTCAGGCAACAATCGCGTGGTGGAGGCGCCTGCCGGCGGCGCGGCGACCGCCATCGACCCCACAGTGAATGGGGAAGGGTTGAATAGTCCCACCGCCGTGGCGATTGATGGCGTGGGCGATTTGTTCATCGCGGACGCCTCCAATAACCGCGTGCTGGAGATTCCGGCCGGTGGCGGCGCGCCCACTGTCATCGACCCCACGGTGAATGGGAAAGGGTTGAGTAATCCCTTCCGCGTGGCATTTGATGCAGCCGGCGATCTGTTCGTCGCGGATGCCGGCAACAACCGCGTGGTGGAGGTGCCGGCCGGCGGCGGCGCAGCAATCGCCATCGATCCCACCGTAAATGGTGAGGGGCTGAATGTCCCCGACGGCGTGGCAGTTGACGGCGCGGGGGATCTGTTCATCGCGGATAGGGGCAACTATCGCTTGGTGGAGGTGCCGGCCGGCGGCGGTGCGCCGACTGTCATCGACCCCACGGTGTATGGCGCATCCCTGTCCACACCCTGGGACATAACGTTTGACGGGGCAGGCGATCTGTTCATCGCAGATTCAGGTAACAGTCGCGTAGTGGAGATCCATCGCTCGCAGCCCCCCGCGGTGAACTTTCCAACACCTACGGCAATCGGCTCAGCCGACACCACAGACGGTACTCAGACGGTGCAAATTCAGAACATAGGTAACCAGGCGCTGGATTTCACGGCGCTCAACTATCCCGCCGACTTTCCCGAGGCAAGTGGGGACTCGAACGCATGCACCGGTTCGACCAGCCTGAACGCAGGGCAGGAGTGCGATGTGCCGATTCAGTTCACGCCGGAGAATGCCGGGGTGCTGAGCGAAAACGTGACGCTGACTGACAACGCGTTGAATGAGCCGAACGCGCAGCAATCGATTGCGGTAGACGGCAACGCCCCGGCGTCGCCCGTGCTGACTTCTCCCAGGCCGGGCAGCACGCTTGGCGTTTCCAACATCACTTTCACATGGACGGCCGGTACCGGAGTTTCGATTTACGGTCTGTGGCTGGGGGTTGCGGGGCCGGGATCGAGCGACTTCTATAGTTCGGGCATGACGACGGCTGCCTCCGTCACCGTCCCCAGGCTGCCGGCACTTGGGGTGACGTTGTATGCGCGGCTGTTCTGGGAGCTCAGCGGCTCCTCGGTCGCGAGCTCGGGCACGTATTATGCCGACTACACCTACACCCTGGCCAGTCCCGTGCAGGGCGCCATCACCTCGCCCACGCCCGGCAGCATCCTCGGCACGTCGAACATCACGTTCACCTGGGCGCCCGACTCCGGTTTCACCCATTACGACCTGACTCTGGGCATCAACGGCCCCGGATCAACCAACATGTACAACTCAGGTGAAACCACCGCAACCTCCGTCGTCGTTCCATCCCTCCCCGCCTTAGGTGTCACCATCTACGCGCGGCTTTATTCGCGGGTAACCGCCAACGGAGTCTGGCAGTACACCGACTACACCTACACCATGGCCAGTCCCGTGCAGGGCGCTCTCACCTCGCCCACGCCCGGGAGCACCCTCGGCACGTCGAACATTACGTTCACCTGGACACCCGGCTCCGGTTTCACCCATTACGCCCTGACTCTGGGTATCAGCGGCCCCGGATCAAGCGATTTGTATAACTCCGGTGAAACCACCGCCACGTCTGTCGTCGTGCCCACCCTCCCCAAGTTGGGAGTCACCCTCTACGCACGCCTCTATTCGCGAGTAACCGCCAACGGCTACTGGCAGTACACCGACTACACCTACAAACTGGCCCCTTAGAACGGCCAGCGAAATCTGGGAATTTTGATCGCAGAATGGTTTCCCGCATGACATTCGCCGCTCCCTGACGGTTGCACGCCGGCGACAAAAACTGTCGCTCAGGACGCCTGAGAGGTCGCGTCGACTTGGCTGTCTGGCTCCCGAACACAGCAACTCGGGAAATGCTTTAGCCGGGGCTTTCGGCAAGCGAACCGGGACCGCCCAGTTGGTGGCCATCGGAAAACTCGCTCGCGTTGCTTTCATTGCCACTGGCATCTTCCAAAATTGCTTCGCTGGCACACGCAACATCGCGAGCACCCGTTCTTTCAAGGCAGGTTTTTGCATTAGGAACCTGCTCAACCGCATTGCAGTTGATTGAGAGCAAGGCGCCACCGCCCCTGACCGCCCCTTCGCAGAGTTTGGCTTCGAACTCGGGAAGTCCCAATCCAATGAACGCACCTACCAAGCCACCCAGGGTGCCTCCAACGGAAACCCCCATCAGCGTAGCCAGAATGGGTCCTCCAGCGATCATGCGGCCGACGCCGGGAATAGCCAACTCACCAAGAATGGCGAGCGGCGCCACTCCGCTTCCGGCAGTTTCAGCCGGAGATGCGCTGTCTGCCGCGGACTCAGAGGCTCTGGTGTTCTTTTCCACCGCAAACGCGCGGGTGCGCTCATTGTCAGGGAGAAGAATGGAAATGTCTGAAGAAGTAAAGCCGCTGTTGACGAGGTCAACGAAAGCTGCCTGGGTGGATTCGGCGGCCTCGTAGATGCCAAAGACCGCGATAGTTCCGGGAGAGCCCATTGTGACTTTCCGTGCCACCGTGCCGGAGTAACTCCTGCCGCAGTCGCACAACTGCTGATGGGATGGTAACGGCGACTTGCAGGTTGTACCCCGATCACAGCGAAGGATTTCACTGCTAAAGGGGTGAAGTTTTCACTGGCCTTGCTGATTTGACGGCATCTGCAACGCTGAACCGGCTTGCAGCGTGATCTGAGTGAGATTGGTATAAAGCTGGCTCAATTCTCCTCCGCTGATTTCTTTCGCGGCTTTCGCCGGGTCATCTGCGTAATTCCACAGCCCGATAACGATTTTCAGGTCGGCTTTTTTCTGACGCAACTTACTGTACAGGTTGCGGGCATGCGATATCGCGTACGGGGGCAGCGCCGACAAGCACACGATGTCGGGTTCACTGCCGATAGTTTCCGCCAGCATACGGTTCACTGTTCCAATCGGAATGGTTCTCGCCGAGTAGCCCGCCCGCTCGAGCAGTTGCGTCAACATGATGCCGACAATTTCGTCTGCATCGTCGCGAACCGGAACGCAGGTGATTCTCATCGAATCGCCAATCGACTGACTGGGAATGACGGCGAGCTTTGAAGTTTCTGTGGCGGATGCTTCCGGAGTTCCGCCGGCCCGTTCTGAATCGCTTTTCCTGAAGCTTACTTCTTCAACCAGATCTTTGGTGGTCTGCATGATAAAGGCGACAGTTGCTTCGTCGAGCTCATTCCGGTGACGATCCTGTTCAGCCAGGCTCAGCGCCGGAATCAGCACCGCATCGTAGAGATCACGAATCGACGATCCCCGCAGAAAGGCCTCGACCACTCGGGAGGCCTCGCGTTCGTCGTTGGCCAGCAAGCGCTGATAATAATGAGCACCCGGCGCCATCACGGGTTGGTCGCCCAGCAGAACAGTCAGAAACTCGAGGCTCGGCACATGCGATCCCACCACCACCAGGCAAACGGTGAGCGGCACAGAAAGAATAAGTCCAACCGGCCCCCAGATCAGCGCCCAGAAGATTGCCGCGATCAAAATAGCAAGCGAAGAGAGGCCCGTATAACGGCCGTAAACGTGTGGCTCAAGAAAATTCGCCGTCACAATTTCCAGGCAAAAGAAAATCAACAAGATGAGCAGCGTCTTCGACCAGCCGTCAAACACGGCAATCGACAAGGCTGTAGGCAGCAGCGCGGCGATTGGCGCGCCGATGTAGGGGATGAATCGCAGAGTGCCGGCGAGAAAACCCCACAACATGGCATGGGGTAATCCCAGGAGCTGAAGCGAGATGGCGACGATGGTTCCGAAGCCTGCATTCACGAGCAATTGAAGCGAAAGGTAGCGGCTCACTCGCCGGCTGGCATCGTCCATGGCTTGCGTGGTGAGGTTCAGGTGTTGATCCCCTGTGAGTCGAATGAATCGATTGCGCAGATCCTCCCGGTTCAAAAGCATGAAAAATGTAAAAACCACGACCAGCACGTTGGTGAGCATCACTCCCAGAACGCCACTCAACTGATCCAGACGGCCGGCGTTTCCCGCAACCTCGCGTACCGCAAGAGGCTTCTCCGCAGAGGCGCCCGGCGCTTGGTTGGCAGTGCGCTCCCGGCTCCTGGTTACATCCGCATTGAACGATTCAATCTGCTGGCTGAGCCGGTTTACCTCTTCCTGCGCTCTCGTAAACCGCGTCGTCTTGGAACGGCGAAACGCATCAACCTTGTTCTGGACGTTGAGTGTATACGCCGGAAAATCGTCGGCCACACCAATCAATTGAGTCCCGACAATCCAACCAACTGCGCCCAGAACCACGCCAGCAGCGAGAATCGTGGAAAGCACCGCCAGAATCCGGGGAACTCCGATTCGCTCCATGCGGGCGACAAGCGGCGCGAGGATGAACGTTACAAGAAGAGAAAGCGCCAGCGGAAAGATCACCGTCTTGGCAAGGTAGAGAGTGCCAATCACCACCACGGCCAGAAAGACCGCGAGCATTTGCGAAAGCACTTTGGTTGTGTTGGATGGCGCCATGCAGGGACCGAACTAGGTTGCTATCCTCCATGCTCTATACACACCCAGCTTTGATGCTCGATGGGCGTGAACCTGGGCTTTTCTTAATAAATGTAAAAAATGTTTGACACGATTCTTGTTTCGCGTTATGGTCTGTGATGTCAAATATTTTTGACACGGGGGCGATGAACCATGGCGTCAAGCCTTTCTTACCGCGAGAAGACTCTCTACGCCTCACTGGTGGCGGAGATTCTTGTTTACGGCCCTTACTTTTTCCTGCACAACCAAAACTCGATCAACAAGGTCGCGGGCATGATTACTGCAATCATCGTGTTGCAGATTGTGCTGCAGTTGATCATCGCTGCTTTCACGCGCAACCGTGTAACCGACGAACGGGACCGGTTGATTGAGCTGCGCGGCTATCGTGCCGGCTACCTGGTATTCGCGTCGCTCATGGTGCTCGGCCTCGCCATGCTGTGGGTTCACACAGCCCTGGGCCAGCTTCACCTCGACAACCCGAAGATCGGGCTTCATTTCCTGAGCGTGTTTTTCGGCATGCTGGTGATTGCGGACATTACCAAGACGGCCACGCAGATTGTGGCTTACAGGAGAGCGCTCTGATGCCCGCCATACGCAACCAGGTCAAGGAACTGCGGGCCCTGCGGGAAATGACGCAGCAGGAGCTTGCCGATCGAGTAGGCGTGACGCGGCAGACGGTGATCGCGATCGAACAGGACAAGTATTCGCCTTCGCTTGAGACCGCGTTCAAAGTGGCTATCGTTCTGGGAGTGCCGTTGGAGCAGTGCTTCCAGTACGACCCTCAGGGCAAGCGCTGACGGCCGCAGTAAACGCTAATGCCGCAGCCGCGCGAAGCCCGATCGCACTGTCAACTGGATCGTCTCGAAGAGCAGCCCGAGACAGGCGTAACTGGCCGCATTCAAGACCAGCGACTCGTACCAGGTGATGGGGATATGGCGGGTGAAGAGGAGGAAGGGTACGCTTATCTGGACGACCAGCCAGCCGGCGCCTGGCCCCTGTCCGCGAGGCATGATCGAAATCAAAACGAACCAGAAAAACGCAACTGCCAGCCCTCCGAGCGCCCACCAACCAATTCTGCGCAGCATAGAGACTCTCCCACGCCTGTCTTGCCTGGCGCGGTCAGTTTAGCACCGGCTCACTTCCCCCGCCAGACGGGCGGCGAATCAGTAGGCCCACCACGGTGCTGCCGGAGCACCGCTGGGCATAGCCTGCCCGTCGATCGCGCTGTACAAGTTCACACCGTAGAAGAACGGCAGACCCCAGTCAAAGCCAACCCCTGACGGATTGGTTCCGGCCAATCCGCCGAGCGCCGCGTCGGAATCTGTGCTGCCGGTGAACAGGCTTTCAGCATTCTGCACGCTGAAGCTTACGTTTTTCGTTGTCCCATCCGCGGCCGTCATCGTGGCAGACAAGTTCTCAGTCGACGATGGGCAATAGAACGACGACAAATCGCCGACGGATGTGTCCTTGGGGCAGGTGGGAATATTCGACGCATCGGGGAAATATAGCCCGTTGCTGCCGCTGTCGATAAAGCTGCCCGATCCCGAGCAGTTGCTGGCATTGGTGATGTCGTACTTCTGGCCGTCGAATGTGGTGCCGAAATCGTCACAGGTCAGCGTAAAGATCGAGGCGCCGCTAGGAAGCTGGTTATTTGACTCAGTGCCGATGCCGAACACCAGTGAGCCGGAAACCGAAGCCGCACTGCCTGAAACTGCGGGCAGCTCGACAATCACCCCGTTATTGTCTTTTGGAAACAGCACAACGGGGTTTGCCACCTGATTGCCTGTGGCAATGAACGCCGGGCTGCACGATGTGCCGGAGCAGGTGTAATACGCCGGATAGGGCGGGCTCGCCAAGCCGAAGGCGGGATCGCAGGCGCTGGCGCCCTCATAGAAACAATCGGTCTGTTCGACACCGACACCGAGAATGCCGTTGGCGCCCAGCGTAGCCAGGGAGTTGGCATTAATTGTGCTTCCGTTGGAGCAGCTTGAGGGCGCATCGTTGCTGGTGCTGATGACTTGAATCGGCAGGTTGGTGGCCGTTTCCGCGCCCAGCGTTACGTCGGCTCCCTGCACCGGGCCCCACAGATACGAGCCATCGACAAACGACACGCAATCGTACGCTGCCGAGCTATTGGAAGCGTCGACACTGGGCAGATTCAGCGAAGACAGGGCGGACTGCAGCACCCTGAGACCGGTCGAGCCGGTATCGAGCAGCAGGCCGCTCACCGTGACGCAACTGCTGGTGCTGCCGGGCGCGCAGATTGTGGCGCTGGCAAAGGCCGCGTTGGGATAAATTCCGCCGCCCGCCTGGCCCACGGTGGGACCACCGTTGACGGCGATGGCCATCGTATTCGATGTGCCCGAGGTCGTCCCACCACCGCCGCCTCCGCCCGATGTGGATTTGGCAGTGGCGCTGCCGCCGCAACCTGCAATCAGCAACGCGCCAGCCAGCAAAACAGAAATCGAATATTTTTGCACAGGCGACTCCCGCACGTAATTTATCTATTTATTGAAGCTGCTCGGCGCTCACGCCCTCAGGCACCAGGGAGGGGACGTATACCCGGCCCCAATGCGCGCGCATGTGGCCGCCGGTCTGCACCACCAGCCCCGACTGCCGGATGTTGAGCGGCCGGTGCCCATACTGCCTGGACTGCGACGACAACGCCGCGGAATACTGCTGAAAATAGGACCCCAGAATCTGTTGCATGTCGGGCAGAAATGGACCGTGCCAGCTAACGGCAAACACGGTTCCCGACGAAGAAATGTATTCATTCACCACGGTGCCTGCGGGCGACTGCAACTGGTGCACCTCGCAGTTATCAGTGTTGCTGACGTTCACGCTGGCGCCCATGCGAGCGGTGTCGGCCTGAATGGAACCGGCGTTGCCGCCCAGCGAAGCAAAAGCCGGCAGGCTGGATCCCATGGTTATGGCAAGGAGGGCGACAAAAGCGGCCACGCTACCGAGTGGCCGGCAGAACGAGGGAGAGCCATTCGACATATTCATATTGATTCTCGTGACGCGCCTCCAAGTCTTTGCAATCGAATTGGGCATTGGCTGAGGACCGAACAGCGCCTGTTCTTCTTGGATGGAAATTGAAAAGATTCTTTGACAACGTCGGGCAAAAGCAGTTAACGGGAAGCGAAAATTAATTTGCTGGGATCAAAAAATGGCTGGCGCTGGCGCAAAAACCTCAGTTCTCGCCGTCCGCCCCGCCGTTGCGTTATATTTTCGCCATGGACGAGAAACGCGAATTGCTTCGCCATACCGTGGCGACGCTTGCCTACCGGGCAAAGCGCGCCCTTGAAGATTCACCCGAGAGTTTTGCTGCATTTGAGGGCACCGGCAAGCGGCCCGAAACAATCCTGGCGCACATGGGCGATCTGTTCAAGTGGGCGCTCTCAATCGCCCAGGGCAACGAGACCTGGTACAGGTCCACACCGCTGGCATGGGCCGACGAGCAGAAGCGGTTCTTCGCCGACCTCTCGGCGTTTGACGCTTATCTGGCCTCCGATGCGCCCCTTGGCGCGACGGTCGAGCGGCTCTTTCAGGGGCCGGTAGCCGACGCGCTGACGCATGTGGGGCAGCTTTCAATGATGCGCCGGCTGGCCGGCTGCCAATCATGGAGCGAGAACTTCTCGATTGCAAAAATCGCGGCGGGCCAGGCCGGCAGCGAGCAGCCCGAGCCTGTGAAGAGGTTCAAATAGCGGGACCTTGGCACAGCGCGCTCAGCGGATGAATGGAATATAGGCGGGCGTTTTGGCGCGCCATGCGGTGAACTGTTCGCCGAAGTGCGCAGCGAGCAGGGCGTCTTCAGCGCGGATGCGAATCTCAGTGCCGATAATGTAGAAGACCACCGCGGCAATGCCCAGCGGCCACCAGCTCCACGCAAAGACGGTGGCCAGCAGCATGCCGAAGATTGAGGTGTAGATGGGATGCCGGATGAACCGGTATGGGCCGGTGGTGATAAGCTCGTGACCCTCAGTGACTGCGGCAACGTAACGCCACTGCTTGCCCAGGTGCCGGGTGGCCCACCAGCTAAGTGCGGCAGCGAAGGGCGCGACAGCCATAGACGCGATGAGCGCCGCTGAGGATTTGTCGAACTGAGTGGGGCGGACCTGCACCCACGCGCAAAAGAAGCCAATCGTGACGACGATGATGCCCTGGCGGGAACCGGAAGCGGTCTCTTTCTTTTTTTGTTTTCTGGCCTGCAATGCAGGGCGAACGAATGCGATGGCCCAAACCAGCCAGCACGCCATAAGTTCGATGAGAGCCGCGAGGTGCAATGGGGTAAAGATCATGAGGGTTTCTCCTGCCGATCAACTTCGTGGCTGACGGCGTCGAGCTTATTGGCTTCAGGCTTGTTGGCATCGAGCTTGATGGCGTCGAGAAGCTCGCGATCCAAAGCGGTGAGAATTGCGCGTTCGATGAGGTCGGGGCGATTGGCGAGGGTTTTGCGCAGTTGCTGCTCGCGTCGCCAGCGACGAATCTGCTGGTGGTCGCCATTCATCAGCACTTCAGGCACACGCTGCCCGGCGAATTCGGCGGGGCGGGTGTAGTGCGGATAATCGAGCAGGCCTCCAGCGCCATGCTGCGAGCGGGGTACGCCGTCGATATCGACGTCGATTTCAGCGTCGGCGATGCCGAAGCTCTCATACTCCCCTGATGCCTCGTTGCCCAGCACTCCGGGGATGAGGCGCATGACCGCATCGACGACCACGGCCGCGGCCAGCTCGCCGCCGCTCAATATGTAATCGCCGATAGAGAGTTCCATGTCGCAATAGAGCTGGTTGATGCGCTCGTCCACGCCTTCATAGCGGCCGCAGACCAGAACGATGCGGTCGAGCGTGGCGAATTGGCGTGCAACTGCCTGTGTGAATGGCCGGCCCTGCGCGGAGAGCAAAACCACTCGCGTCTTTCCGTTTCTGTTCCCTGTTCCCTGTTCCCTGTTCCCTGCTTCTAGTTCCCTAGTTCCCTTGTTCCCTTGTTCCCTTGGCTTTGGCGCTACGCCCAAAGCGCTGAGCGCCTCGGCCAACGGCTCGGGCTTGAGCACCATACCTTCACCGCCGCCGAACGGACGATCGTCGACGGTGCGGTGTCGGTCGTGAGTAAAGTTGCGCAGGTCATGGGTTTCAATGGTCACCAGTCCCTCGGCCTGGGCGCGGCGCACAATGCCGTGCTCAAAGATGCCGGCAAAGAAGCCGGGGAAGATGGTGACGATGTTGAACTGCATACAGGGTGATGATAAAGGGCGGCGAGCGGCGAGGCGGCACGATCTTTGTGCTTTTGGCCCTTGGTTCGTGGTATTCTCTGCCCGTGCCAACCCTTTCCCCGGTTCGCAAAAAAACTGCGTCGAGACACGCGGTGGTGGTGCGCGTAACACACTGGCTCACGGTGGTGGCCTTTCTTGCGCTGCTCGTCACCGGTCTTTGTATCGTGATCTCGCACCCGCGTTTTTACTGGGGCGAAACCGGCAATGTGAACATGAAGCCCGCGTTCACGCTGCCGATTCCCGCTTCGCGCGACACGGTGCCCACGGCATACAAGTATGTAATGCCCGATGAGAATGGCTGGAGCCGCTACCTACACTTTGAAGCCGCGTGGCTGCTGGTGATCACCGCGCTGGTGTATGGCGCGTGGGGATTGGTGAGCGGTCACTTCAGACGCAACATTGTTCCCTTGCGTGGTGAGCGGAGCTGGCGTGCGATTGGGGCGCGCATGGCACAATACCTGCGCCGCGCGCCGCCCGATAAGCAGGAAGAGAACAGCTATAACGTGCTGCAGCGGGTGGCGTACCTGGCGGTGATCTTTGTGCTGTTCCCTGCCATCATTTTGACCGGGCTCGCCATGTCTCCCTCATTCGTAGGTGCTTTTCCTGCAATAGCGTTGATAGCGGGCGGCAAACAGACGGCGCGCACATTGCACTTCTTTCTAACGTGGGCGCTGGTCGCTTTCCTGGTGGTGCACGTGGCGATGATTGCGATCACCGGGTTCTGGAGCCGGATGAAGGCGATGACAACAGGACGCGCGACGAAAGAAGAAGGGGAATAGGGAGCATAAGTGCGATGAGGGAGGAGCGGGTATGAGTCTCATCACGCGGCGAAGGCTGATTACTACGGGAGTGGCGACAGCGGCGGGGGTCACTGGGCTTGGGGTTGCGGCGAAGCTGTCGCGCAAGTATGGACTGGTGCCGCCGGACTGCAAAGGCGTGTACGGCGCGGGCGAAACGCTTAGCTACGGCGCCGAGCGGCTGTTTGCGCGGCACGCCATGGCGCGCGAGTTTCCGCGCAACATGATCTCTGCAAAGCCCTTTGCCAACGAGATTGCGCCGCCGAAAGAAGCGTTCAAGAAGATGCAGGCGCGCGGGTTTGTCGATTGGAAACTGACGGTCGACGGCATGGTCGAACATCCCATGACGCTTTCGCTCGCCGACCTGAAGACGATGCCTGTGCACAGCCAGATCACCGAGGTGTCGTGCGAAGAAGGCTGGTCGTACATTGCCGAGTGGATCGGCACGCCGCTTTCGAATGTGCTGAACGCAGCCGTGCTGAAGCCGGGCGTGAAGTTCATCTACTATCACGCGGTCGAACCGTATCTGTGGGAGACGATTGACGTGGACGAGGCGATGCACCCACAGACGCTCTTGACCATGGGCATGAACGACGGCGATTTGCCGGTGGGCTTTGGCGGGCCGCTGCGGCTGCGCGTGCCACGCCAGCTTGGCTACAAGAGCCTGAAGTTCGTTACGCACATTTCGGCCGTGGACTCAGTGAAGAACATCGGCAAGGGGCTAGGCTCGGTGGATCCGGAGTTTGGGTATTCGTGGTACGCCGGAATTTGAGTGAGGCAGGGACCAGGGAATAGGGGAACGAGATAAGACCGGGAATTAAGAGCGTTCATGATCGGGTCCGCGTCTTTGCAGTTCATGAAGCAAACAATCGTAAGGCTTTTGTCGATTGCATTGATGGTTGTGGTAGCCGGAGCTTTTGAAAGACCTCCGGCGCAGCAGTCGAGCACTGCACCCGCATTGCCCGCCTCGGCCGGAATGATTCAAGAGCCCGCACAGAATTCCACGGCTGCCGATCGGCAGAAGTCCAGGCAGACTGACCAACCCAGCGACGGGTCTGATCGGTTTTTCGGAAAGCCGGGCCCCATGGTTGGCGAAGAGTTCCCTTCCTTTGAAATCACGGGCAATGAAGGCCCCCTTTTCACTTCCGATTCGCTGCGGGGCGCGCCGGCGTTGATTGAATTCTGGGCCACGTGGTGCGCGGAATGCGTTGCCTCATTGCCTGAAGTTGCCGAATTCTACGATCAAACCAAGTGCAGGGGACTGGTCCTGATTGCGTTGGATATGGACGAGGTGGAGGGCAGGGCAAGCGCGTTCCTTGCTAAGAAACACTACGACTGGCCGGACTATCACGAGAGCGACCAAGTCCGGAACATGTTAAGCCCTTGGGCGATTCCCAGGACGATGCTGGTGGACCCGAGCGGGAAGATCGTCTACGACGATGATGAATTCAAACCGGACGAGCTTCGCACGCTGCTTGCGAAGATGGGTCCACAGTTCGAAGGTCTCGCAAAAGACGGTTCGGTTTGCCAGGCAATAGATGGGAGCAAAAAGCAAACCAGCACTGATAGCCCCGGGCAACCCGATTGATCCGGTTGGGTGGAAAGGCCCGCGGCTAAAGCCGCATCTCTTTGAGCCATTCTCAAGGGGCCCGAAGGCCCCTGCTCCCTCCGCCTCACCCGCCGTACTGTTCGTCGCTCACGTGCTCCATCCACTCCACAACTTTGCCATTGAGTTTTTCCTGGATGGCGATGTGAGTCATGGCCGTTGACGGCGCAGCGCCGTGCCAATGTTTTTCACCAGGCGCAAACCAGACAACATCGCCGGGATGAATTTCCTCGATGGGTCCACCCCAGCGCTGCACGCGGCCTGCGCCCGAGGTGACGATAAGTGTCTGGCCGAGCGGGTGCGTGTGCCACGCGGTACGCGCGCCAGGCTCAAAGGTTACATGAGCGCCCTGCACACGAGCCGGATCGGGCGCGGTAAACAGTGGATCGATGCGGACGGTGCCGGTGAACCAGTCTGCCGGGCCTTTGCCCGAGGGTTGCGAGCCTGCGCGCTTGATTTCCATCGTTTCTCCTTCGAGGATTAAAGATATCGAATGTGGATGAAGCTGGCCGCCGCATCGAAAATCCTTATCGGTTCACCATTCGCTCGAGGGCGTCAGGGTACCGGGAGCCTTGCACAGGTGTCTTTGAAAGGATACTTTCAATTTCGCGGAGATCGTCCGGCGTAAGCTCCAGGGCGGTTGCAGCAATATTCTCTTCTACGCGCTCCAATTTGGTGGTGCCAGGTATTGGAACGATCCATGGTTTCTGCGCCAGGAGCCAAGCCAGCGCGATCTGTGCAGAAGTCGCATTCTTCTTCTTTGCGAAATCCGCGATCGCATCCACCAGCACCCGGTTTGCCTTGCGGTTCTCCGGCGAAAAACGGGGGAAGGATCCGCGGTTGTCCTCTTTGTCGAATTGAGTGTCTTCAGTAATCGTCCCAGTCAAAAAGCCCCTGCCAAGAGGGCTGAATGGAACCAGGCCGATTCCGAGTTCCTCAAGCGTGGGCAGTATCTCGTCTTCCGGCTGCCTGAACCACAGAGAATATTCGCTCTCGAGCGCGGTCACCGGCTGAACTGCGTGCGCACGGCGAATCGTCTGGGAACCTGCTTCAGACAAGCCAAAGTGCTTAACCTTGCCTTGCACAATCAAATCCTTCACCGTTCCTGCAACGTCTTGGATGGGCACCGCCGGATCAACACGATGCTGATACAGAAGATCGATCGTATCAATCCGCAATCTTTTCAACGAACCATCCACCGTTTGACGGATGTAATCCGGCCGGCTGTTGAGGCCTGTGGGGTGCGGATCTTTATCGTTCTCAAATTGGAAGCCGAACTTAGTCGCAATTACAACCTGGTCGCGTACGGGAGCGAGCGCTTCGCCGACCACCTCTTCGTTTACGAAAGGGCCGTACACTTGAGCCGTGTCGAAGAGCGTTATGCCGCGTTCCACCGCTCCCCGCATCACCGCGATCATCTCTTCCTTTGTCCCTGCCACCGGACCATGACCGCGTGTCATACGCATGCATCCCAGGCCGAGCGCCGAAACTTCAAGTCCGCTTTTTCCCAATTTGCGGTTCTGCATTTTTTGCTCCTGACGGTCCTTCGGAAAAAAGACTTGGTTTCAGATCGTGGTGTCCGAACCTGATTGCATAAAGCGGCGTCAGGCCGGGCACTCTGCCGGGTCCTTTGATTCGCTGCCTAACGCTGAACAAGAGCCTGCAACTGCGCCGGGTACCGGTTGCCCTGAACCGCGATGCCCGAGACGGCTGCCTCGATATTAGTAAGTTCGGCCGCGCTCAATTCCAGGGTTGCCGCACCAAGATTCTCTTCGAGCCGATGCAGTTTGGTGGTGCCCGGAATGGGCACGATCCAAGGCTTTTGAGCCAGCAGCCAGGCCAGCGCAATCTGGGCATTGGTGGCACCCTTGGCCGTCGCGATCTCACTAAGCACATCGACGATCTTCTGATTAGCCTTGCGGTTTTCTTCAGTGAAGCGCGGCACCACGTTGCGGAAGTCGGTCGAGTCAAACTGGGTCTTCTCGCTGATAGCGCCGGTAAGAAAGCCCTTACCCAAAGGACTGAACGGTACGAACCCGATGCCGAGTTCTTCAAGCGTGGGCAGGATATGCTGTTCCGGCTCGCGCCACCACAGCGAGTACTCACTTTGCAGCGCTGCCACCGGCTGCACGGCGTGGGCGCGACGTATGCTCTCAACCCCCGCCTCTGACATTCCAAAATGTTTCACCTTTCCCGCCGCGATCAACTCCTTCACCGTTCCTGCCACGTCTTCAATCGGCACAACAGGGTCGACGCGGTGCTGATAGAGAAGATCGATCACATCGGTGCGCAGCCGCTTCAAAGCTGCATCGGTATGTTCGCGAATGCGTTCCGGGCGGCTGTCCAATCCCTTGGTTGGAACGCCCTCTTTGAATCCGAACTTGGTTGCGATGACCACATCTTTCCGGAATGGCTCAAGGGCTTCGCCCACTACCTCTTCATTGAGGTACGGGCCGTAGGCTTCAGCCGTATCGAAAAACGTAACGCCGCGCTCGTAAGCCGCACGAATCAACGCGATCGCCTGCGCCTTCTCGGTTGCCGGGCCGTAACCAAAACTCAGCCCCATGCAACCGAGGCCGAGCGCTGAAACTTCAAGTCCGCTTTTTCCCAATTTGCGCTTTTGCATTGTGTGCTCCTAAGTGCTGTCTCGTTCCCTTATCCCTACGGGACTCGGAATGAAAGTTGTTGGTTGCTTCCCTCACTCAGATGAGCGGGGCTGACAACCGCTGCGCCTATGACGCGGTCTTCTTGGCGCCGATCTTTTGGTCTCCCACCCTGGCGACAAAAACAATTACGTCGCGAGGATGGGGCACCCGAATTGAGTTATTCCGCCTTCAGCGAAGCCATGTCGATTGAGAAGCGGTACTTCACATCTGACTTGAGCAGGCGCTCGTACGCCTCGTTGATTTTCTGTATGGGGATGACTTCGACGTCGGAGACGATGTTGTGTTTGCTGCAGAAGTCGAGCATCTCCTGCGTTTCTGCAATGCCGCCGATGAGCGAGCCTGAAAAGCTGCGGCGGCGGAAGATGAGTCCCATGACCGCGACCGGCAGCGGCTGCGGCGGCGCGCCTACCAGTGTCAGGTTGCCGTCGCGGGCGAGCAGATTGATATAGGTGTTGATGTCGTGTTCGGCGGCAACGGCGTCGAGGATGAAGTGAAAACTGCCGGCGTGCTTTGCCATTTCGTTGGCATCTTTTGAGATCACCACTTCATCGGCGCCAAGACGCAGCGCATCGTCTTTCTTCGAGGGCGAGGTGGTGAAGACCACGGTATGCGCGCCCAGCGCGTGCGCGAATTTGACGCCCATGTGACCGAGGCCGCCGAGGCCAACCACGCCCACTTTCTTGCCTGTGCTCACGCCCCAGTGGCGCATGGGCGAATACGTGGTAATGCCGGCGCAGAGCAGGGGTGCGGCCGCGGCGAGATCAAGATTAGCGGGAACGCGAAGCACAAAGTTCTCATCGACTACGATCGAGTCGGAGTATCCGCCGTAGGTCACTCCGCCAAGATGTTTGTCAGGGAAGTTATAGGTGAGAGTGAAGTTGTTGCAGAATTGTTCGAGTCCGGCCTTGCACTCGGGACAGGTGCGGTCTGAGTCGACCATGCAGCCGACCGCTGCCAGATCGCCGGGCTTGAACCTGGTCACTGCGGGGCCAACCTTTGTGACGCGGCCGACAATTTCATGGCCGGGGACGCAGGGATAAACGGTGGGCATCATACCGCTCCACTCATTGCGGACCTGGTGAAGATCGCTGTGGCAGACGCCGCAGTAGAGAATCTCGATTTGAACGTCGGAATCGGTGGGGTCGCGGCGCGCGATGGTGAGAGAAGCGAGGGGCGATGTGGCGCTGGAAGCCGCATATGATTTGGCGTTATACATAAAACCTCGTTGCCTTGCCGGCGATTGATTGGGCTGTGCAGGGGCGCAGGCTGGAAGCGCTGCGCAGAACAATGCCACCAACCGAGATTACTGAATCCGGGCCGTGGGGCGGTATCCCGATTCTTCCTATTTATTGCCTGATTCTGTCGCGAACTGCATTTTTGTGCACACGAACAACCGAAACAGCGATACCTTGAATTTGAGATGCACGCGGGAGTTGAACAGGCGATGAAGAAATCGGGCACGCGCATTAAGGATGGGAAGCAGGACCAGCGGGCCGTGGAGATGCGGGCCGAATTGGCGCGCAGGATTAGCGCCTTTACCGTCGGCACCGAAGGTCAGTTGACGACGGCGGTGCCGGGGCTGAGCTTGTATCGGCGCAGCGAGCCTTCGCCCTGCAACTCGGCTACATACGAGCCCAACCTGGTGATATTTGTGCAGGGCCAAAAGCGCATCAATCTTGGTAAAACTACCTATTTGTGCGATGGAAAGAATTTTCTATTGACCACGGTCGATTTGCCGGTGGTGAGCCAGGTGGTGGCGGCTACGTCTGAAAAGCCACTGCTGGGTCTGACCCTGAAGCTTGAAATGGCGGAGGTTCGCCGGCTACTGAGCCAGGAGGAGTTTGCCGCGCAACCCGAGCCCTGCGGCGCATGCGGGATGGCGGTGGGCGAGACGCGCCTGGAATTGTTGAGTGCGTGCATGCGGCTGATGGACCTGCTCGACGCTCCTGAAGATATTCCGTTTTTGAGCGGCCTGATCCAGCGAGAGATTGTGTATCGATTGTTGCGCAGCCGCGAAGGCCGGCATCTGCGCGCCATTGCCACGCTGGGCGAACAGAGCCATCGCACTGCCAAGGCGGTAAGCTGGCTGCGCATCAATTACGCCAAACCGCTGCGCGTTGAGGAACTGGCATCGATGGCGCAGATGGGCGTATCCACACTACACCATCATTTCCGCTCGATGACGGCGATGAGCCCTCTGCAGTATCAAAAGCAGTTGCGGCTGCACACGGCGCGCGAGCGCATGCTCAGTGACGGGCTCGATGCAGCCAGCGCGGCCTTTGAAGTGGGCTACGAGAGCGCCAGTCAGTTCAGCCGCGAATACAGCCGCTTTTTTGGCCAGCCGCCCATGCGCGACGTGAAGTCGCGGCGCGAGGCGATGGCCGGCGCAGCGCGATTTGATTGAGGGGTTGGGACGTCGCGCTGATTTAGTCTGGATGCAGCACATCCGCGGCAGTCACGGGATAATCCTTGCAATGAGCCAGGCATGAATTCGCGCAGCGCCATCGTCGAGCCGCCAAAAGCGGCAGCCCCTGCAAAATCGGGAATTGTGCCGGTGCTTGCCATTGCGGCGGCTTATGTAGTGCTCCATCTCTTTACGAATTCCCACTTCAGTTTTCATCGTGACGAGTTGCAGTTTCTAAGCGACGCGATGCATCTGGACTGGGGATATGTGGCATACCCGCCGCTGGCGCCCTTTCTGGCGCGTGTGGCAATCAGCCTGTTCGGACCCTCCATCATGGGTCTGCGCATGTTCCCCATCGCCGCTATCACCATCGCATTGGTGATAAGCGCACAGATGGCTAAAGAACTGGGCGGCGGCAGGTTGGCGCAGGTTACAGTGGCGCTTACAGTGGCGCTCTCACCCTACCCGCTGTTTGAGGGCACCGTATTCCAATACACCGCGTTCGACTATCTCTGGTGGGTGTTGGCAGCGTACTTCACTATCCGGCTGCTCAAGTCAGAAGATCCGCGGTGGTGGCCGGCCATTGGAGCAGCAGTCGGACTGGGTCTCCTTACCAAATACTCCGTTCTTTTTTTTGTCGCCGGGATTCTTGCCGGAGTCGTGTTTTCGAGTGCAAACCGCTACCTGCGCAGCGGATGGTTCTGGGGCGGCATCGCCCTGGCATTGCTGATCTTTCTGCCTGATTTCATTTGGGAAGCGCATCACAACTTCATTTCATACGCCTTTCTTCAGAATATTCACGCGCGCGATGTTTCAAATGGGGTGATCAACAATTTTCTTGGCCAGCAACTGCTCAACTGCGTGAACCCGGTGGCGGCGCCGTTATGCCTGGTTGGATTGATCGGCTATCTGCGCAGCCAGCGTTACCGGATGCTGGGCTGGATGTACCTTGTGCCGCTGGTGTTGTTCGTAATTGGCAATGGGCGTTCGTACTACCTGGCGCCGGCCTACCCTATGCTGATTGCGATGGGAGCCGTAATCGGCGAGGGCTGGTATCGAAACACTCCGCTGAGCGTCCCACGCACCACAAAGGCCCGCCGGCGCGAGCAGAAGGCTATGAGTTTGCTGCCTCAGCAGCGGCCCCGGCGTGCGGCCGCAGTGGCGTATCTGGCGGCAATCGCAGGCTGGGGTGTCTGGGTGGGAGTTTGCATCCTTCCACTGCAGACCAACGGTGCGCTGCGCGACTTTGAGTTTGAAAGAAACTCCGACCTTCACAACAGAATCGGATGGACCGACATGGTGCAGACGGTTGCGGGCATCCGCGATTCCTTGCCGCCCGATCAGAAAGCCCATCTCGGAATTCTGGTGGGTAACTACGGCGAACAGGGGGCATTCGATCTTTTCGGTCCCGCTTATCATTTGCCGGTGGCGATCGGCAGCATGAACTCGGCCTGGTATCGGGGCTATCCCACTCCGCAGCCCACAACGCTGATTGTGCTCGGATTCCCTCCCCAGCAGGTCGAAACATACTTTACCGACTGCAACCTCGCGGGAAGAAACGACAACCTTGAAGGCGTCGTCAATGAAGAAAGCAGGGACCATCCATACATTTTTGTGTGCGGTCCTCCGAAGCGGCCCTGGCCCGAATTCTGGGCGAACTTTCAGCATTTTGGCTGAAGGCCGTTTTTCGCAATCAGGGAGCATTGCCTGTTGAGCCGGCCCTGCAAGTCCAAGGCATTTTAGCAATCTCTAGATATTGCACCTGCGTGTGCAAAGACATCTCCGCTCGCCGTTCCTATAATGTAGGACAACGATCATGGACAATCTTGAATCGCTTTTGAGTCGCTGGCAATCGGCGGGAATTGTCGACGCTGCATCCGCGTCCCGCATTCGCGCTTTCGAAGTGAATCGGGCACGACCGGAACAGCAGAGCGCCGAACGCCAATCGAACGCGGCGCGCGTGAGCTGGCAGGGCATTACTGCGCTGATTCTTGGCGGAATTCTGCTGGCCTGCGGCGTAGTGTTGTTTGTCTCGGCGCACTGGGACGAGCTGGGGCGGAGCGGGCGATTCGCGCTGGTGCTGGCCATGGTTGCGGTCTTCCACCTGGCCGGCGGGCTGACGCGCGATAAATATTACAGGCTGGGGACGGCGCTGCATGCGGTGGGAACAGTGGCCACCGGGGCGGCAATTGCGCTCACCGGGCAGATATTCAACATGAACGAGCATTGGCCGGCGGCGGTGCTGATGTGGGCAATCGCGGCGCTGGCCGGGTGGGCGCTGCTGCGCGACCAGGCGCAACAAGCGCTGGCGCTGCTGCTGGTGCCGGCATGGATGATATGCGAATTCGAGTCGCGAGCCTACTGGCACATCGGCCAATTCGCGTATCAGGGCCGCATCTTGTTCGCGTGGGCAATTCTATACATGACCTTTTTTGTGGGCTCGCGGCGCAAGGTTGTACAGGGCATTTTGTTTGCGGCGTCGGCGGTGGCGTCGATCGTCGGCGTGGGCATGATGCTCGCAAGCTGGAACTCGTGGTCGAGCGATCAGACGTTTCTGCCCTTCAGCCTGCGCGTCTGGGCCTGGGTGATCATCGCCGCGGTGCCGTTGGTGGTGGCTGCGTTCCACGGGCACAAAGGGCTGATTCCGATTGCTGCGGCTATCGGGCTCGCCACCGTTCTGCCGTGGTGCTACCACATTAAACACTTCAGCCACGACTACAGCGACGGGCACACGAACATGCATAATTACTCGATTCCGAACCTCGCGGCGCATGCGCTGGTGGCGGGGTTCGCGGTGTTCCTGTGCTGGTGGGGAGTGCGGCTGGCCTCGCGCCTGCTGGTCAACTTCGGCATCCTGGGTTTCGCGCTCGCGGTAACGTGGTTCTACTTCAGCGACATTTTGGACAAGTTCGGCCGCTCGCTGGGGTTGATCGGGTTGGGCGTGCTGTTTCTTGCCGGCGGATGGGCGCTCGAGAAACTGCGGAGACGAATTGTGGCGGGGATGGCTGGACCAATTCCGAGCCAGACTCCATCTGCGGAAGGAGGCGCGCAATGAAGATTAGGCGGGTTGAAATGAGCCTTGCGGCGATTGCTTTGCTTGGGATTCAGCTTGCGCTGGTGTTGTCGATCGCGGGCAAATACCTGTATGAGCGCCATACCTGTCCGCGGGTGTGGGCGCGGGCGGATGTTCACGACCTTGAGATGCCGATGCGCGGCCGTTACCTGCAATCACAGCTCGAAGTGGATGGGTGCGGCAGCACGCTGCCTTCGGCGACTCACGCCCAGTTTCCGCGCGACATCAACGGGGCGGTCAAGCCGGGGCCATTTGTGGTGCGCGGGGAGCCGGTGAGCTTTAACGCAAAGCTGAAAGTTGAAAATAACCGTCTGGTCGCGGTGCGCCTGGAGGGTGAGGATGCGCGGACCGGAGGGTTGGAGGTCTGGGCCAACAGCGATACTCCTTGCGACCGGATGCACTTGAGAGAGGCGACAGATTTCTTCCTGGCCGAACATGTCTCAAGCCCGCTGCCGCTGAAACAGGGTCAGGAGCTGTGGATCGAGGTGACGCTTCCGCCGCAAGGAGCGCCGCGGCCGATACAACTGGCGGAAAAGGACAACGGGGTGTGGAGGCCGCAGTAAGGCGGTTGTCAGTGGTCAGTGGTCAGTGGTCAGTTGTCAGTTGTCAGTTGTCAGTTGTCAGTTGTCAGAGAAGAAGCGAAATGGTGAAATGCTTCTTCAACGTCCTGGGCGGACATGTCGCGCCCGTGCATCACTCGCAGTCCAGGTCCGCCGTGCCCTCGGGCGCCAAATACCCTCCGCCTGAAAGCTCGTATATGGCAGTCGACTCTGCCGGGGTCGAAGAACTCTGCGCACCTGCGGCGATATAGACCTTGCCCGAGTAGTAGATGCAATGCCCGTCGCCGTCGATGTTCTCAACCATTCCATTGCTGAGCACAACACCCGCCACATTGCGGAGATAAATCTTTGCGGGAACGGTCCATGTGTTGGCGGGGTCGAGCACGAGATTGGTCGCGCGGGCGGCGGCATCGGCGGCGCCAAACAGACCCGGTTGCGATGAGCCTGCGGAAGCCGCGGTCACCGAGATGGTAGTCGCGCTCGAGGTGCTGGACGCATACGTGCTGTTGCCCTCATAGTTGGCGGTCACGGAATAACTGCCTGCAGTGGCGAATGTGTAGCTATCTGTAGCCGTACCCGAGCTGAGGGTCCCCGTACCGATGGAACTTCCGCTGCTGAGGAAATTCACGGTGCCGGTGGCTGCGGTAGGCGAGACGGTAGCGGTAAGGGTAACGCTGGTGCCGGCCGAGACCGAAGATGCCGACGCGGTGAGCGTGGTGGTGCTCGCCGTGGTACCGCCGGAAGAGGAGCCGCCAGGCGCCTCCCAGAAATTGCCGCAACCGGCAAGGAGCAGTACAAGCTGCGAGGCCAGGAGGATCTTGGCAATTGCCGCCGCGGGTCGCATTGCTTTCATGTGTGCCTGCCTGCTCCTGGAACGAATTGAGGGCCGAATGGAAGATCTTCCCTCTCGGCGTGTCTTGCGGCGAAAAGAACGGCGCCGCTTCGCATTCAAGAATATATCGCCGGCCACGACCGCGACTTTGACGATAGACGCGGGAGCGGGCAGCGGCGCTCAAAATCAGCTTTCAGCAGCGTTCAGATCGAGGAGGCCCTCGGGTAGCGCCATCTCCACGCGCCGGCTTTCGAGATCGATGCGGCGCAAGTAGTCCTTGGCAAACGGAATGAGCGTCTCGCCGTTCGGACCCCGGACGACGAGCAGCGCAACCGGCCCGGCGGAGCGGTCAACGTCTTCAATTGGTCCAACAATTCGCGGCTCGAGTGGGGCAACATCCACCAGCAGGCAGCCCACCAGGTCGCTGATATAGGCCTCGTCTTCGGCCAGCGGTGCGCGTTCGCTGCTGGGAACGGCGGCATAGAGCCCCTTGAGCGCTTCGGCGGCGGAGATGGAATTGACGCCTTCGAAATGGAGAACGATGCCGCCCTTGTGAAGCCAGTGGTTGGTTAGGTGGACTTCGAATGGAAGTTTTGACGGAGGCTTCAGGTCGGGAGATCTGGTCTCCCAGGTCTCAGAATCGAGACCCTTCGACGAACTCAGGGCAGGCTCCGTGGCGCCCGATTCGGTAATTCCGGGCGTGTCTTCGCGAACCAGCCATAGACGGCGGCGCTCAGTGAACTTTTCAGGGAAATCGGTGAGGATATCGGCGAAGACCTCGCCTTTGCGGCCCTGTGGACGACGGATGAGCGCCAGCCAGGTCCACGGGCGAGACAGGTGAGACACAGTCATCGCGGGCACAGTCATCGCGGCCCCGACTTCGGCCGGGGACTGAATCCGCAGACCACGCTATTCCTCTTCGTCCTCTTCGAGGATATCGAGCGTGTATCGATGATGGAGTTTCATACTGACCGCTCCCAGAATGGTTCTGACGGAGCGGGCGGTGCGGCCCTGTTTGCCGATCACTTTGCCCACATCCTGGGGCGCTACGCGGAGCTTGAGAACGGTGTTCTCATCCCGGTCAACCGACTCAACTTCAACGGCTGCGGGCTCATCCACAAGGGCCCGCGCGATTTCACGGACTAACTCATCAACCTCAACCATACCAACCTGGGTCATGCTCTTGCCCCTGACCTTTTGAACGTTGCCAAAATGCTCGACCGGCTGTGAGCACCTAGTATAAGCCCGAATGGAAATCCGTGAGCAATTTGGATTTGCGGTAGTTAGCCGCCGTGACACATTGTACGCGCGAAGGGACTCAAGCGGCGCGGTCTCCGCAAAAGAAAAATTCGATGTATCGGGAGAAGAATCAGGCTGCGGCGGTATCGGCAGCGGGAACAGTCTCCGGCTCTGAAGCGGGCGTGGGGGCCGGCGTCCTGGCCACCAGCTTGGCGACGGTGGGCGAAAGCTGCGCTCCTACGCCGCGCCAGTAGGCGACGCGCTCGTGCTTAAGCTCAATGCTGGCCGGGCTGGTGCGAGGATTGTAGGTGCCGATCACTTCAATGGAGCGGCCGTTGCGGGCGCGGTCCTTTTCAATAACCACGATGCGATAGTAGGGCTGCTTTTTGGCGCCAACGCGCGCCAGGCGAATCATGACCACGGAGTATGGTTCCTTTCAAATCTGTCTGTTGGGGTCTTTTTTCAAGGGCCGTCGCCAACGGGCGCAGCCAAGACGCGAGGCCCGAAGAACGGAATGGCCGCGCAAGACGCAACATCTAAGTATCGCCGAAAACGGGGGTCTGAGGCAAGGGTGGCGGCAGGTTAAGCCTCGATAGTTAGAAAACCTGCCAGGCTCCTGAGCTGCGGCGAAGCAAGGTCTGCGAAACGGGGCCCTGGCCGGTTGAATAGACCTCCTTCGCCCGTTGCCTGATGGCGACTATACCTTCAGCGGAGCCGCTGCCGGTGAAAAGGACTGCCGTGCGCGAAGGAACTGCCGCTACAACATCGCCGGTAACAGTCTTTTGGAGTTCATCCCAAAGGTCATCCAGGAGCAGCAAACTAGCCTCGTAACAGTTTCCGGCGGACAGCTCGTGCCACGATCCAGCGCTACGCTTCTCGATTGCAGGCAGTATTTTTTTCAAATTCATCACCGCCATTTTCCGCAGATCGCTCCTGCTTACAGCAAGCTTCTCAAGTTGAGCGTCTCCAAGCGGAAGCACGGACCCCGGCTGGTCCAGCGCGTAGATAATCCAGATGTCGCCAGTGAGATGTTCGCGCGCGATTCCCTCGCTGCCCTTCATCGAACGAAGGTAGGCTTCGTCCCTGATGAGGGGAACAAGGCTCTCCTTTGATATTTGCGCTTGCCTGGGCTCAAGCAAACCTGCAACCGAGTTCAAATGTCCCTCGACAATTGCATCCGCAGGGCCGCCGGAGCTGTACTGGCGCCAAAGGTTTTCGAGGCGAACAGCAAGGGTCCCTCGTCCCTCAACCTGAATCTTCAGAAGATTCGGAGGCTCAAATGTCACCTTGTGCGGGGCGAATTTCTCTGACGCGGCTTTCACATAGATTTCAAAAAGCTCCTCGCGTCCAATTCGCTTGTTTTCTGGTTTTTGCTTCCAGAACATTCGATTTACCTCTCGCGGCGGATTCTACCACTTCTCTTTTCCCGCAACTTTTCCTGAGAATCTGTGTTGCGCGTGTACTCCCCGGGCGCGCGGATGGCGTCAATTTGGGCAAAGCACGTGCAGAAAGTCATCGCCCGGAGCGGGCCAACGAGGAGGTCAAGGATGAACAAGTGCGGAGTTATGTGTGCAGTAGCCGGGTTGGCGCTGGCGGTAACCGCAATGCCGGCGTTGCATGCGCAGCGGGGATTCGGCGAAGGATTCGGCCGTGGCGAAGGTTTTGGCGGGTTCCACGGGCAAGTGACGACGGGCGCGCCGTTCAGCGCCACCCGGACTATTACCCACACCCAGACACTGACGGATGGCACGACCATCACTCACACTGAGGTGATCAAAGAGGCGCGCGACTCCCAGGGGCGCATCTTTACCCAGACGCTGCCGTCAGCGACGGGGGGCAGTTCTGGTGGCCCGGGGCCGCGGCACAATATGGTCCGCATCTTCGATCCGGTGAGCCGCACGGCGATCACGTATTCGCCCGAGTCAAAGCAGGCCAACGTGTTGCACCTGCCCGAGGCCGGCCAATTTCACGGGCAACGCGGACCCGAGGGCGCGATGGCAGAAGGGCTGATGCGCGGTCACGGCAATTTGCCAGCTCCGACCACCGAGAGCCTGGGATCGAAGACCATCAATGGCATAACGGCAGACGGTACGCGGACGACGAGAGTGATTCCCGCAGGCGCGCAGGGCAACGACAAACCGATCACGATCACTCATGAATCGTGGGTTTCGTCGGATTTGAAAATCGAGGTCATGCGCGTGGACACCGACCCGCGCAATGGCACCACGACGATGGAATTGACTGGCATCAGCCGCGATGAGCCGGCAGCGGCGCTGTTCCAGGCGCCGGCCGGATTCACGGTGAACGAGCGCACGGTGGGCGCACCGAATGGCCGCGGGTTTGAGCCGGGGCCGAGCGGGATAAATCCGCAGCCTCTGATTCCCTGACGCGGTGAGCGGACCGGGCCTGAAGGCCATGCGTTTTCTATACTGCTTCAGGGGCCTGAAGGGCCATGCTCCCTCCGGTCCCAATTACCGGGAAACAGGAACTCGAGCATGGGCCGCACTCGCGCGGCCCAGCTCGCTTCATCGTGCGTGCCTCCCGCAACAAGCTCGTAATGCAGCGTGTCGCCGGGACGCCAGCCGTTGGCGATCAGCCGCCGGTTAAGCTGCTCGGTGTTGTGCAGTGTGCGCTGGCCCTCGCGGTCGCCTACATCGAGCCACATGCGCGGCCGCTCCCATATCTCGGGCGCGCGCTCATTCAAGTAGCCGAGAATGCTCTTGTGATTCCACCAAACGCTGGGCGAGAGCACGGCCAGCCTGCCGAAAACCTCCGCGTGGCGCAACCCCAAGTAGAGTGTAACCAGCCCGCCAAGCGACGAGCCGCCGAGGCCGGTGGCTTCACGCTCGGTGCGCACACGATAGCGGCGCGCGATCCATGGCATAAGTTCCCGAGTCAAAAGCATCCCATAACTGTTGGCCTCGCCTCCGCCCATCTGCCAATCGCGCTCGGGGGTGTACTCAGCCAGGCGCCGGTCACCGGTATTGTAGATACCCACAATGATGAGCGGCTCTACTGCGCCTTCACGAATGGCCTCGTCGGCCTGCTCGCGCATCCGCCAGGTCTTGCCGGGGATGAACGAGGTGCGGCCGTCGAAAAGGTTTTGACCGTCGTGCATATAGAGCACGGGGTAGGTGCGGCCGGGGTCGAGGTCGTATTCAGGCGGCAGGTAGACGAGTACGTCGCGCCTTTCGGTCAGGTAGCGGCTCTCGAACCCTGGGTGCAGGCGCAGGCGCGGGTGCAAGTCGGCAGTGTCGTGCACAACCGGGCTCGCCGCTGGGGACGTCCACGGCTGGGGATCGGAAGCCATGGTTTATTTTGCCAAATACGGGCGGTTTGCGTGTGGAAGACCGGACGGAAATGGCCAATATCCGCAGATTATTGCGGCAGATCGGAGGGTGCAGTGTTCTGCGGCGCAGATTGGTCCTCGCATGTCGTGACCCTGAACCACGGCGCATGCAGGCTGCCATTGTGGAGCGTCGTGCACACGCTATCTCCCAGATGAGCATGGTGGTACACGGTGTAGGAGACACTCACGTCTTTTTCGTGATCGATCGGCCCCCAGGGCGCGAGCCGCAGGTAATATGTGGTGGATTTGCCGTGCGACACGTGGCCGCTGACAATTGTTGCTGCATAAGCGGCTGCGGGCGAATTGTCAAACACGATGTCGGTTGCGGCAATCAGGCCGTAACCGTAAAGCCCTGCAAACATGAGCAACGCAACCCACGCACTGCGGGCGCTGGAACTGGCCGCGTTATAGAAAAGCGCTGCGAGAGCGATGGCCACAACCACCATGGAGAAGATCATCGGCCCCATTGAGACGAAGTGAATACCGGTGGTGCGAAAGATGAAGGCAAGGCCGGCAATGAAGATCGGCCAGCCGACATCGCCGCGCGGGTCTTTCTTCTTTTTGAGAATGGTGTATAGCAGCGGCGAACTCCTGACCAGCCAGGCAGAAACCAGCGGCACCAGGGCCAGCAGCACTACGCACAATCGCACCGTGGATAGGCTCGTGGCGTCGTTGCTGAACATGATGACGCCGCCTAGCAGGATAGATACCACTATCAACGCGATGCTCCAGGTCTTCGCCATGCCGAGCGCGCCGAGCCGCTCTTCGGGAGTCGCGCCCAGGTCCTGCTGTTGAGCAATCTCATCGAGCAAGGCCTTCCGGTCCCGCTCATCGAGATCCGGAACTTTCTGGAACCAGGCGCGGTACGCGTCGTCGGTGCTGAATGAATTTGAGATGGTGATGGTGCCGCGGCCCTCCTTGAGGATGAGCTGCGTATACGCTCCATTGCGCGAACTGATGGTGCGGAAGCCCTGGATTTCGCTCTGGTCGGCGGACTTGTCAGTGAACGCTCCGCGAACGTCGATACGCGAGCCTTCAAGAATGATGCGGGAGCGCAGCCCCATCAGCAGAAAATACGCGGCGATGAAGATGGGCAAGATTGCGAAGAGGCTGCCGGGAACGAAGCTCCGGGTTTTTTCATAGGTCGCCGACCAGACAAAGATGCAGCTGCCGCCGATGCAAATGGCGACAAGGCACATGAGAACCATGAGCCATGCTTTGTAGCGGTATTCGTGACGCAAGCCGGACGTTTGCTCGAACGATTCCATCTGGGTTTTCTCCGTTTGCCTGCCTTTGTATCACAGCAGGGGCGCTGCTGGGCAGAATCCGAGAGGGCGCAGATGCAGTGCGCTGCTATGATGCGGAGAAGCGCGTAAATCAGTGCTTTCCCAGGTCTCAAAATCGAGACCTGGGGCACCCAGGCTTTGTGAGTTCAATCGGGTACGCGGGGGGCGCGTCAGCAACCAATGAATCGGGAATATCACAAGTGGTACTCGCCGCGGCTGGGTCGCGATATGGAACTGCTGGTCTTTGGCCACGCGGGCGTGCCGGTGGTGGTGTTTCCCACCTCGGGCGGGCGCTTCTTCGAGTTTGAAGACCGCGGCATGGTGAGCGCGCTCTCAGGCCGCATCGATGGCGGCAACGTGCAACTCTACTGCGTCGATTCGGTAGACATGGAGAGCTGGTACAACCGGAGTGTGCCTCCGCGCTGGCGCATCGCGCGCCACGTGCAATATGAAGACTACGTAATGAGTGAGGTGTTGCCCCTGATCAGGCAGAAGAACGGCGACCCGCACCTGGTTGCGCTCGGCTGCAGCTTTGGCGGATTCCACGCAGCCAATATCGCGCTGCGCCACCCCGACTGGTTCTCGGGGCTGCTCTCAATGTCGGGCGCGTTCGACATTTCGAACTTTCTGAACGGCTATTACGACGCGGACGTCTACTACAATTTGCCTACGCATTACCTGCCCAACCTGAGCGACGGATGGTACTTCGAACACTACCGTCGCAACACGTACTTGCTGGCGACCGGGTGGGACGACCAGTGCCTGGGACAGAACCAGAACCTCGACCGCATCATGAGCCAGAAGGGAATCCCGCACAAGCTCTACGTGTGGGACTCGTACAACTCACATGACTGGCCGACATGGCAGCGGATGGTTCAGGAGTATCTGTAGGGCAGCTTCCAGCTACAAGCTGCTAGCTCTTTCGTGCAGAGATTGATGGTTACGAGAGGCGATCGTCCCGGAGGGACGAGTCGATTTTAGCCCACGATGAAGTCCGCCGCGGCGGACGGAATCCTGGGAAGTTGGTGATAAAGAAGATTCCGCCCTGTAGGGGCGGTGCGGACTTTAATCCATTCCACGCACAACCGAGGTCAAAATGAGCGCGTTAAATCCTTATGAGAGTTTTTTAGATGGGCGGCCGGTGGAGGAGATTCTGGCTTCGACTTCGCACGCCCTCGCCGAATGCCTCCACGCCATCGGAGGCGACCGCGTGAACGCGTCGCCTGCGCCCGGCAAATGGAGCCCCGCCGCGATCGTAAGCCATCTGGCCGATTGCGAAATCGTCTTCGCGTTCAGGCTGCGCCAGACGCTGGCCGAGGATGGGCCAACCATCCAGCCCTTCGACCAGGACAAGTGGGCGGCGCGATATGGAGACTTGCCTGCGTTGGCGGCGCTTGAGGCTTTTAGAGCACTGCGCAACTGGAATTTGAAACTGATTCACCATACGTTGCCGCACGAAACCGAGCGGACCATGACCCACCCCGAGCGCGGGACCATGACCTTCAAGAACGTTGTGGAGACGATGGCGGGACATGATTTGAATCATCTGGGGCAGCTCAAGAGGATTGCTGGGCAGGAATAGCGCCGGTCTCCTGACCCTCGATAACGTCGACTAGCCTTGACTTCCAGGCATTCGCGCACCTTGTGGGAAATGCAGCGTTAGGCAGCAACCTTCTTGATCAGCCAGGCCATGTTGCGGCCTAGGACGCGCATGGTCTCCATCCCCTCAGCATCCTTCTCCACATCGCCGCTATTGAGACCCACGGCGATATTCCAGTAAGACGAACCCGGCACAATCATCTCGCTGATCAGGAAGAAGTGATTGAGACTATCGAAGGCGTTAATGGCTCCGGCGCGGCGCACTGCAACCACTCCAGCGCCCACTTTGCGGCGAAGGAATCCGCCGTTTGCTTTTGCCACCAGACAGGCGCGATCCATCAGAGCCTTCATCTCCGGCGAAACATCGGCAACGTAAGTCGGCGATCCCAGCAGAATGCCGTCGGCCTGCTCCATCTTCTCGAGGTAGTTGTTGAACACGTCGTCGGTTTGCCCGCAGCGATGATTCTTTTTTGCAGAACACTGGCGGCACGCGCGGCACCCGTGGATGGGCGTACCGGCCATCTCAACGAGTTCAGTCTCGATGCCCTCTTTCTCCATCTCTCCCAGAACCGTCTTCAACAGGATTGCGGTGTTACTGCCCTTGCGCGCGCTGCCGTTAAAGGCCACCACCTTGAGCTTGCCTTCCATTCCTTCTCCCTTTTGGTTGTCGTGCACACGGGCGCGCTTTCGCTGCACACCGGTTTTAGGCCTATTTCATGACTGCGTGACCCTTTGCTCCCTCTTTTTCGTTGGAGCTCTCGATCGGCATGCCGGTCATGGCGAAGAGAATTACGCGAGCCGCGGCGTCCTCGTCGTCGGTGGATCGCAGCATCAAGTCATAGAGGTGCGGATCGCACCAGCTTCGGCCGAATTGCTGACGAAGGTACTTGGCGCGATCTCCGTCCACATTCCTGAGGCGCTGCTCAACATTGGCGCCGGGCTCGAGACGCGTTTTGAGCCGCTCGACACGCTCGCGCAACGGCGCGTAGACGAAAACATGAAACGCATCGCGTTTGTGCTGCAGGATGCACTGCGCGCCCCGGCCCACAATCACGCAGTTGCCGGCGGCGTAGGCCTCCTCAATAATGTTCCGCGCGCGATCGGCCATGGCGTGGGCGTCGAATACATCATCCTCGCCGAGGGGATGCCCGGCCGCGAGCGCGACTCCGCGAATGGCTTCTTCGTTCACCCGGCGCAGCCACGAATCGACGTGCTCGTCGTAGCGCTTTACCACCCTCGATTCAACGTGGGCAGCCTGCGCAATCCGGCCGATGATCTCCTGGTCGAGGAGCCTCCAACCCAGCCGCCGGGCGACGAGGCTGGCAATGCGCCCGCCGCCGCTGCCAAATTCTCTTGAAACTGTGAGTGCACGGTATTCCATGGCCACCCTCCTCTGCCGGATAAGGCGCAGGGCCGCTCAATAAACGGTTCAAACTATACGCCAATCCGCTGTGGCGCGATGTGCTGGAGGGCACTGCGGAAGTGGCACCCATATTTGAATCTCCTGTCCTGATTCCGGCCTGGGACGTCGTTTTACGTCGCCCCTACGGGGCTTGCGGAGGTATTTGATCAGCTTTCCCCACGCTAAAACGCGGGGCTAACAACCATTGCGCCTACGGCGCGGCGATGACGAGTCCAACATATTCAGCCCTTAAGGGGCGCCGGGGGCGAGCCTTTTCTCATCCGCAATAACGCGATGCCTTAAACTGGGACCAAGCGGGCAATGTTCGGAACGATCGCGCGGCACGCCCAGCTCCCTGCCCGCACGTTGCCGCCGCGCCCAACCACCCGACCACTCCCAGGAGGCAGGATCGTGAAACGAATCGGCGTACTGTTCGGCATGGAGAACAGCTTTCCCGGCGCGCTGGTTGAGCGCATTAATGCGCGCAACGTCGAGGGCATCGAAGCCGAGTTTGTGCAGACCGGCGCCGTCGCGCTCGACAAGACGCCGGCCTGGTCGGTGATTGTCGACCGCATCTCGCACGACATTCCCTTTTATCGCGCGTTTCTCAAGCACGCGGCCATCAACGGCACCGTGATTATCAACAATCCCTTCTGGTGGTCGGCCGACGACAAATTCTTCAACTACACGCTGGCCGCCAAGCTGGGCGTGGCAGTGCCGCCCACGGTGATTCTGCCGCACAAGCTGCACCCCGAGGGCACCACCGACCGCTCCATGCGCAACCTTGAGTATCCGCTGGACTGGGAAGCGGTGTTTGCCTACGTGGGCGAACACGGCTTTATGAAGCCCGTGGACGGCGGGGGTTGGCGCGACGTGCATCATATCCGCACCCGCGAGGAGTTCTTCAACGCCTACGACCAGTCGCGCGACCTGTGCATGATGTACCAGAAGGCCGTGGACTTTACCGAGTACTTCCGCTGCTACGTGGTGGGGCAGAAAAAGGTGCACATCATGCCCTACGACCCGCGCAAGCCACACGCCGAGCGCTATGTGCCGAACACAGCCGAGGGCGTGGCCGGTAAAAAGCTGCTGCAGCGCATTGAGCGGGATTGCCTCACGTTGTGCCGCGCTCTCGGCTACGACCTCAACACGGTGGAGTTCGCGGTCGAGAATGGAATTCCCTACGCCATCGACTTCATGAATCCCGCACCCGATGCCGATCTGCACTCGGTGGGCGCGGCGAATTTTGAGTGGATTGTGAATGCGGTGGCCGACCTGGCCATTGCCAAGGCGAAACTTGCGCCGCATTTGCCTGAGCTGCGCTGGGCGCCGTTGCTGGGTGGAGCGGCTTCTCCTAAATCCGCAAAGAAGCCCCTGAAGAAGAAGTCTGCATCCAAGAAGAAAGCAGTAAAGGGAGCAGACGATGGCAAAGGAAACGCAGGCGGACCAGAAGAGAAAGCTTGACGAAGACGAGGAACAGAGCACGGCGAAGGATGAACCCATGGGCAGTGTAGCCGCTGCGGTTCCGCGCGACGCAGGCTCTGCCGTGACCCATGACACCGGTTGCAATGAGAATTCAGCCCCGCCCCATAAAGGCGGCCCGGCCACGCTGGTTGCAGGCAGAGAATCCCACCAGGCTGACCAGCCTAAGAAGCAGACGACCGAGAAGGACAAGCGCTGAGCGCCAGTCGCTTGGTGCCCGCTTGATGACCGCTACCCGCCTGATATACGCTCCACTGAAATGGCCGCGCCAGAGCACCGGCGCGTAAACTCCCTGTGCTTGAACAGGATTTCAGTGGAGGTGAACGGGATGCGGGTCGATTCAGTTTTCTGTCGCAGAATGCTCAAGGCTGCAAGTCTGCCGTGCATCGCTTTGATGTCTTTCCTTGCCGGAGTGGCGTTTCACGATGGCGTAACCCGTGGCGACCGAGTTGAAGCAGCTTCAGACCATGTTTATCAGCTCATGATCTATCATGCGCTGCCAGGCAAGGCTCCGGCTCTCGAGTCAATTTTCCGCGACGTTTCAAAATTGCAGGCGAAGCACGGTCTCAATGCGGTTGGCTATTGGGTTCCTGAGGGGAACGACCCCGCCTGGGACAACACGTTTGTGTACGTTCTCGATCATCCCAGCCGCAAAGACGCTGATGCCAATTGGAACGCGTTGCATGCCGACCCCGAGTTTGAGCCCTATTTCAAGGCCGCAGCGCCTCTCATTCAGCAGGCAAATGGCATTTACCAGGTGGATTTGGTTTACATGCGTCCCACGGATTTTTCCGCGCTGAAGTAGAAATGGAGAACGCCCGGTATCAGGGCCCATCCAACCGCCCCAGCGAACAACAGGCGTAAGTTGCGACTGTGGCTCGCCACTTCGATCTTTGCGCGGCTTTCCACTGGTCCGCGCACGCGGGCCAAGTTATCCTGTAGCCGGATGAGTGTGCAAATCATCTTCAGCCACTGGCGGAGCTTGACCGCATGAGCACGTCGCGCTGGGGCGCCGGCTTCTCAGCCGTATCGCGCTTTGTGGGCGAAATTGAAGCGGCTGCGGCCAATACAGGGACGTTGCGCCCGGGATACGTGCTGGCCGGCGACGAGATCTTTCTGCTCGACCGCTGCAGGGCGGCAGTGTTGAAGGCTTTTGTTCCCGAAGACCTCAGGGATTTCAGTCTCTCCGATCTCGATCTCGCATCCACCAACATTTTTGAAGTGCTTGACCGCGCGCAGACACCGTCGCTGATGGCGCCATTCCAGGTAATTTTTGTGCGCAACGTTCGACAGCTATACACGCGCGGCGCCAAGAAAGACGAGTTCGCGGCATTAGAGCGTTATTTCAGCTCTCCCAACCCGCAGGCGCTGCTGATTTTTGTCGCCGATTTTTTGCGCATCACCAGCGACACGCGCCGCATGGAGATGGACGACAAGAACCGCTTTGAGCGCCTGCAGGAGACGCTGGGCACACACTGCGGCATGGTTGAGCTGGCGCGGGTGAACGACGAAGACGCGATGCGCTGGGCGGTGTCGACGGCGCAAGCCGCCGCAGTGAAACTCGAACCCGACGCTGCGCGCGAGCTGGTGGATGCGCTCGGCGCCGACATGATGCTGGTTTCGTCGGAACTCGAAAAGCTGCTGCTCTACGCGACTGGGCGCGGGCGCATTACGCTGGGCGATGTTGAGACCATGGTGCTGGGCGCCAAGCAGCGCTCGCTCTACGAGCTCACTGACGCTATCAGCACCAAAGACCGCGTGCGCGCGCTGGCGCTGCTGCACGGATTGCTGAACAGTTCCGATGCGGGCGAAGACGCGGCCATCGGGCACCTCTACATGCTGGCGCGCACCTTCAGGCAGATGCTGGTGATCCAGGAGAAAAACGTGCGCGACACGCGCGCCATATGGCAGGCGCTGTGGCAGGGGTTCAGAATTCCACCATTCGCGGCCGAAGACCTGATCCGGCAGGCGCGACGCTACAAGAGCCGCCGCGAGCTGACGCGGGCATTGCGCCTGGTGGCGCGTGCCGATCTCGAATTGCGCTCGTCGCCACCTGACAAGCGGCTGGTGCTGGAGCGGCTGGTATACGACCTGGCCAGCGAGCCCAGGCCGTCTGCGCCGTTGTTTGCGGCGGCGCAGTTGTCGTTCGAAGGGTAAAATCCCTTCCAAAAAGAAGTCATCGAGCGCCGGCAGGCGGCGCCGCGGCAAATGCGTCATCGGTCACGCTGAACGAAGACAGACCAAAATCCTTCCAGTTGCTATCGTGATTATCAAAAAAGCCAATGCCGGGATTCCCGGAGGTCCAGGGCCCATAGGCGCCAAATCCACCACCGGCCGCGCCCGTATCGACGGCCTGAACAACCGGCAGGTTGTTTTTATAGAGAGTGATGATGACAGGATTGACGCCGGTCACGGTCGCCTTGATGACGTCGCCATCCGCGAGATACAAGGCACTACTTTTCTTCTCGAAGTTCCAGTAGCTGCCATTAGGGCCATTCCAGCGTGCGATATGACAGTACGCATTGTCGGGCATCACGCTGCAATAAGCCTCGTATCCGGTAATGCTGCGATCGGAAATTGTTGTGCGCAGGCGCAGTTCCACTTCGTGGCAGCATCCGCCATGTGGAGTCTTGACAATCTTCACCTTTGCCGTAGCCGTTTGCGTTGGCCCCCACGTGCCGGTAAGTATGGCAGTGGGATCGCCGAACTCCGTCGGCTCGTCGACGCCAAACGACAAGCCGGATGCGGTCTGCACTTCTCCCCAGAGCCGGCCTCCGGTGCTGCTATTCACTTTCCCAGGGTCTCGTCCTCCGAGACTTCCGCCCATCCACTTTCCGCCTTCACTGATCGGTTTCTCGGTCCCGGGAAATGTCGTGGAGTAGCTGTGAATTTGGGGTACAGCAGGCCGATGATCCTCGCCGGGCGTATTCGCAAGGGTTTGGCGTCCCCGGCATCCGCCGAGTAGCGCGACCGTACCCACGAACAGCATTGCACAGATCCGCAGCCATGCGGCGTGGCTCGAGTTTCTTCGCACCGGAAATTCCTCCGCTTCCTTTTCAAGCCATCATACTTCCAGCAACTGGGCGCGTCTGTGACGTCGATGGGCGCGCACCTCGATTCGGATACCTGCACTGCGCGCACAGCAAAAAACCGAACAGGCCTTCGATCACGTCGCAGAGCTCATGCGTGACAATGGGTAGATGGAGTTCGTCACGCCGGCCAACATCGTCGCCGCACTCTTCCTGCTGGTGCCCTATCTGGCTGTCGCTTTCTTCCGAGAGCGGATGACCATTCGCGCCGCAGGACTGCCGCTGGCCGCAAAGCTGCTCAGTCCCGCTTTACTGTGCATTCCATACATCCTTGTTTCTGCCAGCGCTGGAGACTTTCACTGGGAATGGCTCGCGATTTATGCGCTCCTTCCCGTCGCGATTGCCGTGCTGCTGAGGCAGGCCTCGCTGGTTGATCCGGAGCAGAATGGCGACTGGCGCGATTTTTTGATTCTCGCCGTGCTTGGGCTGGCCGTCGACTTGCGCTGGTTTGAATCGGCGTGGCCGGCGCACCTGGCCATCTTCAATAAGGTGCTGTTGCTCGACGCGGGCATCTACGGGTTTGTGCTCGTGCGAGACCTCGGCGGCACGGGCTTCGATCTGCGCCTGCACCGGCGCGATGCAACGACGGGGCTGCGCGAAACTGCGTTCTACACGCCGATTGCGCTGGCCGTCGGGCTCAGCCTGGGCTTTCTGCACCTGCATGCCGCGTGGCCGGGCCTGATGCCCATTGCCGGCGCGTGGGTGTTCACCTTCTTCTTTATCGCCGTGCCTGAGGAGCTGTTCTTTCGCGGATGGGTGCAGAATCTGCTGGAACGAAGAATTGGACGTAATGCTGCGCTGTTTCTCACCGCTGCGCTCTTCGGACTGGCGCACTTCAATAAGCGAACTGCATTCTTCAACTGGCGCTATGTGCTGATGGCAGCCGTCGCAGGCGTGTTTTACGGGCGTGCGTGGAGGCGCGACCGGCGCGTGGGAGCATCCGCCGTGACCCACGCAACCGTGGATGCGATCTGGTCGCTGTGGCTGCGCTAGGTTCGCCGGGTCGGTCGGGCTTCGTGCTTTCCCATGTCTGAAAATCCAGACCTGGGGCACCCATTTTCATACTTGAAACGGCTTGGTAGGGGGTGTGTCTACTGCTTCGGCGATGGTTCGACTATCGGCAGATGGCGATGATGCGGATGGTGCGGGTCGTAGGTCAGGTAGCCAAGGCCGACGCGCATATTGTGATCGAGCGTGCCCGGAACGGTGATGGCGATGGTGATGCCGAGAATGGCGTGGGCCACCGCCAGCGGATAAAGATTGCGGTAGTGGAGAAACAACAGGCACGCTACGAATCCCCAGATGAGCGTGATGGGCGTGAGAAACGGGCTGGGCAAATGCGCCGATGCAAACAGCACGGCCGCCACCAGCGCAGCCTGCCAGCCGCGCGGAATGAGCCGCAGGAACCGGACCAGGAATAACCCCTGCAACAGGAACTGCTGGACCCCTGACCAGATGGCGTAGGCGATGTAAGTCTCAAAAAAAGCGAGAGCTGTGGCCGGCAGATGAAGCGTTCCGAAATGAGCTGCAACCAACATGGCGACTAAGGTCAGCGCCAATGCTGCTCCCACTATCCATAGCGAACGGGCGAAGTTTGCCCTGCGCACACCCACGGCAGCCCATCCATCGAACGAGAGGCAGATAATAGTGAGCACGCCCGCCGCGGCCACCCACCAGAGCACTCGCTGAGCCGCGCGCGGCGTCCATATCACCATCATGATGAGGGCGTAGGCGATAAGGATTTCGGCGAGGTCGCGTGCCTTGCCGCGCGGGGAAGCGTCAGCGGTCGGACTTGGGATCGGCGCATCGGCCATGGAGCGATGGTAGAACAAAGCAGCTCTCAGCCATCAGCTTCCAGCTCTCAGCTTGGCTGTGCAAACTCGAGACCTGTAGTTGCGCTACAGTGCAATGCGTCTCCGCAGTCGCGTGATGGAGCACGGTAAAACTGAAAGCTGAAAGCTAACCATTGCTCTACTCCAGAATCGCTTCCGGCTGGAGCTCTTTTCCGCGCGTGGTCAAAGTGATTGCCGCCGCCAGTATCAGCGTGCCGCCCAGCCACGCGTATGGCCCAAGCTTTTCACCCAGCAGTTCGACACCGAGGATGGAGCCGAGGGCCGGCTCGATATTGAGAAAAACGCCGGCTCGCGAGGCAGGCACGTGATGAATGCCCCAGTTCCACAGTAGCGTGGTAGTGGCCGTGCAGAGGATACCGCTGATGGCGAGCGCGATCCAGGCCGTGGCGCTGACGCTCGCAAACGGCAGGCCTGCAGCGCGGATGTGCGTGATGGGCGAGATCGCCCATGGGCCAAGGACGACAACAATCAGCATGGCCGTTCCCGAGAGGATGGTGTAAGCGGTCACCACACGCGGGCTGTGCGTCTCCATTAGCTTTTTGCTCAACAGAATCCAGGCGAGCGCCGTAAAGAGCGACAGAATCACCAGGAAGTCGCCAGTGAAGGTAGGAGTTTCGCGCCCCGTCGTAACATGACTCCCGCCAAGAACCACCAGGGCCGCGCCCACCGTCGAGGCGCAGAGCGCAAGCCATTCAAACCAGCCGAGCGACTCGCCTGCAAAGACTGCTGCGGCTGCCGCCAACAGCACCGGCATGGCGCCCACCATAAGCGACGCATGGCTGACGGTGGTAAGTGCGAGCCCGTGAAACTGCAGCAGAAATTGGATGGGAACGCCGAAGGCCGCAATCAGCAGCAGAAGACGTATCTCTGCAGCCGTCAGGCGCACGCGATTGCGCAGGGCCACGGGCAGAACGCCGAGCGAGGCGAACAAAAAGCGGTAAAGCACCATGTGCTCCACGCTCATTTCGTCCATTGCAAGCCGGCCCCAGTAGAATCCCGTGCCCCAGAGCGCACCGGCGAGCGCGCACGCGCCGTAACCCAGATACCTGAATCGGTCAATGCTGCCTTGGCCGCCCTGTATGCCGGGCAAGTCTTTTTTACTTGATTGCATCCCAGTGTTAGGTTCGCACAAGCTGGTGTGTCGGGTCTCATTGTCCTCAACCCACCCCCATCGGCGAAAATACAATGCGATGGTCATGCGGCAACGAGTAAAGGGCTTTAATGCGAGCGCGGCCCTGTCGTTCGCTGCGGCGGTCTTGTTCCTGTATTCTCCGTCTTCAGCTCACGCGCAGTCGGCCGGCCACTCCCGCTCTGAAGTGAAAGAACGGCTTATACCCAGTCACCTTCCTCAGGATCCTTCCGTAGCGCCCTCGTTTTCAATTCCCATCGAGCCGCTTGGCTTTTCGCCTCCCGGCTCTCTTTACCTGGGCGCGCGCAACACCATGGCCTCGCTCGATTTCATTGGTGAAAACAAGCTGCTGTTTACATTTCGGGTGCCCGGCCTGCTGCATCGCGACACTACCAGCAGCGAAGAGGACGAGCGGCAGATTCGGGCCATTGTGCTTGACCTGCCCCAGGGCACTGTGGAGGCCGAACAGGTGTGGACGGTGCACGACCGCGCCCGCTACCTGTGGATGCTGAAGGACGGGCACTTTCTGCTGCGCGACCGCAACGAGTTGAAGGAAGGCGACCTGAGCCTGAACCTGAAGCCATTTCTCAAGTTTCCGGGGGCGCTTGAATGGATTGAGGTTGATCCCACGCAGCAGTACATTGTGAGCAACTCGCAAGAGCCGCCGCCGGCGAAGCCCCAGACCGGCGATCCGGTCACCGCGCCGAATACCGCACCCAGCATGGATCTGGAGGATCGGGACAGCGGCCGCACTCCCGAGGTGGTGGTCCGAATTTTGAGGCGCGATACCGGCAAGGTGATCCTGCTGAGCCGGGTGCGACGAGCGGTGCATCTGCCCATCAACGACCTGGGGTACCTTGACGATCTTGAAGGCGCACGATGGCAGCGGATCCTGAATCTGAACTACTTTGACGGCGGCAGCCGCGTGCTGGGCAGCATGGAATCGGAATGCGAGCCGCGGGATGATTTTGTCTCGGCGCGCGAGATTCTCATTACCGGGTGCTCCCAGGCAGGCGGTGACAGGCTGGTGGCCATGAACACCGACGGCAAAGTGCTGTGGATCGACGTGACGCCTCCGGTTGCCGTCTGGCCGGAGGTGGTGATGGCTCAAAATGGACGGCGGATTGTGCGCGAGACGCTGGGGGTGACCCACGCCATCACCGCCTACGCCTCGCTCGGCTCCGACGATATAAAAGGCCAGTGGGTAACGGTATACGACGCGGCTACGGGCGACATGGCGCTCGAAACCCAGGCCAGTCCGGTGCTCGATGCCGGTGGGAATGCAGCCATCTCGCCCTCAGGCCGCAGGGTTGCCGTAGTTAATTCGGGGGCCATCCAGGTCTTCGATCTGCCTGAACCTCCGGTAGTGCCCGCAACGGTCGAGGACAAGTAGGGATAGCCGCAATCGGGAACGGCAAGCCGCATTGGCTTTTTGTACCTCCGGCGCATCCTAAACCTGTGTAAACTGAGCGATGGGAGAAAGCATTTTGTCCACGGCTCTGGTTCAGTACACGGCTGCGGCGGTTAGCGACCGCGGCCGCAAACGTCCATCGAACGAAGACGCATTCGGGTATTCGGTTGAGCACGGTGTCTTTGTGGTGTGCGACGGAATGGGCGGGGCGGCGGCAGGTGAGATAGCCAGCTCGCTTGCAGTGGACGAGATGATGCGGATTCTGGTCGCAAAAGAGCCTGGCGCGCCCACGCCGGAGCGAGCCGAGAAGGCGATCTGCGCCGCCAACCAAGCCATCTATTCCCGCTCGCAGCGCAATCCCAAACTGGCCGGCATGGGCACCACCCTGGTGGCGTTGATTACCGGGGAGCGGCAAGTGTGGATCCTGAACGTGGGCGACAGCCGCGGCTACCGCATTCGCCAGGGAACGCTCCAGCAGATTACCCAGGACCACTCACTGGTTGAGGAACAGGTACGCATGGGCCGCATGAACCCGAGCGAAGCGCTGCGCTCGCCCCTGCGCAATGTAATCACGCGGGCACTGGGCACACAGAGCCAGGTTACGGCAGACATCTTCCCCATGGAGGCCGAACCGGGCGACCTTTACCTGCTATGTTCCGATGGGCTCACGCGCGAGTTATCCGACCCGCTGATCGAGTCGTTGCTTCGGCTTGATTTGCCCCTCGACGAACTGTGCGCCCGGCTGGTGGGCGCAGCCAACAAGGCCGGCGGACACGACAATATTACGTGTTTGCTGGTGAGGGCGGGGTGAAGCGAGCTACTAGCCTCTAGCTTCTAGCTCCTAGCTTTCAGTGATCGGCGATCGGCCTTATCGCAAATGAGGCCAAAGACTGATAGGCGAAGCCTGTCCCCAATCTCCGATTCTGTTTGCTCCCCCACAAACGAGCTAGAGGCTAGAAGCTAGCAGCTAGAGGCTTTCCCTCAAAACCCTTCCAGCACATCCGCCACAAGCTGCCTTGCGAAGTTGCGTGAAAGGCGCTGCACCGCTGCCGGATCTTCCTGGAAAAACGTGGGCAGGTCGACAGTCGACTGGTACTGCTCGCGGTAGGTGTAGTTGTCGTTTTTGTAGAGCACCCGGCCGTCGCGGGCATTGAGCGTGACTGCAACCACGATGGTGATGACGAAGCTCGATGATTGCTGGGTGTTCGAGTTATATGTGAGCGGCGTAACCACCTGCTTGAGGATGGTTCCGTGCAGCACGGCGTCGGCGGCAGGATCGCTGGCCGGTGTGACCTTGAAGCCGGTTCGCGCGGCAAACTCGCGGATGACGGCGCCGGTCATCACGGTTTCAGTGCCATTGGCCTCGGTGCGCGTGGCAAAGACGGGGATGGATAGCGTTCTTACATCGGGAGGCAGATGCGTGGCCGCGCCCAAAGTGTGATAGCCACAGCCGGCGAGTGCGAGGGCCACGAACACGGCTGCGACGTAGAGAATCCTGCCGGAAAAGAACGGGCGCATAACGACATCTTAGCGCGCGCTACTTCCATGCCGTGGCGAACATGCCCACTCCGGAGCGCGGCATCGAAAGTCCATCTTTCCGGCTATCGAAATACAAGTCGTTGATCTCTCCGGGAGTGCGAATCTCGATGCGGGTAAATCCGGCGGTGCGAAACTCCTGCTCAAGCTGCTCGGGGGTGAAGAAAAGCCTGAATGGTTCGCCGGCCGCTGCCACGCGTGCTGCCAGCGCCTGGAAGACCGGCAGAAATTTCGGCTGCAGGGTTTCAGGAGGCTGTGCGAAGTCAAAGCACACGCCCGAGCCCGCGGGTAACCGGCCGATGGTCGCGAGAGTTGACCGGAAAGCCGGCAGGCTGAGATAAGGCACCACGCCCAGCCATCCGAAGAAGGCGGGCTGCGTGGCATCGAATCCGGCTGAGGCCAGACCCTCGGCTAACGTCATGTGTTCAAAGTCGAGCGGGACGAAGGTAAGGTTGATCGGGGTGGGAATCGACGCAGCGGCCAGCAGCGAACGCTTCCATTGCTGCGTGGCGGGAAAATCGACCTCGAAGACGCGGACCTGCGCCAGGGGATTGCGGTACGCGAAGGTGTCGAGCCCTGCACCGAGAACGACGTACTGCGTGAGGCCCTGCGCTGCGGCTGCGGCGAGCTGGTCTTCGGCAAGGCGGCTGCGCGCCACCATGAAGGCACGAAAGGCGCGCGCGAAACGCGACGACTCCTTCTCGGCGTCGTAGGCGAACTCGCGGCCTAGCAGCGGGATAGCGATGGGGTCGTTGAGAATGGGCGGATGGTCGAGCGCCTGGTGAATGGCGCGGCGCTGGGCCACGCGGAAGGCTGTGCGGCTGGGCCGGCCGGTCTCCATGGGTGCAGTCTATCAATGGCGGCGCGAAGAGGTGTTGCCACGTGAAAAGCGCCGTGCCCCATCCTCCTGAGCGCAGGTCGCCGCGACGACCGGAGTCGAAGGATCCGCTTTTTGATTTCGCTCGCGAAATGGGTGGGGAAACCGAGAACTCAGACGATACTCAGGCTCAGAGTGCGGGTGCGCGGGTAGCATGTTTCCATGAGCTGGATTGGATGGGCATTGCTTTCCGCGGTATTTGCCGCGGCTACCGCGCTGCTGGCCAAGGTGGGCGTGGCGCATGTCGACTCAAACCTGGCCACCGCTTTTCGCACTACCGTGGTGGTCTTCTTTGCCTGGGGAATCGCACTGGCGCTGGGCAAACACGGCGAAATACGCACGCTCGACCGGCGGACGGTCTTGTTTCTTACGCTCTCAGGCTTGGCCACCGGGCTCTCATGGCTGTGCTACTTTCGCGCTCTGCAACTAGGGCCGGCCTCGCGCGTGGCCCCGCTCGACAAACTCTCAGTTCCGCTGGTCATGATCTTTGCCTGGCTGATGCTGGGCGAAAAGCTGAACACCGCTGCGCTGATTGGAGGCGCACTGATCACCGTGGGCGCGATGGTGATGGTGTTTGCGTAAAGGCAGTTGTCAGTGGCCAGTGATCAGTAACGGCTTGCTCGCTGAAGCGATGCCCTCTAGCTCCGCTAACCACGCTAACTCCGTTTCCTTCCCTATACTGATGAGAATGGCTTCGGCAGACAAAGATCAAACACGCGCCGCTGGGCTTTTCAAGCGCATCGTGCTCACCGGCTTCATGGGCTCGGGCAAAAGCACCGTAGGCCCGCTGGTTGCCGCGCAGCTGGGCTGGCGGTTCGTCGACGCTGACAATGTGATCGAGGCCGAGGCTGACTGCAGAATTGCCGATCTCTTTGCGCGCCATGGCGAGGCCTCCTTCCGCGATCTGGAACACGCGACGATCAGGCGGCTGGCGTCAGAGGACGGGCTTGTTCTCGCTCTTGGCGGCGGAGCCATTGAGCGCGCCGAAACCCGCGAACTGCTGCTCACCGGTGAAGGCACGCTGCTGATACATCTTGAAGTGGCGCTTGAAACTACGCTGGCCCGCTGTGGCGGCACCGAGCATGAGCGCCCCGTGCTCGCCGACCGCGCCAACCTTGAAAGGCGCTACGCACGACGCTTGCCGCTCTACCGCACCGCGCACGTCTCCGTCGCGACCGATACGCTCACTCCGAATGAGATTGCGGATGCAGTGGTCAAGGCTGCGGGTCTGGAATAAAGCGCACACTACATGGAAGCGCTCTACTGGCTGGGTGGTTGCGCTGTCTCCTGTTGAAAGTGCTGCAGCGCTCCGCGCAGTTGGGCGGCTGCCTGTTCGTCGTGTTGCGCAACGGCCAGGTCGAGCGCTTGCTGAGTGATTTGCACTGCATCGGCGGGCCGGCCAGACTTGTCATATGCGCCAGCCAGCACCGCGAGGAACCGCCAATCCTTGCCCCCGCTCATGGTGACGGCCGCTTTCAGAGAAACGATTGCCCGGCTCAGGTCGCCGCTCATGCTGAGAATAAAGCCCAGGTTGAAGCGATACTCGGGCGAATCCGGCTTCAGGTCTACCGCTGTCTGTAACTCATTCACTGCCTCGTCCATTTGCCCCGATTGCGACAGCGCCAATCCAAGTTCTTTGTGTGCGCTGGCCAACTTCTGATCCATCTCCACGGCCTTGCGCAGCGTAGCAATGCCTTCCTCATGCTTACCGCTTTGAAACAGCGCCGCACCCAGTTCGGTTTCCACTTCGGCGTTGGTGGGATCGATGGCCAGAGACTTTCGCCAGTTCTCAATCGCCGCATCCAAATCGCCGTTCACGACCAGCGACATGGCCAGGCTTGCCAGCCATTCAGCGTTGTTTGGGTCGAGCGCGCTGGCTTGACGGTACTGCCCGGTTGCCTCGAGCCCCTGGCCCACTTTACTGAGCGCGGTCGCCATGGCGAAGTGGGCCGCCGCATCGTCCGGGTCCAGCGCAATGGCCTTGCGGAAGAGCTCGACCGCTTCCGGCATGTGATCCTCTGCCATCTGCTCGTAGGCTTGATTGGCTACGCCATAGAATTCGGTCGCCTGCGGATCGATCTTTTCGATGCCGGGCTCAGGACCGTCCCCGCGAGTATTCACGAACTCGGGAATATTGACGGCGCGATTCGCCGCCGTGGTGTTCTCGATCATGATCGCCGGCGAATCGTTCCCCTGCGCGTCAATGTGCGTCAGCATCAGTTGGGTGTAAGGCGAGCGCGCTTTCGATGAGAAAGCCAGCCACCGGCCATTGGGCGAAAACGTGTGCCACGAATTCATCCGCCACAGATTGCAGCGCATCATACGCGCCTTGCCACCTGCGAAGGGCACAATGTAGAGCTTGCTGTCAGGCCTCATCAGCAGCCCGGTGTGGTTTTCGACGAACACGATCCACTTGCCGTCCGGCGAAACCTTGGGGAAATTGTTGCTCATGCCATTTTGCGACGCTCCCGCAATCGGCTCCGCCTTGCCGCCACGGCCATGATTGAACGGAATGCGGTAGAGGTCGTACTGTATCTGGGGCTCGCGCGGGTCGCCCGCAAAAGTAGGTTTAGGCGCGTTAGGAGGATAGGGATCCTTGGCCTCGGCGCGGCTGAAGACAAGGTATTCTCCGTCCGGCGACCAGAAGGCGCTGGTCTGCACAAAGTTCGGATCGTCGGCGCCCGGCAGCGGTTTCAGCTTCTTCTCCTCGCGGTCGTACCACGCCAGAATTCCGCGCATGGGATAGAAGACCTGGGTAAAGTCGAGGTGGTGGTAGTTGATGCTGAACAGCCGCTGTGATATGCCGGTCATCATTCGCGGGTTTACATCGTCGTGGCTGTTTCCCAACCTGGGGGGGCCAATCGATGTGACCACGTAGCGGCCGTCAGGAGACACCTGCGACATGAAGCCGAAACGCTTCACCGAGGGGGCCGCAGTCTTCGCATTCAAGTCTTCCTGGAACGCACTCCAGCGCACCGTGTCCTGGTTGCGAATGGCCATCTGCTTCGACACCGGCACAATTGCGTAGAGGCCTTTATCGTTGTGCGGTCCATCCAAGTCGATGCCCATGGTTTTGCCATCGGGAGAAAAGGAATGGCAGTTCATGCAGGTGGGCAGGCCGGTCATCACGGTGTGGCTCTCGGCCTGGCCAACGTTGCGTACCTTCCATTTGATCAACGGCAGCGCCGAGGTGGGCAGCGGCTGGATGGAGCCATTAGCCGCCGGCGGAGAAATCATCAGAGGTACGTCTCGATAAAAGACCGGCGCGCCCACCGGATCAATGGAGGTGGTGAGCGTGACGCTACCGGCGGAAACCGGCTGGCTTGCACCCGCGTCCGCAAACCCCTCGATGCGGATGGTAGCCGGTGACTTGACCGAATGCTGCTTGATGCGATCCCAGATCGCGGCGTCGGGTTTCCAAGTGCGCATGGCGGCCTGCTCCGGAGTGAGCGGAATCATGTGATCGCCGGTACCCGCTTCAGGATCGATCTCGCCCATCTGTTGATGTTCGCCGGCGGCATCCAAGCGCAGAGGGGTTGAGCGGTCGGCAAACCGCACTTCGACCACCCAACGCGTTGCAGCGTCGGTCTCTTCGTGCCACAGAAATGTTGGCGGAGTAATTTCGGGCGGGAAGATGGAACCATCTGCCGGGTAGTCGATGGTGAGTTTGGCCGGGGAACTGGCCGCCTGCGCGGGCGTTTTAACAGCCGGAGTCTGGTTCGCGGTTAGGGCCGACGGACCGATGGCAAAGACCATCGCGCCCGCGCCAACCAGCCCTGCCACCAGGGCGCTGAGGGAAAGAGACTGCATGCCGCTCCCGCACGGCCATGGCAGAACCCGAAAAGCCGTCGGAGTCTATGGTCAGGCGGCTTGGGAGGGCAAAGCGGTGATACACATCACAAACAGAACAGCGACCGCAGATCAGAGAAGCACCGACATTCAATGGTCGTCCGAAATTACGGCCCCATGCTTGTCGGTGTGCAGGGGTCGTAACCCAGCGACTCTTCAGTCACCGGCGCTGGCGGCGTGGGTGGCGTGGCCCACTGGGGACTCGCGAAGTCAAAAAGCTCCAGCAGGTTGGGCTGCGCCTCATCGCGCGGCGTTAGATAGGTGTTGCTGCCGATGAATCGGTTCTCGACAAACCGGATGACAGCGGTGTGATCCATTGGCGTGTGCGACACGTAATGCTTCTTGGTGAACGGCGAGACGATGAAGTTCGGTAACCGGAATCCGAGCTGTGCGGCAAAGCCATCGACGGCGGGCGCGTCAGATGAATTGGCTCCGGGATAATCCGACAGCAGATCGCAATGCAGGGTTGGGTCTCCGTTTGGGGGCAGGCAGGGATTGTACTTATCCGGGTTCACCGCGATGCTTGAGATATCTGCAATGGTTCCAAGGGACGCATCGGTGTTTTCGTTGGAGTGACCGGGTACGGGCGGCACATGATCGTAAGGTCCGCCGCCCTCGTCGTAACTGAGGAAGAAAATAGAGTTCTTCCACTCGGGGCTGGACATGAAGCTGTTCACGACCTTGGCCACCTCTGCCTGACCTTCCAGAATCGATTGTCCCGACCCTGGATGCTCATCGTTGTTACCGTAACCGGCCTCAATAAATGCAAAGCTGGGAAGCGTATTGTTAGTGAGATCGCTGAAATAAGTAGACAGCGGAGCAATGTGGGCGGTATCGATGCAAAATGAGTTAGTCGAATCGCCGACCACGCTCGACTTTTGTGTGGGAGCTTTACATGCAGCGCCACTTGGATTCTCATAAAGATATTGATACGAGTAACTCAAGTTAGAGAAGAAAGTGGCGGGATACTTATCATCGGCTGAGCCGCTGCAGTCGTCCTCATCGAGGCAATCGCCCTCGGTAACTGTGTAATAGATCTTCCAGGTTACTTTGGCTGCGTCGAGTTTTTCGAAGATGTTTGGAATATCGAGCTGGGGCAGGCCGTCGTCGTTACCCGGATCCCTGACCAGGCCTTGCGTAGTGCCACCCGTGAAAACAGCAATGCGGTTGTCGACACTCTTGCTCGAAACCGGCGAGAACCAGCGATCGGACAGCGCAAACTGCGATGCCATGTAGTAGTAGTAATTCAGGAAGCTTTCGTCGTAGTAACCCATGGCGCGCTCGCCCTCGGTATCGGTAAATGCGCCTGCACAACTGCCGCCTCCATCCTTGCAGCTCTCCGCGTAGCCCTCAGCGTTATGAACAAATCCATCCATGAGGATGGGACGCGTATCGAGGAAGTCGTACGTATTGGCGTCTCCATAGCTTGCCAGCCAATCGGAACTCATATCGTCGACGCAAGTGGTCTTGAATTTGAAGAGCGAGTATTCATCGCCCTGATTGTTGGTATTGCTGATGGTACCCAACTTGTCGTCGATGCCATCCACTGTGTAAGTAACGCCGTCTTCACCAACATCCAAGTTGTTGGCTTTCCGGTAAGGATTCAGCATGCCGAAGTAATTATCGAAGGTGTGGTTTTCCTGCAGCATAAAGATCACGTGGCTGACGGCTTGAAGACTGTCGGCGGCAATCACGGTGACGGTGGTTGAATCGGAAGCCGACCCATCGGAACCTGTCGCCTCAGCGGTGTAAAGGGTGTTAGCCGTCGGGGTAACGGTAACTGTGCCGCCGCTTGCGGCCAGCGTGTATTTGCTGCCGTCTGATCCGGTCACCTTTACCGCAGTCGAATTTGTGGCCGTCACGGTCAGGACCGACGAACTGCCATCGGTGATGGTGCTTGATTTTGCGGTGATTCCGACGGTGGGCGCGGCTGAAGCTTCAACGGTCAGATCGACATACACATAGGTCGCGCCGCCGCAATTGTCCCACTCTTCGACTGTAGTCTGCTGCGAGCCCACGCTGAGGGTGAGTTCGGTGTTCATTGTGTCAGAGTCCACCACGTAAGTGAGCTTGTTGTTGACGTAGATTCCCATGGATGCCACGCCCTTCGAGCACGTGGAAGTTGTGGCGCTGGCCACGTAATGCACGGGAGAAGTGACCGTGGAGCCATTGGCTGGGCTGGTCACGGTGACGGTGGCAAATGCCGGAGCAGAGAGCGCCAGCAGTGTGGAGAGAACCGGGGATGAGACCTTCATGATGCCGCCTTCCGTTGGAACAGAATTGCCTGAAGTGCGCATCAAGACAAGAAGGCTGCATAGATGCTTCACTGGGACGCTCCTAATCTATGTCTAGCTAAGAGTCGAACTAATCTTAAGAGGTGAACTAAGTGCCGGGAATGGAAGAATGCGGTAACCCCTATCGGAGTTTAGACGCCCGAGTGAGGCTGCGAAGTTGCTTGCCGGCCGCACGATCTTCTCAATTAGAATGCACAGTCATGCTTGTAGCTCTTGTTACCGGCGCTTCCCGCGGTGTAGGGAAAGGTGTTGCGATTGGCTTGGCCGAACAAGGCTTTACAGTCTTGGGCACAGGTCGCAGCATCGATTCGGCAGACTTGCCTGCTTCAATTACGCGTCTGCGCTGCGATCATACTGACGATCGCGATACGGCGCGCGTCTTCAGCCAGCTCGATCAGAGTGGCAACGAGTTGGATGTGCTGGTGAATTGCGCATGGGGCGGCTACGAGCGAATGACCGAGAATGGCGAGTTCACCTGGACCCATCCATTCTGGCAGCAGCCGGCCCATCGATGGACAAGCATGATGGATGCCGGTGTTCGGGCTGCTTTTGTGGCGAGCGCACATGCGGCGCCTGGAATGATACGCCGTCGAAAAGGGCTCATTGTGAACATCGGCTTCTGGTCCGCCCAAAAATTTCTGGGGAACACAATCTACGGAATGGCAAAAGCCGCCACCGACAAGATGGCGGCCGACATGGCTCATGAGCTTCGCCCAAGCGGCGTGGCCGTTCTGTCACTTTATCCAGGATTGGTGAGGACCGAGGCGGTTATTGAAGCCGCTCGCGGCGGCTGGCTCGATATCTCAAATAGCGAGAGTCCCGAGTTTCTCGGCAGGGTGATTGCAGCTCTGAACTGCGATCCGCATCTCATGGAAAAGTCAGGCCAAATTATCGTGGCCGCTCAAGCAGCCCGAGAACTCAGCGTATTTGACACAGACGGCAAACAGCCAATCCCACTGACTGTATATACCGCGTAAGCAACCATTCGCAACGGCAGCTAAAACGGGATGTCGTCGTCGGAGATCTCCGCCTGCTGCGAGAGGTCGTCGGCGCCGGCGGGGGGGCGCTGGTCGTACGACGTTGCACCGCCGCCTTGACTGGAGCGGTTGTAGGGACCCGAGCCTTCTTCGCGGCCCGAGAGCAGCGAAAGGTCGTTGAGGATGATCTCGGTGCGGTAGACCTTCCTGCCAGCGAATTCTTTATCGTCCCAGTTGCGGGTCTGCATCCGCCCCTCGACGAATAGCTTCGAACCCTTCTTTACGTAGTCGCGGACGATTTCTGCCAGGCGGCCGTAAGCCACCAGGTTGTGCCACTCGGTGCGATCGACCCAATTGCCCTGCGGATCTTTAGAGCGCTCGCTGGTAGCCAGCCCGAAGGTGGCCACCATTGTGCCGCCGCCGGTGGAACGAATCTCAGGGTCTTTGCCCACGTTGCCTAGAAGGATGACTTTGTTTACGCTCTTTGCCATTTTTCGTGCTCCCAATTGCTCGCTGCTGATTCTGAGTGTCCATGGTAATTTGGTCGGTCAACACCCGAAAATGCCATGGTGATTTTTGCTGTCCGGGATCTGGCTTACAAGCCGGTTTCTTCCCAGAAGCTTATCTCCGCGGGCTCTTAATCAAACTCTCCTGCGTTATCCAAAGTATAGACGCCGGGGCCCATAAAGCCGGGAGAGGACCTGGACGAGTTGGGCCTCGATTCCTATCCGAACTGAATTCGCAGGCCTTGATTCCAAATCGGTTTCCAACTTGCAATACGCAAGCAGGTTCGAAGGAAGCATTAACCCAGGACCGTGAAACTCTCCTTTCACTTGAGAGACATCCCCCCTTGCAGTTAGTTCATGGTCACCACCGGCAGTATCAATGCGCTGGGATGATTCTGGTCGTGGACGATAACGTTTGTGGCTTTCGCGAAGCTGGAGTTGGTGCTCGCGTCTTTACCGGTATTCAAGTTGCGGTCGAAGCGCGGAAAGTTGCTGCTCGACACTTCCAGCCGGATCCGGTGACCTTTCAGAAACACGTTGCTGGTGGACCATAGATCGATCTTGTACTCGTAGACCTGGCCGGGGACGATGGGCATGGGGGCGCTGGCGGATTCACGGAAGCGGGCGCGGAGAATGCCTTCTGTAAGGTTTTTCGCGAAGCCGTCGGGCCAAACGTCGACAAGCTTGGCGGTAAAGTCGGTGTCGACGGCAGAAGATTTGGCGAACAAGTCGAGGGAGACTGGGCCGGTCACCTCCGTGTCCTGCTCAAGAGGCGGCGTGGAGTAGACCAGCACGTCGGAGCGGTTCTCCACTTCGCGCTGATCCTGCGGGCCGGGGGCTAGATGCATGGCATCGCAGCACAGAGGTCCGCCCACGGTGGGGACGGGATTGGCGGGATCGTAGACGAAGCGGTCGGGCGCTTCATCTTGCGCCGCATGGGTTGAGAGCACGCCATCGCCGCCCGCGCTGTTGGCATTGCCGGCGGAGTGGAGAAAGTAGCTCTTAGCATTCGCGCGCTCCAGCGGCCACGCATCCTCATCGCGCCACTTGTTCTCGCCCATCACGAAGATACGCACGGGCTTGCCGCCCGCGAATTCGTTCTTTGCTCCTTTGAACAGATACTCGTACCAGTCGAGTGTGGCGGCATCCTCGTTGTATTCGGCAGCGGCGGGGCCGAAATCGACTGCGCCGATATTGCGGCCGTCACCGGCGTGACCTCCGATGGCAACGAGCAGGTGCTGGTTGTTGCGCGCAGACTCACTGCCGGCATGAGCTTTCATGCCCAGGTAATTGCGCAGCGAGCCGCCCTGAAAGATGTCGTACCATGCGGAGATGGTGAGCGCGGGTACCTGGATGCTGGGATAGTTTTCGTCGATTGCCCACTGCTTCCAGTAGCTGTCGTACAGAGGATGTGCGAGCCAGTCGAGAAAATAGGGCGCGAGTTGGGCGGTGGCCGAGGGGGCGCCGGGATCGATGCGCAGGTTGAAGAGGGGGTATTCGGTCAACGGTAGGGCCTTGTCGCCGACGATGGCGTTAGTGGCCGCGTCGATATTGCGGGAGAGAGTATTCTGCGCGAGGATCGAGGTCCAGGACTCATTGAACCATTGCTCAAATGCGCCGCCCTGGTATGTCCAGTTTTCGTGATAATTCGAACCTGTGACGACGGGACAGATTCCCGCCAGGTGCGGCGGACGGCCGATGGCGGCAAGCATCTGAGTGGCTCCCACATACGACCCGCCAAACATGCCTACTTTACCGTTTGAACCGGGCAGAGCCGCGGCCCATTCAATCGTGTCGTAGCCGTCGTCGGTCTCGTGCTTGAAGGGGTACCATTCACCGTCGGAAGTGTAACGGCCGCGCACATCCTGCACTACGACAATGAAACCGTGCTCGGCTGCCATGCGGCCGAAGTCGGCGGTGTTGTCCTTGTTATACGGTGTTCGTTGGAGCAGCACCGGGAAGGCGCCATCGCCGGCGGGACGATAGATGTCCGCGTAGAGGGTTACGCTGTCGCGGGTCTTCATAGCGACATTCTTCTCGACCACAATTTGGACCGGCGTTGCGGGGGCGACCGAGGTTCCCTGGCTCAACGCGTAGGCGGGCAACATCGTCAGGACGAGAACGAGCAGACCTAAAGTCTTTTTCCGCATGTAGAGAATGATAACGCTCGATCGAAGCGCTTGACGCTTCCCCCACTGTGCTGCACAATGGATGCGCATTCGTTACATATGCGATAACATCGCGGTGCGCATGGACGCCGCAAAAACTCCACCCTCACCCTCCGCATTGAGCCAAGGCTGAAAGCGGCGCTCCAGGCCGCTGAAACTGAGCACCGGTCCATTGCGAAAAAGAAAGGAACTCGATGGACCGTCGAACGTTTTTGGGTACCGCAACTGCCGCGGCAATAGCTACCGGGATTAACCCGAGGTCTTCGATGGCGGATACACCGAAATTAAAACCGATGGCACTGGGTCTGTTGGTGAGTCCCTTTGGTGCGCCTGAGGCGACAATCAAGCGGGTTCACGATATGGGGTTCTCGAATTGCTTCCTGTCTCTCGATGGATACATTGGCAAATTCACCGCGGATGCGGCAAAGCAGATTGGAGATTTGCTGGCCAGGTACGAGCTGGTGGCGACCGCGGTGGAGGTGGTTGGACCGGGGCGGCTGGTGTGGGACTTTCTTGAGGGCCCTTCCACCATTGGTCTGGTTCCACCGGGTACGCGCGCGGCGAGGATCGATGCGCTCCGGCAGGTTTCAGACTTTGCCAAGCTGCTGGGCATCGGTCAAGTGCAGACGCACTGCGGATTCATTCCCGAGAATCCGTCAGATGCTCTGTATCCCGGTGCGGTGGAGGCTATCCGCACGGTTGCGCAGCATTGCCAGGGGAACGGGCAATACTTCCTGATGGAGACCGGGCAGGAAACGCCTACCACGATGTCGCGGGCGATTCGAGACGTTAACATGCCCAATCTTGGGACTGGTTTGGATACGGCGAACCTGATCCTGTACGGCAAGGCGAATCCGGTGGATGCAGCAGATATCATCGGTCCGCATGTGCGCAGCGTTCACGCCAAGGACGGCAAATGGCCAACCGATCCTGACAAGCTCGGCGAAGAGGTTCTGATCGGTAGCGGGCTGGTCGATTTCAAGAAGGTGTTCACCAAGCTGCACCAGCTGGGATACACAGGCGCGATCACGATCGAGCGCGAAACTTCGGGACCGCAGCAGGTCGAGGACGTGAAGAACGAGAAGCTATACTTGCAGCGAATACTGGATGAGGTATGGGCGTAATACGCAGGCGTCACCGGCCGGAAATGCGTCTTTGCGGAGTTTCAAGAAGCAGGGTGACGCCAGCCGCCGCCCCGCAATTCAGCATTCCTTTGGATGACGCTGACTTCATTGTGCCGTTTTTTTCGGCAATGCTTCCTGAAACGCTATAGGATTCTTGTGCACGGGCTTAAGCCCGCTCTTTTCATTGCGAGGACAAATGAATCGTCGGAAGTTTATGCAGTCAGGTTCGGCAGCGGTTTCAGGGATGTTATTGCTCGATCCACGCACGGTGTTTGGTTATGAAGCGAACTCCGCGGTTCGACACGGTCTGCTGGGATGCGGCAATCGCGGCACCGCCGTCGCCACTTCGTTTGCGCAAAACACCTCGGCCCGAATCGTCGCGCTTGCAGATCTGTTCGCTGATAATCTGGCGGCGGGGCAAGCACACTTCAACAAGGTGAACACGGACCTGGGACAAGCGGCGATCGACAGCAAACTGCTGTTTCGCGGCCCTCATGCCTTTGAGCAGCTTGCAGATTTGAAGGACGTGGACCTGATCCAGATTTCGACGCCGCCATATTTTCATGTGCAGCACCTCGCGGCAGCGGTGGCCTCGGGCAAGCATGTGTATTGCGAAAAGCCTGTGGGCGTCGATATCGCACAGACCAAACATGCGCTCGAGGTCGCTAAGAAAGTGAAGCCGAACCAGAGCGTCGATGTCGGTTTCCAATGCCGGCAAGCACCCCCGATTGCGGCACTGGCGGAGAAAATCAAGGGCGGCGCATTGGGAAAGATCGCCGCGGTCTCAGGCAACTACTACGCTCCAGCCGCGACGGAGAAGAAGCGCGAGGGTGAGGGAAAAGACGAGTACCGTTTGCGCAACTGGCTGTGGGATCGCGTGCTCTCGGGTGACATTCTGGTAGAGCAGAACATTCACATAATCGATTTGTGCAACTGGATGCTGGGCGAACACCCGCTGAAGGCTACGGCCACGGGCGGACGCAACGTGCTTACGCATTATGGCGACTGCTGGGACAACTATCAGGTCGATTTCACTTATCCAAACGACGTGCACTTCTCGTTTGCGTCAACACAGTTTGAGCCCGCCAGCGTATTCGAGGCAGGGCTCAGATTATCTGGCGCGAATGGCTCGGCAACGTGTCCATATGCCGGTCCTATTGCCATTGTGGGCAGTAATGCGTGGTCGTGGCAGGACTCGGAATCGACCGCGCCGGGATCAGGGAAGTTCGCGGCGAACGGAGCGTTCCTTGACAACCTGAAGTACGCGGATCGCGACAAGGAGCGGACGTTCATTGCGAGCATTGTTTCAGGTCCGGCGCATAATCAAATTGCCGATGGCGTGGAAACGGCGTTGAGCTGCATGCTCGGACGCATGGCGGGGTACCAGAAGCGTGAAGTTACCTGGGAAGAGATGCTCGCCCAGAAGGAAGATTGGCCGCTCGGTTTCAGCCTGGAACAGTTTGCCTGAGGGACCGGTGCGCAGCCAACCATGACGGGGCGCGAACGAATTCTCGGAACGCTCGACGGTCGGCCTACTGACCACCTGGCGCTGATGCCGATCACGATGATGTTTGCCGCCGACATGATGGGCGTCAAATATGAGCGATACGCGCGGGAACATACTGCGATGGCGGACGCGCAGGTGAAAACTGCCGAAATATTTGGCTTCGATCACGTTTCAGCCATTGGACCGCCTGCACCCGAAGGCGCTGACCTGGGCGCATCTGTCGAGTGGTTCACCGATCAACCGCCTTCCATGCCTGAGGCCAACGCTCTCGTTGCCGATAAACATGATTTCGAGCAGGTGAGAACTCGAGGCCCGATTGCAGGCGAGCGCATTGAAAACCGCATTCGCGGCATTGAACGCATGCGGGGATTGGTGGGCAAAGAGCTGATCGTCGAGGGATGGGTTAGCGGTCCCTGTGCGGCTGCAGCCGATCTGCGCGGCATTAACCGCCTCATGATGGATTTTTACGACGATCCAGGCTTCGCTCACTCCCTGCTCGAATTCGCACTCGAGACAGGTATCCGTTTCGCGGAAATGCAAATTGATGCCGGCGCCGACATCATCGGAATCGGTGACGCTGCCGCCTCGATTGTGGGCCCTCGCATTTACAACGAATTCGTATGGGCGCGCGAGAAGAAGCTCGTAGGCGCAATTCATGCAAAGGGCGCCAGGGTTCGCTTGCACATCTGCGGCAACATTCGCCGGATCCTCGGCAGCATCCGCACCCTGGGATGCGATCTGATCGATATCGATTCGCCGGTACCCATGGATGAAGCCCGCTCAGTTCTGGGCACGCACCAATCGCTTGCCGGTAATCTCGATCCGGTTCGCGAGCTGCTCGACAGCTCGCCTGAAGCGATCCAACAGAATCTCGAAAACGTACAGCAACAGGTCGGCGGACATTGGATTGTGGCCGCAGGCTGCGAAATCCCGCGCGGGACGCCTAAGGAAAATGTGCTCGCAATGACCAGGTTTGCTCAATCCCGCACTCAGATGGAAAATGCAAAATCGTCATCGATTGGAAAGGGAATGCTGCTGGCCCAACCAGACCCGCAGTGATCGAAGCCAATGACCAAGTCAACCATCGAATCAAAGACAGAAGCGAAAGGGACCACCGTGAAAGCACCGCTGAGCCGGTCCGTTACTTCGAATCGCCTCCTGTCTCTCGATGCCCTTCGCGGCTTCGACATGCTGTGGATCATCGGCGGCGGTGACTTGGTCACCGCCCTTGCAAAAGTCAATCCGACACGGTTTTCGCAAGCCGTGGCGGCCCAGTTCGAACACGTTCCATGGGCTGGGCTCCATCTCTTCGATTGCATTTGGCCACTCTTCATGTTCATGGTTGGGGTGTCTCTGTCACTGTCTTTGGCCAAGCGCCGAGAAAGAGGGCAAAGTCACCCCGTCATTTACAGACATGCGATTCGGCGCGCACTCATTCTTTTCGTTCTGGGAATGATGGCCCAGGGCAATCTGCTCGAATTCAATCTGGCCACTCTGCATCCTTTCTATAGTGTTCTTGGCGGCATCGCTGCGGGTTATCTGATCGCCACCATCGTCACGCTCAACACCCGTCCTACGGGGCGTGCCATTGTGACCGGAGTGTTCCTCGTCCTCTATTGGATTCTCCTCATCGCGATTCCTGTACCCGGCGTGGGCAGAGGCGTCCTCACGCCCACCGGTAATGCGGCTACTTACATTGACCGGATCATCATGGGCCGCTTTTACTATGCGCCTGCGGACCAAGCCAATACATGGTTCCTCAGCTACCTGGGTTTTGCAGCGTCGGTTCTGCTGGGTGTCCTTGCAGGGGACGTGCTCCTGTCCTCGCGCCTTTCCATGAAGAGAAAATGTCTCACCCTATATGCCGCGGCCATTGGGTTAATTGGTTTCGGCCTCATCTGGAGCCTCTGGCTGCCCATCATCAAGCTGTTGTGGACCAGCTCTTTTGTCCTAATCACAGGCGGGATCAGCTTTCTCCTGCTGGCGACCTTCTATCTCGTCATCGATGTGCTGGGTTACCGGCGCTGGGCTTTCCCTTTCACGGTCATAGGAATGAATGCACTGGCCGTCTATATGGCGACGAATCTCTTCAGTTTTCGCGTTCTGGGCAATATCTTTGTTGGCCACTTGCTGCCGCGGATAGGAAGTTGGGGCGCTGTGCTGTCAGAAGCTGCTGCACTCACAATCATCTGGCTGACTCTGTACTGGATGTATCGAACCCGTTCCTTCGTCAAAACATGATTCCCGGCTTTATTGCTGCGGCAGGCAGCACCCTGCAAGAAACGAAGTCTTTATCATATTGATTAACAAGGGTTTCCTCTCGTCAAATCGATTCACTTGATAAGCCACTTGAAAAGACCTAGCATTTTCTGCTAACTAATACTTTAGTTGGTCCGTCTATAGGTTTGTAGGGGCGGAATCCGGCTGGACCGCACCGAGGACAACGAGAGAAGAGCATGCCTCCACGCAAATCAAGCACGTTAACTGAAGCCGAGCTGAGGCTGATGAAGATTCTCTGGCGGCGGGGCGAGTCGGCCGTAACCGACCTGGTGGCGGGTTTGCCTGCGGATGAACCGCTGGCCTACAACTCGGTGCTGACCACAATCCGCATCCTGGAGCAGAAGGGCTACGTTGACCACCGGCAGGAGGGGCGCGCATTTGTGTACCGTCCGTGCGTGGCCGAGGACGAAGCGAGCCGGAGCGAAGTGAAGCATGTTTTGAGCCGGTTCTTCGGCGACTCAAGGGAGCGACTGCTGTTGAGCCTGCTGGGCGACGACGAGATTACGCCTGCCGAATTGGGACGGCTGCGGGCGGCGATCGCTAGCGCGGCTCCCGATGGAATCGAAGAGGACGCCGGGAGCATCGAATCGAGTGGAGGCAAAGCATAATGGCGATCGCTTCCACAACATTGATACAGATTTTGATCCGGATACTGAGCGCACGGGTTTTGAGCGCAATGCCGGGCGTGTTGCCTGCAAGTGGGTCTGACGGTGTGTTTCTCGCGTTGCGGAATTTTGCCTCCCAGTTCGCGCATGTGGCCGCGCCGGTTGCAGTGACTGCGTTGTGGCAGGGCGCGGTGGTTGCGGCGGGGTTGGCGCTGTGCATGCGGCTCGCGCCCAGAGTTGGCGCGGCGCACCGCTTTGCGGCGTGGGCGGCGGGATTCGGCGTACTGGTGGGGCTGCCGTTTGTTCCGGCATTTTCGCGCCTGCTTGGCCGGCTGATGGCGTCGAATTCCGGACCAGGCGCGGGGTCAGATATTGGAGCGGCTTCCCTTCCCTCATCTACGACGCACGCGTGGATGGCACATCCCTGGCTCCAGATCAGCGATCGCTGGAGCTTGGCGATTGCGGCACTGTGGGTGCTGATGGCCCTGGCGCGTTCGATTGACCTCGGGATTCATACAGCGCGGCTGCGCAGGCTGTGGAAGAACGCGGCTCCGATTGCTGCAGCACTTCCGCCGGCCCTCGCTTTGGATGGCAATGCGCGACAAGCGCCGTTTGAGCTTTGCGCCACTCGCGAGCTTGATCGGCCCAGCGTGATTGGATTTTTTGCACCGCGAATCCTGATTCCGGAGTGGCTGCTGGAACGGCTGTCGCCACAGGAACTGGGGCAGGTGGTATTGCACGAGGCCGAGCACTTGCGGCGGCGCGACGACTGGACGAACCTGGTGCAGAAGTTGTGCCTGGTGGTTTTCCCGCTGAATCCTGCACTGGTGTTTGTTGAGCGGCGGTTGTGCCGCGAGCGCGAGATGGCGTGCGATGAGGGCGTGGTGCGGCGAACGCAGGCTCCGCGGGCGTACGCAGCCTGCCTGGCCGGGCTGGCCGAGCGGCACATGGAGCACAAGGCCGGGGCGCTGTCTCTGGGCGCGCGCGCGAAAGCGCTGACTCTCAGTGCCTTTGAACGGCGGCCCGAACTGGCGCGGCGCGTTCACAGCATCCTGGTGCGGCGGAGCGCGATCGATCCGACAGTGAGCCGGGCCCTGGTGGGCGCGGTGGGCTGCGCGCTGGTGGTTGGAGCGGTGGCGCTGGCGCGCTGCCCGCAACTGGTTGCGTTTGTGCCAGCCGAGCCGAAGGTAAAGGTGGAAACGGCGCAACTGGTTCCCGAGCAGTTACGCGGTGACAAGGTGATTGCGCCGGCGGCGTCGCATTTCAGGGCAGTGAACGCGATGGCGATAATGCCTGAGACTACGCAGCAGAGAAGTTCGCATTGCCAGACCGGGTTAACCAAGGCTGCTTACAGGGCCTCACTCCGAGCCAGCGAGTTGAATTATCGACAGACGCTTGTGAATGCGCAGGCGAACTCGGCGAGACAGGATTCGGTTGCCGATGCCGTCAACAGCGATACGCCTATTCCGCAAGAGCTGATTGTATTGACCGCCTATGAGCAGGTGCAGGCGGCGGGCGACGAGCTGGGCGACAGAGTGGTTTCTGACAATGGGCCGAACACGACAGCACGGCCTGTGGACGGCAGCACAGGACGGGTCACGGTGACGCGCCTGATCTTCCGCGTCTATGCGCCAACGGCTGGGGCTCGTGAATCCGACGGGCCAAATGGGTCTGCTTTGCCGAGCGGGTCGTACACAGTGTCGGCCCAGAAACAACCCAGGGCGATTACGACATCGGCAACCAGCGCCGCCGCAGTCCAGTCAACAAACGGAACAATGGATAAGCCTTCAGGCCCGAATGCCGGCAAACTGGCAAGCCACGCGGCGCAGCCTGACGCGAATTCGATTGACGCAAACTCTTTGACCGGCCAGCCCCACGCAGTGGCGCTGGGCAACGGCTGGTTCGTAATCCAACTTTAATGGCTTTGAACTTTAACCCACGGAGAGAATCACATGAGTGCATCAACTAAACAATTAGTAGCAATCGCGAAGAAGCTGGCCATCCCTGCCGGAATCGTCGCAACTCTGGTCTTGAGCTTTGTATTCATCACAACTCGCTACACCGCCCACGCCGCACCTCTGTCCGGCCCGCTTGACACTTCAAGCGTGGAGCCGCTGGTTGCCCTCGACAATGCAGTGGAGGCCGTGGCGGCGCGCGTTACACCGGCCGTGGTGAACGTTGCGGTAACCTCGCGCGTGTCGGGCGACATGGCCGCGGAAGACGGCGATGGACAGGATGGCCAGGGCGGCGGCCAGAATGGCGGACAGGGATTCGGCGGCATCAATCCGCAGGATCTTCCGCCTGGATTCCGCCGCTTCTTCTTCTTCGGTCCCAACGGGCAGGGCGGTCCGCAGCAACCGCAGATTGAGCACGGCATTGGCAGCGGCGTGATTATTTCGCCCGACGGCTACATTGTCACCAACGACCACGTGGTCGACGGCGCAACCCAGATTCGCGTGACGCTCAACGACCGCCGCGTGTTCACCGCCAAGCTGGTGGGCGTTGACAAGCTTAACGACCTGGCAGTGATCAAGATTGATCAGCACAACCTGTCCAGCATTGCGTGGGGCGACTCGACCAGGCTGCGCCCGGGGCAAACCGTGCTGGCATTCGGCAATCCCTTCGGCAACTTCCCGTTCACAGTCACGCGTGGCATCATCAGCGGCCTCGACCGGCCCAATCCCTACTCAGACGATGCGCGCAAACCGGGCGACTATATCCAGACCGATGCTGCCATCAATCCCGGCAACTCGGGCGGTCCGCTGGTTAACGCGCATGGCGAGCTGATCGGCATTGACACCTTCATCATCTCGAACAGCGGCTCGTTTGCCGGCGCGGGATTCGCGATTCCCGTGCAGTTGGTGAAAGCTTCGGCCGACCAGATCATCAAGTCAGGCACGGTGCACCACGGGTATCTGGGCATCAGCATGAATGCGGTGACGCCCGACAATGCCAGCTTCTTCAGCCTGCCCGATGCGTCGGGCGCAATCATCAGCGAAGTGACGCCCGACTCGCCGGCTGATCACGCAGGCCTTAAGAGCGGCGATGTGATTCGCACGCTCAACGGCAACTCGATTGCCAACGCCAGCGCGCTGCAGGTCGCGGTGAGTGAGATGATGCCGGGCACGCAGATTGAGCTGGGCATTTTGCGCAACGGCAAACAGGAGACCATTCACCTGACCGTGGGCGAGTTCCACGCCAAGCAAGTTGAAGAGGCTTCGAACGCGGGCTCAGGTGGATCGCAGGGCGGCAAGCTGGGGTTAGCGCTCAACGAGATTTCGCCTGACGTGCGGCAGCAGTTCAACATCCCCGACCGCGTAAAGGGCGCAGCAATCGGAAACGTGCGCCCGGGTAGCGCGGCCGACGATGCGGGACTGGCGCCGGGCGATGTGATTCTCGAAGTAAATCGCAAGCCGGTGGACGGACCCGAAAGCTGCGTAAACGCGATTCACGCGGTACCGGCGGACAAAGATATTCTGCTGCTGGTGTGGGCAAATGGCGGGGCGAGCTACCGCGTACTGCACCCCACGCAGAATGCTGGATAAGAGCGGTAGATAGAGCATTTCTCCTTTTCGCTTTAGTGCAGTCCCACCCTAGCCGCAAAATCAAAGACGCGGCGAGGGTGGGGCACCAGTTCACACTTTAGGGAGATATGCTCGACGGGCAAAGTGGTAGTGTGCGGTCCGCTGACTCAGGCGAGTAAGCGGGCCGTACGCGTTTTGCACCGATGCGGATTAAATAGTTTTCCTATACTCGATGCATGGCGCTGGTTCAGGCATGCGGATGGAGGCTCGAAAATGCGGCGCGGCGCGCCGGCGCACTGCACATTGCCGGCCTGGATGAAGTGGGCAGGGGACCGATGTTCGGGCCGGTGGTCGCGGCAGCCGTCATCTTCCCCAAAGGCTGCCGCATGCCGGGGCTGACTGACTCAAAGAAACTCACTGAGAGCATGCGCAACGTGTTCGACGGGGAGATTCGCGAACGCGCGATTGCGTGGGCGGTGGCCGCGATTGATGTAGACACGATCGACCGTATCAATATTCGGAGGGCCTCGCTGTTAGCCATGCGCACGGCTGTAGAACAGCTCGCGATCACGCCGGATTATTTGCTGATTGACGGCCTCGACACTATTGACTGGCCTTGCCAGCAGTTGGCGGTGGTGCAGGGCGATGGCACAAGCATGTCTATTGCCGCGGCGAGCGTACTGGCCAAGGTGCATCGCGATCGCATGCTGGTCGAGTTTGACGCGGTGTATCCCGGTTACGGGCTGGCAAAGCACAAAGGCTATTGCTCCGCCGAACATCTTGAGGCGCTGCAGCGGCTGGGGCCGACTCCACAGCACCGCAAGAGCTACCGCCCGGTGGCGCAGACGGCGCTACAATTTCCTCAGTGATGAAGCTTGACGGTAATCGGGGAGCGAAACGGCTCTTCTGGTTTTGCATGGCGGCGTTCGTGTGCCTCGTGCTAAACGGCTGCCCTGAGGACAACGCTCCCCGCAAACCCGATCCCACCAAGGGCACCGTTACCGGGCTCGTGCTGTGCACCGATACCGGCAAGCCTGCGCGCTTTGCTACTGTCATGCTTTTGCCGGCTTACGATCCCAAGACCGCCGGAACCGGTCCTGACAAGGATTCAGTGGATCTGGATGAAACCGGCACGACTGGCCTTGATGGCAAATTCAAAATTGAGGCCGTCCCTCCCGGCGATTACTACGCCTTTGCCACACTCGATGGATATATCGATCCCACGCTCGCCGTGGATGAAAATCGTCTTGGCCCGCAAGCCTCGGAGCGCGAGAAGGTCGCCGACGAGCTCGAACAATGGAAAGATCACCTCGTTAGGCTCACTGTCACGGCGCAGCACATCTCCGACATCAGCGTCTCCATCGATCGCGGCGCAGCAATTGAAGGCACGATGAGTTATGACGATTCGAGCCCGGCCATTGGAATTCGCTTTGCGGTGCTGCGCAAGACTGCGGAGGGACACTGGATCAAGATCGGTTCAAACGGCGGCGACAGTTGGCCGGATGACGCGAAGAGCGACGGGCGTGGCCGCTACAGCATTCCCGATTTGCCTGAAGGCGAATACAAAGTCTGCGCATTGCTGCCGGTGAAAGACGAAGACGCTTCGCCACAGTTCTGCTTTGGCGGGGGCTTCCGCATCGACAAGGCTCAGACCGTAAAGGTGAGCGCAGGCGAAACGCATAACGGCGTCGACGTTGTGCTGCCGCTGGACGGACTGTTTACCGTTGCGGGCAACATAACAGCCGGAACTGATGCGCACGCGCCTTCTCAGGCGACGCTGCATCTGCTCTACGCCGATGATCGCGAAGAAGCGCGCCAGACTGCGATGCTGAAAGACGGCAGCTTCAGCTTCGATTACGTGCCTGCCGGCAACTACTTATTGCAGGTAACGAATGCACAGGATGCGGGTGCGAGTACGCCGGCCCAGAGCGGAGCGGGCTCGGACGCAACGCCGCAGGCTGCACCGCAGGGCCATAAATATATGGACAAGGAGACGCCGCTCACAGTTCAGAGCGACATGGACGACGTGCAGGTAACGTTGGTTGAGCCGCCTCCGCCGCAACCAGCCAGTCAGTGACCAAGAGAAGATCAGGCTGCCACAGTACGCGATTTGCGGCGCTGCGCGAACGCGATCACGGGCCTCGCCAGCAGCAGCACGGCAATGAGGATGGTCATGTCCAGCGGTTTGAGAACGCCGGTCTTCACTTGCCACCAGTAATGCACTACTCCGCAGATTGCCGCAACGTAGATGAGCTTGTGCAGGCGGTTCCAGTTTTTGCCGCTCAGCTTGCGGATGGCCCAATTGGTTGAGGTGAGCGCCAGCGGCAATAGCAGCAGATATGCGGCAGCTCCCGCCATGATGAAACGGCGCCTGGTAACATCGGTCAGCATGGCATGAACGTCGAAGCCGCTGTAAAGCGCAACCCAGGTGAGCATGTGCAGCGTTGCATAGAAGAACGCAAACAGGCCCAGCAGACGTCGAAAACGAATGAGCCAGCTAAGCCGTGGAATGAGTTTGCGCGCCGGAGTGATAGCCAGCGTAATGGCCAGCAGCCGCAGCGTGGCGAGACCGGTGCTAAACGCGAGCCTGGCGGTTGGATCGGGGCCGAGATTGTTGGTGATCGCGCCCCATACGAGCCACGCAGCAGGCGCGAGGCACGCAATCCAGGTGAGCGTCTTGAGCAGGATGATGATTGATCGAGGCATGTTTAGCGAGTCAGCGAATCGGCGCCGGGTGAGTTTAGTTTTTGGAATCCCAGGTCTGAAAATCCAGACCTGGGATACCCAGCGAGTCTTCAAGTCAGCGGCGCTCCTAAAAATTCTTCTTCAGATCCATGCCCGTGTACATTGACGCCACCTGATCGGAGTAGCCGTTGAACATGAGCGTGGTGCGCCGCTGCGCGTAGAAGGGCAGGCCGATGCGCCGCTCGGTCTTCTGGCTCCAGCGGGGATGGTCGACATTGGGATTCACGTTGGAGTAGAAGCCATATTCATTGGGCGCCATCGCGTTCCAGGTGGTGTCGGGCATCTTGTCAACGAACTTGATTTTCACGATTGACTTGGCGGATTTGAAGCCGTACTTCCACGGCACGACGAGGCGCACTGGCGCGCCATCCTGGTTGGGAAGCGTCTGGCCGTAAAGCCCGAAAGTAAGCAGCGTGAGCGGGTTCATGGCTTCGTCCATGCGCAGGCCCTCGGCATACGGCCAGAAGATCTGCGACCCGCCCGACCACTTCTCAACACCCGAGTTGTAGTACGAGATGAACTGCACGAACTTTGCCGAGGGCTGCGGATCGCAAAGTTTGATGAGTTCAGAAAGCGAGTAGCCCACCCACGGAATGACCATGCTCCACGCCTCGACACAGCGATGGCGATAGACCCGGTCTTCAAGCGGGCGCAGCTTGAGAAGTTGGTCGATGTCGAAGGTCTGCGGCTTGTTGACCTTGCCTTCAATCTTCACGCTCCACGGACGCGTAGGCAGCGCGCCGGCGTTGCGCGCGGGGTCAGTCTTGTCGACGCCAAACTCGTAGAAATTGTTGTAATGTGTGATGTCCTGCAAGCTGGTCAGATCCTCGCCGGTGGTCGTGAGCGGGCTGGGCACCGTTTGCAGCTTGGTATCGTCGGCGTGCGCTGCGCCCGGCGCTATTAAGCTGCCAATGCGGTCGGCTGCCAGGACCGCTGCGCCCACTCCGGCTGCCTTCTTCAGAAATCGGCGGCGGTTCAGGTATTCCCGGTAATCCTTGACCGGCGTGATTTCGGATGACGGAATGTCTTGTGGTTTGCCGATGAGCATTGATTGACCTCGAAACTAGAAGTTCCGGCTGCATTTATTAGACACCGGTTGGGGCGCAGGCGTTACAGAAAAACAGTGATCGGTGGTCAGGGATCAGGGGTCAGTTTTTCGTGCCGGGAGCGACCGAAAAGCAACCGCAGGTCCTTCGACTCCGTCCGCCGCGGCGGACGTCGCTCAGGATGACAGCACTGTTTATAGGGCGAGTTTCGAGTTCACAATGCTAGGGGAGCACCGCAAACGGCCATTCATGGCGCATACGCGCGCGGACCAGATAGATCATCGTTCCGCTAATGGCGATGGTTGCGGCGCCGGCAATCGTGCTCCACGCCGTGGCGCGGGTGGCCACAATAAAGATGAATCCGGCAATGGCGACCAGCGGCGGCAGCGGATAGAGCGGGATGCGAAAAGGACGCGGTAGATCGGGCTGGCGGAATCGCAATACAATCACGCCCACCTGCTGAAGCATAAATTGCAGCAGAATCCGCGTGATAACCAGCCAGGTAATCACTTGCGCGAGCGAGAAGAAGCAGAAGCAACAGGCTACGAGTCCAAGAGTGACGAGCGAACGATGGGGAATGCCGTGCTTTGGATGAACGGCGGCGAGAAAGCGGAAGTAGTTTCCGTCGCGCGCCGCGGCGTAGGGCACGCGCGAATAGCCCAGCAGCAGCGAGAAGACCGAGGCAAACGCAGTCCAAACAATCAGCGCGGCAATGGTATAGCCGGCCCACTGGCCAAAGGCAGAGCGAGCAATATCGGCCACAAGCTGCACGCGCAGTGCGGCGGACTCGGCAGTGTGTGAAGCCGCATCGCGCAGCGAAGGCAGCGCGGCCAGGTCCATGAGCACGTAAAACGCCGCGACGACGAACACTGAAATCAAAATCGCGCGAGGAATGGTGCGTTCGGGCCGGCGCACTTCGCTGCCCAGAAAAGTAATGTTGTAGTAGCCCCAGTAACAGTAGGTGGCCAGCAGCGTCCCCTGGGCGAGGCGGCTGAATGCCGGCGCCAGCGCGGCGGCAGTGGGCGCGACCGGCATGTGCCATCCGCCGGTTGCGGCGGCATGCGCAAATCCTGAAACGATTACGCCAGTAAGCGCTGCCATGACTCCGGCAAATAGCACCCAGGCAAGGCGCGTAATTGAGCTCAGGTTGCGGTAGAGCAAGGCAGTGACCAGCAGGCAGGCTGCGGCCGCTGCGAAGTTGGAGTAATGGAGCGCGGGCAGCGCAGCGAAGGGCGCCGATTCAAGACCGGGCCAGAAGACGGCAAGAAAACCGGAGAGACCGATGCAGCCCGACGCAATGGAGAGCGGCGCGGTAAATGTGAGCTGCCAGACAAAGAGAAAACTGAGCCAATTGCCGGCGCCCTGGGGCGAGTATATTTCGCGCAGAAACGCATACGAGCCGCCGGCGCGAGGCAGCGCAGCCCCAAGTTCGGCCCACACCAGTCCATCGGCCACGGCAATGCCTGCACCCACCACCCAAGCCCATACTGAAAGCCGGTAGCTGGTTGCGGCAATCACCAGTGGGAGCGTGATGAATGGCCCCACGCCGATCATCTCAAGCATGTTGAAGAGCACGGCCGAGCGAAGGCCGATGCGGCGCTCGAGGGTAGTGCAGTTCACGGAGTGAGACGCGTCTGTGGGCATGGATGCGCTCACCGGATTGTACACTGGCATGTGAGCATGTTCCCTTATCGGATTTCCCGTTTCCGTTTTATTGGCGCCGCTGCTGCCGGCCTGCTGCTAGTCGGTGCTGTGGCTTCGTTGCGCGCGCAAGACCCCGAAGTGAAGGCGCAGAGCGAACTTGAAATGGTCCCGCTCACTGAACCGTCGCCGGTCGCGTTGCCCATTGCTGAAGACCGCGGCTGCGCGGATCTGGAGCAGACCATCAAGCGCCTGGGCACCACGACCAGCGTGCTGGTGATTGTGGCCCACCCCGACGATGAAGACGGCTCCTTGATGACGTATCTCTCACGCGGGCTGGGCGCGCGCGTTACGCTGATGACCCTCACGCGCGGCGAGGGCGGACAGAACGCAATGAGCGCCGAGGAATACGATGCGCTGGGACTCATCCGCACCAATGAATTGCTGAAGGCCGACGAATATTACGGCGCATCGCAACTGTGGGGCACCGAAGCCGACTTCGGATTCTCAAAAACGCAGGAAGAGTCGTTTGCGAAATGGGGTCACGACCGGGTTTTGTATGACGCGGTACTGGCGGTGCGGCGCGTGCGCCCGCAGATCATCATCAGTACGTTTGTGGGCGGCGTGAGCGACGGGCACGGTCACCACCAGGTCTCCGGCGAAATTGCGCAGGAAGCGTTCAAGGTAGCCGGCGATCCCAAGGTTTTCTCCGACCAGTTGAAAAACGGCATAGAGCCATGGCAGCCGCTGGCCGTCTATTCGCGCTCGCCGTTTGCGCCCATCACCGACAAAGGCATCTTCGACTACGCGACTGGCAAGTGGGCTCCGGCAAAGTTCCACAACTATGTGACCGGCGAATGGACTGAGGGAGCGCTAAGCACTGACGCGACCATGCCAGTGGGCACGTGGGATCCAGTGCTGGGACGCACCTACGTGCAGATTGCACGCGAGGGCTGGGGCGAGCAGAAGTCGCAGTACGGCGGCGCGAATCCTGAGCTTAGCGGGCCGGCTACATCGGATTACCACTTGTGGGCAGTTGCGCCCGATGCAAAGGCTCCTACCGGAATTCACAGTGAACCCGGCGGTCTTTTTTATAACCCCCAGGTGCGCATCAACACGAGCCTTGGCGGTCTGGCGCGGCTTGTGAAGGGCACACCGCCATTGTGGCTTTCCGATGGCCTTAAGCAAATTAACGCCAGCGTAAGCGCCTACGCCGCAGATAGCCGCAACCTGAGCGGCGTTGCGGGCGCCAAGAAGCTTGTGCCTATTTACCGCGAAACGCTGGACCTTTACGCGCGCGTGAAGCAAAGCAATCTTGAAGCAGTAGGCAAGGCAAACCTCGAGTTCGAGTTGGGTGAGAAGATCGAAGAATTCCAAACTGCGTTCAAAGACCTTCTCGGGCTCGATCTGATCGGATTCGTGGCCCATTCGGGCGGTGGTGGGGGCTTCGGACGCGGCGCCACGGCTGACGAGAGTGCGCGCAGCGTGACGCCGGGTCAGCATTTCCAGGTGCGCGTGCATACGGCGCAGGAGGTGGGACAAACCCGCCTGCTGCGGGTGTGGCTGGAGAGCCGCGATGGCAGCCGCTGGGGTGGGAGCAACTCGGGAGGTCCGATTGATGAAGCCGCGGGAAAGGCTCCGACCGATGATCGCACGTTTACGTTGGCGGTCCCTGACGATGCGCAGCCTACCGCACCCTATTTCACGCGCCCCACGATTGAGCAGCCTTTTTACGATGTCGCCGACCCGGCGCTGCGACTCGACTCGTTTGCACCGTGGCCGCTCGAGGCGTGGGCTGAATTCAGCTTCGACGGCGTGCCCATCCGGATTGGCGGCGTGGTTCAAACGCTGGAGCGCGTTGCTGGGCCAGGTGGCATTTACGAGCCGCTGGTGGTGACGCCGGCAATCGGAGTGAGCATCGAGCCCGAGGCGCGCATTCTTCCGCTCGACGGTTCGCCTCTGCCGGTCGTGGTCACAGTGCATGCGGAGGCAGCAGCCGACGGCACAGTCGATTTGAAGCTGCCTGAAGGATGGAGGGCAGAACCGGCGCAGATGGAATTTCATCTGAAGGGCGCGGGCAACAGCGAACCTCTCAAGTTTGAAGTGACTGCCCCGGGTGTTGGCGCTGGAGCTTACTCGATCGAGGCAGTTGTACAGTCGGGCGGCAAAACCTACACGACGGGCTGGAAGACGATCGGGTACCAGGGTCTGCGGCCGTACAACCAGTACAAATCGGCTTCGCTGGCGACGCGCAAGGTGGATGTAAGACTCGCTGCCGGACTGCGCGTGGGCTATGTGATGGGCACGGGCGACATGGTTCCTGAAGCGATCGCACAGTTGGGGATTGAACCACATTTGCTCACCGATGCGGATCTCGAATCGGGAAATCTTTCGGCGTGGAATGTGATTGTGATCGGAATTCGCGCTTACTCAAACCGCAAAGCGCTCACGGCTGTCGAACCGAGATTGGACGATTTTGTGAAGCGCGGTGGAACGCTCATTGTGCAATACCAGAGCAGCACCTTCCCCGCCCCGCTGCCGGTTGAGATGGGCCGCATGCCAGAGCGTGTCGCGGACGAGACAGCGCCGGTGAAGTTGCTCGACGCGCAGAATCCGCTGTTCAACTCGCCCAACAAAATTACCGCCGCCGATTTCGATGGCTGGGTTGAGGAGCGCGGCCACGGGTTCCTCGATCATTGGGACCCGGGATACACGGCGCTCACTGAAACGGCCGACGCCGGCCAGGACCCGCAACGCGGTGGTCTGCTTGTTGCCCATTCCGGCAAGGGTACCTATATTTATGTCGCCTACGCGCTATACCGGCAACTTACCGAGCTGGTGCCGGGCAGTTACCGGCTGATGGCGAATTTGTTGAGCGCGGGCGGGCAACAATAGAAGAGAGATTCACTGGGGGTCTGAAGACCCCCAGCAGAGCCGGTCAGGGGATCGGCGTTACAACCACAGCCCGGCTACTTCTTTCCGTTGTCTTTGAAGTTCAGCGCAAAGTAGTACGTCTGGTAAGAATGGCTGTTTGTCACTTTCGATAGGAACTGGCCGCCACCAAGGTAGCCGATGCCGCCGCCCAGGTTGAAGTGCCTGTTGAGTTCATACCAGGAGTAGCCATCGATTTCCGCGCCCACGTGCCGGCCGTGGGCAGTCTTGTTGTACACGATCGAACTGCCCGAGGTGTTGTAGATCGAGTCAAACGCCGAAGCCGCCCAAAAGTCCAGCCCTTGCGCCGTGAAGGTGAGCCGCCGGTGTGGCTCAAATGTAGCTCCCGCGCGCACCGACTCAATATTCTGCCAGCCGAACAGGTCGGTGATGCCAAAGCGGTCGTGTGCGGTCGGTTCGATCGTGTCAAAGGTAGTGTGCGTACTGTTCTGTTTCGGATTGCCGTTGCCAGAGGCGTAATCGAACTGGGCAAAGACGCGCGGTTTAGACGCTGCATTGAGGAACTGGTATGCCGCGCCTTGCTGCGTTGCCCAGGCATCGATGCCCTGCGGTCCCACCTTGCCGCCTTCGTAGATCAGCTCGCCCCCGTAATCGAGCGCCTTCTGGGCTTGCGCCTTGAAGCGCAGGCCAAGGACTTTTTCGTTCTCTTTGCCAGTGGTCTTGGCGGCGGCCGGCTCGACGACCTCCGCCGGCTGCACGCGCCACAGGAAGAACGGCTCAAGGTTGGAGTGCGGCCCAAGGAAATCATCGAGGCGGCCATAAGCTCCGTAGATGTTGTTGCCTTCCTGATGCGGGCTCACGCCATAGGCCTGCGGCACGACAGGCGAGGCGGCAAAGATGCCCAGGTGTTCGCGCTTCGCGTTCAGGTTTAGCACCGCCGCATCGTAGGACCGCGCCTGGTTGCGCCACTCGGAGTTGGCGATGATGGTGTTGTTGTAGTTGATGAGCTGCCGCCCCACGCGCAGGCTGAACCAGTGTTTCTCCGGGTCGCCAACCTCCGCGTACGCCAGCTTCAGATCCCAGCGAACCGTGTTCGGAGGGCCGATCGGCGGGTTCTGGTACCCCGCGCGGGCGTCCTGCACCTGTGCCGTAACCCGGAACCAACTGGAGGCATGCAGATCCACCTGGAACCGGAAGCGGTTCAACAGGTAGGAGTCATCCACTTTCGCTTTGAAACTGTTATTGTCGTAAGCCTCGTACCGGAACCGCTCCTCGGCCTGGAAATCGATCCACTTGGGCAGCGTCGCGTCAAGATCGGTCAGCGGGGCAAAGTCGTGAAAGTCGTAAGGCGCCGGGTTGCCGGTGGTACGCCATGCCGCGCCGTTCAAGAAGCTCAACGGGTTCGAGGCTGGCCCCGTAATGAAAGCTCCGTTGTACCCCGACGACCCGTTTTGCGTGGTCAAATCGTCTTGTGCGGCGAGGGGCCTGCCCGCCGCGATAGCTAACAGAAACAGCACAGCAAAGATCGGTTGCATCAACCGGCGCAGAAAAGCAGACGTAACAGCATAAAGAGCCTTTGGCACTTTGGGTTCTCCTTTGAATTGGGGAAGCTGGATGGATGGATGGGCCTTCAGGCCCATGTCCCGCCTGGGGCGACGGAACTTTATTGATTCGAGGATAGACAACAAGTCATATCAGAATTCTCTGTATTTCCTACTTATACTACATTATCTATCAACTTACTAGAGTATTAAATCAAAAGCAACAAAAACCATGCATGGCTCTTTGCCGGGCTCAAGCCGGCAGGAGGAATATGTTGCGAACATGAGACTCATTGAACAGACGTGAAAGGTGTTTTGCGCTCGCAGCATTCTCTGCCAGGTCGATCCGGTGTGAGAGCGCAAGAAGTCACAGCCGCGCTCGGAATCAGGATCCACTCTTCTGTTCGTAAGTTGGCGATTATCAGATGCGTTCTCGCCGAACTACGCCTGTGACGTTCGTTAAAAATATGTGAATTCGTCAAATATTCATCAAACTTTGCGAGCCTTGTTTGTGGAAGCGGCAAGGAAAGCTCCGCCCCCTCGTAGCTGGTTCCTGGCCGTTAAGTGAGTTTTCCGCACATCGATGGGGAAAGTCGACATCCCGATAGCGCTACGACCGGGGATGCAGCATGTTGATGCATTCATTCGTACCTGTGTGTTCTTGAACGAATCAACCGCAAACGCAAAAAAGAGAGGCCCGATGAACTTCAAACTATGCACGGCTGCAGCGGTAATCTGCGCTGCCAGTCTCGTTGTTTCCTCCGCCTATGCCGCCAGCGATGGCGATAGCAAGGCTAAGAAGCATCACGCTACCAAGAAGGATCAAACCCCTCCGCCGCCTTCGGTGGAGGATCAGATCAATGCACTGCGCAGTGAAATGCAGGGCCAGATCAACCAGCTCAAGAGCGATCTGTCATCCAAGGATGCTGAACTGAAGCAGGCTCAGCAGCAGGCGGCTGATGCGCAGGCCGCGGCCGCCAAGGCGCAGCAGGCGGCCGATGCTCAGGCTGCTGCCCTCAATCAGAACAGCGCCGCCGTGAGCTCGCTGCAGGGCGCGGTGAAGGACATCGGCACCAACCAGGCTTCGCTGGCGTCGACGATCTCTGACACGGCAGTCAGCTTGAAAAAGGCCATCGATAACCCAACTTCGCTGCACTACAAGGGAGTGACGATCACACCCGGCGGCTATATGGCGGGTGAAACTGTTTGGAGGTCGAAAGCCACAGGCGGCGATATCCCGACGGCCTTCACATCGATTCCCTACGAGGGATCGGACCTTTATTCGCTCAACGAGTTCTACGGCAGCGCCCGCCAGTCACGCGTGAGCGGGATGGTTGAAGGCAAAACCGACTGGGGCACCCTGAGAGGCTACTTCGAGGGTGACTGGCTGGGCACTGGCATTACATCCAACAACAACCAGTCAAACAGCTACGTCTTCCGTCAGCGCGTTGTGTGGGGATCGGCGATCACCAACAGCGGCTGGGCCTTCACCGGCGGCCAGTTGTGGTCGATGACGACTGAAGACAAGGTGGGCATCTCGAATCTCTCCGGCGACATTCTGACGCCGCAGACCATAGACCCGAACTACGTCGCGGGCTTCGTCTGGACCCGCCAGTACGGCTTCCGCGTCACCTACACCACCAAGCACGCGGCCGTGGGCGTCGCGGCCGAGAACCCGCAGCTCCTCTACACGGCTTCGCTGGCCGGCAACACGCCCTATGCGGTACTGGGCAGCGCAGGCACCAACGGCGGCAATTACAACGCGGCTGTGAGCGGAGTAACCGCCACCACTTACGTGCAGAACTACACCAACGAGCCCGGCACCACCACCTATCTGCCGGTCTACAACACCATTACTGCCGCCAGCAACGTCACCAACATCTCGTTCAACGTGGCGCCTGACCTTATCGTCAAGGCCGCCATCGATCCCGGCTGGGGCCACTATGAAATCTTCGGGATCGGCCGATTCGCCCACGAGATGATCTATCCAGGCGTCACCACCGATATCGTGAAGTACGGTGGCCAGACCGATATTGAAACCGGCGCCGCGGTAGATCCCAAGGCATCCACCGCGGGCGCAGTCCGGAGCAAGAATTACCTTGGCGGCGTCGGTGGCAGTTTGCGCGTGCCGATCGTTCCGGGTAACAAATTTGTCTTCGGCGCCAAAGGCCTTTATGGCCCCGGCGTAGGCCGCTACGGCGATTCAACCCTCTCTGACGTTACTGCCAATGCCTCGGGCGGCCTCTCGCCGATCCACAACCTTTCGGGACTTCTGACTCTCGAAGCTAACCCCTCCCCGCGCCTCGCTCTCTACGTGAATTACGGCGGCGACTACGCGGGCCGCGAGGATTACTCGACCTCGGCAACGACGACCCTCGGTTCGCCTTCGGCAGTCTTTTGCCCGACCGGCTTCACCGCGGGTTCGCAGTGCACCAAGAAGCCCTCAGCATCGTTGCTGGCGGCTGGCGGATCGTGGGGCGGCACCTGGGCGGCGCCTTCGCAGGCCGCAGTCGGTTACGGCTCGCGTATGCTCTCCAACTCGAGTTGCAACACGACCACGGCTCCCGGCTACAACACTGGCGGTTCCACGGGCTTCCTGCCCGGCGGCTCCTGCGGCGCGCAGAACCGCAACGTGCAGGAAGTTACCGGTGGATGGTGGTACGACATCTACAAGGGCGATCGCGGCCGCTTCCGCCAGGGCTTCCAGTACGGATACGCGGTGCGCGAAGGCTGGTCAGGCGCGGGTACTCCCGCCATCGGCGCCAAGGGCATCGACAACATGTTCTGGACCTCGATCCGCTATTACCTGCCGTAATCGGCGTTCTCCAACATCAACGTCTGAAACAAGAGCGCTCCCTTCGGGGAGCGTTCTTGTTTTTCACGACGCATTCGCCGTAAATATACGCGTTCAGAATGGCGATGGCCGCCGATGGCGGTCGCTCCTGGCAACGTCTAATCACGATTGCTTATCGCGGTGGCGATGGTGAACGTAGCGGCCGATGATCCAGCCCACACCGGAACCGACGAACACATCAGATGGGAAATGATTGCGACTGATGACACGCGTCACGCTGACGCCCGACGCCAACCCGTAGGCGAGGATCTGCGTCCCGATGCCGTTGTACTCTGAGGCGATGACGGCAGCAGACGCCCAGGCCACAATACTGTGATTGGAGGCGAACGATGAGTCGAAGCCAACGCCGGGCTGAAAAAACTTGCCCCTTGCATCGTCGACAGCGGGGCGCTCTCGCCTCGCACAGATTCTGATGACCTGATTAACAGCCAAAGCGTCCAAAATGGCTTCGCCACCCATCACGCCGGTCCTTTTCGCTTCCTCGTCGTGGTGTATATCGCCAATGCCATAGAATGCCACCGGCGCCACAGCAAAAAGGCCGGTGAGACCTTCCGAAGCAGTGTTGGCATGATCGATCGTATTTTGATCGTGGAAGTGATCCTGCATGATATGCCTGTCTTCGGCGCCAACTCCGGCCGCCGCGAAGACAAAGATAACTCCCCCCATCGCTTCTCCTTCGTTGATGTGCATGGGGAACGTCCAAATGCCCGCCTGGTCATGCAGCAGATTGCGCGGCACATTGCGAAGAGTGGGCGCATCTGGCGCTGGAGCAGACGCTTCGGGCGCAGGAGTGGGCGCATCAGGCAGAGTGGAAGAGGATTGGGCGTGGGCGCATGCGCCGATGACTACAACCGCCAGCAGCAGCGCCGGGAACTTCTTGGCCATGAGTCTATTGTGGGCGGTGTGCCGGAATCTGTAAAACCCGCAAACTCCGGTCTCTTTCGCCTTGTGGGCGCCATAGTGCCCCTGCAGAAGCAGGAACCAGGGCGCTCTCGAATCAACGTGAGCAATATGACGCGCCAAGGCTAACTACGTAGAAAGGCCCGGATCGCTCCGGGCCTGTTGTACATCGGTGCTTTTTGTGCCGCTTACTCGGCCGCTTCGATAGCCTTGGTCTGCGCCACGGTCCAGTCAGCTCCGCCAACCTTGAAGCGGGCAAAACGGCGGACGGTGATGTTCTCGCCCAGCTTGCCAACCTTTTGCGCGATCAGTTCCTTGATGCTCACGGCCTGGTCCTTGATGAAGGGCTGCTCGAGCAGGCAAACCTCTTCGTAGAACTTGGCCATCTTGCCCTCGACGATCCGCTCGATCACTGGAGCCGGCTTGCCGGTGGCTGCCGCCTGCGCGCGATAAATCTCCTTCTCGCGCTCCATATCGGCGGCGGTTACGTCTTCGGGCTTCACGTAGCGCGGGTCGCTGGCAGCAATGTGCATTGCGATGTCTTTGAGCAGTTCCTGGAAGTCCTCGGTCCGGGCCACAAAGTCGCTCTCGCAATTGAGCTCGACCAGCACGCCGATCTTTCCGCCGGCATGGATGTAGGTGCCGATGGTGCCCTCGTTGGTCGAGCGCGCCGCCTTCTTCTGCGCCGAAGCCATGCCCCGCTTGCGCAGAACCACAAATGCATCCTCGATGCTGCCCTTCGTCTCCTGCAAGGCCTTCAGGCAGTCGCCCATCGGCGCGCCACTCTTCTCGCGGAGTTCCTTCACTAATTTGGCATCAATCTTCTCACTCACTGTCGTCATCTCTCATTTCCCGGCTGGATTGCAGCCCTTCAAAAAAGAATTCTCTATTACAACGTTAGCGCCCAGGTATTACCGGCAAAAGAAAAGCGTGGCACCAAACTGCTGGGCGGCCACGCTTGACTCGGATGGGCGCGCCCTGCGACGCACCCCAAACATTAGAGTGCGCGCTCGGTGGCTTCGTCCTCGTCGAGCACTACGCCCGCGGGAGCCTTGCGAATGCCGGCGCCCAGCACCGCTTCAAGGTCCACTTCCTCAGGAACGGCAGGCTCCTCGGCAGCGGCTTCAACGGGCTCGGGAATCTCTTCGACAAACGCCTTGTCGCCCACCAGGTTCACGCCTTCGGCCGCCGAGTCGGCGATCTTCGAGGTGAACAGTCGAATGGCGCGAAGCGCGTCGTCGTTGCCCGGAATCACGTAATCCACCACCGTGGGATCGCAGTTGGTATCCACCACCGCGACCACCGGAATGCCCAGCTTGCGCGCCTCCTTCACCGCAATCGCCTCGTTGTTCGAGTCCACGATGAATAGCGCGTCAGGCAGACGCTTCATGTTCTTGATGCCGGCCAGATTGGCTTGGAGGTGCTTGCGTTCCCGCTCAAGCTTGATCACTTCCTTCTTGGTCAGCAGATCGTACCGGCCGTCGGTGGCCATGTCATCGAGTTCCTGAAGGCGCTTCACCGACTTCTGCACCGTTACCCAGTTGGTGAGCAGCCCGCCCAGCCAGCGCTGGTTCACGTAGGGCATGCTGGCACGCGTGGCCTCTTCCGCAACTGCGTCCTGAGCCTGGCGCTTGGTGCCGACAAACAGAATTGTCTTGCCGCTCGCGCATAGTTCCGTAACGAACTTCGATGCGTCTTTGAAGAGCTTGAGCGTCTTCTGCAGGTCGATGATGTAGATTCCGTTGCGCTCGCCGAAGATGTATTCCTTCATCTTGGGATTCCAGCGCTTGGTCTGATGCCCGAAGTGAACACCCGCTTCGAGCAGCTCCTTCATTGTGATCGTGGCCAATGGGCCTCCTTCGTGGATTGCATCCGGGTGGTCGATGCCGGCGCCCGAATTGAACCCGCTTATGCGGGAGATTGAAAAACCAGCTTCCAGCTACCAGCTTCTAGCCCCTAGCTTGACCTTGCCGGAACTCACTGTTCCGAGAGTCCCGATACCTTCTGACTCAGCAAGAAAAAGCTAGAAGCTAATAGCTAGAAGCTAAAAGCTCGCAAGCGGTTTAGCGCTTGCTGAACTGGAACCTCTTGCGTGCGCCCTTCTGGCCGTACTTCTTGCGTTCCTTCTGGCGCGCGTCGCGAGTGAGAAGACCTTCAGCCTTGAGCATTTTGCGCAGCTCAGGGTTGAACTCAATCAAAGCGCGGGCAATGCCCATCTTCACGGCATCGGCTTGCGCGGCAACGCCACCGCCGGTCACGGTGGTCAATACGTCAAAGCTCGGCGCCAGTTCGGTCAAAACCAGCGTCCGCTTGGCCGACACGCGCTGCTGCTCGGTGACGAAATACTCGTCGAATGCCTTGCCGTTCACCTTCCACTCGCCCGTGCCGGGACGCAGGAAGACGCGAGCGATTGCGCTCTTGCGCCGCCCCGTCCCGTAATACTGAACCAGATCTGCCATTCTTTTTAAGCTCCTAGCTTCTAGCCTCTAGCTTCTAGCTTCTTCGTGCGGAAACCGCCTTATTGGCTTTCCCTCAACCATTCACTCCAGCAATCAAAAGCTAGGAGCTAGAAGCTAGCAGCTAAAAGCTGCCTTACGCAATCTTCATTTCCACGGGCTGCTGGGCCTCGTGGGGGTGCTTGTCTCCGCGATAGACCTTGAGCTTGGAGCCCATCTGGCGCCCCATCTTGGTCTTGGGCAGCATGCCCTTGATCGCCTCTTCAAGAATCTTCTCGGGTTTCCGGCTCAACAGGCGCGTGAACGACTCTTCGCGCAGTCCGCCGGGGAAACCGGTGTAACGCCGGTACAGCTTACTCTGGCTCTTAAGGCCGGTGAGCCGAACCTTCTCAGCGTTTATGACGATCACGAAATCGCCCACGTCAATATAAGGAACGTACTGGGGATTCAGCTTTCCGCTCAGCACACTGGCGGCTTTAGTGGCCAGCCGGCCCAGGGTCTGGCCGCTCGCATCCACTACGTACCACTTGCGGCTCACATCTTTGCCGCTGGGAACAAAGGTCGACATCTTTCTTCTGCCCTCTCAAAAACCTGCTATCAGCTCTTAGCTTTTAGCCTTTAGTTCTTTCCTACCGCAGTTGCCGCTTCAGCGACCCAATCCTCTAAGCACAAGCAGGAAAAGCTGGAAGCTAAGAGCAGGCAGCAAAAACCTCGCGCGAAGCGCATCCGCCCACGCAAAACACGCGGGCCTTAAATTCTACCCACTGCCAAACAAACCTGTTCGGGTGAGGATTGCGGGGGTTAGCTCATCCTGAGCCGGGTTGGCGCCGGAAAACTAGAACAAAACCGGCCACCGGTTGCCTGTCTCCGGCAATCCCCGCCAGGGAAACTGCCAGCCGAGTCCGGTCTTACTGCATTGTCTTTTCAAGGTTTAACCCTCAAAAAGAGCCATCGCACAGACCCCAGGCGCAACACCGCGCAAGGTCTTCAGAATACTCGAAAACGGGTGCAGAGTCAACGAAAAGCAAGGCGGGCGAGTCAGTAAGTCCGCAGCCTCAACGCCCAATCTAAATCGGACACATAAATGGGATGCCCAGTTCCATCGCATTTGGGGACCTGGGAATCCTGCATTGTGGCTAAGATCAGCTCCTACTTCGCGGTCGGGGCCGCCGGTTGCGGCTTCTCAAGCTCCTCCAGTTTGCGCTTCGTCTCCGCGTCGTTTGGGTTCTTTTCAAGGACTTTTTGGTAATTTTGAATGGCCAGGTCTTTCTGGCCGGCCTTCGCGTACGCCTCGCCCAGGCTCCCGTAAACGCCGCCGGAGTCGGGATAGAGTTGCGCGTTCAACTCCAGCACGTCAATCGACTGGGCATAATGTTCGCTCATCAGCAGCTCGTAACCCCAGGTGTCGACCACGCCCTGATCCAGCTTGAAGTCGGCGTTCTGTTTGTGGAAGTCCGCGTAGACGTCCTTGATGTGGTCGAATCCCCGTTTGCCCACCTCCAGCCGGAAGCTGTCGTAAGTCTGCGGAGGGCCAATCGCGGCGCGGAAGTTCACCGTGAAGAAGTGCTGGGGCGCGCCATTCTCAGCAGGCGTTTTTTTGAGCCAGGCCATCGCCTCTGCGTTGTGCTTCAGGTAGGCGTTCAAATACGTCAGCGTGTAGCGGGCCATCCACGCGTATCCGGGAATGCCCTGGTCGCGGCCATAGTCGGCCTTTTCCTCGTTGGCAAAATCTTTCCAGCTATTCTCATTGCGCTGGTACACCGAGCTGTATTCCACGTGAATCATGCCCAGCATGCGCGTGGTGATCAGGTCGCCGTGGGTCCAGGCGTTCAGCACGCTGGATCCCTGGTTGCCGGGGCCGCTCAGGTACTGGGCCTGGTCTTCGATGGTGAATTCGCCCTGCGTGAAGAAGAGCAGCGGAATGGTCATGCGATCGGGATGCACGTCGCCGTCCTTCACCAGGCCCGGATAATAGCGCATGCTGCCGTCCATCGCCACCAGCGCGGCGATGCGGCTGTCGTGCGCGGCGGCAAACAGGTTGCCGATGCCTCCCCAGCTGAAACCGGCTACTGCCACATTGGCGGAGTCAACATTGGGGAGCCGCTGCGCGTAGCCCACCAGGAACGAGATGTCGCGCGCCTGCGCGTTGATCCCAGCCAGATCGCCGGTCATGGGCCGGTCGACCGCGCCCAGCGCGCCAGTGGCGACAACGATGTATCCGTGCGAGGCCAGGTACTCGCACAGGTCAACATTTTCCCAAGCCATGTTTCCAAAGCTGGGCGCGTAGATCACGATTGGAAAATGGCCCGCGACGGGCCTTGCATCGCGGACGCTCCACAGCGGATCCTGCATGGCCCCGGCCAGCCCGGTCTTCCACTCGTTCCAACCCTCCCACAGGTGCGGCTTGCCAAAGCTGGTCTCAGTTTCGAGCAGCTTGAAATAATCGCCCACCACCATGGGCGGGGCGGTCGACTTTTCGGCCGGATACCAGACGAGCGTCTGCAACGGCCGCGCGCGTTCGCCGTCGATGGGCTTGCCGAGAATGTCCACCGCCGGGCCCCAGGTGCGGGAAGTGTCGTACTGCTCCACCACTTTGAGGCCCACGGCATACGCACCGGGCGGCTCAGTAAAATGGAAATGCGGCGCGTCTTCAGCCAGTGCAGTCGAACTCGAAATAGTAGCGATAATGCCGCATAGAACCAGAGTCTTTCGGATCACGGATACCTCCATCCGGGAGCAGTCGGGAATTGAGGAGTAGCTGAGTAAATGGTATCGCGCACGTCGCGGGCTAACGACGCTGGAGAATCAGAACGATAATACGCGGCGGGTGCCGGGTGGTGAACAGAACGACAGCTTTCACCATTCTGCTCCCGGCGTTTTCCACCCGCAGTTGTACGCCAGGCTCCACATAAAGTAGGTTGTGTTTTATATCGCAAGCTCGCGAGTATGATCAGACACCACCGAAAGAGAGAGGAATCATGGCAAACGAGGTCACCGCAAACCAGAAAACCATCCTCAAGAACCAGGGCACAATCATCAAGAATCAGAAATCGATCCTGGGCAACCAGGGCGACATCAAGAAGAACCAGAAGTCCCTCGACAAGATTCTGACCAACCAGAAAGGAATCCTGGCGAACCAGAAAGACATCCTCGTCAACCAGAAGGGGATCTTGGCCAATCAGAAAGGGATCCTCGCCAACCAGAAAGAAATCCTGGTTAACCAGGCGGCGATTCGCGAGGCCCAGCCGAAGCCGGCCCCTGCGCCGCCACCTGCGGTCTAGTACGGATTCCCAAAATCATGAGGACCATCGGGCATGGCAAAGCTTCTGCGGTGCGCGGAGGCGCAGGTGAACCCCGGTCGAACAACGCCGGCAATGAGACCGGCGCTGCTTCATCGTCGCTTCCCTGCTACTGCCAGCGAATGGAATCGGGGCGCGAGAACGATTAAGATTGGACCTGCCCAATCGAATACTCTTGAGCGCGTATCGCAAGGAGCAGGTTCTGGCCGAAGCATTGACACCGGTGAAGAAAGATCCGTTGCGGGTGGTTGCCGCGGCGCTCATCGTTGCGTTCGGCGCCTGTCTCATCGCGGCCATCCAGTTCGCAACCCAGACCGACCAGAAGACTACGCAGCGCGACTACATCCAGTATTGGGTGATCGGCCAGCGGCTCATTCACGGCGCCGATCCCTACGATGTGTCCGCCATTACCCAGCTTGAAGAGCAGGCCGGACTGGGCAGCAGTCAGCCGCGCATCAGCCTGAGCCCGCCGGCGGTACTCCTCCCCATGCTGCCGCTCGGCCTGATGAGCCCCAGGGCCGGCTACACGCTCTGGTGGCTTGCGATCATGGGTTGCCTGTCAGTGGCGTTGTGGCTGCTGTGGCGGCTCAACGGGCGGCCCGACAGTCGCATCCACCTCTTCGGCTACGCCTTTGCCCCGGCGATCGTTTGCCTCATCTCAGGCCAGCTCAGCATCTTTCTTCTGCTCGGCATCGTGTTCTTTCTCTCGTTACTCAAGAAGCGGCCGGCACTGGCCGGCGCCACGCTTTTACCTTGCATGCTCAAGCCGCACCTGTTCCTGGTCTTCGCGTTTGTGCTGCTGCTGTGGATTGTTGCGCGCAAGGCCTGGCGCGTACTCTCCGGATTCATCGCAGCTCTCGCCGTCAGTTGCGCCATTCCTCTGCTTTTCGACGCTCACGTGTGGCAGCAGTACTTCAGCATGATGACCAGCATTCGCATCATGCACGTCTTCATCCCCACCTTCGGAATGGTGTTGCGTTTCATCATCGATCGCAATGCCGTGGGGCTGCAGTTTTTGCCGGCCGTGCTGGGATGTGTATGGGGAGCCTGGTATTTCAGGGCCCACCGTGGCGACTGGGATTGGATGCGCCACGGGCCGCTGCTTCTGTTGGTCTCCGATGTCTGCGCGCCCTACGGCTACTTCACCGACGAATGCATTCTGTTGCCATTCATTCTCGCCGGACTTTATCACTCCACCAGGCTGCAGCGGTCGATCCTGGTGCTGGCCGCCATCAACGTGGCCGCGCTCATTGAAGTCTTCTCCGACGTGAATATCATTTCGCCGTGGTACCTATGGTCGGTGCCCGCGTGGTTCACATGGTATTTGTATTCGACCAGGAACCGGATTTCGACGGCTGCATAGCTGGCCGGCGTTCCCTCTACCAGCCTGACTCATTCCACGACTCAACGCGGTCTCTGCCCCTGTTTTTGGCTTCGTAGAGGGCGCGGTCGGCGCGCTCAACCAGCGTCGCCATCTCAGTATCGTTGGACGGCTGCATGGTGGCCACGCCGGCGCTGATAGTCACAATGCCTTGCGGGTCGGCGACGTGCGGCAATCCAACTTCGAATATCGATTGGCGAATGCGCTCGGCCAGCAGCGAGGCCATGTTCGGGCTGGCGCCGGGAAGAATGACCGCGAACTCCTCGCCGCCGTAACGCGCAACCAAATCAGTGGCCCGCAGCGCGGATTGGGCCAGAATCGAGGCTACCTTGCGCAGGCACTCGTCCCCTGAAGGATGGCCGTAGTGGTCGTTGTAGAGCTTGAAGCGATCCACATCGATCATGAGCAGCGAGAGATTGAGGCGTTCGCGGAAGGCGCGCTGCCACTCGCGGGCGAGTTGCTTGTCGAAAGCCCGGCGATTGGCCAGTCCGGTAATGTGGTCGCGGCCGGCATTGGCATCAGCCTCGTAGAAGGCCGCCGTCACGGCCTGCTGCAGCCTGTCGCGCTCCCTGAGCGCGGAATTCACTGAATACAAAAGGATGAGCGCAACGCACAAAAAACATTGCAGGATGAAGATGCTATGGATGAACATGCCGGCGCGCACCAGCGCGAAGGCGCCGTGAGAACGCTCGGTCATATACACCGCCGGTCCGGCGATGAGGATGATGCCAATGGCCGAGCCCGAGCTGCCCAGCCGGAAGATAGCCAGCAATAGCGCCGGAATCAGCATGAAGTCAACCGGCAGTCCATCCATGGCAAACACCAAGGTGGAGAGGAGGCCGAGCCCCAGGAGGATGGCGATGGTTTCTGTCCTTTTGCCGTGCCTGAACAGGGACTCGACTTCAGTCTTATCCATGGCCAGCACCAGCGGCGTCACAACTGCAATTCCCATCACGTCGCCGATAAACCATGTGGTGACCGAGAGCATGCTGGTGGGAGTTCTAAGTGCCATAAGGATGAGTTCAATGAAGGCACTGGAAGCCAGCGGCGCCAGCAGGATGCCGAAGATCACAAAGCGAATCAGGGTTCCGATTCTGGCGAGATCGGGTTTGGTGGCATCACGATTCGAAAGCAGCGATGCGGCAACCAGCACTTCAACCGTGTTGCCTGCCGAGAACAGGAGCGACTGCGAAAGGGGAAAGCGAAAGTAGCTATGAGCGATGACGTTGGCCACAATGCTCGCGGCCACGTAAACGGGCCAGCACCGCCGCGGCAGCCGCAAAAGGAACGCCAGAAGCAAACCGTTCGCAGGCCAGATAATGTCTGCTACCGCGGGTGTCCGCGTTAATGCATTTCCACCCCACGAAACCACCAGGTAAAGCAGAAACACGTAGCTGAAGTGCGCCAGGGACTCCGGGCGGAGGCGCGTGAACGCCCGCGCAAGGCGCGAAATTGGGGTTGAATCACCTGGCTGAAGATTGCTGCCGAGGGACGTATTCTGCATGGCCGGTTCATTACAAGCATTACAACCAATCCCTCGGGAAGCAATAGCAAACCTGCGGGAGAACCAATTCCACGTAAGTGCTGGCGGCCGGTTACCAAGTCATCAAAAGCATTATTCATCTCGCAGCGCAGCCATGGGTTCGAGCCTGGCGGCGCGGCGGGCCGGGAGCCAGCTTGCTGCCAGGGCAACCACGGCAATGGCCAGCGTGACGCCTCCGAAGACCACGGGATCGCTAGAACTGACGCCGCGCAGCAGGCTGGCCACCAACCGCGCCAGCGTAAAGGCCATCAGCAGTCCCACGGTCAACCCGATGCCGGTAAGCCACGACGCGCGGCGCAGAATCATGCCCAGCACATTTTCGCGGCTGGCGCCCATGGCGAGCCTCACGCCGATTTCGCGAGTGCGCTCTCCCACCAGGTTGGCCATGACAGCAAAGATTCCGATGGCTGCGAGCAGCAGGGCGATGAGCGCGTCCGATCCCATATTGGCGGCGGTGTACATAAGGCCAACGAGTGCCTCGTGTTGATACTGCGCCCAGCTTTCAACATTCTGAAGCGGCAGCATGGGATCGAGCTGGGCCAGCGTTTTGCGAGCCGGTGCGGCCAGCGCCAGCGGATCGCCGTCGGTATAAATGAGGAATGTTGCATCATTATCCGGAACCTGCAAAGCGCTCATGTAAATAGCGGGGTGCGGTACCTGGTCCCACATTCCGTAGCTGGTTTCGCGGGCCACTCCCACAATGGTGAGCCACGGATCTTTGCTGTCGCTTCCGCCCATGCGTACATGCTTGCCGATCGGATTCTGGCCGGGGAAATACTGCGATACGAACCGCTCGCTCACCACCGCCACCGGCATCGCACCCAGTGCGTCGCTGCGTGTGATTCCGCGGCCTGAGACGATGGGAATATGGAGAGCGTCGAAGTAGCCATCGCTTACCGGGAGGTGCAGCACGCTCTGGAATTTCCCCGGCATCACGGGACGATTCTCTATTTCAAAATCCTGCAGCCAGGCGTTGTCGCTGTAGGGTAGAGCGGCTGTAAAATCGGCATGCTTTACACTCGGCAAAGCGCGTAAACGGTCAAGGCTGTCGCGATAAAACGCCGCACGCTTTTCCGGCTCGTCGTAGCGGAACTCAGGAAGTGTCACATGAAAGGTCAGGGCGTGCTGAGGCGAGTAGACGTCGGAAAGATGCAGCAGCGAGTCCATGCCCTTTGAGATGAGCGCGGCGCCGATGACCAGCGCCACTGCAAACGCAATCTGGGCAACAGAGAAGATGGTACGGAGGCGCGCGCGACCGGTGCCGACAGACGAGCGCGCGCCGGCCTTTAATTGCTCCACGGGATTGACGCGGAGGGCCTCAAGCGCAGGCGCGATAGTGGCGACCACGCCGGCTATGACGGCCAACAACAGCGAGAAAGCCAGTGCGCGGCCGTTGAGTGTGGTATTCGCCCATCCCGGGATGTACTTTGCGATGCGCGCCGGCATAGTAATGACGGTGAAGTGCAAATGCAGCCAGCCTACGGCCAGGCCTCCGGCTGCGCCGATCAAGGCAATCACCAGATTCTCCGTCAGCAGTTGACGCAGCACCCGCCAGCGGCTGGCGCCAAGTGCAGTGCGCATTGCTATCTCAGGGCGGCGAGCCACGCCGCGTGCCAGTTGCAGATTGGCCACGTTGGCACACACCACAAGCAGAACAAAGAGCGTTGCGCCCATGATGAGCCGGTAGTAGAGAGGCGTGTATTCGCCGTTGATGTCATCCAGAAGCGGCTCAACTCGCACCGTCCAATCCAGGTTGGTTCCCGGATACTGTTTCTCGAGTCCGGCCGCAACAATGCGCATTTCGCTCTGCGCCTGCTCAACCGTCACACCGTCGCGCAGCCGGCCTTCAACCAGGTAGTCATGCGACGACCGGTTGGCCAGTTCTTGCGGGGAGGGCGCGAGGGGCAGATAAAGATCGGCATTCGACGGATACTGCACCGCTTTCGGCATCACGCCGATAATCTGATACTTGCGTTTATCGAGGTCGATGCTGCGGCCTGCCACATTGGGATCGGAGGCAAAATTACGCTTCCAGAAACCGTAACTGAGTACGGCGACGTCATCGTGACCGGGCTGGGAATCAGCCTGCGTAAAGACGCGGCCAAAATACGGCTGAGCGCGAAGAACTGTAAAGAAATTCGGCGAGGTGAGAGCGGCCTCGACCTCCGTAGCGCCGTCACCACCGGTCAGTGCCATGCTGGCCTGCGTGCGCACGGCCATCGATTCAAAGGAACGGCTCTGGCGCTGCCAGTCCTCAAAGTTGGCCAGCGCCACCCAGTGAGTATCTCCGCTCTTCTTCTGCTCGGCAATCGTCACCACGCGATCGAGTTGTGGCACGGCAAGGGGGCGTAACACGACCGCGTCCATGCTGCTGAACATCGAAGTGTTGATGCCGATGCCGATAGCCAGGCTCAGAACGGCAGTCAGGGTGAATCCGGGCGACTTGCGAAGCTGGCGGGCGGCGTAGCGCAGATCCTCATAAAAACTTTGCATGGCATCTCCGAGAAAGACAATTCGGACGCGAACACTGATGCAGGTAGCATTCCAGCAGCCAAACCGGTCTCAATTGGGCCGAACAAAGCGCATGATTCTGAACGGGTTATTCCGTAAGCGTCCGCAAACCTCGCGCTACCCATGTTCGGTATCGAACAAATCCGTTCACTGGCGAACACCGGTTGATGGGCCCAAAGAGTGATCCAAATCACATACCGACCCGAAAGCTCCGAGCTAGGCTTCAGTCAATCGCAAGCGGATTTCCCCGGGAGGTTGAAAAGATGACTAATACTATTTCCATCTTTTCTCACCGTTCAAATCACATTGAGTCACAAGACGAAAACGAACGTTTGCAGATTTGCCCCGGCGAAAAGGATAGCGAGCGCCCCTCAACGGACAAAGGCATTCTGGCCCGCATGGTCATTGAATCGCAGCGAGCGTCCGCGATAGGAGTCGGTCCGGCACGGGACTTCTCGCAAGTATCCCTGAGCGAGCTGATCCAATATATCGTCCGCACCCACCACGACTATATTCGCGAAGAGATGCCCAGACTGCACGCGCTCTGTGAGCGAGTGCTGGCTGCACGTAGATGGGTGAATCCAGAGCTGATCGAGCTGGCCCGCAAGCTGCGCCGCATGTCGGGCGACTTGACCTTTCATATGAGCCACTGCGAAAACAAGGTGTTTCCCTACATCGAGGCGCTGGAGACCAGCGGGAGAGATGGCACGCCGCTTGCCGGGTCATCGGCGGAACGGGTCGAAAGCCTGATTGAAGAGGTGATGGTGGGCCACGCCCCCGCGGGAGAGATGCTGCGGCAGATAGAAGCCGATACCGGCGGATTCACGCCGCCCGAAGACGCCTGCCCCGACATGATCAGCCTGTACGAGGGATTAAAGGAACTGGCGCGGCGGCGCAGCAACCACGTTCAACTGGAAGGGTACATTCTCTTTCCCCGCGCGCTGGCCCTGGAAAAGGAAGTCATGGCGGCGTAGGAGCAAGGCTTCAGCTTTCAGCTTCCGGCTATTGGCTATTAGCTTTTCTGCGCCGCGGGCAGTACAGCCAGTACTCGACAGCGAAGTTTGTCGGCCGAACTCCAGGCCAGGGGCATTTCGCTGTCCATGCAGGCACAATCGCCGGCCTCGAGAATCTCGTGCATGCCTCCAGCATCAAGCTTCAGCTTTCCTTCGAGCACATACACCAGGCCGTTGCTCTCGTGCGTGGCATGGATTGCCATTGGCGATCCTCCTGGAGGAAACTCGATCATTTGTGCAGTCATTCGGCAGCCCGAACCGGCACCGTTCAGCGGCGTAATCCTCACCGTCTCCGGCCCGCGCGTGGTTCCCTGCAGGTGTGCCTTGCGCGTGATGGCGAGAGAGTGGCGCGTGGGCTCGCCGAAAAAGTAGCTGAGGCCCACTCCGTAAATCCGGCAGATGGTTGAGAGTGTGGGCAGGGTGGGAATCATCCTGTCGGTTTCGAGCTTTGACAGCAGCGCCGTTGAGAGCCCGGTTTCAGCCGCGAGCCGTGAAAGTGTGAGCCGCTTTTGTGTGCGCAGAGACCGCAGTTTCAGTCCAATGCAATAAGGTTCCAGTGACCATTGGGCGTACGAAACAGTCTTAGGCATCGATTGCTCCCTTGGGGTGTTAATGGCTGCTAACCAGTGTACGGCAATCTCGCGGCCGCCCGCCGTAACGCGGGCGGTAAACATTAGTGCAACAAATGCATGACGAAAGTGACGACCAGCGCTTGAACCCGTCCAATCCCGATGCGCTTTTGCGGCACGGGCACGACAGTTTACATTTAAGGTAGTGCGCCGGTAATGGCGCCGCATGCAGCCGGCTATTCCTTCACTGGGGTTTATCGACAAACGCTCCAGGACCGGCATTTAAGTGCCCTGCGCTACAACGCACGCTGGCAGCCCGCGCATCAGAAGAGCTGAGCGCCGGAAAAATGAAACCGGCAATGAGTCACTGACTCTATTGCCCCACTCCCCCAATAAGAGGCCGAAAACTCAATGACACGACATGCTTTTTGCATTTCCGATCATATTTGCCGCGCCGCATCCGCGCTTCTTGCGCTGGTGGTGGGCGCAAGCCTTGCCGGCGCAGCAAATGCTGAGCCTGACAAGAAACCGGCCGCGCCGGATGTGCTGGTGCTGAGCGATGGCGACACACTCCATGGCAAGTTTGTAAACGAGATCGGCGGCAAGGTGACCTTTCACACCGACTCGCTGGGCGATGTGACGCTGGGGTGGGACAAGATCAAGGAGCTGCACACTACTGAGAAATTTGGCGTGCTTCAGCAGACCGCAAACACCAAAGGCAAGCATGCGGCCGCCAGTATTCCGAGCGGTACGATCGATGTGAGCGACGGCAAAGTTACCGTAAATGCCGAGGGCGCGCCCGCCACGCTTCCGGTTGCAAAAGCCCAGTACGTGATGGATGAAAGTGTATTGCGGAGGCAGGTGTTTACAGCGCCACGCTTTTTTGCCGCATGGAACGGCGCGGCCACGGCAGGGGCAACAATAGTTTCGTCAACCACCGATCAATACACTTTTTCGGGCGCACTTAACATGGTGCGCGCGATCCCGGTGGTTCCATGGCTCAACCCGCGCAACAAAACGCTCTTCGCCTTCAATGAGTCGTACGGCAAGATCACCCAGCCGGCCTATTCGTATCCCGCAACTCCGCCGGCCACAGGAAGCGTGGTAGTGCCTGCGGTTGTAACCAAGTCATCCATCACCCACGCCGCAGCCGAGCGCGATGAATATTTCTCGCCCCGGGTCTATGTGCTGGCGCAGGTGGCATTCGATCACAATTACGCGCAGGAATTGCAGTTGCAGCAAATCTATGGCGGCGGCTTTGGGTGGACGGTGTTGAAAAAGCCCAATCAGGAATTCGACTTGAAGGGCACAGCGCAATACGAGAAGCAGCAGTTCATTCCCAGCACGGGCGACGCGAATCAGAATCTGATCGGCTCAACCTTTTCGGCGAACTATCTGCTGCACGTGAAGAAGATCAACTTCTCGCAGGCGCTTTCATACATCCCGGCGTACAACCAGATGAGCGCCTACTCGGCCAACGAGACCGACACCGTGGCCTTCCCTGCGTTCAAGAACTTCAGCTTTTCGGTGGGCACGCTCGATACGTATCTGAACGATGCGCCGTTCGGAGCGACGGCATCGAATCCGCCCACCAAGCCAAACTCGTTTCAGTTCACGATGGGACTGACCTACGTGATCAAGTCGAAGTACTAGCGGCTGCATTTCTCACAGTCGCGCACTCAATAACAGCTTCGGGCCCCTGGTAAGTTTCCGATGGGCTTTAGTGCACAATCGAGGAAAACTCACAACGCGCGTGATTCGATATAAAAAATTTAAGTTCAATCGTTTACGGTGTTTTTGCGGAAGCGTGTAAAAGCGCGCAAATAGGTGCAAAATGACTAAATCTGCACCGAACCCGGTTCAAAACATCGATATTCCGCGAACAAATGTAACAGCAGTTTTGTTACACTTTGCGATCTAAATAGCTTTATCCGCTTGAACTTGCCATCTCTAGCCCCTATTAACTCTTGGAACACCCCCGGGAGGGGGGGGGTACGGACCGGGGACATGGCTGACATTTTGAACTGGGCGCATCTCCGACACTGCACAAGTCCAGGGGCGTAAGTCTAGAACGTCTTGATGGGCTGGAGAACGAGCAATGAATTGGAGTTCAGCGGCAAGGTGACTTCTTCGGTCAGCATGTTTCTACTCTGCGCGCATTACTCGTAATTCAAGGCAATCGGCGAACAACAAAACTGCGGTTCAAGATGTCCGCCCGACGGCGACCAGGAATCCACTGTAATCTCGCGTCCTGCGGCCTTGCCGTCGTGCTGCTCCCAAGTCTCAGAATCACGGCCTGCCCAGGGAGTTCAAAGGTTCGCGGCAAAGATGCCGGCAACTGTGCCTTCAAAGCCACACCTCGCGCTAACGCCCGCGAAGCGGTGTTAAGAGATTTCCGTTCCAATCCACAACCAGGAAACAGTTTTGTGGAAAACAAGTGACTTAAAACACACAGAGTTACCGGCTGGATGGTTCAGAAGATTACAGTTAACTAAAGAGTAATTTGAATTGGTTACCTTCTTCATTAAATTTGTCCCAAACACCACTTCTAGATCGACTCCAAATGTGCATAATGGATTGAATTATCAGAAACGGCGTTCAATGAAGCGCCGGGGCTCATGTGATTTTTTTGTAGTTTTTACCCCAGAAAAGCGAGAGCGTTATCCGTAGTTTTGTTTTTGTATCAGGTATGAATCCACCGCGCTGAATCGTCGTGTGCTGGAGCAGGCATTTGTGGACCTGCGCGTTGGGCCCGTGCCGGCAAGCCACGTTGAGTTGGCTGATGCGGATTTTGATGCAGTTCTTTCCTCGGACGCTCCCGTAAAGCGTTTTCCCGCTTGCCCAAGCCGGGCGAGATGATGAGTTTGTGCCCGGATTCCCGGCCAGACGAGCGTGGAGAAACGCGGAAAAGCGTTGGTACGGATGGAGAACGGTGGATCGATGCCGGCAGGCAAAAGGCAGCCGGCTTATAGATTTGGCAAATTCCGGCTGGAGCCCGATGGTACGTTGCTACGCGGCAAAAAACGCGTTCATCTTCCGGCGGAAGAGACTGCCGCGCTGCGGCTGCTGCTGGAGCAGCGAGGCAAGCTGGTTACCCGCGCCGAGCTGAGCCGGGCCATGGAGCAGGATGCGCGGGGCGACTTTGAAAACGTTAACGAGGCTATCGTATCGCTGGGAAAACGTCTCGGGCCTGAAGTACAGATCGAGCCGGTGCTGCGACAGGGATTTCGCTTTGCAAGCGACGCACAAGAACTCTCCGCGGCGCCGCCGGCGGCGTTGCCGCACGTAGCCATCCTTCCTATGACCGCGGAGTTCGGAGTTGCGGAGTATCTGGGCACAGCGGTGACCGAGGGAGCGTTTGACCGCCTGGCCCGCAGACGACCAGCGGTGTGTACGCTGGCCGCGAAGGAGTCTGTCGCGACGCTGGCGCGGCAAAGCCTGACCGCCGTAGAGATCGGCCGAGCGATGTGTGCCGACATGGTTTTGACCGGCACGCTGCGCGCGTTGCCGGCACACCACCGCCTGCGCGCCGAGATGATCAACGTTGAAGACGGGCTCTCGTTGTGGAGTGAAGATGAGCTAGTGGAACGGGCTCAGATTGCGGGGCTGGAGGCGGAGCTGGCGCGGCTGATTGCGATGCGGCTGGAGGGGGGCTCCGTTTCAATCTCGGCTTCGGCCGAGCCGGATGATGGCGAGTTGCAGGAACCACAGAATCGCGAAGCCTACGAGCTCTACCAGCGTGCGCGATTCGAGTGGCAGTCGCTGGAGCGGCACCGGATGCAGGACGCCGTGCAGCATTTGATACGCGCCAGCGAACACGATCCCTCACTGACGGCCGCGCGAATTGACCTTGCGCACCTCGCAATTACCGAGGCCTTCCACGGCTATCTGTCGCCATCGTTGGCCGTTGACATGGTGCGCCGCGCAGCCAGGCCGGGATTCGACTCGCGCGCCGGAGAAGCGATTCTGCCAGCCGTGGGGTGGGTGAGCTTCCACTACGATCGCGATCTGCGCGCGGCACTTGACGCGTTTGCGCGCTCGAGGCATTTGCCTCACGATCCCTGGGTCACTCGCGCGCGCATTATGCTGGCGCTCAGCCGTCGGCGCTTTGAAGAGGCCGAGCAGATGCTGCACGATGCCCTTGGCACCGATCCCTTCTCCCCGTGGCTGCACGCGCGGCTGGTGTGGACCCAGCACCTGCTGGGCGATTCGGCGGCATGCGTGCGCGAAGTCAATGCCGCGCTTCAGCGGTTTCCGTTGCATGAAGGCGTCGAGATGTACGCGGGAATCATTCTCGCCTTTAACGGTGATGCCGAGCGCGCCGTGAAACTGGCCGGAGCCCTGGAGCACCGGCGGCCTTACTTCGACCCCGCGGTAGCAGTTCACGCCTACACGCTGGCCGTAGCAGGACGGAGCGAAGAAGCTCGCTCGATTCTGGAGCGGCTGGAGTGGATGGGCCGCGAGCGCTACGTAATGACCTCGCTCTCGGCTGCCGTATATGTGGCGCTGGGCGAACACGACCAGGCGCTGGCTCAACTCGAGGCCGCGAATGAAGCACGCTGCCCATGGTTCTTCCAGGCCCTCGCCGATCCACGCCTTGCCCCCCTGCACAATGCGCCGAGATTCCGTGAGCTTGAGCAGATTCTGATGAATATGGAACGGGTTGCGGGGGAGTGAGCGAGCGGACGGGTCGGGGGCTGTGAGAGATTCGAAGCTTCCCAGGTCTCAAAATCGAGACCTGGGGCACCCAACGTTTATGTTACGGCTGACTGACTGGCTGGCTATCTCGCACCCGGCACGAGGCTTTGCCATTCCGCAATTTTTTCGCGGATGGTCTGTTGCATTTCGGAGTCGCCTGCCTGCTGGGCGACGGCAAGCGCGCGTTGGGCCGCAGTTACAGCCTGGGCCGGCCGGCCGGTCTCAGAGAACATCAACGCCAGAAACCACAAGCTCTGCGCGTCTTTGCCGCCGCTGATCTCGGCGGCTTTTTCAAAGTGCGGCACGGCCTCGTTAAAACGGCTTTGGGCAGCCATCACGCGTCCCAGGTTAAATTGGCATTCGAAGCAATCGGGCGTAAGCTGCACCGCTTTTTCCAAATGTTCATCAGCGCCAGTGAGGTCGCCATTCCTGGCCAGAGCTGCGCCCAGAGTGTTGTGCGCGGGCGCTGAATCAGGATCGGCATCGAGAGCCTTTTGGCAATGAGCGATGCTCTCATCCAGCCGTCCCTGATCAAGCATTGCAGCCCCCAGACCGGCGTGCGCCCTGGGGTCGCCCGGAGTGGCTTCCAGCGCCTTGTTGAAGCTCTCGATTGCGTCATCCAGTTTTCCGGTCCGCGCCAGCGCGTAGCCCAGGTCAGCGTACACCGCTTCGTTCCTCGAACTGGTTGGGTCGGCATTCAGAGCCGCTTTATATTGCTCCACCGCCTCCATCACATTTCCCTTTTGCTCCAGCGCCTCGCCCAGTTCGAAATAGGTCTTGGCGTCGCCCGGCGAAAGTTCCAGCGCCTTATGGTAGTGCTCGATCGCCTCATCCAGTTTGCCCGCTCGACGCAAATCCGCAGCGGTGTCGAACTCGTGGAAGAAACTGGCCAGCGGCGCTTCGAGTTTGTCCCAGTAGTTCTGCGGAATGTTCACGAACTCGGGCAGATTCACGGCCCGGTTGGCGGCTGTCGAGTTGTCAATAAGAATTGCCGGACTGGAGTTGCCGTTCTCATCGATGTGCGTGAGATACATCTGCGTGTATGGCGACCGCGCCTTTGACGAAAAAACCAGCCAGCGACCATTGGGCGAAAAGCTGTGCCACGAGTTCATAGTGGGCAAATTCGAACTCAGCTCGCGTGCCTTGCCGCCTTCAAACGGCACAATGAAGAGCTTACTGTCGGGCCGCATCAGCAATCCGTTGTGCGCCTCGACAAACACAATCCACTTGCCGTCGGGAGAGACCTTGGGGAAACTGTTGCTCATGCCGTTCTGCGACGCGCCCTCAATACGCTCCGGCGCACCACCCTTGCCATCGTTGAAGGGAATCCGGTACAGGTCGTACTGAATTTGCGTCTCTTTCGGATCGTTCGCGAATTCGGCGTTGGCGTGTCCTGGGGGATATGCCGTTCGCGACTCTGCGCGCAGAAACACGATGTACTTCCCATCCGGACTCCAGACCGCGCCGGCTTGCACAAAATGATCGTCATCGGCGCCGGGCAGCGGCTGCAACCGGCCAGTCTCCCGGCTGTACCACGCCAGAATTCCTCGCGTGGGATAGAACACCTGCAGGAACCGGTAATCTTTAAAGTTCATTACGTAGTAGCGGTCGGCAATGTCGCTGCGATGATTGGCCGACATTTGCGACTTGGGATCGTTGATGGTGGTGAGCACGTAGTTGCCGTCAGGCGAAACCTGCGACATGAAGCCGATGCGCAGATTGCCGCCCAGCGGCCCCTCAAACGTGCTCCACTTTACGATGCTGGCGTCGTTCATCGTGGTTTGCGGCTTGATGGTCATCAAGCTGTAGAGGCCGCGATCGTTGTCGGGCCCGTCCACGTCGAGGCCCATGGTTTTGCCATCGCGCGAGAACGAGTGGCAGTTCACGCACGTCGAGCTGCCGGTCATCAGCAGGTGACTCTGCGGCTGCGAAATGTCGCGCAGCCTCCACGCAACAACGCCCAGCATGTGTTTGGGTATGGGACTGATGATTCCCTTCTTGCCTTCGCTGGGAATGAGCGGCACGTCGCGATAAAAAATCGGCGCGCCCACCGGGTCACGCGATGTCTCGATGGTGACTTCTCCGCGCGAGAGCGGGTGCTTCTGCTTATCATCGGCAAATCCGGTAATGGTCACGGTCGCCGATCCACCGGACGAGTTCTTCTTGATCCTGGCCCAGGTCTTTTCGTCGGGCGTCCACGTGTGTCCCTCGGCCTCTTCGGGCGTTAATGCGGGCGGGCGATTATTCTCCATCACCACCCGCTGATCGATTTCGCCGGTCTGGAGCTTGGGCCCGTCTGTCTTCTCGTTAACATGCCCGCCATGCTCGCCGAAGGTCACTTCAACGCGCCAGCTCTTCGCCTCGGCGTCCGCATCGCGCCAGCGGAACACCGGCGCCACAATCTCAGGCGGAAAGATGGAGCCGTTCTGCGGATAGTCAACCGTGATCTTTGCGAGTTCTGCGGACTGAGGCTTTACCGACTTATCGGCCGGCCCGGGTGACGCGAACGAAGCCGCTAGGCAAATCGCTGCGACGAAAAAAGCGGCAGTCGCGCCCGTCAACGCAATCCGTTCCCGCTGCAATGAACCCCCTCGGCGCGCACCTCTCTCAAGGCGTCGCGCAGACACTCAAACACTAATTAAGCGAAGGGGCTTGATGCTGTGATCTGGCTCACTTGCACGACCGACCGGCGCAGCCACACTCCGTGTGAAAAACGGATCTTTCGTTGGGTCTCGTCCAACGGAATCGTCGGCGTGTCGGGTCGCAATCCTCTTGACGTAATCTCCCGCGCTCCATTACCTTTTTTTCAGCGCGAAGGGCGCATCCAGTCCGCGGAAAGGGCCGTGCCCACCTTAGCTCTCCACAATCTGGCGAATCTTCTTTCAGCCTGATCCATGCGGACACTCCAGGCGCATCTTGAAAGGAGCTTCGTATGCCCGACCGCATCCTGCCCGACCGCCCCAACCTCGAACAATACAAGAAGCAAGCCAAAGAACTTCATCATGCTGCTGCCGCAGGCGAGCAGGACGCGTTGGCGCGCTTGCGCAAACACCATCCGCGCCTCCGCAATCTCGACACTTTTTCTCCCAATGCCATCACGTTAGCCGACGCGCAGTTGGTGCTCGCCCGCGAACATGGCTACGAATCCTGGCCCGCATTCCAAAAACATATTGAGACCCTGAGGATCATTCGCTCGGTTGAAGAGATCACCGATCCTCTCAACACGTTCATTGAAGTTGCGAGCGTCGATCGCCATGGCTGGCATGCCTCCGGCACGCTCGAACACCCCGACATGATTCTGGCGAGGTACCCTTCCGTCGCCATGGGCAACATCTACAGCGCTGCCGTGCTTGGCGACGAGGGGACGGTCCGCGCCTGGCTAGCGCGCGACGCATCGCTCGCGAGAATTACCGGCGGCCCTCGCCAGTGGGATGCACTCACCTACCTGTGCTTCTCGCGCTATCTCCGCATCGACAAAGCGCGTTCTGAAGCATTCGTCGCAACTGCGCGAGCGCTGCTCGAAGCCGGCGCGAATGCCAACACCGGCTGGACCGAGTACATTGACGACCCGCCGCGGCCAGTTCTCGAAGCGGCGATCTACGGCGCCGCGGGGCTCGCGCAAAATGCCGGCCTCACGCAACTGCTGATTGATTACGGCGTCGACCCCAACGACGAGGAGACGCCCTACCACGTCCCGGAAACTTACGACAACACCGTACTCGAAGTTCTGCTTCGCTCGGGAAGATTCAACAAGGCAAGCCTCACCACCGTAGCCCTCCGCAAGTGCGACTGGCACGACGATAAAGGCCTTGAGCTTGCTCTCGAGCACGGCGCCGATCCCAATAACTTCGGGCGCTGGAATTCCTCATTCTTGCACCATGCCATTCGCCGCGATAACGGCCTGGTGATGATTGAAGCCATCCTCGACCGCAATGCCAACCCTTATCTGCCGAATCATGCCGACGGCCGCAACGCCGCCCAGATGGCCGCTTACCATGGGCGCGGCGACATCCTGACCTCGCTGGAGCGACGCGGCTTCGAACTGAAACTTGAAGGCCTCGATGCGTTGGTCGCCGCCTGCGCTCGAGCCGACCTGGATACTGCGCGCAGCCTCATTGCCGGCGAGCCGGAGCTATTAGCGCGGGGTCTCGAAATGGGTGGAACGCTTCTGGCACGATTCGCCGGCGCAGACAACGATGCAGGTGTGCGCTGTTTGCTGGCCCTCGACGTTTCTGCTGCTGCGCAATGGCCCGACGGCGATCCTTATTGGGATCTCACTCCGAACTCCACTGCTCTGCATGTTGCGGCGTGGCGTGCGCATCACGACGTGGTCCGAACGCTCATTGCCGCGGGAACGCCTGTAAACGCTCGCGACGCCCGCAACCGCACCGCACTCCAACTCGCGGTGCGAGCTTGCACCGATTCCTACTGGAGGTACCGCCGCCAGCCGGACTCGGTTGCAGCCCTGCTCGCCGCCGGCGCTGCCACCGACGGCATCGAGATTCCCACCGGCTACGACGCCGTCGACGATCTACTGCGCAATCAAAGACCTCCTCTGCTGTGAGGTCAGTAAGTCTCAAGCCGATCCGCGCGGACCAAACCGCGCGAATCGGCGCCAAACCCTATTGGCTATTGGCTACTCCCTCGCGCCCTTTCACCGCCCGGCCGGCCGCCGCGCCCGACGCCCATGCCCATTGGAAATTGAATCCGCCCAGGTGGCCGGTCACGTCAACCACCTCGCCGATGAAGTAGAGGCCGGGAACGCTGCGGCATTCCATGGTCTGCGCTGAGAGCGCGCTCGTGCTCACACCACCTGCCGTCACCTCAGCCTTCTCGTATCCTTCGGTTCCGCTGGGCGTAAACGTCCACGCGTGCAGCCTGCGTTCCATCTCATCGAGCGCGTGATTGGTCCAACTCGAGGGCGCGGCCACGTCCACCAATCGGTCAGCAAGCCTCGCCGGCAACTCCGCACGCAAAGCCGCTTTCATCGCAATCGTGTCGCGGCGGGCATGCGGAGCCTGCAACGCGGCCAGCAGACGCCGCCCGGGCGACCAGTCGATACTGATCGATTCGCGGCGAATTGTTTGCGGTTGGTTCCAATACGACGAGATCTGCAGAATCGCCGGCCCGCTCAACCCGCGATGCGTAAAAAGCATCTTCTCAGTAAAGCTGCGCTTGCCCGCGTTCACAATTACCGGCGCCGAGACTCCGGCCAGGTCAACGAACTGCCGCCGCTCTGCGCCGGCCAGCACCAGCGGAACCAGCGCCGGGCGGCAGGGCTCAATCGGCACACCAAACTGCCGGGCAATCTCGTAACCAAATCCGGTCGCGCCCATCTTTGGAATTGACAGTCCGCCAGTGGCGACAATGAGCGCGGGTGCAGCGAAATGGGCCTTATCTGCAACCACCGTGAACTGGCCTGATGAACCATCGCGGCGCACTTCGCTCACCGCCGTCCCGGTCGTCACGCGTACGCCAGCCTGGGCGCACTCAGCCATCAGCAGGTCCACAATCTGTTGCGCACTGCCGTCGCAAAAAAGCTGGCCCAGCGTCTTCTCGTGCCAGGCAATGCCGTGCCGCTGCACCAGCGCAATAAAATCCGCGGGCGTGTAGCGTGCCAGCGCGCTCTTGGCAAAGTGGAGATTGGCAGAGAGAAAGTTATCTGCCCGCGTGTGCAGGTTGGTGAAGTTGCAGCGACCTCCGCCGGAGATGAGGATTTTTTTGCCCGGTCGCTCGGCGCGCTCCAGCACGGCAACGCGGAGCCCGCGCCGGCCCGCCTCAATCGCAGCCATCAAACCCGCCGCGCCTGCCCCCAGAATGACGACATCGAACCTGTGCTGATTCACGTTGGCTACTTCGATTAGAGCACTCGGACGCGCGGGTAGCTGCGTCAGCTTTCTTGTTCCGGTTCAAGCGCGGGCAGCAAATCGTCTTCACGGGCAGCCCAAACGTAAAGAGTAGGCAGCAGGAAAATGCTGATCATCAAGTTAGCCAGCAGTCCGCCGACAATCACGATCGCAAACGGACGCTGCGAGTCGGAGCCGATGGCATGAGAGAGGGCGGCGGGGAGCAGGCCCAGCGTCGCCACCAGCATGGTCATTACGATGGGACGCAGTCGAAGCACCGCTCCTTCGACGGCCGCCTCCTTAATGGTGTCGCCGCGCGACCGGAGCTGGTTGATGAATTCGATCATGATGACACCGACCTGTACCGACACGCCGAATAAGGCCAGAAAGCCCACCGCTGAAGAGACAGAGAAGTTGGTATGCGTAAGGAACAGCGCCAGCGGCCCGCCCACCGAGGCCATCCCCACGCTGACAAGAATCACCATAGCCCACTTGAACAAACGGAACATGGTGTAAAGGATGATGAAGATCACGACCATGGTGATGGGAACGATGAGCATCATCCGCTGGTTGGCGCGTTTCTGGCTGGCATATTCGCCGGCCCACTCAAGATGGTAGCCGGCGGGTAAATGGACGTTCCGCTGGACTTTTGCGATCGCTTCTTCGACGGTCGAGCCCAGATCGCGCCCGCGCACGGAATACTTGATTGCGATATAACGCTGGCCGCCTTCACGGTAGATTTCTTCGGCGCCGTCGTCGGTTGAAATGCGGGTGAGTTGCGCCAGAGAAATGCGCTCGCCCGACGGCGCCAGCAGCCGGATGTTCTCGATTGCCTCCTGGGTATCGCGGTATTGCCGCTGGTAGCGCAGGGTCACGTCGAAACGCGCCTCGCCCTGCTGCACCTGCGTCAGAGCGCTCGAGCCTACCGCCGTCTGGATCGCATCCTGAATATCGTTGGCGCTGATGCCCCACCGCGCCGCCGCCTTACGGTCGACCTGCAAATTCAGGTTCGGTTGCCCAATCACGCGGAAGATGCCCAGGTCCGCCACTCCATTTACACCGGCCATCTGCTCCTGAATCTCATCGGCATATCGCTCAAGCGTACGCAGGTCGTCGCCATACAGTTTCACGGCCAACTCGCCTTTTACACCGCTCACAGCTTCCTCCATGTTGTCGGAGATCGGCTGCGAATAATTCCAGATAACACCCGGAAACTTGGAGAGCTCGCGGTCCATGGAGGCGATCAGTTCTTCCTTGTCCTGGTGAAATGCGGGGCGCCACTGTCCCTTCGGTTTCAAATCGACAAAGTACTCTGTGTCGAAAAACCCCGTAGTGTCGGTTCCATCGTCGGGGCGTCCGGTCTGGCTTACCACCTGGGTCACCTCAGGGAACGAAGCCATTACAATCCTTGCCCGGTTGGTAAATTGAACTGAATCGGTTGGGCCCTCGCTTGGCGCCAGCGTGCCGCGCACCCAGATCGAACCCTCATCCAGGTGCGGCAAAAACTCCGAGCCGATCGGTCCGCCGAATGCGAGATAAACGCCGAACGCAAAAAGACCGGTCGCAATGCCCACGGTCCGGTAACGGTGCTCGATAGCGGACCGCACCGCAACCCGGTAGTGCGTCGTGAGCCACGCCATGAGCGGATTGTGCCACTCCTTCGTTCCCTTGCTGAACAGCAAGCTGGCCATCACGGGCGCAATCACAATCGAGAACACCAACGCGCCGAAAAGCGCGAACGAGACCGTCCACGCCATGGGTTTGAACAATCGCCCTTCAACGGCCTGGAGCGTGAAAATCGGCAGATAGGACGTGATCACGATCGCTCGCGCAAAGAACACCGGCCGCTGCACCTCGTGCGCGGCGTCCTGAATCTTGATGGCTGGATTGCGCCGATCCTGTTTGCGCCCAAGATGGCGGATGATGTTCTCAATCATCACCACCGATCCATCAACCAGCATGCCGAAGTCGAGCGCGCCCAGCGACAGCAAATTGGCAGGAATATGACTGAGATCGAGGCAGATCGCGGCAAACATCAGCGCAAATGGAATGGTGAGCGTAACGATAACGGCGCCGCGAATGTTACCCAGAAAGAGGAAAAGAATGATGGCGACCAGGATCATGCCCTCGGTCAGGTTGTGCTCCACCGTATCCACGGTGAACTTGACCAGGTCGGAGCGGTCGAGAAACGGAACTACCTTCACGCCCCTGGGCAAGATCCCATGATTGAGCTTGTCCACCTCCTCGTGAATGCCCTTGAGCACCGGATCGCCGTCGTCGCCCTTCTGCAGCAGCACGATTCCTTCAACCGTGTCGGGGTTGTCGACAATCACTCCGTTGGCGAGGTGCGTGGACCTTCCGATCTGGCCGAGTCGGATTTTTGCTCCCTGGTTTACGCTGGCGATTTCGTGCACGAGCACCGATGCGCCATTCTGCGTTTTTACGACCGTGTCTTCAATATCGTGCACACCGGAGTAAAGCCCCAGCGTCTGCACGTTGACTTGCTGCGCGCCTTTCTCAATAAAGCTGCCGCCGCCGTTGGTATTGTTGATGGCGATCTGCTGCTCCACCTGGCCAATGCTCAATCCATAGTCAACCAGTTTGTCGGGATCCAGCGAGATCTGGTACTCCTTGGTCGGGCCGCCGAAACTGGATACATCCACCACCCCCGGAACACTCTTGAATGACTTTTCAAGCGACCAATCTTCGATCGCCTTGCACTCCATCACGTCGTAGGCCGGGTTGGTGCTCTCAACCGTGTACCAGAAGATCTGGCCAACGGGGCTCCAGTCCGTGCCCATCTGTGGAACCAGGTTCTCGGGAAGATTGACTTGGCCGAGCCGCTCCATTACGTGTTCCCGGTTCACGTCGCTGGTGGTCCCGTCTTCAAAGATCAACATGATGCTCGACAGGCCTGCCAGCGTGGTGGAACGCAGATGCTCGAGGCGGGGAATGCCGGCCATCTGGATTTCGACCGGCACCGTGACCTGGCGCTCAATCTCCTCGGCCGAGCGCCCCGGCCACTGCGTAATGATCTGGACGTAGTTGTTGGCAACGTCGGGATATGCTTCGACCGGCAGCGCGCGGAATGAGATGATGCCCCAGACCGTCAATACCACGACGCCGCCCAGGACCAGCCAGCGGCTTCTTAACGCGAAATCCACGAGCGCGCGAATCACTTATTGGTCCCCGTGCCGCAGGGAGTGCTAATCGCTGCAGGCATGTACAAAAGATAACGAAAGTGTAGAGATTATAAACGTTGCTTCGTCAAGTGGCTGAAACACAGCAAATACTGAAATTCCGCCTCGGGCCCCCGTCCAAAACCGGACAGCATGTCGCATTTATGGACAAGTACGGCGAGTGCCCTGTCCCGCCTCAATTCTGCTATCGCCTTTTTTTACAGCGATTTGGACTGGCTTGCAGAGGTCAAGTCAGTGGAAGTCGAATTGCTTTAATCAACGCATCATCGGGCATTATATGGAGGCGAGCAGTGGCCTATTTTGAACGGATGCGAGACATCGTTTCAGAACCTTTCAGTCCCGACGTGATCCGGCAACGCACTTCAGCCGGTTGGCAAATGGTTGCAATTGAGTGGAAGCGCGAGCTGCCCGATGCGGAGGCCCCATCCGCAAGCGAGTTCAATGAGGACGTACCCTACGGCTTGCGGGTGAGTGACGACTGCAGGCGCCTGGAGCCCGATCCCGTCGAGCACCAGGTACTGATGCTGATCATGGACCTGCTGGTGGAGGACTTTTCCTATGCGGAGATCGTCGCCAGCCTGAACGAAAAGGGCTTCCGTATGAGGAACGGCCAGCCGTGGAGCCGCGTCGCCGTCTTCAGAATGATTCCGCGGCTGATCGAAGTCGGCCCAAATTTCTTCTCGTCAGGTGAGTGGGCTGAACGCCGCCACCGCATCGAGCACCCGCATGCTGAAGCAATGGACCGGCCCGCGAAGCAGCCGCACACGTGGCGAAATCTGTTCGGGCGGCGGACGCGGGACTAGAGCTGGTTGCAGAAATATGCCTGATGGAACCCTGAACCATCCCTCAGGGGCTAAAGCCCAGAGTTTTTGCGGCTTTTGCGGCACGGCTAAAGCCGTGCCCTTTCAAAGCCGGGTTGATGCAACCAGTTCCAGGGCCCTCAGCTCCCTGCGGCGGTCTTGCCGCCGCTTTCGTCATTCTTACCCGTCGCTTCTTTTCCCTGGTTTTGAAGGGGTGATTGCGCTGTGGCTGCCTGGTGCTGCTCTTTTTCGGCGAGCTGTTCCTTTTTTCGCTCTTCGGCAGAGATGAGGCTCTCCAGCCTTACCCGGGCAGCACGCCACCTGACGTCACTGGCTTTGCCGGCCTGAGCCAGATATGGGGCAAGTTGGTCGTCGGTGACGGTGCCGTTGTCTCTAAGCAATTGCAAGAGAGCGGCGTACTGTGTCTCCAGGTGTTCAAGAGATGAACTCAATTCATTCAGCAGCTCATGTGCCACATCAACGTTCATGTTGCATGCCTCCATTTGTAATGGATGCGATCGAGCAACAATCTGCTTGTTCGGTTCGTTCCACAAAATGTGATTTGTCTGAACCATGGGCTCTCTGGCGCGTTCTGCTTGAATAACCGCCAGTCCGAAATTACCCCCTGGCTAACATTTTTTGGTTAACATTCCCGTAGGGAAAGGGAGAATTTTATGCCGGTTCAATCATGCGTCCCGATCATTCCCAGCGCTGACCTTGAGAAAAGTCTGCGCCTGTGGGTCGATGGCCTCGGATTTTCGATGAGCAGAGAAATGTACAAGGACGGTAAGCTGATCGGCTGCATGCTGAACAAAGGCAACATGTGGTTCTGGCTGAACCAGCGCGCCGGCAATCCGGGAAAGCCAGAGGACTACAACGGCATTAATCTCTACTGGGCGCCATCCGATATCAACGAAACCCGGGAGCATTTGAAGAGCCTCGGATTCAGCGTCTCAGAGATCGAAGACCGATACTACGGCCAGACCGAGTTCTTCCTCACCGACGACGACGGCTTCTCGCATTGCTTCGGCGTCGCAACACAGAAATAGGCGTAGCCAGTTCCTCTAGGTTCCTGTCAAAACGATCATCGTAATCGATTGCGCCGGAAACGTCAGGTTAAGGCTGCTCGTTGAAGAACCGTGGGGTGGCGGCATTGGGGTTATGCCTGGTTCCGGAACAATCGCGGTCAGGTTCGCAGCGCTATAGATGAAGATGTTAACTGGCGCGATGGGGGTAAAGTTTGCCAGTGACAAAGTGCTGGTAAGAGTGCCGTAGGTCTTGTTGATGACTACGACAGTAATCGCCTGGTCGGATGTGCGTTGGGCCGCATATATCGAAAGCTGGCCTTGATTCGCGCTTTGGGCCGAAAGAGCCGTGTCTCCGAATTGCGATTGGTTTCCATCGTAGTTGCGATAAATCGAATACGCTGTCAGGATTGGAACCTGCATTTCCGCGGTGTTTTGCGGGTCATAGGTGTTCCACCAGATCGTGGCCATGTCCAAACCGTACGCGCCGAAGATGCCCAGCAGATCAGCCTGCGCGAGAGCGCCACTTATGCCGTCTACACCGCCCCAGTTGTATTCAGTGAATGCCAGTTTTGTCCCCGGGTAGTCACGGGAAATCCACGATTGCGCCAGCGGAATCAGTTGCGGAGGCACGGGGGGCGCGGTGTTGGATGCGTTGTTGGGATCGGTGTAATTGGGGTCAGTATAAGTGGGATCCCAGAAAACACGCGTGGAATTCAGACGCGCCTGTTGCACCGACGTGTCACCGGACAGGCTAAACGCCAGGTTATCCGCCGCAAAGTAAGTGTGGAGGTCGAGGTAGTCAAGAAGGCGCTGGCCATTCGCGGCATCATATGCGGCGAACTGTTGAAGGTAGTATTCCGTCAGCGGGATATTGCCGTGAGCCAGGCGATCGATCGGATTGCCGTTTACGCAGTAACAAGGGGGTGTGGACCATCCTGACTCAATATCTTTTTTCGAGTAGAAGAAGCACATCCAGCATGAAAGCACCGGGCCGCTTACTTCTGCCGTGGGATCACTGCTCTTGATTGCCTGGGCATAGGTCAGGCCGTCGTTAGTAAGTTCATCGTAAGTGTTCGGCAGCGGATGGACGTCTCTCTGGGTTGAGTCCCACCATTCGGGCTCATTATCGAGTTCGTAAATGGCGACACCGTTATTGGCCGCATTTCCGAACTTTTCGGTCAGGTAACTCACCCATCCCGCGGCAAAAGACTGGTCGATGGGCTCGCTTGTATCTGTGGGTTCGTTGACGACCGGACTGCCGTTGAGAAGGATCCCATTGCCGCAATCCGGATCGTTGGGATCTGTAGATTGCTGCGCGCCGTACTTTGTTACTGAGTAACTGCACGCAGTGCTGCGCAGAGTGGTCCAGCCAACCATCGGAATCGTGGCCATGGTGCGAGTGCCGCTCGATTGATCCTGCTCAATCTGGGTATTGAAAAGGCTGGCGTCTGGATAACCGGAGTTTGGACCTGGCGTGTTTTCGAAATACCAATCAGCGGCGTTGTTAAAGGTATCGAGCTGATAATTGTACCGCGTGGTTTGATCGCCACCCCAGCGATCAACGGGAAGACTTACGCTGGCAGCGGTTGGCCCGGTGAATGCGCCTTTCCAATCGTTCATCCCATAGATATAAGGACTGATGGCGTGCGTCGGAGCGCCTACATCTACGCTCAAGGCCGGACCGGCCGCCGTCGCCGGGGCTGATAACGTGACGGTCGTGCTGCCGGATTTTGTCGTGTCCTGAACGCTGGTAGCCGTGATGGTCACTGTGGCTGGCGCCGGAAATGGCGTTGTGTACAATCCCGCGGTTGTGATCGTGCCTGGGCTCAATGAACTTCCCGTTGGCGCGTTCACTGACCATGTCACCGCACTGCTGTAGGCGCCGGAGCCTGAGACATTCGCGGTGAATTGAAGCTGTGCACCGATTGTGACTGGAGGATTTGCCGGAGTGACAGACACGCTGGTGACGACGGGACCAGTCGGCGGCGGAGGTGGCGGAGGACTCGCGACGCTTCCGCCGCAACCTGAAATCGTCAATGCGAACGCAAATGCCGCGGCGCAGGCAACGGATTTTTCAAGGCTTCTCCGCACTCATGCTCTCTCCGGCAGAAGTCTAGCATGAGCTTCCGATCTGCTTTTCATCCATTTTTTCCTGCTCTCCGTGTTTCTCTATACTTAAGAGGTTGGCATTCCATTTATTGAGGGCTCTTGTGTTGAGATCTGCTGAACGAATTCTGTGCGTCGTCCTGAGCATGCTGATGCCGGTTGGGTTGGCTGCGCCTGCTATGGCGCGGGCGCAAAAGCTTACGGCGACTCCCGACGCGATTCCCACCACGCTTGAAGACCGCGAGCGCGCGCTCAAAGACATTTTTCACGAGTATTGGGAGGGCAACCTCAAGCGCTATCCCGAGTTTGCTTCGACCATTGGCGACACGCGCTACAACGACAAGGTGACCGACTATAGCGTGGGCGCTGAGAATGCGTGGCTGGCCCGCGAGCAGGACTGGCTGCTGAAGCTGGCGGAGATCGATCCCACGGGACTGAGCGAGCAGGACAAGCTGAGCCAGGAGCTGCTGATCCGCAAGTTCACTCAAGACGGAAAAGGCGCCGAGTTCAAAGAGTGGGAGATGCCGGTGAACCAGATGGGCGGCATCCAGATTGACTCCGCCGAACTGGGCGGCCAGCTCAGCTTCAACACGGTAAAGGACTACGAGGATTGGATTGCGCGCCTGCACGCGTTGCCAACAGCCTTTGACCAGGTTACAACCAATATGTCGTTGGGGATTGAGGACGGACGCCTTCCTCCGAAGTATTTGCTTCAGAAAGTGCTGGAGCAGGTGAAGCAGATTACGGGCGAGAAAGCGGAGGACACTCCGTTTGCCGCGCCGCTCAAAAAAATGCCGGCATCGATCGCGGCCGCCGATCAAGACCGGCTGAAGAGCGCGCTGCTTGATGCGGTGACAAAAGATGTGCTGCCGGCGTACATGCGATTCGCACGCTTCCTGACTGTCACTTACATTCCCGCGGGAGCCGAAGATCCCGGTGTGTCGGGGCTGGCAGACGGCGCGCGCTACTACCAATACCTGATCGAGCGCGAGACGACGACGGACCTGACGCCGGACCAGATTCACCAGATCGGCCTCGACGAAGTGAAGCGCGACGAGGCGGAGATGCTGGCCATCGCGCAGAAGCTGGGATTCAAAGATTTGGCCAGTTTCCGCGCGAGCCTGAAGACAAATGCCAAGCTCAAGGCTGCGAGCGCCGATGCGCTGCTGGCAGCATATAAGGGATACGTAGGGCCAATGCAGGCCAAGCTGCCCAATCTGTTCGGCACATTGCCCAAGGCTCCGCTGGAGGTGGTTCCGACGCCGGATTACATGGCAGCGTCGGCGCCGCCCGCGTATTACGTGGCCGGCACTCCCGACGGTAAGGTTCCCGGCAAGCTGTGGGTTAACCTCTACAACGCAACCGACCGCAACTTGTATGCCGTGGAGGCAATTGCGTATCACGAGGGAGTTCCGGGGCATCACTTGCAGATTTCAATTGCAGAGGAGCTGACCGGAATTCCGGAGTTCCGCAAGTTCGATTCGTACACGGCGTACACCGAGGGGTGGGCGTTGTATGCGGAGCATCTGGGCAAGGACGCGGGGTTCTACCAGGATCCATATTCGGATTATGGGAGGCTTGAGGCGGATATTTGGCGCGCGATCAGGCTGGTGGTGGACACCGGCGTGCACTCGGAGCACTGGACGAGGCAGCAGATGGTGGACTACTTCCACGATCACTCGAACATAGATGAGACGACCGTGCAAACCGAAGTCGACCGCTATATTGCGTGGCCGGGCCAGGCGCTGGCCTACAAAATCGGGCAGATGAAGATTCTGGAGCTGCGTGCGAAGGCCGAAAAGGCGCTAGGTGCGAAATACGATATCAAAGCGTTTGACGATGTAGTGGTGGGCGCAGGGGCGCTGCCGCTGGATGTGCTGGAAGCGCGCGTGAATGCGTGGATTGCGGCTGAGGGTGGGGCGCCTCTTCAGGCGGTCCCGGGGAAGTAGATGGGGTTAAGTGGCGTCGATGCGCGTATCCTGTTGAGTAGACCTAAATCACCCTTTCAACCAAGAGGACATCATGGAAATAGCCGTTGAGGCGAGCCAGACGCCCGCGCAACTGCCCAATGTACGCATCGCTGTGCTGGGCGCAGGCAAGATGGGCGGCATTCTGCTGCAGGCGTTTTTGAAAGAGAACCTGTTTGCCGCGGATAAGATTCACGCTACCCGCACCAAAGCCGAGAGCGCCCTGGCGCTCAGCACGCAATGGGGTGTGGACGTAGGCACCGATAACGTTGAAGCCGTGCGGCAGGCAGATTTGATTTTGATTGCGGTAAAGCCGTTCCAGGTACCGGAGTTGATTGCGGAGATCAAGCCTGCGCTCACCAAAGACAAGACGGTGGTTTCGATTGCGGCTTCGGTGAAGACGCGGTCGATTGAAGAGGCGTCGGGCCTCGATATCGGCGTGATTCGGGCCATGCCTAACACACCTTCGGCGCTGGGCGCAGGCATTGCTGCGCTTTGCCGGGGACGCTTCGTCTCCGCGGCGCAGATGGAACTGGCGCAGCGGATTTTTGAGACCGTGGGGCGCACCGTAATCGTGGAAGAAAAGCACATGGACGCGGTGACCGGTCTTTCAGGCTCGGGACCGGCGTATCTCTACATCATTATTGAAGCGCTGGCCGAGGCCGGGGTGAAAGTGGGCCTGCCGCGCGACATCGCCACGCAGCTAGCTGCGCAAACCGCCTACGGCTCAGCGAAGATGGTGCTCGAAACGGGCTATCACCCGGCGCTGTTGAAAGATGCCGTGACTACTCCAGCCGGCTGCACCATTGACGGAATCCTCGAACTTGAAGAAGGGGGCCTGCGCGTGACGCTGATCAAGGCTGTTATGCGGGCCACCGAGCGGGCGCGGCAACTGGCGGCGGGATAAAGGCAGGAAGTAGTGAATAGGAAGCATGCCAGCGGGCGAGGCAGCAGCTTGAAGTCACAGATTGTGACTTCAAGAGTCGGGATTCCAGCGGAACGCGTGGAGCAGCGCATTCTGTCGATTCGCGGGCTGAACGTGATGCTTGATAGCGACCTGGCCGAACTCTACGAGGTCGAGACAAAGGCGCTGAATCGGGCAGTGCGCCGCAATGCATCGCGTTTCCCCGAAGATTTCATGTTTCAACTTACGAGCGAGGAATATGAAAACTTGAGGTTTCAATTTGGTACCTCAAGTTCCTGGGGCGGCCGTCGCTATCCGCCGCTGGCCTTCACCTAGCAAGGCGTTGCCATGCTGTCGAGCGTTCTTCATAGTCAGCGCGCCGTACAGGTGAACATCGCCATAATGCGCGCCTTTGTGAAACTGAGAAACTTACTAGCCTCAAATCGCGATCTTTCCCGTCGCCTGAATGAGATGGAAAAGAAGTACGACGGACAGTTCAAGGTGGTCTTCGACGCGATTAGAGGGCTGATGAAACCGCCCGAACCACCGCGGCGAAGAATTGGCTTTGGCTCATCGCGGTAGCACGCCAGGGCAGATGCCGTAATCTGGATTCTTGCAAATCCAACGCCCAACCTGGCTCCCCTCCTATATCCCCGAGCTTGACGGGCTGCGCGGGATTGCGGTTCTGGCGGTGGTTTTTTATCACTGCCATCCCCGGCTCGAAGGCACGTGGATCTACGGCGCGTCGCTGTGGGGATGGGCCGGAGTCAATCTCTTCTTCGTGCTTTCGGGATTCCTGATCACATCAATCCTGCTCGGCTCCCGGGAGAAACCTCACTACTTTCGCAATTTTTATGGGCGGCGCGTGCTGCGCATCTGGCCGGTGTACGTGCTTTTGCTGTTGGTGGTCTATCTTGAGGCGCCGTGGTTTGTCGGGCTGCCGGTGGGCCGCGCAATCGTAACCGCGCCGTGGTGGGCCTACATCCTGTTTGTGCAGAACTTGTTTCACCTTTCGCTGCCGCCGGCCATCGGGCCCACGTGGTCATTGGCGATTGAGGAGCAGTACTACTTTTTGTGGGCGCCCACGGTTCGCGTATTCAAGAGGCCGGCGTTTCTGGCGCCTTTGCTGGGTGCGGCGCTGGTGGCTTCTCCACTGCTGCGGCACGCCAACCTGCACTGGATGACGCCAACCAGCACCCTGATACATCTTGACGGCATCGCGTGGGGCAGTCTATTGGCGCTGGGGCTGCACACCGTCAAGCTGAGCCGGCGAACGTGGCTCGTGCTGGGGCTGAGTGGATTCGTATTGGGGTTCGCGCTGGCGGCCACAGTTGCCGGAGGAACGTCGTTCCTGGATTCGGCGCTGGGAGTTTGCTTTGCCGGGGCGGTGCTGGCGGCAATCGCTTCCACCGGCGCGCGCAACCCGGTAAACGCCGCACTGCGCAGGGGCCCGCTGCGGTTTTACGGGGAGATCAGCTACGGACTCTACATGATTCACATCGCGGTGTTCATCTTCTTTGGCTGGTTCGACATTATGATGAACGGCCGCGGAATGCCGGGAAATTTGGCCATCGTGGGGTTCAGGCTGTTGGCTTCAACAGCGGCGGCCACAGCAATGTGGTATGGGTTTGAAAAGCAGATGCTGAAGCTGAAGAAATATTTCTAAAACTCGTTATCGGCTCTTGCAAGGCGTGCCGGTCTCGGACGCACGCCTACAGTGTGTGGCCGAGGATGACGAACAGCGCCATGAGAAAGAGCATGGTGCTGGGAACGGCCGATTGCTGGCGGCGCGTGCGATAGATAGCTACGGTCAAGGTCAGCACGGCAAGTCCTGTGGCAGCAATGAGCGCGAGCCTTTCCGGCGGAATAGGGCCGAAGGGAATGACGAGGCCAAGCGCCGCCACAATCTCGATAAGACCCACGGCAATAACGAATCCATGGGGCAACCCCAGCGGGAGGGAGCGATGCCGCGCCCCCAGCGACTTCGGCCTGCGTCCGTAGGTTACGATCTGCCAGATCCCGATGAAAAGAAAGACACCGGCCAACAGTATCTCCATAGAACGATCCAGATTTGTCATCGTATTCCTGCTTATCCCTTGCCGCTCGATTTGCCGGCAACGAGAATGGATTCGGGATGCGGAAGCGAAGTTGCGCCCCTGTAGAGAGCGAAACATAAAGATAATGTGAAGTCAATATAAGGACCGCATAAAGATGAAAGCTTTTCGGGCTAACGCCGGATCTGAAGGGGTTAAAGACGGCGGCCCGGCAATCTCGGGCAAGAAGTTCTGGCTTGCGAGTGCTTCGAATAGCCTGCAAACCAAATTTCGGACCTGCGGCAAGATCTGAAGATAGCTGCAATGCAACATGAGGGGCCTGTAGAATCGGGTACGAAGATCAGGGGTGGCCCAAATGCGTTCCCTACCGTTTTTTTCTATTTCAGTTTTTGCTTTCGTTACGGCTGCTGCAGCCACGGGGCGGACTCAGTCCGCACCTGTTCAACCGGCAGGCCCAACGATGGTACAGGCGCAATCAACCCTGGTTTTGGTTGACATTACAGCAACTGACGAGAAGCACAACCCTGTGCATCAACTTTCGGCGAATGACTTCACGGTTCTTGAAGATGGCCAGCCGCAGCCTTTGAAGGTATTTGAAGAGCACGTGGCCGGGGCGCCGGCGGCGTTTCCGGCCGGGCCAAAGCTCGCTCCCGGCACATTTACCAACTATTCTCCCGCGCCGGCGCGAGGCGCACTGAACATTCTTCTCTTCGACAAACTCAACACGCCGCTTACTGCGCAGGGCTATGTTCGCGACCAGGTTCTGAAGTACCTGAAAGAAGCGCCGCCGGGCACGCGTATCGCCATCTTTGCTCTCACCACCGATCTGAAGATGCTGCAGGGCTTCACCTCCGATCCCGAGTTGCTTCGATCCATGGTGGAGGGCAAGAAGAACTCGCTCAACTCCTCAGTGCTGATGAACAACGCGGTGGATGGAGACAATCCGGGAGACGACGATGTGGCGATGGATGCGGCGAGTTTGGCTCCCGATGCTGCGACAATAATGGCCAATCTGCAACAGTTTGAAGCCGAACAGCAGTCCTTTCAGTGGCGACTGCGCGTGATTTACACGCTCAATGCGCTGAACGACCTTGCCCGCTACATGAGCAACCTGCCGGGACGCAAAAACCTGATATGGTTTTCCGGTTCATTCCCCATCAATATTTTGCCCGACGGCGATCTGCAAAACCCTTTTACGATTGTGGATTCGGCATCGGACGAGTTCCGTCAGACTTCCGACCTGCTGTCGCGCGGTCAGGTTGCCGTCTACCCCATCGATGCGCGCGGCCTGATGGTTGCTCCGATGTATAACGCCTCGTCCAGCGGCTCAAGCATGGCGAGGAATCCGCGAAACTTTGGCAACGCCGAAGCGAAGTGGAGCCAAAAGACAAACGGCGAGCACGACACGATGAAGGAGATGGCGGAGGAAACCGGCGGCCGGGCCTTTGTGAATACGAACGGACTGACAGAAGCTGTACAGTCGGCGATTGAATCGGGATCAAACTACTATACGGTTGCCTATTCTCCCGCCAATGAAAAGTGGGATGGCGGTTTCCGCCGCATTCAGGTCAAGATCGACAAGCCGGGAGTGACGCTCGCTTACCGTCGCGGCTACTATGCCGACGATCCCAATAAACCGGTTCATGGCGTTCAGGCACAGGGCGCACAGGGCCAGAGTGGGCAGGCGCAGAATGGGCAGCCGGCCCCGCCGCCGTACAACGCATTTCATGCCGCCATGATCCATGGCGCACCCGATCCGACACAACTTATCTTTGTTGCCGCTGTGCGGCCAACCACTGCGGACAGTGAAACTGCACCGGTCGAAGGTAACCAGCTAGGGAAGGATGTGCAGGGACCGTTCCGTCGCTACACGGTCGTGTTTGCAATCACTCCCCGCCAAATAAACTTTGCAACCGGGCAGGATGGCGCGCACCACTTCGGCCTCGAGTTCGTCACGCTGGTATACAACCCCAATGGCGAACTGGTGAATCAGCAGGCCAACGGCGTCGTGGCCAGCATTCCCGATGCCAAGTTCGCAGATACGCTGAAACGCGACATCATTTACCGGCAGCAGATCAGTGTGCCCGCCAAAGGCGAATACTACTTTCGCATGGGGATGCGCGACCGGAACACCGACAGTGTAGGCGCATTGGAGATTCCGATAGGGGCGGTGGCGAAGCTGCAACCTGCAAGCGCAGCGGCTGCTCCGGCTGGAGCGAACGCAAAGCCGAATTAAGAAGTCTTCGAGCGTGCAGGTGAGGAAGTCCCGGCAAGGCCAGAATCCAGCATGCTTCGAAATTGTTTGCCGCAAGAAATCGCGCGGTCTATAGCCCTATTTATGGCCAGCGGCCGACGACGATGAACAGCGCCAGGAAAAACGCGGCTACGAGGGGCGCTGTATGCTGCTTGTGGCGGACGTGATGAATGCCCGTGACCAGAATCAACAACGCCAGTACGCCGGCCGCGACGCGGGGAAGCAAGTGAGCCGGCCAAACATCGAACGGCACAATCAGGCACAGTGCGCCCACAAACTCAAGCATTGCAAGGAACCAGGCCAGCATGCACGGCATGCCGTCGCATGCGAACACTAATGAATCTGCGCCCGCAACCGCTGGGACGCGGCCAGGTACGATCTTGCTGAATGCAGCATAAATCAAGATGCAGGCCAGTGAAATCTGGGCCGCCCAAAGCATGGTGTTGGTGGTGAAGAAACCATTCATGTTTCCACCTCGCGTGGGACTTATGGCCTTAATCGCCCGAAAAAAACTGGCGAACCCAACGGAGCTGAGAGCCTATCTTTCGATAGTATCTTTCGGCTGACTGAATATAAGGGAAATGTAATTAATGAGTCAATAGGCCGATGAGAAACCATCAAGCGAGGTCTAAAGCGCTTTCGGCAATTCAACTCGACCAGAAACTCCTGCCCAACCGCTTCACCGCAGCCATCCCCTTTTGTTGGAATAGGATGCGCCGGAAAGAAATCGGGGTTGCCGGCCCCCGGCAGAGGACAAATCCCCGCTTTCGTAGAAAAAGGCGCCTCGATTCATCCCATTCCTTCACGAAATCCTGATTTTTTCATCCCCGGATTCAGTGACCCCAGCGCCCGACAATCACGAAGATGGTCAGCAAGAAGAGCGCGATATCGGGAGCTGCGGGCTCTTTGCGGCGGAAGTGATAGGTGGCTGCGCAAATCATGAGGAGCCCAAGCCCAGCGGCCGCCAGAATTACTGTCATGTAATTGGGAACGATGGATTCCGGCATGAGAATACCAAGAGCGCCGGCAACCTCGAGCAACCCGATCGAGGCGCCCTGGCCGGAGGAGATGCCGATCGGGCCGCCCTTCAGTTTCCTGCCCAGAAAGCTCTTTACCCGTCCAAACGCAAGCAGTTTCGACATTCCGGTGATGAAGAATACCGCCGCCAGAATTCCCTGCGCCGTCCACATCAGGTAATTCATGCCGTTCATGGCTTAGCCCTCCCACCGGTCCGTAAGAATCCGCAAGCTTAGACACTGAATCACGGCTCACCGATGCAATCCAGGAGTACGCCATTGGACTCCCGTATCAAGTTAATAGCAAGGGTTTATTTCCGTTCATGTGACTGGAGTCACTCGGCTGCATCCAAGCGACTGATAGCCTTCTTTTGAGGCTGTATTCACAGCCTTGGAGTACAGTAATCCTCCTGACGCAAATACTTCCCCATTGCGAGGTGAGTTATGACTGGAACCGCCGAGATGAAAGCCGCAAACAACGTCCTCAGCCCTGAGATGCTGGCCAGGATGGATGCCTATTGGCGCGCCGCCAATTACCTTTCAGTGGGCCAGATCTACCTGAAAGACAATGCGCTGCTGGAGCGGCCTTTGACGCTGGACGACGTGAAGCCGCGATTGCTGGGCCACTGGGGCACCACGCCCGGCTTGAATTTTCTGTATGTGCACTGGAACCGGCTGATCAAAGAGCGCGGTCTGAACATGATTTACGTCATCGGACCCGGGCACGGCGGACCGGGGTTGGTGGCCAACACCTATCTTGAAGGCTCTTATTCCGAAATTTATCCGTACATCGGGCAAGACAAGGACGGCATCAAGCGGCTCTTCCGCCAGTTCAGCTGGCCGTATGGAATTCCCAGCCACGTCGCTCCAGAGACTCCGGGATCGATTCACGAGGGCGGCGAACTGGGCTACTCGCTGGTGCATGCGTATGGCGCGGCGTACGACAATCCCAACCTGATTGTGTCCTGTGTTGTGGGCGACGGCGAGGCAGAAACCGGGCCGCTGGCAACAAGCTGGCACTCCAACAAATTCCTCAATCCCGCAACCGACGGCGCGGTGCTGCCAATTCTGCACTTGAACGGCTACAAGATTGCGAACCCCACGGTGCTGGCGCGCATTCCGCACGCGGAGCTTGAAGACCTGATGCGCGGCTACGGATACGAGCCTTACACGCTCGCGGGCGACGACCCGGCGGTGCTGCACGAACAGGCGGCAGCTATGTTCGACAAGATCTTCGATCGCATTGCCGCCATTCAAAAAGCGGCGCGCGAAGATGGAGTAACCGAGCGGCCGGCATGGCCGATGGTAATTATGCGCACGCCGAAGGGCTGGACCGGGCCGAAGTTTGTTGACGGCAAGCCCGTAGAGAATACGTGGCGCGCGCACCAGGTGCCCCTCGATGGTGTGCGCACCAATCCGGAGCATCTGCATCAGCTTGAAGAGTGGATGCGCAGCTACAAGCCTGAGGAGTTGTTTGACGAGCACGGCACGCTGCGCGCCGACTTGCAGGAAATTGCGCCCAAGGGCCGGCTGCGCATGGGCATGAATGCGCACGCCAACGGGGGCCTGCTGCTGAAACCGCTCAAGGTTCCAAACTTCCGCGACTTCGCAGTAAAAATCGACATGCGCGGAAAGGAAGACGTTGAGTCAACGCGCATATTGGGCCACCTGCTGCACGCCGTGATGGAAGCCAACAAAGCGGAGAAGAACTTCCGCGTCTTCGGGCCCGACGAGACCGCATCGAACCGCATCGGCGACGTGATTATCGGGACAGGCAAGGCGTGGATGGCAGAGACGCTGCCCGTGGATGTGGATCTTTCAGAGACGGGCCGCGTGATGGAAGTACTGAGCGAGCACATGTGCCAGGGATGGCTCGAAGGCTATCTGCTGACCGGCCGGCACGGGTTCTTTTCCTGCTACGAGGCATTCATCCACATCATCGACTCCATGGTGAACCAGCACGCCAAGTGGCTGAAGACGACGCGCGAGATTCCCTGGCGCAAGCCGATTGCGAGTTTGAACTATCTGCTGAGCTCGCTGGTGTGGCGGCAGGATCACAACGGATTCTCGCATCAGGATCCCGGCTTCATTGACCACCTGCTGAACAAGAAGGCCGATGTGGTGCGGATTTATCTGCCGCCCGACGCCAACACACTGCTCTCGGTGGCGGACCATTGCTTGCGCAGCCGTAACTACGTGAACCTGATTGTGGCGGGCAAGCAACCGGCGCCGCAGTGGCTCAGGATGGACGAGGCGATTGCGCACTGCACCACCGGGCTGGGCGAGTGGAAATGGGCTTCGAACGACGATGGCAATCCTGACGTGGTGATGGCCTGCTGCGGTGACGTGCCCACCATGGAGGCGCTGGCCGCGGTTGTTCTGCTGCGCGAACTGGTGCCTGACATCCGCGTCCGCCTAGTGAACGTCGTGGACCTGATGGCGCTGCAACCCCAGTCGGAACATCCGCACGGGCTACCCGACGAGGATTACGACAACCTCTTTCCTCCGGGTACGCCCGCAATCTTCGCCTTCCACGGATATCCGTATGTAATTCACCGGCTCACCTATCGCCGCCACAATCACGACAACCTGCATGTGCGCGGATACAAGGAAGAGGGCACCACGACGACGCCGTTCGACATGTGCGTGCTCAACAACATCGATCGCTTCCAACTTGCGTTCGACGCCATCCGCCGCGTGCCGCGTCTGGCTGCCAGGGTGGATGCGACGGAACAGTGGTACTCAGAGCAGATTCAACGGCACAAGTTATACGTGTCAGAGAATGGCGAGGATCTGCCCGAGATCAGAAACTGGCACTGGCCGGGGAAAAACCAGCCAGTAGCCAATAGCCAGTAGGCAGACTGCAACCCGTAACTATTGGCTACTTGCTATTGGCTGACTTTCTAACTCCGCTAACACGCGCGCAGCGCGGCTAACTCTGCTTCTTTTAGAAAGGCTTTGTACGAATGTCATCTTTACCGGTTTTGGTACTGAATAGTGGGTCCTCTTCAATCAAATTCTCAGTGTATGAAGCCGGGAACGGCGAACGCGAGCGTCTCTTTGAAGGCGCGGTGGATGGAATCGGCACCGATCTGGGCAAGTTCTGGATCAAGGATGCAAGCGACAAGAAGCTGGTAGACCAGACGCCGGCGGTGCCCAATCGGTCCGTCGCATTCAAGCTGGTGGCCGATTCGCTGAACTCAGGCGAGTTCCCTGCCCCCAAGGCGATCGGGCATCGCACCGTGTGCGGCGGGCCCACGGTAACCGAAAATCAGCTCATTACTCCCGAGCTGATTCATGAAATCGACAGCTATGCCGCGCTGGCGCCGCTGCACACGCCCATCGCGGTCTACATCATGCGCGAAGCGCTCAAACTATTTCCCCAAGTGCCTAACTTCGCAATCCTCGACACGTATTTTCATCGCACCATGTCAGAAGTCGCCCGCGTGATGCCGATTCCTGAAGAGTATGCGGCCATGGGCGTGCGCCGCTACGGCTACCACGGCATCTCGTACGAGTCCATCATTTATCAGTTGCAGCCCGATGTGCCGGCAAAGCTGATCGTCGCGCATCTCGGCAACGGCGCGTCAATCACCGCCATTCGCAATGGCGAGTGCCTCGACACCTCGATGGGATTGACGCCCAGCGGCGGCATTATCAGCGGCACGCGCACCGGCGACATCGATCCGGGAGTGGTGCTGTTCATTTTGAATAAGATTGCTGAGACCGGCGCTAGCGCGAAAGAGGCGGCCGACCAGCTTGAGACAGTGGTGAGCAAGAAGTCAGGCCTGTTTGGCGTGAGCGGCGGCATGAACGACATGCGCGATCTGCGTGAAGCCATCAAGGGCGGCAACAAAAGCGCGCGCCTGGCGGTGGACAAATTTGTGTGGACGATTCAAAAGTGGATTGGCGGATACGTTGCCGAGCTGGGCGGCCTCGATATGCTGGTGTTCACCGGCGGCATCGGCGAGAACGATATTGATTCGCGCGCAGAGATTTGTGCGGGGATGGGCGCGCTGGGCATTGAGGTGGACGACGAACGCAACAACGTGCGTGGCGCGGCGACTATTTCGTCGAAGAACTCAAGAGTCACGGTGCGCGCAATTCCACCGCTTGAAGACCTGATCATTGTGAATCACGTGGTGCGGTTGCTGGGCGCGTAAGAATGGCGCTGTTGTGGATCCGTTTGAAGGGTACGGGCTTTAGCCCGTACATAGATCGAGCAAAATGTTTCGGGCTTTAGCCCTGAGGGAAGGTTCCTTCAAACTGACCCACGACCGGCGGCGCGGGTCTGACGCTTCGATCGCCGCAACGCTTGTTCTAAACTGGAAGTGACCGGCTCGGAGCCCGGGCTCATGTCAGTCATCGCAATCCGCTCAGCCGTCAAACCTCTTCCATCGCCGGCGCTCAAGCGCTTCTCATGGGGAGTGCTCGCCTATTTCATCGCAGTAATTCTGTGGGGCACGCTGGTGCGTGCCACCGGCTCGGGCGCGGGTTGCGGAGATCACTGGCCCCTCTGCAACGGAACCGTGATGCAGCACTCGCCACGCTTGGATACGATGATCGAATTCACGCACCGTTTAACCAGCGGCATCTCGTTCTTCTCGGTCGTCGGGCTGCTGGTGTGGACCTGGAGAGCTACAACGCGCGGACACCTTGCGCGTGTTATGGCGGCGTGGGCTGTTGCCTTCACCATGGTTGAAGCACTGCTTGGTGCGCTGCTGGTAAAGTTGGGCCTCACCGCGCAAAGCCAGTCGCCCCTGAGGCCATGGTACCTGGCGCTGCATCTTGCCAACACATTGCTGCTGCTTGCCGCGCTCACGCTCACCGCCCATCTACTCGGCCGGACGCGGGGGTTCATGCGCAATGAAATCAAAATGGTTGCCCCAGTCGGCGCTATCGCTGGAATTCTGCTGGTGCTGGTAGTGGGCGTTACAGGTTCGCTGGCTGCACTGGGCGATACGCTCTTCCCTGCGAGCTCGCTGGGCACGGCGCTCGCGCAGGATTTCTCAGCCAACGCCGGGTGGCTGGTGCGCTGGCGGTGGACTCATCCCGCGGTTGCGGTTCTGGCCAGCATTTTTCTCATCTGGATTCTGGTTCGCGCCGCACGGAGTTCCGGCATCGGACACGCGAACTGGGACAATCGCAAGCTCTCAGCCCTGGTACTGCTGTTGCTGGCCGCGCAATATACGCTCGGCGTGTTGGACGTGACGCTGCTGGCCCCGGTGTGGCTGCAGATCGTGCATCTGCTGGGCGCCGATGTGTTGTGGGCGGCGCTGGTGGTGCTCACAGCGCGGTTGACGCTGGAGCCGAAAGAAGCAACGAGTTAGCAGATCACCAGGCTAGCGAAAAGGCCCCGAAACGGGGCCTTTTCTATTGCGGTGAACTTTTGTGGTCTCCCACCCTTTTCACGATGAAGCCGTGAAAAGGGTGGGGCAGCCAGTCTATTCCCTGTCCCCTGTCTTTCTACTCTTCTGCGCCGTGGTGGTAGCTTTCCCATCCGAGGTAGTTTGTTGCAGCCTCGTGTACGGCGTTGGCTACGGAGCTGAAGTTGGCGGCGGTGTGATGTTCGAAGCCTTCGCGGCAGATG